>ENA-OREM01000004-OREM01000004.1-marine-metagenome-genome-assembly--contig:-NODE-4-length-411004-cov-6.957153_pt1 | contig 411004 bp, 379 predicted proteins | sample MGYA00248623_ERZ508561 | MGnify/ENA primary metagenome ERZ508561 (study PRJEB26227, sample SAMN06264494) | marine metagenome | isolation source: Columbia River Estuary | place: USA:Columbia River...
CGGGAAGAATTTGTGATTGTACATTAAACCTGAAATAAATAAACCAAGATGACTATTCAGTTACTCTGTAAAAAAGTCCTCAAGAGCTTTACGGCTCTTGGGGCTTTTTTGTTCTCTGTGCTACTTTCCGGACAATATGCCTTCGACGGACCCATCCCAGCGATCACAAGCGGCTATGGTTCGTTCGGGAATGACAGCGTTGTTCATGAATTCTTTACCGTAAATCCAGATTCACTTCTGGAATGTAATGACACCGTTCGTGGAATCATTTCCTACCCCTACAATGCAAACGGTCCGTTGCCCGTTTTATTAACATTTCCTGGCGGTAGCTATGTTGACTACAGTGACTCAAATTACTTTAAGGCACAAGAATTCTACCAGACCTTCGTCGCCAGTAACGGTTATGTGGCCGCTACGGCACAATACAACAGTGGCTCTCGTAGCGATGAAGGATGTGCCTATTTGTGGACGACTGAACTAATGAAAAACCGCAGTAACCTGGTGGATTCAACTCGTATGGGTATGCGCGGTTACAGTTTAGGCGCCGGTATTGCGAATTGGCTTTCACTTACGATGTTTAACGACAGAAATTGGGGGTCTAATGGACGTTTTGTTTGGCCTGATGCAGGCGCCAGCTTTATTGGATGGCATGACAATTGGCCCGATGACATTTACAGACAGACGGATAGCGGCCTAGCCGCAATGCCTGATGATGTCTTATATCTCATGACCATGCATGATTTAGACAATACTGCCGATCCAAGAACAGGTATCGACATCTACAATTTCATGGGTGTTCCGGATTCCAATAAAGAATTCTACGTTATTAAAGGTGATACCATAAACAACTACATCTATTGGGCTACCCATTTTACGCAAAGTACCTATGCTCGTGATTCGACACAGTTCACCACATTTATCACAAAGCATGACGCTTTAGACTACTGGTTTGGGACGCGTATGCTACACGCAGTAATGGAAACGGCTTGGAACAATGATCCTTTAGCACGACGCATATGTTTGGGAGATGGAGATAGCCTACAAACCACCTACGCAAATGGACAGCTGCGAGGACCTATAGTCACAGATACTCCGTGGATGAACATGTTCGAATCCTGGAATTCAGGTGCTGGGTACATGAATCCTTGCGAGGTAACCTGGAATATGCGTCAATACGTTACCGCAGATGCATGCTTTACGCTGAATCTACCAGAGGTTGACGACTATGACGACTTCACTATATACCCAAATCCCGCAGCAGTAGGACAGAAGATTACCATCAGCGCCGACGTGAAGGTTGAACGAATTCGAGTCTACAATGAATTGGGTCGACTTATTAAGGAATCTAAGGTTGACGCATTCACATTAGATCGCACGGGTCTTTATGTACTAGACATTCAATTCGAGACGGGGACAAATCACCGAGGAACCTTTATTGTACAGTAATTATGAAAAAGCTCTTAATTCTAATTTTTCTTCCGGTATTAGTTTCCGCTCAGTTCGCTTACGAGGGACCGATTCCCAAAATAACTTCAGGCTACGGATCTTTCGGGAGTGTTCCATTTGAAAGTGCCTTTTTTCATCTAGTCCCAGATTCCACTTATGAGTGCGAGGATACATTACGTTGCATCATCACCTACCCTACGAATGCAACTGGAATTCTTCCAACTGTTTTTCGGTTTCCTGGTGCTTCGAATGAGAACCTTACAGATAGTGTTTACTGGCATGAGAGTAAACTAGATCGAGAATTTGTAGCCAGCAACGGATACGTGAGTGTAACCATGCAATACAATGGGACCAATGAATACGGTTGTGCCTACTACATGCTTGATGAGGTCATTAAACTATATCCGAATCTTATTGATACCTCAAGAGTTGGTATTCACGGGATGAGCCAAGGAGCTGGTGTAACCAACTGGTTGAGTTTAAAGAAATTTATTAATGATGGTTGGGGAGCAAACGGGAGATTTGCGTGGCCCGATGCAGGCGCGAGTTTCTTCGGCTGGTTTGATGATTGGCCAAATGATCGTGCTACACAAAGTGATAGTGGCCTCGCTGCCATGCCTGACGATGTATTGTACTTAATGACACTATCCGACTGGGATCAGGTCCCTGATCCTCGTACGTTGGTTGATATGTACCTTTTTATGGGTGTTCCTGATTCCAATAAAGAGTTTATGATCATCAGAGGTGATACCGTAAATAATTATATCTATTGGGCAACCCATTTTACCACTAATTCATGGGAAAATGATTCTTCCCAGTTCAGTGTGTATGTAACAAAACACGACGCACTAGACTACTGGCTCGGAACACGATTACTGCACAGTTTAATGGGTGCAGCTTGGGATAAAGATCCTTTAGCGCGTCGCATCTGCATGGGTAATGGCGATACGCTTCAAACCCATATTGCTGGGGGCCAAATGCGTGGTCCTATTGTCACTGACCAGCCCTGGATGACCATGCTGGCTTCATGGAATTCCGGCCAAGGGTATATGAACGATTGCGAGGCACCTTGGAATATGCGCCAATACGTAACTGCGGATGCCTGTTTTACACTCGCTGTTCCAGAAATAGAGGAACTAGCAAGCATTACTTTGTATCCGAACCCAGCAAAAATGCGGCAGCGCATTACCTTAAAAACCAATAAGCCTATTCGCAGTTTTGAAATCTTCGATGCACTGGGTCGCACGGTACACTCTTCTTCTGGTTCCACCTTCTACGTTGAAAAAACGGGATGGTACATGTTGGGCCTCATTTTTGAAGACGGTACGCGGCAAGCCGCAAAGTTTAATATTCTGCACTAAATTAGTTAAGCATTTCATGCAGGTATGTAAATGGGTCCGCATCGCGGACCCTCTTTTTTTCATGAACAATCCAATATTCAACACGTTCATGAGAAAACCCGTACAAGATTAAAAGATGAAATCGTACCAACCTTTTTAACGATGTAGACAGCATTTATTCGACGGCTAACCAGTTTTATAGCTTTGCGGCAAAACGTCCAAACGAATGTGTAGGGTTATCTGTGAAAATAGTGAAAATTGGAGGGTCTTGCACCTATTGCTGGTTTTACAGTCTAGGCAGTGGTCAGAATTGGGCAGTATCAAGCTATGATGCCAATTCATTCAGTCAGACCTATACATCTTTGGGTTTAGATGCCGATTTGAGTGTAGGCTTCGAATCGGGTACTTTCAAGCTTGAATTTTACCTAAACGGCAGTGGCACACCTTATCGAACCAAAGTCATCACGGTTAATTAATCCAACCACCCAGCCAGTTGCAAAATCTCATGATCAGCAGCAGACCAGTCAAAAGTGTACAGTAAGGATTTGTGAGACCATCGAAGGTCATTGTGTTCGCTGATAATGGGAAGCCCAGCTCGGAGCGCGCAATGAAAAAGTGTGAGGTCAACTTTAACATCCGGATACTCATAAACCACTCTTCCGAGAGGTTCTACCGGTTCAATGTCTATTTGTAACTCCTCTTTAACTTCGCGAACCACAGCATCTTCCGGGCGCTCGCCTTCCTCTACTTTTCCCCCAGGAAATTCCCATTTCAGGCTTTTATAGGCCTTTTCATTTTCTTTTCGTTGTACGACTAAAACCAAGTCTTCTACTTCGATTATGGCTGCTACGACTTCGATTGTATTCATTACGGCGTAATGTATTAGGTAGAATAAAAATACAAATCTAGATTAGCTCAGGGCCTTATATTTATTGTGAACGTGTAACATCAACACGCCAAATCCAATCCCAAGCAGGATCAAAGCCTGACTCAACAGGCCTTCCGCGGTAAAAGAAAGTTTTAATAGAACCGTCGAAATAACGAAACTCGAATTTCGAATAATGACGGGGAAATTATCGGAATACAGTAATGATAAAAGCAGGATAATGACATCCGAAATGATTAAAAAGTTGTAAAACTCTTCAAAGAAAATGGCATTTACTGCGACCACATTCGCTTGCTCTATATTCTGAAAAGTTGGAACCACCCAAAGAAATAAACTTTGCGCCCCTAGGGCGATAAAGACCACTAACAAAAGGAGCGAGAGGTAATGCTTGGCCTGCACAAACTGTTTCAATTTTGGGCCAATTTCCTTCTCTTCCATCGCTTCAAAGTCCGCATACTTGTAAGTTCCGCTTAAACGGTAAAACCAATACACCAAGTAAAATGCCATAACGACCAGAATAATATCTGCCGCAAATTCTAGGTTGTGTTGACTGCTCCAAGTGGCAACTTTTAAATCTAAAACCGCCATGTCTTTGAACAGACCACGAATGAGAATAAGGGCTATGACCTCGTATTGTTTTGCAATATAAATTGTTGTGGATCTGCGGAGGTAATAGATCATTAAATACGCCTCATAGACCAAGAGTATGGAAAACGGCGTATAGATCGCACTTGTAGGATCCCTCAATAAAGCTGCTTCCATCCCTCCAGGAATGTAGGCACGGAATAAGTGAAGTATTAAATGGACGATGAAGCTAAAGATTGCGAGGTAAAGCGCATATCGGCCAATGGATTTGCGGAACTGATGTGTAAAGACAGGTATGTTCATAAGTATAAGATAACCAATTAATTACAGATAAGTTGTCTCTTTAACCGATTATTTGGTCCTCGCTCTTTAAATACCGCTACACATCGTACCTTCGCGCCAAATTAAGAAAGTACCATGCTCAACGTCAACAACGTAACTCTACAGTTTGGAAAGCGCGTCCTCTTTGAAGACGTAAATATTAAATTTCACGGCGAACGCTGTTATGGCCTTATCGGCGCAAACGGCGCAGGAAAATCTACCTTCCTGAAAATTCTATCGAATGAAATAAGTCCAAACAGCGGAAATGTTACGCTGGAATCGGGCAAGCGTATGTCCGTTCTTTCTCAGAACCACTTCGCTTTTGATGAAGAAACAGTATTAAACACTGTCATTCAGGGTAATAAGCCACTTTGGGACTTAATGCAAGAAAAGGACGCCATCTACATGAAACCAGATTTCAATGAAGAGGACGGTCTTTTAGCCGCTGATCTTGAGGTAAAATTCGAAGAAATGGACGGTTGGAACGCAGAAAGCAGCGCTGCTAACCTACTGAGCGGATTAGGCATTGGGACAGACATGCATTACACACTCATGCAAGATGTAGAGGGCGCCATGAAAGTCCGTGTTTTACTCGCGCAAGCATTGTTTGGTAACCCGGACATTTTAATCCTGGATGAGCCTACCAATGATTTGGATTTAAAAACCATCTCTTGGCTGGAAGACTTTTTGATTGATTTTAGAAATACAGTGATTGTGGTGAGTCACGATCGTCACTTCCTAGATACCGTTTGTACGCACATTGCCGATATCGATTACAAACGCATCAAGCAATACACAGGTAATTACACGTTTTGGTACGAAAGTTCACAATTGGCCCTTCGTCAGCGTCAGGCACAAAACAAGAAAGCTGAAGACAAGCGCAAGGAACTTCAGGAATTCATCTCCCGATTTGCAGCCAATGCATCGAAGAGTAAGCAGGCCACATCGAGAAAGAAGATGTTGGAAAAAATCAATGTGGACGACATTCAAGCTTCATCCCGCATGTATCCTGCTATAATTTTTGACCAATTGCGAGAAGCCGGTGATCAAATTCTTGAAGTTGATGGTCTATCGGCATTCGATGATGCCGGTGAAGTTCTCTTCAAAAACCTCAGTTTCAAACTAAATAGAGGAGATAAAGTAGCACTATTAGCAGATGACCATCGTGCAGTAAACGCACTATTTGAAATTCTAGAAGGAAAGCGTCAAGCGGACGCCGGTTCATTCTCTTACGGACAGACCATTAGCTCGGCCTTTCTTCCCAACGAAAATGCCGACTATTTCGATACGGACGACAACCTCATGGATTGGCTGCGCGACTACTCGCCTGAAAATAAGGACGAGGTGTTCGTTCGCGGGTTTTTAGGTAAAATGCTTTTCTCTGGTGAAGAAGTATTTAAGAGTGCACGCGTATTGTCCGGTGGCGAAAAGGTGCGCTGTATGCTCAGTAGAATGATGCTACAGCAAGCCAACCTCTTGTTCCTGGACGAACCCACTAACCACCTTGACCTTGAAAGTATCCAAGCGCTCAACAACGGAATGCGTGATTTTAAGGGAACACTAGTGTTCAGTTCGCATGACCATACTATCAACCAGACGGTCGCGAATAGAGTGATTGAACTATTCCCACACGGTATTCTGGATAAATTGGTCGAATTCGACGATTTTATTAGTGATCAGAAAATAGCGGCACAGCGCCTTGCGCTCGCCGCAAAATAAAAGTCAATTTCGCACTTGAAGCGCCCCGAACAAGGGCGCTTTTTTTTTGATGCATCCCAGTACGTGAGAATAGGATAAGGCAATGACTGGAAAGCCCAATTCCATTGGTTATCTTCGGAACGTTAAAATTGAAAAAAACCTATGAAAAATATTTTTTCTGCAGCATTGCTGCTTTCGGTGAGCATCTCCTTTGGTCAGAATATGAAGAAGGAAAAAATGAGTGTTTCTTACATCCAGCCACCTCTAGTTCATTTAGAAGAAGGTATGGGCTACACTAGCCAGGTCATTTTGGATTACGAAGAGGAAATCAATGCTGAATTAGCGAAAGCTGAAGAAGAATACCAACAAGCGCTAGCAGAATACCCTGAAAAAGAAGCCGCGGCGAAGGCGGTTTACGATCAGCGTTATGCAGAATACGAGAAAGCCCTTGAAGACTGGAATAGTAAGGGCACAATGGGTAAAATCATTGAAAAACAGGTTTTAGAAAATAGCAAGCCTACACCCCCAGGATCTTATTACCCGCCCTCGAAACCATACAAGCGTCAAGTAGCGCATCAAAAGGTGTTCAATGGGGAACAATTAGCCAGTACTTACTGTCGCATTGAGGGCCTAGACCAAGATCCCAACGGCGTGCAGATTGAAGTGCACCTCTTTGGGTTCGAAAATGATGACCCGGTGGTCAAAAAGAAAGAATATACTCAAGTAGATTCAAAAACTAAAGCAAAGAAAACCATCGTCAAAACCCACTGGGAGTTTAATTACCGCCACAGCATGTCCTTGCGGGCAGTACATCCCAACGGCAGCATCATTTTTGATGAAGTACCGGCCAGCATTGCTGACTACAAGCTGTATGCATCTGCAGATGAAACTCGTTCGCACCCTAGTGCAAACGCAAACACTCTCGTTGAAAATCTTCAGCCAAAAATTGTAGAAGACAACATGAGTACTATCAATTGGATGCTCAACGATAAATTAGGAACCACAGAGCAAAAGCGTGACGTTGAAATCATCTTTGTTAAGAACAAAAAAGGAGATTACGACGATCTAGAAAATGCCATGTTTGATGCAAAAGAAGGGTACAACATGTTGACCTCTCGTTCCGACGAAGCCAAAGCAAAGCTCTCGAGCGCAATAGCAGCTTGGGAGGCAGCTCTAGAAGAAGGCGACATGGACGATAAAAACGCACGTATCAACAAAAAAGTTATTCCTGACCTCTATAAGAATTTACTCTTAGCCTGCGCCTTGAGCGAAGAATTCACCAAATCGGAAGATCTCTACAATGCTACGCTGCGACTAGATTTCAGCAGAGGCGACGAGAATGATTTGAAAGAGATAAAACTACTGGTAGACGACTTGAAAGAGCGTCACAAGATGTAAAAACATTCTCTTTAAAGAACTAAATAAGAGCGGCCAACGGCCGCTCTTTTCATTTAAGAACACCTACTTTTGCCCGCTTAACAGCATACCCTTTCTATGAAACGACTCTTCAACAATTTCATCGGCAATCCAAAAAATGATGTTTTATCCGGAATTACTGTAGCACTGGCTCTAGTTCCAGAAGCAGTAGCGTTTGCTTTTGTTGCAGGAATTGATCCGCTTGTAGGGCTTTACGGTGCGTTCATGATGGGTTTAATCACCTCGTTGTTTGGAGGACGTCCAGGCATGATTTCTGGAGCCACTGGCGCAATGGCTGTGGTTATGGTGCATTTGATTCAACAAGGCAATTCAGTTGGCGAAACTTTGGCAAGCCCCATAACCAACCTCGGCTTGTACTGGCTGTTCATTACCCTTTTGTTTGTAGGTGCTATTCAAATCCTTGCAGGCTTGTTTAGATTAGGAAAGTTCGTACGCCTCATCCCCCATCCAGTAATGATGGGTTTCGTGAATGGTTTAGCTATTGTAATCTTCTTAAGCCAATTGAGCCTCTTTAAGCATGTTTCAAATGGGGAAGCTTCATGGATTCAAGGCGGTGAATTATATACCATGTTAGGGCTTGTAGGACTTACTATGGCCATTATGTGGCTACTGCCAAAAGTAACCAAGGTGGTTCCAGCAGCACTTGCAGGAATTATTGTGGTCGCAACAATCACCATTGGCGCTGGGCTTGATGTAAGTACCGTGGGCTCATTCATTCGTGAAGGAGGCGGTGAAGGCCTAAAAGGCGGATTGCCCACTTTTCAATTTGAGATTTTCAATCTTTTTGATACCATAAAAGGACATTGGGGCACTGTCTTATCCACGGCCTTTTTATTAGCCGCCGTCGGACTTATCGAATCTCTAATGACACTGAACTTAGTAGATGACTTGACAGAGACGCGCGGTTCAGGAAATAGAGAGTGTATTGCACAAGGTTCTGCGAATGTAATTAACGGACTCTTCGGAGGAATGGGCGGCTGCGCAATGATTGGTCAGAGTATTATCAACGTAAACTCTGGCGGCCGTGGCAGACTTTCAGGCATTGTTGCAGCACTAGGTTTACTTTCATTCATTCTATTTGGCGCACCATTGATTGAGCAAATACCTATCGCAGCTTTGGTCGGTGTCATGTTTATGGTAGTGATAGGCACCTTTGCCTGGTCCAGTTTCCGTATTCTGCGTAAAATCCCAATGGCTGATGCCTTTGTTCTTATCGCCGTAAGTGCCATTACCGTTTGGCAAGATTTAGCCATTGCTGTAATTGCAGGTGTGATTATGAGTGCGTTGAAATTTGCATGGGAAAATGCCATTCGAATCCGCGCGCGCAAACGCATCAAAGAAGATGGCACGAAAGTATACGAGATTTGGGGACCGCTCTTTTTTGGATCTACACAAAGTTTTGCATCGAAATTTGACATTAAAGAGGACCCGGCGAAAATAGAAATTGACTTTATTGAAAGCCGCGTGAGTGACCACAGTGGTATCGAGGCTATAGAGCGTGTCATAGATAAATACATCGCGGTAGGAAAAGAAGTTACACTGACTCACCTGAGTCCCGAGTGTACGGCCATTTTAGAAAAAGCCAATCCAAATTTCGCGAAATATATTCAGAGCTCCATTGAGGATCCGCGTTACCATGTAGTAACGGATTTGATGGATGTGGAGGTATAAACCAGCCCGAATAGATTAGACGAAAAAGCCAGCCGCGCTTCGCGTGGTTCACTGCTCGACTTCAGGATTTTTCTCACTTCGTTCAAAAGATCCTTCTTTATCCGAATTCCGAACAAACCAGCGCAAAGCCTGCCCGCGCTTCGCGCTGCTCTCTTTTTTTATGCCCACCCCACTTTGATGCAAGCATCGCGTAGTTCTGGGCATAAAAAAAGCCTGCAACTTTCGTTGCAGGCTTTGAGCTTGTTTGCTCTTCGTGACCGAGGAAGGATTCGAACCTTCAACCGCTTGATTCGTAGTCAAGTACTCTATCCAGTTGAGCTACACGGCCATCGTTCCCGTATGGGGTGGCAAATATAGCGGAAAAAGTTAATTGTAAAAGGGGTGTTGGGGATTTTTTGAGATAAAATCAAAGGGGTAATACGAAGTGAATCGGTAGTTACTGAACCTCAACGGTTAAGCCTACATCCCCCATCAGCTCTGCTTTAATCTTGAGATCATCCAGGTCTCCAGAGAGGACTTGGCATTTTCCTTTGTAGTGCGTAATCCAAGCACATTGTTCGGCTTGTACCTCAGTATGGTCGCATACGGTGCACAAAACCTCAATGACAAAGTCAAAAGAGTTCTCATGGTCATTAAACAATACTAGGTTATACTCTCGCTGGGCGACAGTGGCAGTAGATTGTTGTAATTCCTCTTGATAACTCATGACGTAAATATAAGGGTAAGGAAAGTTATTCTTCAATACCGAATCTGCGTTTTAATAACATGATTTTCCCTTTGCCAGCAAGGTTATAAGTAAAGGCTGGCGCATCGCCTTTGGCCTTGACGCTGCGGTCCTTCGCATCTTTTTCTAGGATACCCTGATTGAACGCTTCATCACTGCTGCGAATGCTCATGACGATACCTTTAAAGGATAGATAGAGGTAGTCGGTACCGTTGTCTAGATAAAGAATGATTTCACCCCCCCGCCGACGTTCCTTCACTTCAATCAAACAAGAGACTTCTGCAAATACGGGCTGGTTATAGATGTTCTGAATGGTCGCTGTGCCCTCACTAATGAAACTCTTGTAGCGACCGCTGTAGCTTAGGTTTACTTCACTCAATACTAACGTTTGACGCAAGAATCTCGGGAATTTACCTTCGTTTTCGTGGAGGCCAATGTTTTCAAGGAATTCACCACCGTCTTTTTGACCAAGCAACGCATAGATACCATCGATGTAGGCGGTTTCATCGCTTCGCAGGGAACCTGAACCGTCATTAAACAGTTGAGCAACTGCCTCCCACGCTTTTTCATCTAGCGGTGCATTCATGGTCATCACTCCATCAATACTAACCTCGTCTTTCACGAGGTCGTGACGCACTGCACCGGCTAAAGCAGTGGTTACCGCACCTGTATTTTCCAGGACTTTTAGAGGTCCCGTTCCATATAAGTCACAATCGTAATTATGGAAGATCAAGTAAGGATCGGGAAGTGTAAAGTCTTTTAACTTTTCATAGGTAGTAACCACGTAGCCCTGCTCCTGGCGATCATAGTAGAGAATCCCATCCGCAGAAAGCACTTCAATATCTGCGCGATCTGCATATTTTGATAAGAAATTCGAATGTCCCCCCAAGCTGTCTTGCGAGATATATACACCATTGAAGGTATTGTCGCTGAGCTTATTAGGGTCGTTAAAGGGAAGCTCAATGACAATGTCATTTGGATCTATGATACTGGCGATGTCGAACCACGTGGTTTGAAGGTTGCGGCAATCGTGTTGGATGAGAATAGAGCCCATGAAGTACATCGGTAATTGGTCCGCATGCAGTTCTACTTTTCCTCGATAAGCAAAGTAAGGGCTTATATAAAACTCATCGGTCTCGTCAATAATCGCGCGTCCCAGGGTTATTCCTGCCGAATCTGGCGCTATGCTTTCAAATGCGATAGGCCAAGTATTCTCCTCCTCATCTAAATAGTCGTACATCCCGTGCGCAGTGTAGCGGTATTTTCCTCGAATACGTGCTGTCGTCTCGTAGAAGTTATGAAGTTTCGTGAATCGATCGGCCAATATTGTTGAATGCTCCAGCGGGTCCATTTCAGCATTGATGCGGATCACGACATACCCACTGTCGGGATAAATAGAGGCATCTGCTACGTCAATCTGAGGTACTTCAAAAGCTTCAATGGTGCTCGGTGCAAGCGCAAATCGGGCATAGGCCGCTGTAAAATCAAGGCTGTCTTGACGCGGATGTGTGCTGACTAGATAGGCCTGATTGTCCTGCGTATGCTTGATATCAACCGTCGCTTTAGCCATATCCCATTCTGCATGATCCATGTACGCCATGTATTGATTTGATGGGAACTCTAAGGTGCTGTACGGGTCCAATTTATCGAAGACCCCCTCCTGCTTATCAAAATCTACCTCAGCAGACGATGCCAACATTTGGAACGCCCATTGCTCGTCATCGATTTTAGTTTTCACTCTGAAATCCTGATCCGCTGAAACAAAGGATCGGCGGAAGAATTGATAGCCCTCCACTTCACTGTTGTGTTTAGCCGTGCCGTAGCGCAATTCGCCCGTACCGAACATTCCGCGACCGCCGTAGGTCAGCGAACCCTCACCGGCAACTTCTGGCGACCCATACAATGCAAAAGGGGTTTCACGAGTTTCTGCACGGATGTAATCTTCATAGGGCATCCAAACGAATGGATTGCTCGTTCCGGCGGCGTAAGGATAGCCCATGCCCAGAGTGCTTTCTTCAACAGCAAACGTGGCGGCACGGCCGCTCGCTTGCAACGGAAAGAAAAGGATATCAGGACAAACCGTGCGGCTCTGTAAATAATCCAAAGCACCTTCTGCGTGCAATCCTTGATTGGATAAGGATAAGGAGCCTGTGTACGTTCCAGATGCTTTGTACGCTGGCGTGGCTGGCATCTGGGTTTTGAAACCTAAACTATAGTCTGGCATGACCGATAACGGTTGTGCGAATACCGGAAAAATATCTGCGCTATGGAAGGTCGCGTCGAAAAGAATACCGTCCGTAGTCGTATTGTCGAGGGAATCTATGGTAAAGGGCTCGAGTGCCATGTAGAAGGCCGATCGCTCGTAAACTCCTCCATGAATGCGGGGGTGATCGTAGTAAACAAATGAATTGTTGAGCGCTTGAAAGATGGGATATTCAGGATGGTACTCTTTAGAACTTTTATTATCAGGTTGATCGATAAGCAACTGCCCTTGCAAATCCTGTAGTACAGTCTGTACATTGACTAAAGCGGCACGTTCGCCGGGCTTTGGATCGAATTCTTTCACCTTGAAACGCATAGAATCGACCTGCGGCATGTCTATTTTGAAGTAATCGTAGTCAAAGGAATAGCCTTGTCCCCAGTAACTAAACAACCCTGCATTGATGCGCCCGTCGAAATCAAAATCCATTCCCTCATTTACAGTAATCCGGCCACCACGCGGGTAAAGATTCACTTCTTGAGAATCACTCACCGCAATACGTGAAATACCAGCAATATCCATCTGGTAATTCAATAGGCTGACCTGGGCGTTGTTACCGGTAGGAATACGAGAAACGAACTGAATCACATCGTAATCGCGCTTGCCTTCCCAATTCAATAAATATTCGAACAAACGATCGGTTAAACTGATCGTCTGGGCATCCACATCAAAGGTGACAAACCCCTGAATGGCCATATGGTAGAGGAAAAATTCGCCTTCTTCCGGAGCCATACGCAGCGCGTAAGTCAAATCCTTTAAGGGCATGTCTTCATATCCAAAGCCATAGGCCGCGTCTCGTAGTTCACGAAGCGGATGGTTTTTCTGGAGCCCAGCTATTTCCTCCATACGCTGTACCCGGAAGTACTGCTTACTCTCAAAGATTGCTGCTTGTTCGGATCCTAAGTTGAGGTTTTTGAAGTTCAAAATGGGTGTGCCCTGGTTCCAAACCAATTGGTCAACACTCATGTCCAAAGCGTGGTAAGAATCGGTAAACGACGCCAATCCCAAACCAGTCTCATAGCGAATAACCCGAACTTGCCCCATACGTGGATCAAAGCGCATTTCACAATACGGGTGATAAATACTGTCCACTCCCAAATGGGCAATGACTTCCACTCGTTTAGAGCTAAGTAGACTGTCTTTAAAAATAAAACTCCGCCCTTTAAGGGTAAGAACGGTGTCCAATTTATAAGTGAATTTCAATGCCGCGAGCGCACTATCGGCCGCTGTCCCATAAAACTGGGCACCTGCCACCCCTAATCCACCTTTAAAATGAACATCCGGATAGATGTTTTCAAGCACAAAGTTGTCGCGGTATGAGGTGAATTTTGGGAAGCGTGCATCTTTTAGGTTGACAGAGGAAACGCGCTCCTCTAACACACCCTGAAGCGGCTCGTCATAGAATTCAGTGGCGAAAAGCGTTACGCTATCGGCTTTAAAATTCGTTTGATTGACCTGCAGAGTCCAGGGTCCTAATTCTGCATAGACTTCTTTATCAAGCTGCCCTTCACGAGACCAGATGATTGTACCGCCATTTGCTTTAAGTAAACCCGCCTGAGGATAGAAAACCGCATTCACCCCCATGACCATAGTACTGTCTCCACCGTTCAGCCCGACAATATCTACCATTTCCATGGTGAACTGCGGCTCGCCTTCAATGAAGTTTAGCGTCCAAAAACTTGCCGGAGCCTTCCACACCAATTCGCCGGGTTCGGAGAATTCATGTTTAACTAGGTTGCGGTAAAATTGGTTTTGATAAGAGCGAATCCGGCTTGAAGGATTCTTTTTCGAGAAATCGTAAAAATGCTCAAGTAGTGCGCCAAACCGATCGTATTCCTCATTTTCTGCCACGTAAATGAGCGCGCGCAGCAGCGGCTCCCACGTTTGCGCGTCGTCCAATCGCTTGCGAAGTATTTGGTTTGCATAATCCAGCCAGAGTTCCTCCTTTTCGAAATCTACAGCCGCCAAAAAGTTCGGCACTAAAGAATCTTTAAATACACCGTCCAACTCTTTCGGGACGGATACAAGCTTATCAAACTCTTCAGAGAAAGCGTCAAATGAAGAAAAACGGGTCACTTTTTGTGCCTGAAGCCCAAAAGAAACAATCAATGCAAGAAGCAACCCAAATTTTCGCATGCGCTATTTCACCATTTTAATACTGCGCCATTGTTCGCGTGCTTTTACCCCTTCAAAGGTGAGCCCTAAGGCCTCAGCAGCAGCGCGTAGCGTTGGTACATTATCCTCATAAAACCCACTGAAGAAAATACTGCCTCCCTTACGTAATGCTTTTTCGTAATGGGCAATATCCGCCAATAGCACATTCAAGTTAATGTTTGCAAGAATGAGGTCGTAAGTACCTGATAAAACTTCTGAACCGCCTAGATCTGCCGTCATTGCAACACCATTTCGCTGCGCATTTTCCAAAGTATTTTCAATACACCAGGTATCTACATCTATACCATGGACCGATTTTGCCCCGCGCATACCAGCCAAAATCCCCAGTATCCCAGTACCACATCCCATATCTAAAACATCGGCATGATTCGACGGCGTTTCTAACAACCACTGAATCATCATGTGCGTAGTTTGGTGGTGGCCTGTACCAAATGACATTTTTGGCTCAATAAGCATGGCGTATTCAAAGCCCGCTCTTTCGGCATGAAAAGGTGCACGTATGTACACCCGTCCATCAACCTCGATAGGATTAAAATTTCGTTCCCACTCTGCATTCCAATTGACCTGCTCGATCTCTTGTTCTTTCACAGAAACCGTGACTCCATCCCATTGCATCTGTTCCATAGCCGCAGAAGCGCTGTAGTCTTCCTTTAGAATGTACGCGGCGAAGCCCTCCTCTGTTTCAGAGAAACTTTCAAAACCAACCGCACCGAGCTGGGCAATGAATAAATCGCGAAAAGGCTCCAACGGCGACACCGTAACTGCCAATTCAATATAAATAGGGGTATCTGATGCCATTAAGCCTTAGTTCTCGCTTCAATAATGGACGTAAAATCAGCTGCATTTAAAGACGCACCGCCAATCAATCCACCGTCGATATCTGCTTTTGCAAACAACTCCGCAGCATTGCCTGGCTTGCAAGATCCGCCGTACAAAATGCTTACATCTTGAGCTGTTTCCACGTCAAAACGCGCGTTCAACCACTCACGAATACCCGCATGCACTTCCTGTGCTTGTTCCGGCGACGCTGTTTCTCCTGTGCCAATAGCCCATACCGGCTCATAAGCAAGTATAATATTATCCATGTCATCCCCAATGAATCCTGCAAGTCCCTCCTCACATTGCTTCAAAATGACGTCCATATAGGCACCACTTTTACGCTCTTCTAAAGTCTCTCCAATACAGTAGATCGCCGCTAATTCGTTGTTCAAGGCCTGTGAAATCTTAACATTACATGCCTCATTCGTTTCACCAAAGTATTCCCGACGCTCACTGTGCCCTATAATGATTGCATCAATGTCCAAAGAGGCCAGCATCGGTGCACTCCACTCACCGGTATATGCACCCGATTCCTTTTCATGACAATTCTGAGCAGCCACAGCGATAAATGGATTATCTACTAAAGACTCTACTACATCAGATAAATACAATGCCGGCGGGGTGATAATCACACCCGTCTCCCCCACAACCTCTTCGGTAAGACTTTCTTTAAGGGCATCTACCAAAGCCATAGCTTCTGTGTAAGTGGTATTCATTTTCCAGTTTCCGGCAACGATTCTTCTTCTCATTTTATTTTGCTATTGATGTGTTTCTAAAAAAATTCTGCGCGTATACGCGGGTCCAAAACTGCATATAGTACATCCACCAAAGTGGTCAAAACCACGAATAAAGCGGCAATGACTAATACACAGCCCATTGTGATGGGCAAATCTCGGGTATTTAATGCTTCCACCAATAATTTACCCATGCCATTCCAACCAAAAATAATCTCGACAAAAACGGCACCTGCAAGCAGTGATGCAAACCAGCCGCTTACGGTGGTTATAATGGGATTGGAGGCAACCGGTAAGAGGTGCCTAAAAAACACCGTTCGCTCGCGCAAACCCTTCGCCCGAGCCGTTCTAATAAAATCCATTGCACCTACTTGCAATAGGCTGTTGCGGGTCAATTGCAAAATCACACCCACTGGTCGAATACCTAAAGTCAGCGCCGGTAAGATCAGGTTTTTTAGGTTGAGGTACCGTTCACCACTGTAGTCGTCAACACTGTAGAGTGAACCGGTCAAGTTCAGACCTGTCCAGGGCCCCAGCAAATACGCGAAAACCCACGCGAAAAGAACGGCCGTAAAAAAGGACGGAAGACTCATTCCTAACGAGCTAAAAGTAAGTAAAGCTTTGTCCCAAAACGAATCGGGCCGGTAGGATACCCAAGCACCCAGCGCACCGCCAACAAGCAATGCAAAGCCAATAGCAGCCGCGGCAAGTAACGCAGTGTTCGGAAACGTTTGTCCTATCAAACTAGTGACCTGCTGTCCCTTACGCTGAAAACTTTCACCTAAATCTGGCGCTTTAAAGATGCCGTGTTGATCGTTTGGCCACCCAATAGGGCTAATGCGCTTCAGGTAATTTGCATATTGCACAGCGATCGGTTTATCCAACCCATATTTCGCTCGAACCGCAGCCAATGCGGCAGGATCTTCGCGTTTGCCCAACATCATTTGCGCACTATCGCCAGGAACGATGGTAAAAAGAAAAAACACCAACGTAGCAACCCCCCAGAGGGTGAACAGCGCTTGTCCTAGTTTTTGTAGTGCGAATCGAATCAATTTGGGCTATCGTTGAAATGATACTTTTTATGTACCACACCATTTTTAAGCACAACCCATCCTGGATTAGAACGGACCATAGTTTTTAAAGTGGTTTCATCTGTGAAGGCAAAGGCCGTAGTATCCGTAAAACCAAAGGAGCGAAAATCTTCCGGCATAGCGGCAGAAAGTACTACATAAGGCAGACCCTTTTCTTTTAACATCGCTGTTGTTTCTAGCACAGGTGCCCAGCCGTGTGCCTTCGTCTTTCGCACATTATAAGCTACTAACAACCAAACTTCATCCAACGCTAGAATACTGTCCGTCAGTTCACCGTAGTCATTCATGATACTGAAATCATGTACGGGCGGTTCGTATCCTTCCTTCACTTTAATAGTTTTAGAAAGCTCACTGAGCATCCTCCATTCCTTTTTCTCCCACCATTTCTCATCGACGTATTGCGTGGAGCTGATTTCCTGACGTAAGCCTTCGGAATTCTCCATGGTATATAGGACCTCATACTGCGGCGGTTCAAGGCCCAATTCTTCTGCACTTTTCATGCCTTCAACAATACTTTTGCCTTCAGCATACGCTCTGAAATCCACCACCGGTAAATGGTTCAAGACGTGGTAGGTCAGTCCAAAGCAAAATAGTGGAATAGCTATTAATTTTATGCTCACCAACCACTTTGGCCAGCGGTCGAAAAGTTCATCACGACCCCACCACAGTACAAGAATCAAGGCAGAAAGAATAACGTCTTTGTAGAAACTTTCCCATGGGGTAAGCGGAATGGCATCGCCGAAACATCCACAATCCGTCACCTGATTGAAATAGGCCGACCAAAAGGTGAGAAAAGTGAAAAAGCCTATCATGGCCGACAACAGTACCAGGGTCCAACGTTTGTACAAGCCTAAAATAAGGGCCGCACCCAGGAGTACCTCAGCAATGACCAATAGCACTGCAATGGTTAGTGCAAATGGTTCAAAAATGGGCAAATTCAAGACCTCCTCTGAGAAATACTCTTCTAGTTTAAAGCTAAATCCAACGGGGTCGTTCATTTTAACTAAACCCGAAAAAACGAATAATGCACCTACGGCGAACTGAGAAATAATCGTCAGAATCCTCTTCATCATTTTTATGCTTTTGATTCTTGTGTTTCCATGAATTTAATCAGGGCAAAGACACTGTAGTTGATCATATCGAGATAATTCGCTTCCAAGCCTTCACTTACAAGAGTTTTGCCGTGGTTGTCCTCAATCTGTTTGACGCGCAAGAGTTTCTGCAAAATGAGGTCAGTAAAGCTTGAGACCCGCATATCACGCCATGCCTCTCCGTAGTCGTGATTTTTACGAAGCATAAGCGCTTTTGCTTCCTCCGCTTTCTCTAAATATGTTGTACTGGCCTGCTTCCAATCCATATCAGGCTGTTCTGCCACACCTTTTTCAAGCTGTATCAGCGCCATTATGCTGTAGTTCAATATGCCAATGAATTCGCCCTCAAGCGGATCATCAACCAATTGAGTCCCTTTATCCTCTATGCTGCGCAAGCGCTGGGCCTTTATAAATATCTGATCGGTCAGCGACGATAAGCGCAAAATGCGCCATGCGGTGCCGTAATCTTTTCCTTTTTTCTCGAAGAGGCCGTGGCATTTACTTAGTACGGCATCGAATTGGTCAGCTGTATTCATTTGTTAGCTTTGCTATATCTAACGAAGATACAAAGAACAATGCCTGAGTTTCTGCTGCAATGTCAAGGGACAATTCACACCTTATCCACACCGTGGATCATGGGGATATTGAATAGTACGCCCGATTCCTTTTATGCGGGAAGCCGCTTAAATGCTCCCCAAGAGGCCGCTGAACGAGCCAGGACCATGCTTGAAGGTGGCGCGCGCATCATTGATATTGGTGGGTATTCTTCACGTCCAGGTGCCGATCCGGTGACTCCCGAGCAGGAATGGAATAGATTAAAAGAGGTTATTCCCGCCGTCGCTGAAGTACTTAATGACTTCCCAGGAAGCTTTATTTCTGTCGATACCTTCCGAGCTGATATCGCTGACAAAGCATTGCTTGCTGGAGCACATTGGATCAATGACATCAGTGGCGGTAACCTCGACCCTGAAATATTCAACGTCGCTGCAACCCATCGCTGTCCGTACATTATCATGCACATGCAGGGTGATCCCAGCACGATGCAACTCAACCCCACTTATTCGCACGTTACCCAAGACATAATTACTTTTTTCAGCGAGAAACTACCTCGCCTTCACGATATGGGCATCCACGACACTATAATTGATGTCGGATTTGGCTTTGGCAAAACCCTTGAACAGAACTATCAGCTGCTCCGAGAACTTCATGCCTTTCAACTTTTAGGACGTCCAATTCTCACTGGGATCAGTAGAAAAAGTATGATTTATAAAGCGCTCGGCAACAGCGCAGAGGAGAGTCTTAATGGGACCACAGCACTACATATGGCCGCCTTACTGGGCGGGTCTCAAATTCTAAGGGTACACGATGTGGCGGAAGCTGCGGAAACCATTAACTTGTTCAACCGCCTCATGCCCGATGGCTTGGAGCATTTATTACAACCATGGGAACGTTAAACTTTGGCATCCTCGATGCATTAGACATTATAATTGCAGCCTTTCTGCTGTATCAAGTCTACAGACTCTTAAAGGGCACCGCAGCCATTCGTATACTCATTGGTATGGTCGCTATATACCTGCTGTACAATCTCGTGCAACTGCTTCAAATGAATCTATTAAGCGAGATATTGGGTTCCTTCATGGGCGCCGGGTTAATCATATTGATTATCGTATTTCAGCAGGAGATTAGAAAGTTTCTGCTCGTCGTGGGCTCTGCCACCTTCAGCCGCCGTCGTGGACTCAAAAGCATGTTCACGCTAGGGAATAGCGAAACTAATGCCCTGGCTACGGAAGCTGTGGTTAGCGCGCTTAAAAACCTAGCCGCTACAAAAACAGGAGTGCTATTAGTCGTAGAACGCAAGGATCCTTTGGGTGCCTTCGCAGGAACCGGCCACAACCTAGGGGCGACAGTAAGTCGTATAGTTTTAGAAACAATTTTCTTCAAAAATGCGCCACTTCATGATGGCGCCACAATTATCACAGGAAATACGGTATCCGCTGCTGGAGCCATACTGCCCTTGAGTGAGAGCAATGAACTTCCTTCCCAATTTGGCTTGCGCCATCGTGCAGCTGCGGGAATATCAGAACGTACAGACGCCATGGCCCTCACCGTCAGTGAGGAAACTGGAAACATGCACATTTTCTACGATGGAACTTTTGAAAAGCTTACCGCAAACACGCTTGAAAAAAAGATTCAAGAAGTCCTTGCCGGTTAATTTCTTCCGCCGTCTTTAGTACCCAGCTCACCCAGCGTTCGAAACTACTGTTCCACACATCCAATGCCCAACAAGGAAGAAGTGGGCCAAACAACAATACGAGCAAGGCGGACCAAATGTATACTACGAATAGAGGGACAATCAAAAGGTTTCCTACGAGAAAATAACGACTTGCCCCTCCAAAATGGTGCATGACTAATGGTAAGGTGGCCGTCCATGCCGACAGCGAGACCTGTACAGGAACTAAAACCTTAAACTTACTTCCTACCAGCGATTCTCCTTGCCAAGATTGCAGGAATTCTGCTGCCGGCAATCCATTTAGACCAATCAATATCCCGCAAACCGCACTAAAACTCAATTGAAAGCCTACGCGTTGAACAACCTCTGGATCGTAGCACCACATCAACCACGCCACAAGCAAAGGCCAATGCAAGGGTGCGATTCGCCAATTTTGTTGAAGTGCAATAGCTGCAAAACAGAAGGTCCCTACTGCACGAACCACAGAAGGCCCTGACCCTACCACCGCGGCATAAATGCATAGAAACGTCCCCATTAAAAGTACATAGAGCCCTCGCCACCTTCGAAGGCGAAACAACCATTTCAATGGCCGTCCCAAAACCACCCAAAAACCCACATGAAATCCGCTTACGGCGAGCATATGAGATATTCCAAACGTTCGAAATCCTTCTTGAAAAAAGGGGGTTAATTCGCTACGATCCCCTAGTAATACACCATAGAGAAAACCGTGGAGCACTCCCGTGGCTGCCTGGTCAATACGGTTTTGCATAAAAGCGCGGAGCCGCCCAGCCCAAGGCTCAATGAATGCAGCGATAGCCGGACCGGGGTACCAATACCGCCATTCGCTAAAATAGTGGGCCCCCATAAGCACTACAGCCGTCCAAAGCAGTGCGCCGAAATCTGTCCGTAGTGTGCGCCACGGGCCTAGTCCAAAAGCCACTAAAAAGACCACCCCCAGATCTAGGCGGTACATTGTTGTCAAGCTCGAGGCAATACATAAAACTGCTGTAGATCGAAATACCATCCTTTCAATATGCAGGATGGTAATGCAGCTTTCCTAAAAATGTGGATAATTAAAGGTTTTGAACGGATTCAAAATCCAGGTCTTTGAAATAAAAATCCAGGATTTCCTTCCAATCAAAGCCTGCATCGCCCATGAGCATCGCGCCTTGTTGAGCCATGCCCACACCGTGACCAAATCCGAAGCCGTGTATTACGACACCGTCAGCGGTTGCCTCTGGAAGGACATAGGCGCTGCGCCATTTGAAGTCCCTACGAACGGTTTCCATTTTAAAGGTTTGTGCACCTAAAGTCCATGCTGTGCTTCGGGTATCGGGCAGCTGTTTAAAGAAGGTAGACCAATCGGACACCGTCCAGGTAATGGAACGCGACCAATACTTCTGCCATTCCTCCCAAGTGTAGGTTTTTTCCCATTGTGCTTTGGACGCTTTTTTAGAGAACGGATCCAGCACTGAACGGCAATAGGGCAAAGCTTTCGACCATACCTGTTCCGGCAAGGCCGTATAGCCGCCTGAATTGCTGTGGTAAAACCCTAGGATAGGTGCACCGTTATACAGCGCAACAGTATCGCCTAAAGCTGCACAGGCGGCGGCTATGATCGTGGCATTTTTACTGTGCGGTACGCCTTTGAAAGCTTGAGAACTTTGATCGTCCTTAATGTGGTAGCCTTCAGTAATGTGCTTTTTCAGATTGGTGATAAGCCATGTTCTTGCGAGTACGGCTTGGGCCTTGTAATATGCCTGTGATACCGACGAAGAACCGCCTTCGGCTTCTACTACACCCGCGATATACGGCTCTAAAGGTGTGCGCACAATACTCTCAAGGTAGATGAGGTTAGGACGAAGTGTAAAGTCACCTAAATAAGGGCGTTCTGCGGTCCAATTCTTACCCCGCAACACCCGAACAATAAAAGTATCCTTTGTAGTAATTCGAATGGAATCACATCCTGCTCTATTGAGTCGTAAATCCCCGCGAAAAGTGTACAGCGGATGAACGTCGTCTGGACCGTAATCCATAGCGAATATGGAATCGGGCGTGTAAGCAGTAAGGGTATATGAACCTCCTTTGACTTTGATTTGCAAGCGACTGTATTCCTGATCCGCAAAAAGCAATACGCGCGGTGTGGTTTGCGCACCCAATTGAAGGGCACAAAAAAACGCTAGTATGAATGCGAAGCACCGTCCTTTCATGCCTCCGAAGATACCGCTAAAATATGTTCAGCGGCAGTAGCGGCAGGGTCCTTTTCCTCTAAAGCTTTACGAAGCTTTGCGTAAGCAATGAATTGGTCAGAAGGATCCTCAATCAATACGCGTAAGCGTTGTGACAGCGAAGCTCCACCGGCAGCCTCTTGCAATAGTTCTGGTAAGGCACCTGCGTCCAAGATAAGATTCGGCAATGAGATGTAGTTCACTTTAACAAAGCGCTTTGCGATCGCAAGTGAGATGGGATTTGCGCGGTAGACAACAAGCTGCGGCACACCTAACAAAGCTACTTCCAGCGTGGCGGTACCACTGCATACCAAAGCGGCGCTGCATTGGCGCATGCCGTCTTTTAGTTCTCCGGTAAACAGTGTGGTGTTTTTTGGAAGCTCAATCTGCGGCCATACTGGCACAGCGCTTTCTGGGCGAATCAAAACGAATGATCGTTCCTGCATGGATTTCGCAACTTTAATAAATTCCGGAAGTAATCTGGCAATTTCTTGCGAACGAGACCCCGGCAACAAAGCGATAGAACCTGTAGGCGAATAGGCATTGCTGCCCGCGTACTTCTGAGCCAGTGGGTTGCCCACGTACGTATAATGGATATCGCGCTCCGAATACCACCTTTTTTCAAACGGAAGAATACCTAATACGGCATCGCAATGTGCCTTTAATATTTGTGCCCGACCGGATTTCCATGCCCATACTTTCGGCGGGATGTAATAGACTACGCGAAGCCCTTGCGCTTTCGACCATTTTGCCATGCGCAAATTAAAACCGGGGTAATCTACCAATACCACAGTAGTGGCGCCGGAAGATAGAATCTGCGACTTTACAGCTGCAAAAGATTTGTAAATGCTGCGAGCCCGCACGACAACCTCAACAAAACCCATAAATGGCTTTTTTGTGACGTCTTTTAATAGCGTTACACCTGCTTCCTCGAGGAATTGGCCACCCCAACCCCATTGTTTTACTTCTGGATGGTGCGCTGTAATGTAACGCGCCACGGCGGCAGCTTGTACATCGCCTGAAGGCTCACCTGCAATCCAGAATAAAGACATTAGAGTATGAATTGAAAATAAATGACCGCAATAACACTTGGTACACATGAAGTTAAAATACCTCGTGCGACGCGATCACGTTCAAAGTTGAGTGCCGTAAAAAATAAAACCGCATTGATGATGGTGCCGAAGCTTATGGCACGCATGGTTACTAAGCGCCATGCGGGGTTCGTCACATCGCCCACTTCTTGAAGTACGGGATAAGCCTCCAAAGCAACAGCAATGGAGAATAATGGCGCGCCCAATCCAACTAACAGGCCCGCTATAAAATCAATTTTTCTATTTCTCAAAATTCCACTGGTTTAGGGTAGCTACAGCATGATGGGCCGTAAGATCGACAGTGATAGGAACGACACTGATGTAGCCGTCTTCAAGGGCAGCAATATCCGTATCGTCTCCATGATCATAATTTTCATATTTGCCGGTGAGCCAATAGTAAGGACGGCCAAAGGGGTCTATTCTAGAATCAAACTCCTCCACCCAGTTCCCTATAGCCTGACGACAAACTCTCATTCCTTTGTAAGGCGCTTTATTGTTTTCAGGAATATTCACATTCAGACATACCCCGCTTGGCAGCCCGTTCTCCAAAGTAGCCTTAATTACTTTGCGCACATAGGGTTTCGCAGCCTCAAACGATGCCTCCCAAGAAAACTCACATAGGCTAAATCCGATGGCTTGTATGCGCTCTAAAGCACCTTCCACTGCAGCACTCATAGTCCCAGAATAAATAACGTTCACGCTGGCATTCGAGCCGTGGTTAATCCCACTTAGGATTAAATCTGGACGGCGGGGCATGACCACGTTAATGGCCATTTTGACACAATCCGCAGGAGTACCGCTCACCTTGTATTCTTTTTGTGGCCCATCCGAAGGAACTTCTGTACAACGTAAACTTTGGTCCAAAGTAATGGCATGGCCCTTACCGCTTTGCGGTCCGTCCGGCGCAACCACGTATACATCGCCAAATTCATTGGCTATTTCTATCAATATTCGAATTCCAGGCGCAACGATACTGTCATCATTCGTTACAAGGATTAGTGGCTTTTTTGTCATACTATTGAAGTCTCTCTGCCAAATTTACGCACCAAAGCAGCAAGGCATAGAATTTGAACGTTTAGATTGCAAACAACTTTATAACACTACTATGTTTTTTTTAATCATTCTCTTCATCGGGGTTGGCTTCGCAGTTCAAGCCCGACTAAAATCAAAATTCAAGAAATACGCTAAAGAAGCGTTGAGTAACGGAATGAGTGGCGCTGAAATCGCACAAAAAATGCTAGACGATCATGGCATTTACAATGTAAAGATTCAAAGTGTTCCCGGTAAATTAACAGACCATTACAATCCAATGGATAAAACGGTAAACCTTAGCCCTGAAGTCTACAGTGGACGAAGCGTGAGTGCTGCTGCCGTCGCGGCGCACGAAGTAGGACACGCCGTGCAACATGCCACGGGTTACAAATGGTTAGATCTGCGCTCGCAATTGGTTCCTATCGCAAACCTGAGTGGTCGTATCATGAACATCGTGATCATTTCTATGATTTTTGGGATGAGCTTTCTGCACCTTTTTGGAATGAATACCATCATCTATGTGCTCATCGCTGCACAGGCGACCATCACCGTAGTCACGGTAATTACTTTACCCGTTGAGTATGACGCTTCGAATAGAGCTTTAGCCTGGCTGACCACATCTGGCACTATTACCCCTGTTGAGCATGAAAAGGCAGGTGATGCACTTAAATGGGCTGCACGCACTTATTTAGTCGCTGCATTGGCATCCATGACGCAGCTCGCCTACTACCTCAGTATGCTCGGGAGAGACTAAAAACGACAGCAATTTTTTTGCACAAAAAACCCCGCGCCTTTGGCGCGGGGTTTTTTAATGAAGTTAAGAGCCTAAGTTTATTTTTCAACCTTGTAACCCAACGACTGTAAAAAGGCGATTTTCTCATCAACAACAGATTGCTGACGCGTTTTAATTTCCTTTTCAATAGACTTCTTTAAACCTACCAATTCGCCTTCAGAAAATTTTCCTAAAAACTGTGTGGCGAATAAAGACTTAAGGGTTTTGTTGTTGTTTTGGTTTGCACGGATGTAATCCACTACTCCTTTTGGCTTCATTTTGTGTGTGTTTGAAATTAGAAGATAAAAATAGTAAATATTTATTTGCGAAAAATCCGTTAATACATTCTGTTATTTTAACGTAAATCTAAGAGACTTTCCACACCAATATGACGCACACTGATCAACGGTTCAGCATATTTAGCACCAATGATACGCCCCCAGTCCATAGCTCTTGCTTCTACTGAAGCGAGAAAATCTTTACTTGCTATCACGGTATCTGGCTCTGTACTATTGGGGTTATAAAATTGGCTTTTATGCGCTAAAATAGCCGCCATTTTCGCTTCAAAACCGGTAGTGATATCTACAATTAAATTTGGCTCTAAATTATAGAATTGAAGGTACTTATACATTTGCTTTGGTCGCCAAGGAAGTAGGACCGCATGTTCATCACTTACTACAAGCTTGTGTAGTCCGGAAAGAAAGCACGCTTCTTCAACCAGTTGTGAGGCACGACCGTGGTCTGGATGACGATCTGTTGGTGCATTCATAAGCACTACCTCTGGCTGATACTTTCGTATAACTTCTGCCACTTTAACCTGCGCCTCATGATCTGTGGGGATTCGACCGTCAGGAAATGTTAGATTTTCTCGAACTACACACCCAAGAATACGGCCGGCATCTTTGGCTTCTTCATCGCGTAATTCTGGGGTACCTCTTGTACCCATTTCACCACGAGTCAAATCAATAATACCTACCTTTTTCCCTGCCGCCGCATGGACCGCAAGCATCCCCCCAGCACCCAACTCAACATCGTCGGGATGGGCACCAAAGGCTAATATGTCTAATTTCATATACTTATTTTCCTTTTGCAAAGGAAGTGATTTCTTCACTCATCGGCGCAACACGTGAAGGATGATGTGCGACCCAGCGACCATTTTCGTCAATCAAAAACTTATTAAAGTTCCAACTCACTTTCGCATCGCTCACGCCATTCTGTGAAGCATTACAAAGCCACTGGAATACCGGGTGTCCCCCTTTCGCGCTTGTCTTAACCTTACTCATCATTTGGAAGGTCACACCGTAATTTTTTTGACAGAAATCTGCAATTTTCTCTTCATTGCCCGGCTCTTGAAAACCAAAGTCGTTGGAAGGGAATCCCAGAATGATAAAATCGTCGCCTCCGAAGGTGTTGTGCAACTCTTGTAAACCTTCATATTGCGGTGTATAGCCGCACTTTGAGGCAGTATTTACGAATAATACACGTTTTCCCTTGAGTTGAGAAAAGTCAAATACATCGCCATCGATAGTTGTTGCACTAAGGTCATAAAATGAGGTAGCTTTCATAGGGGTAGTAACATTTGAGGCTAAAGCCGTTGAAGATGGATTGCCCTCTTGAGCGGAACACGATAGCGCAATTAGAGCGGAAAGTAAAACTAATTTATTCATGAGTATGGGTTTTAGGGTATAACCCAATATTTGCACAATAGTTTGATGTAATTTTACACTCATGAAAAATACATGGGTACTGGTTCGAAGATATTTTTCTCAAGAGGTGCGAAATTCAAACGTGCTCTTTTCCTTGGGTTTGTACCTTGTTGGTGTTGCTTATCTAATTTATCTTCTTAACGGGGGTAGTGTTCCTGCAGATAAAGTGTGGAATACACTGCTCTGGATTGTAGTCTTTTTCGGTGCGATCCAATTAAGTTCAAGGAGTTTCGAATTTGAATCGAACGATTATTTCTACTACTACCAGACCATTGCCGGTCCCGGCGCAACCATTATTGCAAAACTCCTTTTCAACAGCGCCTACATTGCGGTCATTAGCACAGTGACCTGGGGATTATTCAGTGTTTTTTTTGGCAATCCTGTCTACAATAACATTTTGTTTGGCCTTGCCCTTCTTTTAGGAAGCGTTGGTTGCAGCGTAGTGCTCACTTTGACCTCCGGCGTTGCACAACGTACCCAAGGCAACGCAACATTGGGTGCTATTTTAGCGCTCCCCCTCTTACTACCTATCCTTCAATTAACCAGCGTTTTAAACCTCCAAGCCATCGTAGGCGTTCCTACCAATGAGGCCCTGAATTTATTGGGTTCTTTAGGTGCATTAGATGTTGGAATTGGACTACTAGCCTACCTACTCTTTCCGTATCTTTGGCAAGATTAAACACACGCATGAAAGGACTACCCTACAAAATAGCAGGACTACTCTTAATCATATTCAGCCTCACCTACGGTTTATGGACAGAGGTGCCCGAACTTCCCATTATTGAGCAAAGCATTCGCAACCTCTTTTACCACGTTAGTATGTGGTTCGCGATGGTCGCGATGATGGCAGCAAGTTTCGGCAATGCTATTGGTTTTCTTTCTTCAGAAAATATGGCCCGCGACCGAAGAAGCATCAGCCTCGCAGAGACGGGGATGTTTTTTAGTGTCATGGGGCTACTCACTGGAATGCTGTGGGCTAAATTTACGTGGGGTGCTTGGTGGACGAATGACCCTAAACTCAATGGTACCGCTATCACCATGCTTATTTACTTGGCTTACTTTGTTTTGCGAAATTCCATCGACGATCCGCGCAAAAGAGCGAGAATTAGTGGTGTGTACAACATCTTCGCCTTTGTAATGATGATTGTTTTTATTGGCATTTTACCGCGCATGACGGACAGCCTTCACCCAGGAAATGGCGGTAACCCAGGATTTAATTCTTACGATTTAGACAACCGATTACGTTTGGTGTTCTACCCTGCCGTCCTTGGATGGATATTAGTGGGAACTTGGATTGCCTCTTTGCGTTATAGATTAAGAACATTAGAAGAATGAAAAAGCAAATTGCGCTAATGAGCGTCCTATCTCCACTTGCTGCGGCGGCACAGAACGACAGCATCATGTATGGAAATGACAAAATGAATGTAGTCATTGGTGTGATCACCATCATCTTCATTGGTCTTGGAGCCTATTTGTTCTCTTTAGATAGAAAGATTAAAAAACTTGAAGATGAAAAATAGTCAGGTCGCTATCATCATTGCTATTGCTGTTTTGATCGGGTATACACTCGTGAAATTGGGCAATAGTGCGACTTACAGTGATTTTACCACAGCCGCAACAGCAGAGGGTGAAACCACTACGGTGATTGCCTATTTGGATTTGGACGCTGAAATGAACTTTGTGCCTAAATCGGTCCAATTCTCCTTTGGCGCCATTGATAAAAAAGGTAGAAAGCAGCGCATCATTTATTACGAGCCCAAACCGCAAGATTTTGAGCGCTCAGAGGAGATCACGCTTACAGGTTACGATGCAGATACGGCTTTTATAGCCACAGAGATTCTCATGAAATGTCCGTCGAAATACAACGAACAAAACGAAGTAGATAGCGAAAAAATCTACAAATAACTTCTTATGAACTACATCGGTGAACACCTTTGGGCAGCAGAATTAGGTCGCGGATTAACGGCCTTTTCTTTTGCTTTCGCTTTACTCTCTGCCGTCGCATATTACCAAAAAGGTGCGCAGTGGAAAACCCTTGGTCGACTTGCCTTTAGGCTGCACGCAACTGCACTTTTCGGCCTAATAGGTACGCTGTTCTTCATCATGGCAAACCACTATTTTGAGTTTGATTATGTGTGGAAACACACCTCACTAGACCTGGCGCCACGATACCTCTTTTCTGCTTTTTGGGAAGGACAAGAAGGATCGTTCTTGTTGTGGATGTTCTGGAACGCCATTTTAGGCTGGATTCTTACCTACAGTGCAAAATCTTTCGAAGGTCCAGTTGTTGGAGTTTTTGCTGCCGTGCAAGCTTTCCTAGTTAGTATGATCTTAGGGGTCTACATCGGTGATTTACACATAGGCTATAGTCCATTCATTTTAGTTCGTGAATTGAGCGAAAACGTTGGGTTGCCCTGGACTCAATTCGCCGATTACCTTACCCGATTCCCGAACTTTGCAGACGGCTCCGGCTTGAACCCACTGCTTCAAAACTACTGGATGACCATCCACCCGCCTACCCTATTCCTAGGCTTCGCTTCTACTTTGGTTCCTTTCAGTTACGCTATAGCCGCTTTACTTCGCAAGGATTATAAAAGCTGGATCAACAGCGCGCTTATCTGGAGTTTCTTCTCTGTTGGAATTCTTGGCGTAGGAATTTTAATGGGTGGCGCTTGGGCGTATGAAGCGCTAAGTTTCGGCGGTTTCTGGGCATGGGATCCTGTGGAGAACACTTCTTTAGTTCCTTGGCTAACCATGGTGGCAGGTGCGCACTTACTACTCATTCAGCGTAACAAAGGTGGTGTAATGCCCTCTGCATTATTCCTTCTAATCTTGACTTTTCTTCTCATTCTTTATTCAACCTTCCTCACGCGCTCTGGCGTTTTGGGCGACAGTTCTGTGCACGCCTTCGTTGATTTAGGTTTGAGTGGCCAATTATTAATTTACCTCCTCTTCTTCACCATCGGTGCCCTAGGATTACTTCTGGTCCGCTACAAAGGTTTGCCGAAAAAAGAAAAAGAAGACCGCATGGACAGCCGTGAATTCTGGATGTTTATTGGTGCATTAACCCTTTTAATCAGTGGGCTACAAATTACCCTTAGCACCTCTTATCCTGTGTTTAACAAGCTGTTTGGGCCTGAAGGTGTGTTGTTTACCTTATACGACCGCAATAAAGTCCTTAACGAACCTATAGCGCATTACAACGCCATACAGGTCCCTTTTACCATCATCATTACACTCTTGATGGGCGCGGGCCAATTCTTAGCCTACCGTAAAACCACAACAGCCTCATTCTTCAAGCGTCAAATCCTTAGCCTAGTGGCTACAACTGTCATAACATTCGCAGGCTCAGCGGCGCTGCAAATGTGGAACCCGATGTACATCTTCCTCTTTTGGACCAGCTGTTATGCCATTATTGCCAATGCCGAATTTTGGTTGCGATGGGCGAAAGGTCAAAGCGCAGTCGCAGGATCGAGTGTCGCCCACATAGGCTTTGGCTTGATCATCGCCGGATCGCTTATCTCTAACGCCAATAAAACCATCATTTCGCAAAACGACACCTTCATACATGAAGACTTTCCGTCTAACGAAAACCTCCTTATTGAGCAGGGTGATACCGTACCTATGGGTAACTACTTCGTCAGTTGGTCGGAACAATCTGAAGAAGGTCACTTCGTGAACTACCATCTTGATTTCTTTGAAGAAAAGGACGGGAAATTGCAGCCTGTCTTTGATCTAAAGCCACGCATTCAAATCAACGAGCGCATGGGTAATGTTGCAGAGCCTTCAACCAAACACTTTGCCTTGAAAGACATTTATACCCACGTTACCTATGCTGATTTGCGTACTGCAGAGGAATTGGGAGATGAGGAATGGAAGAACCAATTCGAAATTGAATTCAACCTTAATGAAAGCCACTACCTATACGGCAAATACCAAGTTACTTTAGACACCCTTTTGGTCGACGCGCCGGATAAAGATGGTGAACTAGAATATGCCGTACTTGGCGCTGGAATCACGGTAAAGACAATGGACGACAGTACGTATAAAGTCATGCCCGTCTATGTCGTTGAAGGAAATGAAGTGAAGCACATGGATACGGAAATCAAAGAATTGGGCTTAAAATTCCGCTTTGACCGCATTAACTATGAGACGAACAGACCCGTGATTGTCGCTAGTGAACACAAAGAAGAAGAGGTGCCGTTCATCCTCGTAAAAGCAGTTGTTTTTCCTTGGATTAATTTATTGTGGATTGGTTCTATTTTGATGGCCTTGGGGACCGTTATCGCAGTGGTTCAGCGACTCAAACGAGCTTAATCTATGCGTACGGGTCCGTTGCATATCGCTATAGTAGGAAAGGGAAACCTAGGAACGCACCTATTTAACGGACTCTTAGATGCACACGCACCGTACTTTATTGGGCGTGACTTGCAACTTCATTCGCCTACAGATGTGGTGCTTGTTTGCGTGCCGGACGACCAAACCGCTAGCGTTTGCCAATCCCTACCGCAAGATGCGCTCGTAGCACACACTGCTGGGGCTTTACCGCTTCAAAATGATGCACGGCGAGGTGTTTTTTACCCGCTTTACAGTTTTACAAAAGAGGCGTCGTTGAATTGGGGCGAAGTACCCATTTTACTTGAAGCTCAAACCAAAGAAGATGAAAACCTGCTTCGAGAGATTGCCCTATGTCTAACCGAAAACGTCTTTCATGTTCCTTATGAAAAGCGTGAAAAACTTCACGCCGCCGCAGTGATGGTCAATAACTTCACAAATCACCTCTACACCTTAGCTTACGAACATGCAGCAGAACATGACCTACCGGTAGAGATTTTGCACGCCATTATGCGTCAGGGTCCTGATAAAGCCATAAAATTGGGTCCAAAGAAGTCACAAACAGGTCCTGCCGTTCGATACGACGCGCCTACTTTAGCCAAACATCTAGACTCTATTAAGGACCCTGAGGTTCAACAACTCTACAGGTTACTAAGCGGTAGTATTCAAAAACACCATCCTAAAGATGAATTATAAAGAGCTCTTTAAAAAAATCACAACCGTCGTTCTAGATGTGGACGGCGTATTAACGAACGGTGAAGTGCTACTCATGCCTGGTATGGCACCCGTGAGAAAGATGCATAGCAAAGACGGTTATGCCTTACAGCTAGCAGTGCGCAACGGCATACGCGTAGCCATTATTACTGGCGGCACTTCTACGGATGTGAAAGAAAGGCTCACGGGCTTGGGTATAACAGATGTGTATCTAGGCGCTTCCTCAAAAATGGACGCATTTGAAGATTTAAAAATGTGTTACGATCTCACTGATGATGAGATTCTGTACATGGGAGATGATCTGCCAGATTACGATGTTATGGAATTGGCGGGACTCGCTTGTGCGCCGCAAGATGCAGCACCTGAGATTAAAGCCATAGCAGATTATGTAAGTCCGGTATTGGGCGGTGAAGGTTGTGTGAGAGATGTATTAGAGCAATTGCTTAAAATTCATGGTCACTGGGGACGCAAGGAGGATAGAACCTGGTAATATGACATTGACCCATGAGATAGTATTAGGCTCTCAAAGCCCTAGAAGAGCGGCTTTTTTGACCTCTTTAGGGCTGGATTTCCAGACCCTACCGTTAGATGTTGACGAAAGTGCTCCGGCACACCTATCCGGCGTGGAAGTAGCTGCCTATGTGAGTGAGCTTAAAGCAAAAGCACTCAGTACCCGCCTGGAGTCCGGGCAACTAGGCATTACTAGCGACACGGAAGTATGGCAAAAGGGTCATAGATTCGGAAAACCCACAAATGAAGCGAGTGCACGCGAAATGTTAGAAGCTTTGAGCGGGACAACGCACCAGGTCATCAGCGGGCTAACCCTTGTTACTATGGATAATGGCACACCGCAATTGACTACTGAGACAAGCGTAGTCACTGTTTATTTCTCAGAAATTCCTGATTGGGCGATCGACTTTTACATCAAACATTATAAGCCCTTTGATAAAGCAGGTGCCTACGGCATTCAAGAATGGATTGGCGCTGGATTTATAGAGCGCATTGAAGGCAATTACAACAGCGTTGTAGGTCTTGATACTGCTGCCTTATTTAAGCTTTTACTTCCTTATCGAAAATAAAAAAACCCGGCTGTTTGAGCAACCGAGTTTTCTTCTTACTATTTACCTTTTAATTACTCTGCTGTCGCAGGAATGACAGCATCCATCATCCATTGGTGTATATCTGGCGTGCGGCCTAAACGAATGTCGTTCAACAAACGTTTAATTTCCATTGCCTTACCATCTGTTGGTGTAGGAATAGAATAATTTGTTCCTAAATGACCGATGGTATCTATTTGACTTACCACTGCTGCCGTACCCATTCCGAATGCTTCTTTTAAAGCGCCCGATCCCGCTGCTTCGACTATTTCATCCACCGTTACAGGACGCTCTTCAATGGTCCAGCCCTGCTCTTTGATTAGGGTGATAATGGAACGACGTGTAACGCCTGCAAGAATGCGGTCAGTAAGGGGTGGCGTAACAAATGTATCGCCTATCAATAGCATGAGGTTCATCGTTCCACTCTCCTCAATGTATTTGTGCTCTTTGTGATCGGTCCAAATGACCTGATTATAGCCTTCTTTGATTGCTTGTGAGGTAGGATAAAAAGCACCTCCGTAATTACCTGCCGCTTTTGTATAACCTATACCTCCACCCGTTGCGCGCGTGAATTCTTGCTCAATCTTCACTTTCACTGAACCGCTGTAGTAGGGCCCAACAGGCGAAGTAATAATGCAAAACGTGTAATCATCACTCTGTCTCGCGGCAATGAATTCTGACGAGGCGAAAAGGAACGGTCGGATATATAAACTATGGTCTTCAGCAGCTGGTACCCAATTTGCATCTATCTCTAGAAGTTTCGTAAGACCGTTCATGAAGATTTCCTCTGGAATTTGAGGCATCATCAAACGCTCACCACTTTTATTTAAACGAGCGAAGTTATCTAACGGACGGAACATACTGATGGTCCCGTCATCTTTGCGGTAGGCTTTCATGCCTTCAAAGGCGCTTTGACCGTAATGCAACGCGTGCAATCCGTAGCTGAATTCAAGCTGTCCGTATGGACGAATTTCTGGTTCTTGCCACGCACCGTTTTTAAAGTGACACACCAACATGTGGTCAGACATGTTACGTCCAAAAGGTAGGTTTGAAAAATCTACTTCGCTAATGCGGCTTTTAGAGGTTAGTTGTATTTTCATGTGCGCTTTATTTGGGAGTACAAATGTACTAAATTTGACATTGTAAAATAGTTGCGGAGTTTACCAATACATTAGGAACGCTCTCCTTAAAACATATAGATTTCACATGAAACACTTATTTCTTGTTACACTTGCTACAATTGGCTTGATTTCTTGCCAAAATGAAAAAAATTCAACGGAAGAGAGTTCTGAAAATACCGTTGCGCCGACCGTCTATCTAAATTACGGCGACAGCACTTTTAGTGCGGATAATCCCTTTACTGCAGCGGAAGTTGTGGAAAACATGAGTAGCGATTTAGATACTGTATGGGCCGTTGTGGCAGGTCCTATTACTCAAGTATGTACGACCAAAGGTTGCTGGATGGCTACGGCCATAGATTCATCGAACAACCTTTTCGTAGACTACGACTATGAGTTCTTGCTGCCAACGAACAGTCAAGGTCAAGAAATGATTATGTCAGGTTATGCCTATTGGGACAGCACTTCCGTAGACCAATTGCGTCATTATGCACAAGATCGCGGTGCAAGTGAAGAAGAAATTGCTGCAATTACAGAACCTGTTGGTGAAGTTATGTTCAAAGCGAAAGGTGTTAAAATCATTCTTCCAAGTGCAGAGTAAAGTATTTTTCCTCGCCGTAATCGCCATAGTGAGTTTCTATTCTTGCGGTACTCCGGAAGAATCTGAGACGCCCCCTACCAAGAGCTCATGGTCGCCTAAGATGGATGAGCCCAGTGAATTAGCACAAATTATGCGCGATCTTCATGAGGAAGGGTTGCAACGTAAAGCCTCGCTCGAAAAGGGGGAATTGTATTCCGGAAGCGTAGACAATTTGCTAAAAATGATTGCCGCAGCACCCACTGAACCGCATATGAAAGGTCCTGCTTTTGAACCGCATGCTTTGGCGTTTAACGCGAGTTACGGGGCTATTCAATCGGCCAGTACTGTATCGGAGCAGATTGATGCACATAACAATCTTGTGAAATCTTGTGTGGCATGCCATACCAATTTCTGTCAAGGACCTATTTCGCGCATCGAATTGCTTTACGTCAACTAATGGCCGCGGCTGGCGAACGCCATATCACCATCTCTAGCGACGGCAGCACCACCATTTGGGTACCGGGCTTAGACGAGCATTACCACAGCATACATGGTGCCCGCACAGAAAGCCTGCATGTGTTTATCGAAGCAGGGCTTAAATCAACTACAGCACGTCCGCTTCGTATTTTAGAGGTTGGACTGGGCACCGCTCTAAATGCGCAGCTCACGTTCGAAACAGCCAAAGAATTGGGCATTGAAGTACATTATACGGCGCTAGAAAAGTTTCCCATCACACATGAGGAGGCCAATGCTTTAAGCGAGGCCGGGATGCGAGGAGCATTACCTTTTTTGCTTGCACCGCATAATGAACGCATATATTTTGGAGACTCTTCATTCGCCTTAGTAGTGGAAGATCTTCGAACGTTTCACGCGGAAAAGGGCGCCTTTGATCTTATTTACTTTGATGCTTTCGCACCAAGTGCACAACCCGAGCTTTGGTCTGATCGAGTGTTCGAAAACATGTATCGTGTATTGGCTAATGGAGGTATGCTAACTACATATTGTGCGAAAGGCGTTGTTAAACGAACGATGAAAGCTGCAGGATTTGAAGTAGAAGCCCTACCTGGTCCACCGAGAAAAAGAGAAATGACCCGCGCATGGAAACGATAAAAGCTCGAAAATTTACCGCGCGGTGCTATGCGCTCATAGTAAGTAAAAGCAATCGCCTTCTAGTAATGAAGGAAAGATGGCGCGGTGTGCATTTAAACAAACTGCCTGGGGGCGGACTTGAATTGGGTGAGGGATTGCTCGAATGCCTTAACAGAGAGCTTGAAGAGGAGTTTACTTCCTATGAAACTTGCCAGTGGTCGCATTTACATACGCCAACGCATTATTTTACTTCGCAGTTTCGACCGGACGAGCAACTGCTATTGAATTATTTTAAAGCTGTCGCACCGGTCAATGAGCAACTCTGGACTTTGAATCCTGAAGAATCAGAAAATTTGCTCGGTATAGAATGGTTGGAATTGCATAAAAAGAATAGAAGTTGGTTTACCTTGGAGAGTGATCGAGATGCTTTTGACCTCCTTCTTGAGCGCTATTCTTAACCCAACCTGCGCTGCACAACAGCGGCAATCTGCGTGTAAAGTTGCTGCGGTCTTTTCGTACGCCAGTTAAACGCATCCAATTGGCCACCCAAGACAAAGTACATGTCTATACTGTAGCTCGAAAGCTCGTCCAAAACATGTGGACGCAGATTTACAAAAGCCATCCAACCGTCGGGTACCTCCTCTAGCCATTCGTCGTAGTAGTCCGTTTCGTCGGCATGAAAATTTAAAATATTCTCACCAATCAAGATAAATTTATCAATTCCTAATGGGAGCATTTCATCAATCAGATCACGCTTTATCCGCATAATGTCGTTGTGTACTGCATCGTTCCATTCGCCAAAAAATTCTATAATGGCATAGCCTACTGCATAATCAACGAAGAGCACCTTAAGGTATAGTGTTTCACAGCCTATGCTGTCCCACTGCGGGTGAATGACGTGATCAAATATTTGATCCGTGAAATGAACCTCACTATTGAAGTATCCAAAAAGTGGACTCTGTGGATCTTCGCTGGCCCGGTACAAATGGCGCCAATTATAATAAGGTTCTATCGTATGCACTGAAAAAAATTAGTCGTTTACGGGGTAACAAAATTGGTCAAACATTGTTAGCTTTCCAATAGAAAATAACCACATGGCTGTATTTACCATCACCGGCGCTACTGGATCAGTCGGCAAGGCAATTGTTCGGACTCTTCAGCACCATTCCCACGAAATAAGGGTGTTAAGTACACGAAAATCCCTCGAAATGACGGGTGCGACTTCTTACTATTGGAACCCGGCTACCAACGAAATAGATAGCGATGCATTGGAAGGCGCCGACTACCTGATCCATCTCGCGGGAGCCACAGTAAGCAAGCGTTGGTCAGCATCCTACAAGAAACAAATTGTAGACAGCCGTGTGCAAGGAACGCAACTTTTGATTGGTGCGGTCCATAGAATGAAAAAGCCGCTTAAGGCCGTGATTAGTGCCTCTGCTATTGGGTACTACGGGAGCGATTTTAACCGATTAATGACGGAAGACGATGCCTCAGCGGATGATTATTTAGCTTCGGTAACTAAAACGTGGGAATCGTATACACAAAAATTTAAATCGTCCTACACACGAAGCATTCAGCTGCGTATAGGTATTGTTCTAGATCGTGGTGCAGGTGTCTTGGGCCAACTAGAGCCGCTCGCCAAATTTGGTCTAGCAGCACCTCTAGGTTCCGGCAAACAATGGAGCAGCTGGATACATGTAGACGATTTAGCAAGGATGTTCGTTTTTGCTGCTACCCAATCATTGGAAAGCGGAGCGTACAACGCTGTAGCACCAGCACCTGTGACAAATAAAGAATTTACGAAGGCGCTCTGCCGGTCGTTAAAACGTCCTATGCTGCCTATTGGTATTCCCGCTTTTGTCCTCAAAGCCATCTTAGGTGAAATGGCTACACTCGCGCTTATGAGTCAACAAGTCAGTTCGGATAAAATCGTCACAACGGGCTTTACATTCCATCACACTCAGATCCATAACGCCTTAAACGAGATTTACAAGACATAAAAAACCCCGACCTATTCAGGCCGGGGCTTGCTTTGAACTATGTTAGGGATAGTTTAAGCATTCGTTGCCACTACATTGATTGTCAACTCAATGCTGTGATCGATCAAATCTTCTTTTAATGTTTCTGCAATCGTAGCGTCGTCACTATCATGGAATTTAACGTCCCATTTTGTGCGGTCAATCGAGAAAGCTGGAGCTTCAAGACGAACAGAACCTTCTTCAACAAACACGTTTGCAGGAAATTCAATGCTGTTGGTTATGCCACGAATGGTTAAATTACCAACTACAACGTACGGGGTAGCTTCTGCTGCCTCTTCGCGTACTTCGACGATTTCAAATACTGCAGTTGGAAAGCTATCAACATAGAAAAATGCATCGGACTTCAAGTGTCCTTCAAGGTAGCCACGCTTGCCTTCATCTTCGATATCCACGTCAACAATAGAGTTCATATCAATGGTTACTGTGCCTCCAACTAGCTGATCGCCTGCCATTGCAAACGTACCCGATTGCACACCAATAGTACCAATGTGTTCTGAGGCTACGTACGTTTTGAACCCGCGCCACTTCAGGTAGGACCCTTCTGCTACAGTGTATTCTGTTGCTTCAACTACGGCCTGTACTTCTTGAGCGTCTCCTGTAACAGCTTCATCAGCCTTTGATCCATTTGAACAGCTTATTGCTGCGATGGCTACTGCTGCTAGAATTGCGATTTTTTTCATTTGTTGTTTTTGTTTTTAGGTTGTTCAAATGTAACACAGATTGCCAATGTTTGTTTAAACATCTATCTAAAATATTTCAAAGTGCTGATTTGTACCATTTATAACGAAAAATGCTTTTTGCGCAACCTAATTGCCAAAATACTGACGATCAATGTAATACTTCCTGCAAGGAGGTATGGATAGGTGTAATGGAACCCATAAGCTGCGCCTCCTATTGCCGGCCCAACAACACGTGCTAATGACCCAACGCTCTGGTTCGTACCCAAAATTTTTCCTTGCGCATCTTTCGGTGCAAAACTGCTTAGAAGCGAACTAACTGTAGGGGTCAAAAGGGCATTTCCTAAGGAGAGCAGTGTCAGACAGAACAATTCCAATCCAAAAAAATCGGTTGGTACAAAGGGCATACCGAACAGTCCAAAGGCAACTAAAATAGTCCCGAAAACCAGTAAGTTTCTTTCTCCAAACCACGAGTTAAATTTTCCTATCAGCCCGCCTTGTATAATCACCGCTAATAAACCAATGTAGGCGAAGGTGTAACCTATGTGCATTTCAGATAAACCAAAGTGTTCTGCCCACAAAAGCGTTGATGTTATCTGCATCATACTGAACCCAAGGACATAGACAAAGTTGATGGTAAACAGTGCGCTCACCTCAGGAGTGGACTTGAAGCGAACAATGTCTTTGAACGGGTTGGGAAATAATTGGCTTTGTGTGGATTTCTCCTTCAAAGTTTCACCTAAAAAGAACCACGCCAATATGAAGTTCAATCCACTCAAACTTGCCGCAAAATACCCTACTCCAGCAACACCGAAATATTCATTTAGTATGCCGCCTAAAGAAGGACCAAAGATGAAACCCAATCCAAATGCTGCGCCGATGATACCAAAAGCTTTGGTCCTGTTTTCTTGCGGGACGACATCACTTATATACGCTTGCGCCACACTCAAGTTTGCAGCACCAAAACCTTTCATGAGTCTGGTCACAAAGAGCAGCCACAAGACCGTTGCATTCGCAAAGAGAATGTAAGCTACCATCATAATTAAAATGCTCGTGAGCATTACTGGACGGCGACCATAGCGGTCGCTTAACCCACCCCAGAAACTTGCAAATAAAAACTGCATGATGCTGAAGGATGTTCCCAATAAACCAACCATGGCATCCGTAGCACCCAGATCTTTGGCGTAGATGGGCAAGATTGGTATGATTAGCCCAAACCCCATAAGGTCCAGGAAAATGGTTAAAAAGAGAACCGCTAATGCCTTATTTTTCATTCTTCTCTGGTGCTAGAGATTTTATTTTAATTCCACTGTGTTCAAGCCTGTATTGGTATAGCTCGCGTGCTGCGAATACATTTGGGAATACTGCTTTTGCCTCTTCCTCAAACTTACTTTTATCCGCATACCGAGCACTATAATGCCCGATCAAAAGATGCTTAGCGGCTGCTTCCTTTGCTACAGTGGCTGCCTGTGCAGCTGTGCTGTGCATGGTTTGCTTGGCGCGCGCTTTTTTATCCTCGCAGAAGGTGCTTTCATGGTAAAGTAAATCTACCTCTTTCACATATTCCGCTGTATCAGCAGTATACATTGTGTCTGAAGCGAAGGCGTAAGACAAAGGTTTAGGAGGATCAGAGGTGAGTAGGTCGTTCTGTACTTCTTCCCCGTCATCATTGGTCCAATTCTTCCCATCCTTTATCCAATGGTAGTCACACACAGGAATTCCGTGCGCATCCGCGACCTCTTTATTTAACGTGCGTTTAAGCGGCTTTTCTTTAAATAAAAATCCTGTGGTTGCAATTCTATGTTTCAATGGAAAACTAGAAATAGTATAAGCATCCGTGTCCACAAGCACTTGCGGTACTTTATGTTGAGTAACCACAAAGTGCATGGGGTAAGATGTAAAGGTTCCTGCAGCTCTAAACTGAGTGAGTATTATATCTTTTAATTTGGGCGGACCGTAAATAGTAAGGGGTGCCGTTCTCCCCAATAGATGGAAACTACTTAGCAGACCGACCAATCCAAAAAAGTGGTCGCCGTGTAAGTGAGAAATGAAAATATGATTGATTCTCGAAAACTTTGTTTTTGAGCGACGCAGCTGTTTCTGAGTGCCTTCACCACAATCAATTAAAAAGTAGTGTTCACGCATCTTAAGCAACTGCGCAGTAGTAAACTGATTTGACGTTGGCGTTGCACTCGCTGCCCCCAAAATGATCAAATCAAGCCCCATAGTTAGGACTTACTTAATTTGCGCTTCTCTGCAAGTAGGTAAAGTACGGCCATGCGAACAGCAACACCGTTTTGAACCTGGTCTAGAATAATGGAATGCTCGCTGTCCGCAACTTCAGAAGTAATCTCAACACCTCTATTTATAGGTCCTGGATGCATGACTACAATAGGCTTCTCCAGTGCATCTAAATGATCCATGGTTAAACCGTATTGAGCGCGGTACTCTGCAATTGAAGGGAAATACTTAATGTCTTGTCGCTCGTGCTGCACTCGCAGCATGTTTGCGACATCGCACCATTCAATGGCCGTTTGAAGATTGTGTTCCACTTTCACACCTAATGTATGCATGTACTTCGGTACTAAAGTGGTAGGTCCACAGACCATTACCTCAGCACCCATCTTCTTCAACAATAAGACATTTGAGAGGGCCACGCGACTGTGGACTATATCTCCAATAATGGCAACCTTAGTACCTTCTAAAGTTCCAATGGCCTCACGAATGGAGAAGGCATCAAGTAAAGCTTGTGTTGGGTGTTCGTGCGCACCATCGCCTGCATTCACAATGGAAGCATCGACGTGTTGCGATAAAAACTCACCAGCACCTGGGTTGGGATGACGCATGACCACCATATCTACCTTCATAGATAGGATGTTATTCACTGTATCTACCAGAGTTTCTCCTTTCTTAACAGAAGAGGATGCCGCTGAGAAGTTAACAACATCGGCACTGAGTCGCTTTTCAGCTAATTCAAAACTGAGTCTTGTTCTTGTAGAGTTCTCAAAAAACAAGTTCGCGATGGTTATATCACGTAAGGTAGGGACCTTCTTAATAGGCCTATTAATAACCTCTTTAAACTGTGTTGCTGTATCGAGAATAAGCTGGATATCCTCAGCAGTGAGGTGCTTGATTCCTAGCAAGTGATTCACAGATAATTCGCTCATTATTCGGGATCCGTTAGTAGTACTGCATCTCTCCCATCTACTTCTTCCCAAAGCACCTCAACACGCTGTGAAGCGATTGAATCCACCTGACGGCCTTTGTAATCTGGTTGTATAGGGAGGTCACGCGAAAATCTTCGATCTATCAACGTGAGTAATTCCATTTTCGCTGGTCTTCCGTAACTCAGGATTGCATCCATCGCCGCGCGAATGCTGCGCCCCGTGTAGAGCACATCGTCTATGAACACTACTTTTTGGTCCTCTACAAGGTGATCAATGCGTGTCTTATTCGCTTGTAAATGCCCCGGTCTGCGTCTAAAATCGTCTCTAAAAAAGGTGATATCTAATACTCCTGTTCGTACTCCTTGTACACCGTAGGTGCTTTCAAGGAGCTTGACAAGACGATCTAGGACCTGAACACCGCGCGGTTGCATCCCGATGAGAATAGAATTAGAGAAATCGCCATGATTTTCAATCAACTTACAGCACAAGCGGTTTAGCGCTATGTTTAGTGCTCTGGCGTCAATGATTTCCCTTTTGCTCATGCTGCAAATTTACTCATTAATACTTAGCAAGCGTAGCCTCCAAATCAATACCTCCAAAATTTCCACTGCTCATAAGTGCCATAGCCTTGATCGTGGATGGATTTTCCAGAGCAATTTGAAGAGATTCTGAAGAGTCAAAAACACGTACCTCAGACCCAAAAGCATTTGCAACATCCTCAGCGCTTAGAGCCGGCAGTTTTTTATGTGCAACCGCATCTGGACTAAAATAAACCCAAGCCTCATCTGCAGCATCCATGGTTCCACGGTACTGAGGAAGAAATTCCGGATTCAAACTACTGAACGTGTGCAGTTCAAGAACAGCACGAACTTTACCAAACTGTTCTTTTAATGCTTTTACGCTCGCCCCTACTTTACTGGGTGCATGAGCGAAGTCCCGGAATACCTTTACTTGACTGCCCGATTTAAAAACCTCCATGCGATTTTGCGCACCAGTAAAACTTAAAATTGCATCATAAAAGGCCTCTTCCTGAACCCCCATCTCTAAACAAATCCATCGTGCAGCTTCAAGATTACTTAGGTTATGTTCTCCAAAAACCTGAAGCGGCATCATCCCTTCTTCCGTCTCTATAAAAGTCTGACCGTCTACAATTTCAAAGGCGGGTAGTCCGTACCCAAATGTTTTCACTGGGGCGGCCGTTTCTTCAACCAGTTTAACTAATACTGGATCTTGTTCATTATAAATTAATGCACCACCGGGCTCTATTGTTTCAAGGTATTTTCTGAATTGGTCCACATAGGAATCAAAGGTTGGAAACACGTTAATATGGTCCCAAGCGATGCCTGTTATCACGGTGATATTAGGTCGGTACAAATGAAACTTTGGTCTAAGATCGATAGGTGAACTTAAGTATTCGTCACCCTCCATAACCATGAATTCACTGCCGCTCTCAAGCTCGACCATGCAGTCAAACCCCTCCAGCTGAGCACCTACCATATAATTTGTAGGTTGGCCCACATGATTCATAACGTGAAGCACCATGGCGGTTGTCGTCGTTTTACCGTGCGAACCGGCAATGACTACACGCGTCATGGTTTTACTGATCTCATAAAGGAATTCTGGATAAGAGAAAATGGGCAATTCCAATTCTTGAGCGCGTGCCAATTCTGGATTGTCTGCGCGAGCGTGCATTCCTAAAATAATAGCGTCCAGTCCTTCGTGGACTTTTTCTGAATACCAACCCTCTGCCTCTGGCAATAAACCTTTAAGAGCTAATCGCCCGCGTGAAGGCTCAAATATCTGATCGTCAGAACCTGTTATGATGTGTCCACCATTGTGGAGCGCAATGGCCAAATTATGCATGGCGCTGCCTCCAATGGCTATGAAGTGAATATTCATTTTTTAATCTTCAAAGTATAAATTACCAAATCGGATTTTAGATCCGCGCAAAGATAATAGGACCGCACCGTCATAGCCGTCGTTTGCTAATCTAGATTGACGCGGTGCGACACGGAATTTCTGACGCGTGTTTCGATTCAGCACATTGTATCGCATGGACGCATCATGACCCAATGTAACCATCACAAGATTGCCCGCTTTCGCATTGGTAATGCGCTTCAAGTTCTTCTTGCCCCAACGTTTAGCATTCTTGCGGTGATCATTGTACAGGAAATGCAGGCCTTCTTGGTTCAATAACATAGTGTAGCCCAAGAAATAGCCGCCATCGTTCATGGACGTCTGCTTTTTTGGAATGTGTGCGTACCAATCAACATCACCCGACTTGTTAATGCTTAAAACGATAATATCATTGTAGTAGTAATAATAGTTGGTGGTGGGCTGACCGCGCGGTCCTTGGGTGGTTCTCACCACGACTTCATAATCTTCAGCCACCACATAAGCACCACCATCTGGCCGCGCTTCGAACTGGCGGAAGACAAAATTTCTACGAATGCCTTTACCGCGCTTAGCCCGATATTTATTGAATTGCGCGACAAAATCAGGTGCGAATTGGTTCAAATTTGAAGAAACCACTTCGCCCGCGGCCTGATCAAAAACTAAATACAGCGCACCGTCCATGTCCCATACGTTTCTCCTACCATAAAACCCAGAAACAGCCATCTGTCCGTCCACTAAATCACATTCAATACCTAAGCTTTGAACAAGCACATCTTGCAATCCTAAATCGAACTCAACCACATCGCTAATGCCACTCTCGTCCGTGACCCTCATGAGTTTATACTCTAGATCTCGATTGTTGACCATGGTTATGTTGGGACTATTGTCGTAATAGCTCAAAATGAATACTTCACCTGAATTAGACACTTCAAAATCCATGATCCCAAAGTTTCTATCGCGGTAGGACAATTCGACATCTGCATTCCAAAGCTCTTCGAGCGCAGTATCAAAAATTCGGATGTAAAAGTTCTCTGTGGAATTCCGCTCGTAAGGCGGATTCGTGAAAATCGCAATCTTCGAGCGGTCTTTAGACAATTGTATATCAAAATCACCGCGCGCTCTTCGACGACTATCCAGTACTTCCATCACCTTAACTTCGCTGAGCGTGGCATTAGAATCTAAGGTGCGACACAGCAAATAACGTTGGTCTGCTTGTCGATCGTAGCTTTCGTAAAAGAGGTACTGCGTTTCCCCAATAATCACACTAGTTTTGAAGTCAACACGTCTACCCTTCCATTCCCAACGTGCATTTTTAACAAGCCAATTCTCACCCAAGTCGTAACGATTGTAATAGGCGAAATATTCATCGCGCGACGAACCCAACAAGGAAGCATTCGCTGTTTTATAGGTGTAAAAACCTTTATCCCCGACCTGAAGCAACCGATCAAATTTTGCAGAACGCGCTGAATACTCTGGACTCCACTCTAAAACTGGAAATGAACCTTGTGCCCAGGCACCGGTTATCATGAGAACAGATAGAAATAGCGTAAAAACGCCTTTTTTTAAACTTAGCATAAGCTTGGGGTGAACATTTTTTGTAATTTGACTGTGAAGTCAAGATACATCACCCCTACTAGATTTTAATCATATGAAGAGATTTATTTACAGCCTCATCGCAGTACTAGCATGGTCCTTAAGCACCGATGCACAGACCGTGATTGTGCGCAAGCGCAACCTAAATACAGCGCAAGGGGCAGGAACGATAAGCTCTCAAAGTCCATCAACATCCTTACCGTTAAGCGGTAGCTTGTATTACAGCCGCTACAACCATGCAATTAAACTCAGCCCAACAGCGATGCTAGCTGGGGATGTGCCTATTGCTTACGAATATAAAATCTCAGATTATATGAGTGCCGAGGCGGGTATTGGTGTGACCACATTCAACATCACAGAGGAGGCTATTCGCGGTTACAGCCTGCGCCAAGACGGACAAACGCAAAGTAAATTAGGCTACAGCGGGAATGTGAACGTGAAATTTTTTCCAGAAGGAAATGCTTTCGAAGACGGCTACTATATTTCATATACCATGGGCCATAGAAACTACGCGCAGGATTTTTACACGACGACACCTGCGGGTATAGATACCACGGTGAGCGAAGGCTTCAATTGGACCGACTTCGGGTTTACAATAGGCTACCAAAGTCGTCCATCTGAGCGTATGATTGTAGATTGGTTCATTGGTGGTGCCATTCGTCAAAAGCAACGCAGAACCTCTGATTACGTAGAAGAATTTGACCCTGTCTCAGGAATATTTACTGGAGAGTACCGGCTTATTGATTCTAAAAATGCTGCGCCTGCCATTTTGGGAGGAATGAAAATCAGCATTCTTTTTCGTTGATTAAAGGGGTAAAAAACCTTCAGACTTACTGTACAGAAAGGCTAAATGCCGCCGGTAGGTTGTCCGATAATTTCACAGCAATCGCATAATCGTCCACCATAGAATGCGTCATAGTCTCCGTTGCGAGACTCACCCCGGAATAGAGCCCTGCGATATCGAAGGTCAGTACTAAATGTGCACCCGGCTTGATGTTAATGTTGGTTTCTTTGGTTCGATACAATGCATTCTTACCCGTGTGCCAGGCCAAAAGCTGGTCATCAACACCTATTGACCCTGTAGCATTTACCCTTCCGTCAATTTTAAAGAAACGGTACATGGTTGCCCAAGACCAATACATCGCATTAGCACTAGAAAGCGGATGATTCGAATCAAAAGAAGTGGGATCCTGCATGTTGTTGAGGGAATCTACACCCATGCCAAAACTGAATTGGTCCACTTTTTTTGACAGCGGAAGCGTGTAATGCATGGAGGCACTATCTTGAGCATTCACAAAAACAACCGATTCCTTCACCTCAGCACCCAGCGCAATCTCGCTTAGATAGAACTGAATCAATTCAAATTTGATCGCCGTATCCCCTTTATACAACGTCTCACCCACTTCAAAGGGAATGCCATTGTGTACTAGGCTAATTTCTAAGGTTACTTGTTCTGAACCCTTGCCACACGAACTAAATAGAAAAGCCAACGGAAGAATGGACAGGAGCGACAATCGCATGTTAAGAGCGTTTACAGTTTAAATACAAATTCACTACTTACGTTATCTCTCAAAATTTTCGCCAAATCGTAATCCGATGCATCGGCTGGGTCACTATTGATAATATTCATCGTAGAGGGACTTAATCCAATGAGACTAAAAACTCCAGAAAAGAAATTATCCACGTTAATATCCATCACAATAAACACATTCTTATTGGAGGCGACGTTAAAGTTTCTTTTTTCGCTTTTCATTAGTGCTAAATCGGGGGTAGCAACACGCCAGTTGAAGGTCGCTTCAGGCGTCGTAAAAACGGTATCCGCTGGATTAAAAATGCGACCTTCGATTTGAAAAAAGCTGTGACCAATATCACTGCCATTCCAAACCAAGCCTTTGCTCAACGGATTTGATGCGTCCAATTGATCAGGAGCCGTAAAGGCACGCGAACTGTCCAGTCCTATGGTATACTCTAGACTACCATTGTAGTTGCCTGCTGGTAAGTTTGCCAACTTCACTTCCGAATTACCAATAAGGTCAATCATCGTCAAGTCACTTTCCGTATACGTAGTATCCTGATCATCGTAACTCACAAAACGAGCGCCACTGAGGGTGACATAAATGTGGTCAAATTTGATCAAATCCCCATTTATCTCATAAACGGTATTTCTATCGACAATGGCGCCATCAAAATATTTATAGGCACGGATGTAGATATTTCTATTGTCCAGCGCCGTTGGATCTACAACAGGAATGGGGTCTTCACATGCTGCGAACAGCGTTGAAAGTGCTAATAAAGCGATTACTTTTTTCATTCGTCTTTTATTTTCAAAAACTCCGGTGCTTGTTCTATAGCAACCATGATTTCATCTAACAGTTCATCATTGGATTTCGAAAAGTCCAATTTTAAAGGTTCCTTAAAGGTAACGTTTAACAAGTTACCATTACTCTTCACAAACAAACCCGTTTTGTCGAAGGCTCTTCTAAAGCCGTCTATCACTACTGGAACAACAACAGGCTTCAATTCCTTGATCAAATGTACCGTACCTCTTCTTCCCTTAACGAAAGGCCTTGTCGTTCCTTGAGGAAAGGTAATGGTCCACCCGGATTCCATGGCGCGTTTTATGTTTTCAATATCCTTGGGATCAACGGACCGATTCACATTCTTTCCTGCCTCACGCCAGGTGCGTTTTATACTTACACTGCCTGCATACTGCATGAGCTTTGGTAAAATCCCTTTTTTCATGGTCTCCGCAGCAGCAATAAAATACACATTCAGTTTTGGGCGGAAAAGTGTTAAGAAAGGAACGCTATTGTAGCGCTTGTTTTCTGCAGCATTAAATACCTGGTACATCGCACTCACATCGGCGAAATAGGTTTGATGATTCGAAACAAACAGCACGCCTTGCTGAGGAAGATCGCGCAATTTATCAGCGCCCACGATTCTCATGCTATTGATACGAAAAAATCGGTACCAAGTGATCAAACCAAACACAAAAATCACGGTCCGCTTAATGAGCAGATTGTAACCAAAGCTGTCGCGCTTGAACGGATTTAAAAACATGAATATGAAGTTTCAGGACGGCAAATATAGTGCTAAGAAAACAGAGCGCTTAACTCACCCAAGATCATTGCTGTCGCACCCCAAATCACATCTCCCTCCCAGTGAAAGGCCGGAACTTTTAAAGCACCATATTTTGTCATGACTTCCGTATCTCGCAGCAAAGAGCGGTCGCAAATCTTGGACAGAGGAATGGAGAGTGTATAGGCCACTTCTTTCTCTTCTAAAACCAATTCCGGACATTGCTCGCTGTAGGTCACATAGGGTTCTACATAAAAATTCGAAGGCGGAATATAAAGCCAACTCAATGCCCCGATTGAAAGCAAATCCTCCTTGCGCAGACCTACTTCTTCAAAAGCTTCTCTGTAGGCCGTTCCTTGTAACGATCCGTCGCCTTCCTCATAGCCGCCGCCTGGAAAACTGATTTGACCACTGTGGGTACCTTCATAAACTGGACGCTTCATAAGTAGTACTTCGAGTCCTTGTGCTCCTTCAAAGAGATGCACGAGTACACCTGCTCGTCGTGGACTTTTTGCTTGTACAGCTTCGAGTCTCAGTGCATTTCTATAAGACGGCATCAATAATTGGTGCCCCTTAATGCCCGGCAAGGGTTGTTCAAAAGCCTTTTTTAAATCCGTAATGGTCATTCACTAAATGTAGTTCAAGATCCTTGCGGAAGGCAAAAAGGTGTGATATCTTTGTTTTCTATCACAGAATAAATATAATAGGAAATGACTATAACGCAATTCAAATACATCGTGGCTGTTGACAACCACCGACATTTTGCTAAAGCGGCGGAAGCTTGCTTTGTGACACAACCCACGTTAAGTATGCAAATTCAAAAGCTTGAAGAGGAATTGGATATTCTCATTTTTGACCGGTCTAAACACCCCATTGTACCTACCCCTCTGGGTGAACGTCTCATTGAACAAGCGCGAAAAATATTGCACGAAAGCGCCGTGTTGGAGAGTATGGCCAAACGCATTAAAGGCTCTTATGAAGGCACATTGAGCTTAGGTGTCATTCCCACAGTTGCCCCAAGCTTGTTGCCTCGTTTTATACCAGAGTTTAAAGCGAAATTTCCAAATATCGTTCTGAAAGTTGAAGAGCTCAAAACTGAAGATATGATCGATGCCTTGCGCAAGGATCAGATCGATGTAGGCATCGCAGCGACGCCTTTAAATGAAAAAGGCATTGTAGAACAGCCCTTGTACTGGGAGCCTTTTATGGCTTTTGTTCCCAATTACCACCCGATGAAGGACGATAAATTTTTATTGGCCTCAGAAATTAATGTGAAAGATTTACTGCTCTTAAACGAGGGGCACTGCTTTAGGAATAGCGTATTGAAACTATGCCAGGCCAATTCACAGGAAAGCCAAGGTTTACAAATGGAGAGTGGCAACTTTGATACCTTGGTGAAATTGGCCCATAGAGGAATGGGGATGACTTTACTGCCCTACCTGACAGCTGTTGACCTACATGATAAATACAAGCCCAGTGTAAAGCCAATCGCCACGCCTACACCCGGTCGTGAGATCAGTTTGCTGTTTGCGCGCACTCAACTAAAGGTGGAATGGATTGAAGCCATGGGTGCTTTGATCAAAGAGCACCTGCCTAAAAAAGTGCTTTCTAAACCAGATCAGATTGTTAGCCCATAAATTGGTACAGCAAGGTCAACGCAAATAGCAACACAACGGAAAGTAGATTTAGGGCAACGCCTCGGTAAATCATATACGGCATGCTCAAGTTTCCAGTGGAGAAAACTATTGCGTTTGGTGGAGTTGCCATAGGCAACATGAATGCACAACTCGCGCCTAAAACCAACGGCAGACTTAAGGTATAAAAATCGAGCCCTAAGGCTAGCGCAAGAGAGTATACTAGCGGGAGTAGCGCGCTCACGAGAGCCATGTTACTCAGTAACTCTGTTGCAAAGACGCCAAGCAAAGCCATTACAAAAAGCCAAGCTGCGAAGGGGATTCCCTGCAAGGATTGTAATTGCTCGCCCAATAACACAAACCATGGGCTTCCTTGCAGCGTACCTGCTAATGCCAAACCACCACCGAACAAGAGCAAAATTCCCCAAGGAAGTGCTTTCGTGTCCTCCCATTTTAACAAGCTGTCTTTTACGCCATCTGTGACGGAAAACAAGAGTAATGCGGCCACTAGCGCGATGCCGGTATCTGACCATTGAACGAAGGGTAACCATTTACCTAAATACGGACGAATAATCCATAACACGGCGGTGAGCGTGAATATTGCAGCAACACGGCGTTGTGCGGATGATAATGCACCCAATCGTCCCCATTCCTCTCGCAACCAATCCTGTGTTCGCCTTTCCTCTTCTAGGGAAAGGTCCGATCTTACCAATCCCCGTTTGAGAATTGCGTAGGCAACCAAACCAAGAAGAATACTGGCGGAAAGCCCAATAGGGAGCCATTCGACAAAGCCAATTTGTTTGTTTAATTGTTCGCTCATGAAACCCGCGAAAATCATATTTGGCGGGGTACCAATCAACGTAGCCATACCACCAATATTTGCTGCCCAAGCTACGCTCAGAAGGATGGGCCGCGATAATTTCTCGCGTTGTTGAGGTTCTAAAACCGCAACCACACTGGTCGCGATAGGCAACATCATTATGGCCGTAGCCGTATTAGAAATCCACATGGACATAAATGCCGTCGCTAACATGAAACCCGCGAGCAATTGATGGTCTTTAGTACCTGTTTTTCGCAAGATCCAAAGTGCGATTCGGTAATGAAGGCCTGTCTTTTCCAAAGCTAAGGCCAATACAAAACCGCCAAAGAACAAATAAACCAGCGGATGCGCATAGTAGGCTGCTAACGATTTTGCGCCAGCAATTTCCAAGGCAGGAAACAAAACTAACGGGAGTAGTGCGGTTACGCCTAAATGCACAGTCTCGGTAATCCACCAAATAAGCATCCATAAGGCCACACCGAGAAGCCAATACTGAGGTAGAAACCCACCAAAAGCGGCAGTAAGAATAGCGGAAACGGGACCCGCGAGGCGAATTATAGGTGTAACTTTGTTCATCTAAATAAGCGGCATATGAAATTGGTCTTTGCGACACATAACTTGGGTAAGTTACAAGAGGTTCGTGAATTATTGTCACCGGATTACGAGGTAATTGGTTTAAACGACCTCGGGGATCATGAAGAAATCGAAGAAACTGCATTAACCTTAGAAGGTAACGCGTGGATCAAAGCCCGAGCGGTTTGGGAAAAACACGGTCTGTCTTGTTTCTCTGACGATACTGGATTAGAAATTGAAGCTTTAAATAATGCCCCTGGTGTTTTCAGTGCGCGCTATGCTGGACAAGCAAAAAGCCCTGATGCAAATATGGACAAGGTCCTCACCGAACTTAACGGTGTAAAGAACCGTAAAGCGCGTTTCAGGACTGCAGTTGCCTTAGTGCTCCAGGGTGAAGAATATCTTTTCGAAGGAACCGTGCAGGGCGAAATAACGTCCGTGCGTTCAGGTGTAAAAGGTTTTGGTTACGATCCTATCTTTTCTCCCGATGGATTTTCCGGCACTTTTGCGGAAATGGATGCAGCAACGAAAAACGAGATCTCGCACAGAGGCTTGGCTATGAAAAAATTGGTTGCTTTTTTAAGCGCACATTAATCTTCTGCCGCTACATCTTGCGGCCTTGAGAAAAAACTAAAGTTGACATGACCGTACTTACGGTGCGCGAAGAACCCTGGTAGGTTACTCAGATCAGTTTGATTGCTGTGCTCTATGACGGCCTCCCCTCCTTTACTAAGCAATCCAATGTCTAAGATGGATTTCACAAGACTCTCGTGGTGCTCCCAGTCGTAAGGCGGATCCGCAAAAATGAGATCGAAACTGGTAGAGGCGCGTCGGACATACTGCATTGCATCTGCTTGAACCACATGAATTCCAGCGTCTAGCGCATCTGATGTAGCCGTAATGAATCGGGCACAATTTCTATTCTGATCAACGGCTGTGAGATCAACGGTGCCGCGAGAAGCAAATTCGTAGCTGATATTTCCCGTTCCAGAAAATAAATCTAAAACACGGATTTCTTCAAAATCGAAACGATTATTTAAGACATTAAAGAGACTCTCCTTTGCAAAGTCGGTCGTCGGTCTAGTTGGCAGGTTCTTTGGGGCTGTGATTCTTTTGCTTCGCCATTTTCCACTCACGATTCTCATAAACGAAGGAGGTTGGCAAAAGCGACGGCATCAAAATCAGCTAAAGCGGAGCTGATCTTTGCCCATTGCTGGGGTTTAAACAATTGAACTCCCGAAAAATAGGGCTCTATAACAGGTTTGTAAGCACGTGCTGAATATCCGCTTAACTCTACTTCTGTTGTTGCTCGGTCCCAATTCAACTGCTCGGAGACATTGCCTAAATGATACAATAATTCTGATTCATTGCTGCACGGAAAGCTATTGATGACTTGCCATTTGTTTGAAGAGGATGCGAAAATTTGAACACTATCGGCATAAACATGCACCCAAAGTTTGGGATGGGCAGAGGGTTTTAATCGTTCCAGTTGAACGGCCCAATTATGCCTGCAGACCAATGTATCGCTTTGACTCAAACTGATGTCCGTTTCATTCAGGTAGGACAAAAACGTCATGGCATTAGTTGAACTTAGGTCCATAAAGTTTGCCTTCTGTCCTAACACGGTAGTCGTCCACGCCGGTACCTCAGCGCTGCTCATGATCTCTGGAATGAGCACCGTGTGCGGGGCTTCTACTGCATAAAGCACTTCACCGGGCAGCTCTGGAAAACCGGCAAGTACCTCTGATATAGGATCTGCCCCCCAGGATTGACGAGGGTGAAAACCAAAAAGATAGACTTGACGGGTGCTGGTATGACGTACCAAAAAAGAAAGTCCATCCTGTTGGTACAGGATGGACAATGTGCTTTCACCCGCTTTCGCATTTTCGAAAGCTGGATCTAAGTTATTCTGACTTACAGTAAGTGTTTTCGTAGTTACCACTGATGGTAGGTTCTGTTAATGAGCCAATAGTTAAAGCTTGGTTCGCCACTTTATTGAATGCTTGCGGAAAATCATCCGCCACGTCAGCAAATACGGTTGCATATGGTGCACTTACTTCAAATGTAGCAAGATCTACCGCATTTTTGTTAATCTTACCCGAGTTCATTGAAAATAAACTATCCGTTCCCGGGATTCTCAACAGCGATTGCGCATTGAACCCTTCACCGAACAACTGCACAGCAACTGGCTCTTGACCGAGCACACGCATGATTACAGAATCCTTGTTCATTTCCTTCTGGTAGATCTTATCGTAGTACATGAAGCTTGTATCTTTTCGCTCGATGATGTTAATCACACCCGTATCGACGAAAGCAACTAATTCATTGATGTCTGAACAGTATGCGCCATTTTCAGACTTATAGGCCAATTGCGCTTCGCGAATGTTTTCCAATTTCTCGGTAACATCACAAATTCTCACGCGCTCAATGCGCTGGAATTTAATAGGTTGCATGATGCTATTGTAAATACGGTACGTGAAGTACGTCGAGAGAAGGATGAGAACTACTTTAATTCCTAGTTGTACCTTTGAATTCATGGGTCTAAATCAACAATTATGGCCCAAAACTACAATAATTTTTAATTGCAATCACCTCAACATACATATGCCGATCTGAAAGGCTTTTTTGCTTTCGATCCAACCGACGATCAGGACCAATTACTGCGGAAATTAGCTGTATACCTCAGTATTCGTCGCATCCAACCCGAGGTTATGATTGTTAAAGGATATGCCGGAACTGGAAAGACAACGCTTTTAAAAAGTGTGGTCGCCGTGCATAAGAAGCATACACGGAAAGTGAAGTTGATGGCCCCCACGGGTCGTGCCGCAAAGGTATTGAGCGGGGCAACCGGCTATCCCGCAAATACCATTCACCGGAGCCTTTACCGGCCTAAAGTGAGTTCTGGCGGGGCTGCAACGTTTGTTTTGGCAAATAACCCGAATAAGAACACCACCTTCATCGTGGATGAGGCTGGATTGATCAGCACACAGCGCGATCGTTCGCTTGGTGACCACTCTTTACTAGAAGATTTACTGCAATACGTTTTTGAGGACCCCTCAAATCATCTTATTCTAGTGGGTGACCCTGCACAGTTACCGCCTGTTGGTCAGCCAGAGAGTCCCGCACTTTCGTCCGAGTTCTTCGCGAATCAAATGGGACTTCCCGCAACTGAGCACACCTTACGCGAGGTTACTCGACAGGCATTAGACAGCTTTATCCTAAAAAACGCGACCATGCTCCGAAAATTGATTGAGGCCGATTCTAGCGATTTACCTGTTTTTGAATCCGGCGGCGATTTAATTCGAGTAGAAGACGGCTACCAACTGCAAGAGATTTTCGAACAACTCTACACCGGCGACAGTAGCGGCAACACCATGGTAGTGCGTAGCAATAAGAAAGCCAACCAGTACAATCAAGGTATTCGTGGCAGAATAAAATTCCAAGAGGAACGCATTTCTGCCGGTGACCAATTCATGGTGGTTAAAAACAATTACTTCTGGCTGCCGGAATCTAGCCAAATGGGCTTTGTAGCCAATGGAGAAATTGGCGAAATAAGAAGCATTCGAAACATACATGAACGTTACGGCTTCACCTTCTGCGAAGCTACCGTGGTATTCGTTGATTACCCTAAGCAAGATGCCATAGATGTAATTTTAAACCTCAGTGCCTTAGAGAGTGAGAGTCCCGCTTTGAGTGGTGCCCAAAGCAACAGTTTGTATGAGCAAATGACGGCTAAATATTCGTATCGCGGCTCGAAGGGTAAAATTTACGAATCCGTGAAAAACGACCCATACTTTAATGCACTTCAGGTTAAGTTTAGCTATGTGATCACTTGTCATAAAAGTCAAGGCGGGCAATGGGAACACGTTGTTGTCGAACACCCCTATCTCCCCGACGGTCCCTCGCCCATCTACTACAAATGGCTCTACACTGCAATGACCCGAGCCACCACCAAAGTCTATCTAGTAGGGTTTCCAGAAGCATGGTTCGAAGGCGTATCTTTGTCAACTTGAATCTATTGATATGAAATACCTCATCGCGCGATTTGTTTTCTTCATAAGCGGCTGGAAACTTGTGGCAAAGCAGGAAGACATAAAAGCCGCGCAAAATTCGGTAATGATTGCTGCGCCGCACACCTCTAATTACGACTTAGTCTATGCTGTAGGTACTTTTTGGCTCATGCGTCTACCCTTGAAGTTCTTTATCAAAGACTTTTATACCCGATGGTATTTCTTTGGATTTTTCAAATGGATGGGAGCCATTGGTGTCAATAGGAGTAAAAGAAATAATTTAGTAGAACATGCCGCAGAATTGCTACGGTCAGATATAAACATGACATTGATGGTACCCGCAGAAGGCACGAGAAAGCGTGTGGAGAAATGGAAAACCGGCTTTTATCAAATTGCTAAGCAAGCAGGTACACCCATTTCCTTAGGGTTTTTGGACTACGAAAAGAAGCATGCTGGAATTTTGAAAGTGATTCCATGCGGCGAAGCATCGGCGACTTTTGCAGAGATCGAGAAATCCTATGAACATGTCGTTGGGAAATATCCCGAACTTTACAACAAGAAGATCTTCTAATGACTTATCCCGCATTGCTTTTTCCTCCAGAAATCGCGGCAGCGGTTGAGATGCGTGAGTCTACTAATGGAATGGAAATCTGGGATCCCATTCGAAAGAAGTGGCTCGTCGCTGTTCCAGAGGAATGGGTGCGTCAACATTGTATCGTCTATTTAGAGGCTTTGGGTTTTCCGAAAAGCAATATGACAACGGAAGCCGGTATTCAAACAGGTTTCAAGCAAAAGAGAACAGATATTGTGGCGACTAAAGCGGGTAAACCTATTATTCTTGTCGAATGCAAAGCACCAGCGGTAAAATTGAGTCAAGCAACTTTTAATCAGGCGTTTAATTACAATCAAAGCGTAGATGCGGCCTATTTGTGGCTTACAAATGGGAAACAACATTTATACTGGGACTGCACAGCTAATACGCCCTGCCATTCATTGCCCCTAGCGGAGTCGGTCTAAACTGCGTATTTTTTTCTCATCCTTTTGTATGCCTTTTGAAGCTAAGTAGGCGAATACAATACAGGCGAAAGGTGCTGCGGCACCCCAACTGGCTGCTGCGCCCTCTGTAGCAAGAATGGCTTGAATAACGAAGCCCAACATAGCAAGTGCACTGAGCATACCTAATCGGACCACAGCCAGCTGTAGTTTACGGTTCTTGTACAACAAAACGGCCCCGCTAAAAAGAGACATCCCTATACCAAAAGTGAGAAACGTGTACATGCCTGCAGTCGCTTTAAAGACTTCTGCTTCTGTAGCATATAGAGGCAAAATAAAAGCGCCAAGCGTACTAACTATGGCTGCACCAAAAAGGTATAAGGTCTGTATGCGTTGTATCATAGGACTAAAATTTCTTGCAACAAAGTTGAAAAAAATACGGTGCCAATTTTCATTTAATCTCCAAATCTCACTATTATTGTTGTGTAGAGCACAAAAAGATCGAGCACCGGCTCAACTTCTACCTATACTATCCCGAAAAACATGTTGACTGAAAACGAATTACAGGCACGTAAGTTGCCTGAACTAAAGGACTTAGGAGCATCTCTTGATATTCCAAAAGCCCGTTACATGAACAAAGGCGAACTCGTGAGCGCCATTCTAAGTAAAACCGGTCAATCCTCATCTGCAGGAAAAACCACAGAAAACCCAGAAAAATCGGACCGAACAGAACACATCGGAACGGAAGAAGAGGGTAAAAAGGAACCCGCTCCAAAGCAAGAAAGGCGTCAGCCAAAGGCTGGGAAAGAGCAGCAATCTCGTCACGAGAACAATGAGCGACCTGACCAAGGTAAGCGTCCTGAAAAAGGAGACCGTACAAACCAAGGTAGCCGTCCTGAAAAAGGAAACCGCGCGGAAAACGGCGATCGTCCTGAAAAAGGTCCTCGCAATAACAATGGCAATAAAGACCATTCCGCTCGTGACCAACGCAACAAGCGCAGACCGAAAGAATTTCATTTCGAAGGAATCATTGCGAATGAAGGTGTTTTAGAAATCATGCCTGACGGCTATGGTTTCTTAAGAAGTTCTGACTTTAATTACCTCAACTCTCCGGATGACATTTACGTAAGTCAGAACCAGATTCGCGGAATGGGTCTGAAGACTGGAGATACCATAACAGGTGAGGTACGTCCCCCGCGTGAAGGTGAAAAATACTTCCCTCTTGTCAAAGTCAACAGCATCAATGGCCGTACGCCAGAATATGTTCGTGACCGTGTTGCTTTTGAACATTTAACGCCACTTTTCCCGGACGAGAAATTTGACATTACTACGAGAAGAAGTACCGAATCGACTCGAATTATTGACCTCTTTTCCCCTATTGGTAAGGGGCAGCGCGGATTGATTGTTGCGCAGCCTAAAACAGGAAAGACAACCTTGATGAAGGAGCTGGCTAATGCCATTGCCGCGAACCACCCCGAAGCGTACATGATCGTTCTATTGATTGATGAACGTCCGGAAGAAGTTACCGATATGAGCCGCAGTGTAAATGCTGAAGTGGTTGCCTCAACTTTCGATGAGCCGGCCGATCACCACGTGAAGGTGGCGAACATCGTCTTAGAGAAAGCCAAGCGTATGACCGAATGTGGTCACGATGTAATCATTATGCTCGATAGCATCACTCGTCTCGCGCGCGCCTACAATACGGTGAGCCCTGCCTCAGGTAAAATCTTATCTGGTGGTGTGGATGCGAATGCATTGCAACGTCCAAAACGATTCTTTGGTGCGGCCCGTAATATAGAAGGCGGTGGATCTTTGACCATTTTAGCGACGGCACTTATTGATACAGGGTCGAAAATGGATGAGGTAATTTTCGAAGAGTTCAAGGGTACTGGTAATATGGAAATGCAATTGGATCGTAAGATTGCGAACCGCAGAATTTGGCCAGCTATCAACCTTACAGAAAGTGGTACACGTAAAGAGGATTTACTTCTTGCACCAGACGTACTGCAACGCATGTGGGTCTTAAGAAAGTATCTTGCAGATATGACCCCAATCGAGGCTATGGAATTTTTAAGCGATCGCGTTCGAAAGACAAAAGACAACGCGGAGTTCTTAATCTCTATGAATGGATAACAAAAAAGCGGCCCTCACGGGCCGCTTTTTTTTTACTCCACCGAAGCGAATTGCTTCTCGTATAAATTGTAATAGGCGCCGCCTTTTTCCAAGAGCTGCTGGTGGCTACCGATCTCTACAACGCGTCCCTTGTCAAGGACAATAATTCTATCGGCGTGTTGAATGGTGGACAGGCGGTGTGCAATGATGACCGATGTTCTATTCTGCGTTAGTGCAATGAGTGCGCGTTGAATCATTTCTTCCGTGTGCGAATCGATCGAAGAAGTGGCTTCATCGAGAATAAGAACGGCTGGATTTGTGATGTAGGCTCTGAGGAAGGCTAACAACTGACGCTGACCTGCCGAGAGGACACCTCCACGCTCTTGAACGTTATAATCTAAGCCGTCCGGCAGACCTTGAATAAATTCGAAAATACCAATGGCCTCTGCGGCCTTCAGAATGGCTTCGTCTGAAATGGTCTCGTCACCTAGGACAATGTTCGAGCGCACCGTATCTGAGAACAGAAAGACATCCTGTAGTACCAATGCCAATTGCTGACGCAAGTCGTGAAGGTCTAATTCTTTTAATGCTTCACCATCGATACTCACCCTTCCCTTCGAATACGGATAAAAGCCCATGAGAATGGAAATGATAGTACTCTTACCCGCACCCGTTGCTCCTACTACTGCCACGGTCTCACCCGGTGCAACTTTAAAACTTACCTCATGCAGAATGGGCTCCCCTTCATTGTAATGAAAATCTACCGATTCAAATTCGATCGCGCCTTTCAATGGGCGCAAGACTTTCGTCCCATTTGCCTCGCGCTCATGATCACTCTCAAGAAGCTTGAGTACGCGCTCTGAAGCGACCATACCCATTTGTAAAGTGTTGAATCGATCCGCGAGTTGGCGCAGTGGACGGAACAACATACCGATAAAGATGATCATCGCGGTCAGTTCTCCTACCGTTACCGCACCGCCTTGAGCGGCATTCATGCCTCCATACCATACAGCGAGACCAATGGAAATGGCACTGAGCACCTCTATTATGGGAAAGAATAAGGCGTAATAGAAAATGCTTTCAATGTTTGCATCTCGGTGACGGGAATTGATCGTCCGAAACTTTTCAGATTCCTGCTGCTCGCGGCCGAAAGCCTGAACAACGTTCATTCCCCCAAGGTGTTCTTGAACGAAGGTATTCAAGTTGGAAATTTCCGAACGCACGCGTTGAAAGGCGCCTTTAATACCTCGCTGGAACCAACGTGTAGCGATGAACAATACGGGAATAATCGATAAACTGATAAGTACAAGAACGGGATTGAAATAGAAGAACATTGCGAACAACATAACCACAATACGGAAGAGGTCTCCGAAAATGACCAGGATGCCTTGGGAAAAGATTTGAGAAATGGTTTCAATATCAGATACAACTCTAGTGACCAATTGGCCAATGGGTGTGCGGTCGTAAAAACCCAACTTGAACGATTGCAATTTATCGTAAAGCTCAATCCTAATGTCTTTGATAATGCTCTGACCTAGCCAGTTTGCGGCATACATAAAACCAAATTGGCCTAAACTTTCCAGAATGAGTAACGCCACCAACCACAAACTTAGATGGACCAAATATGCGGCGTCCAAAGCGAGGATGGCGTCGTCAATGATCATCTTTGTGATAATAGGTCGCGCCGTTCCCAAAGCACCAAGCACGACTGTCAACACTACTGACCCCCAAAACAATCCTTGGTAAGGACGTGCGTAGGTCATGACCTTCGTGAAAAGTTTAAAATCGAACGCTTTTCCGCCTACTTTAGACATGCTAGAGGTTGTTGTAAGTTACTTGTGTTAGGTATAAGCCTTGTGCGGGGGCACTTGTTCCCATGGCCCCTCTATTTTTTTCCGCCATACGAGCCTTGAAATCATCTACCGTCCATTTACCGCGCCCCACCTCATAGAGGGATCCAACAATGGCGCGGACCATGTTGCGAAGGAATCGGTCCGCGGTAATATGGAAAACCAAAACGCCTCCCTCGCTAACCCATTCTGCATGGGTCACAGTGCAAATAGTGGTTTTATTATCGGACCCCGCTTTGCAAAAGCTTGCAAAATCCGTTTCTGCTAAAAGTAATTTGGCGGCAGCATTCATTTGCGTAACATTAGGTATACGTTCAACCATCCAAGCGTTTTCGCGCCAAAATGGAGAGCCTGAAGCACAAAGGATGTATTCGTAACTGCGGGAAGTTGCATCGAAACGCGCGTGCCAATCAGACGTTACTTCGCGCGCCTCATAAATACGAATTGCCGGGTCGAGGAAACGGTTTAAACGATGGACCAATTGGTCTAAATTCTCGACACCACTGCCTTGTTCTGGCGCCCAATCGAAATGAACATACATTTCTTTTGCATGTACCCCCGTATCCGTTCGACCAGCTCCCATGGTCTGTATAGGCTGACGCAAGAGTTTACTGAGTGCGTCATCGAGATCCCCTTGAACCGTACGGTCCATGGGCTGAATTTGCCAACCGCAAAAGGGAGCGCCGTCGTAGGCTAATCTCAAAAGTGTACGCATTACATTTGACTAGAATTCATGCCAAAGGTACGCTTGTGACAACCAAAAGGACAAAAATCCTATTACTCTCTGATACACATAGTCATATGGACGACAGAATCCTTGACTTTGCCTCGGGTGTCGATATGATTTGGCATGCGGGAGATATAGGCAATCATGAAGGAATGGACGCTTTGGAACAGTTAGGAAAGCCCCTCATTGCCGTTTATGGAAACATCGACGACCATACCATGAGGAGCCGCTATCCGCTCCACCAGAAGTTTGTGTTGAACGGCGTGAAAGTTTGGATCACGCACATTGGCGGTTATCCCCCACGATACAACAACAGAACTCGTGAAGAATTGAAGAAGGAAAAACCCGATGTTTTTATTTGCGGCCACAGTCATATATTGAAAGTGGTTTACGACAAGAACATAGATTGCCTGCACATGAACCCAGGTGCCGCGGGTATCCACGGTTTTCATAAAATGCGTACGATGCTCCGGTTTGAATTGGTCCAAGAAGGAGACGAAAAGGGAAAAGTCACCAACCTTGAGGTCATAGAATTAGGAAAACGCGGTCAACTCCGTTAATTTTGTGCTTTAATAGCCTTGCAATGTCTACAGCTTTACATGCCATCACACCTGTTGATGGACGTTATGCTTCGAAAACCGAAGCCCTTTCTCAGTACTTTTCGGAGTTCGCGCTCATCAAATATAGAGTTCGCGTTGAAATCGAATACTTTATTGCGCTGTGCGAAAGCGACTTACCTCAATTAAACGGTGTTGATCACAAGCACTTTAAAGCCTTGCGTGGTCTCTACAAAAACTTTACAACGGCGGATGCTCAAAAAATAAAGGACATTGAAAAGGTCACTAATCACGATGTTAAGGCCGTTGAATATTTTATCAAAGAAGCTTTTGAAGCGCTAGGCTTAAGCCAATTTCAAGAGTTCATTCACTTTGGACTTACGTCGCAAGACATCAATAATACGTCTGTTCCTTTATCCGTTAAGGAAGCGCTGGAAGAGGTTATCTGTCCATCCATAGAACAGTTGATTGAAGCGCTGGAAGCAAGTGCAAAGGCCTGGGAGAACATTCCTCTTTTAGCGCGCACACACGGTCAGCCGGCTTCTCCGACTACTTTAGGAAAAGAATTCAAGGTGTTTACCGTTCGTCTGCGTAGCCAACTTACACAACTCAAAGCAGTGCCGCACAGCGCGAAATTTGGGGGTGCTACGGGTAATTTTAATGCACACACGGTTGCTTATCCGGGGCGTGACTGGCATAATTGGGGAGACACTTTTGTAAGTAATCACCTAGGATTGCAACGCAGCTACCCGACAACCCAGATTGAACACTACGACAATATCGCCGCGCAATTCGATGCCCTCAAACGTATAGACAATATCTTCATCGACCTGTGTCGCGACGTTTGGACCTACGTGAGTATGGATTACTTCAAGCAAAAGATTAAGGCTGGTGAAGTCGGTTCGTCGGCCATGCCTCATAAGGTAAATCCTATCGATTTTGAAAATGCAGAAGGAAACCTTGGCCTTGCCAATGCATTGTTCGAGCACCTCGCTGGAAAATTGCCTATCTCACGATTGCAACGTGATCTTACAGATTCAACAGTATTGCGTAATGTAGGCGTCCCTTTTGGTCACCTTTTGATTGCGATCGCATCAATGAGTAAGGGATTGGGCAAACTTTTAGTGAATGAAGCTAAGATTGCGTCAGATTTAGAAGCGAATTGGGCCGTGGTCGCAGAAGCTATTCAAAATATCTTGCGTCGTGAAGGCTACCCAAAACCCTATGAGGCATTGAAAGCCTTAACCCGCACAAATAGCGCCATAACTGCATCAAGCATCGCTGATTTTATTGATACTTTAGACGTAAATGATGCTATCAAAGCCGAGCTCAAACAAATTACCCCGAGCAATTATATCGGTCAGGTTAAAAGCTAAACGTACATCATGAAGAAAGCGCTCATTACCCTATCGTTTTTTGTTGTCGGAGGAGTGTCCATTGGTCTCTATCAATACTATAGAACACCGGAAAAAGCAATGGAACAGCAACCTGTTTTTAAAGGGAGTGCCGATGGGTTTGCAGGAATACTTGAAGACTCAGAATGGGAAACAGGTGCAGTAGTGCAGCTTTCAGATACCATCAAGAGTGCTGAAAGTAAAAGTATTTCGTTTTCAAATGGAATTATTGTCACCAAAGACACCTCCGACCCCACTGCATGGCCGTCCACTGGGTACATCACTGTTCAAGGCATTTACCAGGGCAAGGAAGTAGACGAATTCTTTGGGGAAACGCTAATTCGTGTGAGTGCCGCTTTTCTTCTCGAGCCCGCGAAGTCTGAAAATCTGAATTAGACCTATTCCGAAGAATACGGTGAGTGCAAGTGCGGAATTTCTTAGATCGCCCGTCAATGCCTCTAGAATGCCTATACTAAACATTCCAAAAGTGGTGGCCAATTTTTCCATGACGTCGTAGAAACTAAAGTATGTTGTGTGGTCTTCCGTCTCCGGCAGCATCTTACTGTAGGTAGAACGTGAAAGACTTTGTACAGCGCCCATAACGAACCCCAGTACGCCGCCAACGATGTAAAATTGGCCCGCGGTCTGAACAAAGTACGCGGCAAAGCACAGCAACATCCAGATAGCAACACCTATTTTAATGGCAAATACATTGGTCGTTCGCTCACTAAGTCGTGCGAAAACGGCCGAACCCGCGATCGCTACAAACTGAATGATTAAGATCGTCAAGATCAGCTGAGACGATTCTAAATCCAGCACCTTCGACCCGAAAACTGCCGCGAGTAAAATGATGGTTTGCATCCCAACGCTGTACCAGAAAAAGCCGCCAAGAAAAATGCGCAGTGATTTTATACCTCGAAATTCTTTGAATACTAATAAAAGTTCGCGCCAACTTTTCCAGAACAGCTTGCTTTCAAAATAGTCCTTTATGTCGTCTTTCGGCATTCTGTTAATGGCGGGAAGTCCGAACCCCAACCACCAGATTCCGGTGACGAGGAAAGAAAATCGCGATGCAATGCCTTCGTCGGTAAAACCAAAAGTTTGGGGCATTTGCACTAAAATGAGACAAATAATGAGCAATAAGGCACTGCCGAAATAACCCAATGAAAAACCCCGGGCTGAAAGGCGGTCTTGCATTTCAGGTGGAGCTATAACGGGCAGGAAACTGTTATAGAAAACGATCGAACCCGTAAAACCGACACTTGCAAAGAAGGCTAAACAGAGTCCCAACCATGGATTGGCAGCAGTAAACAAGCCCATACAAGAAGTGCTCAATGCACCGATGATCATAAAGGTTCGCATAAATACTTTTCGGCGGCCGGTTCGATCTGCCATAGCGGCGAGATAGGGCGATAAAATTGAAATCGTTAAATAGGATGCTGCAATGACGTAACTATAGACAACCGTATTTTCCCAATAGCGCCCCAAAAACAAAACTTCATTCGTTTCGTTCTTTGTGACCGCCTCATAGTACAGCGGAAATAAAACGGTACTGATGACCAGCGAATAGACCGAATTGGCCCAATCGTACATGGCCCAACCACGTTGTGTTTTTGTGAATTTCATCGTTCGACTAATTTACAACGCGAAACGGCATTATATTTGAAGTGAAGAGACCAAATTAATTTGACCATGAAAAAACTGCTTCTTATCCTCGCCTGCTCAGTTGCCTTCTTAGAAGTGGCAGCCCAGGATATGATCATCTACAAGGATAAAACCATTGATGAAGTCACCATTATTGAGGTGAATCCGGATTTCATTAAATACCGTGAGTACGGCGCTCCTGTGAATTCGGCAACCTTCAGCATTGAAAAAGACTATTTAAGTAAAATCATTTTTGAAAGCGGACGGGTCATGGACTTGAGTAAAACCATGATGGATGACGAGCGAATTTATGCCAACCAACGCAGACATGGGATTAAACTAGATATCGGTGCAATCAGTCAAAACTACATGTTCATTGTGTATGAGGAGGCCATTAATCCATCGAGCTCTTGGGAAGCAGGCGCCTTGTTTGTGGGTGCGGGTTATGAAAATCAAAACGGTTGGAATGATCCAGAACGTGCTATGGGCGCTGGCTTATACACCGGCTTCAAGTTCAAACGCAGTCCAAATTTCTACATGCAACGCATGCGCTACGGTCACATCATGAGAGGCTCTTACATAAAGCCTAACCTTATGATAACCACATTCAATTACGACCGTATAGATTACGATCATCCACCAGATCCTGTAACTTTCATGTACCCAACAACACGTGAAAGTGCCTTTGCAGGGGCAGCAATGCTTGAATTTGGTAACCAATTGGTTTTGTCTGAACGATTAATGGTGGAATATTCTGCGGGCTTTGGCTATGGTTTCACGACCAAACAGGCCTATTGGAACTATTCAAACTATGGATTTAGTGGCGGCGTTGGTACGGATCTAGCGCCTTACGTATGGAATTTTGGTTTAAAAGTGGGGTACCTCTTAAAATAACACTGCCTACTATTGCAGTCATAAAAAAAAGCCCGGCACAATGTGCCGGGCTTTTTTGTTTGTGCGCTTTCCGTAGTTAAGCTTTATGCATTGTTTTGCGTCTTGATCAAGTTCAATGCAGAACCTGCTTTGAACCAATCAATCTGCTGCGCATTGTAGGTATGGTTCAACTTGATAGAATCTGTCGAACCGTCCGCGTGAACCACCTCAAGGGTCAACTGCTTGCCTGGGGCAAACGATGCAAGATCGGTGAAGTTAAACGTATCGTCTACTTGGATCAAATCGTAATCTGCTTCGTTGTCGAAGGTCAGACCCAACATACCCTGCTTCTTCAAATTCGTTTCGTGAATACGCGCGAATGACTTCACGATTACCGCGCGAACGCCTAAGTGACGCGGCTCCATCGCTGCGTGTTCGCGAGAAGAACCTTCCCCATAGTTGTGATCACCCACAACGATAGAAGGAACACCAGCTGCTTTGTATGCGCGGGCCACATTTGGTACCTCATCTACAGAACCGTCCAATTGGTTTGTTACAGCGTTGGTCTCTTGGGTGTAAGCGTTTACTGCACCGATCAAACAGTTGTTTGAAATGTTATCTAGGTGACCGCGGTAACGCAACCATGGACCAGCCATAGAGATGTGATCCGTAGTACACTTACCAAAGGCCTTGATCAAAAGCTTAGCGCCTTCGATGTTGGCACCGTCCCATGGAGCGAATGGAGCGAGCAATTGCAAACGCTGAGAGTCTGGCGCGACCGCTACGTTAATTCCTGAACCGTCGGCTGCAGGCGCTTGGTAACCATTGTCCTCCACGGCAAAACCAGCAGATGGCAATTCGTGACCTGTTGGCTCTGCCAATTTCACTTCTTCACCATTTGTATTGATCAAGGTATCCGTTATCGGGTTAAAATCTAGTTTACCAGAGATTGCAATAGCGGCAACCATTTCCGGTGAAGTAACGAAGGCGTGTGTGTTGGGGTTACCGTCTGCACGCTTCGCGAAGTTTCTATTGAACGAGTGAACGATAGAGTTTTTCTCTTGCTTCTCAGCACCTTCACGCGCCCACTGTCCGATACATGGACCACAAGCATTGGTAAAGATTCTCGTTCCCTCTAATTTGTTGAACGTATCCATCAAACCGTCGCGCTCTGCAGTGTAACGCACTTGCTCAGAACCCGGATTGATACCTAAGATCGCCTTAGGCGCAATGCCTTTCTCTACTGCATCAGCAACGATAGAAGCAGCACGCGTCAAATCTTCGTACGATGAGTTGGTACACGAACCGATCAATGCCCACTCAATATCCGTTGGCCAATCGTTGGCTGCAGCTTTCTCCTTCATCTCAGCTACTGGTGTAGCGAGATCTGGAGTAAACGGTCCGTTCAAATGTGGAGTCAATTCGTCTAGGTTGATTTCGATCACTTGGTCGAAGTACTGCTCAGGGTTTGCATATACCTCAGCATCACCGGTCAAGTGTTCAGCTACTGCATCGGCAGCGTCCACTACATCTTGACGACCAGTAGCCGCCAAATAGCGACGCATGCTGTCGTCGTAACCGAAGGTTGATGTCGTTGCACCGATCTCAGCACCCATGTTACAAATGGTCCCTTTACCTGTAGCACTCAAGCTCTCAGCACCCTCACCGAAGTACTCAACTATTGCACCAGTACCGCCTTTCACCGTGAGGATACCAGCCACTTTTAAGATGACATCTTTCGCTGAAGTCCAACCGTTCAACCGACCAGTTAGCTTTACACCGATAAGTTTTGGGAACTTCAGCTCCCAAGCCATACCGGCCATCACATCTACAGCATCTGCACCACCAACACCAATAGCGACCATACCTAGACCACCAGCATTTACGGTGTGTGAATCTGTACCGATCATCATACCGCCTGGGAAGGCATAATTCTCGAGAACTACCTGGTGAATAATACCGGCACCTGGTTTCCAGAAACCGATGCCGTATTTGTTACATACTGAAGACAAGAAGTTGAACACTTCATTATTCTTATTGATTCCGTCTTGCAAATCTTTATCTGCACCTATTCTCGCTTGGATCAAGTGATCCGCGTGAGCCGTTGAAGGAACCGCTACTTTGCTTTTACCAGCTTGCATGAACTGCAACAATGCCATCTGGGCGGTTGCATCCTGCATGGCTACGCGGTCGGGTGCAAAATCTACATAGCTTGCACCTCTACCAAAGGCCTCAGTGGCATTACCTTCCCACAAGTGGGTATATAAAATCTTTTCAGCTAGTGTTAATGGTTTACCAACCGCTTCACGAGCTGCTGCAACGCGCTCAGGGTAACGGTTATAAACCTTGCGGATCATATCGATATCAAAGGTCATAGAACTGTAATTTCTCTATTTAATTCGATGCGAATTTACCACATAAAATGTGATTATAAGGTGTGTTTTTGCACCGGAACCAACATCTAGAACCGCTCTTTGAAAGATTAAAGATTATCGCGATCTAAAATCTATATATTCTCAAAAAATACAATGGTAATTTAAGAATTAAGGAATCCAAACCTTAAGATTGTGGTACCAGTTATCGCCTTCAATTCGAACGATATACATGCCCGAAGACCAAAGCGCCGTGCTAAAGCGATAGGCTTTAGCGTTTTTGTCTGATGCAGCTGTAAGCTTACCAGTAGCATCAAATACACGTACGCCTTGTGGACTCCCCAAGACTACATTCAAATGCCCATCTGCTTGATAGACGCTCATGTCGCGTAAAACAGTTTCCATGACATCCAAAAGCTCAAAGCCCGCAGTGTGTGCACTGTCCATAGCTGGATTGAAACTCCAATCCTTAATGGTAAAGCTCTTTGCACTATCCTCTACATCGATACGCGCCCAACCATAGCACGCAGTATCATTCTTTATGATGCGAAGACCTAAGTATCCATCTGTAAGTGGACCTGCCCAATTTGAATTAGGATAAGCCACGCCATCCACATGAAAAGCCATATAGCCCGCCGCTGTAGCAGCATTGATACCGGACCAGCTCTGTGAGGCATCTATAGTTGTACCTGGAAGTACTTTTTCTACGTAACTAAAGCCATTTTGTCCCGCGCCCATGGCAAGGTTACCCTCGATACTATCACCAGGGTGCAGAAGAATAGCATTAACGTTGCCTAGTTGGCCGCCGCTCAGTATGTGTTCAATGGTAAAATCCACAATAGTATCCCCGTCAAGGTCCAATTCAAAAATCCCATCCACAATCGTGGTATCAGGAATGTCCGTGTATTGATATTGCGCTTGTGCTGCAGTGCCTCCTAGAAGTGCTGCTGCGGTTGCCATGTATTGACTAAGACGTTTAGAATCCGATTTTTCCATGGAGGCAAATATAAACCTAAAAGCGTCGCAACTGTGTCTTTACGACCCCTTTGAGACTGGAAATATCCACTGTTTTATTCAAAACTTTTGTTAAAACTGCAAATGCCTCCGTCAAGCGCGACGAAACCTTACCCTCTCCTGCCGCTTCCATAATATCTTCAAACCATAGTTCCACCACCGCAGCCTGCGCATCCATGGTAAATAACAACGTCATTTCCTGATGGGCCTTCTCCCACCGGTCCATTTCGTTCCAATGCAAAGGAGCCCTTTCGGCACCCATCAAATGCCGTTGACTTTGCATAAGTGCATTTCCTTCCCGGCGCATGGCAATGATCACCTTTGGGCCCTCAGGAAGTGGAGCCTTAATGAGCAAAGGCGCCACAATTTTAACCGATTGACCACGCAAACCTTCTAACCAATTGGCGTCGAAAGTCCAAGACTTAATTTTTTCATGTTCAAAATAACCTGCTGCATTGAACTCATCGGCTTTACGGGTCTCATCCGTCACAGGCAAAACCCCAAGCGACTTGAGTAGTTGCATGCCCAATGAAGTACCGCTGCGAGGCGGCCCCGTGACGATAAATAATGGCACCTTATGGTCATCCGGGAGCAAGGCTTTTTGGACTGCCTTTGCAGTATGGGCCGCCTCTGCATCGCCCGTTTTGATGAATAACCAGGCCAATGCACCATGAACCCAAGGCTGATGAAAAACCAACGTGGTACTTTTCAATCCAACCTCGATTGCCGCTTCCCAATTCTCAACATGTAAATAGTAACGTAGCCAAAGGTTCAGCACATCCGGTCGGTCTTTCGCTATGGGTTCCAATAGGCGATGTAGCGCTTCGAATTGGTCCGCTTTTACTAAAAATCGACCCCAGAGAATGGCAGTAGAGACCTCAATGGAGTGCGAGGTGAAATTGGGCAATACCCAATCTTCCTTTTTTGACAACGCCACCAAGGCACGGTAATACGCCCAGATTGCAGGCTGTCCTTGTTCGTGCGTGGTCCAGGTGAGCAGTCTTTCTAATTCTAAATATTGCTCAGATTCCGCAAGCAGCGCAGCGCCCAATTGCAGATAACGCAGTGGAGATGCTGCATTCAACTTTAGCGCAGCCAATTCCCGCCATGCCTCTTCTGGACGTCCTTCGGCACGCAGGCTGCGTGCGAGGTAGTAAGCGTTTTCTAACAAACGTTGACCGGTTACTTCCGTTGCATCTGCATCCAGATACCCCATAGCAACAAGGCTTGTTAGCATGGATGATTCGAGCGCCACAGGCTCCTGATCCGCCGTAACAATCTCCACCGCATTTGGCACTTGCGCCGGGTGTTCTCCCGGGGTAAAGCATGGAGCAACGCGACCTCTCATGGCCGGTGTCGCTTGCACATTGTGAACCGCTAGCAACGAAGGCGCGATGTCTAAGAGGGTTAAACCACTTGTCACCGCATCTTTATCCAGAGAGGGACCTTTCGCTAAAAAAACACCAAAATGGCGGTGTTCCAAGGCGGGCGCCCCGGCGTGGCTAGGCAATTGGCCCCAACGCTCATCACCCGACTTAAAGCCGTGATCGCTGATTAAAAAAGTGGTTGTCGAATCGTCCGTATAATGAAGCAAGGCATCAAGGAAAAGATCGTGCAGACGGTAAGCTGCGGTCACGATGTGCTTATATTTTAAATACGCCTCATTAGAAATGCCCGGCAACTGAGGAGGGTGGTATTTCATTCCCAAATGCTTGTAGTGGTCCAGCGCATCGTAATAGATGCTGGCGTGATTCTGTGTACCATAAGCTAAGGCCATGGTAGCGAGGGTATGCACATTGATGGCGTGTGTCGTAATCTTTAAAACGCTTCGAACGACGGCATCTTCACTGCTCACGTCTAGGTCCGGAAAAAACAGCGCTATGGCCTGTACCGGTATTTCTTCGGGTTGCAACAATAGCGCACGAGCGAGCGGTTGCAAATTGGAGGGCTGAATACCCGCCGAGAGCCAATTCCCGTCCTCAGCTGGAGCGAGATTTGAAACCCTAACCCCACCTCCACTGCTTGCTGGCGCAGGGTGAGAAGGCCACCAACCTACTGTTGTACACGAGTGACCGTTCTCTTCTAAAATATCCCAATACGTGGGGACTTTTAGCGACGTACCTCGAACCGCTCTTACACGCCCATTCTCAAGCTCCGTAAATCCATGAATCCCATGCTTAGAGGGCCATTGTGACGTAGCTATCGTACTCCAAAGCATAGGGGAAATAGGCGGATCTAAGGTGGCCAATTGGGCCTGTACCCCGCCATCCATCAAGCCGGTAAGGTTTGGCATCTTTCCGGAAGTTAGCAGGGGTGACATTACCTGCCAATCGGCAGCATCCCATCCCACCAACAAAGAGGTTAGCGGTACTGTACTTGCTGGGACGGCAGGAAATTGAGAAAGATCTAGGCCTTTAAATTGAGCGACAGCTTTATAACCGCCGGCCAGAAAACCCAATGTATATATGTCCTTTTGCCCCATGGCGTAAAAGTAATTGCTAAATTTGATGTGACCCCACTGCTGTGCCCATGAAGACCAAAGCTTTTTCTGACATCCTGTCCTTATCCTGGTCTGCGATCAAAGCATCGCCGCTAAGAACCGTACTTACCTCATTGATCATTTCTTTCGGCATCATGGCTCTGGTAGGCATTTTAAGTGCGACCGATGCGCTTAAACAAAGCCTAGAAAGCAACTTCACTAGCCTTGGTGCAAATACCTTGACCGTTCGAAATTCACAAGGTGGCTTTTTTGCTGGCGGCGCGAAACGACGTCAAAACCCCAACATATCCTATCGTCAAGCGAAGGCTTTTAAAGACCGCATGACTTTTGCAGGCGCTCGAACCAGCTTAACCTATGTCGCTGGTGGTACAGAGCAACTCAGCTATGGGAATACGAGCACAAACCCTAACAACATGGTTACTGCAGCCGACGAAAACTACTTGTATACGGGAGGGTTTGAATTGGAAGAAGGGCGAAACTTTACCGCAGACGATGTACAACGAGGTAAGAATTACGTCATTTTAGGCAATGAAACAAAGACCACGCTATTTGGCGACGCTTCTGCCGCCGGAAAGACCATTAAAATGCGCGGCAAACCTTACACAGTTGTTGGCGTTCTCGCGGAGAAAGGGAATTCAGGGATGTTCTCTGGAGACCGAGGTGCTTGGGTAACCATCACCTATGCTCGAGCAAATTTTACTGCAGGCCGGCCCAATTATACCCTCAGCATTAACGCACCCAGCGCTCCTTTGCTCGATGCCGTACAAGGGCAATGTACCGCCTTGATGCGCAGTGTAAGAAAGCTAAAACCCAAAGAAGAAAATAATTTTTACATCATCCGTAGCGACAGTATTGCGCGGAGTTTGATTGAAAATCTCGGAATGGTCACGACGGGTGCCTTTATCATTGGAATCATCACCTTGCTTGGTGCCTCCATTGCATTGATGAATATCATGCTGGTCAGTGTTACGGAACGAACACGTGAGATCGGAACGAGAAAAGCCCTGGGCGCAACGAAGAAAAGTATCAGCTCGCAATTTTTGGGAGAGGCTATTGTCATCACGCAATTGGGCGGATGGACGGGCATCGTATTTGGCATTATTATCGGAAATGTTGTTGCCAATATGGTCGATGGCCAATTTTTCATTCCATGGATCTGGATTACCGTAGCCTTTATCCTATCCGTAGGTGTTGGTCTTCTAGCTGGCTGGTATCCCGCGAGTAAGGCTGCAGCCCTAAATCCGGTAGATGCTTTGAGGCACGAATAAATACGTGGACACTACTTACGTTCCATTTTTTGATACCCTACTGCGGCACCTGTGCTCGTACCTAGGGAGATCCACAAACCAACGTCATCCATAAACAACCCAAGTAGCAGCCCTGCTACTACTCCAAAAGTTAAGTACTTAACGAAAATGGGGTGTTCTTCTTTTTTCATGATAGCAGAGTAAAAAAAAGCCACTTCGATGAAGTGGCTTTTCTATACTTATGAGTTACTGAATTATGCTTCAGCAATAACGTCAAATTCAAACGCTACAACAACTTCGCGGTGTAGGCGAACGTTTGCAGTGTAATGTCCTAATGCCTTAACAGAACCACCCACGATTTGGATGAATTTCTTGTCCATAGACACGCCCTCTTTTGCAAGAGCATCAGCAACATGACCGTTGGTGATAGAACCAAACAATTTATTGCCTTGACCAATTTTCGCAGACATCTTCAATTCAACTGCACCCAATTTCTCAGCAATAGCTTTTGCATCAGCAATAGCTTTCGCTTCCTTGTGCGCACGCTGGCGTAAGTTTTCTGCTAAAATCTTCTTTGCTGTCTCTGTAGCCAGTACTCCAATTCCTTGTGGAATCAAGAAGTTACGACCGTAACCGTCCTTTACAGTTACCAAGTCGTCAGCAAAACCTAAGTTCTCTACGTCTTTCTTTAGAATGATTTCCATGGTACTGAATTATTTGAGGTTATCAGCTACATAAGGCATCAGTGCAATGTGACGAGCACGTTTGATGGCTGTAGACAATTTTCTTTGGTATTTCAATGAAGTACCGGTCAAACGACGAGGTAAGATTTTACCTTGAGGGTTTACAAAACGCAACAAGTAATCTGGATCCTTGTAGTCGATAAATTTAATTCCGGATTTCTTAAAACGACAGTATTTCTTCTGGTTGCCGCTCTCTACGTTGATGGGCTGTAAGTAACGCACATCACCTTTTGCTTTAAATGCCATAGTCTAAGTTATTTATGCGTTAGCTTTTGCACGACGCTTTGCAGCGTATTCGATGCCGTATTTGTCCATTCTAACGGTCAAGAAACGCATGATGCGCTCGTCGCGTTTGAATTCAACTTCTAAAGGAGCAATTGCTTCACCAGGAGCTGTAAATTCTACAAAGTGGTAAAAGCCACTTTTTTTCTTTTGGATTGGGTAAGCCATCTTCTTGAGGCCCCAGTTTTCTTTGTTGATAATGCTCGCGCCCTTCTCTTTCATGAGGCCTACGAACTTATCTACCGCTTCCTTTACCTGATCTTCAGATAAAACGGGATTCAAAATGAAAACGGTTTCGTACTGATTCATAATTATTTGAACTTAAAAATTAAGGAGTGCAAATGTACGAGACTTTTCCCATTCGGACAAGGTATGTTAGCAACGTGTTTACAGGTCTTTTTTTATTCCTGTAGAAATTGGACCAATCCCCACTTATATTTGTGCTATGGAGCAATTCGTCGTATCAGCAAGAAAGTACCGCCCGCAGGCCTTTGAGGCAGTTGTTGGGCAGTCCCATATTACGGATACCCTGCTCAAAAGTGTCGCGAACGACCACTTGGCACAGGCACTATTATTTTGCGGGCCACGCGGAGTTGGTAAGACTACTTGTGCTCGAATTCTTTCAAAAGTAATCAATGGCGGGGCAGATTTAACCGATGAAGAATTGGCGCTCAATATTTTTGAGCTTGATGCCGCTTCTAATAATTCTGTGGATGATATCCGCCGTCTTATTGACCAAGTGCGATTTGCGCCTCAAACAGGCAAATTTAAAGTCTACATTATTGATGAGGTGCATATGCTTTCACAGCAGGCCTTTAACGCCTTCTTGAAGACCTTGGAAGAGCCGCCAGCCCATGCCATCTTTATTTTAGCGACCACTGAAAAGCATAAAATCATTCCAACCATTTTATCGCGTTGTCAAATTTTTGACTTCAAACGCATCACGGTGGATGATATTGCTGCACACCTTGCTTTTGTTGCCCAGAAAGAGGGCGTTACTGCTGAACCAGAAGCGCTGCATATGATTGCAGAAAAAGCAGACGGTGCCTTACGCGATGCCCTATCCTTATTCGATAGAATGATCAGTTTCTCTGGCAACGAATTGACTTACGAGCAAGTAGTCAATGTGTTAGACATTCTAGATTACAACTACTTCTTTAGAACCGTGGTTTTGGCCAACGAAGTAAATTATCCTGACTTACTTCTGCTCTATAATGAAGTGCTCGAAAAAGGTTTTAACGGGCACGAATTCGTTGTAGGCTTAGCGAAGCACTTTAGAGATTTGCTTGTAGCACGGGAACCGCGCACTGTTGAATTGCTTGAGGTAGGTCCATCCATTCGCGAACAATACCTCAGCCAAAGCAAGGCCAGTTCTACCCGATTCTTGCTTCACGGATTAAAAGTATTCAACGAATTGGACGGCCAGTATAAAATGGCGAGCCAACCACGGATATTGGTGGAATTGGGACTCTTGAAATTGGTCGAATTTATTTCGCAAGAAAAAAAAAAGTCGCAACCCAGCGTAGCGCCTAAATCCACAGAGGATTTTCTACCCCCAACCTTACCTAAGCGTACGAAGACACCTGCAGTTCCTACACAACAAACAGCAGTGGCTTCTCAAGACAACGCTGCGGCGGCTACCCCACCAGAAACTGTACTCAATACTTCGGAAATAAACCAAACTGCGGCACAGCCTGTAGCAGCAAAACCTGAAACAAAGAACGATTTACCCGAAGAACCTGCGTTGCCCGATATCGCGGCACATGAACCGCCAGTAGCGAGTCCAGAAGCGGCCTTTGATAGTGGACCGTCGGCAGCGTCCCAAACAACACAGGCCCAGACCAAAGCACCAAAGCGCAACCAACCTCCATCAAAGCCTAACAACGGTGGCTTATCACTTATGGCTGCGTTAAATGATTTATCCACTGAAGATAAAGCGCCTGTATTTGTGCCCAGCGAAGCGACTGAAGAGTCTGCCCCTCAGGTACAGGAAGGCCCACAGAGTGTGTTTAACGAAAAGGAATTGGTTGATGCGATTTCAACGTATGTAAAACAGCGGCATGTAAAAACGGCTATCCGTACGTTGCTTTCGGCGCAAATTCCCAAAATTTTGGATAAGAACACACTTCAGATATCGCTGGATAATAACATTCAATTGGGCTACTTCAATGAGGAGCAGAAGGAATTGGTCCCCTATTTGAGAAAGAAGCTGGACAATTTTGCTTTGCGATTTGAAACCATTTTAGTGGAAAGCGAACAAGTGAAAAAACTATACCTGCCGGAAGAGAAGTACAAGCACATGGCGGAAAAGAATGCCAATCTCATTTACCTGCGTCAGAAAATTAAAACCGACCTAGAGTAATGCGCAGGGTTCTACTCATAGCGCTGGTGCTGTTTTCTATCAACGCACAGGCCCAACTCGATTGGTGGAATCAAACACATAATTGGGACGGAACAACGCCATGGACCCAGTACATGAAGTACTCTCATGCATATTTGGGCCCTAATGCCATTCCTATTCCTACCCTGCATCGAAGTGATCGGAGTTATTTCAGAAGCAGCTCACAGATGAGCCTCATCGAAGAGGATAGTTTCTTGAGCATTCACAACGAGCTACACTGGGACAGAGGCCATACCCAGTTTCACATCACACATCAAAGCATCGAGTATTACCGCACCTCAACAGAGCTGCGCGACTACCGCATCTCTCGAGATGAGGACAGCGAAGGCGTCATTGCTGGAGATATTTTGATTGATATCAGCACCCGACTATGGGAAAAAGATCGTGGGGCGGTTTGGTTTACGTTTCACACTAAAACGGCCGCTGGGCCTTTATCTCAAGCGAGGTTTACCGATGCGCCAGGTTATGCCTTCTTCTTTTCACATCAGCGGAGTTTTTCCGAGATAGGCCGCTGGACACCGACAATCACAACGGACGCTGGATTCCAAGTTTACCAAACCCATTGGGTCGATTACCCACAGAACGACGGATTTCTCGGTAACATAGGACTTCAGCTTCAGAAGGACGAGACCATTGTGAGTGCTCGAGTGCGCTCTTTCACGGGATACTTTCGTGATGGGGATTGGCCGCGACTGCTAGAGCTCCAGTGGAACCATAATTTGTCTTTTGGCCAAACACAATTGGGCTGGACCCGCGGGCTGAATGATTACCCGTTCTCCTTTTTAACCGTCGGGCTCGTTTGTTGGTTAGATTAAAAACCGCAAACGCCACTTAAGTCGAGCAGGCACCTCCACCCCTTCGGCTTTACGCAACGCCTCTTCCTTCCAGTGCTTTTGCATGGCCTGATCGCCGCGCTTCTTGTAGGTGCGGGCTAACTCGTAGGCCTTGCGTACCTCATAGAGTGCAAATTGCGCATCGTTAATATGGCCCAATTCCCTTGCCTTCTCCACCGCTCGCATCACCTTATCCACATGCCCTTCTGCATCTGCTGTCATCCCGAAATCCAATCTGTATTTGGTCGTACAATGTGGAATCTTCATGGGCATCACACCCTTCGAGAACAGCTCCAAATAGGCACCAGCGTCCTCCTGCAACTCGCGATCTTCCTCCCAACGAAACGCCACGGTCGAGCGCATAATCAGCGTGCTAGGCACAATGGGATTGAAGGCCAAGAAATCTTCCACGCTTCGAATCTTCGGGCAAGCGCGCTCGCGCATCCTTGCCCCGGCATCTCCAGGACTCCATTCAAAGATGGGCGTGTAGAACCACTGAACGTCTAGAAAGCGCATCAGATAATCCCGTGCATGGGCCAATTTATTAGAACCCCACACATCGTCCGCATCTAAAAAGGCCCAAGTATCGCCTTTCGCTGCGTGCATGCCTGCATTCCGAGCCGCACCCAATCCTGCATTATCCTGATCCACGCAAACCAAAGGCAATCGGTCCATAAACGATTGAATCACATCTGCGGTATCATCCGTGGAACCGTCGTTCACCACAACCACCTCAAACGGTTGAACATGCTGCTGCTCTACAGAAATCAAGGCTTCGCCAAGGGTCTCGGAAGCATTGTAAGCCGGTATGATGACAGAAATCTTCATTAGTAGGGGAAAAACGTTTTTGGAAATAATCGAGCAGCCAATTTCTTTACCGGCTCCTTTAATCCCATCGCCTTTACAACAGCACCGGCCGATTTTATCAATGCACTCTTCACTAAATAGCTCAGCAATCCACTGCGATATCTACTGAAAACGCCAAACAACCGCACATTATTTCGCAATACATCCCAGGTCCATTTCATGCTAAACACATTGCCTGCCCACCACATCGCAACTTGCGCTCGGGCAGACTGAAGTGTCTTAGTATCCGTCCATCCTTCTCGCTCGAAAATGGTATACATCGCTAAAATCTCATCAAAGGCCGTGTAACTGGCAATAGCTCTAGAACGCTGCGTACGCTCGTGAAAACGAAAATAGTTCCTTGCCTCGGCAAAAAACTGCAATTCACCATGTTGCAATAACCGAGCGTAGAACAACCAGTCTCCGTTCAAGCGCCAACTCGTCTCCGGCGCACCCACCTGATCAAAAACCGATTTTCGAAATAAAACTCCGCTCGCATTGGGTATGGTGTTTGAAAAAATTATGCTTCCCGCAACTTCTACCTTGCCTTCCACTGTAAAGTCCGATTTCCAACGTGAAGCATCGCCAAAAATAAATCCGTAATCCTCTCTAAAATCTCGTAGAAACGAGCCCTTTTCATCCACTAAATGGCTGTGACTGTAGGCCATGACTGCCTTTTCATTGCGCTCTAAAGCATCTACATGTAACGCCAACATATCCAAAGCACAGGCATCATCACTTTCAGCTATCCACAGATATTTTCCTTTTGCCCAAACTGAACCACGTTCCCATTGCGCAAACGGGCTTCCTGAATTTTTTTCGTTGAAAAGTACCTCTATACGATCATCCTTTGCAGCCCATTTCTCCAATACCGCACGGCTATCATCCGTTGAACAGTCGTCCATGAGCAGGACTTCTATGTTTTTATATGACTGATTAACGATGGTGGAAATCCGCTCGTCTAAATAGTCCGCATGGTTATAATTGGGTACAATCACACTCACCAACGGTCCATTGGAAGGCAACGCGTGCGTTGACGCTTTCGCTACACTTTCTTCAGATTGCTTCAAACCCCGTTGTGCAAAACCAGTCATTTGACCCGGTTTAACATTTGAAAACTGGTATAATCCAAACCAAGTCTTACGCTGAAGCGCTTCATCACTACTGGTTAAATCTTCATAATGAACGGTACGGTAGTCCACGCCATAGCGTTTGAGAAGTTTCGCTGCATTGGCGGTATACGTGCGAGCCAAGTTTAATGCACTTTCAGCGTTTAAGGTACTTTGCGCCTCGTAGGATAGAGATTGCCGACGTAGGAGTGAATCGACCACTGCGGCTTCATCACGAAGTACCCAAATGACTTTTGCATCAGGAAAACGTCTCAACCACCATGGCAACGTCAAACTCAATCGTGGATCCTTAACCATCCAAGGCCCCGAATAATGCAACCATTGGCGAAAAGAACTGCCCGTTGCAACTTTCAAGTGTGCTGCATATAAATCGCGCGGTTGTACTTCACTCAAAGCGGAACCAAGAGAAGACTCTAAAAGCTCTTCGCCCGGGACATCACTCCAATTACCACCGGCCGTTTCAAGCAAGCGGTCGTTAATATCAATCGCATAAAGCGGCTCTGAATTGTGGTCACAAATGGCCCCTGGATATATTCCAGCCGAAGCCAGCGCTTGCGCTACCATGGTGGTGCCACTGCGGTGCATGCCTAGAATAAAAACGGGTGCCTGTATTTTAGTTTTTAACACGTATTTTCGAGCCTATGTCTAAGTCAAAGAAACTCGTTTTTATTCACATCCCAAAAACCGCAGGGACTTCCTTGCGACTTTTATTGGAATCCAATTATGAAGAAGCCGAAAGAGCCGCTATTTATTCGCACCAAGATTTAGACGAAAACCTTGCAAAAGCCCTAGCGGATCCAAAAATCAAATGCATCTATGGCCATTTCCCGCTGCGTCCTGTCATAATTGCCTCCGATGCCACAGTGGTGACCCTTCTTCGCGAACCCATCGCCAGAAGCATAAGCCATTACAACCACTACAGCAAACGCATGAATGAGAAGCATACGAATCTCATGGAAGGGGTTGAAACGCCGGAAGACTTCACAAAATTGGTCCAAAGCAATAACCGTCAAACGGCTTTTTTAAGTGGCTACCTCAATCAAAAGGAATTTTTAGAAGATTCCGAAGTACTGCGCAAAGCGTTGGCCAATTTTGATAGGCTGGACGCCGTTGGCTTTACCGAGCACTACGCGGCATCTATTGCTTACTTTGGGGAATTATTGGGTTGGAAGAATACCCTTGTAGAACATCACAACAGTGGTGGAAAGAAAAAAGAAGTTGGCGCTAAAGCCGTTTGGGAAAGCATGAACGAATACGACCTACCGCTTTACAAGAAAGCCCTCGAGCGATTCGCACCAAAACTGCAGGGATACGAACTACGAAAACCCCGTATACCTCGTGAACCATTAACCAAAAGAATGATGAATTATCTGCGTGCCCTTAGCTCAAAGTTCTGACCCAGATAAACGCGACGTACCTGCTCATCCGCAGCCAATTCTTCTGCGGTACCGCTTTTTAGAATTTTACCTTCAAACATGAGATACGTGCGGTCTGTGATCGCTAAAGTTTCTTGGACATTATGATCTGTAATCAAGATGCCAATATTCTTTTTCTTCAATCCGGCAACAATGCCCTGAATGTCCTCAACTGCAATGGGGTCTACTCCAGCAAATGGCTCATCCAGTAAAATAAACTTTGGCTTGGTAGCTAGTGCACGAGCTATTTCTGTTCGGCGACGCTCCCCGCCACTTAATAGATCGCCACGTGTCGCACGAATGTGGGCCAGTCCAAACTCTTCGAGTAACTCCTCTAACCGGTCCGCTTGCGCTGACTTTGAGAGCTTCGTCATCTCCAAAACGCCTTTGATATTGTCTTCAACACTGAGCTTGCGAAAAACTGAAGCCTCCTGTGCTAAATAGCCAATGCCTAACTGTGCCCGTTTGAACATAGGCATCTTTTGAATAGACCTACCGTCCAAAAGCACTTCACCGCTGTAGGGACGAATCAAGCCTACTACCGTATAAAAACTGGTGGTTTTCCCCGCACCATTAGGACCTAGTAATCCGACAATTTCGCCTTGATTCACTTCAAAACTGACATCATTCACGACAGTCCTGGAGCGGTATTTTTTGACGATATGTTTTGCTTCTAGTTTCACGTTTGTGCGGCTTTTCTTTTCATAATGCGTCTACTGACCATGATGCTGATTTGGTACAAAATCAATACCGGTAAAGTGACTAAAATCTGTGAGGCGAGATCCGGAGGCGTAATGATCGCACTCAACAGCAATATACCAACGATGGCGTGGCGGCGATATTGTTTGAGCAAATCTGGCGTTACAAGGCCTAACTTACTAAAGAAGTACACCACGATGGGCAATTGAAATAAAATTCCTGTGGCCAAAGTAATGGAGCTTACCATGCTAATGTATGAGGTCAAATCGATTCTATTGATCACTTCCGCACTCACAGTATACGTCCCAAGGAATTGAATACTCAAAGGAACGATCACGTAATACCCGAAAAATACGCCTGATAAAAACAACAAAGTGGTAAAGAAAATGACTCCTTTGCTGCTTTTGCGTTCGGTTTCATGCAATCCTGGCTTTACAAATCGCCAAATCTCCCAAAAAACATAAGGGAAAGCGACAATTACGCCTGCGACTAATGACACCCATAAGTGCATTTGAAACTGCCCACTCATGCGCATGTTTAAAAGCTCAAAAGGAACTTCATCAAAACAGAAAACTTCACCACCTATATAACTGGACAACCAACAGAAAAAGCGGTAGGTCAAGAAATCAGGCTGTTTGGGTCCAAAAATCAATTGGTCAAAAACGATGGCCCTATTCATGAACGCAACGACCGAAAACAAAAGAATCGCTAATGAGCTGCGCATTAGATGCCAACGAAGCTCCCCGAGGTGCTCCAGAAAACTCATTGAATTTTTGGTGTTCGCAGTGTTCATAGATTCTTTGAAAGCCCAAAAATCCGAAAAACAATCTGTAGTACCTTCACAATCCGCTGAAAATTGGCGTATATTAAAAGGGAACAAACCACACGCTTATGTCGGTGAACTGGGAAGACCATTTAAAGACCTATTTCGGTTTTTCAGGATTTAAAGGAAATCAACAGGCCATTATAGAGAGTATCGCTACCGGCAAGGATACTTTTGTCATCATGCCAACGGGCGGAGGAAAGAGTATGTGCTACCAACTCCCTGCTTTGGCAAGCCCAGGCACTGCTATAGTTGTTAGTCCCCTTATCGCACTGATGAAAAATCAGGTCGATGCCATAAGAGGCTATTCTGAAAAAGACAGCGTTGCTCACGTTCTAAATAGCTCTTTGACGAAAAAAGAAATGGAGCAGGTGCACGCCGACTTGAGAGCGGGGCTGACTAAACTTCTTTACGTAGCTCCGGAATCGCTGAATAAGGCGAGTAACATCGAATTACTCAAAGAGATAGAAATTAGCTTCTTCGCCATAGACGAGGCGCATTGTATTTCAGAATGGGGGCATGATTTCCGACCAGACTACAGAACGATCAAGCACAGTGTAAAAGCATTAGGTCGTAAACCGGTCATTGCCCTTACAGCTACTGCAACACCTAAGGTTCAGGCAGATATCATCAAGACCATGGGCATGGAAGAACCCAGCATCTTCCTATCTAGTTTCAACCGGCCTAATCTTTATTACGAAGTACGACCAAAGCGTGATATTGACCATGATATCATTAAACTACTCAGTCAGAACATTGGTGAGAGTGCTATCGTCTATTGTTTATCACGCCAAAAAGTAGAGGATCTTGCTGAACATCTCCAAATCAACGGGATCAATGCTCTTCCTTATCATGCAGGACTAGAAAGTGCCAAGCGCATCAAACATCAAGATGCCTTTTTGAATGAAGACTGCGATGTGATAGTCGCAACAATAGCTTTTGGAATGGGTATTGACAAACCCGATGTGCGCTTTGTATTGCACTACGATATGCCAAAAAGCTTAGAGAGCTACTACCAGGAGACCGGCCGAGCCGGTCGGGATGGCGGTGAGGGTACGTGTATCACTTACTTCGACATAAAGGATATCGAACGACTACAAAAGTTTTTGAGTAAAAAGCCTGTCAGCGAGCAAGAAATTGGACGTCAACTGCTAGAAGAGGCGACTGGTTACGCTGAAGCCGCGACTTGCCGAAGAAGAGGTCTACTGCATTACTTCGGGGAAGAATTCCATGAAGACGACTGTGAAAAGATGTGCGACAACTGCCGCCATCCGCGTGAAAAAGTAGATGCCAGCGCAGAGCTCCTCGACGTTATTGCTTGTGTGAATGAAACCCACGGAAAATTCAAAACTTCAGAAGTCATCAACATACTCCGCGGAAATAAAACCGCCGTTCTTGTTCAAAATGATGCAGAAACATTGAAAACCTGGGCTATTCAAAAGGACAAAACAGAGAGTCATCTGCGTGCTGTCATTCGCCAGGGAATTATTCGCAGGTACCTCGAAAAAAATATAGAATCCTACGGAACCGTTCACGTCACTGAAAAAGGAAACAAAGGGAAACTCCCCAAAGCCTTTAAAGTGCGCAAAGAATTAAATTACCAGCAACTTAATAGCGGCGCAAACGAAACGAAGAAAGTTGTTGCAATGGATAGTGTGCTTTTTGGTATTCTCAAGGACCTACGAAAGAAAATTGCACAGCAAAAAGGTGTGCCGCCATATGCTGTATTTGCGGAAAATTCCTTGAGTGAAATGGCTACAATTTACCCTTGCAGTCTGGACGAGTTAAAAAATGTGCAAGGTGTAGGTGAAGGTAAAGCCAAGAAGTATGGAAGTTCAATTGTAGAGGCGATTAGTGCTTATGTAGCGGAAAACAATATAGACCGGCCGCAGGACATGATATTCAAAAGCGTTGCTAATAAGAGTGCGCTTAAGGTGTATATTATTCAAAGTACCGATCGCAAGTTGCCGCTAGAAGACATTGCAAGTGCAAAGGGGCTCAAAATGCAAGACCTTATTGATGAAATGGACCGTATTGTTCAAAGCGGCACGAAAATCAATATCGATTACTACCTCGAAGACATTATGGATGAAGAAAGCATTGAAGAGGTGTTCGATTTTCTCACAGAAGAGTGTGAAAGCGGTTCTATGATGGAATTGCTCGAGGAGTTCGGAGAAGACTACGACGAAAACGAATTGCAATTATTACGGCTCAAATTTTTCTCAGATGTCGCCAACTAAAATTAAAAAAGCCCGCTAAAAGCGGGCTTTTTTAATTTTGATAAAGAAATTCTAATTCCTCTAGTTGATTTTCCAGTCTAATGCTAGCTGTAACTTTACTGTACGTAAGTAAAAATTGGATGTTTTTTTCAGACGCATCCACGTCCAGATTTTCATAAGGTAGTGTTTTGGCCATAGCGACACTTTTAAGATTACTATGACATAACGCAACGACCAAAACCATTCGTATATCCAACGCAAATAATTTACCCTTCTAGACTGATATTGTGGGTTACCATGAGCTTTTGAATATTGGTGATCGCATATCGCATGCGGCCTAGCGCGGTATTTATACTAACATCCGTCTCTTCCGCAATGTCCTTGAAACTGTAGCCACAAAAAATACGCAGTTCCAAAACCTTGCGCTGTTCTTCAGGCAATGCATCAATCAATCGGTGTAGATCCTCATTGATTTGAGCCTCAATAAGCGCAGCCTCCATGGGCTGATCGGATTCTCCATAGGTATCGAAAACCGTGTATTCCCCGCTCGTTCTTACTTCCTTCTTACGCGATTCGCGACGGAAATGATCTAGCGTAGTATTGTTAGCCACTCGCAAGGCCCAAGGCAAAAATTTGCCTTTTTCCTCATAATTGGACTTACGCAACGAACGGATGATCTTGATAAACGTCTCTTGAAACAAGTCGTCAGCAATTTCACGGTCCTGTACTTTACTGTAAATCTGGAGAAAGATTCGCTTTTTGTGACGACGAATCAACACTTCTAGAGCAATTTCCTGACCATTACGGTAACACGCCACTAATTCGTGGTCTGCTAGCTTTCCTATGTTCATAATAAAGGATTTAGCGTAACGGTCGTTCTATAGGCGAAGTGTTTTTATGACTAATTCTGCTGTGAATATACTAGTAAAGAAACAAAAACTGTTCCAATTCGGTTAAATTTGTCGTTTGCCCTCCACCCTACATTATGACAACACACATAGAAATCAAACGTGCCGCAGTTCACAACCTCAAGGATGTGAGCGTTAATATTCCTAGAAACCAACTGGTTGTGATCACCGGTGTAAGTGGTTCTGGGAAGAGTTCGCTGGCCTTTGATACACTTTTCGCCGAGGGACAGCGCCGATATGTGGAGAGTCTAAGCGCATATGCCCGTCAATTTTTAGGGAAATTAGATAAACCTAAAGTTGAATACATCAAAGGAATTCCACCAGCTGTGGCCATTCAACAGAAGGTAAGTAGTCGGAATCCGCGATCAACTGTTGGCACAACGACGGAAATTTACGATTACCTAAAATTGCTGTTTGCAAGAATTGGAAAGACCTACAGTCCGGTCTCTGGTGCACTAGTTAAACGGCACAACGTAAGTGATGTCATGAAAACCATTCACCGGCTCGACGAAGGCACTCGGTTCCTGATTACAGCCCCAGTGACTTTTAAGGACCGAACTACGCTCGAACATTTGTCCATTTTATCACAGCAAGGGTTTGCACGAATTTTAGTGGATGGAACCATCGTCAGTATTGAAGAGGTTCTTGAAGAAAACACCTATGCAGCGGAGAAGATTCAATTGGTGGTCGACCGTGCCGTTGTGCGGTATAACGACGAAGACAACGACTACCGTCTACAAGACTCCATTCAGACGGCATTTTACGAAGGACGCGGCGAGTGTGAATTGCGCTTTATGGACGAAAAGCCCACAATGGTATTCAATAGCCTGTTTGAACTTGACGGTATCAGCTTCACGGAACCTACGTTGCATTTATTTAGCTTCAATAACCCTTTAGGGGCCTGTCCAAAATGCGAGGGCTTCGGGAGCACTATGGGCATTGATGAAGACCTTGTTATACCAAACCCGCATTTAAGTGTCTACGAAGGCTGTATTGCGCCATGGAAGGGGGAAACTATGGGTAAATGGAAGGATAAGTTCATCCTAGGTGCTTCAGCGCATAATTTTCCCGTGCATCGCCCTTACATCGATCTAACAGATGAGGAAAAAGCCTTGCTCTGGGACGGGGCTAAAGGTGTCAAAGGCATCAATGCTCTATTCAAACATCTCGAGAGTAAAAGCTATAAGATTCAGTTTCGCGTCATGTTGAGCCGCTATCGCGGAAAAACGGTTTGTACCACTTGTAAAGGCAAAAGACTAAAGCCCGAAGCGAATTATGTCAAAGTGGGAACTCAGTCACTTAGCGATTTAGTCGAACTTCCGCTTCGCAAGCTCAAGGTCTTCTTCCAAGAACTGAAGTTGGACGAGCAAGACGCCAGTATCGCAAAGCGGTTGCTCACGGAAATCACCACGCGGATTGACTTTCTCATTTCTGTAGGCCTACCCTACCTTACCTTAAACCGGATATCTAGTACTCTAAGCGGTGGAGAAAGCCAACGGATTCAATTGGCCACATCTCTGGGCTCTTCGCTTGTAGGCTCGCTCTATATTTTAGATGAACCGAGCATCGGCCTGCACCCTAAGGATGCGCAACAACTTATCACCGTAATTCAAGCTTTGCGCGATAATGGGAATACCGTAGTCGTTGTTGAACACGAAGAAGCATTTATGCGCGCGGCAGACTTCCTCATTGATATAGGCCCAGCAGCTGGAAATCTGGGTGGAGAAATCATAGCCGCTGGTCTGCCACAAGACGTTTTGAGTCATCCAACATCTTTAACTGCTGCTTATTTAAACGGTACTCAGCAAATTCCTATACCGCAGGCATTAAGAAAAGCGAAGGGTGAAATTATTTTAGAAGGTGTGCGCCAACACAATCTTAAAGGTTTTGACATTTCATTCCCGTTAGGAGTATTTAGTGTAGTAGCAGGCGTGAGCGGATCTGGCAAGAGTACACTCATTAAACAAATACTCTATCCGGCACTCAAAAAACATCTAGAAATGGTCGGAGAACGGCCGGGAATTCACAAAGCGTTAAAAGGCGATTTGGATGCGATTCAACATGTGGAGATGGTGGATCAGAATCCCATAGGCAAATCCTCGAGATCTAATCCAGTGACGTACCTCAAGGCTTACGACGATATTAGAAATCTTTTTGCGAGTGAAGAATTGGCCCGCATAAGAGGTTACAAGGCAAAGCACTTTAGCTTTAATACAGACGGCGGCAGATGCGACGCCTGCAAGGGTGAAGGTGAAGTAACCATTGAAATGCAGTTTATGGCGGATGTGCACCTGCCATGCGAAACGTGCAACGGTAAACGCTTTAAAGCAGAAATACTAGAGATAAAGTTTCACGGTAAAACCATTTCTGACATCTTGGATTGTACCATTGATGAAGCCATCGGATTCTTTGCCGCACACAATGAGCGGAAAATTTCAAACAAACTTCAACCGTTGCAAGATGTAGGATTGGGGTACGCACATGTTGGTCAAAGCAGCTCAACGTTGAGTGGTGGCGAAGCACAGCGGGTAAAATTGGCCTTTTTCCTATCAAAGGGGATTAAGAATGGTAAGACACTGTTCTTGTTTGATGAACCCACGACGGGGCTTCATTTTGACGATGTAAAAAAGTTACTTCGTGCTTTTAACGAATTGGTTGACCTAGGACATACGGTTATCGTTATCGAACACGATTTGGACGTCATACAACGCTGTGACCATGTGATTGAGATTGGCCCAGAAGGTGGTGAATTAGGCGGACAATTACTTTATTCCGGCCCTCCAGATCAACTAATTAAAGTTAGCGAAAGTCCTACCGCTGAAGCGCTGGAAACACACTTGAAACAATAGTCTCAATCGAGACACTTTTGAGCAAAAAGTATACACTTTACAAATACGTAGGCGCATCAAAACGTTTTAATTTCAGGAAAATCTTCATCAAAAGCTATGTTATCTCGTTATCTTTGAGAGGTACCCGAAAGGGTAGCTTAGGTTTATTGGTTTGGTATACGGTCCGCTTCGGCGGACCGTATCTTTTTCAGACCTACCCTAATTCTTTTGCGATCCCGCACACTGATACAGCAAAACGGCTGCAGCCACGCTCACATTTAGACTGTCCACGGCTCTGCCTGCCATAGGTATGATGATGTTCTCAAAGCCTTTATTCAACCAATCCGCAGAGAGTCCTTTACTTTCCTCGCCAACAATTATTGCCGATTTATTCGCCCATTTCACATCATACATCGCCGTGGCGTTCTCGTGCATGTGCGTAATATAACTTGTGAAGCCACTTTCCATTAACCATTGCTGCACTTGGTCGCTAGATCCCATGAAAATTGGGAGTTCGAACAAAGCGCCTGTAGCGTTACGCACGACATTCGGGCCAAAAGGATCCAAGGCAGGATCAGCTAGAACAATCGCTCCGGCGCCTGCGGCCAAAGCCGTGCGCATAATTGCACCAAGATTTCCAGGTTTCTCGATACCTTCGACAACAACGATGAGACTCGCGGCCTCCAAAACCTTCGATCGGGACGCAAAACTGCCATCCGGACGGTAAAAAACTGCAACAACATCTTCCGTAGAATCACGGTATGCGATCTTCTCATAAACTTTAGCGGATACTTCATACCGGTCAACCGTATCTGGAACACCCGCCACAGGCTCGGTATTTTCGAGCGTCCAGAGCTCTTTCATCTCCCAATTACAAGCAAGTGCACGGTCTACTTCTCGTCGTCCTTCTACGATACAAACGCCAAAGACTTTACGCACTTTACTTTTAGAGACTAATTGGACAATCTCCTTTACTTTTGGATTACTAAGACTAGAAATGTAGCGGCTCATAGATATGGCTAAAAAGAATAGACCAAAGAAAATCAATTTAGAGGACTTAGGCGGCTTTGTCTTTAGTACGAATCCAGAATTTGAACCTCCTGTATTTGACAGCGTAGCTGCAGACCAATTGGACCCTGGCGATCAACTGCTCGAATTATATTTTGAAAAGAAGGGACGTGGTGGTAAGCAGGTCGTGCTTATTAAAGGATTTATGGGTAGCGACGAAGAACTTAAAGCTTTAGGCAAATCATTGAAACAACATTGCGGCGTTGGAGGAAGTAGCAAAGACGGAGAAATCATCCTTCAAGGCAATGTTCGCGACAAAGCCACTGAATTTTTGCAAAAAGAGGGGTACAAAACAAAGCGAATTGGGGGGTAAATATCTTTTATCGCCGCTGAGCAGAAAAAATTGCGCCATTTTTTTTGCGATTCGAAAACGACATAAAATCATGTCTCAAACAAGACTACCAAATGGCCATAAGGGCTTTTTCATAGGCAGCTTCGTACATGGGAACAATCTTTTCAATAGAGAATTTCTTCGCATGTTCGAAAGCCTGCTGCTTGAACTGGGCTAATTTTTCGTCGTCTTGTAACAGCGACAAACTGTAAGTTGCCATTTCTTCAACTGCGCCTGGTGATGCCAAATATCCGGTGACACCATGCACGTTTACTTCCGGAATACCACCAGCATTTGAGCTAATCACAGGTACCTTCGCAGCCATCGCTTCAAGAGCGACTAAACCGAAACTCTCATTTTCCGATGTTAGCAGGAAAAGGTCACTCATACAAAGCAGTCTGCGCACCTCCGTAGTTTTACCTAAAAACTTCACCTTATCAGCTATACCCAAGTCTCGAACTTGTTGTTCCGCCCGCTCTCGTTCAGGTCCATCACCGAGCATTAATAATATGGCATCTTCTTCCTTCTGAATACGGTGGAAAATGGAAATGACATCCGGAATACGCTTCAGCTCACGCATATTGGAAATATGAATAACAATCCGCTCATTGTTGGGAGCTATTTGCGCCCTATTACACTCTTCTTCAACTTGATAGAGATCGATATCGATGAAATTTGGTATTACCTCGATCTCATTTTTTATCACAAAAGAGCTCAAGGTATCTTTCTTTAAACTCTCGCTCACGCTTGTGACAACATCACTCTTGTTGATCGAAAACGTTACTGCAGGCCTGTAAGAAGGATTCTTACCCACGAGGGTTATATCCGTCCCATGAAGTGTTGTGACTACCGGCAAATATTTGCCCTTTTCAAGCAGTATTTTTTTGGCCATATATGCCGCATAGGCATGAGGAATGGCATAATGAACGTGCAATAATTCAATACCTTCTGTTAAGACGGTATCGACCATTTTTGAACTCAGCGCCAGTTCATAGGGCTGGTATTCAAACAGCGGATAATCGTGCACATTCACTTCGTGGTAAAAGATATTCGGCTCTAGAATATCAAGTCGGACGGGTTGACTATAGGTGATGAAGTGTATTTCATGGCCTTTTTTAGCCAATTGAATTCCTAATTCCGTGGCAACCACTCCTGATCCACCGTAGGTAGGATAACAAACAATTCCAATTTTCATGCGGCTAAGGTTTTTCTCTTATTTAAGGGCGTCGTAAAGGTACTCTTGTATATCGGTTCGAACGTCCAATTTGCTGAGTTTCCAATTCTCAGCATCCGGAAAAGTTCTATTGCTCAGAAAAATATAGAGCAAGTCTTCTTTCGGGTCGATCCAAACCATTGTACCTGTAAAACCCGTATGACCAAAACTTTGTTCAGATGCACAAGTACAACTGGGGCCTGGCCCATCCTCCAATTGCTTCCGATCAAAACCTAAGCCACGTCTGTTCTGCAATTCACAAAAGGCACAACGACTGAATACATCTATAGTTCGTTCCTGAAAATAGCGATGCCCACCGTAGTAGCCACCGTTCAAATACATCTGCATCATTTTCGCTAAATCGTTGGCATTTGCAAACAATCCCGCATGGCCCGCAACACCATTCATCATTGCTGCCCCCATATCGTGAACCGTACCGTGAACCGTTGTATTACGCCAATAACCATCTACCTCAGTAGGGACAATCTCGCTTTTAGAAAATCCTGCTGCTAAGGGATTGTATGTTAAACGATCTGCGCCCATAGGGCTGTAAAATGTATTCGAAACCCACTGGTCAAGCGGTTCATTGAATCGTTCCTCTAACATTTCTTGAAACAAATAATACCCTAGATCGGAATAGCGGTAGTCCGTTCCTTCCAGCGGGCTAGCGGCCAACATTGCGAACATGGTATCGCGAATGCTCGAACGCAAATACATCCCTTGGACTACCTCATTATACCCCTCAACCGGACTTGATGTGTACCAATACGACTTTACACTATCATTTTCAATGGTAGACCAATAAAAGGGAATCCAAGATTGCAAGCCACTTTGGTGTGCAAGGACATCTTCGAAAACCAATTTTTCTTTGTCAGTGCCCTTTAACCGATCTGTATGATTACCTAAGGTCGATTTTAAGAGTAACGGCTGTTTCTCGTACCATTTCATGATTCCCGGAAGCGTCGCCGTAATCTTGGTCACAGAGGCAATATCATAAAGGTCGGTCCACTCCACCGGCTTAGACTTCGGATAGGTCTGTGAACCAAAAGATTTGGAATAAACTACCGTTCCATATCGCGCGACCAATACCTGCGCGCCGGGTGTTGCACCTGCTGCGATGGCATGCGCTACGGTAGAATCGATACGATTTAAAGGCCCCGCATCAAGGCCTACCTCAAAAGGGATACCGTACTTCAATCGAAGTAACTCCTCCGTTTTCTCGCCATCACCGGTCTTTCCCCAATGGTTTAAATCTACCGGTAATAAGCCCCTGGTCTCACGTGCTCCAAACAAGAACTGTGGTGCCAAAAGCTGGGCGTATTCATCGTTCTCATACATGACTAAAACACGGACGTTTTCTCCCAAACTTGGGTAACTCAAAACCCCATAAGGATTGGCAAAATGTAAAATGTATACGGGTTTGCCAGTAACTGCCAAACGATCGAGTAGCTCTTTCTCATACGCCTCCAGTTTGTATCGTCTCCATGGGTTCTTGACATCTTGATGGAAGGTAACCACAAAGGCGTCTTTGGATGCCATTTCCTGATCGTCCACATCAACCCCATGGTGATGGGGCATTTCCTTGTAGCGGTCAAGATATTGCTTAACCGTTCCTGCAGATTCAAAATCGCCGATGGCGATGTGAAGAAAGTTTTGCTCTAGATTTTTAATGGGAAAGGAAGCACTGCCGGTTTCTAATAAAGTCGCTGCATTTCGGATCAGATTAAACGACACTCTTTGGTTATTATCTTCTCTTTCAAAAGAACCGTGGTCTGAGGTTATCAGAGTAGGATCGGCCGACTTTTTCGCTTCAAGCCAATCCGTATAGGCCCTGCAATTTGACTTTGCCACTAAAATTCTTCTGACTCGCTCGTCTAGGGATTTAATCGAAACCTTATCCGTTGCAAGTGCATTTTGGAAGGCTTTGGTTGCCTTTGGCACATCCATGGGAAACAACAATATGTCATTACCCGCCGCAAAAGCCGCCAACTCTAGCTCCCCAGGAGGAGCAAAGGCTGCTGCACCTTTCATATTCAAGGCATCCGTAATAACTATACCTTCATACCCCCACTGATCTCTTAAAATCTCTTGAATCACCTTGTGCGAAAGGCTTGTCGGTTTTCCCGACGGCTCAAGGGAAGGGATGTTCAAATGCGCAATCATTATGGCCGCAACACCCGCGTCAATCGCACCCTTGAACGGCACCCACTCTACTTCCATAAGTTCTTTAAGGGTGCGGTCTACCTTCGGTAGTGTTTTATGGCTGTCCTGGTGCGTATCTCCATGGCCTGGAAAATGCTTTCCACAGGCGAGCACGCCCCGATCTTGAATTCCTTCGACTATTGCTACGCCTAGTGCATTTACAAGCTCTGGATTAGAACCAAAGGATCGCGCTCCAATGATAGGGTTGTTTGGATTCGTATTGACATCGAGTACTGGAGAGAAACTCATGTGCACACCTACTGCGCTGCACTCATCCGCTAAGGCGTGTCCTAAATCATAGGCATCCATGGTCCCGCCTGCTGCACCGACTGTAAGTGATGTTGGAAATTTATAAGTGCTGTCCAAACGCATAGCCTGACCCCATTCCGCATCCTGCCCAACGAGCAAGGGAAAGGCCGCTGCACTTTGAAGACGATGCAACAGTTTCTTTTGACGTTCAGGTCCACCTTGCATAGTAATGACACCCCCTATGTGGTATTGTCGTACTAATTTTTCTAATTCCGCTTGATGGTCTTCACCCTTGTTGCTATACGCTGCGACCATGAATAATTGGCCAATTTTCTCATCTATGGACATCGCACTCAAGGCGGAATCCACATTAAACGATTGAGCATAAAGCCCTTTACCAGGTAAAACAGCAAGTAAAGAGGCCGTAAAAATGGCTTTTAGAAAGCGTGTGTGCATAGGTCGATAAAGTGCCAAGGGGTTCTTACCTTTGAGAGGAGAATATAGAAAGATATGGGACTATTTGAACGACGCCAGCCACGCGGTTTTCAACACCAACCTAGATTTCATGACGAGCGTAAAGATCGTTTGAGAATCCTGGAGCGTAAAGAGGGCATTGACGAAATTCCCTTTCAGAATAAAGATAAATACCGAGATCGCTTAAGAGAAAATTGGGACCTGCGAAGAAAAAGAAGTGCAGGTGCTAGTGAAGGTTACGGTAAACGTTTACTCTTCAGCTTTCTGTTTCTTGTTGTCCTAGTCATTGTCGCAGTTAAATTCCTCGCTTAGTGCCCACAATTAACATACTTCCTGATCACGTTGCCAATCAAATAGCGGCAGGAGAGGTGGTTCAAAGACCGGCTTCTGTGGTCAAAGAATTGTTGGAAAACAGCGTAGACGCTGGTGCTACAAAAATCACTTTATCGCTTTTAGGATCAGGAAAGACCAGTATTAGTGTGAGTGATAATGGCTCCGGGATGGACGAAGAAGATGCTCGACACTGCTTCTTAAGGCATGCAACCTCCAAAATTAAATCCGCTGACGATTTATTCCAACTCACTACGAGAGGGTTTAGAGGTGAAGCAATGGCCTCTATAGGTGCAGTAGCACACGTGCTCTTGCGCACCAACCAGAATGAAGAAGGGCTAGGATTAGAACTTAAATTGGAAGATAGCGAAGTACAATCTGTTGTGCCGTACCCATGGAATAAAGGGACTCAAGTTGTCGTTAAAAACCTCTTTTACAACATCCCCGCACGGCGAAAATTCCTGAAAAACGATAGGATAGAACTCCGGCATTGTATTGATGAGTTTCATCGTGTCGCTCTGGTTCATGGCGATATCGAGTGGGTTATGAAAAGTGATGAAAACCTACTTTTTCACCTGAAACCCTCGCCATTGCGCCAACGCATCACCGGGATTTTCGGAAGAAAGTTTGACGAACGCCTCGTACCCATTAATGAATCAACTGAGGTAGTAAAAGTAGAAGGCTATGTTATTAAGCCTGAATTCGCGAAAAAGAAACGCGGAGAACAATTCTTCTTTGTCAACAATCGCTTTGTCAAATCACCCTATTTACACAATGCGCTGCGCGAAGCATTCGAAGATGTACTCTCCGGCGAGCATCACCCCGGGTATTTCCTATACCTTACGGTAGATCCATCTGAAATAGATGTGAATATTCATCCCACGAAAACGGAAATTAAATTTGAAGATGAGCGTGCTATTTACGCAGTTTTAAGGAGCGCTACTCGCCATGCTATTGGTCAATTTAATGTTGCCCCGACCATAGATTTTGACGCTGAGCAGAGTTTCGCTATTCCACCACTGCCTGATGGACAAATGCCCAAGGCGCCACAGATCACGGTGAATCCAAATTTTAATCCGTTCGAAACTACACAATCTCCAACACCGCGATTCCGTTCCGACGATGAAAAATACCAGCGTATTACGCAGGAAAAATACCTGAACACCTCCCAAACTTTTGAATACAGTTCAGAAGATCAAATCGAGGGATTTTGGGACGTACATTCGGAAAAATCTGGAGACGAACACAGCACCAACGTGCTGCTTTGGGGCAAACACATGCTTACGTTGTTAGGGCGAAAAGTGCTCATTATAAATATTAATGCTGCGAGATACCGCGTTTTCTACGACCAATACCTGGAAAAATTAAGCAATGCAACGTTACCGTCGCAACAACTACTTTTCCCCGAAGAGATTCAAGTAGGACCTGCAGATCAAGCTTTATTGCAAGAGCACGAGGGTTGGTTTGCTACAGCAGGTTTTGACCTTCGACCAGAAAAAAATCCAGGCGATTTTTCCTTAGTAGGCGCTCCTATGCTACTATCGCCCGAAGCAGCAGTGCCGGCTTTAGAAGAATTACTTGAACAATTAAAGGAATTGGACCCCGACGCTATCGAATCTTCAATTGTAAAGTCTTTCGCACAGACTTTGGCTAAAAAAGCGGCGAATAGTGAATTTGCAAAAACTAAGGAGGCGTTGCAAGCGTTAAAAGAACGCCTGCTAAGTAGCAGTAATCCACAATACACACCATCAGGAAAAAAAGTCATCATCGAATTAACACCTGAAGATTTAGAAACGCTCCTATGATTGCCCAACGCAGCTTTAATTTAATGCCCACCGTAGTTAAGAACCTTCTAATTATCAACGGATTGTTCTTTTTAGGCATGATTTCAATACGAAGCACTTTCGGTATTGACATCACAGACTGGCTAGGATTGTACTTCCCAGCATCTTCAGAGTTCCTGCCGGTGCAATTGGTCACGCACATGTTCATGCACGGGAACTTTGGGCACATCTTTTCGAATATGTTGATGCTTTGGTTCTTAGGTTCTGCTATGGAGAACCATTGGGGAGCAAAGCGTTTTCTAACCTATTACCTGCTCACGGGACTCGGCGCAAGTGCGCTCCAGATAGGCGTCAATGCTATTGAATATTTTCAACTGAGTGCTGCGCTCGAAAGTGGTGCACTTGAAACCATTACGAGAGACGGTAAAGATTTAATTGAACGTGGATTTAATTATACCAATCCGACGTGGGGAAGTTTTAACCGATTATTAAATGCACCAATGGTCGGTGCCTCTGGCGCCGTATTTGGCGTACTTCTCGCCTTCGGCATGACCTTTCCAAACCAAGTGATTTACCTCAACTTTCTCTTCCCTATCAAAGCAAAGTATTTCGTCATTGGGTATGGCTTGCTCGAACTTTACAACGGGTTCAGTGTAAGTAACAGCGGCATTGCACATTTCGCACATTTAGGAGGCATGCTCTTTGGCTATATTCTCATTCGAAAATGGCGCAGAGAAATGTATCTTTAAGCCTTTCCATTAGAAGATGAGCGAATTCTTTGATCGAGTAAAACATGATGCATTCAAGGGCGATTACCTCACCCGTTTGCTCTATCTAAATATAGCCGTTTTTCTAGCTTACAGTCTTACTAATGCCTTTACCAGCCTGTTCACGGGTAATTTCGGCCTCATACCGAACATTGCTGACGACCTTTTAGCACTCCCCTCAAGTCCATTTAGGTTTGCATTGCGTCCATGGACCATCTTAACGTACATGTTCACACACTTTGGTTTCCGTCATATTCTCTTCAATATGATCATTCTCTATTTCTCCGGAAAGATGCTTATGGAGTACTTAGGTGAACGGAGAATGCTGGCGTTATACATCTACGGCGGTATTGGGGGTGGCGTACTTTACATTATTCTTTACAATATTAGCCCCATTCTTACCTCAGGGTCTATGGTTGGTGCAAGCGCTGGTGTTATTGCCATACTCGTGGCCGGCGCATTGTACATGCCTAATATGCCCGTACGATTGTGGGGGATTTTTGAAGTAAAGTATTGGATGCTTGCGGCAGGATTAGTGCTCTTGGATGTTTTAAACTTAACTAGTGCAAATGCCGGTGGCCACATCGCACATTTAGGTGGTGCTATCGTTGCATTCTTTTTCATCCGAAGTATGCGTGCAGGTAATGAATGGAACGTTTACCTGTTTCAAATCATCGACTTTGTTCGAAGCTGGCTGCAACCGCAGCAGCGCAAGAGAAAGAAAGGCTTTAGCTTCGGTGAAAGGAATTACAAAAAAAGTGGGACAAAAGCTACCTCTCCGAAAGCATCAAATAGTGATGATACAGCCCGTATGAACGAGATTCTTGATAAAATCAAAGCCTCGGGTTACGATAGCCTATCTAAAGAAGAAAAGGCATTCCTATTCAAAATATCAAAAGACTAAGTGAAGAAACGGCTTATATTGCTTCACTGGCTTAATCTCGCATTAACCGGAGCGACACTAGCAATAGCACTTGGGAGTCTTGTTCCTTCTGAATTATTACCGGGAATAAGCATTTTGGCCTTGCTATTACCGCTCCTGATGGCGCCACACGCTATTGCGCTACTCTTCTGGCTAAGATTCAAACCTCGAAAAGCCATCAACAACGTTATAGGGCTAGCTATTCTCGCTTTTCCATTGATGGCACAGTGGCCCTATGCACGAGCTCAAGCTATTGCTGAAGAAGAAATTAACGTCGCCACCTACAACGTTCGTGCGTTTTACCAAACTACAGCGGCTGCAAAAGATATAGGGAAATGGTCACAAGATCAATCCATCGATATTTTGTGTATGCAGGAGATTAGAAGGTCTGCAGCGGGCCCTCTGGCCATGTATTATCCTTTTCGGGCCTATGCGCCGGCCCGCAAGAATTATTCCGTCGCGATTTATTCGAAATATCCCATAATAAATAGTTCTCCTTTATTGTATAGCAGTCTTACCCAGCAGGGATATTCGCGAACCAGTGCCCAATATGCAGATATCGCTCTGCCTTTCGACACGGTGCGCATTATCAATGTTCATTTAAGTTCGACCGGTGTTCAAGACCAGGATATGGAAGTAGTGCACTCTCGCGATGAACTTTTAGAAGCGGGCCAATTTGTGCTAAGCAAACTCGCCTCAACAGATAAAAACAGGGGTCTTCAGGCAAAACACATCATTGATTGGGTGAACGAAAGTCCGCATCCCGTAATACTCTCGGGCGACTTCAATGGTGTACCCGGTGGAAATTTGTATTGGCGTTTGCTTCGTCACCTCGACGACCCATACATTTTCAATGGGTACGGAACTATGGGTTCCTTTGAGCCATTGGCAAGAAGGGGGCTGTTTTTTAAAATTGATTGGACATTACACAGCCCTGAACTGCACTCTAGGGGCCAATTCATCGATAACATCTCACTCAGCGACCATAGGCCGCTCATTACTAGATTCAGTCCCGAAGCACCTTCGCTTCTAGAAGAGTAAGAGCATTCAGCGCATTTGTTTGAACCCCATTAGTCCGGGTTGGAAATACGCGCAATACTTCGTCATAATATAGCGGCACACAAACGGCTTGATTTGTTAGATACTGATCAGCAGCAGCCATTAATTCAATCCTTTCTGCTCCAAAAGGTGTGCTTTGTATTGCGTCATAGATGGAGTCGAAAGTAGCGGAACTGTATCGGCTGTAATTTGGCCCATTGGGTGCTTTCATTTCCGTGGTAAAAAGCATCAAATAATTCGCCGCATCGGGATAGTCCGCAATCCAACTTGCTCTAAAAAAATCTAAGGTACCTGCAGACTTCTCACTCCGCAAGGCCGCAGAAGGCACTACATTTACTGAAATGTCCCAGCCTAATTTCGCCAAGGCACCTTGCACAAATTCGCACAGGTCGCGGTAGTTTGCAACCGTGGTCAAAGTCAATTCTGGCAATACCTCATAGCTAGCGATGATTCGCTTGGCACTGTCCGGCGCATAACCTATACCTATACCAGGCTGATATCCCTGTAAACCGGCAGGAATGATGCCTCCTGTTGCGGGCACCCCAACGCCGTTGCGCAATGCTGTAATCATCTCCTTTCTATCAATAGACGCATTGATCGCCCAGCGCAAATCCTTTGGTAAAGGTCGCGTCGCATTGAAAACTAAATATTCAGTATTTAGAAATGGGCTGCGCAGCAAAGTGTGTTCAGCCGTATACCGCTCCTGCAAGGCACCTTGTTTGGTCAAAAGGTCATCTTTAAAGCTGGGATCAAGATTAGGAAGAAAGTCAAAATTCCCTCGCAAGTATTCTAGGAATGCACTTTGTTGATCTGTCAGGAAAGAAATGCTAATGCCATCCAAATAGGGTAATTGTGCCCCGTTCCCATCGATACGCCAATACGTTTCATTCTTATGTAAAACCAATTTTTCTCCATAATGCCAAACATGAAATTTGAATGGCCCTGTACCCACAGGAGACTTAGTCAGCGTTATTTCATCCTTTGGAACTACAGAACAAAACGGCATAGCGAGTAAAGAAAGAAAAGTGGAATTGGGCTGTTTTAAGATTATTTCCACCGTAGACGCATCTACTGTTCTCAAGGAGGCAATATCTTCTACTACCCAACTGCCCGGTGAAGCAACCTTAGCATCGCGTAATCTATTCAAACTGTAGACAACATCATCCGCCGCTAAGGGCTTACCATTATGAAAAGATGCATTGCGCAGTCTGAAGGTATACACCTTCGCTGTACTGTCTATCTCCCACTCCAAGGCAAGAGCCGGTACGATGGCATTTTCACTGTCGAGTGCGACCAATCCTTCATACAACTGCTGTACCACCCAAATCGAGCTCTTCTCTTTAGCAAAAGCAGGATCTAATGAAGGAATTCCCGCAGGCTCATTGTAGCGAAAAACCATCTTGCCATCTGCTTTATCAGTAGTGCACGAGGTCAGTACTAAAAAAATAACTACAAAAAAGCCCCCTAAAAAGGAGGCTTTTTTCAGTTGTATGAATGATTTAGGCATCAATTTTTGCATACTTCGCGTTTCGCTCAATAAAATCTCTACGAGGCGGAACCTCATCGCCCATAAGCATGGAGAATACACGATCTGCCTCAGCACTATCGTCTATGGTTACCTGCTTAAGAATACGTTCTTCAGGATTCATAGTGGTCTCCCAAAGCTGTTCTGCGTTCATTTCACCAAGACCTTTGTAACGCTGAATGCCAACGCCTTGTCCACCATCGCCACCGTATTCAAATTGAAGTTGGTCGCGCTGCTTGTCGTCCCATGCGTAAGCGGATTTAGAACCTTTCTTCACCAAGTAAAGCGGCGGCGTTGCAATGTATACGTACCCTTTCTCAACCAATTCGCGCATGTAACGGAAGAAGAAAGTTAAAATCAACGTTGAAATGTGGCTACCATCCACATCAGCATCCGTCATGATGACGATTTTATGATAACGTAATTTCTCGATGTTTAATGCTCTGTGATCATCTACAGTTCCCACACTTACACCGAGTGCAGTATACATGTTCTTGATTTCTTCGTTTTCAAAAACCTTGTGAGACATTGCCTTTTCAACATTCAAGATCTTTCCGCGCAACGGAAGAATGGCTTGGAAGTTACGGTCGCGACCTTGTTTTGCAGTTCCCCCAGCAGAGTCACCCTCCACAAGGAAAATTTCACACACTTCAGGATCCGTTTCAGAACAATCGCTCAACTTTCCTGGTAAACCCATAGAAGACATTGTCCCTTTGCGTTGTACCATTTCGCGTGCCTTCTTAGCGGCCACACGTGCTTTCGCAGCGAGAAGTACTTTCTGAACAATAATCTTTGCTTCACCCGGATGCTCTTCAAGAAAAACTGTAAGCATTTCGCCCACCAGCTTATCTACTGCGCCACTAACTTCTTTATTACCGAGCTTCGTTTTCGTTTGACCTTCAAACTGAGGCTCCATTACTTTAACAGAGATGACCGCGGTAAGTCCTTCTCTAAAGTCATCGCCACTTACTTCAACCTTTTCTTTGGCAAGCAGACCACTATCATCTGCATACTTCTTGAGCGTTCTTGTCAAAGCCCTGCGGAAACCTGCTAAATGCGTACCACCTTCGTGGGTATTAATGTTATTGACGTACGAATGAATGTTTTCGTTGTAACCGGTATTGTAGTGCATGGCGACCTCAACTGGAATACCATCACGTTCACCCTCTAAATACATCGCTTCTGGCATGATTACCTCACGATTCGCATCGATGTATTTCACAAATCCAGCTAGACCGTCTTCGCTGTAAAAACGTTGGCCAATGTATTCGCCTTTTTCATCCTTTTCGCGAAGATCCGTGAGTGTAATAGCAATACCTTTATTTAGGAAAGCTAATTCGCGCATGCGCTTAGCCAATATCTCGTATTGGTATTCTAATTCTTCAAAGATTTCACCATCCGGCTTGAAGGTAACAATGGTACCGCGGTGATCCGTAGTTCCAATTTCACGGGTAGGGTATTTAGCCGCTCCTCTAGAAAATTCCACTTCGTATTTCTTACCGTCTTTGTGGACCTCCGCATGCAACATCACTGAAAGTGCATTCACACAGCTGACACCAACCCCGTGAAGACCACCAGAAACTTTGTAAGAATCCTTATCAAACTTACCACCGGCATGCAAGACAGTCATTACTACCTCCAAGGTAGATCGTCCGTCCTTTGGGTGAATGTCCACGGGTATACCACGTCCATCATCCTTTACGGTGATGCTGTCGTCCTCGTTAATGGTTACATGTATATCTGATGCATGACCTGCTAAGGCCTCATCAATAGAGTTATCTACTACTTCGTAAACAAGGTGGTGGAGTCCTTTTACACCGATGTCGCCAATGTACATCGCGGGACGCTTGCGAACGGCCTCTAGGCCTTCAAGGATCTGGATGGACCCACCGTCATAATTCTTTTGCTCTTCGCTCATAAACTTAAGATGAAGTTATGTTATATGCTATCCTAACAAAGATAACTTTTAGGCGCCCAAAAAGCGAGAAAAGGGGCACTAAGCCCCTCTCCTTTTACCAACATTTTTATTAACATTTACAAGGGTTTCGGCCGATTTAACAGATTAGAATTGGTAGTTTAAAACAAACAATCCCCTTGTCCCTCTAACGCGGTACCCTAAATAGGTTTGGTAGTCTTGATTGAGCAGATTAAATGCACGCAAGCTAATACTCAAATTCTCGTTGATTTCGTACCCCAATTGGAGGTTTACATCTGTGTAGGACTCCAGTCCGGACCCATAGGAAGACGGGACATACCTACCGCCAACATACTTGACTGCTGCTGCAATTCGCAGATCGTTGATGGCATAGGACAGTAGGCCCCCAAAAACCTGACCTTCACGGCCTAAATATTGGTCGCCAGCGAAGGCATTGAACTGCGCATAAGTACTAGCTGTAAACTGCTTTAACGGTATATTTAACTCTCCTCTGAAAGAGGTCTTCAATACTTGTTCAGCGTACCCCACTGAAAATGCTGGTAAAAATGCACCATCAACTTCTACTGGAGAAAGCACCGTGTCTCTAAAGAATTGAACAGCGTCGTTCATAAACGTCATTGCGCCTTCTAATCGGTATTGTACTTTACCTATAAGCGCACCTTGCATCCCGACATAGCCACGGTTTTGCCCTGATAAACGCAATTCTTGATCTAGAGATATCTGTGGTACTTCCTGAAGCAAGCCCCGCAACGTCTGTTGTTTTGAGGAACCGTCCCACCCTCCATAAATTGCAAGCGTACGGCGCAGAATTTCCGCCTGGAGATTTACTCTAGGGAACACATAGAACTCAAAGCGGTCTTGATTGAGACCCGCAGTTTGTGTACCGGTAAAATCTAAACCAAACTCATACGTCAATATCCCATTTTTACCTCTTGTAACAGGAGCAATGGTAAAATTATGGTATTGTCCCCCTGTTGCAGACCACCCATTGTATTGAGAAAACTGATAACCTAAATCTAGGACAATCTCTTTATCGCCTGCTTCTAGCTCTACGGTGTGTGCCGTTGCAGCGAGGTGTTCACTTGTCGCAAAACCGGCATGCGTATAGAGGTAGGAAATTCCACCGCTACGGTAGGTAGCAAGAACCTTACTGGTAGGGTTAGAGGTTCTTAACCACTGCTGGCTTAACCCATAACTCTGCTGCCATGAACCGCTTACTGTATCTACTTGTCCCGCATCCAGTGCGCCAAAGAAACTGTGATAGTTCGCCTGAAGCAAGGCTTGCGTCTTAAAGTTCCAATTCTTGGTCGCACGCTGAAAATCTGCCAGCAAGGTATTTTCATAAGTGGGCTGAGTATAAAACGGACTATTAACACCCGACAATGTACCGTCGTGCAACGCTTTGATGCCCCAAACATTCTTCTTACTCCTCGGCGAAGAGAGTACAAAGCTCGCGTAGGTCCCTGTGAAATTACCTGCACCCAAGCTTACTTTTTGCGTAGGTAATTTAGGCAGCTTTACACGACCAAGCTGAATACTTGGAATAGGATCCGGATCAAAATCTATGACCATGCCTTTCGGTTGAATTCGAACCGTTACTGCCAATTTCTCCGATGTCGTATCCGCGAAGGACGGCTGCTCAGAAATTTTATGTGCCGAACGTACTTGCGCTTTATAGTCTTCAACAACTCTGATTTCGACGCTTTTTACTTCATCTCCTGTTTCTTCTTGCGCCCACAAGCTAAGTGGAGCCAAGAATAATGCGGTATATAGAATCTTTTTCATTGCTTCAGTTGGGTTTATTCTTGGTCCAATTCTTCTAATTCCTCCATCGCCGTAGGCGCAACCTCGAGCGTATCCGAGATTTGGGCCTGGGCCTCCTCAGCAGCTCTTCGTCTAGTGAGGTCAGATTTAAACTGCTGCGCCTCCCCTACAATAGCACCTTCCGCATTATCTATGATGTAGTCCAAAGTGTAGTTCGCTTGGAAATCATCCTGCAGGCCGGCGTAGTTCTTTGCCATCAACAGCAAGGACTTCCAGCGCCACTGTGGGTAAGTCGGGAGATTATCGATCATCCAGAAGATGCGCTCATTCGACGCTTCATATTTGGACTGCACATATTCAAAATGGGCCAAATAGTAATTCGACTCGGCCTGCGCCTCACCCTTAATTTCGGCAGTCACCTGAGTGTAATACAATTTTGCACTTGCGCTATCGTTCAAGGCCAAGGCACTACGCGCGGCATTTAGTAACGCTTCTGAACGCCACTCCACCGGCAAACCTTCATCTTGCAACAAGCTCTCAGCATATTGCATGATGACCGGAACATCCTCTAGTGCTTTCGCACAACGCATCAATCCCAATCTTGCACGGCGACCTTCATCCGCATTGCCTACCAAGCTGACGACCTGCTGGAAATAGGTAAAGGCGTTTTCATAATCCTCGCTGGCGTAATACAAGCTGGCCAAACGCTCTACCGTACGCTTACGGAAGCTCAATTCTCCGGATCTTTCTACAAATTCATAACCGGCAAGAGCAACCGCATCGTCCCCTTCTGCGAAGGCACATTCTGCCGCGTAGTAGTTTGCCGGCACTCGGAAGATGCCATCTGGAAATTTCGCGATGTACTCGAGCATACCTTTTTTCGCACCGGCGCAATCGCCAAGGCTGTAACGGTCAAAGGCGCCATTGTAGAGTGTTGAATCCAACGCACCTTGACCTATATCGGCACCCGTAAGCGTTTGTATCCAATCCACATAGTCCCCTAATTGGTCCAATTCTGAAAATTGAATTTTCGCTAATCCCAATGCCTCTTTGCTTTCAGGGGTATTCGGGTAGTTCTCAACAACACGCTTAAAGGCATCTAACGCCCCTCGACTATTCCCCTGTGTGCGGTAAATAAGACCCAAAGCAATGTGCGCATTCTTCACAAAACGACTCTGGGGGTAATCCGAGATAAAGGAATTAAAAATCTCTTCAGCACGCTTGTTTTTGCCAAGCTTCATATAAGTCTCGCCCAATTCAAAATAGGCATCCGTGGCGTACACCGAATTTGGGAATCGCTGCACTAACGCCTCTAAAGCATCGCCTTTCTTCTGCGGTTCATCAACCAGTCCGTAACATAGTGACCGTTGAAAGGCAGCGTAGTCAGCATCAGGAACATTGCGCCCAAGATAAGTGGTGTAGTAGGTAATGGCGTTTGCATACTGCGCGGTCATGAAGTAAGAATCGGCCAAACGGAGTTCGGCGTCATTCGCCAATTTCGTTCCCAATTTTGCGCTGTTTAAAAACAATCTAAAGGTGGTCGCTGCATTCCGGTAATCTTCCTTAGAAAAGTAGGCATACCCCTTGTTGTATAAGCTACGCTTGTATTCGCTCAGTGTTGCAGATCCTGGAATGGCCTCAAATTTTCCTATTTCCAACAATGCCGTGTTAAAATCATCTTCGCGGTAGGCTATCTCCGCCAACCAATAATGCGCTAAGGATGCATAGACATTGTTTAGTGGATAGTCCAGTGATTTATTAAAGAGTCTTCTAGCCGCGTTGTATTGTATGGCATTGAAATGCTGTACACCTCGAAAGTAGGCCACCTTCTGGTAGGCTCCTTGCATCGTAGGCTGATCCAAACCTGCCGCAGATATAGCCTTCATTGCACTCTCATAATCTTTGGAATTAAGGTACAGATTCGCGAGGTATTCATTCGCTTCTTGGCGATGACGACTGTTGGGATAAGCACTTAAAAAAGACTTAAAAATATCCAAAGGCTGCTCGAACGGCGTACTGGAATCATACGCCAGCTTCGCATAATTAAAATAGGCATCTTCACGCAAAGACTGATCCTTCCCGCTTTCACTTGCACGGAAGAAAGCCGATTGTGCTTCCGTTTTCTTGCCCGTCTTTAAATAACAATCCGCCAAATGGTAGTAGGCACTCTGCCCCAAATCATCACCGCGATTGTGAATCTTATTGAACGCATTGATGGCCTCCTCGTAGCGGCCAATTTTATAGAGTACAAAGCCCAACTTGTAGTGATCCTGTTCCTTGAGTTTCCCACCTAGCGCTTGATGCTTTTCTAAATAGGTAGCCGCAGATTTCCAATCCTTCCTTTGGTAGTACCCTTCACCAATGAGCTTCGCAACCTCGGCTGCACGAGAAGCAACGGCTTGCTCGAGTAGCGCCTCCCCTACACGAAGGAGCTCGTCAATCTCACCGGTTTTATAGTAAATCTGACTGAGGTAATAGGGTGTTACTCCACCAAATTTGTCGTCGCCTGAGAGCAACTTAAACTGTTCCACTGCAGTGCTGTACTGTTCTGCTTCATAGGCGATGTGGCCATAGTAATACCTGTGATGGCTGCGGTATTCACCTTTGTATTCTGTCCCTTGGAAAAATAGGTTTCGGGCTTTATCAACATCCTTTGCCATCAAGTGACTGTAGGCCAATTTGAAATAGTATTCGCTTCGAAAACTTGATGCCACGTCTTGCTGGTCAATCGCTCCAAGCCATTGCACCACCTTTTTATACCTGCGGTTGTTGAAGTAATAATCTGCGGCTGTAATATGTGCTTCCTGCCAACGCGGGCTCAGCGGATAGGTTTGAGCGAAATACGTCAAGAAGTATTCGCTGTTTTCATTCATCAAATAGAGGGCGCACAGGGCGCGGTAAAAACTACTCTCTTCCTTTAAAAAACTTTGGGTGGGTAAGTCGGATTCAAGCAATTCATCAAAACCGACTCTTGCCGCCGCATAAAGTCCGTCCTCAAACAAATCAACACTTTCATTGTAGGTTGCCTCAAGTCCCGCTTCTAAAGGCGTCTCTTGAGCTACACCTAGGCTAGTAAAGGCCAGCAACAAAGCACTGTAGAGAAATCTTCTCATCATTATCAGGTTTATCCTTAAAAATAAACGTAGCCTAGCGCACCTCGCGCTGCAAATCAGGTTTATTAAGGGGAGTTATTCACATGAAAAAACGCAGAACCTGCATACTTTGGTATGTTATCTAGTAAGGATTTAATAGCTTGTAGCCCTATAACTGACCTCCTATTCAATGGCATTAGTCGCATTAAAAAACGCCTCGATTTTTCAAGGCAAACACCTGGTGCTTAGCGCGGTAAACTTTGAAATCGCCGCAGGTGAATTTGTATACCTTATAGGGCAAACCGGATCTGGAAAAAGCTCTGTTTTAAAGACGCTATACGGTGATATACCCTTAACACAAGGTGAGGGTCATGTTGCCGACCATGCGCTCAATGGTCTCAAGGATAAAAATATCCCGGCGCTTCGTCGTGACTTGGGCATCGTCTTTCAAGACTTTCAGTTGCTGAGCGATCGCAGCGTGGAGGGCAATCTAGATTTTGTCTTACGCGCCACAGGCTGGAAAGACAAAGAAGCCCGAGCCCGGCGAATTGTAGAAGTATTGTCCTTAGTTGGCATGCAGAATAAGAAGCATAAAAGCACCTTCGAAATTTCTGGCGGTGAGCAGCAGCGGGTTGCCATTGCTCGTGCACTTTTAAATGATCCTAAAATCATCCTTGCCGATGAACCTACTGGTAATTTAGACCCACGCACTTCAGAGGAGATCATGAGCTTATTGTTGAGCCTGACTGAGCAGGGCAAGGCTGTTTTAATGGCAACGCATGATTTCCAATTGATTCACAAATACGCAAACCGTACTTTAAAAGTTGAAAACGGTGGCGTCATCAGTACTCAAGTACAAGCTTTTTAATCCATTTGGGAGCATCTGTCCAAAATAAACTCAGTATTTGTATCGCATGTTACGGCGACGACCTAACTGCGCTTTTGGAAGCGATAGAGAAGGGAAAGGAGAACTTACCATCGAATTGGACCTTGGAACTCATTGCAGGAGATCAACATCCCGAACCCGCCGCGAAAGCAAACGCATGGGAAACCCAATTCTCATTACTTTACCTGCACCATCCCAATGGTCTAGGCCGCGGTAACAATAGAAACACCATCGCTCGTGCTTCAACAGGAGATTACTTGCTGTTTCTAGATGCCGACGCACTTCCAGTAGACCCCGAGCAATTTTTGACGAACTATTGCACTGCGCTCATTAATGCGGATGTAGTCGTTGGAGGAACTGCATATAAGTCCGGCAGCTCGAGCCTAAGACATACTATTGGTCAACGCAAAGAAGTCATACCAGCCCACATCCGTACACGAAAACCGCACGCGAATTTTAGCGCATTTAATTTTGCCATTGCACGCTCGCTCTTTTTAAAGCATTCTTTTGACGAAAGCCTTAAGGAATATGGACATGAAGACACTTTGTTCGGACAAGAATTACGTTACGCCTGTAAAACTGTGACGCACATCGAAAACGCCGCCTATCATTTAGACGACGATAGCGATGCCGAGTTTCTGGACAAAACCGACGGCGCAATAGACAATCTCGTTTGGCTCATACGCGAAGGAAAGATTGATGAAGAGGTTAAGTTATTTGCGGTCTACCGCAAACTTCAGCGCACCGGAGCCGTGTACCTAATGAAAGTTCTAAGAATATTGTTAGCACGCGGCATACGCGCCTTGTTGGTAGGTGGCTTGCGAAGTGTACTGCTTTATGATTTTTACAAGCTTCTGCGCATGTCTGGACACGCTATAAAAATTGGCCGTAGAAATTTTTAAGCGGCATACTTTCTCTTTCCCAGCTCAATTCCTCTTGAGCGCGCTTCAATCCAGGGGCATAAGCGTCACTATGCTCAGCAACCGCAGCGATAGATCTTTGTAAAGCCAAGATATTTTCAACGTGTACGGTCAAACCAACGTTATATTCTTCTACGATACGCTTTACTTCCACCACTCGAGATGTGACCACCGGCGTGCTGCAGTGAATGTAATCGAAGAGCTTGTTGGGAAGAGAAAATCGGTAATTAATATTAGAATCCTTATCTAAGCTAAGCCCTACATCGGCAGTTGCCGTGTAATGCAATAACTGGTCGTAGGGCATCCGATCAATAAACAGCACCTTTTCCTGCCAGCCCTCACGCTGCACCTTTTCTTTCAATCCTGGTATGGCATCACCACTACCCACGAGAAGCAACAACCATCCATCCATTCCAGCGACCGCTTCCACGGCTTCTTCCAAGCCCCGATCTACATTCATCCCAGAGCCTTGATTGATGACAATACGCCTGTTTTCTGGAAGGTTTAAGGCAGCCCTTGATTTGGGCGCAAAGGCAGAAGGCTTCGGGCTGATGTTTCTAAAGACACTCGGGCGAATCCCGTAATCCTTTTCATAAAGATCAGCAATGCTTTCATTTACGGTCCAGATATGTTTGAGCTTTGGAAAAATAGCGCGTTCTACTGCGAGCCAAACCTTTTTTACCCACCTCCCTTGTATTTCGGGAACGCCGCAAAAATATTCATGACTGTCGTAAACGAGCGCTGTCTTGTAGAGACGAGACGCTAAATAATTGGGCAATAACGTATCGAGATCATTCGACACTAATACGGCGCCACGGTGTCTAAGGAGAAAGAGGAATAACCGGACGTGGAATTCCGCATAGAACAATCCGCCTTTCGCGAAAAACAATCGCATTCTTGAGGTTCTATAAGGCCTATCAAGCGGCAAACTATTAGGCAACGCCCTACCGACCCAATGCACATCGAATCCCAATTGCATCAAAAGCATAGCCACCTTGTGCACACGGTTGTCTGTGCTTATATCATTGGTCGTGGAAAGAATGATCTTTTTGGCCATGTGAGAATTCGTTCTTATTGTAAAGGTAGCGATACCTACATTTGCATCGAGCGAATTTATCATGCAAAAGTCCGATTTCGAATACCTCCTCCCAGCAGACCGCATCGCAACGCACCCGCTGCAACATCGCGATGCAAGTAAACTCCTTGTCTACCGTGGCGGAAGCATAGAAGACTGTTTGTTTTCAGACCTCTCGGAAGTACTCCCGGACCACTCACAACTGATTTTCAACAATACGAGAGTGGTAAAAGCACGTCTTCATTTCATAAAGACCAAAGGGGCGAAACCCATCGAAGTATTTTGCCTAGGACCCTACCATATGAGTGTTGAGGAAAGCATGAATGCCAAAGGATCGGTACATTTCGAATGCCTTGTGGGCAATCTCAAACGCTGGAAGGACCACCCGTTGACACTCGATCTTGGGAACGACCTTGTGCTCACCGCAGAAAAAGGGGCGCGTGTTGGTCACGCCTTTGTCATTCATTTCAGCTGGAACAGTGCAGATGCCTTCAGTACCATTCTAGAAGCTGCAGGGAAAATCCCGCTGCCGCCATACATGAATAGGGATGCAGAAAATGAGGACATCGAACGGTACCAAACTGTCTATGCGGCAAGCAATGGGTCTGTTGCAGCACCAACTGCAGGTTTACACTTCACTCCTAGAGTCTTTGACCAATTAAAATCGCAACATCACCGCTGGTTTGACGTCACACTTCACGTCGGTGCTGGTACGTTTAAGCCGTTAGACGAAGGCACTGTAGAAAATCATGAGATGCATTCGGAAGAGCTGCTCTTGAGTCGGAATTGGCTGCAACGTTACCTCGATCATGAAGGCGCACAGTTTGCGGTGGGAACCACTAGTCTGCGCACTTTAGAAAGCTGTCATTGGATGGGCGTTAAACTACTCCAGGGACTTCCTTTGGAGGATTTAGGACAATTCGAAGCCTACGAATTAAATACCGACATAACTACTCGTGAAGCGTATGCCTCCCTCATCAACCATATGGATGAACAGGGGATTCAGTCCTTAGCCTTAAAAACGCAGTTGATGATCAAACCCGGTTATCGAATCAAATCAGTCCAAGGTATCATCACTAATTTTCACCAGCCCGGATCAACCCTTTTACTATTAGTGAGCGCGGGAATAGGGCCGCAATGGAAAGAGGTCTACCAACATGCGCTTTCGAACGAGTACCGCTTTTTAAGCTATGGCGATTCTTCCTTGCTCTATTTCAACTGATTGTTGACGAACACAACCTTTCAACATCGTATATTTTAATTGGTATTGCGGCCGTTACCTTAAAATGTGGCGAATAATTCTATATCTATGCCTGCACGGCGTACTCTCCATGAACCAATGCCTGGCGCAGCATGTATTGTTCTATAATGTAGAAAATCTCTTTGATACCTTACATGATAGAGGTAAAAATGATCATGCTTTCACACCCAATGGCGGTTACGAATACAATACCCCTATCTATTACTTAAAAATCAGGCAAACTGCCCGTGCCATTCGATCCAGCATTAATACCGTAGGACAAAATATTGATATTATCGCCCTTGCTGAAGTTGAAAACCGTAGTGTGCTCATTGATCTCGCTAAACACAAAGCCATCGCAGGTTATGGACCTTGGCAAGTGGTGCATTACGACAGTCCTGACCATCGGGGTATAGATTGTGCTGCACTTATCAATACTTCCACAACGCGAGTTGTCACTTCACATCCTATCGCCTACAGTTCAGCCTATTTTAAGTCTCGCGATGCATTATTACTTCAAACGAAAAGTGCTTCTGACGAAGACAGCATTACCCTAACATGCGCTATTGTGCACTTGCCCTCCAAACGCGGAGGCGCGGTCCAAAGTGCTCCGTTGCGTGAACAGGCATTAAAGGCAGTAGTGAAGCAGTTAGAAAAAGACACCAATCAAAACCAATTAATTCTTGGCGATTTCAACGACTTAGCCTCCGCAGATTGGTTCCAAAATCACCTGAAAAACGGATGGAGCTCTCCTGAATTTTCCTATCCAAAAAATATCCTTGGCAGCTATAAATATCAAGGTCGATGGCAACATATAGACCTCGCGCTGTACAGAGGTAGCAACCCTTTTGGAGGAATAATTATAGCACCGCCTATCTTGCTGGAAATTGATGCCAAATGGGGCGGTTATAAACCCAAACGCTCCTTTTTAGGCCGATTCTACACTTTCGGTTACTCAGACCATCTACCCGTTTACATATTCAATGTAATTCATTCATGATTTTTCGATATTTTAGACTTTCCTAAAGATATATTTCGAATTATGAAAAAATTAATCGCGTTAAGCGCCGTATTCGGCGCATTATTCCTCACTTCATGTGAGACTGGTGGTCCTGAACCTGCCCCGGCAACATATCCTGGCGATTCACTTACGGTTACCGGAGTAGTTCGTCCTTTGGTGATTGAAACAACTGGAGCTTGGTGTCAATACTGTCCAAATGGTGCAGAGGCCATGGCAATGCTTGATGCTGTGCTTGGTGACAGTGTCGTTTTGGTTGCTAACCATGTTGGTGATTGGTTCTCTACGGATAACGAAGCTTCAGCAAAGTTTAACGACAATTTCCCTACCGCAGGTGTACCTAACTTTTACGTGAACAATACCGACGTGGGACAGAGTCCTGCTGCCGCTGCTGCTGCCGCGACATTAGCAGAGGTCGCATTTAGCCTAGAAGCGGATGTTATGACCAATACGACCGGTACAAGCTTTACCGTCTACCCGCGCATCAAAGTCCTCGAGACGAAAACAGAAAACATCTATATGGTACAGTCGTACTTATTATTGAATGGTGTTGTAGCTAAGGATTATGGTAACGGTGTTGATTTGAATCAAGTGAGCTCACTTCCAAAAGTAAGTACCGGTTCTGGTACCACACCAACGACCTGGGCACAAGACGCTGCCGTTGTTGCAGGTGTACCGCTCATTACTTCAGGTACGACCTACACCCACGATGAGGTACTTTACCGTCATGCGACAACTGCCGTTGTAGGTTGGTTTGAAAGCACTGATGCTACCACTAGCGATACTTCAATGGTTGCGTTAGGTCCATGGGGAATGAACTTAGGTGATATCAATCCTTTGGGTAATGCTTATGCCGCTGGTGATATTTACGGAACACGTTATACTCCTTTCCAGTTCCATATCGAAAAACCGACTCTTCCTTTTGATGCCGATTTCAGCGTGGCAACAATCATTTGGGAACTGCGTCAAGACGGTTCTGGCGATTACGATTACATCAATGGTGTTGTTACACACATTGACTAAGTCATAACAACTTTTAAAAAAAGCCTCGCAGGAAACTGCGGGGCTTTTTTTTTATTTTGTCACGATGCAACTACTTCTCTCTTTATTGTTTTCGTTTTCGTTTACCCTAGAACAGCCTCAAAGCGAGATTCCTAAAAACGGAACCTACATATACGAGGTGGCCTTTGCGGAATGGAGCGGTAGAACCATGGGCGATGAAGTCATCGTTATTCTCAAGGACGGTCACATTACCCTCAAAGTATCTAAAAACAGTAATATCCTTTGGATGGGTGCTGCGTCCGGTGATGTCATTGAAGAAGGAACGCTACGCAAGCACCAAAGCGGCGTATGGATCATCAGCAATGATGAGAAAGACGTATCTCTCGAAGAGATCGGCGGGTGTACGGGAGGGCCTACCGTCATAGATTTCGACAAACAAACGATCGAAATGTGTTAAACAAAAAAGCCCCGCTAAGAGCGGGGCTTTTTGCTGGGAAAAATCCAAATTACTTTCTGCGCTGCGACCTGCTTAAATTCTGTTGGCGCTGCATATCTTCTAATCGAGCCTGAAACTTGCTCTTCTTTTTCTCGCCTTTAGGCTGTGCCTTTTTAGCTTCAATTTTTGCTAGAATAGCTTCATCATTTACGCTCTTACGAATACCCCATTGCATACCAAAGGTCACAATGTTACTCAAGAAGTAGTAGTAGGTCAGACCTGCCGGATAGCTGTTCAATACGAACATAAACATCAAAGGCATTAGATACATGATCACCTGCATTTGCTTCATTTGCTCACTCGAGCCTGTTCCCGCAGTCATCTGCTGATTCATTCTAGTGTAAAGAATGGTTGATGCAGTCATCAACAGCGTAAATATCGAAATATGATTACCGTAGAAAGAACTGATCAATGGTATGTGTTGATCCCACGATATCAAGGCATCGTAAGTACTCAAATCTGTTGCCCAAAGGAAACTCTCACCACGCAATTCAATCGATGCCGGGAAGAATCGGAACATTGCAATGAGGATTGGCATTTGAACAATCACCGGTATACAACCACCTAATGGGTTCACACCGGCTTCTCTATACAGCCCCATTTGCGCCTGCTGCTTTGCAACAGCATCCTTCTCGCCAAATTTTTTATTGATTTCTTCCAGCTGTGGCTTCAGAACACGCATTTTCGCCATCGAACGGTACGATGCAAAAGTTAAAGGCGACATTGCTCCTTTAATGATAAGTACCATGATGAGAATGATCAAACCGTAACCTAGGCCATATCCTTCAAGCCAATTAAAAATTGGCACGACCACGCCGCGTCCAATCCAACCAAAGATTCCCCAACCGAAATTAATCACCTTTTCGTAGCCTTGGTCGTAGTCTTTGAGGGTCTGGTAATGATTTGGGCCAATATAAAATGTAAACGGTAACGTATAAGAACCATCAACAGTAGTATTCAAAGTGGCTGTGCTCGAGAATTTTTTAACGATACTCTCGTCTTCATCGCCTCCATTAACAGTAGCTGCTTGCACCTCAGAGAACCCAGCTTCAGGATGAGCAATGAAGGAAAAGAAGTGCTGCTTTTGAGCAAGCCAATCCACGCCGCCCAATGCTTCACTATCGTCACCACCGCGCCCACTCATGTTTTCAATATCTCCGTCCTCAGTGACTTTGTAGGAATACGTGGAATAGATACGTTCGTTACTAATGCCTTTTTCCGTGCGCATGGCTGTGCGTTCCCAGAACAATTCCGGCTTACCTGCAATACCTGCATTGCCACTAACAACCCAAGAAAAATCAAAACCATTTTCAGGGAGTGTGATACGAACTTTAGTAGACCCATCTGTTAGAACAACACCAGATGACGTTCGAGCATCTATTATAAATCCTTTTTGACCTAGACTTTCTGCACCGGGTAAAATCAAATCCATTGTCTGATTTTCATTCACCAAATACAGCGGCAGACTATCGTAGGTTTGATAATCCTTCATCTGTGCAGAAATCATCCTTGCGCCCTGAGTGCTGAAGGTCAATTTTAAATCGTTGTTCTCAACAACAAATTCTTCTGCAACGAAACCATTGCTATCAAGTTCTTCCGCACTTACGACCGCTGTTTCATCTAGAACAACAAGATCAGATTCGTTAACACTTTCCAGTGCCTCCTCTACTACAGGCTCTAGTGGTTCTTCGGGGGCATTTTTACTTTGCCACCAGCCGAACACGCCCATGATCGCAGCGATCAGTACAAAGCCAATAATTTGGTTTTTATCTAGCCCTTTATTTTGGTTTTCCATGTCCTATTTATTTTGATGGAATTCGTCACATGCCTTCACGAATGCAACAAAAAGTGGATGCGGCTTTACAACCGTACTTTTATATTCTGGGTGGTATTGCACACCAACAAAGAAGGGGTGATTTTCTACCTCAACGATTTCAACTAAGCCACTTTCTGGATTAATACCCGTCGCCTTTAAACCCGCATTGGTCAAAACCTCCTTAAAATCATTATTAAATTCATAACGGTGGCGGTGACGCTCAGTAATGTGTGCTTCACCATAAGCCGCTCTTGCAATAGAGCCTTCAACGAGATCACATTTCTGTGCACCCAATCGCATTGTACCGCCCATATCAGTAATGTGCATTTGCTCATCCATGAGCGCGATCACGGGCTTATCCGTCTTCGGGTCTACTTCTGTTGTATTTGCATTCTTATATCCCAATACATTTCTTGCATATTCAATAACTGCAGCTTGCATCCCATAACAGATACCGAAGTATGGAATCTTATTTTCCCTGGCATATTGCACGGTTGCTACTTTACCTTCAAAACCGCGCTCACCAAAACCTGGAGCGACTAATACCCCATCCAATCCTTTGCAGGTGTTTGCCGCATTTTTCTCTGTCAGGTGTTCTGAATGAATCCAACGGATTTTAACCTCAACTTCATTGGCTGCTCCAGCATGAATAAAGGCCTCCGTAATGGACTTGTAGCTCTCTTTAAGTTCGACGTATTTGCCGATCAAGCCAATTTCCACCGTGCGCTTCGGGTACTTCAAGCGACTCAAGAAATCGAGCCACTTATCCAAATCAGGCTGTTGTTTAGATTCTAGGCCGAAGTAATCCAAAACTACCTCATCTAGTTTCTCTTTATACATCATCACGGGTACCTCATAAATAGTACTGGCATCGCGTGATTCAATTACATTTTTAGGACGAACATTGGTAAACAACGCCAATTTTCTTCGAATATCTTCATCAATAGAATGTTCCGCGCGACACACCAAAATATCAGGCTGCACACCACTTTCAAGTAACGTTTTTACGCTATGCTGTGTAGGCTTAGTCTTTAATTCACCTGTCACTGCTAAGAATGGCAACAAGGTCAAATGCACCACCATACAATCGCGCTCCATTTCCCATTTCAATTGACGAACACTTTCGATGTAAGGCACCGCCTCAATATCACCCACCGTTCCGCCTATCTCTGTGATTACGATATCGTAATTTCCAGTTTCGCCAAGAATCTTAACTCTGCTCTTTATCTCGTCGGTAATGTGAGGAATAACCTGAACGGTCTTCCCTAAATAATCCCCACGGCGCTCCTTATCTATCACGCTCTGATAAATACGACCTGTGGTGACATTGTTTCCCTGTGAGGTAGGCGTCCCTAAAAAACGTTCGTAATGGCCTAAATCTAGATCCGTCTCTGCACCGTCTTCAGTAACATAACATTCACCGTGTTCATAAGGGTTCAATGTACCTGGATCCACGTTAATATACGGGTCCAATTTCTGAATAGTCACCCGGTAGCCGCGTGCTTGCAGAAGTTTCGCTAAAGAAGCGGAAATGATCCCTTTACCCAGAGAAGATGTTACACCACCGGTAACAAAGATGTATTTAGTACTTGCCATAGTTCATTTGAAACAGGGCAAAAGTACCTCTTTTCTCGCCCAATTAAAAGGAGAAACTACAGCTAATCGTAGGCATTATTGGCAATTGATTCACACGCTCGGCCTCGACACGGTCGTAATAGAAGATGTTTTCGCGGTTATACATGTTTGTTGCACCTACTGCAGCCTCCATAGCGCCGTATTTCCAATCACCAGAATATTTCAGACTCGCATCTAATCGGTGGTAGGTAGGCAATCGATTGCTGTTTAATGCACCGTATAATACCGATGGGTCTCCATTCGCTGTGGTATAGTCAAAATTGATATCAGGATTGCCTAAAGGGTCAAGAAAATCTATTCCTGGATAATAGCCTTGGGTTGGAGTGAACGGGAAGCCTGTACCCAAATTCCAACGAACACTAATGTACCATTGTTCTTTATTACCCAGTTTTGCATTTCCGACTAGGTTCAAATTATGACGACGGTCAAAGTTGGGTGCATAGACTTGAACACCATCATCACGTCGCACCTTACTCCATGCATAGACCCCCCAGAAATAATAGCGCCCTTTTTCATATTTCAATACCGCATCGTATCCAAACGCCCATCCGTGCTCAACGATAAAATCCTTGCGTAAAATCTCAGGACGATCGCTGTAGGCAGGAACGTCATCGTATAACTTATTGCGGTTGACATTCGTGATTTGAGAAAAATCCTTCAAATACGTCTCTAAATTAAGATCCCAGTGATCACCTAAATCGTATTCAAATCCGCCAACCACATGCGTCGCTTTTTGCAGTTTAGAGGTTATGGGATTGTCTCTAAAATTTTCCGGAAGATCTGTGGCACCCGATAAAAAACCATAAAACAAATTCACAACATCACGGTCAGAATTTGCTGCCACCAGGTTCTGACTGTACAGCCCACCAGATGCCTTAAACCGGAAGTCTTCCGTTATACTGTACTTCACACCGAGTCTTGGCTCAACACTCAGTTCAGAAAGCGAACCGTAGTAATGCAAACGCAGACCTGGCTCTACGATCAATAGGGTCCCGACATGGCGGTAATTAAAATAACCGCCTAACTCCGTGGTACTTTCCTGTTGGTTGAGGCTTAATCCTAGGCTATTTGTAAAACTGAAATCTGTTGTATAGCCAATCAAATCAATCCCATATTTGGCTTCATCTGCCTTTCCAATGAAATAAGTGAAGTCTAAGCCACCGTTGAAACCGTTTATGGTCGAATTCCGGGGTTGATCTGGATTTTCAGTGCTCTCGATATAATATTGGCTTTGCGCAAAATCGCCTTGTATCAATGTTGCTGAGGCAGGCGGTATTACCGTGAAATTAGCCCCGTACCCCCAACTGTTCCACTGTAAACCTTTCGTTGAATCTAACAAGACCGCATCTGAAAAATTAAACGCCTTGGCACTTAGTTTAGATCCATTATCCGTTTGCGTTGTGAACTTACCATAGAGGTCATTAAAGGTGAAAGGCAGTCCACCGAAACGTGTTTCAACATAAGGATAGAAAATGGGAGCAGCTTGACGTAAATAGCTCGTTTTACCGGAAAGGAAAATACTGTTGTTTGCCAATCCGTTTTTCCCTTTTGGTCCTATTGGCGCTTCCACCAACAGTTTACTCATGTACGTCGAAGAATATAACTTCCCGCTAATGTCCTTTCGGTTACCGTCTCTAGTTTTAACATCCATCACTGATGAATTCCGAGAACCGTACTCAGCGCCGAATCCAGCAGTGTATACCTTCGCACTTTGCAAGACATCCGTATCAAAAACAGAGAAAAATCCTATGCTGTGAAAGGGATTGTAAACAATCATTCCGTCCAGCAAAACCAGGTTTTGAATGGGAGCGCCGCCACGAATATAGAGCTGACCACCTTGGTCCCCTGTAGTAACGACCCCCGGTAAGACGGCAATAGCTTTCATTAAATCTGGATCGCCCCCCGCCGAGAAGGTTTCGATAGACTTTGGATTCAGCGTCACTACTGCTGTATTCACCTTAATTTTTTTCTCAGCACGCTCAATATTCAAGTCAACCGTGTTAAGCATTTGGGTGGACTCTTTCAGATAGACCTTAATCGTAGTCGGTTTATTATTGTAAATACGAGCCTCTAACGTGGTTGGTTCAAAACCTAAAAAAGAAACTGTGACCTCTTGAAGACCCACCGGTACTTTATTTACCTGGAAATACCCGTCAAGATTCGTCATTGCCCCGACGTTCGCACCTTCAATAATAACATTTGCATAAGGCACAGGCTCCGCGCCTCCTTCGGCATAAACAAAGCCACGCAGCATTTGTCCTTGGGCAAAAAGGCTTATTTGTGCAAACAGGAAAAGGAAGAGGAGTCTAAATTTCATAGTGGGTTTCTTGCTGCAAAAATAAGGCCTAAAGCGCACACCGAATCAACCACTCTCTTAGATGTTCATACTCCCCTGAAGACGAACGTATTACTCCTTTGCATTTACGGTCAAAAACCAACAATTCCTCAAGCATAATATGCGCATGTTCGGCCGAATAATGACGCGCGGCTGCACTAAATTGTTTCAAGAAGTAAGGATGGACCTTCAGCGCAGTAGCGATCTGTTTTTCATTTTTCCCTTTTAGGCTGTGGTATTGAATGAGGTTATTGACGAAGTTGAACAAGATTCCAGTAATCATTTGCACCGGATGTTCTTTCGCATTTTTACTGAAAAAATGGACAATTTTAAATGCCTTAGCCACATCCCTAGTGGCAATTGCCGCAACCAATTCAAAATTATTATAGTCTTTCGAAATACCTATATGACGTTCGATATCTGCGGCCGACAAACTGCGTGCATCACCCATAGCAACGTGCAGTTTGTTCACCTCATTGTGCAGTCGACTCAAGTCTGTACCGACCTGCTCTGCCAAAGCAGCAACAACGGAAGGTGAAGCGGTAAAGCCTTTAGCGGATAAGCGTTGCTCTAACCATGGGATTACCTGATAATCGCGCAACGGGTCAGATTCTAAAAAAACTGTTTTCGCCTTGATTGCTTTACCTGCCTTAGAACGTTTGTCCAATTTTTTATGCATGTGCCCAAATGCCAAAACAGTGGTTGGCTGCGGTTGCTCAAGATAAGCGGCCAAAAGTTCCCAATCGGACGCCTTCAAATGCTGCGCCTCCTTTACAACGACTACCATGCGTTCACTCATCATTGGGAAACGCTTCGCCTCCTCTAAGATTTGTAACATGTTAGTATCCTTTCCATAAAGCACACTCTGATTAAAGCTACGCTCTGCCTCATCTAACAGTTCTTTCTCAATAATTTCCAGCAATTGCTGGGCATAAAAAGATTCCTCACCAGAAAAAAAATACACAGGGGCTAACTTCTTAGCACGCAGGTCTTTGACGATACTTTCGTAGCTGTAGGTTGCCATTAATCGTTGTGGTAAGGTTCGTTATTCAAAATAGTAAAGGCGCGGTAGATTTGCTCTAAAAATACAACACGAATTAGTTGGTGGGAAGTGGTCATTTCACTCATACTCAATAAACCGTTTGCTTTTTCATACATCTTGGGAGAAAATCCAAATGCACCGCCCACGATAAATACCAATCGTTTAGGTCCAGCATTCATCCATTTTTGCATTTGTTGAGCAAACCCGCGTGAGGTATAGCGTTTACCTTTTTCGTCGAGCAGTACCATCCAATCCCCCGGCTGAAAATGCTTACGAAAGGCCTCAAATTCCAATTCCTTCAAAACGTCAGTCGTACGCTTACCGCCTCCCTTAATGTCAGGCACAACAATAGTTTCAAAAGGCGAGTAATGTTTTAATCGACTTTCAAACTGAGCCATTCCTTCGGAGAGGTAGCGTTCAGAAGTTTTACCAATAACCAGAAATACAATCTTCATGAGCTACACAAAGATGCTAACTTGCATTGAGAAGCACACTTTTAAAATCGATTTTATGCCCCACGCTTCATGGACACCAAATTTTGATGATTTAAAGGCCCAATTCGATTTTGCCATTGCGGAAGATATTGGCGATGGAGATCATAGCGCCCTATCTAGTATACCTGCAGATCATCGCGGCAAAGCCCAGCTCATTATTAAAGAAGCAGGCGTTTTTGCAGGTGGTGCGTTGGCTACTTATTTGTTCAAATACCTGGATAACACTGCAACCGTTGAGCAGTTTATAGAAGACGGTGCGCTCGTGGAAAAAGGTACTGTAGCTTTGTTCGTTGAAGGGAATACGATCAAACTTTTGCAAAGTGAACGTCTTGTATTGAATTACCTTCAGCGGCTGTCTGGAATTGCTACTCGTACCTATTCGTATGCTGCAAAAATTAAACACACCTCATGTACCGTTCTTGATACTCGCAAAACCACGCCTGGACTGCGGTTATTAGAAAAATGGGCCGTGGCTTTAGGCGGAGGTGGTAACCATCGAATGGGGCTATATGATATGGTGATGCTGAAAGATAACCATGTGGATTTTGCAGGCGGTATTAAAGCAGCAGTGGCACGGACCAAGGCCTACTTAGCGCAGACGAATAGAATGCTAGCCATAGAAGTAGAGACGAGAAATTTACAAGAAGTAAAAGAAGCTCTTCAAGCCGGAGTTGATCGCATCATGCTTGATAATTTTACTGTTTCGGCAACAAAAGAAGCCGTTGAATACATCGCGGGTCGGACAGAAGTTGAAAGCAGTGGTGGTATAACTCGCCATACCTTAGTACCTTACGCCGAATGTGGAGTGGATTACATTAGCGTTGGTGCGCTGACCCACCATATTAAAGGATTAGACATGAGCTTAAAAGCGCTGTAACATGAAACTCTTAGCCAGCATAGAAAGCAACCTGAGTAAGGTAAAGCCACCTTTTTTCGACGGACTCTCTTTATGGGATATTTTGAGCTTTTTCGTTCGAGGAATCTACCAAGGGGCAATCACCTCGAGGGCCGGATCTGTTAGCTTTAGCTTTTTCCTTGCTTTATTTCCTGGCATCATCTTCATCTTTACCTTAATTGCCTACTTACCGCTCGATGTTTTTCAGGAAGAACTCTTTGGGATATTAAAGGATGTATTGCCAGAAAGTACGCATGTAATGGCGTTCGATGCGATCGAAGATGTCCTGACCATAAAGCGCGGCGGACTATTATCGGTCACCTTTATTGCGGCACTTGTTTTTGCCACCAACGGCACTTTAAGCCTTATCTCTAATTTGGGTATTAGCTACCACAACATCAATGTAAAGAACTTCTGGTCGCAGTATTTTTCGGCATTTCTGCTCACTATAGGCCTTACAGTGCTGATCATTATTGCTATAGTAGCGTTAATCTTTACGCAAGGTTTTACTGACTGGCTTGTGGAATTGGGCTATCTCGCACACTACGCTTCATTTGTCATTTACTGGGGTAGATTACTAGTGTTGCTGCTCACCATTCTGTTGGCCATATCGTTGGTGTACAACTATGGGCCAGTCCGCTCGCGGAATTGGCGCTTCATTTCTGCAGGCAGCCTATTAGCTACTTTTCTAATTATTAGTTCTTCGCAGGGGTTCAGTTTTTATGTTGAGCATTTTTCTACCTACAATAAATTCTACGGCTCCATTGGAACGCTATTGATCATGTTACTTTGGATCTATGTCAATGCCTTTGGGCTCATCATTGGATTTGAATTAAATGCAAGTATCTCTGGTGCCCAGCAGCAAAAGGACCTAGATACACCAGCATAAAAAAGCCCCGAGAAAACTCTCGAGGCTCTATCTTTATATATCTGCGAAACGAATTAGCGCATTAAATTGAATTGCTGGTATTTGACGAATTCTACGCCATCTACGTCACGGTACATGATTTGTGCAACGTAGACTCCTTCATAGCAGTACTTATCATTAAACGTTCCATTCCAGCCCGTATTAATGTCTTTACTGTGAAATAAGATGTTTCCGTCTCTATTATAAATCTGCATTTCGAAATAGGTAATGGCATTCGCTTTCACAAGATAAAAGTCATTCTTTGTATCGCCATTAGGTGTAAACGCTGAAGGTGCAAACACGGCAGCTACATCTCGTGGGTCGCGTAGCGTATCACATTCCGCTAAGGCAATATATACAGTATCCGTACAATAGTATTTACAATATCCCGCCTCAACCACTACGGTATCGTCGCGAGAAAACGTTTTTTGATAAACGGCACCGCCCTGGGTGTTGCCTGATGTATTTGTCCAGCTGTATGCAAAGTTGAATGTCATTAATGGTCCACCCATTGTATTTACAGAGGGTGTTGCAGTACCGTTAGGCGCAATAATTCCTGCTGCACAATCTTCCCATCCGTCAGCATCGGTAAGCTCATTAAAGTCAAAATTTACTGCGAGCGTAGGGAAAGAGATAGGGTTCAAATGCGTACTCATGTATGTCTGAATGTCACCAGAGGCGCGTTCTTCATTCCAAATTCGGAATTCATCCATCTCTCCATTCAAATATGATGGATTTCCTGAAGTAGGACTTACTCCATAACCTAAAGTAATGTCGCCCGTGTGCGCTATATCACCACCAACACCAAAGTTTTTCGATGTTTCGAATCCACCGTCTATATATAACGTAGCTGTCGTTGTACCACGGTTCCACGTCACTGCTACGTGATGCCAATTACCGTCGTCTATTGAGGTAATGTTACCCGTCATCAAGTCGTACGCTCCGGCATTGTCTCTCGCTGCAAATCCAACATTTCCAGAGTTATCTTTCCAAATCGCCCAACCATGGCCCGCGGCATTTCTGTATACCGAGAGGTAATCAAGACCTGATGTAGAGTTTACCAAAACCCAGAATTCGACTGTAAAACTGGTGGTACCAAGATTAAACGCTGCGTTATTTGGTATCTCCAAATAATCGGATGCACCGTCAAACTGCAAGGAATTATTGGCCGTGGTACTGCGCGCAGCAACTACCTCTACTACCTCATCAGGACAAACAAGAAAGTCGTCTTGATCGACAGTAACGGTCATCACCTGAGCAAATAGCGCCGGTGAAAAAAATGCGAATAAAAGGAGAAGACTATTCTTCATGAGTAACTGCTTGAGTTTCAAAAATAAGATTAAAAACCAATTGTTTGGCGTTCTGACCACTTAACTATTGAATTTCCATCCCAAGCCCAGTAAGATGGGACGGTTCGAGAACAATGCCTTGACCATAGCGCGTAAGTGTTTGCCCCGGTTTCATCGACAATTAAAAGGTCATTTTCTTCTAAATCCCCCGGTAGATTTTTTTTGTGCGCTAAATAGTCGCCTGCAAAACACAACGGACCGGCGATATCAAACGGTCGTTCTTCGCCTTGACGCAACACCCCTTCTGCAGAAACTACAGCTAGCGGGAACGGTCGTGCCCTTGTATAGGCGTCTCTCATAAAGAAATCGGCGCCCAAGTGGATAAAAACGCGATCGGGCCGAACCACGTATTCAATGGCACTAATAGCGAATCCAGCCGGCGCATGTACCCATTGACCAAATTCTGTCACTAATTTGAATGAGGTGCCGCGAAACACTTCTTGCACCATAGCGCCATATATGGACATCTTCGTCTGAGCCTGTAAGGGCTCTGAAGGCAGTCCACCACCAATGTCAAGTGTGTTAATTTTACCCGGGGATTGAGTATTTATGGCAATCGCAACTTCACGCAAGCCAATCAATGCCTCCTTTTGAGCGTCTAGATTCTGCATCTGAGATCCACTATGAATGTGCAATGCATTCACCGGGTAGTTTAAAGCGGCTTGAATAAGATCTGATTGCTGTGAAATGGGCACGCCAAATTTGCTTTCGTTTTTGCTCACATCGAACATTTCAGGGGAACCTGCATGTACTTGCGGATTGATACGGATGCCCAAAATGCAGGTCGCATCTGAGGGAAAACGCTTTAATTCCGCGAGAGTGTTTACATTGACCAGCATTCCTTTTTCGTAAGCCACCTCAGCAATTTCATGGCGTGTTTTTACAGGAGAATCAAAAACGATTTGATTCACTGGACAACCAGCAGCCTTGGCTCTTCTCACTTCTTCAATGGAGGCTGCTTCCAAACCATAACCCAACTCTACGAGCGTACGTAGCAGTTGGGCATGGGGATTCGTTTTAATAGCAATACTGTGTTGCATACCGGGCATAGCCGCACTTAAGTGCGCCAAGCGGGCTTTCAATCGAGGAAGATGTGTGACGATAGCCGCTGTATCTTCCCGACCTAATTGCGGCAATAGCGACTGAACCGCCGGTAATATAGACGTATTATTTTCCACTAAACATTTCTTGCGCAACGGCCTCAATGATGTTAATCAATCGGTAATCATTGGTTAAGTCAACGGCGTCTTTTTCTAAGAACGCGCGAACGGTGTAGGCGCCTATGGCCAATCGAATGAAACTCTTTTCGCCATATTGAACGGGCTGCCCAAAGAACACAGTGTCCTTCCCGCCAATAAAACCTTCATGTTTGGAGGTGGTAATGGCTTTGAATAGGGCTTTTAACTGCTCATTGTCTAATGCACTTCCGTTCACCCAAACTTGGAAAGAGATAATGGACATGTTCGTCTTTAGTTGGTCCGGCATGAGTTTGAACGAATCCGACGTTTCGAGTTTACTCATGACACCCATAGCCCAACGCGAAATGATATTATCTGTCTGCTTTGTTGACCAATAGCTGTAGGCGGACATTTCGTCCAGCGCTATTTCCCAACGCAAACGCAACGCTTTATTTTCCTTTTTAGGTAAGTGTTCACGCATGTTTTCCATGAACCACGGGACATCGTAAGCACTAAATAATTTGCCGTATGGCGCGATAATGCTGGCATCGACCTGCTTTAATCGCTCACTCCACTTACGCGGTACAAGCATGGCGGCACAGAAAGGCGGCGCTTGGAAAAACTTACTACCGGTGAGCATCACCATCACTCCCTTTTCAAGTAGATCGTGGATGAGCGAATGATCAACACGGAATTGGCACAGATCGACCACCCACATGGTTTCACTATCGGTATCAATAACATTTAAGTCATCCTTAATTCCTGATTTTGAACCAAACACTAAACTGCCCACTACCGAAGCATCCGGATTGTTTGCAATAAGCTCATGAATGGCTGTGGTGCGGTCTAGAATATTCCCATCCGCATCTCTTGCATCGAGGTAATGTACTTCAGAGGTGTTGTTTGAATCAACGAAGGCTCCTTTTTCAATTTGATCTCCGAATTGATTGTAATTCGCGTAGAATCTAGTTTCGCTCGCAAACTTCGATCCCGAACCCAACTCTTCTGGGCAACTCACAATGTTCAGCAAACGTTTGTCGGGATTCAACATCATTTGGAACATTAAAGGATAGTAGACTAAATCTGATCCCGATGGCGCAAAGAACACATCAAAAGGATCTTTGAACTCACTCTGTACTAATGCACGAAGACGGTTGGCCTGATTTTCAAGTAAATTCTCGTAGCTCAACTCATCGTATTTGCCTAAAAACGCTTTAGCAACGTTGAAAGAACGACGTGTTAAGACATTTGCTGTACAAGAACCGCGTTGAAATAGAGATTCAAATTTGACGGGGTTCAAATGGTATTTGTTCAAGCCACTTTCCGGTAAAATGTGAACACGCTCATCGCAGCCTTGCGTAAGCAGTTCTTCTATTTCATTTTTACCGATGGTGTTCGCGGGTTGATCGTTCATTATTTCGTATTCTTATTGGAATACCGAAAATACGCACGAATGCTAGCATAATCAACGTATTAAGTCGGTATTATTCCACAACTTTTGCTAGCTTGGAGTCCCGATTCAAAAAGCTATTATGGATTTCAAAAATTACCTACCTGTACTCAAGACCTGGATCTTACCAATGGTTATTCTATTGGGTATCAACGTTGCCTTCTTAAGCCCGGCCTATTTTAATGGCGATGTATTGGATCAAGACGATATTAAATTGGGCTATGCGAAAAGCAAAGAAATCCGCGATTATCGCGCGGAAACAGGCGAAGAAGCCCTTTGGACAAATGCGATGTTTAGCGGAATGCCCGCTACGCAGATCAGCACAAAATACGACGGAAATATCTTCCAATCTTTAACAGATATCGTGCGCGGAATCGGCGGTACCAACTCCGCTACTTACATCCTATTCTATCTGATGATTGCGGCATTTATTGGCTTACGAGGCATGGGTGTCAACCATTGGCTTAGCACCATTGGCGGATTTGCTTATGGATATTCGGGCTTTTTCATCATTGGCTATGCGGCAGGTCACAACGCAAAAGTAAACACGGCCGCCTTTACACCCTTGATGATTCTGGCGCTCTTGTTGATTTTAGAAAATAAAAATTGGCGTGCCTTCACTCTCATGGCGGTTTTTGCAGGTTTGAGTATACATCGAAATCACTTTCAGATCACCTATTATGCCGGTTTGTTTATGGCTATAATTTGGTTGGTTTACCTTATTCAGTATGCAAAGGAAAAGGCGCTACACACTTTTGCGAAATACACAGGATTAATAGCATTGGCGGGTGTATTGGCTATCGGTCCAAACATTGCGAATATCTGGTCCACTAAGGTGTACACCTCCGAGAGTATGCGCGGTGGGAAAAGCGAACTCACTCAAAAGAATCAAAACCAAGGTGAAGGCGGATTATCCTACGATTACGCTATGAGCTGGTCTACAGGTATCTACGAAACGGTGGCTATGGTTATTCCGAATGCAGCCGGTGGAGGCATGATGGTCGATTACAGTGAAAAAGGAACCGAAACTTTTGATCAGTTGGTCAAAGCCTTCCGCAGCCAAGGAATGAATGCAAAGAATGCCGAACAGCAGGCGAATCAATACATGGGGGCAGCCTTCATGCGTTGGACCGGCGAGAGCATGGGCAACGGTGCCTATTATGTTGGTGCCGCGATCTTTTTTCTTTTCTGCCTCGCCTTTTTCGTGATCGGTGGCGCAACAAGACAATGGGTCATTGCCTCTGGAGTTTTCTTTGTGTTAATGAGTTGGGGGTCGAATTTAAATTGGTTCAACTCGCTGCTTTTCAACTACCTACCGCTTTACAATAAGTTCCGTGTCCCTTCTATGGCATTGACTATACTCTTTTTTACCGTACCGTTTTATGGCATTCTAGGGCTGAACCAATGGTATACACTCGACAAAAAGATGCGTTTTGACGCACTGAAAAAAGGATCACTCTTGTTTGTTGGATTTATTCTTTTATTCGGCCTAGTAGCGCCATTCGTCATGGATCTTGAGACGGCTAGAGACAGCCAGTTCGCCCAGCAAGGTTTTAGTATTGATCAATTAGTGGGCGACCGCCGTAGCTTAGCCACCTCTTCTGCCCTAGCCTCTTTAGGCTTCGGTTTACTCACCGCTACTGCACTCTACTTCTTCCACAATGGGAAACTTAAACTTGTAACGAGCGCAGCTATTATTGGAGGTGTTGCTTTGTTAGACCTGGGACTTTTCACCACGGACCAGATTGAGCGGGAAGATTTCTTGAGTCAACGCCAATGGGAAGCGCAGTATGCACCTACCGCAGCGAATCAAGCCATTAGCCAGGACAATGACCCACATTTCCGAGTTTGGAACGCCACCGTTGGATTGACCAATGACAGCTATACCAGTTATCATCACAAAAGTGTTGGGGGTTACCACGGTGCGAAATTGCAGCGTTATCAAGATTTGATTGACAACCAATTGAATCAACAAAATATAGCGTGCTTCAGTATGCTGAATGCTAAATACATCATAACGCAGGGGCAAAATGGACAACCGCAAGCCCAACGTAATCCAGATGTCTGTGGCAACGGCTGGTCCGTTCAATCTATTCAAATGGTACCCAATGCAGATGCAGAGATGGCTGCTTTAACGGATTTCAATCCTAAAAGTACCGCTATCGTGGATGCGCGCTATTCAGAATACTTGGGAGGCAAATCTAATTTCGCACCTGCAAAAGTGCGCTTAACCAGCTATGATCCAAAGCATATAACCTACGCTATCGAAGGTGGTGATGCTTTCGTCGTATTCTCAGAATTGTTCTATGAAGGATCCGGAAACGATTGGCAAGCCTACTTAGATGGAGAACCCGTAGAACACATACGTGTAAACTACCTACTGCGCGGTCTTACTGTACCTGCAGGTAAACATGAAGTGGTTTTTGAATATGCACCGAAATCACATTATACGGGTCAGAAAATCAATTATGCGGGATCCGGAATTATTTTGCTTTTACTCTTTTGGATGGGCTACAAGCAAATCACTGAAGGAAAGAACGACTAACGCGATTAAGAAAATACAGTGCCTAAAAAAGCCGCCCGCTGGGCGGCTTTTTTGATGCCTCAGTTTCTCAATATTTCTTGCAGTAGGCGTTTGGCTTGAACATCCCGCGCATAGGATCGGACGGCGGATGGATCGGTGCGTGGCGCATCTTCCTCTTTCATTCGACGCACGTAGGAGGCAATGGCTTGTACTTCTTTGTAATCGAACACGGCGCCTGCGGCAGTACCTTGTATGATTTGAGCTGCATCTCCTTCAATAGGGCCAAGGCCTAAAATCGGGTTTCCTGCACCCAAATAATCAAACAATTTCCCGGGGACGTGTCCCGTTGCGCTCGATACATTTGGCAATAAAAATAGCATCAGATGACAATCGAGCAGGCGCTGGTTTAATTGGGCCTTAGGAACATATTCCTCGAAAGTAACCTCGACGTGGCTCTCCAATGCTTCCAGCGTCTCGCGACTTTGCCCGTCCCAAGAACCTACAACACGCAGGTTCATTTCAAAATCTAGAGAGTTCAAAGCAGCAACCAATTCACCACAAGGGTATTGTGCCGCCAATGTACCGGCATAAAGTAACGTGAATTTCTGAGGTCGTTGTGGCACAAGAGCACTAAAGTCTTCTGGATCAAAACCATTGGTTAAGGTATGTACGCTACCCGTTTTTAATTGGCCCTTCTTTTCATATAAACCGCTCCAGCTAGGACTGACGCTGATCAACGCATCGCAAGTCGCAAATACCTTGCGCTCTAAACCCCGCTCATACCACCGGGTTAATGCCGTTGGATAAAACTTACGGTAATAATAAATATCCGTCCATGGATCCCGGAAATCTGCGGTCCAGTGCACACCAAACCGTTCTTTTAGCTTTAAGCCTACTAATTGCGTACTGTGTGGTGGCGATGTTGTAATCCAATGCCTTACCTCGTGCGTCTTTATGATTTCGGCTGCAGCCTTGAAGGCATGTGAATTCCAACCTTTACGCGCATCGGGGACAAAGAAATTGCCTCTGATGAATCGGGCCAATTTCTGAATGAAACTTACTTTCGCATCCTCACCAGAGAACCCACTAAAAGGCACAGACTTCTTACCTGTAACTTTTTTATATGCCCCAAATTTCTCCGACGTACCGGTTCTAAAAACTTGAATACCTGAAGCAACGTCTTGAAGTAAACCTTCATCGCGCAAAGGATACGTCGCTTTTTCTGCATCGACGGTCACCACATACAACTGGACACCTTCACGCGCTAGATACTTACTTAGCTTCAACCAGCGCTGAACCCCAGGGCCACCAGCAGGGGGCCAATAGTAGGTGATGATACCGAGCTTCATCTACTTCTTTTTCTTGTTGTCCTTGACCTCGACATAGTCGACATATTCGCCTACATCTTTTGGAATCTTACTTGATGAAGCTTTCTTTCCTTTCGGCTCTTTCTGCTTCTGAGCAGTCTTAGGGTTCGAACCGCTTCTACCTCCAAAAAAACGGTCCAGCCATCTAAAGATGAGCCAAGCAAGAATGGTAAGTGATAAAAAACGAAACATGGTGAAAATTTTTGTCAAGATAAAAAGAATCCCGGCGCCTTTCGGCGCCGGGATTTTAAAGCATGTCTTTACAATAACATTAGCGACTCAGGTACAAGCTGCGTTCGCTGTGTAGCTTTTTGAACACCGGATCCTTCAAATCTTTAATGAAATGAATTTTCTCACCGGTTGATTTCATTTCAGGCCCCAATTTCTTATTGACGTTAGGGAATTTACTGAACGAGAAGACAGGAATTTTAATCGCGTATCCTTCGAGGTGCGGGTTGAAATTAAAGTCTTTTACTTTCTTCGTTCCAAGCATAACCTTCGTTGCATAATTCACGTATGGCTCTCCGTAAGCTTTACAGATAAACGGAACGGTTCTGGATGCACGTGGATTTGCCTCGATGATGTAAACCACATCGTCTTTGACTGCAAACTGGATGTTGATGAGCCCTTTCGTTTCGAGTGCTTTTGCAATATTTACGGTATGCTCTTTAATTTGCTGCATTACTAGCGGACCTAAATTGAATGGAGGCAGCACCGCCGAAGAATCTCCAGAGTGAATACCACAAGGTTCAATGTGCTCCATAATCCCAATAATGTATGCATCTTCACCGTCACAGATGGCATCAGCTTCCGCTTCAATTGCCCCGTCTAAATAGTGATCTAGTAGCACTCTATTGCCCTCAAACTCTTTGAAGAGGTTAACCACATGGCGCTCCAACTCTTGCTTGTTGATGACGATTTTCATTCCTTGACCACCCAATACATACGACGGACGGACTAGAATCGGGAAACCTAATTCGTCAGAAATATCCAATGCTTCATCTGCTGTTGTCGCAACGTCAAACTCTGGATAAGGAATATTGATTTCTTTTAATAGGTTCGAGAAACGACCACGGTCTTCAGCCAAATCCAGTGCTTGATAAGAAGTGCCTATGATTTCTATTCCGTAACGACTGAGTTTCTCTGCCAATTTCAATGCAGTCTGTCCACCCAACTGAACAATGACTCCGCGTGGCTTCTCGTGCAAAATAATATCGTAAATGTGCTCCCAGAAAACAGGCTCAAAGTATAGCTTATCCGCGGTATCGAAATCTGTACTTACGGTTTCTGGGTTACAGTTGATCATGATGGTTTCATACCCCTCTTCACGAGCAGCAAGCACGCCATGAACACAAGAATAATCGAATTCGATTCCTTGTCCAATTCTGTTTGGCCCAGAACCTAAGACAACAATTTTCTCTCTTTCTGTAACAACACTTTCGTTTTCGATCATTTCCACCCCATCCACTGTGGTGTGTGGCATCTCGAAAGTCGAATAATAGTACGGCGTCTGCGCAGGGAATTCCGCCGCACAAGTATCTACTAATTTCCAAACACGATTGATGCCTAAATCTGTTCGCTTCGTATGAACCTCGCTCTCAAGCGCATTGACCATATGAGCAATCTGACGATCCGCGAAACCTTTCATTTTAGCCTCTTGAATGAGCTCTTTCGGCAAGGAGTTTAGATTGTGCTTTTCAATCTCAGACTGGACGCGTGCCAAATCTTCAATCTCCTTTAAGAACCACATATCGATTTTCGTGATGTCGTAAATGGTTCTCAATGGAATGCCCATTTGAATCGCGTCGTAAATAACAAACAAACGGTCTGAAGATGCATATTCCAATTTGTGCAAAATGGTGTCGTGATCGGTCAATCCTCTTCCATCCGCACCTAATCCGTTGCGCTTAATCTCTAAGGACTGCGCCGCTTTGTGCAATGCTTCTTGGAAGCTGCGGCCGATCCCCATGACCTCTCCTACAGCCTTCATTTGAATACCAAGGCGTGTATCAGCACCTTCAAATTTTTCAAAATTCCAACGTGGAATCTTTACGATAACGTAGTCTAAGGTGGGCTCGAAGTACGCTGTGGTTGTTTTAGTGATTTGATTGTTCAATTCATCCAAAGAATAACCGATCGCTAATTTTGCCGCTACTTTGGCAATAGGGTATCCCGTTGCCTTGGACGCTAATGCAGACGATCGACTTACACGTGGATTGATCTCGATAGCGACAATGTCCTCTTTTTCATCTGGACTCACTGCAAACTGAACATTACATCCACCCGCGAAATTTCCAATACTCCGCATCATTTTAATGGCCATATCGCGCATTTTCTGATAGGTAGTATCACTCAATGTCATTGCCGGCGCAACCGTAATAGAGTCCCCCGTATGGATACCCATAGGGTCCATGTTCTCAATGGAACATATGATAATGATGTTGTCGTTTTTATCGCGGAGTAGCTCAAGTTCGTACTCTTTCCAGCCGAGCAACGCCTTATCTATCATTACCTCATGAATAGGGGAAATCTCTAAACCGCGGCTAAGTGCTGTATCAAATTCTTCCTCAGTGTGCACGAATGTCGCACCTGCTCCACCCAGCGTAAATGAAGCGCGTACACAAAGTGGAAAACCAAACTGTTGAGCGGTCTCCTTGCCGCGCAAGAACGACTTTGCTATTCTCGAGGGAGCCATAGGAATATCGATGGTCTCCATAAGTGCGCGGAATTCCTCGCGGTCTTCAGTGATATTAATAGCATCGATATCTACACCAATAATATCTACTTTATGCTCACTCCAAACCCCTTGTTTATCAGCATCGATACATAAATTCAATGCCGTTTGACCACCCATTGTAGGCAATACGGCATCAATATCGGGATGCTTTAGAAGAATCTCCTCAATACTCTCCACCGACAGCGGCTTTAAATAAATGTTATCCGCGATGACCTCATCGGTCATGATAGTCGCTGGATTTGAGTTGATTAGGGTAACAATGATTCCCTCTTCTCGAAGGCTTCTTGATGCTTGTGATCCAGAATAATCAAATTCACAAGCCTGGCCAATAACTATAGGACCAGATCCAATAATGAGTACGTGATTGATGGAAGTGTCTTTCGGCATGTGCTTTCTAAGATTTGTACAAAGTTAGGTGTGGTTTGGGCCAAAAAAAAGGTGTTGCTTTCGGCAACACCTATATCTTATTAAAAGGTTTTTAACATGTATTAACCTTTGTAATTTCCTTTATCACTAACAGTCAAACGCTTGCGACCTTTAGCACGGCGAGAAGCCAATACTTTGCGTCCGTCGAACGACTCCATTCTTGAACGGAATCCGTGCTTGTTTCTGCGTTTTCTATTACTTGGCTGAAATGTGCGTTTCATAACAATACTTTTTACCCTACTTGTTCGGGGCTGCAAATATAGAATAGAGTTTTGAAATCACAACTCCTGAAAATGAATTTTTAAAAAAATCAATACGGACTCGGACGTAAAGAATCCATAGATGGCAAAAATAAGCCTTCCTTCATAGGATTTTGCAAGGAGTACTACCTTTAATGCTTCAAATTAAACCACATGATAGACTTCTGGAACGCACGATATGCCGCAGCAGAATACGCCTATGGCACGGAGCCCAATGCATTTTTCAAGGCCCAATTAGACCAACTGACTCCAGGAAGGCTACTTTTACCCGCAGAGGGTGAAGGACGAAATGCCGTCTATGCAGCCAAGAAAGGCTGGGAAGTAGTGGCGTTTGACCAAAGTGAGGCAGGTCAAAAGAAAGCTTTGAAATTGGCAAAAGAAACGGGAGTATCACTTACCTATCTCATCAAAGACGCCATGGATTTTGATAGTAGAACAACTTTCGACGTCGTATTCTATGGCTTTTTCCATCTACCGCCAGACGCTTTAACACCCCTATACCATCATTTGAACACATTTTTAAAACCCGGCGGCACGCTCCTACTGGAGGGCTTCTCTAAAAAGAATTTGGGTCGCGGTAGCGGTGGACCACAAAACGAAGCCATGCTGTTTACAACGGAAAGCATCTTTTACCTCTTCGATGACTTCACCACCCTTGAGGTTTGGGAAGAAGAGACAGTGCTTAACGAAGGTCCTTTTCACCAAGGATCTGCAAGTGTTATTCGTGGCGTTTGCACCAAATAACTTCTAACCAATTAATTAGTTGTACATTTGCCGCACGAAAAGAGCGTCCATCTTTCCACGTAGGGTTAAATTTTAGTTTGGGAAGCGCTGACGTTCAAAGGGCGCACCCAGCGGTACTGGGCAACTAAAATTTGGCAGAGCCAACTCCATTTATGGAAACTTTTAAAGACAGTGGTCTACACCCTTCAATTGTGAAAGGCGTAGAGGCACTAGGGTTTGAAACACCTACACCTATTCAAAAGCTCAGTATTGAGCATTTACTGGAAAACGAAACTGATCTCATTGCCTTCGCGCAAACGGGAACAGGAAAAACAGCAGCGTTTTCATTACCAATCTTACATAACCTCGATGCTGACGTACAGCATGTGCAGGCTATTATTCTGGCTCCGACACGCGAGCTGTGTTTGCAGATTGGTAATGATATAGCTTCTTACACGAAATTCATGAACGTTAAAGTGACCGCTGTTTACGGCGGGGCACCTATAACGAAACAGATTAAAGAACTACAGGGTCGCCCACAAATAGTTGTGGGTACTCCAGGACGTACTTTAGATCTTATCCAGCGCAAGAAATTACGCATTGAAGATGTTCAGTTTCTAGTTTTGGATGAGGCTGATGAAATGTTAAGCATGGGATTCCAAGACGAATTGGACGCCATCCTAGCGAATACGCCAGAGCACAAACAAACCTTATGTTTTAGTGCAACTATGCCAGATGGCATGAAGCACCTCACCAAGAAATACCTTAATGATCCTAAGGAAATTTCAGCGGGAAAACGCAATATAAGTGCATCGAATGTAGCGCATGAACTCTACGTCGTGGGCTCGAAAAACACCTACGAGGCCATGCGTCGTATCGTGGATTTCAATCCGAACATGTACGGTATCGTATTTTGTAGAACGCGCCGAGAAACGCAGAGTATTGCTGAACAATTAGTTGGCGACGGCTATCGTGCTGAAGCCATTCACGGAGATCTCAGTCAGGCACAGCGTGATGACGTGATGAGTCGTTTCCGTCGTAAAAAACTAAACCTCATGGTAGCGACTGATGTTGCAGCCCGTGGTATTGATGTAAACGACCTTACCCACGTGATCAACGTGAACATACCTGATGATCCAGAGGTATATGTCCACCGTTCTGGACGCACGGGGCGCGCCGGCGCTAGTGGAATTTCATTAGTGATCACTCACGGTCGCAACATGAGAAAAGTTAAAAGTCTTGAACGCCTCATTGGCAAACAGTTCGAAGAAAAAACAGTGCCTAGCGGAGATGATATTTGTGGTATTAAAATGAAAGAGGCGATCGACGAAATCGTTAGCTACGAGCATACCACAACTATAGATCCGCAGCTTTTGGATGTAGCCATGGATAAATTGGCGCATTTAAGTAAAGCAGAATTGATCGAGCGCTTTGTAGGGCACGAAACATCTGTCATGCTCAGCCGATACCGTGGAGCGCGCGATATTAACGAGAAAGCTTCTAGTCCAAAAGAGCACGGAAAACGCGATCGTTCTACAGGAAGAGAAGAAGGATTTAAAACCGTTGTTATTGATTTAGGTTACCGTCAGAATGTTAACCCAAGCCGTATCATGGGTCTGATCAACGATGCCATGGAAGGAACGAAAGTGCGTATCGGTAAAATCGATATGGACAAAACTTTCACAAAAATAGATATCGAAGACCGTCATGCTGTAGAAGTTGCTGCACGTTTAAATGGTGCGAAAACAGGATCTTATGTAGTCAATTCGTACTTTGAGGAAGGCAGTAGTTCAACCAGAGCAGAGCGTCCATCTTATGGAGGCAGAGACCGCAGAGATAGTGGAGGTTATAAAGGAAAACGAAGCTTCGAAGGAGGCTCAGATCGTAGAGACAGTCGTTCTAACGACCGTCCAGTGAGACGTGAACGCATTAGCGGCGAACGCACTGAGAGACGCGAGCGCTTTAGCAACGATAGAACAAGTTCTGATAGAAGAAGCAGTGGCGGTTTCAGCAGAGACGATAACAGAAGTGGAAGTCGCACTGGTGGTGGCAGCAGTAGAACAGGTGCTCGCTCAACGGGCGGCGGCTACGGCAAGCCTAAATCGGGCGGAGGTTACCCTAAAGGCAACTCTAGCAGTGCCGGAAGAGGACGTAGAAGTTTCTAGCAGAAAGCTTACTTTAGATTCAAAGGATTGAAATGAAGGTAGCGCAAACAGTATGGATCACAGGAGCATCAAGCGGCATAGGTGAGGCACTTGCTTTGACGTATAACGCAAAAGGCTACCATACTATTTTAAGTGCGCGCCGTTCGGAGCGATTGGCATCGATTCAAAAACGATTAGCTTATCCAGAACATAGCTACCTCCTTCCTTTAGATTTAGAACAAAATGAAAACGCCGAAGTTTGGACCAACCAAGCTTTGGCGTTTACAGGTTCTATTGACCTCTTGATCAACAATGCCGGAATGGGACATCTAGGAACAGTACTAGAAATGACACTACCGGTCGAGCGAAAGGTTCTAGAAGTGAATTTTTGGGGGTGCGTGGCTTTAACTAAAGCAGTACTTCCGCACATGCAAAAGCGGAATAGCGGACAGATTTGGACCATTGCAAGCATTTTAGGTCATTTCGGATCTCCCAAATTAGCAGCATATGCCGCGAGTAAATATGCACTTGTTGGATATTTCGAAAGCTTGCAATACGAACTACGCTCAAGTGCTGTCCATGTTGGACTAGTTAGTCCTGGTTTTATAAACACGTCCGTCACCCTAAACAGTTTGGGCCCGGATGGAATACCTATCCAAAAAAACAGTGCAGCGCAAGAAAAAGGTATGCTTCCAATGGAGTTCGCCCGAAAATTTTACAACCGTACCGCAAAACGCAGGCCCAGTAGACATCTGTTTATAGGTAGGTACGAAATTCTAGCGGTACCTTTCAAGCGTTTCTTTCCGAATTTATTTTTCAGTATCTACGGAAAACTGACCGATGTCACGAGACAAAAGAAAAACTAGCAATTATATTTGAGTTCACAATTTATACCCCATGGCACAAGGAATAATCAACCCAAAATATCTAGACGTCAACTTTGTCGGCGCATTTAAGGAGGCATACGAAAGTGCGAAGCCTTGTAAATATTTGGTCATGGAAAATTTCTTCACTGAGGAAATTGCGAATGATTTATTCGCTCACTTCCCGTCCATTGATGATTTGAACGTAAAACGTAAAAGCTTAAATGAGGATAAAAGCGAAGATTATCATTTTGACCGCTGGCATCCTTCATTTTCAAAAGCACGCGAAGCCGTAGCGTCTAAAGACTGGAGTGACCAATTAAGTCGCATTACGAGCATTGAAGGGCTACATACTACTACAGATGCATTAGGTTCAGGAGTACATCAAGGAAAAAACGGTTCGTACGTCGACATTCACATTGATGTAAATATGAATTCAAAACTTGGCCTTTGGCGTAGGATCAACCTACTGGTTTACCTCAACAAGAATTGGAAACCGGAATACGGTGGCGCACTTGAATTATGGAATAAGGAGATGACGGAATGTGTAACTCAGGTACCTCCAACCTTCAATACTGCAGTAATCTTTTATACCGACGACAATAGCCCACACGGCTACAAAAAAATAAATATCCCGGAAGGTGAATCTCGAAAGAGTTTCTATACTTATTTCTATACGAAACCTGAGAAAGGTGTGAGCTACCGTGATTCAAAATTTGTTTCTAGACCGGATGATAAGGCCACAAAAAAAGTAGCCACAGGTATTAAAGAGGCTTTAAAGGTCAATGGGAAAAAGTTGCTTAAAGCTTTAGGAATTAAAGACTTGGATTTCCAAGACAAAAACTAACACTGCACTTTTGGTGTATCATGAATGAAAAGCTGCCTTTGTGCAGCTTTTTTTTATCCAACGTGAATATTTGCCTTTGGGTACTTGAAAGAATTCACCTGCTGACGCTGACCGCTCAATGCGAACGCTAAGGTTAATGTACCTACCCTTCCCGCTAGCATGGAAAGCATAAGTACAGTTTTTGAACCGATGCCAAGTTCGGCTGTGATGCCCGTACTTAAGCCAACAGTACAGAATGCACTTACCTCTTCAAAAGCGAGGTCAAGTAAGTCGATAGAAGGTTCTAGAATAGTAAGGGCAAATATGCCCAATAGAATGCTCACGGCGGAAAAAAGGAATATCGCAAAAGCGCGATTCATTAGTTCCCATGGGATTTGTGTTCTGTAAAGGTTGATACTCTTTTTACCTTGAATCGTTGCAGAGGCGCTCATAAAAACTAAGGCGAACGTACTGGTTTTTATCCCTCCCGCAGTGGACCCTGAACCGCCTCCAATAAACATTAAGAAAATCAAGAATAATAAGGCAGGGGTCGCTAAGGAACCTATTGAAATAGTATTAAAGCCCGCGGTACGCGCGGTAATGCTTTGGAAAAAGCTATGACTGATGTGCGCACCTACATTTTCACTTCCCGGATCTAGAAAGAAAAATACTACCCCTCCAACTACAATTAACGTAGCAGATACCACTAACCCTAGCTTCGTTCCAATACGCAAGCCACGCCAAGAGCGAACGATAGGCTGTTTTATCCATTGCTGGCGAAGCACATCGGTTAGGGTACCAAAACCGATACCGCCAAGTACGATTAACAGGGCAATTACCCAGTGCACGCCAAAATCCCATTGGACATTGGTGCTAGCGAGAGAATCCGTAAAAAGTGAAAAGCCTGCATTATTAAAGGCAGAAATGCTGTGGAACATGCTATAGAAAATGGTCGTTCCTAAGGTATCAAACTCATTGCGCCACAAAAATCCTAGTAAAAGTGCGCCGGTCGCTTCGATAAATAAGGTAAGCCTGAAAATTGCAGAAATAAGTGAACGTGAACGCTTTAAATCTTCGCCTAAATTCTCACTCATGAAGTTTTGCTGACGCATTCCAAATCCACCTCTAAGTATTGCAAAAAGTGCTGCAAATGAGATAATGTTCAATCCACCTAGCTGCATCAGTAACATGACAATGAATTGGCCCTTGACACTAAGGACTCCACTTATGTCTATCGTACTTAAACCCGTAACACAACTTGCGGAAATACTCGTAAACAATGCGGTTAATACGTCGAGACCCTCATTCCCAGCAATGGTCATTTCAGGTAACATCAACAGCCCTGTACCAAGCGCAATTAAAACTAGAAAACTTAGTACCAATAACGTTGGTGGGCTGAGTTTCGATTTCGGCAATAGCTCACCGACTTTACCAAATTCAAGACCCACAATCACAAGAACATAACACTGCAATACAATCAAAAAACTCTCCTGAAGCCCAGGTATTTTCAGCAATAACCCTATTTGGTTAAGTAACTCGAAACCGGTCAAGTTGATCACTAGTATATCCACTATCAGAAAGAGCATTAATACACTCTCCCATTTTCGGTTCTTCAGAAATTGTATTGGATGAAAATTGTAAAAAAGCTCAAGAAGAAATTTAACTAAGTAATAGCCTATAGAGCCCCGAACAATGTATCCTATCCATCTATTTTGATGTGCTTCTAACTCATATCCATGATAAAAAACCAGTGCTACTAGTGTCGTTAAAGCAACCAACACACTTCCTCGCGAGAGCATTCGCAACATGAAGTCACGGCTATCGTAAAGCCTAATATTGATGCGCTCACGGAGCGCATTGAATCGCGATTCTATGCTCAAAATATACTCTTCTCTTAACCCGAAGTTAGGACTATTCCTCGAAACAAGCTTTGGCTCAGTACCCTTCGTATGATTTTTCTTCCCTGAGGTTGGAGCCGGTAAGATTATTAATAGTGCTCTTCAAGACAGCGCGTCGATCATTTAAAACATAGACCTCACGTGCCAAAGTAATAAACGTCTCGCCGAAGTCTCTTGCCTTTTCTTTCAATCGCAAGGCATCTTCAACGTCCCAGAGTGCCTCATTAGTTGAACGAAGTTCTGCAGTGGCTTGACTATACTCTTCCAGATTTGATACCAATGTCTCGATGTGTTGGACGGCGTTTTGAAGTGCTGCATATTCTTTTCGAATGTTCCGAACCTTTTCTAAATCTAGAATTCGCTCCAATTTTATCTCTAAAATGGAAACCTTATCTAATATTTCACCGTTCGAAACTTCTATCTTCAAAATAAATGGACTTAGTCCTCTAAGTTAGCTACTGCAACTTTAACTCTTTTTACCGCTTCCTCGAGCTCAGCTTCTGCAGCAGCATATGAGAACCTGATATATCCGGGCAATCCAAATGCATCACCAGGAACGGTACTCACCAAACCTTCTTCTAATAGATACATGCTCACGTCGAGCGCGGTCTCTAAAACTTGTCCGTTAAATTTCTTCCCTAAAAGGGCCGTTATTCTTGGAAAAACATAAAAAGCACCAGGAGGAGTTTCTAATTCAAACCCCGGGATTTCTTTCATCCACGCGACCATTTTCTCTCGACGGTACGCGAATTTTTCCACCATATAATTAACCTTAGACGGATCTGACTCAACAGCAGCTTTGCATGCACGTTGCGCAATAGAGTTGGCGCCAGAGGTGAAATTCGATTGAAACTTTGTACACGCTTTGGCAATCCATTCGGGCGCCCCTATGTATCCGATACGCCAACCGGTCATCGCAAATCCTTTTGAAAGGCCGTTAACAGTAATAGTCTGGTTATATACCTCTGGAAAACTAGCTATTGAGACATGGCTGACCTCACCGTAGTTGAGCAACTCGTATATCTCATCGGAGATAATGTAGAGGTTTGGATGCTTTGCCACTACAGCTGCAATCGCCGCTAAATCCTCTTTGCTGTATACCGCTCCACAAGGATTGTTTGGTGAAGAGAATATGAGGACTTTAGATTTTGGAGTAATGGCCGATTCTAACTGAGCAGCAGTAATTTTAAAACCACTTTCCATGGTTGTCGGCAGAACTTTAACATCGGCACCACAGTAATCCGCTTGATCCATATAGCTTACCCAATACGGCGCTGGAATGATTACTTCATCCCCAGGATTAACTAAGGCTAAGAAAATATTCAAAAGACTCTGTTTCGCCCCTGTGCTGATCACAATCTGATCCGCTGTATATTCAATACCGTTATCTCGCTTAAATTTTGCGGCAATACTTTCTCTAACATCAGTAAAACCAGGAACCGGCATATAATGCGTAAAGTTCTCAACCATAGCTTGAGAAGCAGATTCCTTGATAAAGTCTGGAGTGTCAAAATCAGGTTCACCAAGAGACAAGCTAATTACATTTTTACCTGTAGCACTCAATTCGCGTGCCTTTTTCGCCATCTCAATGGTCATGGGAAGACCCATCTGTTGTGCTCTTTTTGAAAGTGATTGCATGAATAAAGTATAATAAGGTGGCAAAAATAACGATATTTGTATGCCTCAAGACAAATTCATGGAAGCATTTATTGAAATTCTAAAGTATACTTTTCCAGCGGCTTTAATGCTGTTGCTCACCTATTTACTGCTGTCAAACTTTGTAGATAACGAAGAAAAAAGACGCCAATTTTACTTGCGTAAAGATTTGCAGAAAAAGGCGCTTCCTATGCGATTTCAGGCATACGAACGGATTATTGTACTTCTAGAACGGATTAGCCCAAACCGTCTTGTGCTGCGAGTTAAACCGGGAAATATGGACATTGGTAATTACAGAAAGCTCCTGGTCAATGCCGTTCGCGAGGAGTTTGACTACAATATTTCTCAACAGGTTTATGTTACTGATGGTGCTTGGAATCATGTCGTAAGTGCAAAAAGTCAAGTGGTTTCGTTGATCAACAAAACGACTGCTGAATTAGGTGCGGAAGCGACTGCAGCAGATTTAAGCCGAAAGTTGATTGAACTTGAGATGACGGGAGATATCTTCCCAACTAAGGCCGCCATTCTTTTGTTAAAGCACGAAGCCGCTCGAAACTTCTAGACCTTTCCTTTTAAGGATTTGACCATTTCCGCACTTGCCTCGAAAGGATTCAGGTTTCCTAGCGCGACCTCAGCCTTCAATGCTTCGTAGTCCCTTTTCCAGTCCTCGTCTTTGCGTAATAGCTCGAATACGCCATCGCGCACGGCATGCTCGAACCAGTACTCTTGTTGATCCTTGCGTTTCTTGTCGAACCAACCTTTTGATTGACTGTGTCGACGGTATCGGTCGAAGGATGTATCCAGCTCATTGAAGCCAAAGCCAGTCAAACCTGAAGTGAGCAGCACCGGGGGATGCCAGTCGAATTTCTTATTCGTAAAAAGTTGTAGCGCACTCCGAATCGCGAGGGCACTTCGTTCACCCGCTGGTGTATTTGGCGGTTCACTTTTATTTATAGCGATGATATCAGCCATTTCCATAATCCCCTTTTTCAAGCCTTGCAGTTCATCGCCTGTTCCGGGCATCGCCAAGAAAAGAAAACAATCGACCAATTGAGCGACCAACGTCTCACTCTGTCCAACACCAACCGTTTCAACGAAAATATAGTTGAATCCTGCTGCTTCACAGAGCAATAAGGCCTCTCTAGTCTTTTTTGCGACGCCGCCTAGATTCCCGCCTGATGAACTAGGACGAATGAACGCGCGCTCGTGCTTACCCAACTCCATCATTCGCGTTTTATCACCTAAAATAGACCCCTTGCTGACCTCCGATGAAGGGTCAACGGCGAGTACAGCTACACGAGCAGTTTCATCTGATTTTAGTAAGGCACTTCCGTAAGATTCAAGAAAAGTACTTTTACCTACACCTGGAACGCCGGTTACACCTATGCGAAAACTGCTGCCTGTGTGTGGCATTAATGCATGTAGGAGGGCTCGAGCATTCTCCTTATCCGCAACGGCGTTGCTCTCCACCAACGTAATGCCTTGCGCTAATGCAGGAAGATTCCCGTCAATAATATCCTTGGCTAATTCAGCAACGGAACGACTCCATCTTTTACCCGCTCTAAGTTTAGGGTTAACAGAAGGCGCATTCTTTACACCTTTGGTAATATGTAGCGCCTTTTTAGCCATTATGCTTTATCGATATACGCTTGAAGGTAATTGAAATCGGCGGTAAGTGCACCATCACTGCATTCGGTCGCACGAAACAAGATGTGCTCTTTGTCCCCATCAAACAAGGCTGGAATTACATGTTCGATCAAATCAGACCCAAAACTCAACGAAGCATCGCGCGGTAATTCACACGGAAGATTATCCACAGCCATTACTCCTATTGCTTCCGGATCATCATGCGCCACCTCCTTCTCTTCACGCGCCAAATACCCGTAGAAGGGTTCAGCAATTGTTGAAGGACGAAGTGTCGAGGCCACAGGTCCATCAATATCACAGCTGATGTCGGATACATAGGTAATTGCGAAATCTAGCCGCTTAGCGTCCGCCCTAGTGAATATGAAAGGTGCACGACTGTCGTAATAATGCCCAGCTATGTAGAGTTTTGCATACGGGGCATACTGCATGAAATTGCTTTCAAAACCACTTGGGTCCGCAAATAGCTCTTTGCGATCGAAAGGACTTCCGTCGCTGGTCCTATAGTAGTGTTCCACGTCTAACTGACTCCAAAAAGAACCTTCGTGATTTTCAATTTCTACAGGAGCGATTTGTGGAATTCCAGCCGCTTGCAAGGTCTCCACGGCACCGCTCGCAACACGACCTTTTCCGGTGAGTAAAATTCTCATATCCGATGGCCAATCCACACCTTTTAATTGCGCGAACATATCCTGCATGTCGCGACATTCATGCGCAGGCTTGAGCGCAAACTGCCCGTATTTCTCGCCCCATCCTCTGAGTCCGTTGTAGGCGCCAACGAGCCCGGCGAATCGGCCAAAAGCAACCACTCGATTGCCGTTTTTCTTCAATAATTCATAATCTATAAGACGAATATTACGGTCAACACACGCTTTCAAAAGCTTTGCGTTATAGGGCTGCTGTTTGTAGGTATGAGAGAAGAAAAAATAGGTTTTGTTGGGAATGAGCTGATCAATGGGTACCTCTTTCACTCCGAAAAGGACGTCGCAATCACTCAAATCCTGTTGCAGAGCAATGCCTGCTTCTACATATTCGTCATCTGCAATGGCACGAATAGCCGAAGGCTGAACGACTACGTCACAATCAAAATTACTTTTCAATGCCGCAGCATGTGCTGGAGTTAACGCAACGCGCTTATCCACTGGAACCTTACCCTCTTTTAATATGCCGATTTTCATATGCTTAAAGATAGTACAGATTTTAGCGTCAATTCCCATAGTTCCTTCGTTGATGTGCACATATTTGGCGTAGAATTCGCGTATCTTCGCACTCCACATCTTTTCTGGGGCTGACTGGTTTTGACAGCAAGCCGAAGGTTGATGTAAGCATGTCGAGCGCTGAAGGGGCAGCTCGTTAATACACCGCTTCATTTTTTTTAACTGGCGAAGATTCTTACGCTTTGGCCGCTTAATCTGACAGGATGTCGATTTTGCTAATCCTATACTAGGTATAGGAGCTGAACATCTCGCAGGAGCCCCCGTCCTGAGGCGACTGATCACGAGGTGTGGAAAATTCAGGAATGCAGTTAGCCTTCGCTTCGCGGGCTAGCCTAAGTCTAGAAGATAAGCCGTGATTAGGGTGCTTGTGCTCAGAGATCGGTCGAAAATCTAATCACAAGATAAACATGTAGAAAGCCTCAGGCTTCCTTGTTTGGACGCGGGTTCGATTCCCGCCAGCTCCACTTGGTGATCGAAGCAAAGGAACAAAGCCAGCGCAATGAAATTGCGCTGGCTTTTTCTTTAGATAAAATCCGAAAAATCTTGAGGATTTTGGAGAAAGAGAAAAAATGCCGCGAACGCAAAACGGGTACAGGCTTTGTTCGAGCGAAAGATCCACTCCGAACGGCGCCTTATACATTCTTACAAATTCCATTGTACCTTTCATAGATGGATCGGATACTATTAATGACACTTGGCTCACGCGGGGATATGGAACCTTATCTAGCTTTGGGCGAAGAACTTAAAGAGAATGGATATGAGGTAGGTTTCTGTATGCCGGAACAATTTCGTTCACTGGCCGCAGAGGTGAGTGAACATTTCTTCCCGATGACTCACGAATACCTCGACTTAATCGACTCACCCGATGTCAAAAAAATTACCGGGCAAATCGGTTCTGGGTGGAGTCGCATAAGTACTCTATTTAAGCTCCTGCGAGAAACAAAGCCGATTCAAGAGCAACTCATCCGCGACCAGCGGGACGCTGATATGAGCTTTAAGCCAGATCGAATCATCTACCATATCAAATGTGCTTATCCCGTTATGGCAGCCTTGCGCGATGGTCGGCGTGTTGAATTACTTATACCGATGCCGTGTTTAGTGCATCCCGTTCGTGAATTACCCGCTATAGGTATGGGACAATTCAATAATCACTTGTGGAACAAAATGAGTTATGCATTGACCAATTCAGCAATGATTTCCCAAGCCATCATCGGGTATGGGAACAAGATCATGAAAGAATGGAATTGGGCACCCTTTAAACGAAAAGAAGTAAAGCGTTTTTTACTTTCGGAAGTGCCGGTTGAATACGCCATTTCTAAGCGACTTTTTCCCCAGCCTAACTACTGGCCAGACCACGTCAAAGTCACTGATTTTCGAGAGCGGAATAAGTCCAAACACTGGAAACCTTCTGAAGATCTCGCTCGCTTTATCGAGAAATACCCGAACCCGCTGTATGTTGGATTCGGCTCTATGATCAATGCTAAACCAAAAGAAGTGGGCCAAGCCTTACTCGAACTAAGCAATAAACACAACCTTCCCATTTTCATCAACTCGAGTTGGGGCGGTATTGAAATAGAAAGTCCTTTACCCGAAAATATCTTTCTAGTAAAGGACATTCCCTACGATTGGCTCTTTAGTCGCGTTTGCGCCGTGGTACACCACGGTGGCTCTGGAACCACTCATAGTGCATTGCGTTTTGATCGTCCTCAGCTCATTTTACCGCATATTGCCGATCAATTCCTCTGGAATAAGCTAATCAACGAAGCTGGCATAGGACCTTTAGGGTTCCCCATTAAAAAATTTACATCCGCACTTTTTGAAGAAAAAGTATTGGAATTGCTCAAATACTAACGTCTTCTTGACGGTCGCTTTCCGCGAGCAGGAGCTCCAGAGCGTGAATTTCCTCCTCCATGCTTAGGACCGCGGCTCGTGCGCGGCGCACGCTGACCTTGCTTAGCGGGAATACGGTTTTCAGGAACCGACCATTCCTCAGCAGCCCCCTCCGTAAAAGGATGTTCCTCTATCAAAGGAACTTGGGCCTTAATGAGCTTTTCAATATCCTTCAAGTAACCCCGCTCATCTGCTGCGCAAAAAGATATTGACGAACCAGAAGCCTCTGCACGTCCCGTCCGCCCAATCCGGTGAACATAGGTCTCAGAGATATTGGGAAGCTCATAATTCACCACATGCTCTAATCCTGAAATATCAATTCCACGAGCGGCAATATCTGTGGCCACTAATACACGAACATTCCCTTCTTTAAATCCTTTTAGCGCTTTCTGACGGGCATTTTGGCTTTTATTGCCATGAATAGCTGCTGCGCTTACGCCTTTCTTTTCAAGAATTCGGACGACTTTATCGCAGCCGTGCTTCGTTCTACCAAAGACTAGGACACTACCTTCTAATTCTTCCAATAAGTGGATAAGTAGTGATGGCTTTTCGCCTTTACTCACATAGTAGACACACTGCGAAACGCGCTCCGCTGTGGGTTTTTCCACAGCAATTCGAACTTGTTTGTAGTTAGGCTTTAAAATTTGACCACTCAACTCCATGATTGTCTTCGGCATCGTTGCAGAAAAAAACAGGCTTTGACGTTTAGAAGGAAGTAAACGAAGTAGCTTTTTTATATCATGAATGAAGCCCATATCCAGCATTTGATCGGCTTCATCAAGAACGAAATGCGTTAGGGAGCGTAGGTCTATAAATCCTTGACTTTGTAAATCTAATAATCGTCCAGGCGTTGCAACTAAAATATCCACCCCTCTTTTGAGCTGATCAATTTGCGGATTAGCTCCTACGCCGCCAAAAATAACTGCGGTACGAAGGGATGTTCCTGAAGAATAGCGCTTAGCATTTTCGGCAACTTGTAATGCCAATTCTCTGGTTGGAGTAACTACCAAAGCTTTTATGCTTCTTCTGCGTTCGCTTGGCGCATCCAGAATATTTTGAATGATAGGTATGGTAAATGCAGCCGTCTTACCGGTCCCTGTTTGGGCGGTTCCGAGTAAATCGTAGCCCTCTAAAAGGACGGGGATGCTTTGGGCTTGAATAGGTGTAGGTTGTGTGTAGCCTTGTTCTTTTAAGGCCGATAGGATTTGGGGCTTGAGCCCCAATGAATCAAAGGTCATATGTTCTTTTTAGGCTGTCGTTAACTTAACGCAGCACTGCAAATGTAGGCTTTCTGTAGTGAGTGAAATTTTATTTTGCAAAATCGATAGTATTACTATTATTTTTGCGGTGCTAAACAATTATTTAAAACTAGCGTTGTACTCGAATATGAATGCATTAAACATTACCATAAGCGCAAAGCTTTACAGCAAAAACCCGGATGAAACAGAGCTGGGAAGACGCATTTTATCGAAGAGTATTGAATTGATGGACGAGCTGGGTTATGAGCAATTGACTTTTAAAAAAGTGGCTCGAGAAATCATCAGTACAGAATCTGGAGTGTATCGTTACTTTCAAAACAAGCACCAGCTACTGACTTACCTGATTAATTGGTATTGGGGCTGGCTCGAAGTAAAAATGGCTCAGGAATTCATGCTGCTTAATAGTCCGGAAGAAAAACTTAAAAGAGCCATCCAGCTTCTAGTGCTTCCTATGGATCAGGACGAGCGTATTCCTCACATCGATGAGCGCGCCTTGCAACGAATGGTTGTTGCTGAATACCCTAAGATATATCTCACCAAAGATGTAGATCAAGAAAACAAAGAAGGCTATTTCCTGGGGTACAAGCAGATTTGTGAGACCTTAAGTCAATTGGCTTTGCAAATCAATCCAGGCTACCCGTATCCGCACAGCTTATTTGCGACCATTATTGAGGCTGCCCAGAGTCAACAATTTTTCGCTGAACATCTACCCCGCCTTTCCGATTCATCTGGGAGCAAGGAAGAAATCGTACACTTTCTAACAGATATGACCCTTAAATCTCTGTACGACTAATGACTAAAAACCCTTTCCAAAAATTCATCGCGATGTTAGCTGAAGACCGTCGCGACATCCTATACCTGTACCTCTATGCCTTATTCTATGCATTGGTAAATCTAAGTTTACCTTTAGGTGTTCAGGCGATTGTAGGACTTATTCAAGCAGGTACTGTAAGCACCAGTTGGATTATTCTAAGCGCTTTAGTTACCATTGGCGTTATTGTAGGGGGCATACTCCAAGTATTGCAATTGTCTATTTCGGAAATTCTTCAACAACGCATTTTTACGAGGGCTGCCTTTGAATTCACTTACCGTATACCAAGGTTTCAAAACCAATCCATTCGGGGCACCTATCCGCCCGAGCTTATTAATCGCTTTTTTGATACGCTCAATGTGCAAAAAGGACTATCGAAAATGCTCATGGATTTTAGTGCTTCTACGCTACAGATTGTCATTGGTTTAATCCTACTTGCTACGTACCATCCTTTCTTCATCACTTTTGGATTAGCACTCATTGCACTGCTCGCTGCCATTCTTTATTACACCGGGCCAAGAGGTCTCGAGAGTAGTATGAAAGAAAGTACATTCAAATACAAAATCGCACATTGGCTAAAGGAGATTGCTCGCACTATGGATACGTTTAAACGTGCTGGGCATACAGAACTTCCGCTAGAGAAAACAGATCATTTGGTTGAGCAATACCTCATTCACCGCAAAAAACATTGGAAGGTGTTAATCTTCCAATACGCAAATATTGTAGGCTTCAAAGCACTGGTAACGCTGGGTTTATTAATCATCGGCGGTTTGCTTGTGATACAAAATGAAATAAATGTTGGCCAATTCGTCGCTTCGGAAATCGTCATCATCCTTATCGTTAACTCGGCCGAAAAACTTATTCTAACCATGGAGCCCATCTACGATGTACTCACTGCCGTAGAGAAAATGAGTTCCGTCACTGATATCCCACTTGAGGAAGACCAAGGAAATGTACTTTTCGAAGACATTGACACAGGTATGGGCGCTGATATTGAGCTGAAAGACCTCGTCTACACATCCGAAGACGGCTCTCGCGCGATTCTCTCTAGCCTAAACCTTACCATACCTACCGGTTCGAGAGCTGTAATCACCGGTAAAAATGGATCGGGAAAATCCACTCTATTGCGCTTAATGGCGGTTCAATATGAACCCACCAAGGGAACGGTAAGCTTTAACGGGTACCCAACAGGGTCCCTGAATACTGCCGATTTAAGGTACCATGTGGGCGATTGTTTTCTAAGCGAAGACCTTTTCGAAGGAACACTTTTAGAAAATATCACATTAGGACGTCCTGAAATAGAACTTGAAGACGTACGTTGGGCAACTGCCGGATTGGGACTCTTAGCATTTATTAAAAGCCTAGATAAAGGATTGGAGACCGCCGTTGGCCCAACCACCCGACCTTTATCCAGCAGTATTGTTGAAAGAATTCTCCTCGCAAGAAGCATTGTGACACGTCCACGCTTGCTACTTCTTGATGATATTTTCCATCTGTTTGACCCAAAAGAACGTGAGAAAATCATTGACTTCTTGTGGGACGATCGCCAGCCCTGGACACTCGTGGCGGCATCTAATCTTGAGACCATAAAAACCCACAGTAACCTTACCATTGAACTCTAACAGCAGATGCTAAACATAAGTAAACAAAGAATAAACGAGCGTCTAAAAACAGAACGCTATCGAAGCTTTGGACTTTTAGGCAATCCCTTCATAGGACCTAAGGTTAAGCGTAATTTTATCATTGCTGGAGTATTGAGTCTGGTCATCCTCTTTTTACCATGGACACAAAATATCCAAGCCAAAGGCACGGTAACCATGTTACAACCTGGACAGCGTGCGAGCGAAATACAATCTGCTATTGCAGGACAGATTGCACAGTGGTATGCACAAGAAGGTGATGTCGTTAATGCAGGAGATACCATAGCACGTTTACGAGAAATTAAAAATGAATACCTCGACCCGCGACTCATTGAGCGTACGAAAGAGCAAATAGTCGCAAAAGAAGATGGTGTAAAGAGCTATGAGCAAAAAGTAGAAGCGTTAGTCTCTTTAATTGAAAGCTTGAGGATCAACCAGCAGGTTAAGGCACAAAGCTTACAATACGATCTAGCGGCAGCAAAGGCCCAAGCAGAAAGTGATAGCGCCCAATTTATTGCGGAATCGCAAAATTTAGAAGTTGCAAAAACGCAAGTTTTACGTTTTAACCAACTGTTAGAACAAGGGTTGAAAAGTCGAACTGAGGTAGAACAGTACAGAATGAAATTGGCGCAAAGTCAAGCGAAATCTCAGGAAACTGCGCAAAAGTGGGAAATGAGTAAAAATAAATTGCTTGATGTACGCTTAGCATTAAAGAACAACACCAATGCTTTCTTAGAGAAAATAGCGAAGGCGCAGAGCGATCTGGCAACAGCAAGCAGTATGCTTGCCACGTCTCAAGGAGATTTATCGAAGCTGAGAAACACTTTGAGCAATTACGAAATGCGCAATGCCTATTACTACATCACCGCACCTCAGAATGGCATGCTCGCTAAAATCACCAAGCGCGGTATTGGCGAAACAGTGAAAGAGGGTACTTCGCTTGGAACAATCGTACCTACTTTATACGATTTAGCCGTGGAGCTCTACATCAGTCCCATAGACATGCCACTTATTCATGAAGGCTCTACGGTCCAATTCCAATTTGACGGATGGCCTGCCATCGTCTTCCGCGGATGGCCAAACACAAGCTATGGCACCTTCACCGGATCTGTGGTCGCGCTCGATCGAATCACAAACGAAAACGGCAAATACCGCTTGCTTGTTGCGCCTAGTGAAGAATGGCCTGAAAATTTACGCGCCGGTACTGGAGCGAGAGGAATAGCCTTACTAAATACAGTTCCAGTATGGTATGAAATGTGGCGACAGCTCAACGCATTCCCACCGGATTATTACGAGCCTATTCTTACTCAAGAGAGCATAGGTAAAACAAAAAGCCTGGTTGGACAATGAGACGAATTAAAGTAATATTCATCCTTCTTTTCTCTGTTTCAACTCTATCGTCTTCGGCGCAAATGATGGCGGATACCCTTTCTGTTGAGCAATTCCTATTTTGGGTAGATAGCTATCATCCGCTGATGAAAGCGGTGAATTCAAAGCTGCCTATAGCGAAAGCCGCGCTCTTAAAACAACGCGGCCAATTCGACCCCGTTGTGGCAGGTCATTTATCCAACAAAACCTATGAGAGTGAGACTTACTACAATCTTCCATCTTGGTCGCTATCCACTGCTACTGCAGGTCCCGTTCGTATCGATCTGGACTGGAACGCAACTGCCGGTCTCTACACGAACCCTCAAGATAAGCTCCCGGAAGAAGGTATGTTTGCGATTGGCGGAATGCTCGAATTGGGCAATGGACTAATCACGGACGAGCGACGCACGGCCCTTAAACTAGCGAAAGTCGGTGTGCATCTTGGCGCCGCAGAAGCTGAACTTTATCGAAACGAACTTTTACTCAAAGCTGCTAAAGATTATTGGAAATGGTTTGAAGCGCAGGAGAGCAGCCTGGCGTATTTCAGCGCACTTCAAGCGGCTAAAGAAATACAAATCATGACGCATCAAGCATTCGCTGCGGGCGATGCTTCGGGCATGGATACCTTAGATGCTAATGGCCTCGTTAGCACTTGGGAAGCCGCATATTTCTCTGCACGTCAAAAAGCCATTCAAGCATTGTTGACCATGAGTAATTGGCTTTGGAGCGAATCTTCTCAACCGTTGCTTTTGGACCCCAATGTATTGGCTTCAAAAAACTTACCTAAAGGCAGCACCCGTTCGACCCAACTGAGCGAAGAACACCCTTTACTCAGGTACAATGATGCAAAAGCCCGCCAATTCAAATTAAAAGAGAATTTGGCTAAAGAATACTTAAAACCAAAGGTCGGTATAGGTGGTGCATTTTTATTGCCAGGAAACTTTGTATCCACTCCAACGTCGACCAATTTCAACGATGGCAATAGGATCGTTAAAGCAAAAGTGGCCTTACCACTGCTTCTGCGCGAAGGACGAGGATACTCAAAAAGTCAGTCCCTGCAAACTGAGCAGTTTAACTGGGAAAGAGATGCGCAAGAAAATGCATGGTCGAACCAACTCAACGCTACTGCACAAAGTATTTTACTTCTTGAAAATGCGTTACAGTCGAATCAACGCAATGCACAGAACATGAAAGCATTATTGCGGGCTGAACGTGAAAAACTGCAAATGGGAGATTCTGAATTACTTAAAGTGAATCTTCGCACCAGTTATTACGCAGAAGCATTAATACAAGAAGCCCAAGCACAAAGTGAGCTGGGAATGAAGTGGGCAGAGTGGCTGTCACTTTCCGCCGGATTTTAAGCGCAGTTACCGCCTTCTATTTTCGTTACATTGCAGAGCGTAAAACATGCACTCTGATGAATAAAACTTGGATTTGGTCGCTCACTGTGGCGCTAGCTGGATTTTTGTTCGGCTTTGATACCGTCGTTATTTCCGGCGCCAACGCACCCATCAAAGAACTTTGGCAAACCTCGGCCTGGTTCCACGGCGTTTTCATCATGTCGATGGCGCTATGGGGCACGGTATTAGGCTCGTTAGCAGGAGGGATTCCCACAAAGCGCATTGGACGTAAGAATACCCTAATCTGGGTGGGGGTACTTTATCTGGTGAGTGCACTCGGTTCGGGACTCGCGTCAGACCCGTATATGTTCTCCTTTTTCCGATTCCTTGGTGGTGTTGGCGTTGGTGCCTCCACAGTAGCAGCTCCTACCTATATTTCCGAAATTAGCACTGCAAAAAACCGAGGGCGCTTGGTCGCTATGTATCAATTCAATATTGTCTTCGGAATTCTTATCGCCTTTATATCTAACTTCCTGCTAGATGGTTTTAACGGAACCAACGATTGGCGTTGGATGCTCGGCATAGAAGCTATTCCAGCAGCCCTCTATTGCCTCTTGATATTTGGTGTGCCAAATTCACCACGTTGGCTCGCCGTTACGAAAGGAAATGATGCACAAGCCTTGCAAACACTGGAACTTTTGTTAAATGACTCCAATGCGGCAAAGAAAGAATTAGCTGAAATTAAGCGCCACACGAATACCACTTCAGTGCAAGACAATGTCTTCAATGGAAAATTTAAGAAACCGCTCCAATTGGCTTTTCTACTCGCATTTTTCAACCAACTCAGCGGGATAAACTTTATTCTCTATTATGCCCCCGTCATTCTCGAAAATGCGGGTTTCGCATCTTCAGACTCATTATTATCATCGATATCGATTGGAGGCACGAACCTCCTTTTTACCTTCATAGGCCTGTACCTTATCGATAAAATGGGTCGTAAATCACTCATGTACATAGGCTCCATAGGTTACATTCTCTCATTGCTGATGGTAGCATACGGTTTTAAAACCGGGGCTTCAGCCGGATTCAATCTCTTCTTCATTCTTACCTTCATAGCTTCACATGCTGTAGGACAAGGCGCTGTGATTTGGGTATTTATTTCTGAAATATTCCCGAACAGCGTCAGAGCCGCAGGGCAAGCCTGGGGAACTGGGACGCACTGGGTTTTTGCTGCATTAATTACAATGTTAGGCGAAGTAGTCATAGATGCATTTCCCGGCTGGACAATCTTCGCATTCTTCGCCGCATTCATGTTCCTACAACTGCTCTTCACGCATTTTATGATGCCAGAAACAAAAGGAGTAAGCCTTGAGGAATTGCAGGACCGCCTTTCGTCTGAAGATGCCTAAGGACAACTCCTTTGTGGATCACTATTGTTTTCCTCGAGAATACAGTTTTATAGAACCGCTAATTTCGCGACGTTCGCCAGGAGTTACCTCAAGCCAATCAAAGTCAGGATGTCCGAGACCAGTTATAGGCTCTATGGCAATAAAGGACGCACCAGCAGGTCGAAAGATCTGAACTATTGACGCCAAAGCACTTATTTCCAAGCTGTAGTCCTCGTTACTGAGTCGCGGATTTTCAGCAAAGAAAAACGCGCCATCCACCTCTTTTGACCAGTCATGGCCAGCGTGGAAGAGTTTAGGTCCTGGATGGCTAAATTCATTTTTAGCCAATCGAAAAGTAGTATCTGGGCTTAATTCCCAGCGGCTCTTAACACTGAAATAGGGGTGCCAGCCCAAATGGAAAGGTAACGTACGGTCGCCATCGTTTTGTACAAATGCTTTAAAGAAAAAACCTTCTTTGCGAAGCGCATAATGAAGCTCTAAAGTGCATGGAAAGGGATAAAAATCGTGACGACCGTTGTATGAAAAAACGCACTTTATACCTTCGTTGGCATAGGAAAGTTGAAACTCTTGTTCGGTGGTAAATCCATGCAAGGCGGCACGGTGCTTTTCATCATTAATGGGCCAGTTAAATTGACGACCTGCGTAGTTCATTACATGACCCGATGCCATGCGTATTGGAAACGGAAACATAACTGCACCTGCGGCCCAATTGCCCGACTCATTTCCGAAATCATAAAGAAGGTCTTGTCCGCTTATTTTTAGCACCAATAAAGAAGCGCCTTTACTTCCTACAGTAAAGGCGCCGTACTCATTTTCAAAACTAAGGGTTTCAGCCATTAATGTCGTAAATCGCTTTCATGGCCTCCATCTGCGCTTTGTAATCGTAGTCAAGATCGAGAAGCGTTCCTTTTGAAATGTCAAAAATCCACCCGTGAACTGATGGTCCACCAGCAGTAGCATGACTTTTCTGGAAATATTCTGTTTTCAAGATATTATTACACTGCTCCAACACATTCAATTCAATTAATCTATTGTATCGATCACTTTCGTTACCAATAGCATCAAGTTCGGTCGCGTGCAATCTATAAACGTCTCTTATCTCGCGAAGCCATCCGTCGATAAGACCTAGACTTTGATTACCCATTGCCGCGGCAACACCGCCACAATTGTAATGACCACAGACAACCACATGCTTCACTTTCAAATGTTCTATCGCATAAAGAATCACACTATGTATGTTCATATCAGTATTGACAACTAGATTGGCAACATTGCGATGCACAAATACTTCTCCTGGTTCAAGACCCATGATATTATTCACTGGAACGCGAGAATCGGCGCAACTAATAAATAAAAAATCCGGGCTTTGCCCTTTAGCTAAATGCTCAAAGAATTCTGGATTGGATGCAGAATGATGTGCTGCCCAATTCTTGTTATTCTCAAAGACTTGACGATATGTATCGCTCATATGTAGATGATTTTGTTGAATCCCTAAGCTAAGAAATGTGCTCAACTACCGAAAATTTTATTTGAATGGGCTACGTAGCACATAATGCTTGGGCTGGTAGCGTTTTTGAGCCAGTCTCAACAGTCGTTTGAAAAACCAATTTTCGGAGTAAAATGAAAAATAATTCTCTTCAGGTACAGCACCGTAGGTACTTTTAATTTCAGTGGCCGTTCTGCCTAAACTCACTTTATTGAACCCTCCTTCAATACCCAAGCGAATCATATGAAACATAGTAAAGCTGTAGAAATCTTGGGGAGCACTGTGCTTCGATCCGAAATGCATAGCGCGTAAGAGTTTTCCGTCATCCACAGTTGATATAAATCCAACCAATTCATCTTCATGAAAGAAACCGTACATCTTAAATGAAGCTCCAAAGCAATCCTGGTACATTTCCAAAAGCCATTCTAAATTTTCTGGCATAGCCACCACCTTATCAGTCAAGGTAATAGCCAAAAGCTGGGCAGCTGTTTTAAACTCTGTAGTTGCTGATTGTAAGATGCGGACTTCTAGAGTAGAGTTGGACTTTACCGCCTTATTAAGGCGGGCTCTGTACTTCTTTTTCAACTCTTGCGCATAGGATTCAAAAGATTCCCACCGCACAGGAACAATCATTAACGGATCAGCCTTGAAGGACACCCAATGACTACTCTCATCCATGGACTCCTCGGTCACAGTCAATAATAACTTAACGCGAACACGCATCTGTGTTAGCGCCCCGAGCGCATGATTCGCACGTTCGGTACTCAATATCCAGAAACCCGGTAACCACGGACTACCTACTACTTGCAGAATTCCTTTACGTATCCAACGGTTCAATACCGCCAATCTTCGTTGGCGTGCATATTGACCGGAACTTTGACGTACTAAGGGTCTAGTTAGCGGCAGTAGCGTTCCATCCGGCAGGGAAATGGTTGTTCCAGGCAACTTACCTACTATTGCATTTTCAGCGGTCGTCTGCATGTAATTTAATTATACGATATTAGAGGTTAAGTCAACGCCCATGTTTACACCCAACGAGTTCCAAGTTCAATTGTTTGCGCAGATTTTCGGCTCGACCAAAGGTAAATCGAAAATCACTCAAGATCTCATGGGCGTTTTGGGATGTTCGCGTGCTTCACTTTACCGAAAACGTACAGGTTCGACGCCATTGACAGCGGATGAACTCGTAAAATTAGCCAACCATTTCTCACTGAGTATCGACGCTTTAAGAACGAATTCTGAGGAGAACGCGCAAATCGTTGTCTGCACAACCATGCCGCCTATTAAGCAGTATAGCGATATCGATTTCTATCTTGAAAATACACGAAGAAATCTAGAAATAGCCGTTCAACAACCTGATGCACAGCTCTACTTTACTGCCAAAGAACTCCCCCTCTATCGCTACATGAATCAGCCGACGCTTAGTGCATTTAGGTACTATTTATGGATCATGGAAAACATACGTCGTCACCAACGTTTTGACCCTGTGGAGGTTCCTTCAGAATTGATTCAAAAAGGAGCCGATTTAACAAAACTGAGTCAAGGCATTAAAACCACTGAGTTTTGGACGGCAAGTGCATTCGATAACTTAATCGGTCAAATCAGCTATACTCAAGCCTCGGGACGTATTTCGGGTCGTATACTCGCGCAGTTAAAACTAGAATTACTTCAAGTAGTTGACGAATTAGCAGAAAATATAATCAGCGAAAAGTCTAGCGCTGGTGCTCCCTATCAGATGGTCTTGTGTCATTACTTGACATTAAGCGATGGAGCGCTCATTGAAATTGGCCCCAATTACAGCGAAGTCCTCTTCTCTTATGGTTCCATAAATTACATGAAGAGCACGAACCCAAACCTGGTCAACGCCTTCAAACATGGACTGCGCTACCACAAACTTGAGGGACAAACACTGGGGTCGCTTGATCGTGACATCGTTAAGTCATTCACAGAACCTATACGTGCAAAAATTAATGCACTGTAATGCCACTGGCAATTCGAGCCGCACGTGCGCGGAGCTCGTCCATAGTCTCTTTTTCTGATCGGTCATAGGTTAACACCACACCCATTCTTCGATACGGACGTGTCGTTGGCTTTCCAAATAGTTTGAAGTCCGACTGCGGTTCCAAGCTAGCTAACTCCATACCTCCGTAAAGGGGTATTCCTTCCTTTTCTGCCAATACCACAGCACTAACGGCCGGATAACGCAATTCGATCTCAGGTATGTTCAAACCTAATAAGGATCTTGCGTGCAATTCAAACTCATTAAAATTCTGATTTCCCGCGAGCGTTACCATTCCTGTATCGTGGGGTCGAGGGCTCAATTCAGAGAAATATACAGCATCGTGACCTAAGAAAAATTCGATTCCCCAGATTCCCCAACCTCCTAGAGCTTGAGTCACTTTCTTCGCCATAGACTGAGCTTCGATGAGTTGCGATGATTCCATAGCGCACGGTTGCCAGCTTTCCTGATAGTCACCGCGCTCTTGGCGGTGTCCGATAGGCGCACAAAACAGTGTTTCACCCGATTTCTGAGTAACGGTCAACAAAGTGATTTCGGTATGGAAGTCAATAAAACCTTCTACAATAATTTCTTTTAAATCACCGCGCGAACCCTCCATAGCATAGTGAAAAGCGGTTTCGAGCTGCGAAATTTCTTTTACCACACTTTGGCCTTTTCCAGAGCTTGACATTAAGGGTTTAACCACACAAGGAAGACCTATTTTATCTACTGCTGCAGTAAACTCTTCTATGCTGGTAGCATATGCATAAGGAGCTGTTTTTAAGCCCAGTTCCTGTGCCGCTAAATCACGAATAAGCTTGCGGTTCATGGTGAAATTTGCCGCTTTTGCCGAAGGGGTTACCTGTATACCTTCTTTCTCAAATTCATACAATTTATCCGTACGAATACTTTCAACTTCAGGTACTATAATATCGGGCCGATGTTTGAGTACCGCACGCTCGAGTGCATCTCCATCGAGCATGGAAAAGACTTCAAATGCATCCGCAACTTGCATCGCTGGTGCCGCCTCGTAGGCATCACAAGCAATCACTGTACATCCCAATCTTTTTAAGGCAATAACCACCTCTTTTCCCAGCTCTCCTGAGCCCAACATCATTACTTTTCGCATGGCATAACTATTGTACTTCAAAGGTATTGGTTAAATTTGTCTTCATGCGGAAGTTCATAGTCATGGTATTCACATTGTTTTACACCCTTGTCTCAACGGGTGCAGTGAGCTTCTTGCACTTTTGTCAACATGAGGAAAGTGTCCATCTTAGTGTAGCACACGAAGAGCATTTATCCATTACAGAGGCGCCGGTATGTTGTCATACTCCGCAGAAGACACCATGCCATCCAACGGAAAAGTCCTTGGATTCTGAAGATTGTTGTGAAACTACATCCACAGAATTGGACGAAACCGCAACCAATATTGAATTTGACACGAGCGTTCATTTTGAACCGTTAGAAACCGTTCGAGCGGGGCAGTATGTTGGAGATGCTATTCCTTTTTGCAGTTCGCTGAGACTGGTTTTTGACAACGGTCCACCGATCTATATAAAATACCAAAAAATGATTCTTTATGCTTGATAATTGTTGCAACCCGCCTCAATAAATATCAAACATAAATTTATAATCGTAATGAAATCATTCTTCCTATCTATAGCGCTTTGTAGCGCATTTGCCTTAGGGGCACAAAACAAATTCAAAGAAATTTCCATCGAAGTCGACGGGCTTTGTGGCATGTGTGAGGAGCGCATCGAAAATGCCGCCTATATTCAAGGTGTTAAAAAGGCTGACTGGAGTCAAGAAACGCACCTTTTGGAACTGATATACAACAGTTCTAAAGTAGACGAAGCAGCCATAATTTCCGCGATCAACGAAGTTGGACACGACGTGAAAAATCATCCTGCGACAGACGAGCAATATGCGAATATCCACGGCTGTTGTCGTTTTAGAGATCCCGACCAAAGGGCGAAGCACGGTTTGGATGAGCAGCCTCTATGCACACCTGTTGAAACGAGTGTCAAGGATTCGTCTGACGAGAGTGAACAACAGCTTTAGATGAACACTCATTTAAAATCCCTAGGCTTAGCACTTCTGCTGGCCTTCTCGTCTTTTGCTCAGGTAGACACTTCTAGCATTCAGATGTTTGAAACCCTAGATGAAGTTGAAATAGACAGAGATCCCGGAGTACGACTCTCCAAAAAATCAGTACTTTCAAAAGAGTTGATTTCTGAAGTTGAACTTCGTAAGGCCGCTTGTTGTGACCTGAGCGAAAGTTTTGAAACTAATGCTTCTATCTCTGCTTCTTTTACGGATGCGGTAACTGGGACTAGACAAATTCGACTCTTAGGTCTGGAAGGACCATATGCATTATATACTAGAGGTAATCTTCAGACCATGGGCGGTCTTTCTTCTGTGTTAGGTCTGGCATTAATTCCTGGTGCTTGGATACAAAGTATACAACTGACAAAGGGTCCGGGAAGCGTCGTTAACGGTGCTTCTGCAATGAGCGGCCAAATTAATTATGAATTGCGTCCCAGCTTTACCAAAGAGAAAGCGCATTTCAATCTTTTTGCCGGACCAGGACGCTTTGAACAAAACGCTATTTACACCTGGAAACAAAGCCCAAAATGGTCATCGAATGTCATGGTACACGGGAGGCAGCAGCTCTTTCGTTGGGACGGAAATGAAGACGGTTACCTCGATGCACCTTTATCCAATCATGTTTTTATTCAGAATGCATGGAAACACCAAGGCGCTAATTCTGAGGCTCAATTTGGTGTAAAAGCCAGTAGTATTGACAATATTGGAGGCAGTACGCTTTACGGTACACCGACATTAGTGCCTATCTGGTCGCACGAGCTGCAAACTAATAGATATGAACTTTGGGCGAAGCGTGGCTATTTCCTTGAAGGCGGCATCAACCGCAGTATTGGAACACAGCTAAGTGTAGTCTACCAAGATTTGGACAGTTACTTCGGCAACCGTCTCTTTACCGGAAAAGAACGACGACTGTACGGTAACCTTATTTTTCAGGATAATATTTTTAATACGCGACATACCTTTAAAGGCGGTCTCGATGCCAATAGTTTTTCCATAAGCCAACAAATGTGGGAAAATGACGGTAGCTATGATGGATTATGTACGGGGGTTTATGGCGAGTACAGTTATGTCAATTCGCCAGACGGTGAAGGCTTCAGCATGATCCTGGGCCAACGAGTTGATGTCCTTAGGTACTATCTTCCTTTCTATGTTCCCAGATTACATTTGAAGTTTAACTCTGGTCCTTGGGCATTTCGAGGGCAGGCAAGTAGATCGTGGAGAATTGCAACCTTAGGAGCAGAGTATATGGGTTATATGGCCAACGACCGTACGGCAGTATTTCTAGGTAATCAAAGCGGTCAGATTACACCACCGATTGAAACATCCAATACGTATGGTATCGGAATAAATTGGTCTAAAGATGTTCTGTTCAAAGAAATGCAATGGTATGCTGACGTATTCTATACCCAATTTGCGAACAAAGTGGTCTTCGATTTTGACGGCAGTACGGATACCTTACTAATAGGATCACCCGGTGGTTCTTATCCGAATGTGCAAGAGCGTATTCTTTACAGCCCCTACTCCATTTCTGCTCAGGTTGGAGGGCAATATGAGCTGTTCCATAGAACGATGTTAAAGGCATCCTACCGTTATCAGGATGTAAAACAGCGCGACCTTACAGCGTATTATGCATCCGGAGCTATTGAGGACTATTTTAAGTTAGAAGAAGTCATTCTCAACGTACCGCATCTTATTTACTTCGGCGCAAGCTATTCCGGTAGAAAAGGAATGGGCATTGAATTGAATGCAACGTACAACAGTTCACAGCGCTTACCGCTCGTTGGTTACGAAAAGCGAAGCCCTGCTTTCACTATGCTCAACGGTCAAATCAGTAAAGAAGGTCGCGCCTTCGGACAATTTTACGTTGGAATTCAAAACGCTTTAAATGTGCGTCAGCCTAATCCCATTGTCGGTGGAAGTCTTCCTTTTGATGGTGGCTTTGACGCCTCTATTGTCTGGGGTCCCATAATGGGCCGTCAGATCTACGCCGGCTGGCGCTACGATCTGAAATTCCAAGAATAAAAAAAGGCGCCCAATGGGCGCCTTTTTTATGGTGTCCAAAATTTGACGCTACGCGCTATTTCGCGACGCATTAATATTTCCATAAAGGGAACGAACTACCATCTTCTCAAAAATGGCACGGTCTGCTTCACTTAAAGATTCTTCACGCAGTGTGATTAAGGCATACTGCTGAATGACCAAAAGCGGAAGTACAATATTCTCACGAAGTGCAATAGAAGCCTTTATGCCGGGGTTATTACTCAACAGCTCCGCCTGACCAGATATCTTTAACACCCACTGTTGTGTACGTTCAAATTCTTCGTTCAAGGAGGACCAAAACGAGCCGAATTTTATATCACTTGCCATGTAAGCTGTTAATGGAAAGAACGTCTTGCACATGCTTTGCATAGAGTTTTCTACCAGTGTTCTAAAGAATTTACTTTGACGGTATAAGGACTGCACTTCGTGCAATCGTCCTGTTTCGCTAATCTCCTGCAATGCCTTACCTAAGCCATAGAAACCGGGAATATTCATTTTAAGTTGGGACCAAGCGCCCACAAATGGTATGGCGCGAAGGTCATCCAGCTCAAGTTTTTTAGCTTGCCCGCGCTTTGAAGGTCGCGAACCAATATTTGCTTGACCATAGTATTTCAATGGACTCATTTCTTCCAAAAACTCCGTAAATAACGGATTATCCTTTAGCTCAGAGTAGTACTTCAAGCTAATGTCGCTCAACTCTTCAAGCAACTGCCTTTCATTGGGCTGAAGGATTTTCGACTCATCGTCTAATAATAAATTCTCGAGACCCGCAGTAATGAGTTGCTCCATATTGAACTGAGCACTTTCTGAAGTACCGAAATTACTAGAAATCGTCTGTCCTTGAACTGTCAACTGAATTTCAGAAGAAGCTATCTGCTGGCCAAGCGAGGCGTAAAAGTTATGCGTATTCCCACCACCGCGCGCTGGCGGTCCTCCTCGTCCGTCAAAAAAGACAACATCAATGTCGTTCAGTTTCGATATGCGCGTTAAGTTCTCTTTCGCACGGTAAATGTTCCAATTCGCACTCATGTATCCACCGTCTTTAGTCCCGTCGGAGAACCCAAGCATTATAGTCTGCTTATTTCCTCTCTGCGTTAAATGACGGCGGTAATTGGACTCCGAATACAGCGTATTCATGCTGGCACCTGCCCCCATCAAATCATCAATAGTTTCAAAAAGAGGCACTATATCTACGCTGATTTTTTCATCACCAAATGCCGTCCAACGTGCCAATGCAAAAACACGAGCGACGTCCATAGCACCGCGGCAATTAGATATGATATACCGGTGCGCACCTTTAGGGCCATTCTTCGCTTGAATCTCACGAATCACTCGGAAGCTCTGCAAGGTATCGTCAACTCTATCGTCGTCTGTAAGTGTACCGTCCCACTTTGCGTCTAAATCAAAGAGCTCTTCGGGAGTGGTCGGAACTTTCAATCCTAATTGATGTGCCACTGCATCAAATGCGCGTTTGATTTCGCGACTGTCCTGTCGGATGTCAATACTCGCAAAATGCGACCCGAACAAGGCGACACGATCTAATAGCTCTTCCACCAATTCCACGAAAATACTATCGTGTTGTTCGTGCAAGTCATTAAGGACCTTGTGCAATGCTGAACGGAACATTTTAAATTCCCATTCCTCCTGATGACGAATACAGCGAAGCACCATCTTTTCTATGTCCATCAGGTCCTCATAGACCCCTGAAAAAGAAATACGCCTCCTTAAATTTCTTAAGTCTTGATAGTAGCATTGTAAGAGCACATCACGCAATCTATTTGCTACTTGCAAAGTGGTCTCTACTGAAACAAAAGGATTGCCATCGCGATCGCCACCTGGCCAAAAACCTAAGTTAATGAGGTTCAATGTACCATCCCAATTCGGCAATGATCTTCGCATCGCCGCAGTAATATCGCCCGCACTTTGGTAAAAGACATTCTGTAGGTACCAAATTAAGTTGATTGCCTCATCGTAAGGCGTGGGCTTCGTTTTCTGGAAAAACGGCGTCTTGCCCAATTGCTTCAGATACGTTCTAATTGAAGCAAGGTCATTCTCTTGAATGGCATCCGTTAGATCCGTAATAATGGCTAAAACACGACCGGGATAAAACTGTGTAGGATGTGCTGTAAGTACCGGACGAATAGAAAAATCCTGGAGGCGATTCATCAAATCTTCTAAATTCCCAGCGCGCTCCATCCGCATCATAAATTCACTAAGAGACCCTTTACCCGAGAGGTTATTGAGTTTCCCGTAAGCCGCATCCTCTAAAGCGTCAACTAAAACTACCTGACGCTCTATGTATTGGATGACCTTGAACAAGAAATTTATTTGCTCCTTTCGATTTTCACCGTCCTTATACTCCTCAAAAAACTGCGCAATAATCTGAACGGGACTATGACCTTCAGCCAACTTTGCCAAGCAGAATTCATTCAACACGGGAATGAAAATTCCGGTGTTCTTGATCCCGTCCAAAGGCAGCGTTAAAAAGAGACTGTTGTACAGCTGAAATTTCAGCCCAACGTGATTTTCATAATTTGCAGCACTGAGTGCTAAATTTTCATTTACCTCCATATTAGGGTAGTCTGATTCCTGTTGCCGCCTGATAAATAGTATACCATTGTTGACGGTCTAATTTTATATTGAGCGCCGTTTGCGCTGCTTCTAAGTTTTCTGCTTTTGTCGTACCAATTACAGGTAAAATTCCCGCTGGATGCTGCAGCAACCAAGCCAAAGCTATGGCCTGCGGCGTCACTCCAAATTCTGACGCGAGTGAACCCAGCACTGATGCAACACCTTCTGGTAAATTTCCTCCACCCAACGGTGACCAAGCCATGGGCACTATCCCGTCTAATGTGCACTGATCTAGCCTACCATCGTCAAAAGCGCTAACATCCTTCACAGAGATTTCTAACTGATGCACACCCACGGGCACTGTACTCTGCAACAGCTTGATCTGTGACGGCGTGAAATTACTTACGCCAAAACTCCGGACTTTTCCGCTAGAGTATAGCAATTCAAAAGCCTCAGCTACCTCATCGGGATCCATTAGTAGATCAGGGCGATGCAAGAGCATTACGTCAAGGTAGTCGGTCTGTAGGTTTCGAAGACTGTCCTCCGCACTTTGCAAAATGTGCGCCTTGGTAAAGTCATAAGCTTTGGTGTAGTGCGCGGGCTTCTGATCGCAAACATGAATAATACCGCATTTGGTGACCAATTCTATTTGCGAACGCCACTCAGGATGCAACTTCAATGCAGCTCCGAATTCAGCCTCTGTAGTATGATTACCATAAATGTCTGCATGGTCAAAAGTGCTCATTCCCAGGCTCATTGCCTTATCAATCATGGCCTCATATTGGGCTGTGGTAAATTTGGCATCCCAGATTCCCCATCGCATGGTTCCTACCACAATATCACTCATCCAAGGTGTACTATACATAGCTCTGAATTGAGCATGCAACATAAGGAATTCTTTACACTACTGCAGCCTAATTCGACGCTGCCATTTACCAGAAATAAATCTAACTGTGGCATCTTCTACCGCAGATTCCTCAGCTGCTGAATGATCTAAAGGCGAGCTGTCAGGATGGTCCTCACCTAACCAATAGACCTTGTGTGGACCAGTCCCCTTTAGTTGTATAGGCTGACTTCCGGAATATAAATTAGGTGGCACAAAGAAATAGCCGTTGCTACCAGTAGCCACCAAAGTGCCGTCACCATAGGCCACAATGGGATAATAGGAACTTAAAGGATAAGAGGCTACGCTTAAGTTTGTCCCGGCTTTTCGAATGGCCACATGAGGCGCTAACATCGGTGTTGTTAAAACTACATCACAGCAACTCATGAGTTTATTTTGGAAGGTCGAGTCAATGATGAGCTCACAAGAGTAAACTGCAGCGTGTTTTCCTGTGGTTTGAAAATCAAAAACTACTTTTTGCTGCTGACCTGGAGGCCGCTGAAGCGGTAATTGTTCTCTTTTTTCTTCCGCACTCAAGTCGAAATTGCGGGAAAAAGCGCCCGTATTTTGGTGCACATCAAAAAAATCAGATTTGGAGGAAGCGCGACGATTCGGGATTGTTAACGAGTCCGATTTATCAACAAAATGAGACGTATCACGCTCATTTTGAGCCGATAAAGTAGTTGTTATGCCTGTGAAAATCGGCAATAAGAAAGCAAGCCAGCGCCCTGCAGGCACCGAATGAAGTAAGCATTTCATAATTAAGGGGTTTAGGTTAGTAAAAACTGCTCCTTAATAAGTTAGTCTACCACCCTAAAAGAGTCTACTTTTGCGCCTTAATAATTTTCGGCACATGAACTTGCGCAATATTGCTATTATAGCCCACGTCGATCACGGTAAAACCACCTTGGTAGACAATATGCTTCACACTGCGAAGCTATTCCGTGACAACCAACAGGTTGACGAACTTCTATTAGACAGTAACGACCTGGAGCGCGAGCGTGGGATTACTATTTTGTCTAAAAACGTGAGTATTCGCTGGAAGGATACCAAAATTAATATTATCGACACACCCGGTCACAGCGACTTTGGTGGTGAGGTAGAGCGTGTTTTAAACATGGCCGATGGAGTAATCCTTTTGGTAGATGCTTTTGAGGGTCCTATGCCGCAAACGCGTTTCGTACTGCAAAAAGCGTTGTCTTTAGGAAAAACTCCGATAGTAGTCATCAATAAGGTCGATAAGCCAAACTGTACTCCGGATTTGGTACACGACCAAGTTTTTGAATTATTCTTTAACCTAGATGCAACGGAAGAGCAACTGGACTTTGTTACGGTGTACGGCTCTGGTAAAGAAAAATGGATGGGACCGGATTGGCAGACCAAAACGGAAGACATCACCTACTTACTAGACACGATCGTAGAGACCATTCCTGCACCTGCAGTATCTGAAGGTCCTTTGCAAATGCAAATCACCTCGTTGGACTTTAGTTCGTTCACGGGACGTATTGCTATTGGTCGCGTTACTCGCGGTAAGATCACTGATAACATGCCAATCGCGCTATGCCGCAGAGATGGAACCGTGAAGAAAGCACGGATCAAAGAATTAATGACCTTCGAAGGTCTAGGTAAATCGAAAACAAACGAGGCCGTAGCTGGAGAAATCGTAGCTGTAAACGGTATTGAGGGCTTCGAAATTGGCGATACAATTGCTGACCCCGAAACACCAGAGGCAATGCCTACGATGGAAATAGACAAGCCGACCATGAGCATGTTATTTTCCATTAATAATTCGCCTTTCTTTGGTAAAGAAGGAAAACACGTGACTTCACAAAAAATTCGTGAGCGTCTCCAACTCGAGACAGAAAAGAATTTGGCTCTAAAGGTTGAAGACACTGGTGCTGCGGACCAATTCATTGTTCACGGTCGCGGTATTCTTCATTTGGGCATCTTGATTGAAACCATGCGTCGCGAAGGGTACGAATTGCAATTGGGTATGCCGCAGGTGATATTCAAAGAAGTAGACGGAAAGAAACACGAACCGATCGAAGAATTGACTGTAGACGTTCCGGAAGAAAGTGCAGGAAAAGTGATTGAATTGGTTACAAAACGCAAAGGTGAACTTCTAGTTATGGAGGCTAAAAATGACCTTACACGTTTGGAATTTGAAATCCCTTCTCGCGGTATCATGGGCTTGCGTAACAACGTTCTTACAGCTACAGCGGGTGAAGCAATTATGGCGCACCGTTTGAAAGAATACCAACCCTATAAAGGAGATATGGACCGTCGTATTTCTGGTGTTCTTATCGCGAAAGAGGCTGGTAAAGCCAGCACGTATTCTATGGATAAACTTCAAGACCGTGGTAAGTTCTTTATCGAACCGGGCGAGCAACTCTACGGCGGTCAAGTCGTAGGTGAAGCCAACCGACCAGGTGATCTAGTAGTTAACCCTTGTATTGCAAAACAATTAAACAACATGCGTGCTGCGGGTAAGGATGATAATTCCGCACTATTTACACCTATCAAATTCAGCTTGGAAGAAGCCATGGAATACATTGGTGCAGACGAATATGTGGAGGTAACGCCTGAAAGCATTCGCTTGAGAAAAATCTTATTGAATGAGAGCGACCGTAAGCGTCAATCGAAATAAAAAAGAAACATAGAAGTGAACGAAAAAGCCCCGCAGTGCGGGGCTTTTTTTTATGCTTCCATCTCGATGAGGATATCTAGTATAGCTGTAGCAGCCTGAGCAATTTTAGTCCCTGGACCAAAGATGCCTGCAACGCCTTGGTCGTACAAGAATTCATAATCTTGGGCAGGAATTACACCTCCCACAATAACAAGAATATCCGCTCTTCCAAGTGCTTTTAATTCTTCCAACACCGCTGGAACTAGACTCTTGTGTCCTGCCGCCAATGAACTAACCCCTAAGATGTGAACATCGTTTTCTACGGCCTGTTTTGCGGCTTCCTTAGGTGTTTGAAACAAAGGACCCATATCCACATCAAAACCTAAATCTGCGAATGAGGTAGCGACTACTTTTGCACCGCGGTCGTGACCGTCTTGTCCCATCTTTGCGACCATAATGCGAGGTCTACGACCGGCCTTCTCCGCGAATCGGTCTGATGCCACTAAGGCCGCTTCAAAATCCTTATTCATTTTCATTTCATTGGAATAAACGCCACTGATGGTCTGGGTTTTTGCCACATAGCGGCCCCAATTTTCTTCTAAAGCTAAGGAAATCTCACCAAGCGTTGCACGCACTTTAGCCGCTTCCACTGCCAAAGCAAGGAGATTGCCTTCCCCACTTTTCGCGCATTTCGATAATGCTGCAAGCGCTTTATCTACGGCTTGTTGATCGCGCGCCGCGCGCAGGGCAGCTAAGCCGGCAACTTGTGCCTCACGCACTTCATCGCCGCGTACCTCAAGAATATCAAGTTCGGCGCGCGCACCATTTTCAAACGCGTTTACGCCCACAATAATGTCCGCTCCACTGTCGATACGCGCCTGCTTTTTCGCTGCGGCCTCTTCGATACGCAGCTTAGGAATACCCGCTTCAATGGCCTTGGTCATGCCTCCCAACGCTTCTACCTCATCCATCAGCGCCGTTGCACGATCGATCAAATCCGCAGTGAGTTTCTCCACATAATAAGAACCTCCCCACGGATCTGCGGTAAAAGTGATGTCGGTTTCAAGCTGCAAATGCAATTGAGTATTGCGTGCAATGCGTGCAGAAAAATCAGTAGGTAGTGCGATGGCTTCGTCCAAAGAGTTGGTGTGTAAACTCTGTGTGCCACCCATAGTCGCAGCCATGGCTTCTATAGCCGTGCGCGTTACGTTGTTGTATGGATCTTGTTCCGTCAACGACCAGCCGGACGTCTGGCTGTGGGTGCGGAGCGCCATAGACTTTGGATGCTCGGCACCCAGTGCTTTCAAATGTTTCGACCAAAGGAATCGGGCCGCACGCATTTTTGCTATCTCCATAAATGGATTCATACCTATGCCCCAAAAGAAGCTCAATCGTGGCGCAAAGGCATCAATAGCTAAACCAGCATCCATACCCGTTTTTACGTATTCCAAACCGTCACACAAGGTGTATGCCATCTCAATATCGGCTGTGGCACCGGCTTCCTGCATGTGGTAGCCTGATATGGAAATGCTATTAAACTTCGGCATATTCGCACTTGTATAGGCGAAAATATCTGAGATGATACGCATACTTTCCTTTGGCGGATAGATGTACGTATTGCGTACCATAAATTCTTTGAGAATGTCATTTTGAATGGTCCCACTCAGTTGGTCCAATGCAACCCCCTGCTCTATCGCCGCTGCGATATAGAAAGCCATAATCGGTAAAACAGCACCATTCATGGTCATCGATACGGACATTTGGTCTAATGGAATCCCATCAAAGAGCACCTTCATATCCTCTACAGAATCGATAGCGACCCCAGCTTTCCCAACATCACCAAAGACTCGTTCGTGGTCACTGTCGTACCCGCGATGCGTGGCTAAATCAAAGGCCACAGATAATCCTTTTTGCCCCGCCTCTAGATTTCTGCGGTAGAACGCATTCGACTCCGTTGCAGTTGAAAATCCCGCATATTGGCGTATGGTCCACGGTCTACCTACATACATCGATGCATAGGGCCCGCGCACATAGGGGGGTTCACCAGGCAGCGTCCCAAGATGGGGCACGCCCTCCAAGTCTTGGCGCTGGTAGTTACTTTTTACCACGATCTGCTCTGGCGTAGTCCATTTAGAATTTGCTCCCATACCCTACGCTTTTTTACGAAGTTCTTTTTCCAGTGCCTCGGCCCAACGAACTGGACGTAACGGCTCAAAATCACATGCTGAAAACTCCTTTTGATGTGCTGTTCGACTCACGGTATCCGAAGGTTCAAAACCCTCAGGTAAGCCAGTTGCAGCAGGGAATTTATTCACACCCAAGTATTCGCTTGGTGCTGCTTCAGCTGCTTCGGCCCAAATTTTATCTTGAATCCAATTCGACTTCAATGCCTCAATGATACCGCCCATTTCGCGAACCTCTTGAGCCATTTCCCACGCTTCTTCACACAGCTCTTTGGTCAGTGTTTCAATAAAGTAGGAACCTGCAGCGGGATCTTCTACACGGTCCAGGAAACTCTCGTAGGCGAAAAGGTAATGTTGGTTTAATGCCAATCGTTCGGCCTCCGCATCATAAGCGGAAGTAACCGCTGTATACGGACGGATCTGCAAGGCATCTGCACCCCCAGTAATGGCGCCGAAAGCGGCCGACGCCGCCCGCAATAGATTAGTCTCTATATCCAATGCACTCTGCTGCTGAATACTGGTCTCTGCATAAATCTCTAGGTGCACCTGTGGCAAACCATAGGTTTCAAGCAGTCGACCCCAGAGCAATCGCATGGCTCTAATCTTGGCCATTTCCTCAAACATATGAGTGCCTGCACTTAATCCCAACCAATACTGAGCTAAACCAACTTCTCCAAATGCATCCAGATAAAAATCTAAATGTGCCAGGGCAAGGCCCAATTGGGTTCCGGCAGAAGCACCGCAAGCGCCATAAAAATTGGCGTTTACGCACATGAATTTAAATTGCGGCGGCGTTAATCTGCTCAGTTCTCCCAAATCATACATCTTTGACTCGTCCCAATAGCCGGTTCGCGCAGCAATCTCAACCGGGTCAATATTTATGAACCCATGAATCTGATCAAGTGGGTGAATCTCATTATGGGCATGGTGCAGTAGGGCCTCCATGACTTCCGGACCACTTCCTTCGACAACCAGCCCTAAATGAATGTAACGCAAGTCAATATCGCGAAGAATGCGCGGCAGGTATTGGTAATCGTAGAGGTAAAAAAGCAGACCGCTCGCGCCGTGTTTTAAGCGCTCTAATGCCCAGTCGTTTGCAGCAAATTCTTTCTCAACTGCATGCTCTTGTACCATCAACCACCATGGTTTGGCTCGAAAACCGGGCTGCTGGTCAGGCGCTTCAGTATATAAGGGTGCTACGCTTTTGCCATGCGGATAGGCACGGCCAGTTTTATCATTCATCCTTTGAGGATTCAAATTCTATGATGGTTATCTTTTCACCTTCGCGGTGCATACCAAAGTTTTCGCGCGCATAACGCTCAAAGGCTTCAGGATTTGTCTCTAATTGTTCTAAAAGGGTTTTATCACGCTCCAGCGCCTCCTCATAAAATTCAATGTCGTTCTCGAGGTCGTCTATTTGCCCATTCAATTCTGAATGAATAAAGTAGCTGTTGGTGTCTAAAAAAATCATCCAAACCACGAAACTCATTCCCGTCAAAAAGTATTTATTCAGGAGGATTTTGGCGGCCGGATGTTTAAGCATTTTTTTCATCATTCCTAAGATACTACATGAATTTAGGTTGGCCTACAATTGGTCCGATTTCTCTTCCTCACGATCGCCTCTACCCATAACATCCTGAAGTTTGATCAGCTCTGCATAGGTACCGGTCTTCTGCATCAACTCTTCATGCGTACCGCTTTCAATGACCGCACCATCATCTAAGACAATGATTTGATGCGCCTTACGAATCGTACTAAGCCTGTGCGCAATAACGACCGAGGTACGCCCCTTCATTAATCGGTCAAGGGCTTCCTGAACCAGGTGCTCGCTTTCGCTGTCCAGGGCACTGGTGGCCTCATCTAGAATTAACAATTGTGGATCTTTCAACAAGGCCCGAGCGATGGCTATGCGTTGGCGCTGACCACCACTTAGTTGAACCCCACGATCGCCTACCTTGGTTTCTAAACCTTCAGGGAAACCCTCGATGAATTCCCATGCATTCGCCTCTTTTGCCGCCTCAATAATCATGGCATCGCTAGCATCTGTATTTCCGTAGGTGATATTTTCTCGAATGGTCCCTCCAAAGAGTAAGACATCCTGTGGCACCAAAGCCAGTGCACTCCGCCAAGATTGAAGGTTCATAGAGGCTACCGATGCTCCGTTTGCTGTAAACTCCCCTTCAAAATCGGTATAAAAGCGCATCAATAAAGACGCTATCGTCGATTTTCCAGAGCCACTTCTACCAACCAATGCAAGGGTTTGTCCTTGAGGTAAATTAAAACTTAAGGATTTTAACACTGGAACATCCGCGCGGGTTGGATAGCTAAACTTGACCTCGTTCATGGCAATAGAACCAATCTCGATTGCCGCGGCTGGCGCCTGCACCGGCTCCATTTCAACCGTTTCATCGAGAAGTCCAAAGATGGTTTCCGTCGCACCTATGGCCTTCTGCAACTGCGCATACACGTTGGCCAAACCTCCTATGGAACCGCCAATAAACAGGGCGTATAAAATGAATTCATTTAATTTTTCAGCCGCCAATTCACCCTCATGAACCATGCCCGCACCAAACCAAATAACGAGTGCGATTGCACCAAAAAGTCCAAAAGTGATAAAACTGGAAAACGCACCACGGTAATACCCTCCTTTAACGGCAAGACCTACAACATTTTGAATGCGCTTGGCGTAACGACTCCTTTCCCAGGCTTCGTTGGCAAAAGCCTTCACCGTCTGAATTCCTGCAAAGGTTTCTTCCACGATGGTATTTGAAGCTGCTACTTCGTCTTGCACACGTTTTGCGTATTTGCGGATAAAGCGACCAAAAAATAAAGTCACAATCATAAACGGCGGAATAACAGCAACTATAAACAACGTAAGTTTTATCGACGTAAAGGCAAGAATGGCAATTCCCCCAATGACCATGGAAAGCCCACGTAAAAATTCAGCTAAAGTGGTCGTTAGTGTTTCACCAATTTGCGCCGTATCCGACGCGACGCGGGAGTTCAACTCTCCCACCCTCCTGCTGGAGAAAAAAGACATGGGCAGGTGCACCAAATGGCCATACAAATCTTCCCGAAGCGCCGCTAAAGCTCGCTCTGTGACGATCACAAAAATGACCACACGGAAAAAACCGGCCACACTCTGCAAGGCCAGTAGTCCCATCATCTGCGCCATGTTTCCACGCAAGTTCACAGCAGACGAAGACATGAGCCCTCCTAATAATTTCGGGAACAATAGCGAGGTGCCCATGGTTATGAGGAGGAAGAAGAAGCCGACGATCCACAAAACACGGTGTGGACGCAGGTAAGAAAATATTTTACGTAGCTGACTTAAGTCTTTTAACGATAGCGGTTTACGCTTTTTATCAGAGTCCGGCTGACTGGTATTTCTTCTTCTACTCATAACTGCGAAGTTAAGCCGTATGGCCTACCTTTGCGCATCAAATTACAAACAATGGCGGGAGCAGAAAACATCAAACCGTACGACAGCGAAGCAGCAAAAAAAGAGCAAGTAGCTGAAATGTTCAACAACATTTCGAAGCGTTATGATCTGCTCAATCATTTATTGTCATTGAATATTGACAAGGGCTGGAGACGTAAAGTGGTCAAAATGGTCAAGGCAGATGCTCCAACCTTGGTGCTCGATGTAGCCACGGGTACGGCGGATCTAGCCATTGCTTTGGCGAAAGGTACTGGCGCAGACATTACAGGCGCTGATATTAGCGAAGGGATGCTTGAAGTCGGTCGCGGAAAAGTTGCAAAAAAAGGCTTGAGTAAGAAAATAGTTTTGGAACTGGGCGATAGTGAGAATTTACCCTATGCCGACGCGACGTTTGATGCCATTACAGTGGCTTTTGGCGTGCGGAATTTCCAAAATCTACACAATGGCTTGAAGGATATGATGCGCGTGTTAAAACCAGGTGGCCAATTGGTTGTTCTTGAGTTTAGCCAACCGCGCCATTTTCCATTCAAACAACTCTACTGGTTTTATTTTAAAGCCATTTTGCCAACGGTAGGAAAACTCGTCTCAAAAGACCCACGCGCATACACATACCTGCCAGAGAGTGTTGAAGCTTTTCCTTACGGCGTAGCGTTTGAGCAAGAGCTCGAACGTGCCGGGCTAATGCCAAAGCGCACGCGCCCTGTTACCTTCGGAATTGCCACGATCTATCAGGCACGAAAAGAAGCTTGATAACGTTCTAGTAGGAATGAATAAAAAAGTACTCATTTGGATTGTTTTGTGCGCGCCGCTCTTCGCCTCTGCGCAGTTTTCTCGATTGCGGAACCAACCGTTGTTCGACAAAACACCCTTGCACTTTGGGTTTCACATTGGGTTGAATTGGTACGATTTTAATATGGACCTTGCAGACCTCAGCGAGCAGCCAGACCTGTTCGGGGTGACTAGCGAAGCATTGCCCGGATACAACATCAATATCGTTTCTAACTTGCGTTTGACTGAACATTTAGACCTACGTTTTACACCAGGTTTTGCTGCCACCGTGCGAAAACTTCATTTTGACATGATTCATCCATTTACGGGTGAGCGCACGATAATTTCGCGACAAATTGAAAGTTCTTACGTTCAGTTCCCACTGCATTTGAAGTTCAAAAGCGTTCGCATAGACAATTACAAACTGTACCTCATGGGCGGTATTCGCTATACCAATGACCTTGCTTCAAAAGCGAAAGTGGTCGACGATGGTTTGTTCAAACTTCAGCGACATGTTGCCGATTACGAAGTGGGCTTTGGTGCTGACTTTTATTTCGAGTATTTCAAATTTTCCCCGCAAATTCGCGCGGCTTGGGGACTAACAGACCTCTTGGTGCAAGACGGCACACCACAAGTCGAAGCCTTTGACGCTCTGCGTAATCAAGCTGTTCTGATTAATTTCACTTTCGAATAGTGGGTACTGTCGGCATCCGCTACATGCTCATCTCGGTTGGGTGCTTCGCTGCGGTAAACTTAATGGTGAAATACCTGCCGCACCTGCCCGCCACAGAATTGGTCCTCTTTCGTTCTCTGATCACCTTTGCCATCAGTTATACGCTGCTCAAGCACAAAGGTATTTCTCCGTGGGGCATGGATAAAAAATGGCTCATCATTCGAGGTATCGCCGGTACTACTGCATTGACGGTTTTCTTTTATACCATTCAAAAAATGCCTTTGAGTGCGGCAGTGACGGTTCAATACCTCAGCCCATTCTTTACCGCTTTTATCGCCGGCTTCCTTTTGGGTGAGCGCACGCGGTGGGCGCAATGGCTTTTTTTCCTTGTGTCCTTTATCGGGATTGTGGTAATCAAAGGATCGAGCGCTCAAATTCCCCCAGCATTACTAGCCTTAGGTATTGGCTCAAGTGTTTTTTCAGGACTGGCTTATAACGCCATACGAAAATTAAAAGACGAACATCCTTTGGTTGTTGTCATGTATTTTCCGCTAGTAGCAACGCCCGTGATGATTGTTTTTAGCCTCTTTAACTGGGTCACACCTTCCTCAACAGACCTCGTTTTACTCATAGCTATTGGTATTATGACACAATTCGCGCAATTGTACATGACCAAAAGCTACCAACTTTCCGAAGTCAACACGGTAGCTCCACTCAAATACATCGGCGTCATATTTGCCTTAACATGGGATATTGTGTTGTTCGATTTCATTCCGAACGGGCAAATGTTCCTGGGAATCGCGTTAGTTATTGGCGGGGTAGTATTAAATCTTCGCTTTAAAGCTCGGTTGAAGCGCTCGCATACGCATACAGAAGGGTAGCTCCACTTACTGCAACATTCAGACTCTCTATTTTGGAGGCATTGCCTGGTAAAGTCACCTTACTTCCAGCAGATTTAAACACATCGTCACATCCTTGGCCCTCGTTTCCCAAGACCAATACATCCTCTGGTGACCAATTCATTTCTGATGCCGGTGTCCCGTCCATATCTGCCACAAGTAAGCGTCTGCTGTTTATTGCGCTCCAATTCACCCATTCCTCCGCGGTTTTTTCAACGCACGTCAAATGAGCCAATGCTCCCATACTTGATTGTACTACCTTGGGATTAAAGACATCTACACTGCCCTTTACCAAGCCAATATGTTCCACGCCGTACCAAAGCGCTGTGCGCAACAACGTCCCCATATTTCCTGGATCTTGTATCCGATCCAGCAATAAAATAAAACCTGTATGTGCCTCGAAATCGCCCAAATGCACCGGTTGTTTAAAGAGTGCCAATACCGGACTAGGAGTTTCTAAAAAGCTGATACTCTTCATGTCCCGGAGACTGATTTCATTCATTTGAACCGCGCTCGTGAAATGCTGCTCATTGCCTTCCGTCAAATAAATATTTTCTGCCTCGAGGCCTGCCTTCATTAAATCAGTGACTAACTTCAAACCTTCCGCAACGAATAGTCCCGACTTTTTTCGGTTCTTGCGTACAGCAAGGCTGCGGATTAATTTTTCTTGATTTTTAGTGAGCACGTTGACCAATTTTACGGCTAAAATACACCGCTTTTTCTACCCCGTACTGTTCGGGGGCACACTGTTGTTCATTACATCGAGCTGTTCAGGCTTACAACAGGCCACGACAGAATCGCCCTTATTGGTTAAAAACGATATTCGCATCAACGGCCGCCCCACCCTTAGCGACGACGATTACGACATCATGCGTCAACGCCCAAACAAGGGCCTAGGTAATGTCAGAATGTTCCTTAGCTTATACGGACTAGGCAGTAAAATAGGCGATAACGCCACTGGAAATTGGCTAAAAAGGATTGGGGAACCCCCAGCGTTTTTCGACAGAGTGGCTTTCGAAGCGACCGCAGCTCAACTGCAGCAGCACTATTTCAATCTGGGCTACTATTTAGTTGAAGACACTGCATTTGCGGAGCAAAATGGAAAGAAAGTTGTCGCCCATTATCAAATAAACACAGGACCACAATACAATATTTCAGCCTACAACCTTCGCTCTACTAGTCGCTTTATTGATTCAGCGCTTGCACATTACCCCAAAGAACTTGAGTTAGGCGATGCACTGAATGCCCAGCGCATTGAGGATGAGCAATTGGCCTTAACTAACTTCCTCAAAGACCACGGCTATTTCACGGCCCAATTGGGTTGGGTCTATTTCGAAATAGATACCACAGGCGGACCTAATGCAAGTGAGATTACGGGCGTTGTCGACCCATTCATCTTTGGCGGTTTGGACGAACGCCAGCGAATCTCTAAGATTACTGTTCGTCCTACCTATTCGTTTCAAGAGGCGAATACTGTAAATGACAGTACCCGAACCGTGCACGGTATAGATGTCCTTCAAAACGACAGGCTGTTTCGCCCGGGGTTTTTAGATGAACAAATTTACCTAGAACGCGGCGCGTTTTACGATCAAAACCTCCTTCGAACAACCTATAAAAATCTATCTAGCCTAGGCGTTTTCCAGACAGTAGAGGTGAATGTCCAACCAAAAGACAATGCCTTACATGCCACTTTAAATTTGGTTCCTCTACCCAAGCGTTCGGTGAGTGCCAATCTCGAAGGATTGGGCAATAGCGGTAGTTTAGGTGTTGGTGGCAGTTTTAATTGGGACAATAGAAACCTTTTTAAAGGTGGTGAAACCCTAAGACTTTCTTTAGGCGGGGCATTGACAGAGCAGCGCAATTCCTCGAGCACAAGCTGGCTTATTGATGCACGTGAACTCAATGCAGGTGTATCCTTGCACCTGCCTAAATTACTATTGCCAAAAACACTAACTCCTCCGCAAGCTAAATTTTGGCGCCCAAAAACGAAACTAGGCACCCAAGTCGCCTACCAGTACCGTGCCCAAGAATTCAATCGATTCAATTTTTCGACCAATCTCGAATACAGCTGGACACGGCAGGGTGCAAAGCATGTGTTCAACCCTGCCCAGCTCTCCTTTGTGAGTATCAACTTCGCTAACGACACGGCCCTAGCCCCCTTCCTATTCGTTGGTTTTCAAAACATCATTTTTGCCACTACGGCGTACCAATACACAAAAAGCTGGAGTAACGACAAGACGCGCTACTTCCTGAACGCCTCAGCAAAAAGCGGTGGCCACCTAGCCCGTTTAAGTGGCCTGAACGAATGGAACGGAAACCCCGTTGCTCAATTTGCTAAAACCGGTCTCGATTTCCGCGTATACCGGAGTTTGGTGCGCAAAAGACAATTGGCCTCACGAACTTTTTTAGGCGTTACTCAGAGTTGGAACAGTCCAACGGGTTTTGTACCCTTTGAACAATCATTCTTTATGGGAGGTGCGAATGATCTGCGTGGCTGGACGGCCTACCACTTTGGACCTGGCGCCACAAGTGAAGACCTGCTGCAAAGCAGTGGCTTTTTCTCTGCTGCACCTATAAAATTGGTTCAGAGCTTCGAGTACCGTTTTACCATTCAGCGCGCCATCAAAGGAGCTGTATTCCTCGACGCGGGAAATATGTGGCTCTTCAATAAAACCTACACTGGAACTTTTACCAGTGCGCAAGAAGCCGCTATTGAAGCGGGGACTTTTGGCTGGGACAGTTTCTACAAACAATTGGGAATCAACACGGGCTATGGCCTTCGATACGACCTTGAGTTTTTCATCATCCGTGCGGACCTTGGACTCAAAATCCACCACCCCGGTGCTGTCGACCGCTCTAATTGGGTCATTACTGCGCCACAATTGCGTGATTTCAACCTCGCATTAGGTATAGGTTATCCTTTCTAATTTAGGGTGTTCGCTTAAAACATTTGGTTTATTTTAGCGGCTCAATTAAACACCTAAGAATTATGATGTCCATTGACAAGATTAGAGAGTTGCTAGGCGATCAAGCTGATGCTTTGTTGAACCACACTTCTACGGCAATCACCAAAGACTCTTTGGCGATTTTACCTTCTGGCAACTTTGTCACGGAATCTTTCACAGAATCAAACCGCAGTATCCAAGTCATGAACTCACTTCAGCGCCTTTACGGCACTGGACGTTTGGCGGATACCGGTTATTTAAGTATCCTTCCCATTGACCAGGGAATCGAACACAGCGCTGGTGCTTCTTTTGCACCAAACCCTATGTTCTTCGACCCTGAAAACATCGTTAAAATGGCGATCGATGCAGGTTGTAATGCGGTAGCTTCAACCTATGGTGTATTGGCCACTGTGGCGCGTAAGTATGCCCACAAAATCCCATTCGTTGTTAAGATCAATCACAACGAATACCTTTCGTACCCAAATACCTTTTTACAGAGCCCTTACGGTTCCGTTGATGAAGCTTGGAATATGGGAGCTTGTGCTGTGGGTGCAACGATCTACTTCGGTCACGAGCAAAGCCGCGAAATGATTGAACAAGTTGCTGCTGCTTTCGAGCGCGCTCATGAATTAGGTATGGCCACCATCCTTTGGTGTTATACAAGGAATGATGCGTTCAAAGTAGACGGTGTGGACTACCACACTTCGGCAGATTTAAGTTCACAGGCGATCCATTTGGGCGTTACCATCCAAGCAGATATCATCAAGCAGAAATTGCCTACCAACAACGGCGGTTACAATGCAACTGGACACGGTAAAACCCATCCTAAGGTATATTCTGAATTGACTACGGATAACCCGATTGATCTGACGCGTTACCAAGTATTGAACAGCTACAACGGTCGCATCGGTGTGATTAACTCCGGAGGTGCATCAACCGGTGACGACGCAAATGATTTGAGCGAAGCAGTGTTGACCGCAGTAGTGAACAAACGCGCGGGCGGTCAAGGTCTTATTCTAGGACGTAAAGCTTTCCAAAAAGAGTATAACGACGGTATTGCATTGTTGCACGCCGTTCAAGACGTTTACCTCAACGACGATATTACCATCGCGTAAGGCAAACGATATAAATTCAATGTAAAAGGGCATTCATCTTACCGATGATTGCCCTTTTTAGCTACTTTAGCACCCTACAAACTGCACAGAGGAACGAATACTATGGGTTGGTTTAAAAGAACAGAGGTGGGTATTACCACCGAAACCAAAGACAAAAAGGAAACTCCTGATGGACTTTGGCATAAATGTCCAAAATGTAAAGTCATCGTTAGCGTGGATGATCACGCAGCTGAACTTTGGACATGCGGAAACTGCGGACATCACGATCGTATTAACGCAAAAGAATACTTCCATATACTCTTCGATAACGGCGTCTTCACAGAACTAGATGCGCTAATGGAGAGCAAGGATCCACTAAAGTTTGAGGACACAAAACCTTATGTCGATCGTCTTAAGGCGGGGCAAAAGAAATCGGGCTTAAAAGACGCTATAACCACTGGCTATGGTGAAATGAACGGCAGACCTATAGTCGTGGCATGTATGAATTTCAACTTTATCGGTGGATCCATGGGTTCTGTTGTAGGGGAAAAAATTGCTCGAGCCATGAACAAGAGTTTAGAAACAGGTGCGCCCTTCATTATGATCTCGAAATCTGGCGGAGCGCGCATGATGGAAGCTGCTTTCTCTTTAATGCAAATGGCAAAAACATCTGCTAAAATCGCGCTCTTAGACGATAAAAAGATCCCTTACATCTCCTTTCTCACGGATCCTACTACAGGAGGGGTTACTGCATCTTATGCAATGCTTGGTGATATCAATATTGCTGAACCTAATGCACTTATCGGTTTTGCAGGTCCACGCGTTGTTAAAGAGACTATCGGAAAAGATCTTCCCGAAGGTTTCCAGCGTTCAGAATTCCTTTTGGAACACGGTTTCCTCGACTTCATTGTAGAACGCAAATCGTTGAAAGCCAAATTGACACAATACCTTGATATGGTTATGGGCGAATAAAATGCCCGGTATAATACAAAAAGCCCCGAGCGATGCTCGGGGCTTTTTTTGTTACTCTTCTTCCCATTTGATCTTTCGGGAGATAAACATTATTCCTCCTAGAATTACAAACAAGCCTAAACTTCCAGCCAATAGCGCAAAGTCTTTTAATTGGATGAGTATAAAGATAAAGCTGTACAACAGCGTTAAGGTTGAAGCGACGTAAGCGGCAAGCTTGGTGCTTCCCAAAACACTGCGCGCATATAAGAACTCCATAAGTACCGTCATGACGGCCGCCACGAAATAGGCGGGGTTAAATCCGATGTGCTCTGAAAATGATAAAAGAAGCGTATAAAACAATACTAAGGCCAGACCTACTAGCACATATTGCAAGGCATTTACTTTGGCACCTTTCATGAGTTCAGAAAAGTAAAAGACCATGAACGTTAGCGCAATAATCAATATGGCATATTTCGCTACGCGGTTTGATTTACTATAATTGTCCACGGTCTTTATAAATTCAGTTCCAAAGAAATCTTTTGTTGGTGTGTATTGTTTACCTATCCACCATTGAGGAAAGTTTCTATTGAGGTGACTCACCTCCCAAAGTGCTGAAAAGCCGTCCGAAGTTGGCTCGTATTTGGTCGTTGCAAAACTGCCCTCAAAATTGGGTTCCGACCACGGACTGTTCATGACAAAACTTGATTGCTTGCCTAACGGCACAACGGAAAAGCGGCGACTGCCTCGAAGTGTAGTAGAAAAATCAAACTGTAGCGAAGCCTCGTCTTTAATGGATACCGCACTGTGAACGCCACTCCAATAGATGTCATTGGTCACCAATCCGGAGCTTAGTGGTAAAGTCGCACCGTTCCACTGAAAATCGAAAGCTCCCTCTACTCCCCGTAAATCGGAAATACCTACGTTAAGCGTCACTTTATCCCAATGAATGTATTTAGGATCGACACCCGCTTTAACCCAATCAGGAAGTATAAAATCGCCTTGCATCGACGCATCCCCCCTGTATACGACGGCTTCGTAAATCCCTAATTTCCTGCTTTCCGGTTGAACTTCTACGGCACCATGCATGTGCTCGGGCAATACATATAAATACTTACGCGCATAACTGATTTCTTCCGTACCGTCAGAGTTTGTTACCGTATACGGTGCGTCAAAAGGTATTGTGAGGTATGGACCGACAAGCATTTGCTCCCCGCCCCAAACACTGGTCATTTCATCAATTGCTGTCTCTTGTGTGTATTCACGTTCGCGAATGAGGTTTTGAATTAGGCCAGCAGGAATGAGTAATAGCAACGCTAGTACCGCAACTGCTAACATTTTGAACATAGGTTTTTGAATGAGTTTCATAGGATTATTGATTAATTGGGTTTGAAACGCCTTACCTACCTCCTTAAGTGTGTGCCAATTGCAAATAGTTTGTTAAACAAAAAAGCCCCGAGCAATGCTCGGGGCTTTTTGTAAATCAGTGATACCACCTTAAGGATTATTCTCCCTGAGCTCGTGCATCGCGCATTGGGTTCGAGCGACCGTTGCGTTGCCAGCGGCTTGTCGCCCCTCTAGAATACACATCAAATTTACTGGGCTCTTGCATTGCAGGCCAATAGTTGTCGCTGCGGTCTGTATCCGCCATTTCTAGGAATGGATCCAAAGTGATTTGCACTACAGGCTGCGTGAAATTAAACCACTTTGTAAATTCATCTTCGTTCTTAAGCCAAACCTCAGCCGGTATGCGCTTGACCTCCTCTGTACCGTCCTCTAGAGTGAAGCGTAAGACCAAAGGCATGATCAAGCCGCCTTGATTTTCAAAAGTCACACCGTAGAAGTGGTATCCCGCATCGAGCAGCGCTGCCTCCTCTTTAGATAAACCCGCACGGTAGCTTTCGTAGGCTTCACGATCAGCCGCAGATACCTCAAACGGATTGTAACTGTTGTAAAAATCTCGAGTTGCAGGAACTTCATCTACCATAGTGCGAATGACTTCATTTCTAGCACGCCCGACATGAGCATTTGCCTTACGGTCTTTCTCTGCTTCAAATGGCTTTTCTACATCCGGATTTTTGGTCGACATCTGGTACCATTGTACATCTTTGATGGCGATATCCACGTGATCAGTGGTGTAGAACCAACCGCGCCAGTACCAATCCAAATCCACACCGGAAGCATCTTCCATCGTACGGAAAAGATCTGCTGGAGTTGGGTGTTTGAATGCCCATCTGCGGCTGTATTCTTTAAATGCATAATCAAACAATTCACGGCCCATTACCGTTTCACGCAAAATATTGAGCGCTGTAGCTGGTTTGCCGTAAGCGTTGTTACCAAACTGAAGAATAGATTCGGAATTGGTCATGATAGGAACGATCTGCTCTTTAGGACCACTCATATAAGGAACAATTTTATCAGCAGGCCCACGACGTGACGGGTAATCGTGATCCCACTCCTGCTCCGTGAGGTATTGTACGAATGTATTTAAGCCTTCGTCCATCCAAGTCCATTGACGTTCGTCAGAGTTAATGATCATCGGGAAGAAGTTGTGACCTACTTCGTGGATGATCACACCAATCATACCGTATTTCGTTCCTTCACTGTACGTGCCGTCTGCCTCTGGGCGACCGCCATTGAAACATATCATCGGGTATTCCATACCTATCCATTTCGTATGCACAGAAATGGCTTTGTGGTAAGGGTAGTCTATGGTGAATTTTGAATACACCTTTAATGTATGGGCAACCACCCGTGTTGAATACTGCTCCCATAAAGGATTTCCTTCTTTCGGGTAGTAGCTCATTGCCATCGTTGTTTTACCGCCAATATCTACTGCCTGCGCATCCCAAATAAACTTGCGTGAAGTAGCAAAGGCAAAATCACGAACATCTTCGGCTTCGAATACCCAAGTTTTAGTCGTCTTGGCTTTATTTTTTTCAGCAACTTCAGCTTCTTCTTGCGTCACAATAATCACTGGATCATCATAACTTTTTTCAGCTTTGGCCAGACGTGCACGTTGCTTTGATGTAAGAATTCTTGAAGCATTCGTGAGCTCACCGGTCGAAGCCACGATATGATCAGAAGGCACCGTAATGCTCACCTTGTAATCGCCAAAAGGTAAAGTGAATTCTCCTTGACCTAAAAACTGCTTGTTCTGCCATCCCTCGACATCGTTGTAAACTGCCATGCGAGGGAAAAACTGCGCAATGGTGTATAGGTAGTTATCTTCTTCTTCAAAGTACTCGTAGCCTGAGCGGCCACCAATATCCATCCGATCGTTAATGTTGAACCACCATTTTATTTTAAAACTGAACTTTTGCCCTTGGCGTAGCGGTGTTGGTAGGTCCACGCGCATCATTGTGTTGTTCACTGTATACGGCAAATTAGTACCCGAGGTCGTTTGTACATAAGCCAATTTAAACCCGCCGTCAAAATCATAGAACTGACTGTTCTTTAACTGATTAAAGGCTGTTTGTGCCGCACCACCGCGCTCGTTGAAAATTCCACCAGTTTGAATTTGCTGAGTCATGCTGTTTTTCGCACGCATGTTTTGATCCAATTGGACCCACAGGTAGCGCAATTCATCGGGACTATTGTTTGTGTACGTTATGGTTTCTTCACCGTAAATACGCTGGGTTTCGTCGTCTAAGGTGACAGACATATCATAGTCCGCGCGTTGCTGGTAGTATTCGTGACCTGGAGCCCCAGAGGCTGTTCGATACACATTTGGAGTGGGGAGTTCCTGCCCTAACTGGCGGAATTTAGACGTATTAACGTTTTGAGCTTGAACAGCAAAAGCTGCCATTGCCAATAGGCTGAGGGCTAATTTTCTCATATGTCTAGAGTTTATTTAAATACCAAAAACTTCCGGCAGTCGGTTCAAAATCATTTGAACACTCAGAGTCAAAACAACTCCAGACAACAGCCAGCGATACGCACTGCTGCGGCCATCAAATTTTTGGAAAATCGAATATACGAAAAGCAAGCAGAGCACAACGGCAATTTGTCCTGCTTCAATGCCTGCGTTAAAAGGAAGCCATGCCCACCAAAAAGACTCGCTTTGGGCAATGAATGTGTAATAGGAACCAAATCCAAAACCATGTATCAATCCAAACAAACCCGCTATCCATATCCCATGCGCCATGACTTTAAATCCCGCGAGTGCGTGAACTACCACAGTAAATGCAATGGTTACAGCAATCGCTAATTCGATCCATGCTCCAGGTAAACTTACCCAGCCTAAGGCAGAAACAGCCAATGAAATGCTGTGCCCTAAGGTAAAGGCGGTTATCCAACGTAATGTGGGTTTCCAAAGGGAAAAGCTCAACGGCAGTGTCAGCGCTAGCAGAAAGAGCATATGATCATAGCCTTGCCAATCGGTAATGTGCCGAACGCCTAGATTAAAGTAGAACATTAAAAATCGAACGTAAGTGTGTAGTTATTCCCCTCTCGACAACTGTTGGTCTTCTGAGCCCCGTCGTAATGAAAGAGGACAATGTTTTCCTGTGTCGGGTAGATATCTGCAAGGACTTCATTTCGAACGCGCCATTCACCCGATAAGTCTTCCAATGATTTCGTGCCGTAATCAGCGACGAACAATAAATACAATTCATCCGGACCGTTTGCTGTCGCATGAAAGGTAATGGGAAGTAACGCTCCGTCCAAAGTAATTTTAAGGTGCGATTCTATATACCCAGCGTGCAAGTCGTATTGTGCGGCGGAATCTAAGCTAATGTACCGTTGTACTTTTTCCTTGAGCAGTTCATTCATCGCACGTTCCCAATCGTCCGGAAAGGTTTTCACAACTCCTGTAAGTACACCCTTATTGATGTCTACATTTAAATCGGTAACGCTTACATAAAAGTCATGCCTTACCTTAGTAGGCATGGTGCTGGTCTGCGAAACAGCGCCCAACCAAAGTGATACAAATACAATCAATACTTTCATGCCCGTGAAAATAAAGCATTTTTTAACCCTTCCCTTTATTCTTTGTGGGCTATTTCAGTCCAATACAGGATTCGCACAAGCGGTGCTCATTCACGAAGGGCCCGCCAATCAAACCGGCATCTGCGAGCCAACGATATCCGTGGACCCAACAAATACACAAAATGTATATGCAGCATCGGTTTTGAATAATTTCTACCAAAGCACAGATGGCGGTTTAAGTTGGACAAAGGAGTTAATCACCAGTCCATATGGAGTTTGGGGCGATCCTTGTTTGCTGACCGATTTCAAAGGACGCACCTATTTTTTCCACCTCAGCGATCCAGAAGGCACGAATTGGAGGAGTGACCAGATCCTTGACCGGATGGTTTGTCAAACGAAAGACGGCCCAGAAGACGCCTTCAACGACGGTAGCTATACAGCTGTAAATGGTAAAAAACACGACAAAGAATGGACTGCCGTAAATCCGAAAAACGGAGCCATAGCATTGAGTTGGACCCAATTCGATCAGTACGGCACAGATGATCCCGAATGCCATTCTCGCATCCTGTTTAGTGAGAGTCTAGACCAAGGTGCGCACTGGTCTACCCCCGAAGAAATTTCATCCTTTTTAGGCAACTGTGTAGACGACGACGGCACAGCTGAAGGTGCTGTACCCGCCTATGGCACAAGAGGTGAAGTCTACGTAGGCTGGGCACTTGATCAAAGCATTTGGATGAGCATTAAGAAAGGAAAGCGTTGGGAAACTAGGCCCATAGCGCGACAAGAAGCTGGATGGACACAGAGTTACGCGGGGTTTGACCGTTGTAATGGGATGCCTATAACTGTGGTCGATCATTGTAAGGACAGCGAGTATTACGGACGGGTTTATGTATGCTGGGGTGATCAAAACAAAAAATTTGGCGGTGAAATTTACTTTGCCTTTAGTGATGACCACGGTAAAAATTGGTCCGATCCACAACGCATCTCTCAAGGAGGTAAAAGCGACCAATTCCTTCCCTGGCTTACCATCGACCCTACAACCGGTGCACTCTTCGCCGTTTATTACGACCGCCGCAATACCGATTCGCCTACAGAAACAAATACGTACTTAGCGCATAGTACTGACGGCGGGACGCATTGGAGTGAATTTAAAATCAATAACGCAGCGTTTTACCCTTCCGACCAAATTTTCATGGGCGACTACAACCACATCAGTGCGCACGGCGGTATCGTTCGTCCAATCTGGACTGAACTTCGAGACAATAAAAAATCAATCTGGACCTATCCTTTAGACTTCAAATTTAGCATGCATTAGTAATGAATCTACTCATTGTAAGTACCTCCACAGTTTACGGAAAACCCTATCTGAGCTACCTCGAAGAAGAGTGCCGAGATTTCTTTTCTTCGGCCAAGAAAATCCTCTTCATCCCATTTGCTAGACCCGGCGGCATGACACATCATGCCTACACTGCCAAGGCAAAAGAAGTTTTTTCTTCGTGGGGATTCGAAATGCGCGGTGCGCATGAGTTTACCGATGCGCAGGAAGGTTGCCGTTGGGCTGATGGTTTTTTCACCGGCGGTGGAAACACTTTTGTATTGACAAAAACGCTGCATGAAACCGGCTATTTTAACGCCATAGACACTGCTGTACAAGCAGGCAAGCCCTATATGGGCACCTCAGCCGGCGCGAATTTAACCGGTATTAGCATTTGTACGACCAACGATATGCCCATCGTCTACCCGCCTAGTTTTGAGGCATGGGGCTGGGTGCCATTCAACATCAATGCCCATTACCTGGATCCAGTTGAAGGAAGCACTCATATGGGAGAAACGCGCGAAACAAGAATTAAAGAGTTCCACCACTTCAATGATCAGCCTGTATATGGACTTAGAGAAGGCTCTTGGATTCGTGTGCACGAAGACGCTATGGTTTTGAAAGGCGGTGAATCGGCGCGGGTATTTTACGCAGATAAGGTGTCTTTTGAGGTGAACAATATTGAAATTAAATAAAATCATATCTTGCTGCACATACACAATCATTTATGAAACAGTTTAAGTTTACCATTAGCATTTTATTTTGCCTTGCGCTGACTCAGAGTATGGGTCAAACCAAGTGGTTATATTACACATCTGTTGAAGAAAGTTTCGTAATTGGGGATCAAAATGCTACGTTTAATCCATTAGTAATTTCGAACGTAGCGAATAACAGCGGTATTCGACTTGGAGCTATTCTAGAAATCAATGATAAACTTTGTTTTGAATCAACTCTAGGTGTTATTGGTAGCACTAGATTAAATGGATTTACAACAAAACTAGTACCCGTCGAAGTATTGGGGCAATATGAGATTACGACATTTGGCGAAGTCGACTACCTACCTTTACAGTTGAAAGGAAATGTAGGATTTGGTATCGCTCTAGCAAGAGCACAGAGCAATAGTTTCAATCCAGCGGGTACAGTAGGTCTTGCAGAAAATCTCACATTAGGTGCGTCACTAGATATTATCGAAATCGATAACCATATCTTAGGGATTGGCTATAGACATACCTTTTTCACCGATGATTATTTAGACGCAACAATAAGTGAAGGAGGTTTAGATCAGCTAAGTAGATGGTTTGCCTATGGAAAAATAGATTTTACCTCAAAAAGTAAGGAACTCAAGGCGCAGATTGCCGCCAAGAACTACCAAATCAACCAATTAGAAAGCATACTAAAAAAACAATCTGAATTGGATTCGGAAGATGGGTTAACGAAAAATGTTCAAGGCGAAGCCGAAACTCAAACCGAAACTGACATTAAGGAAGTAAATAAATCATTAGAAACTGGATTGATAAATAGTAACGAGGACCGCGATAATGTTAGTGTTACTGCTGACGTTTCTGAGTCGACACAATTAGAACCCGTTATTCCTCGAGCCGAAATTAATTCTGAATTTTCGGATTTGAATCCAAATCGTTTTGACGAAGTTGAAATTGAACAGAACACAGCGCAACCCATTAAATCTTCTAGCGAAAACCTAAGTAATCCTAAAGATGAACTTACCGACGCTCAGAATGCCGTCAACGAAAATGCAACTATAGAATCTTCAGCATTCCCTAAACCGTTTAAGAGACGCACAAAAACAACTGATAACGTCGAAAGGAAGTATGCCATTGTCGTAGGGACCTTTGATAGCATAGAAGAAGCCGAGAATTACATTAGAAAAGTTCCAGGAGGAAAGGCATTTACTACTGAAGTAGGCCCCTTGGGTAAATTCAGAGTTATCTATGGCCTGTACCCAAGTGTTAACGAGGAAGTACTTTATAGACTTGAAGAGCTGCGCTTCTATGGTTTTAAACCTTGGATTACAAAAATTTAATACCACAACGGCTTACCTACTAAAAGACCCGCCCAACAAGCGGGTCTTTTTTTGCCCTAATAATCCTTAAATTCGTGGCTCCAAAAGACACTATGAAAAAGACAGCATTGATCGTTTTAGACGGATGGGGACGCGCAGATAATCCCGAGGTAAGTGCCATTGATAAAGCGCGTACTCCTTTTGTAGATTCCCTATACAAGAAGTACCCGCAGACTTGGATCAAAACATCAGGACTAGATGTAGGTCTTCCTGATGGACAGATGGGCAATTCAGAAGTGGGGCACATGAATCTTGGTGCTGGTCGTGTAGTCTATCAAGATCTAGTGAAAATTAATCTTGCTGCAGAAAACGGGGATTTTGCGAAAGACCCAACGCTTCAAGAAGCTTTAGCCCATGCAAAAAGCACTGGGGCCAATATCCATATCGCAGGATTGCTAAGCGACGGTGGTGTTCACGCACATATCAATCATGCAAAAGCGCTATGCAGTTGGCTGTATGCTGAAGCATTTGAAAACGTCTTTGTTCACGCATTTACTGATGGACGAGATACCGATCCCCAAGGAGGTGCAGATTACCTGCAGGATTTAATTGATCACATGGGTGCCACAACCGGGCGCATCGCGAGTGTTATAGGACGCTACTATGCCATGGATCGAGACAAGCGTTGGGAGCGCGTTGCGCGCGCCTACCACCTGCTTGTCAATGGAGAGGGTAATGGTACTCAAGACATCGTTGGCGCTGTCAAGGCACAATACGCAGCAGGAATAACCGATGAGTTTATGGAGCCGTTGTATGTTACCGACGAAGAAGGTGCTCCTTTAGCTACTCTTAAAGAGAATGATGTAGTGCTCGTCTTTAATTTCCGGACTGATCGCGGTCGCGAAATTACAGAGGTGTTGACGCAACGTGATTTCCCAGAGCACAACATGAGTGCATTGAATTTACATTATGTCACCATGACCAGCTACGACGATACCTTTAGAGGTGTTGAAGTCGTTTTTAGAAAAGATAATTTATCAAATACGCTAGGTGAAGTCCTAGAAAGCGCCGGTAAAACTCAAATTAGAATCGCCGAAACAGAAAAGTATCCGCACGTAACCTTCTTCTTTTCAGGGGGTCGCGAAGAACCTTTTGCAGGTGAGGAACGTTTACTTTGCCCTTCACCAAAGGTAGCGACCTACGACCTTCAACCGGAAATGAGCGCTGGAGACATCAGAGATGCCATTGTACCGAAGCTAAGAGAAGGCAAGACCGATTTCATTTGTTTGAATTTTGCCAATCCAGATATGGTCGGGCACACAGGTGTTATGGAAGCGGCTGTTAAAGCCTGTGAAACGGTGGATCACTGCTTGCAATCTGTTATAGAAGCTGGGTTGGAGCAAGATTATCAATTCATCGTTCTCGCAGATCACGGTAATGCCGACTGTATGGTGAACGAAGACGGCAGTCCAAACACGGCACATACCACTACTGTGGTCCCTTGTTTCCTGGTTGGGTCTTCGTCTGAAACCTTTGTTTTAAAGGAAGGAAAATTAGGCGACATTGCGCCAACCCTACTGGCGCTGATGGGCGTGCCGCAACCCGCAGAAATGACGGGAGAAAATTTATTGAACGCGAAGTAATGATAAAATACAAAAGCGTCGAGCAGATAGCATTGATGCGCGAAAGCGCACAATTGGTCAGCAAGACTTTAGGTATGCTTGCACCCTTGCTGGTGCCAGGAGCGATTCCTTTAGAATTAGACAAAAAAGCGGAAGAATTCATCCGAGATCACGGTGGTAAACCTGGATTTTTAGGCATGTATGGTTTCCCAAACAGCCTGTGTATGTCGCCAAACGCGCAGGTCGTGCACGGTATTCCTGGTAAAGCACCACTGCAAGAAGGCGATATTATGAGCGTTGATTGTGGCGTATTCATGAATGGTTTTTACGGCGATCATGCCTATACCTTCCCCATTGGTGAAGTCGATGCCGCAACCGCACAATTATTAGAAGATACTAAAGCTTCACTTTACGCGGGCATTCGTGAGGTGCGGGCAGGAAATCGGATTGGCGATATCGGCGCTGCCGTCCAAGAATACACAGAAAGCCGCGGTTATGGTGTCGTACGTGAACTCGTTGGGCACGGGTTGGGACAAAAGATGCATGAAGAGCCGCAGGTACCGAATTATGGAAAACGAGGCAGAGGCAAGAAGATTCAAGACGGGCTTGTAATAGCCATTGAACCAATGATAAATCTTGGGACTCAGCGCATTAAACACCTTGAAGACGGTTGGACCATTTTAACTGCAGACGGTAAGAATAGCGCACATTTTGAGCATGACGTTGCCGTAGTGAATGGTGAGCCCGAAATTCTAAGTACCTTCCAATACATTTATGACGCGTTGGGCATGGAACCGGCCGAATACGAGAACCTATGATTTCTAGCATTATGAAATGGGCATTGGCCAGAGTGCCGCGCCCCCTTCTCATACGATTAAGCTATATAGTACAATGGTTGGCACCTGTACTTTTTAAAGGGTCAAGATTTGTTGACCCGATCGACGGCAGAGGCTACAGCCGTTTTTTTCCATACGGATATGGACCTAACCAGCGTGAAAACGCCTTGTGTCCTGGTACCAATTCACTAGAGCGTCACCGTCTTTTATGGCTCTACCTCAAAGACTACACAGACTTTTTGACAAAACCGCAGAACCTACTGCATATTGCCCCAGAGCAATGTTTCTATGGTCGCTTTAAGAAGATGAAGCATTTGGAATATACCACAGCCGACCTTTTCTCGCCTCTGGCAGATCTCCGTTTTGACGTTCAGAATATTCCATTGAATGACGATACGTATGACACCATTTTCTGTAATCATGTCCTAGAACATGTCGATGATGACCAGCAGGCCATGCGCGAGCTTCGTCGTATTTTAAAGCCAGGCGGCTTGGCCATCATGCAAGTTCCTCTTGATCCGGATTACGAAAAAACGGACGAGGACCCCAGCATTAAAGATCCGGCAGAACGCGAGCGTCGTTTCCGCCAATACGACCACGTGCGTCTATACGGTCAAGATTATCCAGAACGCCTCACAAACGCAGGATTCAAGGTTACAACCTTTGATGCCGCTAAAGAATTGCCTGAAGAATGGTATGCAAAGTATGCTTTACCAAAGCGCGAAATGCTTTACGTCTGTACCAAATAAGGCCATACCCTTTTTGACGTGGCGAGCGGAGCGAGCCCACGACCACAAAACCCAGCATAAAAAAACCCGCGGCCAATGGCCGCGGGTTTTTAGTATCACTTATTTAGTAGCGGTTTATTTCAACCAACCAGCTATCATTTGTTGCATTTTCTCTTCTTCCTCTTGAGCCAATAACGGATCAACTAGAATACGACCACTGTGCTCATCGATCATGATTTTCTTGCGCTGTGCCAATTCCATTTGACGCTGTGGTGGAATTACAAAGAATGAACCTGCAGAAGCTCCGCGCTCTACCGAAACAACAGCCAACTTATTTTTAGTTGCACTGCGAATACGGTCATACGCCTCAACCAAACGAGTCTCGATAGTACCCTTGGTCTCTTGAGACTTCGCAAGAAGCATTTCCTCTTCTTTCTGCGTTTCAGACATGATGCTGTCCAATTCAGCAACTTTATGCTCAAGGTGCTGCTTGCGCTCTGCTAGACGCTCTCCAGCCTCTGCATTCACCTCTTTCTTAGCATCAATGCGCGCACTAAATTCCTTAATACGCTTTTCAGCCAATTGAATTTCTAACTCTTGGTACTCAATCTCCTTAGCGACGGCTTCAAACTCGCGGTTGTTGCGAACCTGATCCTGATCCTTAGCATATTTCGCTTTTTTCTCTTCGCTTTCTTTGATTAAGAGTAATTTATCCTTGATATCTTGATCTAGATCTGCAATCTCGTTGTTTACTTTCTCCATACGAGTTTCCAAACCAGCTACTTCGCTTTCTAAATCTTCAACCTCCAATGGAAGTTCACCGCGCATTGCGCGAATCTCGTCGATACGACGATCAATGATCTGAAGATCGTAAAGTGCTCTTAGCTTGTCTTCTACGCTGATCTCTTTTGCCTTCTTAGCCATACTAATAGTACTGTATAGGATTTGTGTTGACCTCTGTTGTGAGGACGGCAAATTTAGGGAATTTTTTCTCAATGAACTCAGCAATTAAGCCGATTGTAAACTGCTCACTTTCAAAATGTCCTACATCTAATATTGCCAAGCTTCCGTCTGCATCAAAAAACTGGTGGTACTTGTAATCCGCCGTGAGGAAAACATCCGCTTTCACCGCCTTCGCCGCACCAAGCAAAAAACTACCCGAGCCCCCACAAACAGCGACAGTACGCACATTTTCAGAGGTAGGCTTGGTGTATTTTATCGTGGTGCTAAAAGTCGTTTTCACCTGTTTTAAGAACGCTTCAAACGAAATCGGTTGCGGTAATTCACCGTAGGCCCCCGCGCCATAGTCCGTGGCTTTATTTGCGGTGTTTATCCACTCAAATGCCATCTCCTCATACGGATGAGCTTTGCGCGCCGCATGTTCCACTGCTGATTTAGCAAAATTGGGTACGATAAATTCCAATTTTACCTCTTCCACTTCTTCACGCACACCGATATCACCAACAACAGGATTTGTTCCCTCCGTCGGCTTAAATGTTCCTTTACCGCTGGTCGTAAAACTGCACTCTTCGTATGCGCTAACCTTTCCTCCACCGGCAGCAAATACCGCTGCAGCGAGCGCATCTCGGTTCATTACAGGCACATATACTTGAAATTTATAGAGCGCATCGGGCATAGGGCTGAGTACTTTATGATCCGTCACGCCTAACAAGGACATGATTTTTGCATTAACCCCCCACAACACATTATCGAGATTCGTATGAATGGCGTAAATCGCAATATTATGCTTGATTGCTTTCATAATGACACGTTCAATGTACGTATGGCCATTAAAGCGCTTCAAACCGCTGAAGACGATGGGGTGATGGGCCACAATGAATTGGACCTTTTTCTCAATAGCTTCGTCTACTACCGATTCCAAACAATCCAGTGCAACCAGTACACCCTGGGTTTCCCAATCTGAATTGCCTACGATGAGGCCGCTGTTATCATACGACTCCTGCAAAGCCGGCGGCGCCCACTCCTCCAGTGCTTTAATAATTTCTCCTATTCTCATAATTCGAATTTAGGGTTCTTCTCCCGCATCGCAATAGCACGCATAAAAAAAGTCCCCGGACCCAAGGGCCCGAGGACTTTATATGACTCCAACAAGAATTACTTGTTTTCGTTATCCATTTGCTCTTTCAAAGCTGCCAAAGCATCAAGATCACCCATAGTTGAACGCTCTACGTTTTGGTTAGGTACAGCAACGTTTCCGCCTTTGTTACCACCTCCGCTTGCGCTACGGCCTTTCTTAACTTCAACCTCTTTGTAAGTACCTACGTGAGATACCACGATACGACGGTTGTCCTTGTTGAATTCAATTACTTTGAACTCAGCAGTTTCGCCTTTTTCAAGCTTGGCACCATCTTCTTTCGTAATGTGACGTGCAGGACAGTAAGCTTCAACGCCGTCATAGCCTTCAAACTTAACATCACCACCCTTATCACCAGAGTTGATCATTGTACCGGTAACAGTCTTACCTACCGCAAATGCATCAGTATATGCATCCCATGGGTTAGACTCAACTTGTTTGTGACCTAAACTCAAACGACGGTTATCTGCATCGATATCAAGAACTACAACCTCTAGCTTAGCGCCAATTGAAGTAAACTCTGACGGGTGCTTGATTTTCTTCGTCCAGCTCAAATCTGAAATGTGGATCAAACCATCAATACCTTCTTCCAGTTCTAAGAAAATACCGAAGTTGGTGAAGTTACGTACCGTACCCTCGTGCTTAGAGCCTTGCGGGTATTTAGTAGTAATATCCGTCCATGGATCAGTTGTCAATTGCTTGATACCCAAGCTCATTTTACGATCTTCACGGTCTAGAGTTAATACTTCAGTTTCAACTTCGTCACCGACTTTCATGAAATCACCAGCACTACGCAAGTGTGCAGACCAGCTCATTTCACTCACGTGAATCAAACCTTCTACTCCTGGAAGAATTTCAACAAACGCACCGTAATCTGCCAATACGACTACTTTACCTTTAACCTTGTCACCAACGCTTAGGTTTTCATCTAGGGCATCCCATGGGTGCTTCTCAAGTTGCTTAAGACCTAATTGGATACGTGTTTTACCTTCATCGAAATCAAGGATTACAACGTTGATTTTTTGATCCAATTCTACCACTTCAGACGGGTGGTTGATACGGCTCCAGCTCAAATCAGTGATGTGAACCAAACCATCTACACCGCCCAAATCGATGAATACACCGTACGACGTGATGTTCTTAACGGTACCTTCGAGAACTTGTCCTTTCTCCAATTTACCGATGATTTCTTTTTTCTGTTCTTCAAGATCAGCTTCGATAAGCGCCTTGTGAGAAACAACAACGTTTTTGAATTCGTGATTGATTTTAACCACTTTGAATTCCATAGTCTTATCTACGTACTGGTCGTAATCGCGGATTGGCTTAACATCAATCTGTGATCCTGGCAAGAACGCCTCTAGACCGAATACATCTACGATCATACCACCCTTAGTACGCGCCTTAACGTAACCTTTAACGATTTCATCGTTATCGTGTGCTTCGTTAACACGGTCCCAAGCTTTGATAGAACGTGCTTTTCTGTGTGATAATACCAACTGACCGTTTTTGTCTTCCTGACGATCAACCAATACTTCTACTGTATCGCCAACTGCTAATTCTGGGTTGTAACGGAACTCGTTCAAGCTCACTACACCTTCACTCTTAGAGTTGATGTCGATAATTACTTCACGGTCAGTCTTCACGGTAACTTTACCTTCAACGACCTGGTGTTCTACTGAAGAACCTAATGTTTCAGCATATAGATCAACCAACGCTTGACGTTCGCCGCTATCTGCTGTTGAGTCACCTTCTACATCTGCCCAACTAAATGCAGGAGCTTCAGGAACTACTTCCTCAGCAACTTCTTCAGTTACGGCTGCAACAGGAGCCTCAGGAACTACTTCCTCAGCAACTTCTTCAGTTGCGGCTGCAACAGGCGTTTCTTCTACGGTTTCTTCTACTTTTGGAGCCTCCTGAGCTGGAGTCTCTTTCTGTACCTCTTCTGCAGGTACTTGATTCTCTTCTGACATGAGAGATTTACTTGTATCTCAGAGCCTTGCACACACTTCCCATTGACTCTTAAGAGTGGTTGTAGTTTTTAGTACCCCTTTCCGTTCGTGTGCCTCATGTCCGAAAAGGGGTGCAAATATATAAACTATTAAAACATAAAACCACTGTAAATCAAACAAAAAGGCCTCGGAAAACGAATTTTCCGAGGCCTGTGTTTCTTTTGTCTAATCGGACTACTTCAATTGGTCCTTCAGTAGTTCTGTGGTTGTTGAACCAGGTCGCTCAATGGGCATCCCCATAGCTCTGTCCCAAATCAAATTAGATAAGGTTCCTAACGAACGTGCCACACCAAACAATACCGTGTAGAATTCATATTCTACCAATCCGTAATGCGTCAATAACTGACCACTGTGTGCATCTACATTAGGCCAAGGATTTTTCACTTTTCCTGTCGCGCTCAAGATATCCGGCACGACCTCATAGATCATGCTTACAATCTTGAACAATTCAGAATTAGGCATTTTAGCTTGTGCGAATTCGCGTTGCGCGGTGTAACGTGGATCTGTCTTGCGCAATACTGCATGTCCAAATCCAGGGATTACTTTACCGTCGGCCAAGGTCTTCTTACAATAGCTTGCGATCTGTTCTTTGGTCGGTAAACCACCGCCCAATTCCTGACGCATATTATTGATCCAACGAATAACTTCTTGGTTTGCCAGTCCATGCAATGGTCCGGCCAAACCGTTCATACCCGCAGCGAAACTCAAATACGCATCACTCAATGCAGATCCTACCAAATGTACCGTATGCGCACTCACATTACCACCTTCGTGATCCGCGTGAATGGTCATGTACAAACGCATCAACTCCTTGAATTCATCATTATCGAAGCCTAACATATGTGCGAAATTACCCGCCCAGTCTAAACTAGGATCTGGTTCAATATGCTGGTCGTTGTGGTACATACGACGGTAGATGTAAGCAGCAACACGCGGCAATCGGGCAATCAGATTCATTGCATCTTCATACGTCGAATCCCAATATTCACTTTTATGCACCCCGCGGCTGTACGCTTTTGCAAATTCACTCTCTGTGCGCATTGCCATAATGGCCACAGTAAACTGCGTCATAGGGTGCGTGCGAGTTGGCAATGCGTCTATGGCTTTAAACACGTGAACTGGTACGTTATTGCGACGAACCCAGTTGTTACTCAATCGACGTGCTTCTGCCTCCGTTGGCACTTCATTCATCAACATCAAATGGAATAAACCTTCTGGTAAAGGTTGCTCACCACCGGGGTACTTCGGTAATTTCTCTTGAAGTTCAGGAATGCTGTAACCACGGAAACGGATTCCTTCTTCAGGGTCCAATTTTGAAGTCTCACAAATAAGTGCTGGCATGCCACGCATACCACCATAGAGTTGGCTCACCTTAATCTCGCCAATAGTTTTATCACCATTAGCTTTCAGAAAAGCCTTGGTATCGGCTACGATGTCTGGAAAGATGTCTCTAAACTGTTCTTTAATTTTTTCCATGATAGATGATAGGTTTCTGGTGTTATTAGCTAATGAATCTGAAGTTTTTACCAGGGAAAATTGCATTTTCTCCTAACTCTTCTTCAATTCTCAAAAGTTGATTGTATTTCGCCATACGATCTGAACGGGAAGCTGAACCGGTTTTGATTTGACCGGTGTTCAATGCAACTGCTAAATCAGCGATCGTTGCATCTTCAGTTTCACCTGATCTGTGCGACATTACAGCGGTCATCATGTGGCGGTTAGCAAGGGTAACGGTATTAATCGTCTCAGTCAAAGTACCGATCTGGTTAACCTTCACGAGAACAGAATTCGCACTACCCTCCTCAATGCCTCGAGCTACGCGTTTCTCGTTGGTAACAAACAAATCGTCTCCTACCAATTGGACCTTATCGCCAATCTTGGCGTGAAGTTTCGCCCAACCGGCCCAATCGTCTTCATGTAGTCCGTCTTCAATAGAAGCAATCGGGTATTTTTCAATCCAGTTTGCCCAGTAATCTACCATTTCGTCTGAAGTCAATTCACGACCGTCGCTCTTGTGGAATACATAGGTACCTTTCTCTTCATTATAAAATTCAGAAGCAGCCGCATCCATAGCAATCCATATATCAACACCTGGCTTGTACCCTGCTTTCTCGATACTTTCAAGAATGATTTCAAGCGCTTCTTCATTTGAGCCAATAGAAGGGGCAAAGCCACCCTCATCACCAACATTAGTTGAGTATCCTTTGCTCTTCAACACTTTCTTTAAGTTGTGGAATACTTCAGTACCCATGCGTAATGCTTGGCTGAATGATTCAGCACCAAAAGGCATGACCATGAACTCTTGAAAGTCTATTGAATTATCTGCGTGCGAACCACCGTTTAAGATGTTCATCATCGGAACAGGAAGCGTACGCGCATTAACACCACCAATATACCGGTACAACGACTGACCAGTGCTTTCAGCCGCAGCTTTAGCTACTGCCAAAGAAACCGCCAAAATAGCGTTAGCACCTAATTTTCCTTTATTTTCTGTACCGTCTAAATCAATCATCATTTGATCAATTTCAGCTTGCTCGGTAACGATCTCGCCTTCCAATTCAGGCGCGATAATATCATTTACATTTTGAACCGCTTGCAATACACCTTTACCCATGTATACACTAGGGTCTTCATCACGTAACTCTACTGCTTCGTGAATTCCCGTTGATGCACCGGAAGGCACAGCAGCTCTGCCCATTGCACCTGTAGAGGTGATTACATCAACTTCAACCGTTGGATTACCACGTGAATCCAGAATTTGTCTTGCATGAATATGCGTAATAACAGACATATTGTTTTTTTTAAGTATTAGTTCTTATTCCTTGCGGACTAGTGGTTCTTTATTCGTTCTATGAATTCGTCAAACAGGTATCTACTATCGTGTGGGCCGGGACTAGCTTCAGGGTGGAATTGTACCGAGAAACAATTCGCATCGGTACGTTTAATACCTGCCACAGTTTGGTCATTCAAATGGATATGCGTTAAGGCTACATTAGTTGCTTTTTCTACATCTTCCATCTTCACTACAAAACCATGATTCTGAGATGTAATCTCGCCTTTTCCCGTTTCAATATTTTTCACAGGATGGTTGATCCCGCGGTGACCGTTATGCATTTTATAGGTAGACAAACCACTGGCCAATGCAATCATCTGGTGTCCCAAACAAATTCCAAATACAGGTAATCCAGAGCTGATACCTTTTGCGACCTCCGCTACCACTTCAGGTGAAGCTGCCGGATCACCAGGACCATTCGAATAAAACAACCCGTTTGGGTTCCATGCCAGCATCTCTTCCGTTTTTGTATTCCACGGGAAAACTTTTACGAGTGCACCTCTTTCAGTCATGCAACGAATAATGTTCTCTTTAATCCCTAAATCCAATGCTGCTATTCTAATGGTCGAATCCTTAGGACCCACTTCATATGCTTCATCACAACTAACCGTAGGAGCCAAAGCTAGACCTTCCATCGACGGACACTTTGTCAATTCCTGCTTCAAAGCGTCTATATCGTGAATAGCTGTAGAGATAATAGCATTCATAGCACCCGCATCGCGGATGTGACGCACCAAAGCGCGCGTATCGATATCGCGAATAGCTACTTTCCCTTCTTTTTCGAAGTAACCATACAAACTGTCTGTCTTGCCGGTTCTAGATGCAACTTCACTGAAGTTTTTGGTAACTAATCCCGCAATCTGAATATGCTTACTCTCGACCTCTGTATCCTTCACACCGTAATTCCCAATGTGAGAAGTAGCCATTACCATGAGCTGACCGAAATAAGAAGGATCTGTGAAGATCTCTTGATACCCTGTCATACCAGTATTAAAACATATTTCTCCGTAAGCAGTACCATCCAAACCAGTGGAAGTACCGTAAAACACTGCACCATCTTCCAGCAGTAAAACAGCTTTTTTATTTGATTCTTTCATGAGTCGCTATCTTCAAAAAAAAGGGGAAACCAGGCGTGCACCTAATTTCCCCTCGAAATTACTTAACAATGACCGATTTGGTGCATTAATTCTTTGTTATTCAGCAGATTCTTCTTTTGATTCTTCCTCAGCTGCTGATACTTCTGCAACAGGTGCAGCTTCAACGGCTTCAGTTTTTGCACGACGGCTACGACGAGTAGTTTTCTTCTTCTCATCCTTACCGTACATGTCGTTGAAGTCTACCAATTCAATCATACACATCTCCGCATTATCACCTTGACGGTTCCCTGTTTTGATGATACGTGTATAGCCACCTGGACGATCGCCGACCTTAGGGCCTACTACATTGAATAGTTCTGTAACAACCTCTTTCTGACGTAATACTGCAAATGCAATACGACGGTTGTGTGTTGTATTCTCTTTTGAGCGTGTTACCAAAGGCTCTACAACCTTACGTAATGCTTTCGCCTTCTGCACTGTCGTCATTACACGTTTGTGCTCAATAAGTGAGCCAGCCATGTTACTCAACATCGCTTTTCTATGCGCAGTTTTTCTCCCGAGGTGGTTAAATTTTTTACCGTGTCTCATGCTTATTCTTTATCGAGCTTATATTTTGAGATATCCATCCCAAAGCTCAAGTTTTTACTTTCAACTAACTCCTCTAATTCTGTAAGAGACTTCTTACCGAAGTTGCGGAATTTCATTAAATCAGATTTAGAGAATGTCACTAAATCACCCAATGTATCTACCTCTGCTGCTTTCAAGCAATTCAAAGCACGAACACTTAGGTCCATGTCATGAAGCTTAGTTTTCAGCAACTGACGCATGTGCAATGCTTCTTCATCGTAGCTCTCAGTTTCTGAAGATTCCTCATCCTCGAGACTAATGCGCTCGTCACTGAACAGCATGAAGTGGTGAATTAAAATTTTCGCCGCTTCTGTTAAAGCATCTTTCGGGTGGATTGAGCCGTCCGTGTCAATTTCAAAAACCAATTTTTCATAATCGGTCTTCTGCTCAACGCGATAGTTCTCAACTGAATACTTAACGTTCTTGATTGGCGTGTAAATGCTGTCTAAAGCGATAGTTCCGATTGGAGCATCCACCTTTTTATTCATTTCAGCACCAACATATCCACGCCCCTTCTCAATTACCATTTCCATAGACAAGCTAACGCTCGGGTCCATGTTACAGATAACGTGATCTGGATTCAATACTTGGAAAGCACTGATGTGCGAAGCGAAATCGCCCGCTACCAATTGCTCTTTACCAGTGATGGTGATCTTAACTGTTTCAGTATCTTGAGCTTCGATCTGCTGCTTGAAACGTACTTGTTTCAAGTTTAGAACGATTTCCGTTACGTCCTCTACAACACCAGCAATGGTTGTGAATTCGTGGTCAACACCTTCAATTCTCAATGAAGTCAAGGCAAAACCTTCAAGACCGGAAAGCAAAACTCTGCGAAGTGCATTACCAACGGTAAGACCGTAACCAGGCTCCAAAGGTCTAAACTCGAACTGACCACTGAAGTCAGTGGAGGCGTTCATTATTACTTTTTCGGGCTTCTGGAAATTAAGGATAGCCATATAAGAGAGTATAAGGTGATTATTATTTAGAGTACAATTCGACGATCAACTGCTCCTTGATATTCTCAGGAATCGCATCACGTGAAGGAACATTCAAGAAGGTACCTTCCAATTTACTTTCGTTCCATTCTAACCATGGGTACTCAGTTCCACGACTAGCTAAAGCATCAGCAATAACTACCAGAGACTTCGACTTTTCACGAACACTGATAACATCACCTGGATTCACATTCATAGATGGAATATTCACGATTTCTCCGTTCACTGTGATGTGACGGTGACCTACAAGTTGGCGCGCGCCATCACGAGTTTTTCCCAATCCTAGACGGAATACTACATTGTCTAAACGACCCTCACACAGTTGAAGCAATACATCACCTGTCTTGCCTTTGCTACGAGAAGCTTTATCAAACATACGAGCGAATTGACGCTCCAAAATACCATAAGTGTATTTTGCTTTTTGCTTCTCTTGAAGCTGAACTGAATATTCACTCTTCTTTCCGCGACGACGGTTATTACCGTGTTGACCTGGAGGGTACTTGCGCTTTTCGAAAGAGCTATCTGGGCCGAAGATTGGCTCACCCATGCGGCGAGCGATCTTTGTTTTTGGTCCTCTATATCTTGCCATAATACTGTTCTTCTCTAATTATTAAACGCGACGTTTCTTTGGTGCACGACAACCGTTGTGTGGGGTTGGTGTAATATCGATAATCTCAATTACCTCAATCCCTAAGTTGTGTAGTGAACGAATGGCGCTTTCACGTCCATTACCTGGACCTTTAACGTAAGCTTTCACTTTCTTAAGTCCAGCCTCTAATGCTACACGACCACAATCTTCTGCTGCCATTTGTGCCGCATAAGGAGTGTTCTTTTTAGAACCACGGAAGCCCATCTTACCTGCAGACGACCAAGAGATTACTTGCCCTTGATTGTTCGTCAATGAGATGATGATGTTGTTAAAAGAAGATCCAATGTGCGCTTCACCGACAGTGTCGATACGCACTTTACGCTTCTTAGTCTGTTTAGTCTGTTTCTTAGCCATAACTAACTATTATTTAGTTGCTTTCTTTTTGTTAGCAACCGTTTTTCTCTTACCCTTTCTAGTACGTGAGTTGTTCTTCGTACGCTGTCCGCGAAGTGGTAATCCCAAACGGTGACGAATACCACGGTTACAACCGATGTCCATCATACGCTTGATGTTCAACTGAACCTCAGAACGCAATTCACCTTCTACTCTGTATTGGTCAGCAATAACAGTACGAATAGCCGTTAACTGCTCATCTGTCCAATCCTGAACTTTTACATCTTCACTTACACCAGCCTTGTCCAAAATCTCTTGAGAGCGGCTTAAGCCAACTCCATAGATATAAGTCAGGCCAATAACACCACGTTTGGTTCTGGGTAAGTCTACACCTGCAATCCTTGCCATAGTCTCTTTCTTCTATTATTGGTTAACCCTGACGTTGCTTGAACTTGGGGTTCTTCTTGTTAATAACATATAAGCGTCCTTTGCGACGAACGATCTTGCAATCTACGCTACGCTTTTTAACTGATGCTCTTACTTTCATTTCTCTAGTATCTGTACGTTATACGAGCCTTTGATAAATCGTATGGGCTCATTTCTAGTTTTACTTTATCACCGGGTAGTAGTTTAATGTAGTGCATTCTCATTTTTCCTGAGATATGCGCTGTCACTACGTGACCATTCTCTAACTCTACACGAAACATTGCATTTGACAATGCTTCTGTTACAGTTCCGTCTTGCTCTATTGCGCTTTGTTTCGCCATCTTAACTAAACGTACTTTGTGTATTTCTACCTCTCAACTTTCCGGTTTTCATCAAACCGTCGTAATGTCTATTCAACAAATAGCTTTCAATCTGCTGTAATGTATCTAGAATAACGCCCACTGTAATAAGCAATGAAGTACCTCCGTAGAAGTAAGCCCACTGCGTATTCAATCCAACTGTCATCGCAACCGCTGGCAAGATTGCCACTAATGCGAGCAATAAGGATCCCGGGAAAGTTATTCTACTCAATACAGTATCTAAAAACTCGGCTGTTGGAGCACCCGGCTTAATACCTGGCACAAAACCACCATTCCGCTTAAGATCATCTGCAATTGAATTTGTATTCACTTGAATCGCTGTGTAAAAATATGTGAACACAATGATCAAGACTGCGAATGCTAAATTGTACCACAATCCCTGAATATTACCAAAAACTGTAATCAACCAGCTAACACTGTCGCCTTCAGCACCACTGTACTGAAGTACGGTGATAGGAATGAACATGATTGCCTGAGCAAAGATGATCGGCATTACACCCGCCGCATTGACTTTCAGCGGTAAGTATTGACGCGCCGATTGCGTAGAAACAGCACGACCTCCTGCCGCTTGCTTAGCGTATTGCACAGGTATCTGACGTACAGCCTGCGTTAAAGCAATAGCGAACATGGTAATAATGAACAGTGCGAACAGCTCAATAATGAAAGCAACCCATCCTGCACCTTGGCCAACCTGACTTAACATCTCTTGAAGAAATGCTTGAGGCAGCGTGGCAATAATACCAACCATGATGAGTAAGGAAATACCGTTACCAATACCTTTATCAGTAATACGCTCCCCTAACCACATTGCGAAAATGGTACCTGTTGTTAACGTAACCCATGCTAGGAACCAGAAAGTACCTGGATCTAAGGTTAAGGAAACACCTTGAGCACTCAAGTTTGCCAAATAAGATGGCGCTTGAACGCCGGCAATAAGAATGGTTAAATAGCGCGTAATTTGATTCAACTTACGGCGACCACTCTCCCCATCCTTCTGCATTTTCTGTACAGCAGGAACTGCCATACCCATTAACTGAATGATAATGGATGCGGATATATAAGGCATGATACCTAAAGCCATTACTGAAGCACGAGAAAACGCACCACCAGTAAACGCATTCAATACGCCCAACAAACCTTCAGAGGTTTGCGCTTGTAATTGCGATAAACTTTCAGGATCAACACCAGGAAGAAGAACCGTAGAACCAATTCTATATATCAAAAGTAATCCGAGAGTTGTGAGGATTTTATCCTTCAACTCTGAGATCGCCCAGATATTTTTAATGGTTTCTATAAAACGTTTCATCTAATTACAAAGTCGTTGCTGTACCACCATTTGCTTCAATAGCAGCGGTAGCAGTTTTACTAAATGCATGAGCAGTTATATCCAATTTCATGGTTACTTCGCCACGTCCTAAAATTTTAACTAACTCTTTCTTTCCTACAAGACCGTTGTTCACTAAATCAGCAACAGAGATCTTGGTTTTCAATTTTTTTGCTTCAACAAGAGATTGGAGGGTATCCAAGTTCAAGCCCTTGTATTCTACACGGTTTGGATTAGTGAATCCGAACTTTGGTACACGACGCTGAAGCGGCATTTGACCACCTTCAAAACCGATTTTACGGCTGTAACCTGAACGCGATTGCGCACCCTTGTGACCACGCGTAGAGGTACCTCCGTGTCCGGAGCCTTCACCTCGACCTACTCGCTTACGGCTGTGGGTTGCACCCTCCGCAGGTTTGAGATTTGATAAATCCATTCTTATCTATTTAATTAAAGTTCAACAACCTCTACAAGGTGATTCACCTTGCGCACCATACCAAGAACTTGAGGTGTTGCCTCAACTTCTACAGATGCGTTCATTTTGCGCAGACCCAAAGCATCCATTGTTGCCTTTTGACGTGCACTACGTCCAATAACGCTGCGTTTTTGTGTAATCTTAATTTTTGCCATTTCCTCTGAGGAATTATCCGTTAAAAACTTTGTCCACAGAAATACCACGAGTTTTCGCGATCTCCTTAACATCACGCAATTTCAATAAAGCATCAAAAGTTGCTTTTACTACGTTTTGCGGATTAGAAGAGCCTTTACTCTTAGCTAGTACGTCGTGTACACCGACACTCTCAAGAACTGCACGCATTGCACCACCAGCAATTACCCCAGTACCGCTGGATGCGGGACGAAGGAATACTCGCGAACCAGCGAACTTGCCGTTCTCTTCGTGTGGAATCGTACTTTTTACTAATGGAATACGGAATAAGTTCTTTTTAGCATCTTCAACCGCCTTTGCAATCGCTTCGCTTACTTCTTTAGACTTACCACTACCGAAACCAGCAGTACCGTTTTCATCACCCACCACTACGATAGCGGAAAAGCTGAATGTACGACCTCCCTTATTTACTTTAGTTACACGGTTTACCGCTACCAAGCGGTCTACCAATTCAATACCCGTAGGCTTTACTTTACGTGCGTTATGCATTGTATTCGCCATTTTAGAATTTCAAGCCGCCTTTGCGAGCGCCTTCAGCCAATTGTTTCACACGACCATGGTAGAGATAGCCACCGCGATCGAAACAAACTTCAGTTATACCTTTTTCCATAGCGAGCTTAGCTAATCCTTCACCTACTTGGAAACTTTTATCAGTCTTAGTACCTGTAGCGCCTTCCAACTCTTTGTTACGAGAAGAGAAAGACATAAGGGTTACTTGATTCACGTCGTCAATCACTTGCGCGTAAATTTCTTTGTTACTTCTATACACAGATAGACGTGGCTTCTGAGCTGTACCTGTAACTACTTTGCGAATTCTTCTACGAATACGAAGTCTTCTTTCTGATTTACTTAATGCCATTTGCTATCTATTATTTACTTGCAGACTTACCTGCTTTTCTGCGAATTTGCTCACCTACAAATTTGACACCTTTACCTTTATAAGGTTCTGGTTTACGCAACGAGCGAACTTTAGCCGTTATCGCGCCCACCAATTGCTTATCGTGAGATGAGAACTTGATTATAGGGTTTTTACCTTTCTCCATAGTTGTCTCAACAGCTACCTCAGAAGGTATATTGATCAGGAAATTGTGAGAGAAACCTAAAGATAAATCTAACAATTGTCCTTGGTTCGACGCACGGTACCCAACACCCACTAATTCTAGTGAATGTGACCAACCTACGCTGACTCCTAAAATCATGTTATTGATTAAGGCACGGTAAAGGCCGTGTTTGGCCTTATGCTCCTTTGTTTCCGCAGGACGCTGAACCGTGATGATGTTATCCTCAATGGATGCAGTGATACCACTGCTCAATTCTTGACTGAGTTCACCCAGTTTACCTTTTACAGTAACAACGTCTCCATTTATCGAAACGTCAACTCCTGTAGGCACGGCAATTGGGGCTTGACCTATTCTTGACATAATATTAAATATTAACTAACGGTACACAAAACCTCGCCGCCGATATTCTCTTTGCGAGCTTGCTTGTCAGTCATTAAACCTTTAGACGTACTAACTACGGCAATACCAAGTCCGTTCTTAACACGCGGAAGCGTATCACTACCTAAGTATTGACGAAGACCTGGCTTAGAGATACGCTTGATTTCACGAATCGCTGGAGTCTTTGTTAGTCTATCATATTTCAAAGCAACCTTCAAAACGTTTTGAGGAACTACTTCTTCAACCTTATAGTCATGGATATATCCCTGATCTTTTAAGATAGCAGCAATAGAAACTTTTGTTTTGCTTGAAGGGATTTCTACAACACGCATTCCAGCCGTTTGGCCATTGCGAATACGCGTTAGAAAATCTGCAATTGGATCTGTATTCATAATTCTCTTTAATCTAAAATTACCAGCTAGCTTTCTTCACCCCTGGGATCAAACCCTGGTTTGCCATTTCACGGAACGTTACACGGGAAAGTCCAAACTGACGCATGTAGCCGCGTGGACGACCTGTCAAATTACAACGGTTTCTACCGCGAACTGGAGAAGAATTCTTAGGTAGCTTCTGCAAACCTTCGTAATCACCTGCAGCTTTCAATGCTTCACGCTTTGCAGCGTATTTAGCAGCTAGTTTTGCACGTTTGACCTCGCGGGCCTTCATTGATTCTTTAGCCATTGCTCTGTTATTTTGTAAATGGAATACCAAATGCTGTTAACAATGCCTTCGCTTCTTTATCAGTTGAAGCAGAGGTTACGAATGTGATATCCATACCGGAAATACGGTTCACTTTATCAATATCAATCTCAGGGAAAATGATCTGCTCCGTGATACCGAAAGTATAGTTACCACGACCATCAAAGCCTGATGCCTTGATACCACGAAAATCGCGGATACGTGGCAACGAAGCACTGATTAATCGATCCAAAAATTCATACATGCGCTCACCTCTCAACGTAACACGAGCACCAATAGGCATTCCTTTACGTAATTTGAAGTTACTCACGTCTTTCTTAGATTTTGTAGGAACCGCTTTTTGACCAGTAATAGTAGTCATTTCAGCGATCGCTTGATCTACTAATTTCTTGTCTGCTACAGCTGCACCAACACCTTGGCTTACTACGATCTTCTCAAGCTTTGGAACCATCATTACATTACTGTAATTAAATTCCTCTACCAATTTAGCGATGATCTCCTCGCTGTACTTAGTCTTAAGTCTAGGTCTCATGCTCATTATGATAATACCTCACCGGATTTTTTAGCGTAACGTACTAGGTTACCGTTCTCATCCAATTTTCTTCCGACACGCGTCACTTCATTAGTAGATGGATCTACTAGTGCTACGTTTGAAATGTGAATTGGAGCTTCCATTTCAACAATGCCACCTTGTGGATTTGACGCGCTTGGTTTCTGGTGCTTCTTAATCATGTTAAGCCCTTCAACAACCACGCGATTCATTTTAGGGATCACACGTACAATACGGCCTTCTTTACCTTTGCTTTCGCCGGCAAGAACCTTTACTTGATCTCCCTTTTTTACTTTAAACTTTGCCATCTTAATCTGTATCGTTAAGATTATAGTACCTCAGGTGCAAGAGAAACAATCTTCATGTATTGCTTGTCACGTAACTCGCGAGCTACAGGACCGAATACACGAGTACCTCTCATTTCACCACCGGTATTTAATAATACACATGCGTTATCATCGAAACGGATATAGGATCCATCTGGACGACGCACTTCTTTCTTTACGCGTACCACAACAGCAGTAGACACTTGACCTTTCTTCACTGTTCCAGCAGGCGTTGCCGCTTTAACAGTTACAACGATCTTGTCGCCTACGCTTGCATAGCGTCTTTTCGTTCCGCCTAACACACGAATGACCAAAACTTCTTTGGCACCTGTGTTATCTGCTACTCTTAATCTTGATTCTGTCTGTACCATGATTATTTAGCTCTTTCGATAACTTCAACCACTCTCCAATTTTTAGTCTTGGATAATGGACGAGTTTCCATAATTCTTACAGTATCACCCGTGTTGCAGTCATTTGTCTCGTCATGAGCGTGGAATTTGCTCGTAAACTTCACAAACTTCCCATACTTAGGGTGCTTTACTTTGCGCTCAACCTTCACTACAACAGACTTATCCATCTTGTTGCTCGCTACTACGCCGACACGCTCTTTACGCAAGTTTCTTGTGTTTTCCATGATACTCTTATTCTTCAGTTGAGCGAGTACTCAATTCAGTGCTCAAACGAGCAATATTTTTTCTAGCAACTTTAATTTGCATAGGGTTTTCTAATGGGCTTAAGCTGTGTGTCAACTTCATGCTCATATAGTTGGCCTTCTCCTCAGCCAAACGCTCTGCTAATTTCGCAGTAGCCAATTCTTTTATCTCAGTGTACTTCATGACTTTTACTCTTGCAAATCTCTACGTACTATGAACTTGGTGCGAACTGGCAACTTCTGTGCAGCTAGACGCAAAGCTTCTTGAGCGATATCGAAGGGAATACCATCGATTTCGAACATGATACGTCCTGGCTTAACAACTGCAGCGTAATATTCAACACCACCTTTACCCTTACCCATACGAACCTCTAGAGGCTTCTTCGTTATTGGCTTGTCAGGGAAAATACGGATCCACATCTGACCTTCACGCTTCATATAACGCGTTGCAGCGATACGTGCAGCTTCTATCTGACGTGCAGTGACCCATTTTGAATCTAATGACTTTAAACCGTAAGCGCCGAATACCAACTGTGCACCGCGCTGTGAGTTACCTTTCATTTTGCCTTTAAAGACTTTTCTGTGTTTTGTGCGTTTTGGCTGTAACATCTCTAAAAGTTATTTACGGTTAGTACGCTTAGCACGACCACCACGACCACCTGGCTTGGTAGAACCCAATTGGTTGCTTAGATCTCGCTTGCCATAAACTTCACCTTTCATGATCCACACCTTAATGCCTAAACGGCCATAAGTGGTATGTGCTTCACTTAAATGGTAATCGATATCTGCACGGAAAGTACTCAACGGTGTACGACCATCCTTGTACATTTCTGAACGTGCCATTTCCGCACCGTTTACACGACCCGAAATCAACACCTTGATACCTTCTGCACCCATGCGCATTGCTGCAGAAATTGCCATTTTGATTGCGCGACGGTGACTAACACGGCCTTCAATCTGACGAGCAATAGAGTCTGCCACAAGTTTAGCATCTAATTCTGGACGCTTAATCTCGTAGATGTTGATTTGAACTTCCTTGCCGGTAAGTTTTTTCAACTCTTCCTTAAGCTTATCAACCTCTTGTCCACCTTTACCGATAATTACTCCCGGACGTGCCGTTGTAATTGTAACAGTAACCAAACGCAATGTGCGCTCTATGATGATACGGCTAATACTTGCCTTCGAAAGACGAGCATACATGTAATTTCTAATCTTGGCATCCTCGGCGATTTTATCACCATAGTTACGACCTCCGTACCACTGGCTATCCCAGCCACGGATGATTCCTAATCTATTACCAATAGGGTTGGTTTTTTGTCCCATTCTTCCCTTTTTAAGATTCTTTACTACCAACGATTAGCGTCACGTGGTTGCTACGCTTGCGAATGCGGTGCGCGCGACCCTGTGGAGCGGCTTGGATGCGCTTAAGCATACGACCACTATCTACACTAATCTCTTTAACTATCAAACCAGCTTCTTCAAGATCTGCACCCTCGTTTTTTGCTTGCCAGTTCGCGATAGCGCTTAATAGCAATTTCTCTAAACGATTAGATGCATCTTTTGGGCTGTACTTAAGAATGGCCAATGCCTTCTCTACCTCTACGCCACGAATTTGGTCTGCAACCAAACGCATTTTGCGAGGAGAAGTTGGGCAATCATTAAGCTTAGCAATTGCAATAGCTTTCTTCGCTGCCTTGAGCGTTTCAGCTGCATGTTTCTTTCTAGCTCCCATCTCTTATTACTTCTTGTTTTTTCCGTGACCACGGAAGTTGCGGGTTGGAGAGAATTCACCAAGCTTGTGCCCTACCATGTTCTCAGTCACATAAACGGGGATAAATGTCTTACCGTTATGAACTCCAATAGTCTGACCTACAAAATCTGGTGAAATCATAGATGCACGTGACCAAGTCTTGATCACTGTGTTTTTACCGCTCTCCACATTAGCGAGTACTTTCTTCTCTAACTTGTAGTGGATGTAAGGTCCTTTTTTAAGCGAACGTGCCATATACTTTCAGATTATTTCTTTCTACGTTCGATGATATACTTATTCGTAGCCTTCTTAGGCGTACGAGTCTTGTAACCCTTCGCTGGAATACCATTACGCGAACGTGGGTGACCTCCAGAAGCACGGCCTTCACCACCACCCATTGGGTGATCAACTGGATTCATTACTACACCACGAACACGAGGACGACGTCCTTGCCATCTGCTACGTCCAGCTTTACCGCTGACCTGTAACATATGTTCTGAGTTACTAACAGTACCAATAGTTGCTAAACATGTGGTAAGAATCATACGAGTCTCACCTGAAGGCAACTTGATAATAGCATATTTACCTTCGCGAGCAAGAAGCTGCGCAAAAGTTCCTGCAGAACGTGCAATGATTGCACCTTGACCAGGACGCATCTCAATGTTTGAAATGATTGTACCTAATGGAATGTCGGATAAGAACAATGCATTACCAGCTTCAGGAGCACTGCCCGTTCCACTAACTAATTTATCACCTACTTTCACTCCGTTTACTGCCACCGAGTAGCGCTTCTCACCGTCCGCATATACTAACAACATAAGATATGCTGAACGTAACGGATCATATTCGATCGCTTTTACTGTCGCAGGGATTCCAAACTTATCGCGTTTGAAATCAACTGTACGTACTTTTTGCTTGTGTCCTCCACCAACATAACGCATTGTCATACGTCCACTGTTGTTTCGTCCACCACTCTTGGTCTTACCTTTAACAAGGCTCTTTTCAGGTTTCGCTGCCGTAACTTGCTCAAAGTCGTTGACTACGCGAAAACGCTGTCCAGGAGTAATTGGTTTTAATTTCTTTACACCCATTGTAATTAAATATTACCGTATAAATCGATGGTCTCTCCACCAGCTACTTTAACCATTGCTTTTTTATAAGCAGATTTACGTCCTCTCACTAAACCAGCCTTAGTATACTTCGTCTGGAATTTTGCAGGAACAATAGCAGTGCGAACACTTTCTACACTTACGCCGTAGAACTCTTCTACAGCTTTTTTTATCTCAACCTTATTAGCAGTTCGAACCACCTCAAAAGCATAGACGTTTTCATCTTCGCTTTGTGCGGTTGCTTTTTCAGTAATGATTGGTTTAATCAAAATATTCATGGCTCTCTTAGCTTAAAATCGCTGTAATTTTCTCAACTGCACCCTCTGATAAAACCACTTCTGAAGCGTTCATTATATCGTAAGTACTTATTTCTGAGCTATTTACAACTTTAACCCCTTGTAAATTGCGGGATGACAAATATAGGTTTTTATCGTAGTCACCAACGATGAATAGCGATTTTTTCTTGTCTAAACCTAAAGCAGCCATCACATTAATGAAGCTAGTGGTCTTTGGCACCTCAAAGGTGAAGTTCTCAACGACCTTCAAATTCTCAGATTTTACCTTCATGGACAACGCAGACTTACGTGCCAATTGCTTCACTTTCTTATTCAATTTGAACCCGTAGTTACGAGGACGTGGACCGAATACCGTACCACCACCACGCTGAATCGGTGATTTCAATGAACCAGCACGAGCGCCACCAGTACCTTTCTGTTTGTGGTGCTTCTTAGTAGTACGATTTACCTCTGCACGCTCTTTAGATTTGTGCGTACCCTGACGAGCATTCGCCAAGAATTGCTTAACATCTAAATAAATGCTATGATCATTAGGCTCAATACCAAAAACCTTCGCGTCTAACGTAACGCTCTTTTTGGTCTCTTTTCCGTTTATGTCTAATACCTTCAATTCCATTATTTCTCGATAATTACAGTTGAATTCTTAGCTCCTGGAACAGAACCTTTAACTACTAACAAATTCTTTTCAGCATCCACCTTCAAAACAACAAGGTTTTGAACCTTAGCACGCTTGCCACCCATACGGCCGGCCATACGCATACCCTTGAATACTCTCGAAGGATCTGAACCAGCACCAATAGAACCTGGCGCACGAAGACGGTTGTGTTGACCGTGCGTTGCTTGACCAACACCGGCAAAGCCATGACGCTTTACAACACCTTGAAAACCTTTACCCTTAGAAGTACCCACTACATCTACGTAGTCGCCCTCTTCGAATAAGTCCGCTGTCAAGACTTGTCCTAGTTCTAATCCACCTTCAAAGTCAGTGAATTCAACAAATTTCTTTTTAACAGAGGTGCTTGCTTTCTGCACATGTCCTTGCAATGCTTTCGAAACGTTTTTCTCTTTCGCCTCTCCCCAACCTAGTTGGATCGCATTGTAACCATCGACATCCTCAGTTTTCACCTGAGTAACTACACATGGACCTACCTCTAGGACAGTACATGGCCAGTTCTTACCCTCAGGGCTGAAAATGCTGGTCATTCCGACTTTTTTACCAATTAATCCTGGCATCTCTTCTGGAATTTAAATTTAGTCTTCTGTTAGACCTTGATTTCTACTTCTACTCCACTCGGCAACTCTAACTTCATCAAAGCGTCAATCGTTTTTGACGATGAAGAGTAGATGTCCAACAAACGCTTGTAATTGCTTAGCTGGAACTGCTCGCGTGATTTTTTGTTTACGTGTGGTGAGCGGAGCACCGTGTAAATACGCTTGTTTGTAGGTAATGGAATAGGTCCATTAACAACTGCGCCGGTACTCTTCACTGTCTTTACAATCTTCTCAGCAGACTTATCTACTAAGTTGTGATCGTAAGACTTAAGCTTGATGCGAATTTTTTGACTCATTATCGTCTATTATTAAGCTTTTGTTTCTTCAATTACTTTCTCAGAGATGTTGCTTGGTGTTTCAGCATAATGCGAGAACTCCATTGTAGAAGCCGCACGACCTGAACTCAACGTACGTAATGTAGTTACGTAACCAAACATTTCTGACAACGGCACATTCGCCTTGATAACCTTCGCGTTATTGCGATCAGACATATCATTAACCTGACCACGACGACGGTTCAAATCACCTACGATATCACCCATATATTCTTCTGGAGTTACAACCTCCATCTTCATAATAGGCTCCATAATAACCGGAGATGCTTTTCTAGCACTTTCTTTAAACCCGATTTTAGCCGCCAATTCGAACGACAATTGATCAGAATCTACAGGGTGGAATGATCCATCCTTGAGTACAATTTTAAAGCTGTCTACCTTAAAACCTGCCAATGGTCCGTTTACCATAGCCGATTTAAATCCGCTTTCGATAGATGGAATAAATTCCTTAGGAACATTACCACCTTTTATCTTATTCTCGAATTGGAGACCTTCGCCTTCGAAGTCTTCATCTACCGGCGAAATATCAAATACGATATCAGCAAATTTACCACGTCCACCCGTTTGCTTTTTGTATTGCTCACGGTGGCTGCATGATCCTGTAAGTGCCTCTTTATATTCTACCTGTGGTTCACCTACGTTCACCTCAACTTTGAATTCGCGTCTCATACGATCGATGAGAATATCCAAGTGAAGCTCACCCATACCTGAAATAATGGTTTGACCTGAAGCCTCATCAGTTTGAACACGGAACGTTGGATCCTCTTCAGACAATTTTGCTAAAGCCGTACCCATCTTATCCACATCCGCCTTTGACTTTGGCTCCACTGCGATACCAATAACTGGCTCTGGGAAAGTCATTGACTCAAGTACAATAGGTGCTTTCTCATCACAAAGCGTGTCACCTGTACGGATATCTTTAAAACCTACACCTGCACCAATATCCCCAGCAGTAATCTGATCGATTGGTTGCTGCTTGTTTGAGTGCATCTGGAAAATACGAGAAATACGCTCTTTCTTACCCGAACGAGTATTCTTAACGTAAGATCCAGCATCCAATGCACCAGAGTACACACGGAAGAAACACAAACGACCCACGAATGGATCTGTTGCGATCTTAAATGCTAGCGCAGAGAACGGCTCATTTACAGAAGGCTTACGGAAATCAGGATTACCCGTATCCGGGTTAGTACCTTCAATAGCTTCCACATCCATAGGTGATGGCAAGTAACGCATTACTGCATCGAGCATTGCCTGTACCCCTTTATTCTTAAATGCAGAACCACACATCATAGGAATGATGCTCATATCTATAGTTGCGGCACGCAAGGCAGCGATGATTTCATCTTCAGTGATGCTGTCCTCGTCTTCGAAGAATTTCTCCATCAAAGTATCGTCGTATTCAGCAACCGCTTCGATTAACTCGCCACGCTTCTCATTAACTACGTCAATCAAGTCCGCAGGGATTTCGATTGTATCGTAGGTCATACCCTTGTCATCTTCATTCCAAACGATAGCCTGCTTGCTGATCAAATCAACAACACCTCGGAAGTCCATTTCGTCGCCGATAGGAACTTGAAGCGCTACTGGATTTCCCCCGAGCATTTCTCTCACTTGATTACATACCATGAAAAAGTCTGAGCCTTGACGGTCCATCTTATTCACGAAACCTAAACGAGGAACGCGGTATTTATCCGCTTGGCGCCATACCGTTTCCGATTGTGGCTCAACACCATCAACCGCTGAGAACAATGCAACCACACCATCCAATACACGCAATGAACGTTCAACCTCTACAGTGAAGTCAACGTGTCCAGGGGTGTCGATGATGTTAATAGCGTATGGTTGATCGCGGTAAGTCCATTCACAGTGTGTTGCAGCTGAAGTAATGGTAATACCACGCTCTTGCTCCTGCTCCATCCAGTCCATGGTTGCAGCACCATCGTGAACCTCACCAATTTTGTGACTAACACCTGTGTAATATAAAATACGCTCAGTAGTCGTGGTTTTACCCGCATCAATGTGCGCAGCAATACCAATGTTTCTAGTGAACGTTAGATCTCTATTTCCTTTTGCCATGATACAGTGTCAATTAGAATCTAAAGTGTGAAAATGCTTTGTTCGCTTCAGCCATACGGTGAACTTCCGTACGCTTCTTAACCGCAGCGCCTTCTTCTTTCGAAGCAGCTATTACTTCTGCAGCTAATTTCTGAGCCATCGAACGCTCATTACGCTTACGTGTAGCAAGGATCAACCACTTCATTCCTAAAGTAACCTTACGCTCAGGACGAACCTGCATTGGGATTTGGAAGTTTGCACCACCAACGCGACGACTACGTACTTCAACGTGAGGCATTACATTGTTGAGGGCTTCTTTCCATGTTTCTAAACCATTTCCTTCCGTCTTCTCTGATACAATGTCTATGGCATCATAAAAGATGTTGAAAGCGATAGACTTCTTTCCGTCTAACATCAAGTTGTTTACAAAACGTGTTACAAGCGTATCGTTAAACTTTGGATCCGGAAGTAACGGACGTTTTTTAGCTCTTGCTTTTCTCATGAGTTCTTAAAGTCTACAGTAGTTTATTTCTTTGGTCTCTTCGCACCGTACTTAGAACGACGCTGCGTTCTTCCGCTTACACCCGCTGTATCAAGTGCACCACGTACAATGTGGTAACGCACACCAGGAAGATCCTTTACACGACCGCCGCGAACCAGCACTATACTGTGTTCCTGTAGGTTGTGACCTTCACCGCCGATGTAGGCGTTAACTTCGTTTCCATTACTAAGACGTACCCTGGCCACTTTACGCATTGCCGAGTTTGGTTTTTTCGGCGTCGTTGTGTAGACACGAGTACATACACCCCTGCGTTGTGGGCAGGAATCCAGCGCAGCAGATTTACTCTTTTGTTTGATCTGTTTGCGACCTTTTCTTACAAGCTGTTGAATCGTTGGCATACGTACCTTTTGATTTCTAGTTTAATCCAATAATCAGTTACCCCATTTTTTGGGGACTGCAAATGTAGGGTAAATATTTCCACAACCAAACCGGGTGTGAATAAAATAATTGGCTCATTCTGAATTATTTGTGATTATTGGCGAATAGTGGGCTGCAGAGGGGTTTAAATTGGTCCAATTTTGTGGGTTGAAAAGGCGCCAAATAGGTGTAACTTTGTCCATCTTGTCGAACGGTAAAGACTCCCCTAATTGGCACAATTTTTAAATGAACTAAATGAAGCACAGCGAGTTGCTGTGGAAAAGATTGACGGTCCCGTCATGGTGATTGCTGGTGCCGGTTCGGGCAAAACCAGAGTATTGACCTACAGAATCGCCTATTTATTGGATAAAGGCGTTGATGCGTTCAACATTCTTTCCTTGACCTTTACAAATAAGGCCGCACGAGAGATGAAAGAGCGGGTGGGTAGAATTGTGGGTGACGGCGAAGCGAAGAATTTGTGGATGGGAACCTTTCACAGTGTTTTTGCAAAGATTTTGCGCATAGAGGCCGAACGTTTAGGCTATCCGACCAACTTTACCATTTATGATGCCGATGACAGTAAAAAATTGATCACCACTATTATCAAAGAAAAACAGCTGGATAAAGACATCTACAAAGCGAAGAGTGTTTCATCTAGAATTTCATCATTAAAAAACAACCTGATAACACCCAAGGCCTATTTCCAAAACGGAGAGTTGCAAGCACAGGATAGCACTGCAAAAATGCCCATGTTTGGAGAAATTTATCAGGCTTACACGGAGCGTTGTTTTCGCGCGGGAGCAATGGACTTTGACGATTTACTGCTTAAAACCAATGAGTTGCTTTACAAGTTTCCCGAGGTTTTAGCGAAATACCAAAATCGGTTTAAATATATTTTAGTGGACGAGTACCAGGATACTAACCACAGCCAATATTTGATTGTAAAAGCGTTAGCGGCGAAATACGAGAACATCTGCATTGTAGGTGATGATGCGCAATCCATCTATGCCTTCCGCGGCGCCAATATTCGCAATATTTTGAATTTCCAAAAGGATTATCCTAACACACAGCTGTTCAAATTGGAACAAAACTATCGCTCCACTAACACCATAGTTCAAGCTGCCAATAGTATCATTTCAAAGAACAAAGAACAAATTGAAAAGAACGTTTGGACACAAAATAGAAGCGGCGATAAGATTGTGGTACACAAGAGCATCTCAGATTCAGATGAAGGAAATTATGTAGCAACAAATATTTGGCAGACCGCCATGAATGATGGCGCGAAACACGACGATTTTTGCATCTTATACCGCACAAATGCGCAGAGTCGAAGTTTTGAAGATGCGCTTAGAAAAAAAAACATACCCTACAAGATATACGGAGGCTTAAGCTTTTACCAACGGAAAGAGATTAAAGATGTTTTGTCTTATTTGCGTTTGGTGATTAATCCTAAGGACGAAGAAGCATTTCGAAGGGTGATCAACTATCCCACACGAGGAATTGGTGCTACGACCTTAGCGAAACTTGCGGTGGCAGCCGAACAGCAGCAATGGTCACTTTGGGAAACTTGTGAGAAATTAGGCACTATAAGCAGCGGAATAGGCGCATCAGCCGTTAGAAAAATCGTGGATTTCACGACACTAATTAACAGCTTTGCGATTTTCGCGAAAGGTCACGATGCTTTCGATACGGTTGCTCATGTCGCCAAAAGCGTTGGGCTGATCAAAGTTTTAGGTGAAGACAAAACGCCCGAAGGGGTGACGCGCTATGAGAACGTCCAGGAATTACTGAATGGAATTAAAGATTTTAGCGAACAACAAAAAGAATTGGCTGAAGGCGACCCCTCTCTATCTAACTTCTTATCTGACGTAGCACTGTTAACCGACCGGGATAACGAAGTGGATGATGGACAGCCCAAAGTAAGTATGATGACTATTCATTTAGCGAAAGGCTTAGAGTTTCCTTACGTTTATATGGTGGGATTAGAAGAAAATTTATTCCCAAGCATGATGAGTATGGGAAGTCGAAGTGAATTAGAGGAAGAGCGCCGATTATTCTACGTAGCTTTGACTAGAGCTGAAAAACGTGCGCACATTACCTATGCCCACACAAGGTACCGATGGGGTAAATTGATTGATTGCGAACCATCACGCTTTATTGATGATATCGACGAACAGTACCTGGACATTCATATACCAGAATTCGCACCGACGAGCTTTAGCTCACCCGCCCTTGACAGTGCCTTCGGCGGGGGAAATACTAAAGGACAAACGGTATATAAGGGCAGCAACAAAAATTGGGGAGCAAAAAAACCTGAAAGCAAATCAGGCAGAAGTGCCTTAGGCCCCGGTAGTGGTGTAACTTCGTCCCAGCCAACTTTGCGGGGCAAGCCTCTTAAGAAAGTGAGCGCTTCAACAGGAAGTTTTGAGGCCAGCGGCGATAATTTAAAGCCTGAAGAACTGGCCGTGGGTTTACGCGTAGTTCACGGTCGATTTGGGCTAGGAACGGTGAAAGAACTCGAAGGTGCGGGAGCAGATGCAAAAGCTATCATCGCATTTGACAATGCCGGTGAGAAAAGATTGTTGCTAAAATTTGCAAAGGTCCGGGCAGTTTAACAAAAGAATTTACTTATTTGAAAGCATGGAATACAATACTGAACGTACAACATTAAAAATTCCAGAATACGGGCGCAATGTGCAACGTATGGTGGACTACTGTCTAACAATAGAAGATGCTGAGCATCGCAATAAGGTTGCACAAAGCATCATAGATGTGATCGGCAATTTGAATCCTGCCATTCGTGATGCGCCGGATTATACCCACAAGTTGTGGGACCACCTATTCATTATGTCGGATTTCAAATTGGACGTAGAGAGCCCATATCCTATTCCAACTGCAGAAAGTTTTGTGGGTCTTCCCGATGAAGTACCCTACCCCCAGAAATCGCGCAAATTCCGTCATTACGGTGGCGTGGTGAAAACGATGGTGAAACATGCCATTGAGATGGAAGATGGTGAAGAAAAGGAAGCATTGATTTATGGAATTGCTTATGCGATGAAGCGCAATTATCTAAAATTTAACAAAGACACGGTTTCAGACAGTACTATTTTGACGGATTTGGATGAAATGTCTGAAGGAAAGTTTAAGACTGAGGGAATTGATCTGCCGCATTCTAAATCTTTCAATATCGCTCCTGCAGAACGCAATACAACTGCCGTTCGCAAAAAAGGAAACAACAACAACAACAATAACAAGAAGAAAAAAAGAAGATACTAAAACTACATGGGGACATTTAAAATTACGGGTGGCAAGAAATTAAAAGGAGCCATTACTCCGCAAGGTGCTAAAAATGAAACGTTGCAAATTCTTTGCGCAGTGCTGCTTACCGCTGAAGAGGTTCGCATTACAAACATCCCTGATATTGTAGATGTCAACAAACTCATTGATCTCTTAGCGGATTTAGGTGTACATGTATCCAAGAATGGCCCAGGTGATTTTACTTTCAAAGCTGCGGTCGTCAATCTGGATTATTTGACCTCTGAAACCTTTAAACAAAAAGGTGCCAGCCTGCGAGGCTCAATCATGATCGTCGGTCCTTTGTTGGCGCGTTTTGGAAAAGCTTATATACCGAAACCGGGGGGAGATAAAATTGGCCGCCGTAGACTAGATACACACTTTTTAGGCTTCGAGAAATTAGGTGCTAAATTCCAATACGACGCAAAAGATACCTTCTACAGTGTCGATGCGTCCCAGCTTAAAGGCACATACATGCTTTTAGATGAGGCATCTGTTACTGGTACTGCAAATGTGGTAATGGCCGCAGTAATGGCAAAGGGTAAAACAACGATATACAACGCCGCTTGTGAACCTTATCTCCAGCAGTTGTGTAAAATGCTCGTTCGCATGGGTGCTAAAATAAGTGGTATTGGTTCAAACATGCTTCATATAGAAGGTGTTTCAGAATTGGGCGGTACTACCCACCGGATTCTACCGGATATGATCGAGATTGGCTCATGGATTGGAATGGCAGCAATGACCGGATCAGAGATTACCATCAAAGATGTGAGCTATCCTGATTTAGGAATCATCCCTACTGTATTCAGAAGGCTAGGAATTCATACCGAATTACGCGGAGACGATTTATACATTCCGGCCCACGACCATTATGAAATAGAGAGTTTTATTGACGGGTCTATCATGACCATTTCAGATGCTCCATGGCCAGGATTCACACCTGATCTTTTGAGCATCATTTTAGTTACCGCAACGCAGGCAAGAGGTTCCGTTTTGATTCACCAGAAAATGTTCGAAAGCCGTTTATTCTTCACGGATAAATTGATTGACATGGGGGCACAAATTATTCTTTGTGATCCGCATAGAGCCACCGTGATTGGACTTGATAAACAATCGCCTCTTCGTGCCACAACGATGACTTCACCGGACATTCGTGCCGGAGTAAGTTTGCTTATTGCCGCGTTAAGCGCAGAAGGAACTTCTACCATTCATAACATAAACCAGATCGATCGCGGTTATCAAGACATTGACAGTCGCCTCCAAGCATTGGGGGCAGATATCGTACGATTATAAATTTCAGATCTATGAAATCCCTTAAACTTTTACTTTCGGGCACTACCCTAGTTTTCTTAGGATTGGTAACCACGGCTTCTCAAACAATCTACGAAGATGCTCGCCCCATTGAACACGCGTTCGATCAAATGGCAGCGGTAGGAATTGGTGATAAGGCACCGGATATTGCAATGAGAGATCCTGAAGGAAACATTCGCAAATTGAGCGACCTCAAAGGTCAAGTCGTATTGATTGACTTCTGGGCCTCATGGTGTCGTCCTTGTCGCGCAGAAAACCCTAATGTGGTGCGCACTTACGCTGCGTATAAAGATGTTGCCTTTAAAAACGGCAAAGGCTTTACGGTGTTTTCTGTTAGCTTAGACCAAAACAAAGCAGCTTGGCTGAAAGGCATTCAACAAGACGGTCTGGTTTGGGACAATCACGTCAGTGACTTACAAGGCTGGAGAAATGCAGCTGCAGGTCTTTATGGGGTAAACAGCATTCCTGCTACGTACCTCATAGATGGAGATGGCGTGGTGATCAAAAGAAATCTGCGTGGACAAGCGCTAGAAAATACACTGGCCAAATTGAAGAAATAATTGACCTCTGGTCATTTAGGCGCGGCGTTCCGCCGCGCCTTTTTTATGCCCAAAATTGCGCCTGCGTAAAGCCTTTCGCTGACACGTTGTCAGCGAAAGGCGACTTGGCTAACATTTTGCTTATTTATGTGTAGAAGTGTAAAAAACTACCCCAAAGATGTCTGAAAAGGAACAACATAAAGACGAAGAATTGAACCAAGAACAAGCAGAAACCCAAAGGGAAGAGCATCCGGAAAGTGCTGCTGAATCATCTGAAAAACAAGAAGTTGAAGATGATCCAATTCAAAAACTTCAAGACGAAGTTCAAGACTTGAAGGATCAGAACTTGCGACTGTACGCTGAATTTGAAAACTTCAGAAAGCGCACCGCGAAGGAACGCCTTCAGATGATGGACAGTGCCAATAAGGACACATTAGCTGCATTATTGCCAGTTTTGGACGATTTTGACAGAGCACTCAAAAACACTGAGGCCACTCCTGAAAACGAAGCTGTATTGGAAGGGTTAAAACTGATTCAACACAAGCTTGGTGAAACGCTCAAAAACAAGGGACTCATCGCTATGGAAAGCACCATTGGTAAGGCCTTTGATGTTGAGGAAATGGAAGCCATTACTCAAATCCCTGCACCAAGTCCTGAACTCGCAGGAATGGTGATTGATGAAGTAGAAAAAGGCTATAAGATTGGTGAGCATGTATTGCGCTACGCTAAGGTAGTCGTGGGTAAAGAAGCATAAAATGGCAAAAAGAGACTATTACGACATACTTGGTGTAACCAAAGGATCTAGTCAAGACGAAATCAAAAAAGCCTACCGCAAGGTTGCTTTAAAATACCATCCTGACCGAAATCCTGACAACAAGGAAGCCGAAGATAAATTTAAGGAAGCAGCGGAAGCCTACGATGTGCTCGGCAACGAGGAAAAGCGTCGTAAGTACGACCAGTTTGGACACCAAGCTTTTGGCGCTGGCGCCGGCGGTGGTGGGTTCAACGGGAATATGAACGACATCTTTGATATGTTCGGTGACATCTTCGGCGGTGGCGGAGGTGGCGGCGGCTTTGGAGGCTTTGGTGGTTTTGGCGGTGGCGGTCAGCGTCGTCAAGCGAAAGGCTCTAATCTGCGTGTCAAGGTGAAATTGACCCTAGAAGAGATTGCTGAAGGGGTGGAAAAGAAAATGAAAATCCGTCGTGCCCGAATTGCTGAAGGGGTGACGTTCAAGACGTGTACTACGTGTAACGGTGCCGGACAGGTTCAACAAGTAACGAACACTATTTTAGGCCAAATGCGGACGGCAGCAACCTGTTCTACCTGTAATGGGAGCGGCAAAATTGTCGATCAAAAACCATCAGGTGTAGGTAGCGACGGTTTAGATCGAAACGAAGAAGTTGTAAGTGTTAAAATTCCAGCCGGCGTTCAAGACGGTATGCAATTACGTGTTGGTGGTAAGGGCAATGAAGTGCTTGGTGGTGTTGCCGGTGATTTGATCGTTTTGATTGAAGAAATTCAGCACGAACAGCTCACAAGAGATGGAGAAAACTTGCATTTCGAACTGAATTTAAGTTTTCCAGATGCGGCATTGGGGACACAAGTAGAAATACCCACCGTTAGTGGTATTGTAAAAATTGGCATCGACGCCGGCACTCAGCCTGGCAAAATCCTACGCCTTAAGAATAAAGGTTTGCCTAGTGTACAAGGATACGGTAAAGGCGACCAATTAATTCACGTCAATGTTTGGGTACCTAAAAATCTAAATAGCGATGAAAAGAAAGCCATTGAGAAACTTAAAGGAAATGAGAATTTCGAGCCCAATCCCGGTAAGTCCGACAAAGGATTTTTTGACCGAGTAAAGGAGATGTTCTCTTAAATAGGTTTCGTATTTTACACTCCCACCTCACCCGTGGGAGTTTTTTATTTCTTAGAAATTTTATCCATGATAACTGCAAAAAAGGTTACTAAAGAATATAGCGCCAAACGAGCGTTAGACGCTGTTGACCTCTGTATCCCAAAAGGAAGCATTTATGGTTTGCTCGGACCTAATGGTGCCGGCAAGACCTCATTCATCAGAATCATGAATCAAATCACAGCCCCCGATGATGGTGCTGTGTATTTTGGAGCAGAACTTCTGCGACCCAGTGATATTGCAAGAATCGGGTATTTACCTGAAGAGCGGGGCTTGTACAAGAAAATGAAGGTTGGCGAGCAGGTACTTTACCTAGCACGATTGAAAGGCCTAACAACCAGCGAAGCCAAAAGCAAAGCCAAAGAGTGGTTTGAACGCTTGGAAATGACGGGTTGGTGGGATAAGAAAGTGGAAGACTTGAGCAAGGGTATGGCGCAAAAAGTCCAGTTTGTTACCACCGTATTGCATGAACCTGAGTTATTAATCTTTGACGAACCGTTTACTGGTTTTGACCCGATCAATACGAACCTGATAAAAAATGAAATAAAACGCCTCAATGAGAATGGTGCAACCGTGATATTCTCTACACACCGAATGGAAAGTGTTGAAGAGATTTGTGATCACATCGGGTTGATTGACAACGGCAAGGTGATGATAGAAGGCAACTTGTTGGAGATCCGTAAACATTACAAAGACGGAACCTTTGCCTTTACCACACGAACATCTATCACGGATTGGGGTGAACACGAGGTGCTTTCGCAAAAAGAGGACCCTATGGGATACCGGACCATACTTAAAGCAGTAGCGTTCCCTAAAGATTTAGTCATTTCATTAAGCCAAAAGGAGGCACTAGTTGCTTTTGAAGAAGTGCTCCCTACAGTGAACGATATATTCATCGAAATCGTCAAGAACGGTCCTAAACCTTGGAATCATGAGTAATCCTATTTTCTTGATCATACAGCGTGAATTCTTATCGCGCGTACGCAAAAAAACGTTCATTCTAGTTACCCTCATAGGGCCATTGGCTTTCGCCGCGCTCATGATTGTACCCGGACTTCTCGCATCGATGCCTGAGGATAATAAGCGTATTGTTGTTCTGGACGAACCTTCGCTCCTCTTGCCACACGAGGGTAAGGAACAGTACACTTTAGAGTATTTAGACCCAAGAGAAAACGACTTGGAATTGGCAAAAGATTTGCTGCGCGATTCAGAATACGATGCACTCCTCTACATCCCTTCAGGCGAGAATTGGGATCCTGACTTTATCAAAAATAACATCTTGCTTTTTGGAAAAGAGGACCCTTCCATGGAGCTACAAGGCTATTTAGACTACTTACTTGAAGAGCAGATCAACCAAGCAAAATTGCTAAAAAATGGGGTTGACCCTGAGATCGTTGCGCAGATAAAGACAAATGTCAACATCAAAAGCTTTACCCTAGGAGAAGAGGGTAACGATGAGCAAAGTGCTGTTCCAATCAAAATGGCGCTTGGCTACATAACAGGAATGCTCATCTATTTCTTCATTTTCTTTTATTCTGTGCAGGTCATGCGTGGTGTAATGGAGGAAAAAAGCAGTCGTATCGTGGAAGTCATAATTTCCAGCGTCCGCCCGTATCAACTGATGATGGGTAAAATTTTAGGTATTGGCTTAGTCGGGGTGCTTCAATTCATTATTTGGATCGGTCTTTCAGGAGTTCTTTACACGGTCATTAGCACCCTAATCTTCCCTGAGTTATTTGCGGAACAAGCTGCGGCAGGGATCGCAGGTAATCCTGCAGCAGATACGGTTGGGTTAGAAATTATGGATATGTTGCGTTCCGTTAATTTCACTACGATCATCATGGGTTTTGCATTCTACTTTTTCGGAGGGTACTTTCTCTACAGCGCATTGTTTGCGGCAGTGGGCAGTGCTGTGGACCAAGAAGCCGATTCGCAACAATTCATGCTTCCCGTTACCATTCCAATGATCCTAGCCATTATCACAGCAATGAACGTCATTCAAGAACCCAATGGTTCGTTGGCTTTTTGGATGAGTATGATACCTCTTACTTCGCCAATCACTATGATGATACGACTGCCTTTTGGCATTCCGCTATGGGAAGTCTTTCTAAGTGGTGCTATATTAGTAGCTACCTTCTTCATTGTGGTTGGACTTGCCGGTAAAATTTACCGCGTTGGGATTCTGATGTACGGTAAAAAAGTAACCTGGAAAGAACTATTCAAATGGCTGAAATACTAGAGAACATTATTGCCTTTATTGACTCCTTTTTAAGCTATAAAATTTGGGGGTATGATTCCGTGCGGCTTTCAGTGAAAAGTGTGCTTCAAGTTGTATTTCTCTTTTTGGCTGCACGCTTCGGAATTTGGTCAATGGGACGTGTATTCATGAGAAGTCGGATGGGCGTAAATTATGACGAAGGTCGACGCTACACTATTCTTCAAATTTCTAAGTACCTCATTTATACCGTGGTCATTGTTATGGCCCTCGAAACCGTAGGAGTTAAGGTAACTACCCTACTTGCAGCCTCCACTGCTTTATTTGTAGGTTTAGGTCTAGGTCTACAAGATGCTTTTAAAGACTTGAGTTCCGGTGTGATTATTTTAATGGAACGCACCTTATCCGTTGGCGATATTATTAAACTTCAGGACCAATTTGGAAAGGTAGAAGCCGTAGGACTTCGCACAACAACAGTGCGCACTCGAGACGATATTCTCATTATTGTACCCAATAGTAAACTGACGAATGAAATCGTTGTAAACCTTACCCACAGCGAAGAAACTACGCGTTTCTCAATCAACGTAAGCGTCGCTTTTGGTAGCGATACCCACCACGTAGCAACGCTTTTAAAACAAGTTGCTTTAGATCACCCAGAATCCGAACCGGGTCAAGAGCCATTGGTAATTCTGAAGGAGTTTGGCGATAGTGCATTGATCTTTGAATTGAATTTCTACACGCGAAACCTCTTCCACGTTGAAAAAATTAAAAGTGAATTGCGTTTTGAAATTGACCGCGAATTCCGAGATCATAAAATCATTATTCCATTCCCACAGCGTACGGTTTGGCAGGGGCCAGAAAGAGTTAAGCAATTTGGCGACGGAATTGTGGGCGCTGGCGAGAATATTGCATCGGAAGACGAAGACACCACTTCTGGTGCATTATAAGTATTGAGTATGAGCAGAATATTATTGATTGAAGACGAGGAAGCCATTCGTCGTGTATTAAAGAAAATTCTCTTAGAAGAGGATGATTCTAACGACATTCACGAGGCGGCTGACGGTAAACAAGCCATCGAAGTATTTGGTGATGGCGCTTGGGATCTAGTATTCTGTGATATCAAAATGCCGCACATGGACGGTGTCGAAGTCCTTGAACGAATGATGGCTATAAATTCTGAAGTTCCCGTTATTATGATTAGTGGGCATGGAGATATAAATACAGCTGTAGATTGTTTGAAGAAGGGTGCATTTGATTATTTACCGAAGCCCCCAGATTTAAATCGGCTGTTGAGTACTGTTCGTCACGCATTGGAAAAGAAAACGCTGGTTCAAGAAGTCAAAACGCTCAAAAAGAAGGTCAGTAAAAAGTACACCATGATAGGTGAAGGCGCTGAAATGATGGAATTGCGCGGACTCATAGAGAAAGTGGCACCTTCTGAAGCGCGCGTTTTAATTACTGGTCCAAACGGCGCGGGTAAGGAATTGGTCGCCCACCAAATACACGAGCAAAGCGCCCGTTCGACAAATGCAATGGTAGAAGTGAATTGTGCTGCTATACCTGCAGAATTGATCGAAAGTGAGCTTTTTGGCCACAAAAAAGGAGCTTTCACGGGTGCACAGAAAGACAGAAAAGGCAAATTTGAATTGGCCCATGGCGGTACACTGTTCTTAGATGAAATAGGCGATATGAGCTTGAGCGCGCAAGCAAAAGTTTTGCGTGCCTTGCAGGAGCATAAAATCACTCCTGTCGGTGGCGATCGCAGCATCAAGGTTGATGTACGTGTATTGGCGGCCACCAATAAAGATTTAAAAAGTGAAATCGCGGCCGGTAAGTTTAGAGAGGATCTTTATCACCGCTTAAGCGTAATTCTGATTGAAGTGCCTGGATTGAATGACCGCAGCGACGACATTCCACTCTTGGCACAACACTTCTTACAGCAAATCGCCGACGACTATGGCGTTTCTTCGAAAGGAATCAGCGGCGCGGCCATAAGTGCATTACAAGGCTACGATTGGACAGGGAACATCAGGGAATTTAGAAATGTCATCGAACGCTTACATATTTTAGGCGGTTCAGAAATTAGTGCTGACGACGTAAGCACATACGCACGTAAATAGACGTACTTTTGCCTTTCAAAACGGATACAAATGGACTTTCCTAAATTCTTAGTTGCAGACAATACCGATCTACCGGATGCGGTTTATATCGTTCACACAGAGTTTCCTGCCTTCATTCTCAATCTCGAGAACGATGAGATAAAGTGGTTGGATGATATCGGCGATGAAAGTGAAGGTGATTTGACCAAAATTCTAGAAGGATTGATCGCAGAGGCAGAGGTGTTTTATACCCGTGAGGTAGAGCGCTATAATCTCTAAGCCGAATTGGCCTATCAATGGAATACATATAAATCCCAATACGGGATTAGTCTAAAATTGGCCTACCCGGTCATGATCGGGCAATTAGGACAAATTCTTGTCTCTGTTGCAGATTCTATCATGGTGGGTAAGTTCTTAGGCACTATTCCTTTAGCAGCCGTTTCCCTAGCCGTTTCTATACTCATCATACCCATGGTTTTTGCTATTGGTGTTGCGTACGGCCTTACCCCTTTAATTGCGGGTGCTGATGGCAAAGAAGATCCTGCAGAGGCCGTGAAATACTTCAAGAACGGGCTTGTTTTAAATTCCATATTGGGATTACTCGTATACGGTGTTCTGGCCCTTTTTGCTCAATTTGCGCACCTTTTAGGTCAGGATGCACGTGTCGTTGAGGCTTCATTGCCATATATCCATTTGGTTGGGCTATCGATCGTCCCCATGATGAGCTTTTTTGCCTTTAAGCAATTCGCGGAAGGATTGAGCGATACGAAGGCCGGTATGCGCGTTAGTCTGGTAGCCAATTTGCTGAACATATTATTGAACTATCCACTAATTACAGGTTGGGGACCGTTCCCGGAGTTGGGCCTAGCCGGTGCTGCTATAGCTACGTTAAGCACTCGTTTCTTAATGCTTGCGGGGATGGCTTTGTACATCCGTAAGCACCAAAAATTTGCCAGTTACTGGAGCCATTGGCGCGACAGCCAAATCTCATGGAAAAGCATTCGAGATATATTAGTTATTGGTGTCCCAAGTGGTTTGCAATATGTATTTGAAGCTGGTGCTTTTGCTATGAGCGGAGTGATCGTCGGGATGATAGGTCCTGTGCAACAAGCCGCACATCAGATCGCACTCAACATCGCTTCTGTCAGCTACATGATGGTAAGCGGACTTGGGGCAGCAGCAACCATTAGAGTGGGGAATCAATTGGGCAAGAAAGACTTTCCTATGCTTCGCTTAGCTGGCCAAAGCTTGTTCCACCTAACTCTGGCCATGATGGTATTGACCATGGGACTGCTCATTGCATTGCGCAATATTGTACCCGAATTTTACAGCTCCGATCCTGAAGTATTGCAATACACTGCCGTGCTGATGATTGCCGCTGGTATTTTCCAATTGCCAGATGGACTCCAAGCGACAACCTTAGGCGCGCTTCGAGGTGTTCAGGACGTTAACATTCCTACCATTATTGCCTTTATTGCCTATTGGGTTGTTGCTGTACCGCTGTGCTACTACCTGGGCGTGGTAATGGCCATAGGTCCTTTAGGCGTTTGGATTGGGTTGGCTATAGGACTCTTACTCGCGGCAATTGCTTTGTATTGGCGTTTTCAGTACAAAGTGCGTAGTTTGCATTAAGCCGAAATTCCCGCACGCTTTAATAGGGCGTCTACCTTTGGATCACGTCCTCTAAAGTTTCGATACAGTTCATCCGGTGGAACCGTACCACCACTTTGTAAGACAACCGAGAAATCGGCAGCTACGTTTGGATTGAACAATCCTTCCTCTTCAAACCGTTCAAAAGCATCTGCATCTAATACCTCCGCCCATTTGTAACTGTAGTAGCCGGCACTATACCCGCCCTGGAAAATATGACTAAATGCGGTGCTCGAAAGGGTTCCGGCAACTTCTGGAAATAAGGAAGTTCGCTCCGTTGCCGCCTTTTCATGGGCAGCTACACTGCCTTCGAAGCGGTCAGTCTTGTGGTGCCAACTCATATCTAAATAGCCAAAGTTGAGCTGACGCAGCGTCATGTACCCCTCTAAAAAGGTCTGACTTTCTTTTATCTTATCAATAAATTCTGTTGGCAGCACTGCACCGGTCTGGTAATGTTTAGCGAAGAGCGCCAAAGCTTCAGGCTGGTAGCACCAATTTTCCATGATTTGAGACGGAAGTTCCACAAAATCCCAATAAACACTGGTACCCGTGAGTGACGGGTACGTCCCACGCGCCATCATTCCGTGCAAGGCATGTCCAAACTCATGGAATAAGGTTGTGACTTCATTGAAGGTCAGTAGTGATGGCTTTGATGCTGTAGGCTTGGTGAAGTTGCACACAATACTAATGTGTGGTCGTACTTCCTGTCCCTTCATCGTATGCATGCTTTGGTAGCTGGTCATCCAAGCTCCTGCGCGCTTTCCGTCTCGAGGGAAAAAGTCCGCGTAAAAGAGACTTAAAAAATTACCGTTGGCATCAAAAACTTCATAGGCATCAACGTCCTTATGGTACACGGGGAGCTCGGTATTGTGTTCGAAACGGAGTCCAAACAATCGGGCCGCAACGGTAAAGGCACCCGCTAAAACATTTTCAAGTTTAAAATAGGGCTTCAACGCCTGATCGTCTAGGGAAAGACGCTCCATCTTGAATTTTTCAGACCAATAACTAAAATCCCAAGGCTGAAGTGGAAGTTCAGCACCTTGTGCTGAAGCATAGTCAGCCACCGCTTCCAAATCTTTCTCTGCGGCTGGTTTAGCGACCGCAAGTAGGTGGTCCAAAAAGTTAAGCACCGTATGCGGCGTTTTCGCCATACGCTTGCTCAAGGTGAGCTGGGCATGAGAATCGAACCCAAGCAATTGTGCGCGCTCCATACGTTTGTTCACGAGGTCTGTGATGACTTGCTCATTGTTGTTTTCGTTCTCTTTAGCACCACGAGAGCCATAAGCGCGGTAAAAATGCGCGCGCAATTCGGAGCGGTCGGCATATTTCATCACTGCCATGTAGGTGGGCATATCTAAACCCAATACATAGCCTTCTTTCCCGTGCTGTTCGGCGAGTTGAGCGGCAGATTCAACCACGTCTTCAGGAATTCCTTTAAGGTCCTCGGCGGAAGTAGTATGGTAATGAAACGCCTTCGTTTCGGATAGAATATGCTCCCCAAACGTCAATGACAACGTGCTTAATTCTTCATTTAGAACAGTTAATCTATTCCGGTCATCGCCTTTTAAAGCCGCACCATTACGGACAAAACTCTCATAGGTTTCCTTCAATAAACGCTGTGCTTCTAACGCTAGGTCCTTACCCTCGGATTCATAGACAGTCTGAATGCGCAAAAACAAAGGCTCATTCAACAAAGTCTCGCTACTAAATGCCGTCAACTTCGGCGAAAAAGTGCGCGCAATTTCTTGAATTGCGTCGTTCGTCTCTGCACTATTGAGGTTAAAAAAACAACTGCTTACTTTATTCAATTCCAGCGATGAGAATTCTAGAGCGGCCACGGTATTTTCAAATGTGGGTGCCTCAGAATTAGCCACAATGGCATCCTGACGCTCCTTTGATACCTGAATCCAATGTTCCAATGCGGGTAAAAAATGTTCTGGATCAATACGGTCAAAAGCAAGTGCTTGATGCGGCGTTGCGGGAAAATCTATAAGTGGATTCATGAAAGGTGTAACTAGTTATGCGGATATTCAAAGATACTTTTTACCATTCGCAATACCTACCTTTGAACCATGGCAAAAGAGCAAATTCAATGGGCTTTATCAGGAATGACCTGCGCCGGCTGCGCGCACAGTGCGCATAGCATTGCTGAGGGTACTCCTGGTATGGAACAAATTCAGGTGCGCTATGCCAGTGGGAGTTTTAAAGCCACCGTGGATACGGAGCTATTGGATGTGCCGGCCCTTCAAAAAAGTTTGGCCGCAGCGGGTTATGGACTTACGACGAGCTACATCAGTCCCCGCAGTAGAATCAAAAATCAAAAAGAAGCTATAGACCGTAAGCGGAATGAGTTGATCGCAGCAACTGCGCTTGCTCTACCGTTATTTGTGGTAGGAATGGCTCATGTACACTCAGGATGGAGCATTGGACTTCAATTTCTTCTCGCCAGTATACTTAGTTTTTACTTTGGTAGAAAGATTCACTCAAAGGCATTTGCGCTGGCTAAAATGGGCAGCACGAATATGGACACTTTGGTAAGCTTAGGCTCTTTGGTCGCTTACGCCTATTCTATCGTAGGATTGGCCATGGGGAGTCACGACCAGGTGTATTTCGAGAGCGCAGGATTGATTATTTATTTCATTCTCATTGGGAAACTTTTAGAGGACAGAGGAAAGTTGTCGAACAGTAAGGCATTGACTGCGCTCTTGTCCATTCAGCCCAATGAAGCCATTTTAGTTGAAGATGGCAGGCAGCAGAAGGTGGCTGTTGAATCACTGGAATTGGACCAATTGGTTTGGATTCCACCCGCACAACGAATCCCGGTGGATGGAATAGTTACCGAAGGCAGTAGTACCATCGACGAGAGCACGTTTACGGGGGAACCTCTACCTGTTGAAAAAGGGATGGGCTCAAAAGTTTGGGCGGGTACAATGAACGGTAATGAAGGACTGCTCGTACGCGTAACACATACAGGTCGAAGCAGCGCATTGGGCGGGATTATTGACGCAGTAGTAGATGCTCAGGGCACAGCCGCCCCAATCGAAGCGTTGACTGATCGTGTTTCAAAGATTTTTGTACCTAGTATTTTGGCCTTGAGTATTGCGACAGGACTCATCTGGCATTTTGCATTTGACGCGCCGAAAGCGGTGATTTACGCTATCGATGTTTTGGTCATTGCCTGCCCTTGTGCACTAGGGTTAGCCACACCGTTGGCGGTAGTCGCGGCGACGGGTATAGGAAGCAAGAACGGCTTGTTGATCAAGGATGCTGCCGCCCTGCAATTGGCCGGTGATGTGAAATTTGCGCTCTTAGATAAAACCGGCACACTTACCCTAGGAAAACCGGTGGTGACGAATATTGACTGGAGTGATTTGGCCGCGCGTTCGGCCTTTATCTCCTTAAATGAGAAGGGCACGCACCCGCTAAATCATGCGCTTGTATCCTACTTTGGAAATGTGGATGGTTTGCCTCAAGTGAAGCGATTCAAAGCGGTACCCGGTAAGGGAATTCAGGGTAAAATTGATGGGCGTATGCATTACATAGGTTCGAGCCAATTTTTCACCGAGATCTGTGGCGTACCCGCTCCTGTTGCACCATTCACCCATACCCTTTGTTTTACAGAGGACGGGGCCATTGCGTTGGCTTCCTTCGAAGATGCGCTGCATCCTGATGCACCAAATCTTGTTCGGGAACTGCAAGAACGGGGTATTACGCCCATTATTGCATCAGGCGATGTGGTGGAAGCCGTGGCAAAAACCGCTCAGTCGCTGGGAATAGCACTGTACCACGGCGGGTTACAACCCCACGATAAGGTAACACTCGTAAAAGAATACCAAAAGCAAGGCCGCACCCTCATGTTGGGCGACGGCATTAATGATAGCATTGCCTTAAATGCCGCTGATGTCGGCGTTTCATTAGCTCATGGAACTGCTGTAGCGCAAGAAAGTGCGGCGGTTGTGTTGACGCGTGAAGGGTTACCGCAATTGGCACAGTACTTTCAACTCAGTACCCTTACCATGCAAACCATTCGAGGCAACCTATTGTGGGCGTTTGGATACAATCTTATTGCACTCCCTATCGCAGCAGGCCTGTTTGCCGTACCGCTGGGATTAGAATTAACCCCCATGATGGCAAGTATTGCCATGAGTTTTAGTAGCTTGGGCGTAGTGGTCAATTCATTACGACTTCATAAAAAACCCTTACGATGACCCTAAATTCAAAAATCAATTGCGGTGGATGCATCGCCAAAGTACAATCGGACCTTAATGCCTTGTTGGGCGAAGGAAACTGGAGTGTTGATACCGCGCTTCCAAACAAACCTTTGACCTTTGCGGACGACGCAGATGTCGATGAGGTTCTTGATGTATTGGATGCACATAATATGATTGCCGACTAATGCACATAGTGCTTCTTGCACGAAAAACCCTGTATACACAGCCCGGTGGCGATACAGTGCAAGTGGAAGAAACGGCTTCCGCACTCCTTCGTTGTGGCCATGAGGCATCCATCGTTTTAGCCGGTGATGCCCTACCGCGCAAAGCAAACGTTCTTCACGGCTTCAATCTTGGGAGACCTGCGGATCTTCTACCTTATTTTAGATCGTTCAAAGGCAAGAAGATTCTCAGCAGTATTTATGTCGATTACAGTCTTGCAGACCAGCAGCGTTTTCCAGTGCTCTATTCTTTGGTGGGAAAACACGGCTTAGAATATGTAAAGACGATAGCTCGTGCACTAAACGGCAGCGATAGATTCCCAGGCGCGCAATACATGGCCGTTGGCCAAAAATCACAAGTGCGCACGCTATTGCGTTTAACCGACCTTTTGATTACCTCGTCAAAAAGCGAAAAAGAACGTATTCAAGATGATTTCGGGAGTCTTTCTTGCCGCGTAAAAACAGTACCACTGGGGATTGGCGCATCTTTTTTAGAACCCTATGAGGAAGCAAAAGAACGCAAGGGTCTCTTACTTTTGGGCCGATTAGAATGGCTGAAAAACCAAAAAACCATTATTACTTGGGCCACTGCAAATAATTGGCCCCTTACGGTGGTTGGTGATGCCAACACGAATCAAAGGAAATACTACGACGATTGCCTCGCCCAAGCCGGGCCAACCGTGACTTTTCTGCCGTATACCGCTGGCGACGAACTGAAACAACTGCTTCGAACGCACCATACATTGCTCATACCTTCGCACTTCGAAACCTTTTCGCTAGTGGGCTGGGAAGCCGCAGCACAGGGCATGCAAGTGCTTTACAATGACGTTGCAGACATGAATGAAACTCTCGCTCCTGTAGGCATCCCTATCCAGATTGAAGATAAGGCAAGTGCTGTAACTGCAATTACCGCTGCCCTCAACGGAAACAAAGAGCAAAAAAAATCCCACGATCTGCTCGAGAGCAGATCGTGGGACACTGTCATTTTAGCCTTGCTTGAAGCGTACGCTTAGTTATCTACCCGCGCGCTCCATCTCTTTTTCATACGTCTCTTTGAACTTCTCATAGTTGTAGTCCACCATGATCTTATCGTTCTTGCTCAAGGCCTTATAGTAATCTTTCACGATTTTCTCACCGTCCAATTCTATGGCGATGTAGTATTTAAACTTACCACTAGACTGAACCTGTGTAACGCGGTCGCACACTACAACCGCACCACTGATACGCTCGTTAATTACCGTACGAGAATTTTCTTCGAAACGCTCCAATACCTCTTCAACATTATTGACTTCCATGCTTTTCACATAGTTGTCCGCAACCACCTTCATGGTACTGTTTACCATTCCTGCAAGTTCAGTACGCGCATTGCTCAAGGCTTTCTTCTTGGCGACGTTCATATCCGCACTTTCACCGAAGCTATAAACACGGAACGTCTTGTTATCGCTTTTAAATTCTGAACAAGGCAATACTTGCTCTATTTCGCCTTTAGGCACTTTTGTTTTAGAACCACAGCTGGCAAATAAAAGTCCTGCACTGACAATGGCCACTAAGAGAATTCTCGCTTTCATAATACACGGTTTTAACTGTTAATTAAGGTAGGTTAAGGTACGGAGTCCTTGCAATGATGAATCCAAAAGGCGTGCCAAAATCTACCACTTCCCTTTTTGAACCAATTTCGCTCGCTCCGCTTCAAAGAATTCCAAAGCGCGCTCTACCTGAAGGTCTATATTTTTAATGCGCATGGTCGAATGACAGATGGTTCGCTTGCGACCGTCGGATAGCTTACTCCACACACGTTCTACGACGGGATCTTGCATTAGAAGCGCTTTCAATACTTCAGGAACTTCCACACCCAAGGGATTGGGATCTTCAAAGATCTCGAAGAACACCTTTTCACCAGTCATCAACCCCAAAGATGTCATGTGCTTTTTGCTGATCATCATGCAACGCATGCCTGGTATGTGGGTATTTAGACCACATTGAATGTGACCTTCTCCATTAATTTTAAGGACGATGCGAGTGCGATGTTTTTGCGGAAAATCGGCAATCACCGTTGTGGAAACGCTCAATACATTATGAGGCATATTGGGAAACATGGGTTCTATAAAGGCTGTACCACTATAGAGTAATTTCATGCTACCAAGGATCAGTGAATGATGTATCCGTCAAAAAGGTGGCATCCGAAAACGTCTTTAAAAAGTCCAACAAACCCTGTTTTTGCGCCACGGACCAATTCCGCCCCACGCCCGCAGCCTTCATATTAGGATCTAACGTAGGCGATGGATGACCGCCCATATTGTAAAAATCCAAGACTTCAGCCAGCGTTTGAAAACGACCGTCGTGCATGTAGGGGTAACTGTATTCGACATTCCGCAAGGACGGTACCTTGAATTTACCGCGGTCGGATGGATCTCCAGTAACGAACTCGCGTCCTGCGCCAACAGCATAAACACTATCTAATCCATTATTCGTGAATTGCAGCAATCCGTGTGCGCCTAATTGGTATCCTGTGGTTGCTAAACCGTGACAGTGGAAACAATCGCCTTGTTCGTTATTGAAAATATCAAAACCCAATTGTTCAGAAGGTGTAAATGTGTAATCTCCCTGCACATACTGATCCAACTTGCTGCCACCAGTGACCAAGGTGCGAACAAACTGAGCCAACGCTTTCGCGGTATTTTGTCTTGTTATAGGGTCGTCCGTACCAAAAGCGTCGTCAAACAGCTCAACATAGGTAGGATCCTGCGCCAATTTTGCAATGACATCTGGCCATTGCGCGTGCATTTCAATGGGATTTACTATTGGATCTTGAACTTGATCTTCAAGGCTGTTTTCACGCCCGTCCCAAAAGAAGAAATCTTGCCAAGCCATGTTTGTTAGTGTCATAGCATTGACTGTACCGGTACTTCCGTCTATCCCTGTTGAAAATTGAAAAGGCTCCGCAAATCCATGCTCTTGACTGTGACACGAATTACAACTTTGCGTGTTATCACCAGAAAGACGAGGGTCGAAGAATAAATGACGTCCCAGCTTTGCGCCCTCCACTGTAAGTGGATTATCAGCAGGTAAATCGGGAGTTGGGAAATGAGAAGGATACGCTAAGGCGAGTGGTGTAGGGTTGTGCAAAGGCTCATCAGGCCCACAGCTCGCGGCTATGAACAGCAGTACTAATGGTATTAAGATTAAGCTACTCTTCTTCATCCTTATGCGGTTCAACGGCACTAGTGTACGAATCGAATTTACGAATCACTTCTTGCATATCCTCTGGTAAAACACTTTCGTAGCGGTGTTGTTCGCCCGTTTTTGGATGCGTAAAGCCTAAACTCTTTGCATGCAGGGCGTGACGGGGACAAGCTTTGAAACAATTTATAATGAATTGCTTGTATTTCGTAAACGTCGTTCCTTTCAATATTTTATCTCCACCATAGCGCTCGTCATTGAACAAGGGGTGACCTAAATATTTCATGTGCACACGAATTTGATGCGTGCGCCCTGTCTCCAATTTACAACTGACCACGGTTACATACCCAAAGCGCTGGAGCACTTTATAATGTGTCACGGCATGTTTTCCTTCGCTGCCGTCCTCGAAAACCGCCATTTGTAATCGGTCGGATAGACTTCTACCAATATGACCAGTGATGGTTCCTTCGTCTTCCTTCACATTGCCCCATACGATAGCAATGTATTCGCGTTGGGTTGTTCGGTCATAGAATTGCTTCGCAAGATGGCTCATTGCCAATTCTGAAGCAGCTACTACCATCACCCCCGTCGTGTTTTTATCTAACCTGTGTACCAACCCAGGGCGTTCCTCGCCGCTTGAACCGACCGGCAAGTTTTCAGCCAAATACGCCAGTGCATGGACCAGGGTACCTGTATAATTCCCATGACCGGGGTGGCAAACTAAGCCCGCCTCTTTATTCACGACAATGACATGTTCATCGCGGTACAATAGATCTAAAGGAATATTTTCTGGAACAATCTCAGAATCGCGCGGCGGATCTGCCAATACCAATTCTACAGTATCTCCTGCCTTCACCTTATAATTGCTTTTCACCGGCAAACCATTCACATGAATGGAACCTGCATCGGCAGCTTTCTGAATGCGACTGCGGGAAGTATCCTCTAGAAAATTGAAAAGAAATTTATCAACGCGCAGTGGGTTTTGACCTTTATCTGCCGTAAAACTGTGATGGACGTACAGTTCATCGTTGGAGGTACTATCGTGCTGCTCGTCCATTAAAGTTTGATCCATTTAGTATGAGTTACGGAACCCTCAAGAAGGGTGCGTATGAGGTACATTCCTTTCGGCAATGAGGTAATGTCCAATTCTATTTTCTCTTCGCCGGCCGCCGTCATCATCTCCTGTCCATTGAGGCCCTGCACCGCCACTTCAAAGTAGCCCGCACGGTTAGCGGCAATGGTTACACTACTGCTCGATGGATTGGGATAAATGTCGAAGGTATTGACTTTGGGCGCTGTAACCGTCATAGTTGCTGGTGTATAGCGGAAAAATGGCCGAAGCAGCAATGCCCCGGGCTCCAAAGACGGATACCAATTAAATCCATCACCGTAATAACGCGGCATGGCATTGGGCAATGTACGTTCTTGGTCAAGCCCCAAATACATCGTTGTTTGAGAGGAGACATCCACATATCCAATCCAAACGGAAGAATATGCGCTAATATCAACGGCAGAGTCCAGTTCAAAATGAAAGAAGTCATTACGGTCCCAATGCGTCGAATGTTGATATACAGAATCTGTTAAATACAAAAGTGCGCCGGGCGCAGAGCCCGAATCAGCAGGTGCCCAAACGGCCAATCTGAACGTATAAACTGAATCATCGTACCAAGCGAAATTCATGGAAACCCCTTTCAATGAATCGTTTGAACCTAGCCCCCCAGTATTGAACTTTTGTGCTACCCTAGATCCTGTGATATTTTCAATACCGTAGGCACGCTCCGCAGTGCCGTCGTCAAGGGCAAGGTAATTGTCCAAATGTAAGGCACCATATACCGTATCGTTTTGCCTCGTACCCGCTGCAGAACCGTCGAACCATACTTTCGTTTTCACCGTTGTTGCGCCATTCAGCGTACCTAATGCTGCCGCTGGGACACCTACGTCAAAAGTCAAATCCTGATCGTGCTGTGTAGTTGTAATTACAGGTACTGCGGTTTGTTGTTGAATCAATATGCCGTTTTCTTCCCACCGGTACTGGCCAAGATTTAAGCTCCAACCTCCAGAAGGAACAGTACCTAACCTACGGTAGGTAAAGGTGAGGTTGTTGGGGCGGTTCGCAATAGTATTGCTCATACTAAGCCACCACGGCCAAGAAGTGTAGGGTCCATTTCCAATAATTAATGGGTGCGGACGAGCAAAAGCAGGCTCCGTAACGATTGAATCACCTGAATTTCGGTCTTTATCCAGCTGCACATAATCTACATTCCAAACATCATATGCACCACCGCGTGCGCCATAAGTTGACAATCGAAATCTGAAACCTTTCTTTAAAAACTGGTTGCCCAAAACCGGAATCATGGCTGTTTTAAAGGCATCGGGATTTCCTGTTCCCTTTTCACCCCAAACCTGCGTCCAAGTCGAATCTGCAGGCGAATAAAACGATACGACAAGACTATCGCTTGATGAGGGTACTTCTCCCCTGCCTGCCCGCTGGTATTGAAATGACAGCCAGACATCGGTAGCACCTTGGAGGTTAATATACTGCGAGGTTAATTGGTCCGAAATTCCATTCGTTGCTGTATTGCCCGGCTGATAAGGCTTACCGTATCCATTACAGCCGTCAAAAGTGGCAACACCTATAGAATTTTGATATAAGGGCATGGCGTCGTTGACCCAAACGTCCTGATCACTCCACAAGCCTGGTGAAGGTTTGTCAATGCGGTAGGAAAAATCGTCCACAAAAGGGGTATTCAAGGTATCTGATGTTTCCGTGCTAAAATGTCCAGGCGATCCTCCGCTTAACGGCTGCGTTTGCTCAATCACTTGCGCTTGCGCCACTGTTAGTGCACCTAAAAAAACCAGGATATGAAATCGCATAACTATTGGGGTAACGAATTTACAGGCAATGCCTCGGGCACATAGGCCGCACTACTATCTGCGGTCAGCCAAAGATCAACGGAGCTGCCTACGGGCACCTCAGCATCCATTTTAAATTCTGGAAACTGCCGCAATACAAACGCACCAGCCGTATCGTTTATTTCCTCTTCAATAATAGTTGCCCCTAAATTCAAGCTGTAGGTCATAAGCGTCTGCTGCGCTTGTGCAAAGGTCAATCCGATTAAATCAGGTAAAAAGGCGTTCCGATCGCTTTCGCCCCCACTAACATAAAGGGTAAAATGACTACCTGTTTGGAAGAGCGCTTGCTCCTGAGCCATTGCACCATCCTCATCAACCACCTTTAATACCAGGTCATGACTAAGGTCAGGAATAAGTATGAGGCTATCTACAAAAAAGCCTTTGTCTTGGAACTTACTAAGTACATAACTGACAAGCTGGTCCTTGTAATTAGGTAGTGGATATTTAGGTAATGCAGACGGATTTGTGCTTATAAATAGTGTGCGTCCCAACTTTACTTCTGCATACGCTTCGGGAAACACTTCTACGACGGCTCCCTCCTTTACACCGGGAACATAATGGGTTGAATCTATGACTTCATAGGTCAATCCCGCCGCCTCAAGCGCTTCTGTCGCTTCTATTAAGGGGAGCAACCGAATATCCGGTACAGCCACTGTTTTTCCATGTTGCGTAGTACTGTGCATCCACCACAATGTACCTGCAACGACCAACAATACGCCCAAAACAGAGAAGAGCGCTGTTCTTAAAAAGGTCTTGCTAAAAAGAAAAAGTATCCACTGCTTCATGGGGTAAAGATACTTTTTATCGTCCCTCTATCGAAAGCAGAGTTGCATTACATTTACAACTATGGAAAATGGCGTTAAAACCGTAGTCGTTCTCGCAGGAGGATACTCTTCCGAGCACGAAATAAGTCTTGCTTCTGGCCAGACTGCATTCGCTGCGTTTGAAGCAGCAGGATACCGAACATTGTTCGTTAAAGTGGAGCGTTCCGGCTATTCGCTGGATGGCAAGGACGTGCGCATTGAAGATCTAGGGGCCGATTATGTCTTTAATAGTATTCACGGATCTCCCGGAGAAGACGGCCACATTTCTGGCGTGTTAGAAGTGTTGAATATACCACACAGTACATGCGCTACCTTCCAGAGTGCTTTAACTTTCAATAAAGCACAATGCAACGCCGTATTAAGAGATGCGGGGATTCTAGTACCTAAAGGAGAACTGTTCAACGAATTCCCGGGGGCAGCTGCATTTAAACATTGGCAATTTCCAGTATTCGTTAAGCCCAATTGTGCCGGATCAAGTTATGGCGTTTCGCGCGTAGAAGAACCCACCCAATTAGAAGCAGCATTTCAATATGCTTTTACGGAAGGAAGGCAAGTCTTAGTGGAAGAAGGAGTAACGGGCAAGGAAGTCGGTTGCGGTGTTTTGCGATCATCGTTCAATTTTGATTCAAAAAAAACTGAATCGGACCAAAGTAGGGCCATCGGAATAACTGAAATTGTCCCTACTGAAGGTGCTTTTTTTGATTTCGAGGCGAAGTATAAAGGCAAATCACAGGAAATCACACCTGCAAGAATTAGCGAAGGTCTTCATACACAGATTGAAACGATCTCCCAAACCGTATACGACCACCTAAATCTTAAAGGCATCGTTCGAATCGACTACATCATTAATGAAAGCGACCAACCCGTGCTTATTGAAGTCAACAGTATCCCCGGACTGAGCGCTGCGAGTATCATACCGCAACAGGTGGCCTCGCGAAATTGGTCCTTAGCAACGGTCTTGAGCACACTCGCCGAAGAGCACATGGCTGCACATACCGAAAAGAATAGCTAACTTCGAAACATGGCACGAATCGCACTTTTTCCGGGATCCTTTGACCCCATCACGCTAGGACACGTTGATATCATTACACGGGCCCTCCCATTGTTTGATGAAATTAGAATAGCTGTCGGAACCAATAGCGCTAAAAACTACCTCTTCTCACTGGAACAGCGAATAGCTTGGATTACCGAAACTTTCGCGGACGAAGACAAAGTTAAAGTGGTTACTTACGATGGTTTAACGGTAGATTTTGCCCTACAAGAAGGGGTCAACTTCTTGCTACGCGGCTTACGGAATCCGGCGGATTTTGAGTTTGAAAAAGCCATCGCACAAGCGAATCGTGAAATGACGCCTGAATTAGAAACAGTATTCCTTTTGACTAGTGCACGTTTTGCCTACATCAGTTCGAGCATTGTACGGGAAGTCTTTAACTACGGTGGAGATTTTACGAAGTTCGTTCCTGATGCCGTAAAACCTTAGGCCTGCTCTGCGATAAAATCAAGAAACACTTCTTCCAAGCTGTTGTAGGATGGAATCTCCATTAGACGCTGCTTAATTACGGATGGTGTCGCCCAATATACCGCACTGATTCCTTCTGCGGTTTGTGGTTTAAGCTTTTTCGCATAGTCCGTTTTCATAGGGTACCAATACGTAGTTTTTAACGCAAACTCCCCCTTGTGAATATAGCAATGGTAGGTCTTCACCGCCGGCCCAGTAATTTCGCAACGCTTGACACGACACTCCTCCTCGACCTCTCGAACAGCACAGACAGCAATGGTTTCTCTCAATTCTAATTTACCTTTTGGAAGGTCCAATTTCCCATTGCGCTCAATGACCAATAACTGCCCATCGTTATTTCTAACCCAACCGCCTCCTGCAATAATATGGTGGTGCAAGGTTAAGAATAATGCCCAGAAATCGTGGTCAACACCTATTTCAACTACCTGTTTAACAGGATCTTTATAACAACCTTTGAGCCATTTTTGCACTTTCCTCGCAGTGGACAAATTGTTGATAAACTCGGGTGCAAAAGCACCAGGCACGACGACCAAAATGGCCTTATGAATAAAAACTTTGGTGTAATTTTGGAGCATGATACAAAACAAACAAGTTGCGCTTCAAACTGCGGAGAGCTTATTGCAAATTAAGGCAATCAAATTACAACCGGAAAATCCATTTACGTGGGCTAGTGGGTGGAAAAGTCCTATTTATTGTGATAACAGGCTCACACTGAGCTTTCCAACAATCAGAAATTTCTTGAAAATAGAATTTGCAAAGCAGATTGAAGAAATTTATGGCAAACCAGATTACATCGCAGGAGTTGCTACAGGTGCTATCGCTATTGGCGTTCTTGTTGCCGAATACCTTGGCGTACCGTTTGTTTATGTGCGTGATAAAGCAAAAGGCCACGGACGTCAAAACGTGGTTGAAGGGTATTTAGAAAGCGGCGCCTCAGTTATTGTCATTGAAGATTTGATTTCCACCGGCGGTTCGTCATTGAAGGCCGTAGATGCCTTGAAAGAGGCCGGCGTCCGTGTGATGGGCATGTTGGCTATTTTCACCTATGACTTTGAACTGTCTCGAACCAATTTTGAAAAAGCCGGCGTTCGACTCAACACCTTGAGTGATTACCACCATCTTCTTGAACAAGCGGCCCTTCAAGGAGCGATTTTAGAGGACCAGATTGCGCTTCTCAAAGAATGGAGAGAACAACCTGAAGTGTGGGGCAAGTAGTCCTTAATTAGGATCTACCCACTTTATTTGATCGATATCAAACGTGTCCACGACGTTGTTCTCAAAACGCAGGGCTAAACGACCGTTTTTAGTCACGCCTTCTACTGTTGCCATTACTTCTTTTCCATTAATAAGGTAAGGCTGCGGTTCCAGTTGGCCCCAAAGTATATCGTGGTACGCGCGGACCAATTGACTTGTTGTGTATGGGCTAGTGAGCGCTTCTGAAAATTGCCTTTGAATACGCTTTGCTAAAGAAAGTGGTGTCTCCTTATTGCTCGTGCATTCATTCAAAAATGCCGCCCGCGTAAGTGCGTCGTTCGTTGGGTTCAAGTTGATGCCAATCCCAATACTACTGCTTTTGATTCCACCCCCTGACCAGTGATTTTCGATCAGCATACCGCCCAATTTTTTAGTACCCACCATTAAATCGTTGGGCCACTTAAACAACACGGAATCCGGGAAAATAGGCTTGAGTGCAACGCAAACGCGCTGGTTCACCTCGAAACTTTCCTTCAACGGAACGGGCCAATTGACATATATGGACAATAACAGACTACTACCCGGTGAATCGTGCCACTTTGACACCCCACGACCGCGACCCGCAGTTTGATGCTCAGCAAGTAGCGTAGTGAAAGAATCCAATTCCCCCTGCTGCCGCAGCATTCGCTTCAATTCAAGCTGCGTACTATCTACTATTTTTAACTGATAAAAGGGAAGAATTTCCGACATTGTGCCCCATTATTGATCCAAAGCCCAAGATGGCATATGTTTTGGTAATTTAAGGACAAATACACAATACATTTTAATGCATACAAAACCCGAAGCTTCGTCTGAGCTCGTCAAGAAATTTGTCGTAGAAGGACTACAGGAAATCAAAGGACAGAACATTACTGTTTTAGACCTACGAGAAATAGAAAATGCAGTCACCGATTTTTTCATCATCGCAGAAGGAAATTCGAACACGCAAGTAAATTCTTTAGCCGATAGCGTGCACAAAGTGGTGCGCGAAAACGTTGGTGATAGACCGTGGCACATTGAAGGACGTGAAAATTCAGAATGGGTACTCATGGATTACGTCACCGTAGTGGTGCATATTTTCCAGACAGGTATCCGCGAATTTTACGATTTAGAAAGCCTTTGGGGTGATGCGGAAGTAACAACTATAGAAAACGATTAGGCCTTATGGCAGATAATCCCAACCAGAATCAAATAGACAAACTGAAAAAACAGTTTGCGAAAAATAGGGGCACGAAAGGCGATGACAAAAAGCCCGGAACCCCCAAAAAGGGTGGTAACAAATTCAATTTTTATTGGATTTATATCATCGTATTTGCACTCTTCATAGGCATGCAGATCTTCACTGCTATGAGTTTTAGCACCAAGAATTCCACGTACCAGGAGTTTGAACAAGCCCTAGAGCTGGAGGATGTAGATCACGTGAATATATTGAACGATCGAAAGGTGCAAGTCTTCATCAAGGAAGAAAGCCTGCGCGAAAGCGAACGATACGATGAGGTCAGCAAGACCAACTTCAGCGATGCAGTTAACCCCGGGCCACATTATGTATTTGAAATGCCTTCAACCACTTTCGAAGACAGGCTCAAAGACTATTACGAGGCAAGGGACATCAACGACCGTATTCCCGTTAACTACCAAACACAGGACAATTTCCTAGGAGACATCGTTTCGTGGGTTCTTCCATTGGTACTGATGGTGGCAGTATGGATGTTCTTAATGCGCAGAATGTCTGGCGGTGGTGCCGGCGGTGCCGGTGGCGGTTCTCAAATTTTCAATATTGGTAAATCGCGTGCGAAAGTTTACGATAAGGATACTGAGGTAAAGACCACATTTGCAGAGGTCGCTGGAATGACCGGTGCAAAAGAAGAAGTTTTGGAAGTAGTGGACTTCCTCAAAAACCCAAAGAAATATACAGACCTAGGTGGCCGTATACCCAAAGGAGTGATGCTTTCAGGCCCTCCAGGAACCGGTAAAACCTTGCTTGCAAAAGCTGTTGCTGGGGAAGCTAAGGTGCCCTTCTTCTCGCTATCGGGTTCTGATTTTGTCGAGATGTTTGTTGGTGTAGGAGCTTCGCGTGTTCGTGATTTGTTCAAGCAAGCCAAAGAAAAATCACCTTGTATCATCTTCATCGATGAAATTGATGCCATTGGTCGTGCCCGTGGGAAGAATAATTTCTCAGGAGGTAATGACGAACGTGAAAACACATTGAACCAATTGCTTACTGAAATGGACGGCTTTGGCACAAACGAACATGTGATCGTTATGGCCGCAACCAACCGCGCTGACATCCTAGACCGGGCATTAATGCGCGCCGGGCGTTTTGACCGCATCATCTATGTTGACCTTCCTGAATTGACGGAGCGTGAAGCTATTTTCGAGGTCCATCTCAAAGGAATCAAAACCGACGATAGTGTTGATGTTGGTTTACTAAGTAAACAAACCCCAGGGTTCTCTGGAGCTGATATAGCGAACGTTTGTAATGAAGCGGCACTCATCGCAGCACGTAAAGAGAAAAAAGAGGTAGGAAAACAGGACTTCTTAGACGCAGTGGACCGCATCGTTGGTGGACTAGAAAAGAAAACCAAGATCATCACCGAATCGGAGAAAAAAGTTATTGCCTACCACGAAGCTGGTCATGCTGCTACTTCTTGGTTGCTCGAGCATGCTGCACCTTTGGTAAAAGTTACCATTGTGCCGCGTGGACGTTCTCTAGGTGCCGCATGGTACCTTCCTGAAGAACGCCAAATCACTACGGCCGATCAAATGTTGGACGAAATGTGCGCCACCATGGGCGGTCGCGCTGCTGAGAAGGTAATCTTCGATAAAATCTCTACGGGTGCACTCAGTGACCTTGAAAAGGTTACCAAGCAAGCACGTGCGATGGTAACGGTCTATGGATTGAACGATGTGTTGGGTAATGTCACCTACTATGATAGCCAGGGGCAGAACGAATACGCCATGGATAAACCGTATTCAGAACACACTGCTGAAACAATCGATCAAGAGATAAGCAAGATCATTGAAAAGCAGTACGAGCGCGCCATTGAGATGTTGGAAAACAATCGGGAAAAATTGGACCAGTTGGCCAACTTACTGCTCGAAAAAGAAGTGATTTTCAAAGAAAACGTAGAGGAGATCTTCGGCAAACGCCCTTGGGATAAAGAAGAGGAAAAAGTAGAGGAAGTTGCTGCTTCAACTGAGACAGGTACCGCCGTAAATGCGGAAGAACCGGCTTCCATTGAAGCGACAGTTGAAGAATCCATTGAGGATACTAACAAAGTTACGCCCTCGGTAGAAGCGGATACCTCGAGCGATATCGCTGCATCGAAGGAAGAATAAGCCTTTAGCACAAAGTAGCACCGTACAACCGCGGCCCGATGGGCCGCGGTTTTTTGTTAATAGCTACGGGCCGCGGGCAGTGGTATTTGGTTCACACGTATTATTTTTGATAAAACGTGACTTGCGCCATGGCAAAATCCTCTGGATTTCTTACGAAGCTTAAATCTAGTCTACTCGGGAAAAGTGAGAAGGCCGAAGAAAGTGGTGCCGGAAAATTCGCTCCGAAGAAGGAGGAACCTCTTGATGTTAAGTTCGTTCAGACTTTTACCGAAGGAGGTGGCAACTTCATGTATTGTACAAACCTTCAAGAGGCCGTTCATGCCTTGGAACAATACGCAGCTGACCACCAATGGAACGGGGTATACATTTCAAGTCCGGCAATAGCGGATTGGAGCAACCACACAAAATTGGACACCACTTTTGAAAACGATGGGCAATTTCCAACTGTACTTAGTACATGTGAGGCCCTTATTGCCTTCAATGGCGGAATCATGATTCATTCGCACCATACCGGTGGCCGGAAATTAGGGGATCTTCCAAAGCACCACGTTCTCATTGCACATACTTCGCAGATTGTTCCCAACCTTCGAGATGGGCTCACCGCGATCAATCAAAAATACCGTGAAAACAGGCCTTCAAATATTGCGGTCATTCGAGCGCCGAACGACCAAGCTGTGGAATTGGCTTCTGCAGATCCAAACAAAGGAAGAACGGTCTTTCTTATCCTAATTGAAGACGAAGCCTAATGGGAAAACGTGCGCTCTTTGGAGCCTTGTACGCTGCCGTTCTTATCGGACTCTTGGGCTTCACCCCTTTTGGTACTGTGCTACTCATGGTATTCACCATCTTACTGCTCAATGAAGGAGCGAAACTTTTGAAAATCGACCCTAAGCCTATCAGACTTCTCGCCGTTCTGTGCATGCTGTTTTTAGCTAAGGTAGACTTTGGAACTGCCCAAGAACTGGTCTTGACTTCCGTAGGCCTCAGTATTCTGCTCGCCTTTGGCGCATTGCGCGCAGCGGAACCTGCATCTGAAATGCGCAAAACGCTGTTTCTCGTAGCGTACATCTGGTTACCCATGACGCTCGTCATACAGCAGAGTTGGAAATTCCCAGAACTTATCTTATTTATTTTCGTGATGATCTGGGCTTCAGATACATTCGCTTATTTGGCCGGTAGAAGTTTTGGTAAGCGTCCATTTGCACCCAAATTATCGCCCAAGAAAACGATTGAAGGCTTTGTAGGCGGCATTGTAGGAACCTTACTTACTTGTGGTATTTTGAACCATTATTGGGAAGTAGTGCCTGATACGGTTGCATTAGCCATGGCACTTGCCACCAGTATTGCAGCGCCATTCGGAGATTTAATTGCCTCTGCATTGAAACGCGAAGCGGATGTCAAAGATTCAGGCGTATTTTTACCCGGACACGGAGGCGCGCTAGACCGACTAGATAGTTTTCTAACTGCTGCTCCACTCTCAGTACTCATTTATAGCTATTTGATATGACCATCCACAAAGAAGGAAAAGGAACGCTCACCGTTTCATTCATCGCACTATTCATCATTAATGCACTCGTTCAATATTTGATCGATCTGCAATGGCTACAAATCGCAACACTCGCGCTCAGTGTAGTACTTTATGCGATTGTGCTGCAATTTTTCCGCAATCCGAAACGTACGGTTACCTTGAATCCAGATGCCATCATTTGTCCGGCTGACGGTAAAGTAGTGACCATCGAAGAGGTCTTTGAAGACGAGATATTAAAAGATAAACGCATTCAAGTGTCCATCTTTATGTCGCCATTCAATGTACACGTCAACCGCTATCCATTGGGTGGAAAGGTAGCTGAAGCGATCCACCATGAAGGTAAGTTTTTAGTTGCCTGGCACCCGAAAAGCTCGACGTTGAACGAACGCACGACGGTTACCATTGACAATGACCGTTGGGGGAAAATCCTGTTCCGCCAAATCGCTGGAGCTGTTGCACGTCGTATTGTAATGTATTCAAAACCGGGTGATCTAGCGCTTCAAGGTTCAGAGTACGGCTTTATTAAATTTGGCTCACGAGTAGACTTGTTCCTGCCTTTAGACAGTGAAATCCTGGTGAAAGAAGGTGAAGTTGTCAAGGGCGGCATTACCGAATTGGCCAAACGCCCTTAATGCAGCGCAGCGCCTAAACGAGTAGATTTTTAGCCCAACCCAAGACCAATTCGAATTGGTCATCGCGGCTCATATCGCTATTGTCCAATGTCCGTGCATCCGCCGCCGCAAATAATGGCGAATCTGAACGTTCCATATCTGCCTTGTCACGCGACTTAAGGTTTTCTAGCACCTCTGTAAAAGAGACCACTTGTCCATTGTGATCCAATTCCGCCTTTCGTCTTGCAGCGCGTACATCGTCCGAAGCCGTCATAAAGATTTTCAGCTCTGCGTTTGGAAAAACTACCGTTCCTATATCGCGGCCGTCCATCACCACACCCCCGTTGCGACCCATTGCTTGCTGCAGCGCCACTAAATGTCTACGAACTTCGGATAGTTTCGCAACATGGGAAACGACATGACTTACCGCCATCTCACGAATTTCCTCTTCAACACGATGGCCATTTAGAAAGGTCGCATTCGTACCCGAGGTATCCAATTCAAATGAAATCTGAACATCATCCAACGCGCCTTCTATTGCTTCAGAATCGCAGCCGTTTTCTTTACTCACCCACCCCTTGCGCAACGCATAAAGTGCCACCGCACGATACATCGCTCCTGAATCTACGTAAACGTAGTTCATGGATTTCGCAAGTGCTTTGGCCAGTGTACTTTTTCCGGTCGAGCTGTGTCCATCAATAGCAATAGTGAGCGGCTTCGTCATGAAGAATGCTTATAAATTCAAGTTCAAAGATAGGGTATTCATACGCCCAGCTACGCTCCGCAATTCATTCGCAAAGTGCAATTGGAACTTTGAGAAATACACCGAAGCACCAAGCGTAAAACCGCCGCTTGTCCTACGGTCAGATAACGCCATTTCAAACTGACGTCTGAAACTATAACCCGCCATAAGATGCAAGCGCTGGGTGGGCAGGAATTCTAAAGACCCATTTAGGTGGCGTAAACCCAGATTTAGTAACGATTGTGCCACTTGTGTCGCTTCCCCTGTAACAGGATCAACGGTCACAAGATTGGGATCGTCGTATCCCAAATTTGGTCGGTTCAGCTGGTCAAACACCAAAGCCCAGCGAAAAGGTGCGTGCTCTAATTTTTGACCAAATGCCACCAAAAGGTTAAGGGGTAGTGCTTCACGTGTTCCTGCAAAAGTGGTCAGTTGCCTGCCTGTATTCTTTACAAGTACGGCGACATCTAACCCATTCTTTAACCGGGTCATGGCCTGAAAATCCATTGCGATCGCCCAACTTTGGTAGCTTTCGTAGGTTCCATTCACTAATTTCCCGGTCATCCCAAAGTGCCAGTTACGCCATTGGGCCAATTCCGTTCCAAGCGATAATGCGATATCTCCGGCATAGAAGATGCCTAAGTTATTTCCCCAGACATCTGTAGCCGTAAACTCCCCATACTGAATGGTCTGTGCCGCAGCAATTACCGGACGTCCTTTAATTTTAAAACCGTAACTGCCTTGAATTAATTGAATACCGTCTCCAAGGGATCCTGCACTCATTTCCATTTGGTACAAGGTACTGTCGTTGAGAAGCAGCGGATTCTGAACTGCGAAAGCGCCCACAGGACCTGGATTGATATACGAGGTATTCGCCAAAGCAGAACTTCCCGCAAAAACATTACGGTCAAGGAAAGAGAATACTTCTGTACCTCCGCTCTGCGCGATGGCCAGCGAACTCCAGAGTACGGTTATGACAAGGGCTCTTATCAAGATTTTTTAGTTTCCACAGGCACGAGCTTCTTCGCGTTTTTCACCTTTTGATCTAAGATAGCTAAATCCAAGACTTCTCGCATTTCCCCGACGTAATGGAACGTCATGCCTTTTAAATAATGGTCTTCTATTTCCTCTATGTCCTTACGGTTCTTATCGCATAAAACGATCGTAGTGATCTTTGCGCGTTTCGCCGCTAGAATTTTTTCTTTGATTCCGCCAACTGGCAATACCTTACCGCGAAGTGTGATCTCACCCGTCATCGCAAGTTTAGCTGCCACCCGCTTTTGTGTAAATAAGCTGGTCAATGCCGTGAGTAAGGTAATCCCAGCTGATGGACCATCCTTTGGTATGGCACCTTGTGGTACGTGAATATTGATATCATATGAGGTGAACAATTTAGGATCGATTCCCAATTCCTCTGCATTACTCTTTAAATAAGCTAATGCAATGGTTGCACTCTCTTTCATCACATCCCCCAAATTTCCTGTAACGATCACTTTCCCATTTCCACGGCTAATAGAGCTTTCTATAAATAGAATGTCTCCACCTACAGGTGTCCACGCCAAGCCCGTTACCACGCCCGCGTGGTCATTACCTTCATAACTATCACGCTCTCTTGAGGGGCCAAGAATGGTGCCTATGGCCTCTTTTTCTATTTTCACCACGTCGGCATCGCCCATGGCAATATCTTTTGCCGTGTGTCGAATAAGTTTGGCTACTTTTTTGTCCAATGAACGCACCCCACTCTCGCGTGTATATCCCTCTACTACAGCCTTTAATTCTGGCTTACCAATACTGAATTGGCCCTTAGTGAGACCATGATTTTCAAGCTGCTTAGGTACCAAATGACGCTTTGCAATCTCTACTTTTTCATCTGTCGTATAGCCCGAGACATTAATAATCTCCATGCGGTCCAGCAAGGCCGGCTGAATGGCTCCGAGGTTGTTAGCGGTAGCAATAAAGAAGACCTTACTGAGGTCGTAGCCCATTTCTAGGTAGTTATCGTAGAAACTGTTGTTCTGCTCTGGATCCAAAACCTCGAGCATTGAGGAAGAGGGATCGCCGCCCGTGCCGTAACTAAGTTTATCTATCTCATCGAGTATGAAAACAGGATCGTTTGAGCCCGCTTTTTTCATGTTCTGCAACACGCGCCCAGGCATAGCGCCTATATACGTTTTACGGTGACCGCGAATTTCTGCTTCATCACGCAGCCCACCTAAGGACATACGGACGTAAGGCCGTCCTAAGGCTTCTGCAATAGATTTACCCAACGATGTTTTCCCGACTCCAGGAGGCCCCGCCAAACAAAGAATAGGACTCTTCATATCTCCTTTTAGTTTGAGCACGGCGAGATGTTCCAAGATGCGCTCCTTGACTTTTTCTAGACCGTAATGATCCGAGTCCAACGACTTTTGGGCCGCTTTAAGATTGATACTAGCATCACCTTTGCTCTCAAAGGGCAAGTCCAGAATGAACTCTAAATAATTGCGTTGAATAGCAAATTCCGGCATTTGCGGATTCAGCCGCTGTAACTTGCGCAGTTCCTTTTCGAAATGCTCCGAGGTTTTGCTGTCCCACGTTTTACCTTTTGACCTTTGACGCATTTCTTCTATATCCCCTTCGCTGCTATTGCCACCCAATTCTTCCTGAATGGTTTTCATCTGCTGGTGCAAGAAGTATTCGCGCTGCTGCTGATCAAATTCGTGTTTTACTTTGTCGTGAATTTCATTTTTCACCTCGAGCATTTTCAACTCAAGATTCAAGCCTTCAAGCACCTTAACCGCACGTTCCTTTAGGGAGTCTAATTCTAAAACCTCTTGCTTTTTCTCCAGCTTCATACTGCTGTTCGAGGCAATAAAGTTGAGTAGAAAAGTGTTGCTCTTGATGTTGTCTAATGCTGCTTGCGCCTCACTAGGGATGTGTGGACTCTCTTGAATTAATCGGGCTGCGATATCCTTTATAGAATCCATGAGCACGGTAAATTCCGCATCGTCCTCTCCAGGAACAAATTCTGGAAGGAATTCAACTTTCGCCATATTAAACGGCTCGGTTTCCACCCATTCTAAAATTCTAAAACGTTTCTTTCCTTGAATAATGATGGTAGTATTGCCGTCTGGCATTTTGAAGCTCTTCACAATCTGTGCAAGCGTTCCCGTCGGGAACACCTCGTTCTGGCCAGGGTCTTCAGTGGCTCCATCACGTTGCGCAATCATCCCAACAAACTTCTGGTCTTCCTTGATACTCTTGATCAATCGAAGACTCTTGTCTCGACCGGCCGTTATCGGCGCAACAACACCAGGAAAAATCACTGTGTTTCGCAAGGGCAAAATGGGAAGCAATTCCGGAATTTGATCGTCATTAATTTCAACCTCTTCATCAGAAGTCATTAATGGAATAAATTCCGTGCTTTCGCTAATAATATCGCTAAGTGACAAAGTGTCCATATTCATCTAAATCAATTAAGGGTTTGCCCCAAATTCTGCGTCATGCTGTCACTTAAGGTCAAAAAAGGGCCGCTCTTTTGGAGGGCCCTATATATGGTTCAAAGGCTGTGCCGAACTATTGCTCGAAGAAACCTAAACTCATTCCGAATTTAAATGTAATGCTTCCATCGAGTGCATTGCGCTCTGCAGGATTTGCATCTAAATATTCTTGGGTGTAATTAAAACCTTCCACGTTAGAAACGCCAAATCCATTGTAATAGATACCTAGGTTATAAAAACTTTTCAGCGACTTACGAATTCTCCATCCAAAACCAACGGCATACGTGTAGGTATGACCGGTACCTGGATACAAGGCGATTTCCTCAGGGTATTGCGCATTCGTATTTAAATGTGGCTGGTACGTCAATGCACCTACCCCAACATGAATGAATGGTGTGTGGTGATTGCGTTGATTGTATTTACCGAAAGGAATGAAATGCACATTCGTAAATACGTTCACATTTAAAAGGTCCGTATCTACTTGATAATCACGAGTCGCATTGCCGTGCAGGTTATCATGGCTATAAATACTTCCGTAATTTACATCCGCACCAACACTTAAAAGGCTATTGAAGTTGTACTTCAATTGGGTCCCCAATCCAAAACGCGCTTCTTGAGTCAACGCACCTAAACTTCCCCCATTGACATCGCCGAGGTAGTTCTGTGTCAGTGCATATCCGCCTAGTTCTAAAAAGGCTGTTGTACGTTGCGCCTGAGCGCCAAAGGTCATTCCGACCATTACCGCCACCAGAGCGCTATATTTTATCTTCTTCATAATCATTGTGAATCCCTCAAAAATACCAATTTATTATCGTCAAACGTGTGCATTCTGTACCCCATTTCACTGAAGGATGTTAACGAGCTCATTTCTTTAATATTGTTTTCTAAACACCAGCGCACAAAAGCACCTCGCGCCTGCTTGCTGAATGCTGAAACCGATTTCATCTGGCCGTTTTTTAGTTGCTTAAAGTCCACTTGAACAACTGGTGTATTCACTCTTTTCCAATCTACAACTTTACTGTATTCGCCACTGCATGCGTCAATAACGAAAGGTGGATCAATGGTGTTGATCCAGTGCGTTAAGATTGGACGCCATAAACTATATAAGTTTTTATGCTCCGCCACCGACAAACGAGATTGCATCTCTAATCGGTACGGTGCAATGCACATGTTTGAAGAAACTGCACCGTAAACTGCACTCAGTATATATAATGATTGTGCCGCATTTGACATGCCTGAAGTCGTCAATTCAGCAGCGTTCAAAAATTTAAACGCCTCACCGTTGTACGCTGTCAAGCCACGTAATCCATGATCCGGATTCGTATACGATGATGGTTTGCCAGACCACATCTGCGCAACCGCAGGCCACATTGAATCGCTTACCTTAAAAAGTTTCTTCGCCGTACCCGTCGCTAACTGCTGCACCGCCTTGACCACTTCAATGGTGGTCTTAGGAAAAAGGCAAGCATCTGCTATATCTGAAGTAAAGTGGCAGCTGCTGGACATGCCTTTTGAAGGAGAAAGTAGAATCAAGGGGTCTTTCATAGGATAAAAATAAGGCATGGCCTACCTTTAAGGCCAAAGGCACGGCTTTTGTTTTATACATCCCGATGAAAACTATGAGGAAATTTGGATTAATGTTTACTATGGCACTCTTATTAGGTGCGTGTCATGGAGCGAAATACCACTACAAATCGGGAAAAAAGTATGCACAAGCGAGCATGCTCAAAGAAAGTGTGACGTCCTACAAACGGGCTATCGACCGCAAGCCTAATAAGGTGAAATACCGCATTGCTATGGAAGAATCCGGCAGTGCTCTTCTCGAAGAATTATATACGAATTACCGATTCGCTGATGGAAACGACAGCGCGTCGATCTACAAATTCCTTGATGCTGAGAAATGGCGTAACTATTTGGTTTCCTACATGAACACCAGTCGCTACGAGGGTTTTTACGACAAGGATTACCGAGACCAATTGGACCGGTTCTTAGCGCAGAAATACGACCGTGCGAACAAATGGATCCGTACGCGCCAATTCGAGCGTGCGCAAAAAAACCTTGTTGAAATCAAAAAATTGGACCCTGAATACAAAGATGTAAAGGAGCTTCTTGAATTTGCCGAGGTAGAACCTATCTATGTTTCAGCGCTTGAATTATTAGAACTAGGAGAATACAGAAGTGTGCATGAACTTCTGCAACCGACATTAAAAAAATACCCACAGCAAAACCTCCTGCGCAAAGTTGAGGAGCAGGCTATTGAACGTGGGAAATACAGACTTGGCATTATATCCGATCCTAATTTAACGGGCAGCGAAGCAACGATGTCCTCCGCCCTTCAAAGTGCAGTTATTTCTTTAATTCAACGCGAAAAAGATCCGTTTCTCGAGCTTTTGGACAGAACCAATTTTGATTTATTGCAACAAGAACAAGAGGCCATCATCAACGGAACGACGAATGAAGTTGCAGTAACCCAAGAGCTCTTAGCCGCAGACGGTTATTTAAAAGTCATCATCACCCATGCGCACGAAGACGAAGGTGAACTATTTCAAGAAACAAAAAAGGGCTGGGAGAAGTACTTCGTGACAGAGAAAAATGCCGAAGGTGAAGAAGTAAAAAAGGCTGCGTATAAAAAGGTGAATTATACTGAATACCGAAAGCGAAATGAAGCCGGATACGACATGCAGGTTGCTTTAGTTGAAAGAGCCACATCTAAGATTTTATGGACGCAGACGTACCATCAAGATTTCGCTGATGAAGTTCATTACATCCAGTATGCCGGATCAGGTGATTTATATTCGGGCAGTTGGCGCTACCAACACAAAGCGCATCCAAGCGACAGACGATCGAATGATAGTGGGCAGTTAAGTCGCTTACGCAAAGGAAATAAACGCGTTAAAAGCACCTCATCGATGAGAAAAGACGCCGTTGGCATTCTGGCAAAAAAAGCGGCAGATTATGTCTTGGCGCAAAAGTTAATCCGCGAATGAAAAATCTATTAGCTCTCTTCATAACCCTTCTTCTTTGGAGTTGTGGTGCAAGAAAAAACGCTCCACCAAGCTGGATAAGCGGAAAACCCATTGATGCTTCCGGCACCTATGTGTATGGGGTTGGTAGTAGTTATATTAATCCAAATACAGCGTACCAACAAGCCGCCCGCTCTAACGCCTTGGCAGATTTAGCTCAGGAAGTACAAAGCGAAATTTTCGACGAAACCAAACTCTTGCAAAAAGAGGATGCTGGAGGTTTTAATAGTGCCTTTGAATCTAATACGACTTCCACCTCTGCCTTACGACTGGAGGATTACGAACTTGTCGAAAGCTACGCCGATGAAGTGCGCTTTTACTCCCTGTACCGTCTAGATCTTCAAGCCTTTTTAAGAAAGAAAGCCTTACAGGATGCTGAGGCCATGGATTGGATTAACGGGAAATTTCTAGAGGCTCATGACGTTCGAATGTCTGTACCAGTGCGCTTAAGTGCTTTGGTAGATGCTCTAGATAAAGCCCATGATTTTCAGCTTTTCGGGGATATTAAATTTAAGACCAAACTAAACGCTGGTGCGACTGCAGCGTTGCGCGCTTTAGAACAATCGACCTCGCTCGCCCTTCGCATACCAGAGGAATCCGCGTACCTAGGATTGCCGGAAACCTTCCACGCGCAATGGCAGTATGTGGGGCGTGATCAGATTCCCTTGTCCATTCAGTCTACATCGGGCCAATTCATTTTCGAGGATCAAAATATTCAATGCCTACATACAGGAGATGAGCCAGTGGTTCAACTCTCCATCACCTGGGATTGGGATAAGATTCAATGCAGCCACTTAGCGACAAAGCGTTGGCTGAAAAACAAAAGTCAATGGAGCGAGGGGACCGTAGTGAATTTCCAAAAACCAACCCTATCGCTGAGCTGTCCTGAGGAATTTAAAGCGTCTTTAACGCAAAGCCTTTCTCAATATTTCGCAGTGCAAACTGGCGAGGGTGCTAAACTTGGATTAGAAAGCAAGCTAGATCTATTTACAGAAACTTCTACTCAAGGCACACACAAGGTGATCGTCGAAGGCACCTTTGTCCTTACGTCCATTGGAGAATACGTGGATGTAATGTGGAAAAGCGCTAACCTTATCAAAGGCACCGCAATATCGAGTTCCAAGGAACGTGCCATGCAAAGCGCGATGAATGCCTTTATGGAAGATTTTAATTACTTCGTTCTCCCCCAACTTCATAGAAGTTTAGACTACTAAACTATTTACTATGCATGCATAGTATAAATTAGTATATTGGTTTCATCATTAGAAGTATGAAACCACAAGAAACCTTTGACTTTCAAATCAGGAAATCCTGGATTGCGCTGTCAAAAATGTATAATGAGCAAGTCGCTCAATACGGGCTTACCGTTGCTATGGGCTTCGCTCTGCTCAACATTGATATTAAAAAAGGAACACCATCCACATCCCTAGGACCGAAAATGGGCATGGAGAGCACCTCGCTCAGCAGATTATTAAACAGCTTGGAAAAGCAGTCTTTGATTTCAAGGGAATCTAATCCTGACGACGGTCGAAGCGTTTTAATAACATTGACCAAAGAAGGCTTGAAAATGCGCAACCACAGCCGTCAAGCAGTTTTGGACTTCAACCACCAAGTTTTAAAGGAAGTCACAGAGGATGATATCCGTGGCTTCTTTAAAGTGATGACTATCGTTGGCAAAGTCGTCGATGCACACCGCACAGAAGAAATGCTAAAAATGACCTAAACCTGCGCTTTAGCGCGAATACAATAGGGTACTTTACCCGAAACAGAGTGAACAAAACGCTGTCTATTTCCTGGACAGCGTTTTTTATTTGCCACACATTTTTAGTAAGTTGGTCTTTATTAGAAACCATCCGCCGCCATGAATGAAGTCAAACACTGTCCCAAGTGTTCGAGTGCGAACAACGTTAAAAGTGGGATAATTAAAGAACGACAACGTTACCGTTGTAAAGAGTGCAACTACTATTTCACTGTCCAAAAATTAGGTAAACGAATTTCTGATTATTACGTCGTTAAGGCGCTACAACTCTACATAGAAGGAGTGAGTTATCGAGAAATTGAACGCATCTTGGGAATCTCCCACGTCAGTGTGATGAACTGGGTCAAATCCTATAAAATTCAAAGACCTCAGCTTCAACACAACCACAAACCTAGTTTTGAGGTTCTTGAGCACGGTCAACTCTTGGAACGTTTGAAATCACCAAAATACCTTGAGCAGAAAGGCTTGCTGATATCTGAAGTAGGGGGGAAGTTTTTTGTGCTAAATTGGAATCAGAACCAATAGCAAATTGTAAATGAACCCGCTACTTATTCCAAGCTACACAGAATACGAAGAAACTTACAAAGCATCAGTAAATAATCCTACCCAATTCTGGGAAGGAATCGCGGGTGAATTTACTTGGCAACGGCCTTGGCACACAACGCTGGAGTGGGAATTCTCAACACCAACGGTTAAGTGGTTCCAAGGCGGCATATTAAACATTACAGAAAACTGCCTCGACCGCCATCTGGAAGAACAAGGAGATGATACCGCTCTTATTTGGGAACCAAATAACCCTAAGGAGCAAGAGGTACGTCTAACGTATAAAGAATTACACAGCGAAGTTTGTCGCTTTGCGAATGTCCTTAAAGCAAAAGGTGTAAAGAAAGGAGACCGCGTGGCTATTTACATGCCTATGGTTCCTGAATTGACTATTGGTGTATTGGCTTGCGCGAGAATTGGCGCTGTACACTCTGTTGTCTTTGCTGGATTTTCGTCGAATGCTTTAGCTGATAGAATCAATGATAGCCAATGCGTTTGCGTTTTAACTTCAGACGGGATGTTCCGAGGCACAAAAACATTACCTGTTAAGGCTACCGTCGATGAAGCCCTTAAAAACTGTAGCTCCGTTGAAAGTGTGATCGTTGTGCGCCGCGATAAACGCGAAGTCGAAATGGTGAATGGGCGAGACTATTGGTATGATGAAGCAGTTTCTCAGGTTAGTGCAGATTGCGCCCCAGAGCCTATGGACGCTGAAGATATGCTGTTCATACTCTATACATCTGGATCTACAGGTAAGCCCAAAGGTGTAGTGCACACTTGTGGCGGATATATGGTATATGTGGGTTACAGTTTTAAGAATGTCTTTCAGTACGAACGCGGCGATGTGTATTGGTGTACCGCTGATGTCGGATGGATAACAGGCCATAGCTACATTATTTATGGACCGCTATTGAACGGTGCAACCACGCTAATGTTTGAGGGCATACCCACTTTCCCTGATGCGGGACGTTTCTGGGACATTTGCGATAAATACGGCGTGAATCAATTCTATACTGCACCTACAGCCATCCGCGCGCTCATGGCGTGTGGTGATGAATTTGTTGATAGCGCAGACCTTAGTACACTAAAAGTGATTGGATCCGTAGGAGAACCCATTAATGCGGAAGCATGGCATTGGTACAATGAAAAAGTGGGGCACGGGAATTGCCCTATCGTGGATACTTGGTGGCAAACTGAAACCGGAGGTATTATGATCTCTGGCTTGGGCGGATTAAGCCCTCAACGACCCACCTATGCTGGCCGGCCCTTGCCGGGCATTCAACCTGTTTTACTCGACGCCGATGGCAATGAGATTGAAGGTGATGGTATAGAAGGTTATTTGTGCATTAAACACCCTTGGCCGTCAATGCTGCGTACGACCTACGGTGACCACGAACGGTGCAAAAATGTCTACTTCAGTAATTACAATGGCTATTACTTTACTGGAGATGGTGCGCGTCGTGAAGAGGGCATGTTTAGAATCATTGGGCGCGTTGATGATGTGATCAATGTTAGTGGCCATAGGTTTGGCACTGCAGAGATTGAAAATGCCATCAATGCTGCTCCCCTTGTTACAGAAAGTGCGGTAGTAGGTTACCCGCACGATATAAAGGGTCAAGGGATTTATGCTTACGTTATTTTAGAGGATGGCGTGCACGATGTCGAGGCGATTCGAAAGTCTATAGTACGTTCCTTAGTGGCTGAAATTGGTCCCATTGCGAAACCAGATGTGATTCAATTCGTACCGGGATTACCGAAGACACGCTCTGGAAAAATCATGCGCCGTATTCTTAGAAAAGTCGCCGAAGGAGCTACCAATAACTTAGGCGACACCTCTACCCTTTTAGATCCTTCAGTGGTGGAAATCATTAAGCTAGATGCACTCGCACTACGGAAGTAAACAAGCCATCAACAATCTTTAGGATACGGTTGAACCAGTTAGAGAAGAAGCAGAGATTGCAGTACCTTAGTAAAATCTTATGGTAACGATTCGCAAAGCACTGAAAGAGGATATGGTCGCGGTACACGCGCTCATAACGGAATTGGCTGTCTACGAGAGAGAGCCTGATGCAGTGATCATCTCTGTGGAGGACTTAAAGCATCACGGTTTTACGGAGCAAAGGTTCGATTGTTTTATTGCAGAACACGAACAGTTTGGCGTCATTGGTATGGCACTTTATTACCCCCGCTACAGCACATGGAAAGGGCCAACACTCCATTTAGAAGATCTTTATGTAAAGCCTGAATACCGCATGAGTGGCCTTGGCAAACAGCTTTTTGATAAAGTAGTCGAGGAAGCAATGGCACAAGATGTTGGAAGAATGGAATGGACCGTTCTAGAATGGAACGAACCCGCATTAAATTTTTATAAAAAATACCGCGCAACGCTGGATCCCGAATGGCATTTGGGTACGTTAACACGCGAACAATTGAATGCCTTAAAATGAGTACACCTCTAGTCTTCAAGTTTGGTGGCGCTTCTGTAAAAGATGCAGAAAGTGTACGAAATGTAGCTAAAATCATTAGGATGTTTCCACACCGGCCCATGGTTGTTATTGTGAGTGCTATGGGTAAAATGACGAATGCTTTTGAAGAGGTAGTTGGTCACTGGAGCACTAATGATCTTGCATTGGCCAGAGAAAAAATTGGTACTATACGCCAATTTCATTTCGCTATAATTGAGGAGCTGTTCGACGATCCTAAAGATCTATTAGCAGAGATTCAAGAACTTATAGATCAAGTACAGTATGGATTAGAGCAAACTTTTCTATCGTATAGCGAAGGCTACGATTACATCGTTCATCACGGGGAACTGATCGCAACAAAGATCATAGCTGCGTACATAGGTAAAGAGACTCCGACGGTATGGCAAGATACCCGACTGCTGGTCCATACAGACGATCAATTTAGAAGAGCTACTGTGCGTTGGGAGGAAACAGCCCGGGCCATTAAAAGCCGTATCGATCAAAGCAAAGTTAATGTGGTGCAAGGATTTATTGGCGCCTCTTCTTCCGGTAAACCCACGACGCTCGGTCGCGAAGGTTCGGATTATACTGGTGCCGTTTTTGCCTATTGCCTTGATGCAGATAGCTTGACCATTTGGAAAGATGTTTCAGGAATGTTGAACGGTGATCCAAAAATCTTTCAGAATACCACAAAAATTGACCGATTACCTTTTAACGAAGCTATTGAACTTGCTTTTTATGGTGCTTCCATCATTCACCCTAAGACCATTCAACCGCTCAAAAAGAAAGGCATTCCCTTGCACATCAAGAGCTTTATCAATCCAACTGCTGAGGGCACGACTATAGGTGATGTAGACCGCGCAATACCTGAGGTGCCTAATTTTATACTGAAAAAAAATCAAGCACTTTTACAGCTGAAAACGAAAGATTTGGCATTTATCGCAGAGCATCACCTCAGTGCGATTTACCAACTATTTGCGGATCAAGGTGTGGTGGTCAATCTCATGCGGAATACTGCAACAAAGGCCGTATTCTGCATTAACCACGACCTTATTATCGTCCCAAAAGTGAGGAGAGAATTAACCGGGTTGTTTGATCTAGAATTGGTCCCTAAAGTGGAACTATTGACCATTCGTAATTACCAAAAAGAAGACGAACTCAGAGAAACGAAAGGTCTCAACATATTGCTTGAGCAGCGTACTCCTGAAGTGGTCCAATTTGTTTTTAAGCGGTTTGAATAGCCGTCAGAACCTTCTGCGCTAATCCCGCGCCCATTTTTTCAAAACTTTCTTTGCTCCACCCCGCAATATGCGGACTTAACAACACATTTTCTCTCTCTAATAGCGATGCTAAGGCGGGTGGCAGCGGCCCTTCAAAGAGACTGGTGAAACTGGATTTTTCGTACTCCAGAACGTCCAGACTTGCACTGAGTACCTTACCAGAATCCAATGCCGATACGAGTGCAGCTGTGTCTAGAATTGGTCCTCGAGCTGTGTTAATTATGTGAATAGGATTTTTACAAGCATTGAAAAACGCACTATCTGCATAGCCCATAGTCTCAGCGGTTAATGGCAGGTGCAAACTGATCACATCTGCCTCTTCATAAAGCCTTTCCAGCGAACACTCTACCACGCCACCTTCTGCATACCCTGATTTATATTTATCATAAGCAAGAACGGCTACGCCCATGGCATCGAGCAATCGAGCAAAAGTGCCGCCCATTATTCCATAGCCGATCACACCTACTTTCAGCGCTTGTAGTTCGCGTCCTTTATTCGACTCGCGTAACCATTTACCTTCCTTAATTTCTCGATGAACACGCGGGAGGTGATTGAGTAAGCTCAAAAGCATACCTAGGGCATGTTCTGCGACTGCACGAGCATTTCCTTCTGGAACACGCAGGCAGGTGATGTGGCGTCTAGCCGCTTCATTCAGGTCTATATTTTCAAGGCCAGCTCCTAGGCGGCCTATCACTTTAAGCTGGGGAAAAGCCTTCAGAAAGTCGGCGGAAACTTTTAGACGAGAGCGAATAATGATTACCTCCGTGTCGGCGTGCTGTTGGGCGAGCGTTGCTAAGGGTGCTTCGAATTCGCGAATTACTTGAAGTCCACCCGCAATTAAACCTTCTTCGAGCAGTGGATGCGTATCGTCTACAAGCAATGCCTTCATCAGTATCCGATGATATAGCGACCGATTTGAAAATAAATGATCAAACCAATGACATCATTTGCTGTAGTAATAAACGGACCAGTCGCCAACGCTGCATCTATTTTAAAGCGGTTCAACAGCAACGGCACGAACGTTCCAAACAGCGAGGCAAAAATGATTACGACGAGAAGAGAAACCGCTACGGTCATAGTGACCAACTGGTCATAGCCTAAAAGCAAGCCGGCTCCGTACATGGTAGCCGCGAGTATAAGACCATTTACTAAACCCACAGATAATTCCTTCCAAAGCTTCGCAATGATATTCTGCTCTTTCGTTTCAGAAGCTAGGGCTTGCACCACAATTGCTGAGGATTGTACCCCAACGTTCCCGGCCATCGCCGCTATCAGCGGCATAAACAGGGCCAAAGCTGGCACCGATTTAATATCGCCTTCATTTTCACCCAACATTAATGCTACGATCAAGCCACCAAAGAGCCCTATGAGCAGCCAAGGTATGCGTGCCCGGGTTACTTGTAAAACGGTATCGTCGCTTTCAACCTCGTCGGTCAAACCCGAAGCTAATTGGTAATCGCGCTCAGCCTCTTCACGTATAAAATCGACGACGTCATCCAAAGTAATACGACCAAGTAATTCGCCAGCGGCATTCACCACCGCGAGCACGAATAAATCGTATTTCTGCATGGTATTCGCTACTTCCTCAGCAGGGGTAGTAGATAATACCGTGTGTCTTATCGGGGTGTAGAGTTCTGAAATATTTTCTGTTCGCTTCGCCGTCAATAGTTTTTTCAAGCTCAACGTCCCCACCAGTATATCGTCTTCATTAACCACATAAACAGCATGAACACGGTCTACATTTTCTGCCTGAGTCCTCATTGCTGCCACACATCTAAGCGCCGTCAAGCCCTCTTGCACTTTAACATATTCCGTCGCCATCAAGGCTCCGGCGGTATCTTCGTCATGCGTGAGTAGATGGGCAATCTTTTTTGCTTGCTCTTTATCATCGACCTTCGAGAGTACTTCTTTTGTCAACTCGTCCGAAAGCTCAGAAAGCATGTCCGCCGCATCATCACTGTCCATGTTCTCTACGAGTTCATGGGCAATATCCTCTGATGAATACGTCTTTAGCAGCTGAGTACGAATGTCTTCATCAATCTCGACAAGAATATCTGCAACAAGCTCCGCATCCAAGCTTTCAAGGAAACGCTCAATTTCCTCAATCTCACGAGACTCCAGTGCTTCAGCAATATCTGCAGCGTGCAAGTCCATGGTATATTCTTCAAACTCCGCCCAATCAATGGCGTTCATTGCACGCTCGATCCGTTCTTTTACACTAAGCTCTTCCATCTTCAATGGCATTTAGCAATTCCACAAACTCTGCATGGCCCAATTGCTCCGCACGTTTAGTCAAATACGGGTGATCAAAGCCTACAGGCAAGTTAAGGACTTTCAAAGCATTACGTAAAGTTTTTCTCCGCTGTCCAAAAGCCGCTTTAACCCCGCGCTTGAGTAGTGTAAATGAAATATCTGGATCAGTAGGTTTTCTTACCATATGCATGACCCCACTTTCCACCTTTGGCGGAGGGTTAAACACTGAGGGAGGCACGGTAAAATCATAGGTCAAATCAAAGTAAGCCTGACACAATACGGATAAGATTCCGTAGGTTTTATTTCCTGGAGGAGCGCACAATCTTTCAGCCACTTCTTTCTGAAACATCCCGCCAAAAAGAGGGATTTGATGCCGCTCTTCAAGCACTTTAAAGACGATCTGAGAAGAAATATTGTACGGGAAATTACCAATGAGGGCAAATGATTCATCGCCAAAAGTCGTTGAAGGACGCCACTTCAAAAAATCTTCTTGAAGTATTCGCGCACTGAGCTGATTATAATGCGCTTGCAAATAGCTCACACTCTCCTGGTCTATCTCAATAACCCATGTTTCAATGGACGGGTTTTTTAATAAATATTTGGTCATCATACCCATTCCCGGGCCGACCTCCAACACATTCTTTACCCCCTCAAAAGGTACCACAGCAGCAATGCGTTCTGCAATGCTCTCGTCTTTAAGGAAGTGCTGTCCTAAGTGCTTTTTAGCCCGTACTTGTCCATCGAATCTCATGCGGCAAAGGTAATCTTTAGTTTCGGGTGTATCCCACAGAAAATGGCTAACTTGCCGGTACCTATCACAACCAAAGAACCACTGACCATGGTACAACCTACTACACTCGGCGAATTTATCGTTGAGAACCAAAGAGATTTTCCTTTTGCTTCAGGAGAATTATCGCAACTCTTAACCTCTATTCGCCTCGCCGCGAAGGTGGTAAACAGGGAAATCAATAAAGCCGGATTGGCAGATATTTTGGGCGCCATAGGCACTGAAAATGTGCAAGGCGAACAACAGCAAAAGCTTGATGTCATGGCAAATGACACCTTTATGCGCGCACTCCGCAGTATGGGTCAAGTTTGTGGTGTTGCTTCGGAAGAAGAAGATTCCTTCATCGGCTTTGAGGATGAGATTCATGCTGATGCGAAATACATCGTGTTGATGGATCCGCTCGATGGATCCTCTAATATTGACGTCAATGTGAGTGTTGGCACCATCTTCTCTATATACCGACGAATATCCCCTGCTGGCAGTCCTGTAAGTTTAAAGGACTTCTTGCAACCCGGCGATGCCCAAATCGCAGCAGGTTATGTGGTGTACGGTTCATCCACCATGCTCGTTTATACCACGGGAAATGGTGTGAACGGCTTTACTTTGGATCCATCCATCGGGGTCTTTTGTCTTTCTCACCCAAACATGACCATCCCTGAGGAAGGTAAAATATACAGTGTGAACGAAGGAAATTACGTTCACTTTCCCACGGGAGTAAAGCAGTATTTGAAGTATTGTCAGGAATACGACGAAGCCACAAACAGGCCCTACACCTCGCGGTATATTGGCTCATTAGTTTCCGATTTTCACCGCAATCTTATAAAAGGCGGGGTGTATCTTTACCCCACAGGAACGATGGCGCCAAATGGTAAACTTCGTCTCCTGTACGAGTGTAACCCACTCGCTTTTATTGTTGAACAAGCCGGCGGTATGGCCACAGACGGCGCAAAGCGAATTTTGGAGATAGACCCCTCGGAACTACACCAACGGGTACCTATTTTCATTGGTTCGCCGCGTATGGTGGAAACTGCCCATGCATTTTTGCAGAAATACAAAGAATAACTATTGGAACTGGCAGACTTACTTAGCTACTACGATGAACATCCACTCATTCAGGCCTTAGTCGGCGCTGCCAACGACAACCAACGCACAGCCATCGGGTGTGTTACTGCAGGTGGCTCACACACGGCGCTTTTAGCCGCCGCCGCTTTCATACAAACGGACGTTCCGCAACTTCTTATTGCACAGAGCAAGGAGCAAGCCGCCTACCTTCAAAACGATCTAGAAAAGCTTTTACCAAAAGTGCCGTGTTATTTTTACCCGGCTTCTTACCGAAGACCCTATGAGGTGGCACAAACGGATAATGCCAACGTTCTACTTCGGGCAGAGGTGCTCAATCATCTCAGCAGCAGACGACGTTCACCTCTAGTGATTACTTATACGGAAGCGCTATTTGAAAAAGTCGTGACTAAAAAGGAATTGGAGAGTAATACGCTCAAGCTTCATGTGGGAGAACGCATTTCCATCGATTTTTTAAACGAAACGCTTTTTGAATACCAGTTTGAACGGGTAGATTTTGTGACGAGCCCTGGCCAATTTTCTGTGCGCGGTGGTATCGTGGATATCTTCTCGTTTTCCAAAGACCACCCCTATCGTGTGGAGTTCTTTGATGATGAGGTGGAGAGCATTCGTTACTTTGATATTGAAACCCAACGCACCATTGGGAAGGCCAGTAAAATGAGCATCGTTCCGAACGTTGAAAACAAAACCTTCCTGGAACAACGCAGCTCTTTTCTTAGCTATTTACCCAAGCAGACACAGGTTTGGCTGGATACGCCCTCTTTGCTGACGGCAGGATTGGACCGATTGATGGAATTGGCCCACGAAACCTACGAACAGTTGGGTGATGCGGTTAAAAGGGGCGCCCCAAGCGAGCTTTTTGTTTCGGGTGATGCAATAAAGCGCGATTTGATGGATTACAGTCGCGTTGAATATGGCAAAGCGCAATGGCACACGCAAACCATCGAAAGTAAGGCACTTCCGCAACGGGCTTTTAACAAAGACTTCAATCTGCTTGCTCAAACTCTTCTAGATGTGGATGGGCGGGGCAAGCAGGCCGTATTGATGTGCGCAAATGAAAAGCAAGTGGACCGATTCCAAGCCATTTTCGAGGATTTGGAGCTTGCCCCGCGATACGCCACCACCACCACATCATTGCACGAAGGTTTTGAGGATGAAGTTGCGGGAGTTTACCTCTATACGGATCACCAGATATTCGACCGCTACCAGCGATTCAGTATTAAAAACGGTTCTCAGAAAAAACAGGCCATTACACTGGAGCAATTAAATGCTTTGGAGTTTGGTGATTATGTAACGCATGTAGACCACGGTGTCGGAAAATTCGGAGGTCTGCAAAAAATTGACAATAACGGTACCGTACAAGAGGCCATAAAATTGGTCTATCGAGACAACGACATTCTCTACGTCAGCATCCATTCACTGCATAAGATCAGTAAGTTCAATGGAAAAGACGGTACTGCGCCCCAACTGAATAAACTAGGTAGTCCACAATGGCAGTCGCTCAAGAAGAAGACGAAAGCGAAGGTGAAGCAGATTGCTTTTGATTTGATCCAATTGTACGCAAAACGCAAGGAGGCTATTGGATTCGAATGCGCGCCAGACGGCTACCTCCAACATGAATTGGAGGCCAGCTTTTTGTACGAAGACACGCCGGATCAAGTTTCAGCTACGGAAGCGGTGAAAAAAGATATGGAACGCCCCATGCCCATGGACCGTCTTATTTGTGGTGATGTTGGCTTTGGAAAAACGGAAATTGCTATACGCGCAGCATTCAAAGCTGCGGCAAATGGCAAACAAGTCGCAGTGCTTGTGCCAACCACTATTCTTGCCTTCCAACACTTCAAAACCTTCACCAAACGATTGGAAGGATTTCCTGTAACGGTGGATTACATCAATAGATTCCGTTCGGCAAAGCAGCAGCGCGAGACATTGATGAATCTCAAAAGTGGTAAAGTAGACATCCTTATCGGGACGCATAAATTGGTCAGCAAGACGGTGGAATTCAAAGACCTTGGACTGCTCATTGTAGACGAAGAGCAGAAATTTGGCGTGGGTGTTAAGGATAAAATTAAGACGCTAAAAGTGGGAGTTGATACGCTCACGTTAACGGCCACTCCTATTCCACGAACCCTCCAGTTCTCGCTAATGGCCGCACGTGATTTGAGTGTAATGACTACTCCACCACCGAACCGTCAACCGATCGAAACAGAATTGATCGGGTTTACAGAAGAGGCTATTCGCGATGCCGTGAGTTATGAAATTCAGCGCGGTGGACAAGTTTTCTTTATCAACAACAGGGTAAGTAACATTCAAGAAGTCGCAGGGATGATTCAACGTTTGGTGCCCGATGCTAGAATTGCGGTAGGACACGGTCAGATGGACGGGAAGAAATTGGAAAAAGTCATGCTGGACTTTATGGAAGGTAAGTACGACGTTCTCGTTGCTACCACCATCATCGAAAGTGGGCTCGATGTATCGAATGCGAATACCATCATTATCAATAATGCCAACCACTTTGGTATGTCAGACCTGCACCAGATGCGCGGACGTGTGGGCCGCTCCAATAAAAAGGCCTTTTGTAAACTTATAGCACCGCCGCTTAGTACACTGACAGATGAGGCGCGTAAAAGACTCCAAGCTTTAGAGCAGTTTACTGATCTGGGATCCGGCTTTAAAATTGCCATGAAAGATCTCGAAATTCGCGGTGCCGGAGATTTGTTAGGCGGTGAGCAAAGCGGCTTCATTTCCGATATGGGCTTTGATACCTATCAAAAAATTCTTGCTGAAGCGGTGAATGAGCTGAAAGAGAATGAATTCAAGGAATTATACGACCATCCGGATAAGACGGAGGGCTCGCACTTCGTAGATGAGGTTCAAATCGATACAGATCTCGCGCTTCATATCCCGGACGAATACGTCAATAACATCGAAGAGCGCCTGAAATTATACCAGCGCATGGGTGAGCTGGAAAAGGAGGAAGATCTGTTGCTGTTCAAATTAGAATTGGAAGACCGGTTCGGGCCCATTCCCCCACAAGTCGAAGACCTGCTGTACAGCATACGCATTAAATGGCTTGCGAAGCACATTGGCTTCACGAAAATCATCATTAAAGGCGGTAAACTTATTGCGCACTTTGCGGCTGAAAATAATAGTCCATACTACCAACTGCCTATTTTCTCCGACGTCCTAGGTTACCTACAAAAGCACCCACGCAGCGTTCAAATCAAACAGAAAGGAGATAAACTCACCTTTGTTGCGCAAAACATAATGCACCTGCAAGGCGTTTACGAGGTATTCCAACGCATAACCACCCAAGAAGCCCTTCATTAGCCCATGCAAGCAAACGCATACATTTCGGATCGACTAAAGGAATTGGCACAACACAAAGCCCAATTTGAGCGGGCATTCTATTTTTTAGAAGACGACGAACTCTTCTTCATTCCTGAAGGCGAGAAGTGGTCGGCCATTGAATGTATTGAACACATCAACAATGTAAATGAAGTGTATTTACCCCAGTTGACTGCAGTGTGCCAATTGCCTGAAGCAAAAGAATCAAGCAGCATAAAAATGGGCTGGTTCACAAAGAAAGCCCATGCCTGGATGCAACCGCTTACCAAAGCTAAAACGCTAAAAATTCCGGCACCAAAAAAACTAAAGCCTAGACGCTTAAGAAATCCAGACCTGAAAATCGCGCCTCAAAAAGTGATGGAGAATTTCATCGCAGATCTCAGCCAGATCGAAAAACTCGTGCGTATTATCCCAAACAGCCCGGATTTATGTAACGCGAAGATCACCTCAGCATTGCCACCGATTAAGATAAAATCACTTACGGCACTTGAAATTATTATCCCCCACATTGCGAGACACCTAATGCAAGCTGAGCGCATCTTAAACGGTGGTAAGCTCGCTAAGGACAATGCCCCAACCAACCCGGATCTTATTTACCCAACGCGGGAAGCCGAAAAAAAATAACCCAAAATTTGGCATAAAAAAACCCGGCGCGATGCGCCGGGTTTTTTGTGCTTTACTTTTCGGTGTTAAAGTGCTTTAATCCAAAGCTTACCGCCGTACTGTCCATTAAAACCACTCGTCTGGGCTTGCTTCGCTGACTCGTAGTTACTGAACTTCAGCAAGAAGACGTAATACATATTATTACCTGGATCTTGGAATACGTCCGAAGCGACCCCCTGCTTGCTCAACCGAGCTTGCAGTTTGTTTGCATTCGTAACAGACCCAAACACACCGGCTGTAACATAGTATCCACGTGAACCCGCTTGAACGTTTCCAGCGTATTGGTTAGGATCGTAGCCCTTGATATTGCTTTTCACAGAACCGCCTTGTGGGGTTTGCGGGTAGGTTGCGTTAGGGTTAGCAACTCCTTGATTGTTTGATCCGTTATTCATACCAGCATTGCCACCCGCAGTACCGGAATTCATAGAACCGCTGGTATTAACCGCATTGGCAGCTGCTTCAGAGGCCGCTTGAGAGGCTGCTTCGCTGAGCTCCCCCTTAAGATTTTCTTTTTCAGCATCGAAAAGTTCCTTTTGCTGCGCAGATATCTCGTCCTTAAACTCATCTAAACGGTCGTTCAATAAATCTTCCAGATCACCTGATTGACGACGTTGGCGGTCCTTTAGTTTTTTAAGCTCATTTTCTAAACGCTTGTCTTTTTTACTTTCACCAAAAGAATAGCGAAGCATAAACTCGTGCGAATTACCTAAAGCGAAACCGTATGTATTCAAGGAGAAATCATAAGCATAGCCCATGGTGATGTTCTCTGTCAAATGCACACCAGTATTTGCAGTTACGGCGTAAGAAGAACGGTACGCTGCTCCAATAAAGAAGTACTCCTTATGGTTGAACATCAAACCGGCATCTACCTGAGGAATAGTCACCTCATTCGCGCGAACCGTTACAAAAGGACTCAAGGTCATTAAACCTTTCTGCAAATTCACATCATATTGTGTATTGACCACGTAGTGACGCATGTACTGGTACTGGAACGGACTGATCACGTAGTTGTCAGAAAAGTCGACCTTGGGAGCTAGAATGTTCGGTACTGCTGCACCAAAAGAGAAGTCGCCAAACTTTAGATTAAAACCAAAGTTCAAATCAAACTTGCCTCTGTTTAGTGCTGAGAACAAAACCGGATCTAAATCGTCTTGTACACGAATACCGCCCACATTGATGGTATTGTTCACATAACCCGCACCTAGACCTAAGCTTAGGCTGTTTTGGTCTGTAAACTTCACATGCCATGCATAGGAACCGTAGAATCCTGCACGGGAAACAATATCTGTAACATCGTTGAACGCATAACCGCTGTACCCGAACTTTAGGTCCTCACGATTGCCATTGAATGCCATGAACTGCGTCTCAGGAGCACCTTGAATATCGGTCCATTGACGTCTGTTCAATACCGTTATCTCCGTTTTACCATCTAAGCCGCTAAAAGCAGGATTAAAGAGGTGAGCAGTATTTAAATAATTTGAAACTAAGGGAAGTTGTTGGGCCTGAACTGTCCAACTTCCAACAACTAATGCGAGTGTAAATACTAACTTTTTCATGATTAGAAGTTGTTTAAGATGGTTACCGCCGATTTCACTCGTATCTCATTGTTGTGGGTCAACACAAAATAATACGTTCCGTCTTCGAGTGCGGAGCCACCATCGGTGGTTCCGCCCCATGCGTTATTATATACTTCCTGATTGTATACCGGTGTTCCCCAGCGAGTGAACACAGTGAATTCGCAATCGTCACCTGCTGTAATTCCGCTAAGATCGAGAACGTCATTTCGTCCATCACCATTTGGCGTGATTACGTTTTGAATGTTTCCATAGGTTCCCGCATAGATTACTGCTGAATCTTGCTCAATAACAAATACCTGAACGCTCGCTGTATCCTCACATCCATTAAGATCTTCAACTTGTATGAAGTACGTTATGGTATCGACAGAAGGTAAGGCTTGTGTCGTAGAGGATTGTTGATTACTATAATAAGAAGGAGCATCAGCAAACCAATAGTAGGATACCCCGCCTGTAGCAGATAATACTGTTGATTCTCCGGGAGAAATGACTGGTGGATTTGCCGAAGCTGCTGCCACTAAAGTGTAATTATAGATATCGAGTGTATCAATCGTTTTACATTGATTTACTCCGAATGCTTCAATCACATATTGTCCTGGTACAGAAAGGAAATTCTGCTTGCCCGTGAATAGACCGCCATTCCAAGCAAAGTTTAACGCATTGCTCTGGAGACTCACTAATACACTATCATACACACATATACCCAGAGAATCCCCAGGCTGAATGAGTATTGACGGGAAATTCACAAAGTTTATCGTCTGCTCATTAGTTATGAAAGAACACGCTTCGTTGGTTACAAGCAGTCTGTAATCTGCTGTATCTGCTACTATCGATGTGTCTACAACCATCCAAGGCATAGTATCATTGGCTAAATTTAACCAGCTGTTTGAACCTGAAGGATACGCAACTTGCCATTGGTATTCCCAAGTACTACCTAATACTGTATCCTGTGCAGTAAGTAGCGCAGAATCTGTTAAACACAATGTATTTGACGGTAAGCTTTGCCAAGGCCAATTCTGAACTAGCGTTGATGTAGCTGGAACCGTATCAACGATGACCGTGTAGACCTTCGAAGTGTCTTTACAACCACCTGGAATGGATGTAATCTCTAAAAACCAAGAACCTGACGTATCAACAGTAATAGAGCTTAACGTATCATTTACAAGAGGATAAATCACAGGTTGGCCAAATATATTGACACTATCGTCTTTCAACCATTGGTATTTGAAACCTAAAATTCCTGGGCCTGGAAAGCCAAGGTGCTCTAACGTTGCGATGGTTCCTTTACACATACGAATGGAATCTATGCCTACAAAATTAATACCAGCGCCACCTTGAGCAAATACTGCTGCCGGAGGTATATAAGAATTAACTATCGTGTCCATAGAGGTAGCGTCACAAAGATTAGAACTCACTTCAACACCGTAAGTTCCTGACGCAATTACAAATAATGTATCGCCAGTTTCGCCGGCAATCGGAGCTCCACCGTTTAGCCACTGGTATGTGTAGGACTGGCCTATAGGTGGGGCGTCAACAACTAATAAAGCCGTATCTCCTTCACAGAACGTGAGTTCACCTGCTTTATCAAACCAGTTGTAGGCTGAAAATCCAGTCTGTGGATTTGCCCCAATGATCACGTTACTGATGGTATCGCTGATTGCTACAGGATTAGAACTAATCATTCTAAATTTATATACCCCTTGGGTTGTATTGTCTGGAACGAGGACATCTATTTCATTCCCTGCGCTTACACCATAAGCGAGTAATGCATTGATGCTCACGAAGTTTCCGGCAAAATTTCCACTTGCATCACTCATCTCTACCGAAAAGGTATTGCCTATGTTGAAGGGCGAAGTGATGTTGAATCCGAAGACAATGGTATCACCTTGACAGGCCTGCAAACTAAGCGACTCATTCGAGGTCGACTGGGCAAAACCAGACCAAGAGAATCCTAGGAATGCTAATGAGAGTATTACTTTTCTCATATCAGGTATTTGGGTTAATTAATATGTGTACAACAACAAAAGCATGTACATTGTTGCTAATTTCGCACTTGGAAAGCAATAACCGTGCTACGTTTACTCAATTAAAACGATATTCTATCAACAATCTTGCTGTTATGACATCTATTCAACTGCAAAACGTCAAATCTGAGCTTGAAAAAGGAAAGAACCTACGCGGTGAGGCAATACAAAAGCTTGCCGTCACGGTATTAGATAAGGAAATACCTTATTACAATTGGACCGGATTTTATTGGATGAATGACGCCAAAAACCAGTTAGAGTTGGGCGCCTATATAGGCGAAGCGACGGATCATACCAGCATCCCTTATGGTAGAGGTATTTGCGGGCAGGTCGCGGTCTCAGGCAAAACCTTTGAGGTCCCGGATGTGCATGCACAAGACAATTATTTAGCCTGTAGTTTGGCTACAAAAAGTGAGATTGTCGTCCCCGTTTACGCAGATAAAAAATTAGTCGGTCAAATCGATATTGACTCGCACCAATTGGACCCTTTTACCGCGGAGGATCACGAACTTTTAGAATGGGTCGCCGAATTCGTTGCTGACCGCTTATAGGTTAGGCGTTCATTCGAATGGCATCGACCGGGTTGAGTCTAGCGGCCATCCATGCGGGAATAAAACCGGAAACAAGCCCTATCAAGGCGCTTAGTCCAATGCCTACAATCACGTTCGCCAAACTCAAGGCGATTTCAAAGTCAAAGGCCTTCGTTGCTGCAAAAGCGCCTAGTGCGACGAGGAACAGCCCCATAATTCCGCCGATCAGACAGAGCACAACACTCTCCGTTAAGAATTGGAAAAGAACCATGAAATTTTTCGCGCCTAGAGCCTTCTGTATCCCTATTTCATTAGTGCGTTCGCGTACACTCACGAACATGATATTCGCAATACCGAAGCCTCCAACCAATATTGAAAAGCCTCCAATCACGGTGCCTACTAGGCCTAAAACACCGAAAAGCGAATCCAATTGGTTTTTAATCAATGATGGGTCATTCAATGCAAAGTCGTCATCCGCGCCAGGACGCAGCCTGCGCAAGGAGCGCATGATGCCTGTAAGTTCATCTTTTAATTGGTCCAAAGACACACCCGCTTTGGCACTAACCATGATCAAGTTTTGATCGTTACGGTCTGTATTTACGACGGTTCGAACAAAGGTAAAAGGAACCAAAACTTGTCGATCGTAGCTCTGACCCACCAAACTTTGACCTACTTTTTCAAAGACCCCTATGATGGTAAGTTTTTGCCCTTCAATGGTGATGCGCTCGCCAATACATCGCTCGCGATTGGGAAAAAGTCCGTCCGCAATATCCGCCCCAATGATGCAGTACGGGCGACCCGCACTCATTTCTAATTCTGTAAAATAGCGTCCGTCGGCAAGTTCAAAATCCCAAATCTGCGCGTATTCAAAAGTCGTACCTAAAACTTCTATTCCACTAGTACTGTTGCTTTCAAATTTTGCAGTGGCCCCATTTAATGAACTACCGAAGGCGATATTTTCAGCGTATTGACTTCGCTTGCGTAGCAATTCGGATTCCTTTTTCAAAGGCACTGGACGATTCAGGTATTTCCACCAAGCGTATTCACCGCCCCCGCCCCAAGGCCATTTTTGTACGTAAACGACATTATCACCGAGTTGGCTCACGCTGTCCCGAATATTCTTTTCCAAAGAGTCTACAATGGAGTAAACAAGGATGATAGCGAATATACCAATGGTGATGCCTAAAAGTGACAATAACGTCCGTAACTTATTTGCTGCCAGCGAGATAACGGCAAACAACACACTTTCACGAATCAGTCTTAGAAGTAGTATCAATACTATAGCGATTTCCTTCAAAATTAGAGGAATAAAAAGACAATCCCACGCTCTTAAAACATTACTTTTGTTTCTTCCATTATTTTCCAAAACACACACTTTGATGCGCATAGAAAACGCCTTAATTTCTGTATTTCACAAAGACGGCCTAGGGCCGATAGTTGACGCCTTAAAAGAGATGGGCACCACCATCTATTCGACAGGAGGAACCCAAGCATTTATTGAAGAGCGCGGTATCGCCGTTGAACGCGTTGAAGATTTGACCTCATACCCTTCCATTTTAGGTGGTCGCGTTAAAACCCTACATCCAAAGGTGTTCGGAGGAATTTTAGCACGCAGATCACACGAGGGCGATCAAGCGCAGATGAGCGAATTTGAAATCCCCTATTTCGACTTAGTAATCGTTGACTTGTATCCTTTCGAAGCAACCGTAGCCTCAGGAGCACCGGAGCAGGATATCATTGAGAAAATAGATATTGGCGGGATCTCTTTAATCCGAGCCGCGGCCAAAAATTTTAACGATTGCTGGATCATTTCAAACATGGGGCAGTACGAAGATGCCCTCGCTGTTCTTCAAAGCGACGCTGGTGCTACTCTAGATGTTCGCCGCCGCTATGCTTTGGAAGCATTTGATGAAAGCAGCCATTACGACACTGCCATTCACCGCTATTTTGCGGGCGATCGTCTGGATCTTAAAATGAGTAACCGCAAAAAGCAAACGCTTCGTTACGGTGAAAATCCGCATCAGAACGCTGCCTTTTTCGGAAATTTAGAAGATGCCTTAGAGCAAATCCACGGAAAAGCCCTGAGCTACAATAATTTACTAGATATTGATGCTACGGTAAATCTAATCAGAGAATTTGAGGAGACTACCATTGCTATCATCAAACACAACAATGCTTGTGGTTTAGCCACTCGTGCATCTCTCGCTCAGGCATGGGATGACGCTTTAGCGGGCGATCCAGTGAGTGCGTTTGGTGGCGTCATTGCAGCCAACAGAACCGTCGATAAAGCAACTGCGGAAAAAATGAACGCCTTATTCTTCGAAGTGCTCATAGCCCCGTCTTATGATGATGATGCACTCGAAATCCTTCGTTCGAAGAAAAATCGTGTGCTCCTTATCTTGAAAGACTACGAAGCCCCTGCATTCAATGTTCGTACTGTATTGAACGGCACGCTCGTTCAAGCGAAGGACGCCTTGACGGAAAGTGAATCGGATATGGAGACCGTTACAAAATTGGCCCCATCTGAGAAACAAATTGCAGATATGATTTTTGCCGCCAAAGTATGTAAGCATACGAAAAGTAACACCATTGTCTTGGCAAAAGACGGACAACTTCTAGCCAGTGGCACAGGGCAGACTTCGCGTGTTGATGCTTTGAATCAGGCCGTAGAGAAAGCTGGACGTTTCGGCTTTAATCTCGCTGGTGCCGCAATGGCCTCTGATGCATTCTTCCCATTCCCAGATTGTGTAGAAATCGCTGATAATGCAGGAATCACTTGTGTCATTCAGCCCGGAGGTTCTATTCGCGACAAAGAAAGTATTGCCTATTGTGACAAAAACGGAATGACTATGGTTACCACTGGAATTCGTCACTTCAAACACTAATTTTTATTACCTTCAGCACATGGGTTGGTTTAGTTTCATGACAGAAGATATAGCGATTGACTTGGGTACAGCCAATACGCTAATCACTTATCAAGACAAGGTGGTCGTTGACTCCCCGTCTATCGTTGCAATAGACCGTCGCACGGGTCAAATCATTGCCGTAGGGCAAGAGGCAAGGCAGATGCACGGAAAGACGCATGAAAACATTAAAACTATACGACCGCTGAAAGACGGAGTGATTGCAGATTTCGAGGCCTCTGAACACATGATTCGAGAACTCATTAAAAGCATCCCTTCCTTTAAAAAACGCCTGTTTCCGCCAAGCCTTAGAATGGTGGTTTGTATTCCATCAGGAATTACAGAAGTTGAAAAACGTGCAGTAAAAGATTCCGCAGAAAGAGCAAATGCCAAAGAGGTATACCTTATTCACGAACCTATGGCTGCGGCTATTGGTATAGGTGTTAATGTACTGGAACCGAAAGGAAACATGATCATTGATATTGGTGGCGGGACAACGGAAATTGCAGTATTGGCCATGGGCGGTATTGTATGTGATAAAAGCATTAAGGTAGCCGGTGATGTGTTCACCAATGATATTGCACTGTACATGCGTGCGCAGCACAATCTTTATGTTGGAGAACGTACGGCGGAGAATATTAAAATTGCTGTGGGTGCAGCCCAAGAAGAATTAGACGAAATTCCAGAGCCTTATTCTGTTCAAGGACGTGACCTTCTTTCTGGAAAGCCAAAGCAAGTTCAGGTGACACATACCGAAGTAGCTCGTGCTTTAGAAAAAAGCATCACAAGAGTAGAAGATGCTGTAATGGAGGCCTTGAGTAATACGCCACCAGAATTGGCTGCTGATATATATAACAGCGGAATCTACCTTGCAGGTGGTGGTTCTATGCTTCGTGGCCTAGATAAGCGTATTTCAGCAAAAACTGACTTACCTGTTTACGTTGCTGAAGATCCGTTGCGTGCAGTAGTAAGAGGAACTGGAATCGTGTTGAAAAACATCGAACACTTCAAGACCATATTAGAAAGCTAAATAAAACACTACTATGCGGCAACTGATACTTTTTTTGGCAAAGTATCGAAGCACTCTGTTGCTCATAGTCTTCGTGCTCATTGCGCTATTGCGCCATTCTCTTAAAAATCCTGTTGCTGAACATCGTTTAAACAGCATTGGCTTCGGTGCCGTTGCATCCGTGCAAAATGGCCTATCCGGCTGGAAACAATATTGGCGACTTGATGCTATCAATGAGGAATTGGCCCGTGAGAATGCAGCGCTACGTTCAGGAAGCAAAGGTGTTGCTGCAGGACTTTTTCCAAATTTTAATGCGTATGATTTTATTCCTGCGCGGGTCGTTGAATACTCTTACAACAAACGGAATAATTACATCATTATTCATGCGGGTCGTAAAGAGGGAATACAGCCAGGAATGGGCGCGATGACAGCCAATGGCTGGGTTGGCTCTGTTGTAGAAGTCAGTAATCACTACGCCCACATCATACCCGTACTGCACAGTAAAGGAAATATTGGAGCCCGTATCCCTGAAAAGGGTTTAGGGGAATTACAATGGAACGGAACAGATCCTGCATGGGCAACGCTGATCGATATTCAAAGAGAGAACCAACCCTTGCCCGGCGACAGTGTTTTTAGTTTTACGAGAACTTCGGTAGGTCCGTCTACTTTGGCCGGAACTGTGGTAAGCGCTGAACAAAACAGCGAAGATTTAACTTGGACGGCGAGGGTTCAGCTAAGTGCCGATTATAAAAACATGAGTTGGCTCTACATCAGCAAGTTGAAAGATGTGGAAAGTTTAGATTCATTGCAAATGCCTGCTTTATGACGTTTGTGAAAAATTTTGTTTGGCTCGTATTGGTGCTCTTCGTTCAATGGGGACTGCTTCAGGATGTGCCGCTGACCGTCTACGGTAATCCTTATCTGTACCTCTGGTTTTTCCTTTGGCTTCCCTTTGGAGTAAGCCGAATAAGTCTTTATGCCATCGCTTTTGCAGTGGGTAGTATTATGGATGCTTTTGAGCAAAGCGGCGGGGCGCATACTTTGAGTTGCTTGACTCTCGTAGCTTTAAAACCGTGGGTAGAAAACGCATTGATCGGCTACAGAAAATCGGACGACAACGAAGGAGTGTCACACCTTGCTTTAGCCCCGTACCTAACAACTTCAGGCGTTCTTGTTTTATTGCATCACACGGTCCTTTTCACTGCGGAAAATTATGGGTTTGACAACCCCCTGCTCTTGATTACACGGATTCTCATCTCAAGCCTAATTACACTGGTATTGCTCGCTATTACTCACGCTTTATTTTCAAAAAAATATGCCGCGTAGTAGTGCCTTTTATGTAGGATTAACCTTAGTGGGTTTGCTCTTCTTATTCCGCTTATTTCAAATTCAAGTGGTCAACGACGACTATGCAGCGCGGGCTGAACGCAATGCAACAGCGGCTGAAAAGCTCTATGCACCTCGGGGATATATCTACGATAGAGACGGGAGACTTTTGGTAGGTAATAGTCCTGCGTATGATCTAATGGTTAGCCCCTACTTAGTCAAAGATCTAGATACCGCGGCGCTTGGACAACTCCTAGGTTTGGAGGTTTCAGACATCAAGGAACGGATTGAAAAGGCTAAGAAGTATAGTTATTTCCGGAGCAGCATGTTCATGAAGATGCTTTCAAAATCTACCTATACCCAAATAAAATCAGAACTTAAAGCCTTTCCGGGCTTCTACCCTTCGAAGCGTATTCTTAGAAACTATCCTCATAAAAACGGCGCTAATGTAGTAGGCTTTATTGGCGAAGTGAATACCGATTTTATTCTTGTGAACCCTGAATACTCTCAAGGCGATTTAGTGGGAAAAAGCGGGATAGATAAAAGCTATGAAAATGTACTAAAAGGCACACACGGAAAGCGGTTCTTCACTGTGGACCATAGAAACAGAAGATTGGGCAAATGGAAAGACGGTGCACATGATGAAATGCCTGTTCCGGGACTTGATTTAGTCAGTAGTATAGACCTTGAGCTGCAACGCTATGGCGAAGCGCTGATGAAAGGCAAACGAGGATCTATTGTAGCGATTGAACCGGAAACTGGAGAGATTTTGGCACTGGTGACTTCACCTAGTTATGACCCCAATGAATTAGTGGGTCGCCTGCGCAGTAAAAATTACACGCGCATGTATTACGACAGCATCAATAAACCACTGTTTGACCGTGGAATTTTAGCAGAATACCCTCCAGGTTCGCCGTTCAAGCTCATCGGCGCGTTAGTAGGTTTACAAGAAGGTGTCATTACCCCGCGCACGGCAATGACCTGTAATCATGGTTTTCATTTTGGGTCATTAACAGTGGCTTGTCATTGTAAAGGGGGCCGGCTAGCCTTAAACGAGGCCATCTCTGAGAGCTGCAATAATTACTTTTGTACTGTTTATCAAAGAACTATTGATAAAGACGGTGATGCACATGCTGGCATGAACCGCTGGAGCGCGCACGTTAAGAGTTTTGGTTTAGGAACCTTTCTCGGAAACGACTTGCCAACCGGAAGAAAAGGACTCATTCCCGATGCTAGTTATTATGACCGATTCTTGGGTTATTCTACCTGGAAAGGAGCTACGTCTGTCTCCAATGGTATTGGTCAAGGTGAATTGGTCGCAACGCCGATTCAATTGGCAAATATGACCGCTGCAATTGCAAACAGGGGCTATTACTATACTCCGCATATCATAAGAGAATCGGACCACGGTCCTATAGATTCCAATTTTACTATGCCGAACTACACCACAGTCGATTCTCAACATTTTGAGGTGGTAATCAACGGTATGTTTGATGTATTTGAGCGAGGAACGGCTAAAGGCGCACGCATACCCCACATTACACAGTGCGGAAAGACTGGAACCGCACAAAATCCGCACGGACAGGACCACAGTATTTTTGTAAGCTTTGCACCTAAGGACCAACCAAAGATTGCCCTAGCCGTGATTATTGAAAATGGCTATTGGGGATCACGCTGGGCAGCACCCATAGCCAGTTTAATGACAGAGAAGTACCTCACCGACACCATTACACGTCCGTCATTAGAACTGCGTATGTTCGAAGGTGACCTGCATACAGAATACCGCCAACAACATATTGCCATTTATGGGGAGGACAGTACTTATCAAGCAAATTTCTAATGGCTAGAAACCGAAGAAATAGAAACCGGCTAAAGATTGACCCTGTAGTGGCGCTCATCTACACGGTCCTTGTTTTCTGGGGCTGGCTAAGCATCCATTCAGCTGTATACAATGAAGAGGCAGCGTCGCTATTCAACCTCACCCAAGAATACGGCAAGCAACTCCTGTTTATTGGCGGGAGTTTCATCATCATTTTGGGCATCCTCTTGTCAAATTACCGGTTATGGACCAATTTCGCTCCGTTCTGGTATATTTTAACCCTCATCCTTTTGATCGGCGTATTGTTTGTCGGAAAGAAAATTGGCGGTGCACGGAGCTGGTATGCCCTAGGGTCTTTTAGTCTTCAACCTTCGGAAGTAGCGAAATTTGCTACAGCCTTAATGCTTGCCTTCTACATGGGACATTCCCGCACAAACATGCGGCTATGGTCCCACAGACTCATTGCCGCATCGCTATTCCTCATTCCCGGCTTCCTCATTGGTCTTCAACCTGACCTGGGCTCAACGCTCGTCTACCTAAGTTTACTTCTTGTTCTGTACCGTGAAGGCATGCCAGGATACTACATAGGTGCTGCGCTGGCTCTCGTGGCACTGGCCATTATTGGCCTATTGTTGCCCTTAAAAACAGCCTTAATCTTCCTGGGCAGCATTTCACTACTACTGTTTCTGCTTCTTCCTAAAAAAAGAAGACCCATTGCCATCAATCTTACCCTAGTTTCACTTGCTAGCGTTACAGTATTTGCAGTGGGTCAAGTCATGGAGCGCGTTCTTGCGCCACACCAACAAGTGCGCATCAAGGTCTTGCTTGGTTTAGAGGACGATCCTACTGGGGCAGGATACAACACCCTTCAAAGCCTGATAGCTATTGGGTCCGGCGGATGGACAGGTAAAGGCTATTTAAACGGTACTCAGACAAAACTCAACTTTGTACCAGAACAAAGCACAGATTATATTTTTTGCACCATTGGCGAAGAATGGGGCTTTATAGGTACCGCACTTCTAATGACCCTATTTGCCGTTCTTATAGGTCGTATTATTTGGTTGGCAGAGAAACAAAAAGACACCTTTTCACGGGTCTACGGCTACAGTGTTGCAAGCATTCTCTTTACGCACTGGCTCATCAACATTGGAATGACCATAGGGCTGGTGCCAACTATTGGTATACCGCTGCCCTTATTTAGCTACGGCGGTTCCTCACTGTGGGGATTTACCATATTACTGTTCATCTTTGTCAAGCTTGATGCGGAGCGTTGGAACCGTCTAGCTTAGTAGGGCCTAAAAACAACGCGAGCCGATGCATATGCATCGGCTCGCGCCTTTAACTGTCTTTACACTACTGCTCCTTAGAACATCATGTAGCGCATGTCCTCAATCTTCGCCTTATCCTGTAAAGCTTTGTAGGCCTGAGTACCTACTAGATTGCGAATACTGCGCTGCGTATTCTGTGCCATATTCGCGTAGTCAATTTGCGGGGCAGGATTTGCAGGAGAAGTAATCGCCACAAAAGCGCCATTTTCACCAAGAATAACAGGACTCAATGTTCCCGGCTCTAAACCACAAATAGTACCTACTACCTTAGCCTCATTACCAACACCTGAGATGTTGAATTGAGAAATACGGAAGCTTAATGTACGTACTTCCTTACCGGCAGCTGTTGCTACGGCCTCAATAGTTGCCGCTCCAGCAGAGGCGTTTTCTAAACGCTCTAGCACCAATGCCTTCTTCGCATCTTTCTTAGCGGCCTCCAAACATTGGGCTTGTACCATTTCAAATGAAGAAGTTCCTTCTTCCAGCTTGTCCGTTAGGACCACCACAACATAACCATTTCCATCATTTTCAAGCAAACCAATATTTCCTTCTTCGCGGTCGTCATCCCAAGCCCAACGTACCACACGACGCGCAGTACCTAAACCGGAAACCACTTCCTCAAAGCGCCCTAGATTACGCGCTGGACGTAAAAAGAATCCTTTCTCAGTAGCAAGTGCGCGGTAATCTTCGGCAGTTTGTGCCTCCGCAGCATAACCTGACGCCTGATTATATAACGTTTGAATGGTCTCATCTGATGGTAAGATTTCACGAATGATTTGTCCAATCTTATATACATCATTTGCACCTTTCTGATCCGTTACTTGGATCACGTGCCACCCAAATTGGGTTGGTACCACGCCCATTGATCCATTTTTTCTAAAGAAACAGAAATTCTCAAAAGGCTTTGCCATTGATCCGCGAGAGAAGTACCCTAGATCGCCGCCCTTCTCTTTTGCAACCACATCTGACGAAAACGCTTCGCTAACAGATTCGAATGCAGATGGATTACCCTCGAGGTATGCGAACAAGCTATCCGCCAAAACTTTAGCCTCTTGCGGATTGCGTGTTACCGATGCATCAGCTCTCGTTGCACCCGCAAACGGTATGAGGATGTGACGCGCTTTTACGCTATCCGGCACTGTTTTTCTATCTACTAATTTAACCACTGCAAAAGCGCCACCTAAATCGATTGGTCCCTTCTGAAAGCCCACTGATTGTCCGTCTACAAGTGTATCTAGACCTGTGCCGACCAATTCTGTGGTTGTGTAATACTCCGACTGAAAACGAACATCGCTGTGTTGGTTAACAAATACTGAGTCGTCTTCTACATCCAGCCACTCAAAAGAAAGACTGGCCAATTCAGCACGCACACCTTCACGATCCGATTCTGACGGCGCTAACGGAAAGTTGATGAATTCTATATTGCGACCTTCTTCCTGCGAAAAATCTTCTTTGTGTGCATTGAAGTAGCGCTTGGCATCTTCATCAGAAACATTGATTTCGTCTTCGTTTACATCGATATAGGGTACATAAACGTATTGCGCTGGGTGCTGTGCATCCCCGCGGTTAATTTCAGTTTCCGCAAGACCTGCAGGCATGAAAATAGCCTTTTCTATTGCGTTGGTGTATTTAAAGTTCTGTGCTTGATTCGCTACGGCACGCTCGAATGACAACCACTGCGTCCACATCTCAACCGATTGCTCTGAAGCGTCACGGTTATCTCGAACCTGGGCGATGTAGCTCTTGAACATGTTTTCATCGAACTGTCCGTTTGCACCGGCAAAGTTTTGACGAATATTAGGGTTAGTAATGATATCGAAATAGATCTCCTGCTCACTCACGCTCATGCCTGCCGCGCTCAACTCTGCAGAAAGCAACTCTTCAGTAACGATGTTGTTCCAGACGAAGTTCGCCAGCTGAATACTGGTTGTATTTGCATATTGTTCAGGATTACCGGCACGCAACTCCTCCATTCCCTGGCTGAGTTCTTGACGCGTAATGTCGCGTCCATTTACGGTTCCGATAACGTTCGGATCGCCAAAAAACTTAGAGCCGCCTGAGCGAAATAAATCTCCTAATAAGAAAGCTATGAGTGCTACAAACACCACGACTACTAGAAGTCCTGAGCGCTGTCTGATGCGTTGGATTGTTGCCATTGTACTGCAATTAAATGTATGAGTCTGCGAATATAAGGATTGGCGCCAATTAATTGGCCTTTACGAGCACCTCTTCCAACCTATTCGTCCTAGTTTTTTGTACCAAGAACAAGTATTGGTCGCTTCGCACTACGGTTCCCTTCTCTGGTAGGCTTTGGTAGAGGTCCAAAATGTACCCCCCGAGAGTATTGTAATTTTCATTCTGAGGAAGCCCAAGACCCCATCTTTCATTGATATCGGAGATGTCTAAGCGCGCGGAAAACAGCCATTCTCCTTCTTTAATTTGCCGCTCTAACAATTCATCCGTGTCGTGCTCATCCTCGATTTCGCCAAAGATTTCTTCAATCACATCTTCGAGTGTGATCATACCACTGGTTCCTCCGTGCTCATCCAAAACAACCGCAATATTTCGCTTCTCACGGGTGAATAAATTAAGTACTTCGTCCGCCCGCATACTTTCTGGGATAAATGCAACTGGTCGAAGTACTCGCTTTAAATGATCTGGCTTCTTAAAAAGCTCAAAAGCATGAACGTAGCCTATAATTTTATCGATGTTGTCTTCGTAAACCAAAAGTTTACTGTAGCCCGTTTCTATAAAATATGCACGTACTTTCTCGGGAAGCTCATTTACTTCTACGCTTTCTATCTCCGTCCTTGGGATCATAAATTCGCGTGCCTTTGTCTCTGGAAATTCTAGCGCATTCTTGAAAATCTCAAATTCCGGATCAACTTCCTCATTTCCTGAGGTCGTTTTGGGGGCGCGCTCACGTACGTAATGATCTAACTCCATTCTTCCAAAGGCGTTCTCTTCTTCTTGTACCTCAACGCGAAAAACATATTTTAAAAAGAATTGGCTTACGCCCAGCATAAGAGCACTGGGCAATCGAAGCACCCAGAATAAAATCCAAGCGGGTAAACTGAGCCAACGCATTAATCCCTCAGGATTTTGACGGAAAAGCGTTTTAGGAAGGAATTCCGCAAAAACCAAAATAACCACTGTAGAAACTGAAGTCTCTAGGAGTAAGATTAGGTATTCCATTGCACCCCAGCTAGTAAATACTGGAGTAAGTACGCGGTGCATGTAATTGCCATAAAGCACTAATGCCACATTATTCCCGACAAGAATTGCGGCAATAAATGGTGCTGGACGATCGACCAAATAGCCCAGTGCCTTATATGCTATTCCTCCCTTCTGTCGTTCAAGCTCAACATGAAGTTTATTGATACTCAGGTAAGCCATTTCCAACCCCGAGAAGAGTGCAGAAAAAAATACGGCCAAAACAATGGGTAAAATAAATGCCAAGGTTCTATTCTTTAGGTTGTTTCAGACGCGAACGCCTCCTGAGGAAATACATAAAAATCGCAGCTCCGAGAAACAAAGAGAATTTAATCGTGCTCTGCCAGTTGCTTCCCCAATTGACATAAATCTCAACTGAGCTGACCGCTGCCACACCTAACCATAATAACTCTATAAATCGCAATGCTCTATTCATCATCAACTGTTATTTCTCCTTGTACTTTATAAATTCGATAGGTGTTGAACGATTGATCGGCTTCAAACCCCTTACCTCTTATGAGCTGCCCATCAGATAGGATTTGAACTTTAGCATTACTGTACAATCGTTCCTCCTTTTTATCCCAGAATAATAATTCTGTGGTCATTCGCTCGCCTTTACCATTGGTAACTTCAACATTACCGCCTATACCCCAAAGGTCATCTTTTTTCAATTGGCGTGCCGTATCTGCTTTCAGCACCGTTGCTGTTTTTGCGTTTTCGCTGTAAAAATTAACGGTAATTCCCTCACCAAAGAAAACGTATGCGGGATCCATATTCCCGAAGTCTTGCATGAGTCCTGCACGAATTTCTAAAACCTTTTGTCCGCTATCGCTATATGTGATGTGCGCGCCGTGTTGCTCGTTCAAGGGGAATACCACTGGGATTTTGCTGACCTCCGCAACATCCTTAGCATCGTTCGAACATGCGCCTAAATAGCAGGCTATTATAACCAATAGGGTCTTAGGCTGTTTTAAAAGAAACTTCATCCTCACGAAGGTCGGTAAAATTGCGCAAAAAAAATCCCCCAGACTCTCGTCCAGGGGAAATATAACGCGGTCGTTTAATGCTTAGTAGAATTTAACGCTAACCGTTTCATTGATCCAACAGCCAATATTGATTTTATCGCCTTCTTTGTAGCCCAATTGGAACGAGATTCCCTTGTCCGGAATCTGCTGGCTGTAGGCTGAAATCAATTTTGCAGCCTTACTTGCAACGCTTGGGTCAATACTTCTTGCATAGCTCAGTTTGTTTATCGCCGCCCAATAAACTGCATTTTTCTCCACTGCATTCGCACCACATGTGCCTGCCGCCTCAGCATAAAGGGTTGCTAAGTATAAATAAGGATTACCCCAATCTTTACGAAGCTGGCCTGCTTTTATACAGTTGACTTTAGCAGCGGATAAAGAACCCAATTTTTGATTCACATAGGCCAACCCCATGTAGCTATTTGCTTTGCGACGAAGATCTTCCTCTTGCTCAATAGCTTCAGTGTAGTACTTTTTAGCCATGGCCCAATCACCCTTGTTTACACCTAGTTTAGCCATGTTTAATGCCGCTTGAGCACTAGGCTCAATTTCATACAATGTCTCGGCAATTGAAATAAATACTGGGTTATCAGTACAAGACGTTAATTCACCGTCTTCGCCAACGCGCTCTTTTTGTAACAAGTTACCGGCACGTTTCAACCATTCGATATCGTCTTTGTTCTCTTCAAATGCAGCATCGTTGTAGATCAACGTTAGCTTTTCACAAGTCAACAATGGGCTCAAGATTTTCTCAATGTTACGTTGCACTTTCGTGATGTTTCTCAAACGGATTTCATTGTTTGAAATCTTACGCTTATCCACTGACGTTAACCCTTGCTCATCCAATTCATATTTAGTCTTCAGCTCATCTGCCTTCTCTATAACGCTAACCAATTCCTGCGCACCTGTTTCCATTTCTGGCTTCACTAAAGGAGGAAGTTTAGCCGCTTGCTTCATGCGCTTCTTTGAAGAATTGTTATACGCATTTGTAGAATCATAAACGGCCATTTCGGCTTGGTAAGCCGCTTTTGCTGCCTCAGCTGAAGGACGAATACTGTCCGCATATGCGATAAAATCCAGAACAGAATCTGCCTTAAGTTCAATATTGTAATTTTCAACGTTAAACGTGTTGAAGTTAAATTCCAGTGAAACGAGAACGGAGTTGTATACCTCAAACAAGCGATCTACGTCTTTTGTCTTGTTGAACTCCTTGACATTCGCTTGGAAATAACGGTCAGTATGCGCCACAGACATGGTATCTCCAAGAAGTGACTTAGCCTCTTCAAACATCACCACCGCTTTCGAAACACTGTCGGCATTTTTTCCATAGTAATTATAGAAGTGATATGCCTTCGAAGACATTGCATTTGATTTTTCTTCTGGGAAATGCACTGCGAACGTATCGTACAAACCTAAAAGCTCCTGGATAAGAGCATTCTTTGACGCATCGTCACCGGCCTCTTTAATCTTCGCTTCGATGATGTTGTCCCCGTACGTGTATATGCGGATATTGGCAGATGGACACGTTTCGTACAGTGCTTTCCAAGCATCATAAGCTTCTGCATAATCCTTACTCTGGTAGTAAGAACCCATGATGTTGTAATTCTGAAAACAAGAAACAGAATCGGCTATGGAATTACCCCATTTCGATTCTTGCGCTTGGGTTGTCAAGCTGATCAATAAAATTCCTAATACAAAAAGGATTCGTTTCATTACTATCGCGTTTTTTATCTGTATCTAAATTTTTGGAACCATTTGTCATTGAGTGTTATCCCAAAGTTCAAATTCCAATAATCTTCTTTTAAATCGGACTCTACACCACTCCAACGAGTGCCTCTTCCTATATTAATATTCAAAAAGCTTGCCTTTTGTTCACCGGGAGCTAAACTTCTGTAGATAATTGGCAGGGTCAATCCGAGGTTAAACTCCTGTGTTACGTAAGTTGGGCCTGTTGTTGGCTCTTGCCAATAATACTGTCCTTTCTCTCTAGAATAACCGAAGCGGTATCTAGAAATAGCGAAGTAATTCGTGCTTCGTCTGAGCTGAGGAATAACGTATGAAGGAACCATTACTAGTCCAACACTTCCTCTTTCACTTACCGCAATTGCGGATTGCACAGGTGTTCCTCCGAACGGGGTGAAATCTCTATAGTCTTGCCAGTTCACTCTGCGGTAATCCACTACTAAATCCCAGGCATTTACAGGAACGTTTTCTACGGTTCTGCTAAGACCAAATCCAAATCCAGTAGATGTCGGTAAGACTACACTACCCTCTTCAGATAAATTATAAAACAATGTATCGACTGGTGTCTCCACAATGCCGCTGTTTATAAAAGAATATTGCGTAGAAATTTGTCTCGCATTCATAGAACCTCCGAAGCCATAAACTGCTCCTGCGACAAAGTGGAATCGGTCAAGATCTCCCTGCAACTGTGTACCTATGTCAAAAGTTAGATCACTAATCCCTGTTTTGTTGGTTTTACTGACCGAAAGGAATCTATTATCCGCGAGGATGGTTTTATTGCTCGTTTCCATTTCGCCAAAGATGTAGCGCGCATTTCCGCCTATACTGAACCACGGAAGGGGCTGAAGGGCAAGTCCAAAGGTGAATTGGTCAAAACCGCCAGAACCGATTGAACGGTATTCGTAAATTCCAAAATCATCCGAAGAATCGGCAACACTCACATTGTAACCTTTTGCTGCGTAAGGGCTTAACGAAAAGGCACCACCAATCCAATCAGCGAATTTGAATCCAAATCCGAAATAATCGAAATAGGTGTTGTAGTTGTCTTGATCTAAACTATCGCTAATGATTCTGTGGCGGAACGTACGGTGGGCACCACTCATTTCAAGTGTCGAATACTCAAGATTCGCATAACCTGCCGGATTGAAAACGTTAATAGTGTAACGGTCGGCATAACCTATTCCCGTCCCCCCCATACCTAAATATGCCGGCGTAATACCGAAGGAGGTTTCTCCGAGCCCATTTATACTGAGTGGACTTACTGAGTTCGTCTGTGCCGACGCATCAGACCCAAACAACAGCAACATCGACGCTAACACTAATGTGAAAGCGGATTTATTTAACTGATTGACTTTGAAAATATTCATCAATGCGCTGTAGGGCATATAGTTCGTAATTCAAGGGTGCAAATATGTAGCTTTTTAGGTGGTTTGACAAGGCCTTTGCATCTCCACCGCAAATGAATACAAGATTTATGCCCGTTTGACTTTGCAAGGCATGAATCATCCCTTCCATTTCAAGCGGCAATGCCGTGTCCACGCCAGACCACATACTTTCCTCCGTTGAGGCGCCAACTACATGGGTTTCACTGCTTTTTGACAGGTTTGGAAGTGCCGCTGTAAAGGCATGCATTGCCTTGTATCGCATCGCCCAACCGGGGGAAATTGCGCCGCCAATGAAAGCGTCATTTTTAACAATATTATAAGTAATGCAAGTACCCGCAACTACCACGATAAGGTCTACTCTGTTTTCTAACCAAGCAGCCGCGGCGAAGAGTAGTCGGTCCAAGCCTAGCGACTCAGGGGTTTTATAGTCGATCGAAAACGGCCATGGATCGTCAATAGTAAGCCAACGTATAGACTTTGGCCAATGTGCATCTAATGCGCCGCTCGCAATGCCTATAGACCTATCTCCACTAGCGAACCACTGCTCATAGACCTTAACGGCTTTTTCCACTTCGCTGAGTACAAAAGTCTCGTTTTCAACGAGCCTACTGCCGTCGAATAATCCCATCTTGATACGGGTGTTCCCTACGTCTATTGTGATTAACATATGGCCAAAGGTCGTTAAATCCTTCATCTATTGGTAATTCGAAATGACATTCTAATTTTTCATTGAATGTGCTTTCACATTTCAATTGTAGGTGTATATTTGCCGCCCGGCAGGTGATGTAGCTCAGTTGGTAGAGCAATGGATTGAAAATCCATGTGTCGGCGGTTCGATTCCGTCCATCACCACCACCTAAGCCCTTCAGTACAACTGAGGGGCTTTTTTAATGGCCTGAACCTCCTTTTTCATCAAAATATTGACTTCCATAAACACCAAAGTGGTAACCACGCGATTGTGGTTACCACTTTGGAGCTGTGTTTTTGACTATCGACCTTTAGTGTTTGACTAAACGTACCGTTTGCTCATTCGCGCCCGACTGAATCTTAGCGAGATAAATACCCGCTGCAAAGTCCGTAGCATCGATGGTATGGCTTTGACTCGAGGTGAGAACCTGATAGAGCTGTTGACCCTTTAAATCAAAGATCTGAATGGTACACCCAGTAGACGAAGGATTGCGTACTGTCCATTTGTCTGAGGTGGGGTTTGGATAAATTGAGAATAATTCTTTTGACTGTTCTATACCCCCTAGAGGAACATTCGCATATTTTATTTCATCAAAGTAGAAGGTAGACGTAGCCGATCCATCACCGACGTTCGAACTTCCCGCAACAAAGTCGAACAACAACGCCAACGTAGGCATGTCAGTAGGTGCATTTGTAAAATCGAAAGACAGCGTTTCCCATTCTTCGGTTTTAGTGGTCTGAACACTACGCTCTTCACCCCAAAATGGCTTTTCCGCTTTGAGTGTCACGTTCGTACCAATGGGTGCAGACGTCCAAACCTTCATCGTAATCACTGGAGAATTCACAAAGTCTAGGTTGTTTGTAAACGTGATTTTACTTCCACCATAAGGAGCACCGAGGTATCGAACAATTTTACCCACGTTTGCGCTTCCATTATCTACATCAATATCGGGATTGGGTAGGCTTGTCATGATAGCACTTTCAAAATCAAAGAAATGACGTGCTGTGGTGCCCGATTCAAACGTAACGGGCAAACCTAATCTTTGCGTTGCGATTACACCTGCAACTTGTTCGATATCGTCGATAAAAAAAGTGTTTCCTCCTCCTGGGGTGAACGGTTGTGGCATAATGACTAAGTCCACACTTCCTGAAGGCGCCGGAATTCCAAAGTCAAACGTGAGCGTTTCCCATGCGCCAGATACCGTGGTAACTGCATCTACCTCGCTGGTGTAGGGACTTTCTAATTTCACTTTTATTACTGTACCGACGGGCTGCGTCGTGTAAACCTTCATGGACAGCACACTAGACGATGCACTGGTAAAATTTAGAGACGAAACAGAGGTTATTTTACCGCCGGCCCACAAATCGGCTGCATTCACTTTAACAATCTTAGCGACATTAGCACTAGAATTACCTACAGAACTTGGATTGGCTACAATGGTAAAAGATGCACCGTCGTAACCGACCATGCCAGAAGTTGAAGACTCAAAATCAAAAGGTAATGCCTGAGCTGAAAGCGCAACAGATGCAGCCATCAGGAGGGTAATCATAATTTTTTTCATACCAAATTTTTAGGTGGATTGATTTGCGGATAAATGCGCAAAGCTGCTTGCTTACACCCCATTTATCGTGGGGAAAAGGTAGTAAACTTTTTATCGTTGGCTCAAAAAGATAAAGTAGCCAAAATAGGGGTTTGTTAACAAAATCTATGGGCGGCTATTTAGGCATGTGAAGAATCTTCGGACTTTTAGAAAGCTAAAGATGGTACAACTATGCACCCTTTAAAGAAAGATGAATTCAGGCTAGTGAACCGTATGCGTTTTGAAGTAAAGAACGTTATGGAACACATCAATCGGGTAACAGAAGAAAGCAATCGCATAAATTCTGAAGAGATTGAACGTCGTCTAAAATCCTTGACTGAATATTCAAGGGAATTGGCCAACCTTCAAAAGGCCATCGATCTCGAAATACAAAAAAACGCACGCTAATTGTTCAATCTATATTTTGATTTGAACATCTGAGCGGGTCTATTGTTGTTATAACATCTATTAAAAGATTTTTATGAAAACCCTTTATCACCCAAATCATTCTCGTGGTCACGCGAATCACGGCTGGCTAAATAGCTTCCACAGCTTTAGTTTCGCCAATTACTTCAACGCACAAAAGATGAATTTCGGGCTGTTGCGCGTACTTAACGACGACACCGTAGCTCCTGGAATGGGGTTCGGCACCCACCCACACGACAATATGGAAATTATCTCCATACCTCTAAGCGGCGATTTGAGACACCGAGATTCCATGGGCAATGAAACGACAATAAAGGAAGGTGAGATCCAAGTGATGAGTGCAGGATCCGGCGTAACGCATAGCGAGTTTAATCCTAATAAGAATGTCGAGGTTAAATTTTTACAAATTTGGATCATTCCCAATGAACGAAATGTCACGCCACGCTACGATCAACAAAAGCTTTTGGACGCAAACGAAAAGAATAAATTGCACCAAGTGCTTAGCCCATCACCCGATGATGAAGGGGTTTGGATTCACCAAAACGCCTGGTTTCACATGGGAAGGTTTGACGAGAATGAAGTCATCGAATACAAGTGGAAATCGAACGATAATGGCCTTTATGCTTTTGTATTGGATGGTGGATTTGAAACAGATCTTCACAAACTGAATACCCGGGACGCGCTAGGAATATGGGATACAGAACAAATCACATTGAAAGCTACAGCAGCTGAATCTAGAATTCTCTTGATCGAAGTACCGGTTACGAACTAACCTACTCACTTTGAACATTCTTAGTACTGCAGAGTTATCTTTGTACTCATAATTAGACCACCATGAAAGATCCAATTAAAGGATTCTCCAAACTGAGCAAAGCCGCCAAACTTGAATGGCTCGTCACCAATAATTTCGAAGATGCCGATGCCGCAAGGTCCGTATTGACCGGCTATTGGCATGATGATGAAACGCTTCAAAAGCGACACGATGAGTTCATAGAAAACACCATGAGCAACTATTACATGCCTTATGGTGTTGCTCCAAATTTCCAGATCAACGGAAAGCTTTACACCATTCCGATGGCTATTGAAGAAAGTTCCGTAGTCGCAGCAGCAGCGAAGAGCGCTTCATTTTGGATGGAGCGTGGCGGGTTCAAAGCAGAAGTGATCGGTACCCAAAAAATTGGCCATGTACATTTCATGTACACAGGAGATGCGAGTGCCTTAAACGATGACTTCGATGTGCTCGAGGAAGATTTACGTGCTGCGACGGCGGAGCTCACCTCAAACATGGAAGCTCGGGGCGGCGGCATTACTTCCATTAAACTAGTAGATGCTACCGACCGTTTAGACGACTACTACCAGCTCGAAGTCACCTTTGAGACGTGCGATTCCATGGGAGCAAATTTCATTAATTCCAACCTCGAGGAAATGGCGAAATGTCTCCAGACTTTCGCTCAAAACCACGAACGTTTGGATGCGAATGCGCTCGAAGTAGTCATGCGTATACTTAGCAACTATACCCCAAACTGTCTCGTTCGTGCAAGTGTAAGCTGTAAAATAGAAGAATTGGCGAGTGAAGGTGTTAGCGCTGAAGAATTTGCCCGAAAATTCAAACGTGCCATAGCCATTGCAAACGCTGAACCGTATAGAGCAACAACGCACAACAAAGGGATAATGAACGGTATTGATGCCGTTATAATTGCTACGGGCAATGACTTCCGAGCGGTAGAGGCAGCATGTCATACGCATGCCGCTCGCTCGGGCAGCTACAAAAGCTTAACCGGTTGTGCTGTGGAAAACGGAATATTTACATTCTGGATTGAAATACCGTTAGCTCTAGGTGTGGTAGGCGGTTTGACCAAGCTTCACCCGCTTGTGGTTAAAAGTTTAGAGATGCTTGGAAATCCGGATGCAGAAGAATTGATGGGCATAGTTGCTGTTAGTGGTCTCGCTCAGAATTTCGCAGCATTGCGCGCGCTGGTTACTACAGGAATTCAAAAAGGACATATGAAAATGCACTTAATGAATATCTTGACCCAGCTTGAAGCAACGCCAGAAGAGAAAATTCATATTGCCACTTACTTTAAGGATAAGGTACCACACCACAGAGAGGTAGTCAACTATTTTTGCGAATTACGAGGTGTTCCCGTACCCAAAGTTGGTCAATAGCAAGTGGAAGAATTTTATGCCCACGGTAAACTACTGCTCACAGGAGAATATGCCATTACCCAAGGAGCACAGGGCTTAGCTGTTCCAACATCATTAGGTCAAAAATTGATCGTTCGGCCTGTAGACTCGCCAAACATTCATTGGCAAGCGTTCACAGTAAAGGGCGACTGTTGGCTCGATGTTCTGCTTAGTGCAGAACTAGAGATACTGGAAACTAACCGTCAGAAAGAAGCGGAACATCTGGTCAAGCAGCTTCAAATTTTAACGACACACAGCGATAAGCTAACGGGCGGCATCCATTTTGAAACTCATCTGGAATTTGACCGCAGCTGGGGCTTAGGATCATCCAGTACATTTACTAGTCTCCTTGCGCAATTTGCAGGCTTTGATCCATTAGACATCTTTCATGAGGCCCATGGTGGAAGCGGATATGACTTAGCGTGTGCTTCTGCAGAAGGACCTATAGTTTATCAAATTAAGAAGGGATCGGCGGTTATCACGCCAGTTCAATGGACCCCTGACTTTGCAGATGACCTCGCATTTGTGTTCAGTGGTCAAAAACAGCTGACTTCTGAGAGCTTAGCATTGGTCCACAAACGGCCCTTTGGCAAGCAACAAATACAGGAAATTAATAACATTACCTCAGCTTTTATCAGCGTTTCAACCACCGAGGAAATTGAAACCTTAATGCACAAGCACGAGCAACTTATTGGTGATCATTTAGGGCTTCGGCCCGTCATCGAACAACTCTTCAAGGGCTACGATGGAGCCGTAAAAAGCCTAGGTGGCTGGGGCGGTGATTTCGTATTGGTCACGCGATACTCTAAAAATCTACATTGGTTAAAAGACAATGGATTTGATCAAGCGTTGCCGCTGAGAACTTTAGCACTGCTCTAAATGTTTCATAGGGCATAATTATTGGTAGATTTAAGCCATGCGCAAAATCGTTCTATTTTTCACCCTAGCCCTACTCTCCTTCCCTTCGAAGGCAGCACATTTGGTAGGCGGTGAAATCTCCTACAAGTGCATAAGTACTGGAACTAATGGTAACACGTATCAGATACGACTTACCATTTACAGGGACTGCAATTCAAGCGGCGCACCATTCGACATGCAGGCGCCGATAACCATTTACGGCGGTCCCAATCAAAATACTGTTGTTCAAACTGTCATGGTGGGTCGGGGAGCCATCGTAGGTATTCCCGCTGTCGTAAACAACCCTTGCTTACAGACGCCACCGAACGTTTGTACCGAAAAAGCGACCTATACAACCAATGTAACGCTTCAGCCTGCGACACACGGCTATACCATTACTTATCAACGTTGTTGTCGAAACAACACCATATCGAACGTGGCAAATTCCGGAACTTGGGGTAGTTCCTACTACATAACAATTCCACCACAAGATTCAGTCTGTAACAGTAGTTGTGCGTTTATCTCAGATCCACCTATAGTGATGTGCAAAGATGATAGTCTAAATATCGACTTCTCTGTACAGGAATTGGATGGTGATAGTGTCTATTATTCACTCTGCCAGCCGCTGCATGGTGGGTCGCAAAACAATCCAGCACCTAATCCCCCAGGAGCGCCACCGTACACACCAGTGCCCTTTTTATTTCCCTATTCAACAGGTTATCCCCTTCCCACTAACCCTACACTCGCACTTAATGACTCGACGGGGCTTTTGACCGGGACCCCTATCGGAGTTGGCCAGTACGTCTTTGCCGTATGCGCTGAAGAATATGATTCAAACGGTGTGCTGCTTTCAACACTGAGACGAGATTACCAATTCAATGTAATGGTCTGTCAGAGCAATGTTTTATCAAACCCAACGCCACAGGATTTTCAGCCAAATACCATTTGTAACGGTACCACAGTTACTTTTCTTGACAGTTCATACAACGGAACAAATTACCTATGGCTTTTTAATGACCCGAACAATCCTGGTGCTTCAGCCACAGGTCAAAACCCGACCTACACCTTTACCGATACGGGGACCTATACCATCCAACTAATTTTAAATCCTGGATACCCCTGTACTGACACCGCCGAAGTAACTTATGAACTGTACAACCCGGTCAACCCTGCCTATTCCTATAGCGGGCCAGTGTGTTTCGATGAAAATTTAATCACTTTCCAAAATCAAAGTTCAAATGGAGGAAATGCTGTGGCCAACTGGGATTTCGGTGCGGATGCCAGCATTCAAACATTCACAGGTTGGAACCCGCCACCCATCGTCTTTAGCACTTGGGGAGACCACTATGTGAGTCTTACCGTTGAGGAAAACGGTTGTGAGGACAATTTCCTAGACACAGTACGCATATACCGCAGGCCGGAAACTAACGTCAGCGTTGAAAACCAGGTAGGGTGTGCACCATTTACGGTTGAATTCTGGGACAGCACTATTACTGATGGTCAAGTAATCTACAATTGGGACTTTGGGGATGGTGTGTTGAGTAACGATAGTAACGCTGTCTATACCTATGCCAACCCGGGAACCTACGACTTGAACCTTACTATTTATTTCATTGAGGGTTGTACAGATACTATTACCGTGTCTTACGCCGATTTTATTACCGTGTACCCATCACCTACCAGTTCGTTTATAGCAGATCCAACCAGTACTACGATCTACACATCGAATATCGAAATCACAGATCTCGCCGCCGATCCGACGGACGATATCATTACTAGCATGGGCGACGGCAGTATCTATTACAATCAGGCCGTATTTAATCATTCCTACAGCGATACTGGCTGGTTTGAAGTAGCACACGTGGTCATTAACACCTTTGATTGTCCGGATACCTCTAAAGCCAATATTCGGATCAATCCGGAGACACTCATTTTTGTACCCAACGCATTTACACCAAACGGAGATGGTAAGAATGAAATATTCTTTGCAACCGCAGTTGGGATTAAAGATTTTAGTTTGAAAATTTTTAATCGTTGGGGAGAGGTGATGTTCGAAACGAACGACCCTTCTGAAGGTTGGAACGGTATGCATCCTGGAGGAAAAGAAGCCGTTCAGGGGGTGTATACCTGGACGGTCTTTGCAAAAGGAGAAAATGACAAATTGATTGAAAAACGAGGTAAACTCAGCTTACTACGTTAATAGTTACGATGCATATTCGCGCGTCAACCATAACATAGTGGCCATCGCTGCTCCTATACCCAGTATAACCGAGAGACTGACGTAAAGTACCGCCTCTGTTGTTCTTCCAGCACTTATTAGATTTATCGTTTCCATCGAGAACGTACTGAAGGTGGACCATCCGCCGCAAAATCCAGTGCCTAATAATAAAAGGTACATCAGTTTTGATTTGTCATCATACGCATCGACAATCACTACTAAGGCGATACTGGCCAACACGTTGATAATTAAAGTGGCCCAGTGGCCTTGAATCCAACCGTTTGCCACAATGGCCTTTGACATTGCAAAGCGCAGTACTGAACCGCCACCACCACCAATAAACACCGCCAGATAAGCCATTAGGTTCAACTCCATGTCTTTTCAATTTTATGTAAAGCGACGCTAATGAGGAATCCCCAGACCGCGCCCGCGAGCAAATCTAATGGATAGTGTACGCCTAAATGAATACGAGAAAAACTTTGCACCAGTGCCACCATTATAAGAATGGGAAACCAACTTGAATGCACCCATTTTCGAAATAAAAAGGCAAGTCCAAAGCTGTTCGCTGCATGTGCACTAAAAAACCCAAATGGACTACAATGTGCTAAAACGCGCAAGCCTTCTAGATCGTGACAAGGTCGGGGACGCTCAAGCGTATATTTAAATAGCGCTGCACCTTGATCAAAGAGCAACACTCCGATAACGACTAATGCCAGTCGTTTAACAAATAGCACGGCAGTGCTAGAGATGTAGAGCCGATGAAGGAGCACAGCATAAAGTGGCAGCCAAGTAATGGTTTTGGTGGCGGCAAGCCAAAACGTATCTGTAGCAGCTGGAAAGAGCCTGTTTAAAGCAATTAATGCATTAGTATCAAGGCTATGTAGCTGCTCTAGCATCACGCAGGGGCATTTAATTTCTCCCAAATTAAATCTTTGAGTTGCATGATGTTTTTACCCGCAACTGACGAAATGAAGAGGTGTGGAATGTTCTTAGGCAATTGATCCGCAATTTCGCTTTGAAGATCCTCATCGATCATATCACTCTTCGTAATGGCTAAAATGCGTTGTTTATCTGCCAATTCGGGATTATACTTTACCAATTCATTCAATAGAATCTCATACTCCTTTGCATAGTCCTCTGCATCCGCGGGAACCATAAAGAGCAACAAAGCATTACGTTCAATATGACGCAGGAAACGGTATCCCAAACCCTTTCCTTCAGCGGCTCCTTCAATAATTCCTGGAATATCCGCCATCACAAACGAACGTGCATCGCGGTACATCACCATTCCTAAATTTGGTACGAGGGTGGTAAATGGATAATTCGCAATCTCAGGCTTTGCGGCACTGACCACACTTAACAACGTGCTCTTACCGGCATTAGGGAAGCCGACCAAGCCAACATCAGCCAGAACCTTTAATTCTAAAATAAACCAACCCTCAACAGGATCCTCTCCTGGTTGGGCAAAACGTGGTGTCTGAAAGGTTGAACTCTTAAAGTGAACATTGCCTAGGCCGCCACGCCCGCCTTTTACCAGGATGTGTTCCTCACCGTTTTCGGTGATTTCAAAGAGTACTTCACCGGTTTCTTCGTCTTTGGCGATGGTTCCTAAAGGTACTTCGATGTAACGGTCATCACCATTAGCGCCTGTGCGCTCCTGGCCAGAACCGTTTTCGCCAGAGGCGGCTTTGATGTGTTTCTGATATTTGAGGGGAAGCAAGGTCCACATTTGAGCATTGCCGCGGATAATTACGTGACCGCCTCTACCACCATCACCACCGTCAGGACCGCCTTTCGAAGTCATTCGGTTTCTAAGTAGGTGTGTGGAACCGCGCCCACCGCGCCCGCTTTTGCAGTAAATCTTTACGTAGTCTATGAAGTTGCTTCCAGCCATAATGTGAAAAAAGCAGCCTCCCTTAACTGGGAAACTGCTTTGCAAAAATACGATTGTATTATGAAGTGTCGACCTAGGGTCTAAAGTGCGTCAATAATCGCCACCAAACGTTCCGTGATGTCTTCAATGGAGCCAACACCATTGACGCCGTGGTACTTTCCTTGTGTCTCGTAAAATTCTTTTACTGGTGCTGTTTCATTATTGTAAACGTCTATCCTGTTTTGAATTACCGCTGGGTTTGCATCATCAGGACGTCCTGAAGTCTTCGCGCGTGATGCAAGACGCGAGCGCAGTTCAGCTTCAGGCACTTCTAAAGCAACCATGCTCGTAATGCCTGTATTTTGACCTTGCAAGAAAACATCTAGTGCTGCTGCCTGTGCGTTTGTACGCGGGAATCCGTCGAAAATAAAGCCTTTCGCCTCAGGATTTTTATTTACGGCATCTTCTAACATAGAGATGGTGACGGAATCAGGCACTAATTGGCCCTTGTCCATGTATGATTTCGCTAAAACACCCAATGCAGTCTCGTTTTTAATGTTGTAACGAAACAGATCTCCTGTACTCAAATGAACGAGGTGGTAGCGATCCACCAAAAAGGCACTTTGTGTTCCTTTACCTGCCCCCGGAGGGCCAAATAAGACTAGATTTAACATCGAATAGCTTTTAATTAGGGGCACGAAGATACCGCGCAAAGCGAGAAAATCGTAGTTTCGTAGCCGTTTTGAGAATTTTTCTCGAACCAACAACATACTGAAACACTGAACCATACCATGCGTACTCCTTATTGTGTAATTATGGCAGGTGGAATTGGAAGCCGATTTTGGCCCATGTCTACTGAAAAAACTCCTAAGCAATTTTTAGACTTCTTAGGAACTGGTGAGAGTCTTATCCAGCAAACTTATCATCGTGTACGTCGGATTTTCGAACCGGAAAACATCCTCGTCGTTACGCACGAGAACTATGCCGCATTAACACAAGAGCACCTACCGGAACTGCCGGAGAAGAACATTATTCTAGAACCACTTCGCAGAAATACAGCACCTTGTATTGCTTATGCCGCTTTGAAGATAAAAAAGCGCGATGCACATGCGAATATGTTCATTACACCTGCAGATCATCTGATAACAGATGAAAAAGCATTTGAAGCGACTGTGCGTATGGGGCTGGCAAAAACAGAAGAGTCCGATTGCTTCGTGACTATAGGGATACAGCCGCATAAGCCTGAGACAGGCTACGGTTACATTCAGTATAATGAAGATTTAGGTGATGACTTCGGAAGCTTTGCCGTCAAAGCATTCACTGAAAAACCCGATATCGAGCACGCTAAGAAATTTATAGAAAGTGGCGACTTCCTGTGGAATGCCGGTATGTTTGTTTGGAATATAAATGCCTTATCTAATGGCCTGGACACGCATTTACCAGAACTGATGACCACTTTAGGGGAAACTTGGAACGACCTTGACACCGAATACGAGAAGGCAAGCATCGAAAGAATATACGGGGAATGCGAGAACATCTCCATCGACTATGGACTTATGGAACGGGCAGATCAAGTCTGTGTTATACCTGCCGAGATGGGCTGGTCAGATCTAGGCAACTGGGGAGCCATTTATGACTTGGGAACGAAAGATGCGGCCAATAATGTTGTTGTTGGCACACATGTTTTGCTACAGAATTGTTCGTCATGTCTTGTGGTGAACGCAACCAAAGACAAAGCACTAGTGCTTACCGACCTTCAAAATAAGATTGTCGTACAAACAGAATCGACCACCTTGACTTTCCCGCAAGGCAACGATCAAGCTATAAAGCAGATTGTAAAGGCCGTCAAAATAGAATTAGGCGAAGCATTCGTATAAATTTCCTATGTTTAAGTACGCGCTTAAACACCGTCAATGAACGACAACCACACACCCTCAGAGGATCGTGTTGCAGGAGCAGCACCACCCGCCAACCCTACTGCCAGAGTTCTAAAAAGCATCTGGAAACAATTCAGCAGTGTGATCACCTCTTTTTTAGGTGAGCGCTTTTCTTTATTGGATTTTGCACAACCTGAAAACACCATTGAAGGCATCAAGAAAGATGTAGAATTCCGAGGATTCGCGCTTTGGATTCTAATGTTCAGTATCGTCATCGCCTCCATTGGACTTAATGTGAATTCTACGGCGGTTGTTATAGGTGCGATGTTAATATCGCCCTTGATGGGGCCGATTATGGGAGTTGGCCTCAGTTTAGGCATCAACGACTTTAGCTTACTTAAAAAGTCTATAAAAAACCTTGGTGTAGCGGTGGGCATTGGATTGATCGTCTCTGCGCTCTACTTCGCTATTAGTCCCATTTCTACTCCTTCAAATGAGCTTTTTGCCCGGACAAACCCCACACTTCTTGATGTTGTAGTTGCCTTTTTCGGTGGTCTCGCGGGAATTCTAGCCGGCTCGCGCAAAGAAAAATCAAACGTAATTCCGGGTGTTGCCATCGCGACTGCATTGATGCCGCCATTATGTACTGCTGGTTTTGGATTAGCGCATGGACAATGGAGTTACTTTTTTGGGGCACTTTACCTCTTTTTAATCAACAGCGTGCTGATTGCTGCAGCAACAACTATTGTTGTTCGCTACCTGCGATTTCCTATGGTTAGCATTATGGACCCCGTACGCGAGAAGAAAACAAAGCGGATGTTTTCTATTGCCTTAATTGTGGTGATTGTTCCTTCGATTTGGATCTTTTACCGCACCGTGACCAATACCTTGGCACAAACTAAGGTGCACAATTTTGTGGAAGAAACGGTGGTTTACCCCGGAACTGAGGTGGTTAAAGAAGAAATCACCTTCGCCGGTGGCCTACCCAAAGTGAACATTGTTTTGTTTGGTGAACTCATCCCCGAAGACCTAGTAGCGCAATGGGAGTCCATTTTTACCGATACGTTTGAAGGCTCCCTGAACATTATTCAAGGTGATAATGGGAACGAAAGTTTGATGGAGCTGTCGAAATTAGTAAACCTCTATTCCGAGGGGCGCGCGGAAGCAAAAGGATATTCGGATAAAATTGCCGCGCTAGAGGCTGAGCTTTCTTTGCTCGAAGGCCAATTAATCCCCGCAAACCTTGCCAAAGAAGTTCAAATTAATTACCCCGAAGTAATGGCCCTATCTCTGGGTACCTTACAAAGCGGTATAACGGATTCAACCTCGGGCTCTCGTTTACCAGTGGCTTTTATTCAATGGTCACCGGAGCTTTCAGATAGTGCTCGAGCGGAAAAAGCAGAACAACTTGCAAATTGGTTGGCGCTTCGTCTAGAAGCAGATTCAGTATTGGTGAAATAAAAAATCCCGCGGCTCCACGAGCCGCGGGATTTTGCTGTACAGCTGCTTACGCTGCTACAATTTTCCAACCATGGTTTCAGGACGCACCCACTGATCGAACTCTTCTGCAGTAAGGTAGCCTAGATTTACAGCCTCTTGCTTGAGAGTAGTGCCGTTTTCGTGCGCTGTTTTCGCAATTTTCGCTGCCTTTTCGTAACCAATCTTAGTATTAAGAGCGGTCACCAACATCAATGAATTGTTCAAATGGTTTTCGATCGCCTTGTAGTTTGGCTCGATTCCTACTGCGCAATTATTGTTGAAGCTTACACACGCATCACCAAGAAGCTCCGCACTTTGAAGCACGTTATAGGCCATTACAGGCTTAAATACATTGAGTTCGTAGTGGCCTTGTGCACCGGCGATAGTCACAGCAGTGTGGTTACCCATGACCTGAGCACACACCATGGTGATGGCCTCAGCTTGCGTAGGGTTTACTTTACCCGGCATGATAGAAGAACCCGGCTCGTTCGCAGGAATAATAAGCTCCCCAATTCCCGAACGCGGACCAGAAGCCAACATACGAATGTCATTGGCGATCTTGTTCAAACTCACTGCCAATTGATTCAACGCACCGTGCGTCTCAACTAGCGCATCGTGCGCCGCAAGTGCCTCAAACTTATTTTCAGCGGTACGGAACGGCATTCCGGTAAATTCTGCAATGTATTTCGCCACCGTTTCAGAGTAACCTTCAGGTGTATTGATTCCTGTACCCACAGCTGTTCCGCCCAACGCAATCTCACTCATGTGATCTAAGGTGCTGCGCAAGGCTTTGAGTCCATGATTTAATTGGCTCACATAGCCAGAAAATTCCTGGCCTACCGTCAGCGGTGTGGCATCCATGAGGTGCGTACGGCCAATTTTTACCACATTCCAGAACTCTTTACTTTTTGCTTGAAGCGTATCGCGCAATAGCTCAACAGAGGGTATCGTATTTTCTACGACCTTCTTGTAAATGGCAATGTGCATTCCTGTGGGGAAGGTATCGTTTGAGCTTTGGCTCTTGTTTACATCGTCGTTGGGATGGATACTGTTGTTTCCATCGCCTAAAGTGCCTCCAGCCAATACGTGTGCACGATTCGCTATGACTTCATTCGTGTTCATATTGCTCTGCGTACCCGACCCTGTTTGCCAGACTACCAGTGGAAACTGGTCATTATGCTTACCGGCTAAGATTTCATCACAAACTGACGCGATAAGATCGCGCTTCTCAGCGGGTAAAACGCCAGCGTCGCAGTTCGCATACGCTGCTGCCTTTTTTAAATAGGCAAAACCTTCAATGATTTCGAGCGGCATGGTACCTGCAGGCCCGATCTTAAAGTTATTGCGTGAGCGCTCCGTTTGTGCACCCCAATACTTATCGGCCGGCACTTTTACTTCACCCATGGTGTCGTGTTCTATTCTATATTCCATGCTGTTCGCTTGTGTGATTATAGGATTTTAATTCTACTACAAATTTAAGGCACAGATTTCCGATAGAACGATTTGTGTTGCTATCTTTACACCGACTTAAATCAACGACTATGAAATTTTTAGGATTCCTCGTATTCTTAGTAGTAGCACTAATGGGCTTTTCAATGTTGGCTTTCTTAGGCCTTTTTGTTGGGTACTGGTTGACATTGATCGGCTTGGAGTCTATCAATCCTAAGTTAGCACACGCGCTAATTGGTCATAAAGAAGACGAAACAGCAGAATAATCTCTGCAGACTGGATATAAAAAAAGCCGACCCATGGGGTCGGCTTTTTTTGTGCCTGCATTTTTTTCTACAGTACTTCTAAAAGCTTTTCTGCCGGACGCGCCACAACGGCCTTGTCGCCGTTCACAATGATGGGGCGTTCCATCAAGCGCGGGTTTTCAATCATCGCTAGGATGATCTCATCTTCGCCAAGTTCTAGGTCGCGGTATTCTTCCTTCCAAACCGATTCGTTCTTGCGCACAAGATCTATGGCATCCATATCTAACGCATCCAAGACGTCTTCAAATTCCGCTGCACTCATGCTCTCCTCGTCCTTCATGTATTGGCGCACTTCGAAAGAGAAGCCTTTCTCTTCCAATAGCGCCAATGCTTCGCGCGATTTCTGACAACGTGGATTGTGGTAAATTGTAATCATATTAATAGGTTATGTGTAAGGTTCCTTCTTCTGAGGTGATGCCGCATCTATTCTCCGCTTCGACTTGGTAAAAATACACTCCTGGAGTGAGAATTTGTCCGTCGTAATCTGCGCCCCAATTAAACGTTGGCGCATTCGTTTCAAATACCTTTATTCCCCACCTATTAAACAAAATGACGTGGAATCGGTCCCAATCTTCATTCGTGTTAATGGTCCACCGATCATTCACATTATCCCCGTTTGGTGTAATGACATTAGGCACGGTAAAAGGTTCCTGAGCGAAGAAGATATCGTACGTTTCTGTGAGCGTATCAGAGGTTTCGCAAATGCTATCATAACCAACAATCGAAATTTCATAAATGCCCGATTGCGAGATCTGAAGCGGGTTTGGGCTGCCTTGATCCACACCGTCGACCAGCCAGTTGTATCCCTGGTATACAGAATTATAAACGGGAATCACATCTACGGTAGCATCCGAAGTACATTCTTCTGGATCGCTGATCATATTGAGGTAAGGCGGCAATCTAAATAACAACGTATCTGTGAAGGTTTGCACAACGTTACAAACCGTGTCCACGGTGGTCAGTGTAATGACATTGTAACCTGCTGAAGGCAGGTTCGTACTTACCTGCGGAGTGGTGAACGATGCCCCTGAAATGGTCCAATCCATAATGCGATCCGTAACCAATGTGGAGTCACTCGCATGAATTAATTGGGCCGTAACCGCACGAAGCGGATCACAGAAGTCATAGGCGTATGCTGTATACACTGAATCGTACGCCGGATTCACTTGAACCGTAAAGGTTGCCGTATCCCAAGTATCACAAATAGTATCGTGACCAATCACTTGCACAGGATACGTACCAGGGGAAGCGTAAACGTGTCCGCCTTGGAGTGAAGTACTACTGGTTGAATTTCCATCTCCCCAATACACAGTGAAATCCTGAACATTAATGCTAGAGTCTAGGATTGAAAACGTATTAGGTAGGCAGAAGACGGGCGGATCGGGCTGCACGGAAACACTTGCATTCTGAACGTCTAAATCAATAACGGTGACTGCTAGATTACAGTTAGAAGACCCGTTACTGCTAGCGTATACATTATTTGGGAAAGTAGGATACGTGGATGTTCCACCACAACCGGCACATACCGCTTGAAAAATCCTACCCGTGCGGTCAAAGCGTGAGGTTCCACCGTCTACATGTTCCCGGCCTACGCCGCCAAAGTACGTCGCCAATCGTGGTGATTTCCAATCCGGATCTAAGACTAAAAAATAAAAATCCCTCCCATCTGTTGTCGTTTGAAATGCATTTGCGCTTAGCGCCATCCCTTCAGTATTGCCTTCAGGATTTGGTGAGCCTCCCCACCCTGAGAAATAGGTATTGCCGCAATCATCCACCAGTAATGCTGTAGGACTGACATCTACCGTCGTATGGGCGCTATCACCCCATACTGCTGTTTTGAGCTTGGAAAACCCTGAATTCCCGTCCCGCTTGAAGCGTTGAAAATACTGAGCACTACCTGGCTGACCCCACGTCAGCGAATCGGCCACTAATCCACCTTTGTGCTGTCCTACAACGGTAACGATGCTTGCAGTATCCGTTTCACTGTGCGTTTCAACAAAGAAATGCTGATTGTAGCCACTATCAGCCTGAACATCTACGGCACTCATGGCTATATAATTGCCCGTACCTACCCCTGAAAGACCAAGGTAACCGGACAATAATAAGGCGTCTTGGTCACTGCTTGTAGGTATGCTGTAATCATAAGCGGGGTTGAGCCAACCCATAGCAATGGAAGAATCGGTGCTGGGTCCTATGGAACCTGCAACATAAAAAGGTGTGAACTTGAAGGACGGTGATGGAAAATTCAGGCCTTGCTTATCCGCAAGAGCGATACTGTATAAAGCCTCATTACCAGAGGTACCGACATACGTACTGGCCAGTAGCTGGGTTAGGTTTCTGTTTAATACACTAATGACGCCGTCTTGACCGCCTTGATGCGAGGTAGCAGGCACAATAGTTGGATACGAACTGCTGAATGTACTGCTCACAAAATATACCGCACCGCCGTTGCGCTGGACTTCGATCTCGCCACGGAAACTATCGCCGTAATTAAAGCGTAGACTGTCATTGATACCATCACTACCGGCGCCACCTATGTAGGTAGAACCGACCAACTGATTACCTGCTGCATTTATTTTTGAAACGAAGAGATCGGTACCCTGATTGAAGGTGTAGTATTCTGCGGTAATAGAGGCTCCGCCTGCAAAAGAGGTATCGTACGCCGTGGAGGTTACTCCAAAATCATCTGACCCAGTGGAACCTAAGATATATACGTTGCCATTTTCATCACAATCCATACTGTACGGCTGGTCCAGATTAGAACCGCCTAAATAGGTAGACCATAGTAGTTGGGAACCGTCGGAAGAAAATTTACTAATGGCCACATCAAATAGACCGCCGTTAAAACTGATGTCAACCGCGCCTAAGGTCGTGGGGTATCCCGCACCAAAGGCTATACCTCCACCAATAGCATTACTGCTGTCGTCGAAGGTCGCTGTATACCCAAAATTATCTACGGAACTGCCAGTGTAGGTGCTGAAAATATAAATGGGATCGATGGTGAGCGGTTCATCGCGACGGAATCGGCCCAGGTCGTATCCTAGGTAGCCGTTAGTCTCCTTGTAACGTGCACGGACGGTATGCTCCTTTTGAAGCGCATAAGGCATTTCCTCCACGAGCGGTCCAAACCGGGTTTGAAGAACCAATTCTTTTCCCTTCACTTGCCATCCCTCTAATCCATGATAAGCAATAGAAATCTGTTCTGGATCGGCACCTGCAGCAAGCTCCCAGTCAAACTTAAAACCACCGGCTGCCTCATAAACTACTAAGTCAATACCTGGATATACATTCCTAGCACGCACCTTATGAAACGACTGCACACCTGAACGCCAAAAATCTTGCTTGCCCACAAAATAGCTTAAGGGCACATCGTAAGGTTCTTCCCCCATCCAATGCATGGTTTGTGAAGATTTAAAAACCATCGAAAAATGGTGATAATGCAGTGTATCTGAATAGTGATGGTGCTCGCCTATGTGTTCACTATGAAAATCAGCAGGATCTAGCACAGCAACTACCAGGGAATCTGGGGTAAGAAATAAACTGTTGGGACCTATTTGGATTTTAAAACTAAAGGACTCTTTCCATTGGCCCTCATTGTGCACAAAACCCTGCTGCGCCACCATAGGTAACGTCCATATCAGAGCAAGAAAAAATTTCCAATTGCGCATAGTTAGCAAGATAGCTACTATACTAACAGAATCTACGCCACATTGTGCAATCAATAGCGGCGATTACTCAATACTTTCTAATATTCGTCGGCGTTGGCGCTCTCGCCTTGCTTCATTAAGAATGCTTTAAGGAAGCGTTCGATATTCCCATTCATTACCCCGTCTACATCAGAAGTCTCTTCCGCAGTGCGCACATCTTTGACCAATTTATACGGATGCATCACATAGTTGCGAATCTGCGAACCCCATTCGATCTTCTTCTTACCTGCCTCAATCTCCGCACGCTTGGCATTGCGCGCCTCAATCTCCATTTCGTACAATTGGGACTTCAAAAGCTGAATGGCCTTCTCTTTGTTCCCCAACTGCGAGCGCGTCTCTGTATTTTCAATAATAATGCCTGTAGGCTTGTGTCTTAATCGTACACCCGTTTCTACTTTATTCACGTTCTGACCGCCGGCTCCTGAGGAACGGAAGGTATCCCAGGTGATATCACTCATATTGATCTTAATATCGATAGTGTCGTCAACTAGCGGAAAAACATATACCGATACGAAACTGGTATGGCGCTTGGCATTTGAATCAAAGGGTGAAATCCGTACGAGCCGGTGCACGCCGTTCTCTCCTTTTAAAAAGCCAAATGCATAATCCCCTTCAATTTCTATGGTCACGGTTTTTATACCCGCAACGTCGCCTTCTTGTAAGACCAGTTCTTTGGTCGTGAACCCTTGCTTTTCAGCATACATGAGGTACATACGCATCAACATGCTTGCCCAATCACAGCTCTCGGTACCTCCGGCACCGGCAGTGATTTGAAGTACTGCACTCAGTTTGTCTTCCTCACCACTGAGCATGTTTTTAAACTCTAATTCTTCAATCCAGTCCTCGCACGCTTTAAAGGCCTGTTCAACATCCTCTTCGTCTAATTCCCCTTCTTTATGAAATTCAAGGCTTAGCTCCGCTTCGCCAAAAAGGGTTTGGGCCTTTTCGAATCCATCCACCCAAAACTTTATTTGGCGCAATGCCTTCAACGTGATTTCAGCCTTCTTAGGATCATTCCAGAATTCCGGTGATGCCGTTTTTTCCTCCTCATTTATGATGTGGATTCTCTTCTGCTCTAAGTTGAGATAGGTTTCGAGTCGTTCTAATCGCTCACCTAAAGATTTAATCTGCTCTGCTGTAACCATAGGATGGCAAAGTTAAGCATACCCTTGCTATCTTCACGCTTTAACAGTGAAAGACCATGTTTGAAGTTGACTTGCGCAGTGATACTGTGACCCGCCCTAGCCGTGCCATGTTGAATGCCATGATTAGCAGTCCAGTAGGCGACGATGTTTGGGGTGACGACCCCACTGTTTTAAAACTTGAGGCCATGTTTGCCGAACGCTTTGGTACGGAAAAAGCACTTTTTTGTGTAAGCGGCACGCAGGCAAATCAAATTGCTTTGATGTCTCACCTCAGCCCAGGCGACGAGGTCATCTGCCATCCCTATGCCCACATCTATAATTACGAGGGCGGCGGCATTGCGGCAAATGCACATTCCTCGGTCGTTTTCACCGGTGACGATCGCGGCATTATGCACCCAGAAGGAGTGCTAAGCTGCATCAAGGCCGACGATGTGCATTACCCAAAATCTCGGGTCCTAGCGATAGAAAATACCTCTAATAAAGGCGGCGGAACGTGCTACGAATGGGAAGAAATTGAGGCGCTTAGAGCAGTAGCCTCGAAACATGGGCTCACCTTTCACCTCGATGGTGCACGCCTTTACAACGCACTTGTCGCCAAAAATCAAAGTGAAAGCGATTACGGCACTGCATTCGATTCCATTTCCATCTGTCTCTCCAAAGGTCTGGGCGCACCAGTAGGCTCGGTGCTTCTAGGCAGTGAGGAATTCATCCATCACAGTCGAAGAATACGCAAACGAATTGGCGGTGGCTGGCGACAGGCAGGCCTTTTAGCCGGTGCGGCCATCTATGCACTAGAAAACAACGTAGACCGCTTGGCCGAAGACCACGCCGCTGCCAAGGATATGGCGGAATTTTTAGGCCAGCAATCTTGGGTGAAAAATGTGGTAGCCCCAGAAACCAACATCTTGATCTTTGGATTGAACGAGGATATGGACCAAGAAGCATTCATCAGCACTTTGGCGGAGAAGGGAATTGGCATCAGCCAAATGGGTCCGGGAAAATGCCGCATGGTCTTCCACCTTGATGTTACGCCAGCTGGAATACTGAAGGTGAAGGAGGTATTAGCGTCCATTTGATACTGTATCTATGCCGAAGGTTAAGAAATGTCCGCATTGTAATGAAGACCATTCGATCATGTTCAGGGTACAATACAAACCTGCCGACAAAACCTGGTATTTCCTCTGTGAGGCGTGCGTTTTGGAAGTCAAGCCTGGAAACAGCCATTACCGCTACGGCGGCACTTGGAAGGGTTAAAGGGAACCTTTTCTTTCCTCCTCCACTAGATGATAAGCCCTATTAATCAACTCAAAAGAATACCCGCGGCGTTGCATTGCCGCGGCAAGTTGTTCCTTCGTCTTTGAGCCGAACCAGCGGTCGGCTAAATACAGTGCATTCTCTTCTACTCGCTCATGGGGAACTTGATTCAAGATCCTTTCTATAGTCACTCTTGGGATGCGGTGTTCCTGCAGGCCCAGTCGAATCCGCTTTGGCGCCCAATGCTTCTGATTGAGTTTGCCCTGACAATAGGCCTCCGTGAACCGGTATTCATCAAGGTAGTTTTCTTCCATCAAGGTGGCAATGACTTCTTCGTGACGTTCCCTCGGGAGTTTGATCAAATCAAGTTTGCGCTTCACCTCAAACGGGCTGCGTTCCTGATAAGCGCAATAGTGCTGAAGTTTCTGTAAGGCTTCTGTTGTCGTCATACCCTTTAAATAACGAAAAAACCCACTGTCGACGTATGTCAACGGTGGGTTTTTATCTTCATTGTTTACTGTTTTTTACAACGCATTGTTGTCCTTGTCCATCACTCTCCACTCTAACATGGTAAATGCATCACGCGGCACAACAACAATCTTTTTACCAAATTTCTTTTGCCAAGTTTTCTTGATACTTCCAAAAAAACCTTTTGTTAAATAAGCCTCGATGAACGGATGAACGTGCACGTACAACTCACGTAATTCAATCTGAGCCAATTTCGAAGCCATAGCATCAATCACCTGTATAGGTGCTTCAACCAAATTATCCGGGTTTTCTTCGCGCGTTGTAATATTCGTTTCCGGGCGTACACGCTGACGTGTCAATTCCATCAATCCGAATCTTGAGATTGGAAGAATCTTGTGACGGGCACGGTCACGCTTCATCTCACTCTCCATTTTTTCATAAACCGCCTTGCGGTTTTCTGCGCTGTTCATGTCGATGAAATCAATCACCACAATACCACCCATGTCTCTCAAGCGCAATTGACGAGCCACCTCTACGGCCGCTAATAAATTTACTTGAAGTGCATTCGACTCCTGATTATCCGCAGTATTCGTGCGATTACCAGAATTCACATCCACCACATGCAAGGCTTCTGTATGCTCAATGATGAGGTACGCTCCTTTAGTCATGCTCACGCTGCGACCAAAAGCTCCCTTTATTTGACGATCCACACTGGAAAATTGGAACAATGGCATTTGACCGCTGTATTCCTTGACCATTTTAGATGCGCCTGGCTTGATTTCATCTAGATAATCTTTCACCTCTTCGCACAAATCTTTGTTGTCGATCGTGATAGAAGTAAAAGACTCGTTAAAGACATCGCGTAAAAACGCGCTTGCCCTGTTCATTTCACGGAAAATACGTACCGGCTTATTAGAACGCTTGATGCTCTTGTGGAGTTGAGACCACTTGCGTACCAGGTTATCTAAATCTGACTGTAATTCTTCCGCGCTCTGTCCTTTTGCGACAGTGCGTATAATGACACCAAAGCCCTTTGGCTTGATGCTTCTGACCAATTTTTTAAGTCTGTCCTTTTCGTCACGCTCGCGAATCTTTTGACTCACACTAACACGATTCGAAAAAGGAACCAATACTACAAAGCGACCTGCGATGCTAAGCTCAGCAGTGATTCTAGGCCCTTTTGTTGATATGGGCTCCTTCGTTATCTGAACGAGGATTTGATCACCTTGCTTTAGAACATCACCAATGTTACCCTCTTTCTCAATGTTGGGCTCTGCTTTGAAGTTGGTGATATTACTAAGTTGCTTGCCTTTTAAGGTTCGACGGAGATAGGTTTGCCAGGATTTTATCTGCGGGCCTAGATCGTGGTAATGAAGGAACGCATCCTTTTCATAACCGACATCTACGAACGCGGCATTTAGGCCGGTTGCCAGCTTTTTGACAGTGCCTAAATAGACGTCGCCAACGGAGAAGCTATCATCTCCTTTTTCCTTGATCAATTCCTGAAGTCTTCCGTCTTCAAGTAATGCAATATCTGCTTGGTCAGAACTAGCACTTATTACTAATTCTGTTTTCATACACTAAGAAGTTACTTCTTCTTGTGACGATTTTTTCTTAGACGCTTTTTACGCTTGTGCGTAGCAATCTTATGTCTTTTACGTTTTTTACCGCTTGGCATAATACTAAGTTTTAAGTGTTATTAATTCTATAAACCTTCTGCGAAGTCTTTAACACGATTCGCATCAGGGTATGTATTCAAATAGTTATTCGCGCTCGTCAAGGCCGCCGTGGTGTCGCCCACCTGCATCAAGGCCTGCACTTTGTTAAGCGTGTATAATTCGTTTTCTGGATGCAACTGGCTCAACTGGTGGAAACGATCTACTGCCTTTTCCCATTGGCCGCTCATCATTGAAAAGTTACCCAACCAAAGCAACGCTTTTTCATGGTTCGGGTCTTCTCTAAGTACCTCTAAAAGCATTCCTATGGCTTGCATGGGTGCGCCTTCTCCATTCTGGATGATGGCCACGGCTTCATCAACCTTCGCATCTAAAGGATTACCTTCCTCAGAAGTAATCGCTTCGACATCCTGATGCGGTGTCCTGGGTAATTGCCAAAGAACCAATGCAATTACAACGGCGCCAAAGAATGCTATGAGTGTACTTTTCTTCAACTTATTCTACAGGTACGCTTTCCTTAACACCTTCAACGAAAACCTTTGCAGGCTTGAAGGCTGGAATGTAATGAGCAGGAATAACAATAGTCGTATTCTTTGAAATATTACGACCAGTCTTCTGGGCACGCTTTTTAACAATAAAAGAACCGAAGCCTCTTAAGTAAACGTTACTTCCATCTTCTAGACTGTGTTTGATTTCTTTCATGAAGCTCTCTACAACTGCTTGTACATCACCTCTCTCCATTCCTGTTTTATCAGAAATCTTAGTAACGATATCTGCTTTCGTCATTTGCTCTATACTTTTACGTCCCTTGGGACTTGGTTAATGAGGGGTGCAAATATACACCTACTTTCCTTATTCACAGCCTCCAAGAATAAAATTATCTCTAGCCCACACTGGAACAATGGATAGATTTAACACGTTCAGAATCAGCATAGAAGCCTTCTACCTAGCGCACAAAAGGGATTTGCCTTGGCGCAAGGAAGTCCCTGTCCCCTATGAAGTGTGGTTGAGTGAAATCATTTTGCAACAAACAAGAGTCGCGCAAGGCACCCCTTACTTCGAAAAAATATTGGCCGCATTCCCCTCTGTAGAGGCGCTGGCAGGGGCAGAAGAAGATCACTTATTGGCGCTTTGGACCGGATTAGGCTATTACAATAGAGCTCGAAATCTTCAAAAGGGCGCAAAACAGATAGTAGCCGATTTTGACGGTCAGCTACCGAACAGTTTTGCCGAATTATTGACCATAAAAGGAATTGGACCCTACACTGCCGCGGCAATCGCTAGTATTTGCTTCAAAGAGAAAATTGGAGTAGTAGATGGAAATGTGTACCGAGTACTGAGCCGTTATTTTGGCATCGAAACCCCCATTAATAGTAGTAGCGGTCAGAAAGAATTTCAGGCTCTAGCGAATGAATGTATCGCTGGAACAAAACATCCAGATCTTTACAACCAAGGGATAATGGAGTTTGGCGCATTGCATTGCACACCTAAGAAGCCCCATTGCATGACTTGCCCCATTGCAGATTCCTGTCATGCACATAACAGCGGTACCGTTCTAGAACTCCCGATAAAACTAAAAAAGGGAAAACGCTCGAAAGAGACGATTCATTTTGGAGTGGTTGAAAGAGAAAATCTTGTCGCACTAAAAAAGAGAGGAACGGATGGCATTTGGGCCGGACTTTATGAGTTTCCGCGACTCAATGATGCGCCGGAACAGGGCCAATTGATGGCTGAACCCATAGTCCATAAGCTATCACACAAAGACCTCTATTGTAGTTTTTGGGCCGTATCCGAAGATGAAATTTCTGGAGATTTTAACTTCTATTCGAAGCTTGACGCGCAGCAATTAGGCATGCCAATTATCATTGCTGACTTTGTTGCGAAAAAGCTGTAAATGGGCGGTGAAATTTGCCTAAATTTGATTTAGAATAACATCAAAACAACTCGCACATGGCCGGTACGCTAAACAAAGTAATGCTCATTGGAAACCTTGGGAAGGATCCTGAAATTCTACATTTTGATAATGGCGGTTCAATCGTGAAATTTCCACTGGCTACCTCAGAAACGTATACAAATCGTGACGGCCAGCGCGTAACGAACACTGAATGGCACAACATTATCATCAATGCCAAAGGATTGACAGATGTTGCACACAAATACCTCAAAAAAGGCCATAAAGTATATCTAGAAGGCAAGATAAAAACGCGTAAATGGCAAGACCAAACGGGCGCAGATCGTTACAGCACTGAGATTCAAGTTAATCAAATGACTATGCTTACCTCTAGAGCGGAAGGCGAGGGCATGTCAAACGAAGGTGCTTCAAACTATGGTGCCCCGGCTGCTTCGCAACCAGCTCCCGTCCAAAAAACTGGAGACACAGCGCCATCAGTTGCTGCAAACCAAGAAGAAGATGACCTACCCTTCTAAGTCGAACTAACAACAAAAATTTGGAAACAGAGCCTCCCAGTACACTGCTTCAATTATTAACCATTGACGCTTCAACCATCACCGGTGTGGTTTTCATTGTCGTACTTATCGCCCTATTACTTTTATCCGCCTTGATTTCTGGTTCGGAGGTCGCATTTTTCTCTCTAGGGGCGGGAGAACTCGAGGAACTCGAAGACGAGTCGACAAAACACAACCACATAAGAGAATTATTAAGTCAGCCGGAAGAATTACTCGGCACTATATTGATATCCAACAACTTTGTAAATGTTGGCATCGTCATCCTCTCCACATATTTACTGAATACCTTTTTCTCGCCCGAACTCTGGAGTCCGTTATTGACCTTTATTATTGAGATTTTAGCCATTACAGGAGTGTTATTGCTCTTTGGCGAAATTTTGCCTAAAGTATATGCGAACACGGCCCGATTAAATTTTGCACGCTCCGTTGTCCCCTTCATTTTCCGTCTGCACAAAATCTTAAAACCCCTCAGTAAACGCCTCAGCAAAACAATCAATAGAATTAATATTGAAGGTCGAGGACCTTCGCTGAGCGTGGACGACCTGGAGCAGGCGCTTGAATTGACTAATGATGAGGATTCTACAGAAGATGAGCAACGTATTTTAAAAGGCATCGTCCGGTTTGGTTCGACCACGGTCAAAGAAGTAATGACTCCACGTACCTCTGTTATCGCCATAGATATTAAAGCACCATTTCACGATACACTAGCACACATCGTCGATAAGGGATATTCGCGCATTCCCGTGTATGAAGATCAATTGGACCAAATCAAAGGCTTACTCTATGTTAAGGACTTACTTCCTTATGTAGATGCCTCAGATAATTTTGGATGGCAAGATTTAATTCGCACACCATTTTTTGTCCCTGAAAGTAAAAAGATTGACGATCTATTAAAGGAATTCCAACAACGTCGCATCCATTTAGCAATCGTAGTTGACGAATTTGGCGGGACCTCAGGAGTGATTTCGCTCGAAGATGTCATTGAAGAAATTGTTGGTGAGATTAGTGATGAATTTGACGATGATGATTTGGTATACAGCAAACTGGACGATCATAACTACGTTTTTGAGGCGCAGACGCCGCTAATAGATTTCTGTCGCGTACTTGATTTACCTAAGGATATTTTCGAATCGGTCGATGGTGAAAGTGATTCACTTGCTGGACTTGTTTTAGAATTGGCTGGCAAATTTTTAGAGAAGAACGAAGAGATCACCTACGAAGCGTTTACTTTTAAAGTAGAAAGCGTGGATCAACGCAAATTAATTCGCATCAAAGTAACCGTTAACCCAAATCATGAAGCATAGTCTTTTCTTAGTGCTGTTTGCACTGCTTTGTTCTTGTAGTGAAGACCCCGTTGCTCGACCCAATGGACTAATGAGGATTGGTTTGCCGGCCCAGTTAGAATATGCTGACTTGCCCTTTGAAGCGCCGTTTGATGTTAAAATAAACGCTGAAGCAAAAGCCATTGAAAAAGAGGTGTTGTCCGATGCGAATACCCAAGAGTTTTGGATGGATCTTGCTTATCCATCTATCTTAAGTACCGTTCAGTTCACGTATAAGCCTGTGACTGAAAATCTTGAAGAATTGGTCCGGGATGCGCAACAGCTCGCCTATAAGCACACCGTAAAAGCAAGCGGTATGCGGGAACAATTCTTTGCCTATCCAGAAGAAAGGGTGTATGGCTTGTACTATGAATTTTCTGGCGCCTCAGCGACCACCACACAGTTTTACGCTACGGACAGTTCTAGACACTTTGTTAGAGGTGTATTATACCATTACAGCACCCCAAATGCAGATAGCCTTGCTCCAGTCACCCAATTTATGCGCGAAGAAATTCTAAAAATGATTGGGACATTACAATGGAATGAATCCGAAGAAAGCAGAGATTAATCCTACGCATTAAGGTTTACGAAAACTTAGAAAGAGCGGGTAGCTAATGGAAGCTAAAATCCCAATGCTCAAAACTAAATGTACCGGCTGCATCGCCTTTGGCAATCCCAAGAAATACAGCACCACACCGACCGTCCACTCTAAACCAATGGCGAAAATTAATGCACCAAAACCCGGTACAGCAGCTTGGTGCTTTTTACGCAGGTAATATAAAAAGCTGGTTGCGATCAAAATAACCCAAGCAAAACTGCGGTGTATTTTGGGCATCATCGCTTCTATAGAAGGGATGACATTTAACCTAGAGACGGCGGCATCGTGACCTAGAGCGGCATCTACGAGCTCTCTTGTTTGCGTCCCTAAGAATATTTGGATAACGATCAATAACAACAGAAACAGTAGCCCATTTCTTACCGGGCGTGGCAAAGGAGCTGGCGCTTTCGTATTTCTTGCGCGCAAGGCCAAAAGAAGTAATACAATGGCAACCGATCCCATCATATGTATGGTAATTTGGTTGGGTACGAGGTTACCGTCTACAACCATTTTGCCCAACCATGCTTCAAAGAGAAGTAAAATGAGTACGCCCACTGACAAAATAGAATTCCCCCAATTTTTTCTTGACCGGGCCACTGCAACGACGGCTAATGCCAATACAGGAAGCCCGCTCAAAGCGCCTATAAGTCTATTGATATATTCAATCCAGGTATGCACCGGGTTAAAGATGTTGTAGTCGTGCTTCGTAAAAACGGCCCAATTCATCGTATTAAAATCTTCGGCAGTTGTGAAATCTACTTGCGCTACCCAAAAATTTCCATCTTTCAAAATCATTTGCCCTTCCTGAAAACTTTTAGAAGGTGCCCAAGTCAATGTTTCAATAGACGTTGGAGGAATGGCATATCCAAAGCATTGCGGCCAATCCGGACAACCCATTCCAGAACCGGTTGCTCGCACGACAGACCCCGCCACAATGACGAGAAAAATGAGTACTAAACTTATTGTGGCTAATCTTCGAACCAGGGGGTTGCGCTCCATGGATTAGTGGTCTAAAAGAGTGGCTGTATAAAATCCACCACCCGCTACATTAGCAACCTCAGCAATGATGTCGTTCGCGCTTATTAAGGTGCTGTCAAAACGCACAGTAGCTGTGCTGTCCTCAAAGACAATGTGGAAATCAGAAATCCCCGCAGTCGCATTTAACTTTTGTTCAATCGCTCCTTTACACCCCATGACACAAGTCATACCCGAAATAAAGAGTTCCTGCGAAGCATTGGCTACAACACTATCTTTCTCTTGCACGGTAGTAGGAAGTGTGATCACCTCAGGCTCGGGCGATTTACAAGCCGTCGTGGCGGCAAAAACAGAAAGAATGAGGACGAAATTTTTCATAGTAATGAACTTTACAACAAAATTACGGACGCATTGGTTTACAATGGTGTCTTTTGTCACAAATTTGCAGCATGTCTAAAACTCAACCTTCACACCATCCAGCGCTTCCCTGGATCATGTTTATCAGTCTTGCACTCATCTGGGGTTCGAGTTTTATTCTGATGAAACGTGGACTCACCTCTTTCACATACACGCAAGTGGGTACCCTTAGAGTGAGCATCGCGGCACTCTTCATGTCCGTTATTGGTTTCAGACATTTCAAACTTTTCGAACGGAAAGATCTGGTTTCACTTGCCATTGTGGGTTTTTTAGGAAATGCCATACCCTACGTGCTCTTTCCTTTAGCAGTGAATCATTTAGACAGTGGTGTTGTAGGAATAATTAACTCCCTTGTTCCATTATTCACTGTATTGATTGGCGGATGGTTTTTCGGACAAAAAGCCACCGGTACACAATGGCAAGGTGTAGCCGTTGGTCTCTTAGGTGCTGTGCTGCTCATCCTACCCTTTGAAGAGATTTTAAATGGTGGATTCGCTATCGAAGGAGAATTGGCCTATGGATTCTTCGGAGTGCTTGCTACCATGATGTATGGCACCAGCGTAAACACTTTAAAGACCAATTTACCGCACCTCAAAGCATTGACTATCACAACGCTAAGCTTAGCAACAGCTGCACCTTTTACCATCGCCTTTAGCCTTCTTAGTGGCGTTACTGAAGTCTTTAAAACGGACCCTAACGCCTGGACCAATTTTGGCTATATCGCCGTTTTAGGCATTTTAGGAAGTGGTATTGCCGTCATTATTTTTAACCGTCTCATTCAAATCACCACGGCCTTATTTTCGTCCTCCGTTACTTATGCTATCCCTGTCGTTGCCATTCTTTGGGGCATTTGGGACGGTGAGCACATTTTATGGAACCATCTTCTGGGATTGGGCGTGATTATCACCGGAATTTATTTGGTCAATAGGCGTAACTAAAAATCCCCGCGACAAACGCCGCAGGGATTTCAATATTTCAGTGGAAGGGATCGCTTATTTCCAAGTGACCTTATCTACAGTTATTGTAAAAGATTGCGGACCTGCGCTCTGTGAGATAGATTTTACAAAGATCAATCCGTTCACTTCCTGCCACGAATCATAAACCGTTGTCACAGTGACATCGCCTTCTGGCCCCTCAGTCGTCTCAGTACTCATGTGCAATAACCCGGTAGCAACATCAAAGTAATGCACGGCATCACCGTCTGTGATTTGATAAACATCCTTACCGGCCATTAACGTCTGACCGTCAAAAGTGATCGTACTCATATCGTCTAACCACGCTAACTCGCTTATCACATACTTAGCTTCTTTAGCCGTCGAAGCCAATTCATCGCCTTCAAGTGTGGCATTACCGCGCATACCGCTGCTATTTGCTTCGCCGTCTTTGTATTCAACTTTCATCAAAGTCATGCCCTGCATACTTTGCTCTGTAACATAATAGCTTGGTACGATTTTCTTGGAGTACATGCTTACAGCCCCCGGCATCCCTGGGGCAACTAGGCTCATCTCTTGTTCCAATTCTTTGATATTCTGGAACGCTTCTGCTCCACCAATAGCGTTGAAGAAAGCATTTACCACGGTTTCCTTTATCACACCTTCTGGCGTAAAGAGGAAGGTTGGAGCATCCGTAGTCGCGCCATTTGCATCGAAATACTCGACAGCGCCAAAAGCACTGAGCTTACCGGCAACATCTTGTGCCTTACCGACTACGGTAATGGTCAAATGATCCGCATCCATATACTGATTCGATACGCGAAGCACGTCTTCCGCGGTGACCGCATCGAGTCTAGCTAAATAGTTGTTGTAATAATCTGCTGACAGATCATAGCGAGCGATGTTCAGCGCGAAGTTTGCTGCAGACGCAGGACTTTCTAGTGAACGCCCGAAAGAACCGCTTAAACTAGCCTTTGCTGCAATGAGATCATCTTCAGAGACAGCCTCTGTACGCATTCGACCGATTTCGTTTAAAAATTCAGTGATCGCACTATCCGTAACCTCATTGCGCACCTTAGCCGATGCACCAAATGTGGCGTTAAGCTCATCCACTCCAAAGTTTGAATAGGCGCCATAAGTGAACGCTTTATCCTCACGAAGATTCGTAAACAAGCGGCCTGACATACCACCACCTAAAATTTGGTTCGCGACACGCAACGGCTCAATATCCGGATGACCGTGCGGCAAATCAATGATATTACCCAACCAAACGACAGACTGAACTGCGCTCGGTTTATCCACCATAACAACTCGCTGTGCTGCTGGAACTGCAGTCTTCGCGTACGCGTGTTGTGGCACCTCTGCAGGCGCCCACTTTTTCAAAGCCTTCTTTAATTTCTTTTCCGCATCCTTTGCTGTAATATCACCAATGATCACCATGTAGGCGATGTTAGGTCTGAAGTAGGTATTGAAATAAGCCTTGCAATCCTCAACCGTAATCGTCTCTACGGTTGCTTCCGTCATAACCTCACCATAAGGATGTTCCAAACCATAAAGTGTGGCACCGCGTAAATTGCCTGAAATCGCATCTGGATCATCGGCATTAGCCTGCAGTCCTGAGAGCATTTGTGACTTTAGCTTTTCGAACTCTTCCTGCGGGAAGGTAGGATTCAGGAGAACATCAGAAAGAATATCGACCAATTGATCCGTGTATTTACTTAAGCCTCCGATACGAATGGAAGAAGCACTAGTGCCAAAATTGGCTCCCATAAAATCTACTTCTTCGTCTAAAACTGCCTTTGATCTATTTGCCGTACCAGCACCTATCATATCTCCGGCAATACTCACATAGCCGGCTTTTGATGCCTCAACAATAGGATCTCTATCAAGAATCAAAGACATAGAGATTCTTGGAAGTTTGTGGTTTTCAACCACGAATACCTTTAATCCGTTTTTCAACTCAAATTGCGCTGCAGAACCTAATTCAATGGATCGTGCAGGGGTCGGCTCAGGAGCCGTTGTACGGTCAATAGTTACCTGTGCAGTTAATGTTACTGCAGTAAATAGACCGATAATAGAATACATTAGTTTTCTCATGGTAGCGGCTTATTGTGCGTTAGTAGCTTGTGGTTCTTCACTTTTAGGAAGGTATTTCAATACCACTCGATTATCCTTAACCAAGTATTGTTGCGCCACACGCTGAATATCTTCTCTTGTTACATTTTGATAACGGACCAATTCCGTATTGATCAAATCTGCATCACCATAATAGGTGTGGTAATCTGCCAATGATTCGGCAATACCAGCCATCGTGGAATTGCTCTGAATAAAGCCACTTTCCATCTGGTTCTGAATTTTCTCAAACTCACGTTCCGAGATTAATTCTGTCTGAAGTTTTACGATCTCCTCTTCCAAAGCCGGGGTCATATCATCAATACCCTTGCCTGCATTGGCCAATGAGAAGGTGATGAATGCACCTCCTTGCTCCAACGTGAATGGAAAAGCAAATACCTGCAATGCAGTTTGATCTTGATCAACCAAACGCTTGTACATCCGTGAAGATGGACCACCACTGAGCACTGTTGATGCCATTTGTAACGCATACGCGTCGTCAGAAGTCTGCGGTGGCATTCTATATCCCATCATAACCGCTGGTAACTGTATGTTGTCGTAAACCGTCAATGATTTTTCACCACCTAAAGCAGGCTCCTCAACGGTTGGCTGCACCACTGGGTCGCCTGCCGGAATTGACCCAAAGTAAGCCGCAATCAATTCCTTAGTTTTTGCTACGTCGATATCACCAGCGATACTCAACGTTGCATTGTTTGGAATATAAAACTTCTTGTAGAAGGCCATGAACTCGTCTAATTGCGCCGCATTCAAATGATCCATAGAGCCTATAGGAACCCAATTATACGGGTGTTCTGAATATAGATTCTTCATCATGTTCTCCAACCATGAACCGTAAGGCTGGTTGTCTACGCGCTGGCGTTTTTCCTCTTTAACTACTTCGCGTTGCGTCTCCACACCGATCTGCTGAATGTTCGCGTGCATCATACGCTCACTTTCCAACCATAATCCTAATTCCATCTGATTGGACGGGAGCAATTCATAGTAAAAGGTTCTGTCTTGCGAGGTATTTGCATTCAGTGCGCCACCAGCATTTGTGACGTAGCTATCAAACTCGCCTCTCTTGATATTCTCTGAACCTTCAAAAAGAAGGTGTTCGAAAAAGTGCGCAAAACCTGTACGTTCTGGGTTTTCATTTTTACTACCGACGTGGTACAATACTGTAACAGCGGCAATAGGGGTCGTGTGATCTTCGTGCAGTATGACGTGTAGACCGTTGTCCAAATCATACTCTTCAAAGGAGATGTTGTTCTGAGCTTGAGCTCCACCTGCTAAAAGCAAGGCTCCAAATAATAAAAGGCGTTTCATGAAATAGGTTAATTTTCTGATATTCGCCCAAATATACGAGGCACAGCTGCGCGGCCCTAATGAAGTTCTGGTAGATTTTTTTACATCAGATTATTTTAACACTTTGTTTATCACGACTTTCTTGTATATTTGCAGCCCTTAAAAACAAGTATAATGTACGCAATTGTAGAGATAGCAGGGCTTCAATACAAAGTTGAGAAAGACCAACGCTTGTACGTAAACCGCTTGAATGTTGAGGCAGGGAAGAAAGTAAAATTCGACCGTGTCCTTCTCATTGAAGAAAAAGGTGATGTGAAAGTTGGCGCCCCAGTTATAGACGGAGCAGTAATAGAAGCTACCGTAAACAGCGAAGTAAAAGGTGATAAAGTTCTAATCTTCAAAAAGAAGCGTAGAAAAGGTTACCAGAAGATGAACGGTCACCGTCAAATCTTCACTTCAATTACTATTAACAAAATCACTGCGAAGGCTCCAGCTAAGAAAGCTGTAGCGACAGCAACTGAAGAAAAAGAAGCAGCACCAAAAGCAGCGGCTAAGAAACCTGCGGCAAAAAAGCCAGCAGCGAAAAAGCCAGCAGCAAAAAAAGCAGCTCCAAAGAAATCAGAAGCTAAAGCAGAAAAATAAATAAGATATGGCTCACAAGAAAGGTGTCGGTAGTTCGAAGAACGGACGTGAATCAGCAAGTAAGCGCTTGGGTATCAAAATCTTTGGTGGTCAAGATGCCATCGCAGGGAACATTATTGTTCGCCAGCGTGGAACAAAACACAACCCCGGGGAGAACGTAGGTGTCGGTAAAGACCACACGTTATTCGCATTGGTAGACGGTAAAGTTGTCTTCAGAAAGAAAAAAGACAACAAATCTTACGTTAGCGTTCAACCTAACGCGTAAGTTAACCACAACGATATAGAAAAGCCTGTTCATTTGAGCAGGCTTTTTTTTTGATTAATGCTCAGCTATCCTTCGCATGAATTTCCCAAGCTCTTGTGCGGACTGCTCGAGATTTCTATACCCTCCTTCAAGCAAATCTGCACCCGACTGACCATTATACTGGGTTTTTGAGAAGAGCATGATCCGCATTTGCGCAGTGAAATACTTACCTATCCAAGGAAGGCTCGAGAGAAACGAGACCGAGCGCATGCGGTTTAACCAGGGCTTCATCTGTAAATACAAAAGTTTTCTCTTTTTGCCCAAGCCGTTTTGCATCCATTGTAAAAGCTCATAGAACGAAGGGTGTTCCGCCACTGCAACTATGGGACCTTCTATCTTTGATTGATGTGCTGCATAAACGATCGCCGCAACATCTCGGACATCCACCACGCCCGAACAACCGTCTGTGGCAAAGGGCAGTGTGCCTTTCCAAAGACGCTTCCACAATTCTTGAGGGGCCCTGTACAAAGGCCCAATGCCTAAAATCACACCAGGACGAACCACAGTCGTTGACAACCCTTCTTGCTGCGCGCGCCACACCTGAAGCTCAGAATAGATTTTGCTCTTCGCATAAGACCCAAGACCTACCTTCTTTTTAGTAGCCTGAAAATCTTGCGGCTCTAAAAGTTCTACTTGACCCAAAGGTGCATTCCCTCCCATTACAGCAATACTGGAAATATGCGTAAAATGAGCTACATCTAGTGCTTCTGCGAGGTGCAGCACTTCAGCCGTTACACGCTCATTTTGATTGCCTCCAGGAGCATTTTGGTTAATATCAATCACGGCAGCCGTGTGAATCACGGAATAAACGGGCGCTATGGCATGTTGGTCACAATAAGCGGAAATCCACTCCGCTGAACCGGCACCATAGCCAAGATCTAAGTCAATAAAATGTACTAGAGGTTGTTGATACGCTTTTCTTGGTTGTTCGTAAAATTCAACAACCCTATCGAGCTGTTCAAACGAGGAAGTGGGACGCTTCGCACAAAGAATAGTACCAGAATAGGCCGGACTTTGCCCCCAACCCAGCAATTCTGCGAGGAGAAAGGCGCCTAATTGGCCCGTTGCACCAGTAATCAACAAGGTATTCTTAGAATCCATAGAAATGAACGTAGTGTGAAGTTAGTGGTTATTACTTTTGTAATTCAATTTTGACCCCAATGAAAAAAGAAGATATCCTAAAAGCGCTGGAAAGTGTAGGCAATAGTACTGAAAGCAATATTGTCGAAGCGGATTTGATTCGAAATATTCAAATCTTCGGCGACGAAGTAATTATTGATGCCGAAAGTCTAAGTCCGACACTTCAGGCAAAGAAAAAATTGGAGGTTGATATTATGAAAGCCGTTCACGATCAGGTTGCTGAAAAAGCGAAGGTGGTAGTGAACGTAAGCGTTAGTGAGAAGTCGAAAGAGACTGCTGCCAATGTGATTAAGGGCGCACCGATTCCTGGTGTTCAGAATATTATTGCCATTGCCTCAGGTAAAGGTGGTGTAGGAAAGAGTACTGTAACGGCGAACTTAGCCATTAGCTTGCGCCAAATGGGCTTCAAAGTAGGTCTGATCGATGCCGATATTTACGGACCGTCGGCCCCTATCATGTTTGACGTTCAGCATGCTAAACCGATGACTGTTCACGTGGACGGTAAATCTAAAATGGGACCTGTAGAGGCTTATGGCATTAAAATCATGTCCATCGGCTTCTTTGCGAATACCGATCAAGCAGTTGTGTGGAGAGGGCCCATGGCCACGAAAGCGTTAACACAGATGATCCATGATACGCATTGGAATGAGTTAGACTTTCTACTGATTGACTTGCCACCTGGCACGGGAGACATACACCTAAGTATGGTTCAGAATATGCCTGTGACAGGTGCGGTCGTGGTTAGCACACCACAGAAAGTTGCTTTAGCTGACGCGCGAAAGGGCGTTGCCATGTTCAAAATGGATCAGATTAATGTTCCTGTTTTAGGAATCTTAGAAAATATGAGCTACTTCTCCCCGCCTGAATTGCCTGCGAATAAATATTATTTGTTTGGAAAAGAAGGTGCGCAGGATCTCGCGAGCCAATTAGATGTACCTTTCCTGGGTGAACTTCCGCTCATCCAAAGTATTAGAGAAGCCGGTGATGTGGGTCGTCCTGCGGCATTGCAAGAGGGGACCACTATACCGTTGGCTTTTGAAGAAATCGCTCGTAATATTGTAGCAGAAGTGGCGCAGCGTAATGAGAATTTACCGCCCACAGAAATCGTTCGGATTACAACAATGGCCGGCTGTTCACCTAAAAAATAATTACTACACCGTGAGTGACCTTAATAAACGTATTGAAGAAGCCCTAGACGAAATCCGTCCATTCCTTGCCAATGACGGCGGAGATGTGTCTCTTGAGGGTGTGGAAGGAGCCACGGTTAAAGTGAAGTTTCACGGCGCCTGTGTGGGGTGTAAAGTCAGTGATTTTACTCTTAAAGGCGGTATAGAAGCGACGATAAAAAGATATGTACCAGAGATCGACCGCGTCATTGCGGTGGATGCCTAAACCAAGAATACCATGCTGCAAATTCAGCGAATCAGACAGGAGCCAGAGGCCATCATTGAAGGGCTAAAAAAACGCGGTATCGATGCTAGTGAAACCGTACATACACTTATAGATCTAGATGCAAAACGTCGTGCCATTCGTCATGAAATGGAAGAGAATCAGCGCCGGCTGAACGGACTCTCAAAAGATATTGGTGAATTGTTCAAAAGTGGTCGTGCGCAAGAAGCAAACGCGCTAAAGGAAGAAACCGGCACGATCAAAGAAGCCATCAAAGACCTTGGCGAACGCGTACAAAGTATTACTGGTGAAGAGCACGATCTACTATTGAGTTTACCAAACGTGCCCCACGCCAGTGTTAAAGCCGGTCGCGACGAGAAAGATAACGAAGAGGTAAAACGTGTTGGGGCTGTTCCAACGCTGCACGATGATGCAAAGCCGCACTGGGACCTCGCAGAACAATACGACCTGATAGATTTTGAACTGGGCGTGAAAATTACGGGAGCAGGATTCCCAGTTTATAAAAATCATGGTGCTCGGTTGCAGCGAGCAATGATCAACTTCTTTTTAGACGAGAACCGCGCAGCAGGCTACACGGAATATCAAGTACCCCATTTCGTAAATGCCGCCTCCGGATATGGCACGGGACAACTCCCTGATAAAGAAGGACAGATGTATGAAATGCCGTTGGACGGTTTGTACGCCATTCCAACCGCAGAGGTTCCTGTGACAAATATGTTCCGTGACGAGATTGTAAACGCGAAAGATTTTCCCATCAAGAGCACCGGCTACACACCATGTTTTAGACGTGAAGCAGGATCTTATGGAAAGGATGTGCGCGGATTGAACCGTTTACACCAATTTGATAAAGTAGAAATTGTCAGCATTACCCACCCTGAGCAGAGTTACACCCTGCTGGATGAGATGGTTGCGCATGTTGCAGGACTTCTAGACAAGCTTGAATTACCGTATAGAATTTTGCGCCTTTGTGGCGGCGACGCTGGATTCACCTCCGCTCTTACCTACGATTTTGAAGTCTATAGTGCTGCGCAAGAGCGCTGGCTTGAAGTGAGTAGTGTTTCAAATTTCGAAACCTTTCAAGCGAACCGCTTAAAATTGCGATTCAAGGATGAAGAAGGTAAAAGCCAATTGTGTCACACCCTTAACGGCTCTGCAATGGCACTGCCGCGTGTATTGGCTGCTCTTTTAGAGAACCACCAAGAGGTAGACGGCATTCGTATCCCTGCAGCATTGGTTCCTTACACGGGATTCGATAAAATCGCATAATTTATGCGTCCGATTCTACTGTACTGCACAATAGGTCTCTTCGCTATGAGTTGTGCTAAGGAGCCTTGGCAAATCGAGATGGGCAGCCGTTTGGATTCCATGGTCGTTTTGGCCAAAAGTCACGAACAAGTGATGGCTAGTACAAATCTCGAACAAGTAGGCAATTCCGCGGATGTTTTAGGAGCATATCAAATCTTCTTCTTCGAACAATTGGATGAAATGGCTCGCCTTAATGTTCCTAAAGCCATTTATACTGGTCCTCTTGAGACCATGAAAAACTGTACTAAATATTTAAATCGGGTTCGAACAGCGAAAGATTTGACTCCCGAGAAAAACCGCTTACGTCTGTCCAACCTAAGGCATGATGTACTCAAAGGCCATCTCGACAGCACCACTGCCATTGCCTATTACAATCAGGAGGCTATGCTGTTACGCGATCTCGACCGCACGATGAATAAAAGCTATGGTGGGTGTTTCACTTGCCTGAGGGAATACGACGCCTTGGTGGTAAAATTGGACTCCTTAAAAGGCTTTATCTTGGAGCCCGATGCGATCCGTTAAACTACTCTTTGTTTTCCTGTTGCCCCTTTTAAGTTTGGGGCAAAATGAGCTATCACAATGCGACAGTCTTATGATCAAACGCCAGTTTGATGCTGCTGCAGAATGCTTTGAGGACCTGTATTCAAAAAATCCTGTTGGGCCTGCTTACGAAAAATTGCTCGAAGCTTATTTGGTATTAGAGGATACCGGGAGGGTCTTTAAATTGGCCCGTAAGCAGAGTAAAGGCTATGGTCAATCGAAACCAGTCTACTATGTGGATTATTGGCATTTCAGTCGAACTCTCAACCGCCGCGGCCCAGATTTTAGTGTGCTCGAAAACCTCACTCGCAGCAACCCTTTTTCTGTTCGGTCAAGTGCCCAGCAACTAGAGAAATATAACTATGTAACGGAAGCCATTGCACTCTACCTTATCGCTGAAGCTGCCCAACCGAACGTTCGAACGGCATTTGAGCGGGGTCAATTGCATGCACAGTTAGGACAATACGAAGCGCAATACGAGGCCTATATCCTCGCGGCGAGACAGAACAGTGGTTACCTAAATAGTATTAAAATGCGCATTGCTCAAAACCTGAGCGATGATCCTAATGGCGTGCACAATTCAGCGGTTAAGAAAGTGCTCTATACAGCGGTTAAGAAAGAATCGGACCCGCTTGTTGAGCAGCTGTTGCTCTTCGTACTGCGGCAGGAAGGAAGTTTCGATCGTGCCTTTACATTTATGCGTTCAAAGTACGACGGCGCCGCTTCCATTCAGCCTTTTTTACAGTTGATGCGAGAGGCCAGAGAGGCAGATGCCGATAAATTAGCAGTAGAGATTGGCCAATTTTTATTGAACCAAAAGACGGCCTTACAGCAGCAGCGCGGGACAAATAGTGTCCTATTAGAATTGGGAAAATGCTATGAGAAGACCCAAAATCACGAAGCACTTTTCGCCTTAACAGCGGCTTATCCCTCGGGGACTTGTGAAGCTTGTTTTGAATGGGAACTCTACCGTGCACAGTTCCTGTTCGCACAGATTTCTACGCTTGAGGACAGCCTTCAGCATTTGCTCACTTTCGAGACCACTTTAGAGCAGCTTAGAGAGCGGTATCCAAGAACATTTCAACGCGGTCGTACACATCTCCAACAGGGAGAGGCTAATTTAAGAATGGGCTATTTTGACGATGCACTCATGGAATTTGCGCGTGCCGAAGCATTGCTCGAAGATTCTGATGAAGGAGATGTGGCGCGGTTGCAAAAAGCAATGTGTGCTTTTTATGGAGGCGATATTCCTTGGGCAAAAACCCAGTTAGAAGTTTTATTGCAAAGTACTAGCAAGTCGATTGCCAATGATGCCTTAGAAAATGCCTTAATGATTAGCGCCAATTCCGTGGAAGATACCTTGATGGAAGGGCTGCAACTCATTCGCGAGCCAATGCTTTTAGAAGCCCAGGGAAAAACAGCAGCAGCAATTGAGAAATACAAAGCATTAAAAAACATCTTGATCGTACACGAGCTGTACGACGACGTTTGTTTGAAATTGGGCAAACTCTATTTAGATTCGGCGCAATGGGAAGCGGCGCTTGCAGAATTTATGCTCGTGCAAAAGGCGGCGGGTGAAGGCATGTGGAAAGAAGACGCCCTCTTTTATGCGGCAAAATGCCGCTTTGAATTAGGACAAAGTGAGGCGCAAGTCGCTTTAGAAGGCTATTTACTGAGCTATCCTGCTGGATTATATTTTGACCAAGCTAGAACCATGTATCGTACCTTAGCGCTATGAGTCAACACATTTATAATGTTACCGTCGTGGTAGACAATTCCATTGAAGAACAGTGGAAGCAGTGGATGGTTAAGGAACATATTCCTGAGGTCATGGATACAGGAATGTTTAGAAGTTTTCTTTTTACACAAGTCTTTCCTGAGCAAGAACAGGACAATCCCAGTTACAGTATCCAGTACAGGGCAGCTGACCTTGAAAGCATTAAGCTTTACATGCAGATGTACGGCCCGGGACTGCGCAAGAAATCGGAAAAAGCGTGGGGAACACACGCACTTGCCTTCAGAACCATTCTTGAAGTGATCGACGAAAAACAATGACGACAACCCAACGTATTTTTACACTTGAAAACGGACTTCAATGCTCGTTTCAGGCACAACGCAGCAGTGTTGCGCACGTAGTAGTGGCTATACGTGCCGGATCCAGAGATGAATTGGACCATCAGCAAGGTCTTGCCCATTTCCTAGAACATAATCTTTTTAAGGGCACCTCGAAGCGTAAAGCCTACCATATTCTTTCTCGACTCGACGATGTTGGCGGTGAATTGAACGCGTACACGACGAAAGAAGAAACCATTATACACGCAAGTTTTTTAAAAACGGACTTTAGGCGTGCCTTGGAACTCATATATGATGTCCTTGCCAATAGCACTTTCCCTGAAAAAGAATTAGAAAAGGAAAAGGAAGTTATCAAGGACGAAATCTCCAGTTACAAAGACGCACCTGGTGAAAGTATTTTCGACGATTTCGAAGACCATATTTTTAGAGGCGATCCATTGGGCCGAAATATTCTCGGGACGCCCGAAAGCGTAGATAAACTAAGGCGTGACGATATTTTAGAGCTTCAATCACGCACATATACTGCGGACCGCATAAAATTGGCCGTAGTTGGTCCCTTTGGTAGCGAACGCGTTGAGCGCACAGTTGCCGAACTTTTTGCCGGCTTTCAATTCGCAGATTCCGATTGGCAAAACACATTTAAAGGCGATGGGCAACCGGACCGTGTCGTCGAGAATCTCGCTCAATTCCAGGACCACTATATGGTTGGTTGGCGCACGTGCGGCATTCACGGTCACGACCGCCGTAGCCTGTCTTTATTAAACAACATCCTTGGTGGACCTGCAATGAACAGTAGGCTGGGCTTAAATATTCGCGAGAAACACGGCATCGCCTATAATATTGAGAGTTACCTCAACCTCTACAGTGATGTGGGAATGATGGGCATCTATCTTGGCTGCGACCCACAACAAACTGAGAAGGCGGCTGACCTTGTGGCTAAAGAAGTAACCAAACTACGAGAGACAAAGCTCGGGACACTTCAAATGAGCAAGGCGAAAAAGCAATTTTTAGGGCAAATGGCCATGAGTGAGGACAACGGGCTAAATTCTGCTGTAGGCGCAGCACGTGCCCTTCTGCATTTTGGTCGCGTTAACGATTTTGAAACTGTCGCTGCAAAAATTCAAGCCATTACTACTGAACAACTGCAGGATGTGGCAAACGCGTACCTCGAGCGGGACAAAGCCTTTGAATTGATTTATAAAAAACAATAAACCATGGAGTTCCTTAGCGACGACCTTCAAGAATACATCAGTGCGCATACGACCAAAGCACCCGATTATTTGGACGAATTAGAGCGCGAAACTTGGGTAAAAGTGATCATGCCCAGAATGCTCAGCGGGCACGTTCAAGGACAAATCTTGAAGCAATTCTCGATGATGAAGCGCCCGAAATATCTTTTGGAAGTAGGTACATTCACGGGGTATGCCTCTCATTTTTTAGTGGACGGTTTGCAGGAAGATGGGGAATTCCATGCGGTTGAGATCAACGAAGAATTGGAATTCTTAATTAAGAAATACTGGGCTAAGCACCCTAAATTTTCTCAAATGCACCTACATATTGGTCCTGCAGCCCAGATTCTTAACGATTTGCACAAGCCTTGGGATCTCATATTTCTCGATGCCGACAAGGCCGGTTTATTGACCTATTACGAGCAACTCATTCCTGTAATGCCTTCAAATTCTATCATGTTGATTGACAATATTTTATGGAGCGGAAAGGTCACCGAACCCGTAGCAAAAAACGATAAGGATACGAAAGCAATTTTAGCACTAAATGAGCACGTAGCGAATGACACGAGAGTAGAGCAAGTCATTCTTAGTGCACGCGATGGAATTATGATGGTTCGGAAAGTTTAAATTATTGTTTTCATTGCGTATCTTGAACTCTCAAAATTCAATTGAAAGAAAAATTATGAAAAAAGTTCTACTCCTTGCCGCAGTAGCTTTTGGTTTTAACGCAATGGGTCAAGACGCTGCGAGTGCACGTTTGATGCAAGCGGAATTGCCAGTTTCAACCGCTGCCAAAGAAAAAATTGAAGACATCATCTTGAAAAGAGGTGGTGCCGTAGACGACCTCTACGACTACACGGATTTCTTGTACCAGTACTACAGCTCAGATATGACGTTGGGTGCCATTACAACAACACCGGATTCATCTACAGTGATTGTCTATTCTGACGGAACGGCCGGAAATTCTTACAACCACGCAGTAGGTGCAACGTATGACTTCAACTACTACGGTTGGGGTGATAACGAATTTGACGAAGGTGATCAGGTGACTATTGATTCACTCTTTGTGATTGGCGGTTACGAGATCTACGAAGGCAACCGCAGTGATAAGATTCGCTTTACCATCTTCAAAGGAGCAAGCGGTTTCTCTGCACCATTCTCTGGTGTTCAGTACCCGGCAGCTTACTTTGCAGCCTTAGATCCAACTGTACAGCCAACGGCTAAGACCATGGCATACGCAGGTAGCTCTTCTCACGGTGTTCAAGGTGGGCCAACTGCTGCGACTACGGTAACTGTAGACTACACGCTAAGTGATAGTGATACATCAGTGGCTCTCATAGGTGTAGAAGTACCTAATGGAGGTTTTACGATGTCAGGTAATGAATTATTAGGCGTTTTCGTTGAATACATTCCGGACAGTTTAACAACTACTGATACGATCAACTACCAAGATTTAGCTGGCGATATCAACCCATTCTACTTCTACTACTACAGAGAAGGCAATACATCAGCGCCACAAGGATACTTTATTCAAGACTACGACAGTACTTCAACGAACTGTTCAAACTTCTTGTTCTCTGAAACCCGTTACGGCGCACACGCTGGTACTTCAGCTTGGAGAAACGATCAAACCAGCATTAATATGCTGTACTCTCATTTGATCTGGTTACGTGCAAGCGGTACCTCTTCGATCGGTGTTGATGAACTAGCGGCTACTAAGGTTTCTGTCTTCCCTAACCCATCTAACGGCGTTTTAAACGTAGAGTTGAACGCAAATGCAGCAGCTACAGTCACTGTAGTAGACGTATTGGGTCAGGTAGTTTACCGTTCTAACGAAAACTTCGTTGCCGGTGAGCGTAAAATGATCAACCTAAGCAATAAAGCAAAAGGCATGTACATCTTAACTGTTGAAGGTGAAGGTGTAAACACTGTAGAGCGTATCTCTATCAAGTAATCTCACTCGCTTAACACACAAAACCCAAAAGCCCGGATGCGCATGCATCCGGGCTTTTACTTTATTAAGAGCTTAGCTTTATCTATTTTCTAAGTGCCGTACGTACTTGTTTGAAGAGTTTACTCTTGAAAACGTAATCTTCCACGTCAGCGTTAGTACTTCCCAAAACTTGATCGTTCGTTCCTTCCCATACTTTATATCCTTCCTTCATAAATACCACGTGATCTCCGATTTCTAAAACCGAATTCATATCGTGGGTATTTACAATGGTCGTCATCCCAAATTCATGGGTAATCTCTTGAATAAGTTGATCGATCACGATGGCTGTTTCTGGATCTAAACCTGAATTAGGTTCATCGCAGAAGAGGTAGTTGGGATTCATGGATATCGCGCGTGCAATAGATACGCGCTTTTGCATACCGCCGCTAATTTCACTTGGAAACAATTCGTCCGCGCCTTCCAAACGTACGCGGTCCATTACAAATTTTACACGAGCATCTTTTTCATGCTCCGTCATTGAAGAGAACATCTCTAAAGGGAATCGTATATTTTCTGCAACCGACATACTATCGAACAGGGCGCCGCCTTGAAAGACCATACCAATCTCCTGGCGCAATGTTTTACGACGTTGTTTTGACATTTCACCCAACACCTCATCGCCGTAGTGAATACTTCCGTCATCAGGCTCAAATAAACCTAAAATGGTCTTAAGGAATACCGTTTTACCCGATCCTGAACGACCGATGATGAGATTCGTCTTGCCCGGATAAAAATCGACATCGACACCCTTCAAAACGTGATTCTCACCAAAACTCTTGATAATACCTTTTGCTTGTATCATGAGGTGAGAATTAAATCCGTTAGCAAATAATTGGCTAAAATTATCGCTAGACAAGAACGTACAACGGCATTCGTACTGGCTACACCTACTTCAACGGCTCCGCCCTTTACCGTATATCCGCTGTAGGCACTTACGGATCCTATTATAAAGGCAAAAACTACCGTCTTTATCAAGGCGTAAAAGGCGTTTTCAAAAGGAATGAACTCTAGTCTGTACCCCATAATACTTTCTTCAAACGGCACAAGACCTAAGAGATCTCCGGCCATTGCACCGCCCCAAAGTCCTAAGAACAATGACATGATGATGAGAATAGGATTGAAGATTAACTGGGCAACTATCTTAGGCAGAATCAAGAAACTAGCGCTATTAACCCCCATGACTTCGAGTGCATCAATCTGTTCGCTCACACGCATGGTCCCTAGACTCGAAGCTACGTTTGAGCCTACTTTACCGGCGAGAATTAAACTCACCACTGTTGGGCTAAACTCAAGCGTTATTGATTCGCGAGTAGCCATGGCGATGTAGTACGTGGGGATTAAAGGATCATCACTTAACTGAAAAGCGGTTTGTATGGTGACAACCCCACCCATGAAAACGGAGAGAATGACGACAATTCCTATAGAGTCGAGGCCGAGCAACTGAATCTCCTTCACCAATGCGCGGTAAAAAAGCTTCCAGCGGTCCGGACGTCTAAAGACTTTCGTCATTAAAAGCGCATAGGCACCAATTCCTTCAAAAAAGTTCGTGATCATATGGCTAATTTACAGTTTCTTTGAAGGACAAACTCATTCCCATGAAGCAATTTATCGCTATTTGTTTGGTCTTTGCAGGCCTCATTTTATCCAGTTGCGGAAGCGCAAGAGATTGCGACTGCCCTTCGTTCTCGCAACATATTGAATCTCAAAGCGCAAAGGGTTAATGGCCCAATTTGATGATCTTTTGCCCTATCTGCCGGCTGGTGATTACGAGCCGCTCTTTTCGAAGTGGCTTGAAGGGTTAAATTATCAAATCGCGATTTCCCGACCACGGAAATCAAAATTGGGGGACTTCCGCCCTCCAAGGCTCGGGCAAATCGCACGCATCACAATGAATGCAGATTTAGGGCCCTTCCAATTTCTAACGACATTAACCCACGAAATCGCACATCTGATTGCTTGGGAAAAATACGGTCGTCGCGCTGCGCCTCACGGCAAAGAATGGAAGGCCATTTTTCGTGAATTGCTTTTAGAACTGGCTCATCTGCAAGTATGGCCTGAAATTTATTCTCAAGCCATTTTAAAACACGCAAACAGTCCAAAGGCAGCCGTGGGCGCTGATCCACAACTCCAACAAACTTTATTAGCTTTAGATGGGTCAACCGACCTTCTGCTTGATAGCTTGGGCAAAGGCGCCAAATTCACCTTCAAAGGACGGCACTTTAAGTACGATGAAAAGCGACGGACCCGGGCATTAGTGACTGAACTGGGTACTAAAAAGCAATACACCATACCTCTGGTTGCCCGTGTGGAGCGCATAGATTAGTTACCTTTGCGCTAAAGTTTTGGCGCACATGGCGAAGAATATCTTTTCAACGAACTATACTTTAGGGATTTTAGGCGGAGGCCAATTGGGCAAAATGATGCTCTACACCACCCGCAAATTTGACATCCGCACGAAAGTGCTCGATCCCTCTCCCGACGCCCCAGCACAGTTTGGAGCAAACGAATTCCAAGTAGGCTCACTTCAAGATTACGATACCGTCATGGCATTTGCCGCCGATTGTGATACCGTATGTATCGAAATTGAAGCCGTCAACGTACAAGCGTTGAGAGACCTTCGCGCCCAAGGCAAGAAGGTGCATCCGAACCCAGATAGCCTCGAGCTCATCCAGGACAAGACCAAGCAAAAACAATTCTACGCCGACCACAACATCCCCACCTCACGTTTTGAGATGGTCTCAGGCAAGGCCGAATTTGAAGCTGCGCGCGAGCGTTGGCCCATCCCATTTGTTTGGAAGGCTGCTACCGGTGGCTATGACGGCTTTGGCGTGGTAGTTTGCCGTAGCGAAGAAGATGTACAACATATCCCAGATGCCCCGGGCATGCTCGAAGCGTTTGTGGACTTTGAACTAGAAGTAAGTGTGATTGTCGCCCGCAACGAAAGTGGCGAGGTGAAGACCTTCCCTGTGGCAGATCAAGAATTCCACCCTACGGCGAACCAAGTAGAATACGTACTCTGTCCTACCGTTTTGGACGAAACAATGCAGCAAAAGGCCAATGATATTGCCATCCGCACTGCGGAAGCCTATGATATTTGCGGCCTACTCGCGGTCGAGTTGTTCGTCACTGCCGACGGAGAGATCTTAGTCAACGAAGTAGCCCCACGTCCTCACAACAGTGGACACCACACCATTGAAGCTTGTTATACGAGCCAATTCGAACAGCACGTTCGCGCCGTTCTCGACCTGCCCTTAGGTTCTACCGAACTGAAAGCCGCGGGCGTGATGGCGAACCTAGTAGGTGCAGAAGGATATAGCGGTGATGTAGTGTATCAGGGATACGACGAGTTGCTCGGAGAGCCAGGGGTAAACATCCACATTTACGGCAAGGCCCAAACACGTCCCTTCCGTAAGATGGGACACGTCACGGTAGTGGCAAAAGATAGAGATGAAGCCCGCAAGCGCGCTGAGTGGGCAAAGAATAGTATATTGGTCAAAAGCAAATAGTCATGATCGGAATCATTATGGGCAGCACTTCAGACCTGCCAGTTATGCAACAAGCTATCGATGTATTGGACGAATTAGGCCTAGCCTATGAAGTTGATATCGTCAGTGCCCACCGCACGCCAGAGAAGCTTATGGATTACGGTCAGAATGCGCACAAAAGAGGCATTAAAGCTATCATTGCCGGCGCTGGTGGCGCGGCACACCTCCCAGGTATGGTGGCTTCCGTTAGCCCGCTTCCAGTAATAGGTGTTCCCGTACACAGTTCAAATTCGATTGACGGTTGGGATAGTGTGCTTTCTATTCTTCAAATGCCAGGCGGCGTTCCTGTAGCTACAGTAGCATTAGATGGTGCCAAAAACGCAGGTATCCTTGCCGCACAGATTGTAGGTTCTTCGGATGCAGCGGTTTTAGAGCGCATTGTAGCCTATAAAGAAAGCCTGAAAGAGAAGGTGCTCAAAGGCGCTGAAGAGGTTAAGGCGAAGTACACTAAATAAGGTACAAAAGAATGTGGTGGCGTATTAAACGTCCGTTTCACTAGGCTGCATCGCCCCTTTCAATCGTTTGATGATCCACCATCCTAAGGGGACATAGGAGATCCAGAAAAGCAAATAATACCCTAGAGCAATCAACAATAGTCTACCCGAAAGCGCTCCACCCAAGTGTGTCCAGGTCGGAACAACTTCTAGAAAAAAAGCACAGTAGACGAATAAAAGGCAAAGCGAACTACCTACCCAATACTTACGCAAGAATGATTGGAAAAAATCTTCGTACGGCTGACTACTAGCCTTTTTATACCATACCCAATTCAACCACGCATGAAAAGGCAATGAACCAATCATCGCGATTCCACAACTAATTAAGAATACGAATCCCGCTCCGTCAAGATAAAAAGTGCCATTCGGAATATTGATCAACAAAATAACCAATACCGACAAGATTACGCTGCCCAGAATAGTGCTACCTAAATAGTAAGCAAGGGCATATTGAGCAGGCATCTACAAGCGCTTTAAATGCTGCACGAGAATCTCTTTTTTCCGGTTGCTGACCGGCACAGTTGATCCTTCGGTAAGCAAAAGATAGCCACCGTCTGCACTCACGTAACGCGATATCATTTCAAGGTTGACCAAATGGCTTTTGTGCACGCGTTCAAAACCCGCTGGACGCAACAAGGTTTCATACTCCTTCATCGTCTTCGACGCTAAAACTGACGTTTTATTCTTTAGAAAAAACTGCGTGTAATTTGAACTACTCTCACAACGGACAATCTCACTCACGTTAAGAATATGCATCCCTTCAGTAGTTGGAATGACCAATTTTTTCGGGGCGCCCTTACTTGCTATTTCAGCAACAGCTGCCTGTTCTGGCGAAATTCTCGCACCTGCTTTACGCACAGCTTTGACAAGGTCTTCTGCATCAATAGGCTTTAATAAGTAGTCAAGCGCTGCGTGCTTGATGGCTTGAATAGCAAATTCATCGTGGGCCGTGGTGAAAATGAGCGAAGGAAAATCGGTCCCTTTTGCTTTCTCTAGCAAATCGAAACCACTCTCACCGTTCAAGTTTACATCTAAAAACAGTAGATCTATGTCCTCCTCGTTCAGGATAGTAATGGCCTCGTCCACACTTTGGCAAGCAGCAACAACTTCTACTTCTGGACAGAATAGATTGAGTTTTCCCTGTAGGGATTCCAAGACCGGACGTTCATCATCTAATAAGAGTGCTTTCATGGCGGCGTATTATACTTCTAACTTACTATTTAATGCCCAAAATCGGAAGGTATAATGAGTGAAACGCATGTTCCAGCAGATGAATTCGATTTAGAAAGAACCTCTACGCGTTTTTCAAACCTTTGTCCGTGCTTTTTGCTCAATAGATCAAGGCGCTCGTCAATAATGGCCAAACCGTGACTGCCTGAGGAAGTGATCTCGTTTGGCATACCCGGACCATTATCTTCAACCGAAATACTCAACCAATTTTCATTTTGAGTGATGCGAAGATGCAGTTTTGCGACTTGTCCTTTGGCCATGACGGGTCTCAAAGCGTGTTGCACAGCGTTTTCAACAATGGGTTGTACTAACATCGGCGGAACGTAATGATCGAATGTGTCTATACCTTCCTGTAACTCCCACTTCACTTCAAAGCTGCCGTAGCGCAATTCGCATAGGTCAAGGTATTGTTTGATCAATTCCATTTCATCCGCTAATACCATCGCCTCACTCCGCGAACTGTCAAGGGTTAACCGCATCATCTTGGCCAATTTTCCCATGTATTTCACGGCATCTTTTGGCTGGTTTTTAAAAATAAAGTTTGAAATAGCATCGAGCGCGTTGAACAAAAAATGCGGATTCATTTGCAGTCGCTTACTGGCCAATTCCGCATCCGCCAAACGTTCTTGCAACTTCAGCTGCTCTTCCAAACGAAGCTTAGTTTTACGCTGACGAAATAACAGGATTGATGCGCCTCCTAATGCTATCAATACCCATGGCCAAATGCGCTTGTACCATGGTGCACGAACGGTAAAAGAGTAAATGGCATTCATTCCTTGTGTGTAGTCTAAACGTGTGCTGGTTTGAATTTCCAGCGTATAGTTTTGTGGTGCTGGGCGTTCAAGAATCACGCGCTCACCAACGCTAAACGACGCCCATGCCCCTTCATTTAATCTGTACCTGCCGTGAACCTCACCTGCAGATACCTTGCGCTGTAAGGCCGTAAAACCAATAGTTGTTGGAGAAGTCTCTAAATCGTCAAAAGAGTTGACCCTTAGCCCATTTTGCCAAAAAAGTATTCCTAAATCGCGCAAATCGTTTGGCTTCCCTTCGTTTGAGAAAACCCACAATCCCTTAGGTGTAGCCACGAATAAATTTTCATCTCTAAGCGCCACATCGTAACTGCCGGGGCCAATAGTGGGCAATCCACGAGCGGAGGTAATGGTGAACAATGCGCCAGTGCTATCGAAAACCTCAAGTCCATTGGGCCCGAATCCATAAAAGGTGTTGCCAATAGTATCCACATCGAAGTACGGCGCCGGCGCAGGAATACGCTCCGAAGGAGTGGAAAAATCGCTCATCGACCAATTACCGTCGAGTAGTTTCTTTAATCCAATAGCCCCAAGGGGGGTACGGACATCTGGCCCGTCAAAGGCAAAGATGGGCAGGCCTTCGTAACGCAACTGCCAGCCCTTCTCCCATCTATATAATCCGGCCTCAGTACTTAAGAGCAATCCAAAGGGTGTTGATGCAATGTCAAAAATTAGCCCTTTTACAAAGAAGACATCAATCAGCTCGCCTTCTGCGTATGCACTGAGCTCAGAACCATTACGAAGAAAAGTAAGTCCACGCTCGTATGGAGCCATTTGAAGGTCGGGGAAGTGCCAAATCCCTGAAGGTCGTTCGTCTACGCGTGCCCCTTCGTCACTGAACTGAATACGCAAGGATCCATCTTCAGCAGTATAGGTGGTTCCGTCCGGTGAAGAGGCGGTAATAGGATAGGCTTGCAGCGTGCCACTGGCAACAGGTTCGCAATCTTGGAACTTGTAGATGGTTGATCGCGAAAATTCCTTAAAACGGCGCGATGGAAGAATTCGTTGCTCCACCAATACGAAAACACCGGAACCCTGTGTCCCTATGTAAAGTGTATCCTCGCACCACGAAAGCGCCGTTACTGGATCCGCAGGGAAGCCCTGAGAACGCTGCAGCACTTGTGCTTTTATGCTGAATGCGGAAAATAATAAAATAGAAAAAAGGAATCCTTTCATAACACAATGTTAGCGAAACAAGATGGAATGGTATTCACGAAAAACTACATTACTTTTGGAAAATGAAAAAAGCACTACCCTTCTTATTAGTACTTGTTCTTTTTGTGGCTTGTACCACTGAAGAAGCTCGGTTTAACCGCGAGATCGCAGAAATTGAGGATTACATCGCGACCACAGGCCTTGATTTTACCCAGACACCTTCAGGATTGTTTTACCACATCTTAGATACGGGTAATGTAAATAGAGTTCCAGACAGTACGAACGAGGTTAGTTTCAAACATGTTGGGTATTTATTAGACAGCACGATATTCTCAAACGGTTGGTACGCATCCAGCCATGTTTCCATGCCCTTACTCGTTCAAGGTTTTCAACAAGGCTTGCAAATTGCTGGAGAAGGTGGTACGGCCGTCGTAGTTTTCCCATCTAGTTTGGGCTATGGACAAAAAGGCGCAAGTACGGTACCTGAATATGCTCCTCTAATTTTCAGATTAAAATTGGTCAACTACTATTAAGTTGCTCACAACTTTTACTTACTAACAAGACTTGATTCGAACCAATCGTTTGTAGCATCTTATAGGGAAACCTACCCAAGATGCTGACCGATTTAGCCCTCTATTATTACCTTATCTATACCCCGCTTCAGTTTTGGCCGTGCGAGGCAGAAACGCATTTTGCAATGCGCAGCTATAGTCTACCCCAACATGCGGTAACCGCAGGTATTTTTCACAAAAGAGGCAAAGCCATAATCGAAATAGAGACCTTAGATGCCTATACTCAGTACAGCACGCTCTTTGGCTCGCAGCTTCCACTTTCTCAAAGCATAACTCTTGAAACTGGTTTAGGAGGAAGGTACACCGTGCTTAAAAACCTCACATCCTACTTTGAACCGGCTGGGCAAATTACCGCTATCTACGAGCCGGATGATCAAAGTTTACTGCGTATTAGTGGCGGATACGACCGCGGGCAATTCATTGCCCGCGTCGAACAGCATTACTTCATATCGAATGAATGGTCCATCACTGCCGGCTGGTGCCACCAACCGCATTTTATTTCCGCTTTATCCGCTCAGGTAAGCTATATAAAGAAAGAAATGGGTGTGTACTGGGTGCAACAAGGCGTCTACTCCGCAATAGGCTTTAGCTGGATTCAAGACCGCTATTCTATCAGTGTAGCATTCGGGAATACGAGACTTTTAGCGAATGCCACCTTAAACTATGTACCGTGAAATGGTGGTGGTATTTCTTTTTTAGCAACGTACTCTACGGCCAGTCATTTCTTGAAGAATGGACTCCGGCTAGGACCACCGTATTGGATACGTTGACCATTAATAATTGTCCACCCGAATTATTGTGGCAATGGTTTGGCTTGAGTAAAGAAGGCGTCTATTCTATTATTGAATACCGGGAATTAATGGGGTACATCATCGACCCAATAGAGCTTGTTGGCTTGCCGGGGTTGTCTAAACAAGATATTGGCGAATTGGCTGATGTTTTGCCATTTTCACGCGACCAGCCGAAAAGAAGTAAGAACCAACTGATCTACAATGGCAGTGTACGCGGCGCCCTTCGAATGAAAACGAAATTTATAGGAAGCAGCGGTGGTTTTGAGTGGGGTTGGTCCAAAGAGCTTACAATGGACGGCGAATCGATCGTCTCATCTAAACCTCGAGCTTTTATCTGCACGAAACATAGCGGCACAGTGCAATCGCAGTGGCTCATAGGACACCACACTTTACTGCTGGGCGAAGGATTGCTGAGCGGAAGCCGGGGCTTTGGTACAAGCCCTTCACGCGAACAATTTTCACAGGGAATACGGGGCGCATTAAGTACCTACGGAGCAATCCGAAACGGATTCGGAGCCACTAGCCAATACAAGAATGGGCGTTTATATATGAGCTTTGACGAAGGAGTTGGAATAAATGGAGCCGTCGAATACCGCGGCGGCCAAAGCACCTTAGGTCTAGGACTAGTAAATGGTACCGGCACCTCATATTTTAAATGGCAATGGAAGTCACAGCGTTGGTTTGGTGAATTTACAGTGAAGGAGCAGGCTTTGGGCTGGAATTGGTGGCGGGATGACTTGTTGTTCGAAGGTTATTTACATCGAAAAGAGCAAAAAACAACAACTGTGGTAAGCATGCAGTGGCGTGATGCAACTGGAAAATGGTCGTTGCAGTTGATTGAAGACCGATTCAAAGGGAACTGGCAAGGCGATTGGTTGCGTTACCAGTGCGCGGGAACAAGCGAAAAATCCCTGCGACACCGTCTTACTGTGCCCTGGGATCACCGGTCGGTAGACCTGCATTACCACAACGGAACTTACGGCGGCTCGATTCGTTCTTCTAAAACGATGAGACATTGGCAGTTTCAAAGCTCCTTAGGCTGGGTGCAAGCAGATACTTCGCCAATATGGCTTTCGGTGCCCGTTGCAACAGGCTTCATAGGTGCAAAAAGTGTTTATGAGGATTTTTTCGGTTATCATTTCAAAGCGAACAAAGGCGGATGGAGCACCAGCATGTCTTATAACATGACTAAACCATTCAAAGAAGGCTTTACTTTAGAATGGCGGTACGCCACTACTTTAGACCAATTGAGCCCAATGCTGCCAAAAATCGGGGTAGCTTTTTTCAACTACCGAAGGATGCAGAAGAGTGATTGGAAATTGGAACGCTAAAGGCGCCAAGGACATCGCAACGCGGTGGTCATTGTGGGTTTGCAACGGCGGGCTAATGGGTGCAAATCGGTCAGGATAATGGCTGCATTTAATGTGTGCCTCGCCCGTCTCTAATTCAATACCTAAGGCGTCTGCTACCTCAGCAATGGCCGCTATTCTATCGCATTCTTTACCGCGAAGGGTCTCTAAGCCGTGTACTTCAAAAGGAATCTTTTTAAGAAGCAATGTCATGATTAGCGGCTGCGCCAGATCGGGTTCGCCCTGTAGGTTATAATGTAAATGTCCAGGAGTAAGCACCGATTTTTTTGAAAGGACGAGGCCCTTTTCCGTGAACTTATGGCCGATACCAAGCGGCTCAAAATAGTGAACTACTTTGGAGTCGCCTTGGTTACTGGGATCCACGAATCCCGGCAAGGTCAAACTTCCGCCAACGCTTAAGGCAAGTGCTTCACACCAAAAAGCCACCGCCGACCAATCCCGTTCAATCACTAACTGTACTGGATCAACTGCTTCGACATGAGGTATGGATACCCCGTATTTTGTTAATGTAACCGGGATCCCGGCACTTCGAAGGAGGGCGGCCGTCATAACGAGATACGGTTGTGATACGACGCTGTCCCATTCAAGACGCAGTCCATCACGCATCGTAGGTGCTATAAGCATCAATGCGGTAACGAATTGCGAGCTTTTCACATGCCCCAAATGCAGCGAACCGCCTTGAAGTTGGTGGCCTTTGATATGCAATGGTGCTTGTGCGCGCGTGTTCGCGTAGGTTATCTCTGCGCCTAGAGCATTCAGGGCATCCACTAATGGCGCAATAGGACGCTGATTCAATTCGGTTGTTCCGCCTAAAGTGATTGATGAACCTTCACGTGTGGCCCAATAAGCGGTCGCAAAGCGCAAGGTTGTTCCGCCCGCACCCACATGCACTTCACCATGGGCGTACGCGTCCAACGTTTCTCTTAGCAATACAGAATCTTTAGCCGTGCTTATTCCCGTAAGTGTGATCTCCGGAAATATGGCCGCCAACAATAAGCCCCGATTTGCCATACTCTTACTGAGCGGCAATTCAAATTCAGCTTGAATGGGCTGTGTGATTTTCGGGAGCTCCATTTCCATACTAGGATGCGCTATTCAGCGCCGATACTGCCTGAATCCATTGCTCTCTGGTGATTTGAACGTCCCATATGGGCTTCCCTAGTTCCTCGAGAAGAACATAGCGAACTTCGCCGCGGGTGTTTTTCTTATCCTGCAATTGGCGCTCCCAAAGCGGAGTCAGAGCGTCGTCTTCGACCTTTATCCAAGGGTATCTTTTGGCCAATGCGTTTTGCTCGTCCTGTAAACCGCTGAGCAGTAAAGCGACATGCAAACCCTGAATTACCGCTGCACCGTGTGTGCATGGATTACCGCTGACTGCTGCATAACTTTCCCAAGCGTGGCCCGTAGTATGGCCTAAATTCAGAACTTTTCTTTTGCCGGTTTCCTTAAAATCTTCACGAACTATTGCAGCCTTGAAAGCCACGCTTTGCTGAATTTCGTAAAGGGCAAGTGTAGCCGGTTCGAACTGCAATGCTTCCGCCCAGTTTGTCCCAGAAAGCAAAGCGTGCTTTAGCATTTCTGCATGACCACTCTCCCACTCTTGTTGGGGCAAAGAAGTCAAAAAATCAGGGTCGATAAGGACGTAGTTGGGTTGGGTAAAAGTGCCTAATTGGTTCTTTAAACCCGCAAAGTTGATGCCGTTCTTACCCCCAACTGATGCGTCAACCATGGCCAACAGCGAGGTAGGGACATTCACAAACGGGATGCCGCGCTTAAAAGTGGCTGCGATAAACGCGCCTAAATCGCAAACTACACCACCGCCCACATTGATAATGAGACTGTTGCGGTCTGCGCCGTATTCTAAGAGAACAGACCACAGATTTGCTGCTACTTCGAGTGACTTACTCTCTTCGCCCGGAGGCACCTCTAAGACCTCAAAAGCCGCATCTAATTGGCCCAACTTTGGCACAAAAACAGAAAGGCAATGTGTGGTGTTACTGTCCACGAGCAGAAACGTCTTTGAAGGCGCTAATTCCTGCAGTAAGGCGTCTAGACCGTCGTAACCGTCAGGGCCAAAAAAAGGATATGAATGAGAAGTTTTCACACTTCAAAAGTAAGGTTTCTGAGCACTATATTTGAATTCCAATTCACAGACCATGATCGATTTCACCAATACTGAGGTCGCGTTTAAAATGAAGACCAAAAATGATTTGCGTCAAAGCAAATTATTATTTGCCACATTAAGCTCGCCACAGGTCGTTCAGACCCTAAAGGGACTCACATTAGCTTCACTTTTTTTGAAGCTTCCGATCAAAGGGATCGTAAAAGCCACCGTGTTCAGACAGTTCTGTGGAGGTGAAAGTGTGGAGGAATGTCAACCTCAAATTGATCGATTGGCCGAAGGAAACGTTCAGGCTATTTTAGATTACAGCGTGGAAGGAAAAGCCGAAGAAGCAGATTTTGACCGTACGCTTGAGACCACTTTAGACACCATCCGTTTTGCACAAAACAATCCTGGTGTGCCTTTTGGTGTTTTTAAACCGACGGGGGTGGGCGCCATCGAGTGGTATGAAAAAGTATCTTTAAAACAAGAGTTGTCTGCGGAAGAATCAGAGTCTTGGGCACGTGTTTTGGCGCGTTGGGAGAAGATTTTTATGCTGGCAAGCGAAATGAAGATTCCCGTAATGATCGATGCTGAAGAGAGTTGGATACAACCTGTAGTAGACGAACTCGCCTTTGGCTTTATGGCTAAGTATAACACACAAACGCCAATCGTCTACAACACTGCACAGCTTTACAGACACGACCGTTTAGAACAGTTAAAAATGGCCCTCGCCCGTGCCAAAGCAGAAGGGTTTATTTACGGAGTGAAAATTGTGCGCGGCGCCTACATGGAAAAAGAACGTAAAAGGGCAGAGGCCAAAGGATACACAGATCCAATCCAGCCTAATAAGGCAGCGACAGACCGTGATTACAATGCGGCGTTGGAATTGATTCTATCGAATCTCGAGCACATGGCCGTAGTAGTGGGTACGCATAATGAAGCAAGTATCGAGCTCGCTGCAACCCTTATGACCAAACATTCTATTGCCTTCGATTCGCGGCGTGTTTACGTTGCGCAGCTTTTTGGCATGAGCGATCATATTTCATTCAATGCGGCTAATTCCGGACTGAATGTAGCAAAGTATTTGCCCTTTGGACCAGTGAAAGATGTGCTTCCGTATTTGTTCAGACGCGCTGAAGAGAATACCGCTGTGGAAGGGCAGACGGGTCGTGAGTTGGGATTGCTTACGAAAGAATTGGACCGCCGAAAAAACGCTTAGTCCTCCACTCGAATGAGTGCTGTGATATGTACCGTATCGGGGCAATTTTCTAGAACCATTTTATAGGGATTGTCTTCCCAAGAAAAGTACAAGGTGTAGCTGCCGCAGGGCTCTTTACGCGGCTCGCTTTCTCCAAAATTGACGCGTCCCTTTACCACCGCATGAAAGTATGCGCTGTCTTTTGCGAGGTTCAAATCTGGCCAGTTCATCTGTGTTGAATCTACCGATTTAGTCCTGAAGGTTTTGCGAACACGAGCATTGGGACCGTAGGCATAATCGAAATCGCGCTCACCAAAAAAAGCCAAAACGATCAACGTCCCCAATCCTATTCCTAAAATGTAAAAAAGTAATCGCTTGAGAAATGCCATGCTGGGGGTCGGGAGTTTTAAGTCAATTAGAGGTTGCCAAATAACAGGGCATCGTTTGAGAAAGGCAAATCAAAATGCTCTCCAAGATGGCGTTTTGTCAACAAGCCTTTGTACAAATACAACCCCGCACGCATGTTAAGATCGTAATGCAAGCAATCTTCTACACCGCCCAGTTCTGATAGCGTCGACAACATAGGTGCCACAAAATTACTCAAGGCTATGGTGGCTGTATGACCGACCGCACTAGCCATATTAGGGATGCAGTAATGAATTACCCCGTGCTTTTCATAAGTGGGCGCTTCGTGCGAAGTCAATTCCGAAGTCTCAAAGCAACCGCCACTGTCTATACTAATGTCGATAATTACACTGTTTGGCTCCATTGCCGCGATAGCATCTTCAGAAACCACTACTGGCGTTCGCCCATTGACCGGATGTAATGCCCCGATCACTAGATCCGCTTTTTTTAATCTTTTCGCCACCACCAAATCCTGAATAACCTCAGTAATCAGCGCTGGATTGAGCTCTTGTGCTGCACGCAAGCGATTGATGTTGCTGTCCATTAAAACTACCTGGGAACCCATGCCGTGGGCCGCGCGCACGGCCGATAGGCCGGCGACGCCGGCGCCCAACACCACTACTCTGGCGGGTGCAACACCGGGTATAGGACCCATTAATTTTCCTTTACGAGAGCCGTGGGCGCCGTCCGCGAGTAGGCTGGCGCCTACGCGCGCGGCCATCTGACCCGCGATTTCACTCATGGCCATTCGAAGCGCACTTTGATCTTCCGAATTGCGCACTTCTTCCAGTGCCAAAGCGGTTATTTTTTTATCTGCCAGCGACTTGAAATAGTCTCTGTTGCGCGTGCGAAGCTGCAGTGCACTGATCAAGGTTTGCCCACCTCTCATCATCGAAATTTCATTAACTGTCGGTGGTGCAACCTTCGCAATAATGGCGCATTGAAAGACCTCTTCAGGCCCAAGCGCTATCGTGGCGCCTGCATTTGCATAAAGCGCGTCTGGAAAACCTGCAAGGGTTCCCGCTCCTGACTCAACGACAATCTCATGGCCCTGCGCTACTAAAATTTGCACGCTTTCAGGCGTGAGCAACAACCGGTGCTCATTCATGGCGTGCTCCTTGGGTAATCCTATTTGCAATTGCGCACTTTTAGCATCTACCGCCAACCGTTCTTCCTGGGTTTCCAAAGCCGTCTCTGACCAACTGATGTACTCACTCATGGTTCCATTGTATTTCGTTCACAGTAAGTCGGGGGTAAAACTCAACCGTTCTGTACGCTTCACTTTCCGCATGGATGTACACGACACCCAATTCGTACGGTAATAAAGATCGTACATTTCCGCCCCATTCGATCCACATGGGGCAACCTTCTTCTAAATATTCTTCCAAACCCATGTCATAGGCTTCGTCTTCATCTTCAATACGATAGGCGTCTAAATGATAGCATTTCCCGTTTGCACCATGGTACTCTTCGATCAACGCGAACGTGGGCGAAGATCCTGCGTCCTCACTCCCCCAAGCCTGCAAAATGGCGTTGCATAAGGTCGTTTTACCGCTCCCCATTGACGCCTCTAGAAGTGTAATGGGCGTTTCCCGGTGGGCCAAGATAAATTGGGCCAATTCAGGAAGGTCTTTTAATTCAACCTGTTCAAAGCGGTAGCCGTTATTTAGCGGTAAGGACTGCATAAGGAATAATCAATTCCTCCAAAGATACCCCACCGTGCTGATACGTATTGCGGTAGTACTGCACAAAATGATTGTAGCGGTTGGGATAGACGTAAAAGAGGTCGCTTAAAGCAAAGATGCATTCGTCGGCAATGTGCTGTTTAGGAAGACCAATTTTATTAGGATCCTTCACTACAAAACTATGCTTGGACTGGTAGCTCATACCATTGCCAGATTTGTACCGCAGGTTTGTAGTTAAATGTTTCGTTCCCACTACTTTCGACGGACGGTGCACATTTACGGTCCCGTGATCCGTGGTTAACACAACGGTGAAGCCTTGCTGACTGGCCCATTGTAGCATTTTAAGTAACGGCGATCCCTCAAGCCAGGTTTTCACCAAACGACGGTAGGCGCTGTCGTCACTCGCCAATTCCCGCACCACTTCAGTATCCGTTTTCGCATGACTCAGTGCATCCACAAAGTTGTAAACCACGGTAAGCACATCCGAATTCTTGTGCTGATGAATGGTGTCGTATAATCTATTTGCGCCGCGCAGATTGGTCACTTTTTGGTAGACCGATTTTTTATCGCCTAATCCCAATTTTACCAATTGGGCATCCAGCAACTCACCTTCAAATTGGTTCTTAGAACCCTCCTCGTGGTCTTCCACCCAATACTGCGGCTGAGACGCCTTAATGTCTGCAGGCATCATACCTGCAAAAAGCGCATTTCTTGCATATTGCGTTGCAGAGGGCAAAATACTGTTGTACAAACCCTCCTCCTTGTGATGAAAATACGGCGAAAGTACAGGCTTAATGGCAAGCCATTGGTCGTAGCGAAGATTGTCCATTACTAAGAAAAAAACCTTCTCGCCCTCGCGCAATTGCGGTGCAACTACTTTTCCGACTAATTCGTGTGAAAGCATTGGGCGTTCACTACCAGAAAACCACTGTTGGTAATTGTTGGCAATAAAGCGTGCAAAAAGCTCATTGGCCTCCTTTTTCTGAGAAGCCAATACGCCTTTCAAACCCTCTTCAGGACTTTCATCGAGCTTGAGCTCCCATTGCAATAGTTTCTTGTAAAAAGTGGCCCATTCCTCCCAAGTACGCAACTGTTGCATGTCCATGGTTAGTCGTCCAAATTCCTGCTGGTAGCCGCGTGTAGCCGCTTGAGAAACCAATTGTCTACCGTCTAATATTTTCTTCAAACTCAGCAACACCTGATTGGGGTTAACTGGCTTGATGAGGTAATCTGCGATTTTTGACCCTATGGCCATTTCCATGATCTGCTCTTCTTCACTCTTTGTGATCATTACCACGGGCAATTCTGGCACTAAATCCTTGATTTTTTCTAAGGTCTCTAATCCCGATAATCCGGGCATATTTTCATCTAGAAAAACAGCATCAAATGCCGTTTCCTGAACCAAATCCAGCGCATCCGCGCCGTTGTTACACGTCGTGATAGCGTAGCCTTTGCCCTCCAAGAACAACAAATGTCCTTTCAGCATGTCTATTTCATCATCAACCCATAAAATATTTGGCATCATTCAGCGTTTTAGTCTTGTTAAAAGTAATGCGATTCCTGCCCCAAATCTCCCCCAACCTGTGCTATTTTTACCACACCGGCAAAACCGAGCATTTTGAACAATAAGAACAAAATCATTAACGACCCGATCTATGGGTTTATTACCATAAAAGATCCGCTCATTTACGAGCTGATCAACCACCCCTACTTCCAGCGTTTGCGTCGTATTTCGCAATTGGGCTTGACCTACCTTGTTTACCCTGGTGCTTATCACACCCGTTTTCACCATGCTATCGGCGCTATGCACCTTATGGGCCGCGCCATTTATACCCTACGCCAAAAAGGGCACGAAATCACTGCCGAAGAGGAACAAGGTGTTAAAATCGCTATACTGCTGCACGATGTAGGCCACGGACCCTTCTCTCATGCCCTTGAACACACCTTAATTCCAGGCGTCAGCCATGAGGCACTGAGTCTCAAAATCATGGAAGTATTGAACACTGCTCACCAAGGTGCCCTCACACTCGCCATTGATATCTTCACCAACAACTACCCGAAGTCATTCCTGCACCAACTCATTTCCTCGCAACTAGATATGGACCGTCTTGATTATTTGAGGCGTGATTCTTTTTACAGCGGGGTTACTGAAGGCAGCGTCAACAGTGAGCGATTGTTAACAATGCTCAATGTCAAAGACGACCAATTAGTGGTCGACGCCAAAGGCATTTACAGCGTTGAAAAGTTCTTGGTCGCACGCCGACTCATGTACTGGCAGGTTTACATGCACAAAACGGTTCTGAGTGCAGAATTCATGCTCGTAAACATTTTGAAACGCGCAAAATACCTCGCCAATGAGGGCATCGAATTACCGGGAACCATCGCACTAAGGCATTTCCTGAATGCCGACTATTCTTGGAATGAGTTTGAAGAGAATCCTGCGGTTCTTGAAAAATTTGTTTTGCTTGATGATTACGATGTCATGAGTGCTATAAAAGATTGGACCAACCATTCGGATATCATTTTAAGTGAATTGAGTAAGCGCGTTACCGATAGAAATCTTCTTAAAATAAGACTACAAGCCACACCTTTTGCCCCTGAAGTTTCAGCACGTATTGGCGAGGCTATCAAATCTCAGTACGGCTTCTCACACGGCGAAGAGCAGTACATGTATATCGAGGCAAAAGTCAAAAACCACGCCTACAACAATAAAAAAGGACATATTAATCTGTTGTACAAAGACGGTCATATCAGCGATATCAGTCAAGCAGCAGATCAAATGACCATAAAAGCTTTGAGTGAACCGGTAGAACGGCACTTTATTTGCTTCCCACGTGAACTCAAAGATTTATTATGAAGCATAACCCCATCACTTTAGATGCGCTTTGCAGTCGGCTTGAACTTTCTTGTCCGGAAGTACATGCCGCTGTCGAAATCACAGGTGTCGCCACGTTAAATGATGCCCAACCTGGTGATTTATGCTTCTTGAGTAATATGAAATATGCTGCTCAGGCTGAGAAGACGTTGGCAAGCGTGATTTTTGTGAAAGCCGGTACCGCCATAGAAAGTAATGCGGTTTTGATTCCGTGCGATGACCCGTATCTGCGATTTGCTATGCATTTACGATACCTGGAGGCACAATACAACCCGCGCACAGGTCAAAATACTACGGCAATCATTGATGCTACAGCGAAAGTCGACCCAACGGCTATTATTGCAACTGCGGCAATTATTGAAGGAGATGTAGAAATTGGTCCGCATACCTACATTGGAGTGGGTGCAAAAATTCTGAAGGGCAGTAAAATTGGTGCACACGTGAACATTGAAGCCGGTGCAGTTATTGGTTCAGAGGGCTTTGGCTTCGCTCCTGATGCAGAAGGTAAATATCACCGTCTTCCGCAATTGGGCAATGTGATCATCGAAGATCATGTGAGCATCGGTGCCAATACCACCGTTGATCGCGCTGCCCTTGGGTCTACGCGTATTGGCGAGGGGACCAAGATTGATAACCTCTGTATGATTGCACACAATGTAGTCATTGGAAAACATAATGTAATAGCCGCCCAAAGCGGTGTGGCAGGTTCAACTAGAATAGGGAATCACTGTATGATCGGGGGACAAGTAGGCATTATTGGCCACCTCACCCTAGGTGATAATGTCAAGATTTACGCCCAGAGTGGCGTTATGAATGATGTTCCATCGAATAAGACTATCTTTGGCTCGCCTGCGCTGGAGCACAGGCATTTCCTGAAATCCTTTGCTGCCTTTAAACGACAAGGCAAATAAACTATGATGCAGAAGACACTTTCTAAAGCAATATCCTTTGAAGGAAACGCGCTTCATACCGGTGAAGCGGTAAAAGTACAACTGGTTCCTAGCGGCGAAAATACAGGGATCGTCTTTGTGCGTACCGACCTTGAAAACGCAGAAGTTCCTGCCCTAGTGAAGTACGTAAAACGAACGGATCGTCAAACCATTCTTCAGAATGGAGACGCTACGGTGGGTACTGTAGAACACTTGATGGCAAGTTTGTACGCCCTAGGTATTGATAACCTTCGTATAGAACTTAATGGCAGCGAAGTACCTATTTTAGACGGTTCAGCAGCACCTCTCGTTGATCTCATCCTCGAAGCTGGTATTGAAGAGCAACACGTCGAAAAGAACTTCTATGTACTCGAAGAGAGCTTCACATTTAAGGACGATGACGGTTCAGAAATCATGGCTTTACCAAGCGATGAGTTTGAAGTGAGTGCATTGATCGATTACGGAAGCAGCGTTTTAGGTCCGCAACATGCGCATCTAGATAAGATGGTCAACTTCAGAGATGATATCGCAAGCGCCCGTACTTTTTCCTTTCTGCGCGAACTTGAACCATTACTGGATGCAGGTTTGATTAAGGGCGGTGATTTAAATAATGCCATCGTTTATGTCGACCAAGAGATTGCTCCAGCAACGCTTGATAAATTAAAAGCAGCCTTTAATCGCGATGATGTTCAAGTAACTCAACGCGGTACATTGAACAATATAGACTTGCGCTTTTCAAACGAGGCAGCGCGTCACAAGCTTCTAGACGTGGTTGGTGATTTAGCACTTTTAGGGCGTCCCTTGAAGGCGCGTATTATTGCTACAAAGCCAGGCCATGGAGTGAATGCTGAATTCACATCAGCCTTAGCAGCGAAAATTCGCAAAGAGGAAAGTCGCCCAAAAGCGCCTAAATACGATCCTAATGTTCCTCCAGTAAAAACCGTTGAGGATATTATGGGGTTGATCCCGCATCGTTCGCCGTTTTTATTGGTCGATAAGATTATAGAACTCACGGAAGATCGCGTGGTCGGCGTCAAAGCCGTCACTATGAACGAACCTTTCTTCGTTGGGCATTTCCCTGGTGCTCCTGTAATGCCCGGGGTGCTTCAAATAGAAGCTATGGCGCAGTGCGGTGGAATTTTGGCATTAAGCTCAGTTCCAGATCCAGAGAATTATTTAACGTTCTTCATGAAATTGGACAATGTTAAATTCAAAGCGAAGGTAGTTCCTGGTGATACCCTCATCTTCGACCTTTCACTCATCACTCCTATTCGCAGAGGTATTGTGCACATGCGTGGACGCGCTTTCGTTGGAAATACGCTTGTGAGTGAAGCAGAATTAATGGCTCAGATCACAAAATAAATGATCAGTCCCCTTGCCTCCATACATCCAGACGCTCGTATTGGCGAAAACGTTGAGATTGGTCCTTTTACCACCATTTCGGCGGATGTAGAAATAGGCGAAGGCACCTGGATTGGGCCAAACGTAACCGTAATGGACGGTGCAAGAATTGGGGCTTATTGTCGTGTTTTTCCCGGCGCGGTTCTTTCTGCAATTCCACAAGACCTAAAGTTTCAAGGTGAAAACACCACTGTTGAGATAGGCGACCGTTCCACGATACGCGAATGTGTAACCATCAATCGCGGAACCAAAGCCTATGGCAAAACAGTGGTCGGTCAGGACTGCCTTATCATGGCTTATGTGCACATCGCGCACGATTGCATCATAGGAAACCATGTCATTCTTGTGAATAGCGTTGCACTGGCAGGTCATGTGGAGATCGGTGATTATGGTATTGTCTCTGGACTTTCTGCTGTCCACCAATTTGTAAAAATCGGTGCGCATGTGATGATTGGCGGTGGCGCAATGGTTCGCAAAGATGTACCGCCATTTATAACCGCTGCAGGTGAACCCCTGGCTTATGCCGGTGTAAACAGTGTTGGATTGAAAAGGCGTGACTTCTCACAAGAAGATATTAATGAAATTCAATCGCTTTACCGCATCATGTACCAAAGCGGAATGAATGTATCGCAAGCCGTGAATCGAATCCAAGAAACGCATGGAAATCAGCCTTTAGCCGCTGTGATTTTGCGCTTTATTGAAAACAGCAATCGCGGGCTGATCAGAAAGTAATCCCAGCGCTATGATCGTACTAGAAGGATTACAAAAGAAATTTGGCAAGCAGCACATTTTACAAAGTGTTTCACACACCTTTGAAACCGGTTCAAAAACCGTTATTCTAGGTTCAAACGGATCTGGCAAATCCACGCTCATTAAAATACTCAGTGGTGCACTTGAGGCTACAGAGGGCGCACCTACTTTTTCAATAAACAATACGGTCATGGAAGCAAAATCTATTGGCCTGTGCGTGGGTATCGCAGCACCTTATGTAGCGCTTAATCCCATGTTTAGCCTCATGGAAACAGTCGATTTTCATGCACGATTCTGTCCCTTTCCTAAAGACTTTGACCAGAACGATTGGCTACAAAAAGCCGGTTTGACCGCACATAAAGATAAACGACTCTCCACATTCAGTTCAGGAATGCTACAACGGGTAAGGTTGCTAATGGCCATCGCTAATGACAGACCCATAGTATTGCTCGATGAACCGCTCAGTAATTTGGATTCAGATGGGGTCCAATTCTATAAAGAATTGATCCATGCCTTCGCTCTTTCGAAGACCATTATCGTCGGAAGCAACTACCAGGAGGACGAATATGACTTTTGCACGAACGAGCTCCTTTTAGAGAAACATTACTAAATCCTCGCGCCACCAATTTGCGCTATATTTGACCAAAATAAATTTATCATGGCAAGTACTTCAGATATTAAAAACGGCATGTGCATCAACTTTAACGGCCAGCCTTACCAAATCATAGAATTCCTTCACGTTAAACCTGGTAAGGGTGCCGCATTCGTGCGTACAAAAATCAAAAATCTTGAAACTGGACGCGTTCTAGATAACACGTTCCCAGCCGGTGCTAAGATTGAAACCATTGATATAGAAAACCGTCAATACCAATTCCTATACAATGACGGCTCCGATTACCACTTCATGAACACCGAAAACTACGAGCAACTCACTTTTGCTAAAGAACTCATCAATGCGCCAGATTTTTTGGTAGACGGCATGATGTGCTATGTGCTCTTTCACGCTAGCGAAAACAGAGCCATGGCGGTAGAACTTCCGCGTACGGTGAATTTAAAAGTAACCTACTCCGAGCCTACTGTAAAAGGAAATACTTCCTCTAATGCTATGAAAACCGTAACGGTAGAAGGCGGTGCACAGGTACAAGTTCCTCTTTTCATCAAGACCGACGAAGAAATCGTCATCAATACGGAGGATGGGTCTTACAAGGAGCGTGCGAAATAGATTCAATAAAAAGGAGTGGCGTTAACGTTCTTCCTTAAACTCCTTTGTCTTTCACAACGCCTGAGACAGAAAGCCACCGCCCGCGGTGGTTTTTTTATGTATAAACCGAGGGAATTGTCTAGAGAAGCGTTTCAAGAATCGTATATACTACAATAAATAAGAAGAAAATCCACATAGCAATAGCCACTCGCCCCCAAGGGATAGATTTCCCCTGTTCTAATACATCTACTATTCGATCTTCGAGTTCCCCTAAACCGAGCGCTTCTTGCTGCTCGTGAGGAGCGGATTTGTATTCCAACACCTCCGGCGATAAGAAAAATACTTCCGCCGAGTCATCGTACTCGAGCCAATCTGCTTCTATAACACATTCGTGAAGTTGTTCGAAGCTTTTAATTTCCGATTCAGAAATGGCATGTTCTCCAAATGTTTCTTGAAGGGCTAGGTAAATATTTGCTGACATAGATGGCTAAGGTAACATAGTTCAAAAAGTAAAAGCAAAAAAAACCCGCGCCATACGGCGCGGGTTCTTCAATTTACTTTTTCAAGTATGGCTTACATATCCCAGAACACCTTTGCAAAGGTATCATCGTTGCCAAATTTCGCTTTCGCTGCATTGACATTATCTAGGTTTAATGAAATCTCATCTAAAGGATAAGAGTAACGATTAGGCGTTACAGTCTGAGCAAGGTCAGCGACATTCATAGTTAAGTCGTATTGACGTACAGTGTTGTATGCTTCACTCGCGTTGCTATACATCGCAATCCATTTCTCTGTACCAATTTGAGCAGCTGCAGTTGATGCATCGAATGCAACACCCGCTTGAGCAAGGTAGCTTGAGGCATCTACACCAGCACCTAACCACTCTTCCATAGAAGCAGTAATACCAGCATTGTAATGCGTTGCAGCATCACCTGCGCCAGCCCAACCGGCAACTGCGGCGTGAGCCATTAAGAACTCAACTTCCACATAGTTGATCGCAGCATGAGACCACGTAGGGTCCTCTAAAGCTGAACCTGGCTGAGAGAATTGGTAGTAATCTGACTGAAGACCGTGCGGTGCAGCAGTTACATTACCAACGCTATCAAGATTCTTGAAGAATGCTGCACGACGTGGATCGTTATTGGTATTCATAACATCACCTAATGTATTAGATGCAATGAAATCTGTACGTCCACTTTGTACTAACGTTTCCCACATTGGATGCGTATGAGGTGGAGCTGACGAATAGAACAAGCGCATGTCATCCGCAGATGAAGCGAATACACCACCTGCTATGGCTTTCTCATCATACATTTGAGCCATCGTTGGGTCAGCATCAATGATACGAATTGCAAAACGAAGCATAAGAGAATGTGCAGCCATTTTCCAAGATGCAGCATCTCCACCGTAAATGATGTCGGAACTACCGAAAGCAGAAGTACCGCTTAAGTTCATTGCCGCAGCATCTAAACGAGCTAGAAGATCACTGTAAATTGCAGCGTCATCATCGTATACTGGCGTGTTACTTTCTGATAACGCTTCAGTGTAAGGCACATCTCCAAAGAGGTCTACCAAAAATGAAAACGCCAAAACTTCCATCACCTCAATTGCTCCCTCAGCAGCGGCAATTGCCTCCGTTGATGCAACAACATCTGCTAACGCAGTACGAGCTTCTTCACAATCGCGAACAACCGTACCGTACATACGCCAAAAAGTATTGCCGTTTACATCACGATTATCAAGATCGAAATTTGATTCATCTACATAAGTAGTCTGCGTCCAGTGCTGTGCCCAAAGACGCAAGTTGTTTTGATTCACGTCCTGTACTGCAGCGTAGTCATAGAATCCCATAGTTGCATTTGCGAATAACGCACCTGCTGGAACTGACTCTGGAGCTTTCACATTACCGTTAAGGCTAGAAAGATCGTTGCTACAAGAAGTGATTGCTAGTGCAGCTGCTGCTGCGAATAATATCTTTTTCATATCTAGAACTTCTTAGAATTTAACTCTCAAATTCACACCAACTTCACGTAGCGTTGGATAAGCACCTGACTGATACCCCTGAAGATTACCTGCTGCAAGACCCGCTTCAGGATCTGACCAAGGCGTGTTCTTATAAAGTATCGCTAGGTTTCTACCAATAAAGCTTACATCAACGCCTGCAACTGGTAGACCAGCTAGAGCGCTCGTAGGCAAGGTATACGTCAAGGCAACTTCTCTCAATTTAACAAACGACGCGTCGTGGATGTGCATTTCTTTTGGTCCACCTAAGGCCCATCCCATTGCATTTCCATAATCGTTCATCCACATTGGTGTTGAGTTTTCAGTACCCACTGGGTTACCGTCAGCATCAACTGTAACACCATCCCATTGCTGAGGTGTTTCAATGCCTAAGTAAGCAACTTCTTCAAAAGTTAGACCACCGCCGTCTTCAACATTCGTACGGATTGGGTTACCAGCTGCGTTAGTTCCAGCTTGGAAATCATATACACCTGTACCGTAACCGTAGTAAGTGTCTAATGAGAAGAAGTTTCCTCCCATTTGAGCGTCTACAAGTGCACTCAGTCTTATGTTCTTGTAAGAGATTGCATTGTTGATACCACCTCTCCAGTCAGCTTGTACGTTACCGATGACACCAACGTCACCCGTGTAGTAACGAGCACCACCACGAGAGCTTGACCAATCGTAAACAAGCGGTGCACCATCGCCACCAGCACGAACGTACTGAGTTCCTTCTAGGGTACCGTAAGACTGCCCTACACGAGCAGTCATGTTAACACCACCCTGAACAGAACCTAATAACAATGACTCTGAATCACCAAACAACGATACAACTGTATTATCGTTAGTCGACCAGTTGATGTTTACATCCCACTGGAAGTCTTTGGTTTTAACAGGAGTAATGTAACTACTCACTTCAAATCCTTCGTTATCTACCTGACCTGCATTAACATACTTGTAGTACGTACCAGTAGCAGTAGAAACTTGAGCAGGTAGAATTTGATTCGTAGTCGATCTCTGATATGCACTCACATCAAATCCGAAACGATTATCGAACATTTTAATTTCTAAACCTAATTCCGTAGAAGCCGTGTTCTCCGGAAGTAACGTAGAGTTATTCTGAGTCGAAGGTGCAGATGCTAACGTTGTTCCGTTAAAAGGAGTTCCAATACCATATGCGTCAACCAAAGCATTCGCTGGAGCATCAGAACCTACATTTGCCCAGTTCGCGCGAATCTTACCGAAAGACAAGATATCAGAATCAACAAATTCTGACCAAATCAAACTTAAAGAAGCTGCTGGGTAGAAGTACGTGTTGTTTTCAACAGGAAGCGTTGAAGAGACATCTTGACGCGCAGATAGATCTACGTACAAGAAATTCTGGTATCCAAAAGATGCTTGACCATAAATACCGTCAACACCAATGGTGTTAGAACCTTCTGAAGGAGCTGCAGGAGCTGCAACAGAATTGCTCAAGGCATATACGCCAGGAACAACTAGTCCACCGTTAGTTGAAGCATAAATGCTCTGGAATGAAGAACGACGTTGGTTGTAACCCAATAAACCTGAGAAACTGATTTCGCCATCTGTACCAAAGTTTTTATTCATGTTCAAATACAAGTCATTGTTTTGCTCAGTGAACGCGCGATTGTTACGCGTGTACATTGAAACATCAACAGATTCTGTACCGATACGCTCTTCACGTAGTTCATTGTAACTATCTGCAGACATACGGCCCGTTAACTTCATCCAGTCATTAATCTGGTATTCAGCCATAATGTTACCGATGATACGATTGCGCGAATCTGTCGAGTAATTCTGAAGAGCTGAGTAGTAGAAATTATCAAAATAGTGAGGCGCAGTTGGATTTGCCGCACCATATCCATATGCATTCCATGAATAGTTTTTCTCACCATAGTTCGTGTATGCATCTTTTTGTGCATCCATATCAGTGAGAACATTGTACCACTGGCGGAACGACTGGTTTGGGTTACGAGAATCGTATCCTGTTCCGTAACGTCCTTTACCGTTCTGATTGATGTAGTTTGCTTTCGCAGAAACAGTCAATTTATCCGAAGCATTAAATCTCCCGCTGAACGCGATATTATCGCGACCAATGTGCGATCCAGGAACAATTCCTTTTTGATCAAAGCTCGTAGCAGATAGACGGAATGAAGTATTCTCACCTCCACCATCGATAGCAAAGTTATTGTTACGCGTAACACTTTGCTCGTAGAAGCTCAATGCTCCGTTTTCACCGGCAACGTGCTTTTTTGATTGCTGGTAGGTAGGTAATTCCGGGTAGATTGATTCCCAGTCATAAACATCCATGTTAGGGTCTACTGCTAGACCGAAAGAGGCATCTTCACCCATTGGTAGAGCGATGTCATTTTGACCATCACCATTCGCATCATACGACTGAGCACGACCATCAGTAAAAACTGAATCGGTAGGAGAGGTATATGTGTAAGCACCACCATAGTAACGACCATAACCTGGACCATAACTTTTTTGGTGACGAACAAAAGTGTTTTCGTTAATAGCTCCCACAGTGATTCCCGTGCTAACTGTAACGCCTAAGGTTTTCTTACCCTTACTGCTAGATCCACTTTTAGTTGTAATTAAAATCACACCATTTGATGCGCGCGAACCGTACAATGCAGTTGCTGCCGCACCCTTCAATACCGAAATATTTTCGATATCCTCTGGGTTGATGTCCATTGCAGCGTTACCGTAATCATAACCACCACGGCCTCTAGCTATATCTGAGCTATTACCCGTTGAGTTAGAAATAGGCATACCATCAACAACAAATAACGCTTGGTTATTTCCAGTTAATGAACTAGACCCACGAATCACGACGTTGGCTGAACCACCAAGAGTTCCTGAACTCTTAATTTGAACACCCGCTACTTTTCCACTCAATGAGTTTACAAAGTTGGCATCCTTTACTGTCGTAACCTCTGCACCATCTACATCTTGTGTTGCATAACCGAGCGATTTTTTCTCTCTTGTCATACCAAGTGCAGTAACTACTACTTCATCGAGCTGACTCGCTGAAGCGGTTAGACTAACTTGAATAAAATCCGAAGAAGCTGTAACTTCTTTAGAATCCATTCCCATCGAAGAAAATACTAAAGTTGCTCCTTTATTCGCCTTAATGGTAAACTTACCATCAAAGTCGGTTAAGGTTGCATTATTAGTACCTTTTTCTGACACTGCTACACCTGGTAGCGCGTCTCCTGAACCAGCGTCACTAACTACTCCCGAAACCGATTGCGCAATGGCAAAATTCGTTGCGAGAACAAAAGCTAATACTGACCACAGTGAAAATTTGTTTTTCATTGTACCTGTTTTTCTGTTAAACGTATGTTAAGCAATGCTAAATTTGAGGCTTCTACTGCTTATTTGCAAGTGTGAAGTCAAAATAATTGAGTTTTGTTAAAGATTTTATTGTCTCGATTGAGACATATTTAATTACGGAATTTGGGCTTTTGGTCAGGATTTTCACTAAAAATGCCCGTAAACACTAATATTAAGTTAGTGTTAACTGTGCGAGGTGCCTTTGGATTTACTGATAATTGAGAGCACTGCAATCATTGCTGTAAATCCCCAAAATGGCGCACTCGCCTTATCCATATCTAAGAAATTGTTCAAAAAGCCGTGTAAATAGTAAGTGATTAAACCTAAAAAAGCGACACGCAACAAGCCCTGATGTCGGATTGTAGGCAAATCGCGGTAATAAACAACAGCATTCACTACGACTTGGTATATAATGTAAAGCAGTGTCAACAAACCAATCAACCCACTCTCAGCCATGGGGCCTAAATATTCACTATGAGCGTTACCGCGATTGCCTGCATTGGTTGAAATAATCGTCTTTTCAGAAGGTTTTTGATAGGGTGCATAGAGAAACATATACGTTCCAGGACCATGACCTAGCAACGGGCGGTCATTAAACATGCGAAGCGCCGAATTCCAGCGGTTGATTCTTTCCAAATTAGAGGCGTCTGTACTAACATTGGTTACAGAGGCCACGTGCTCATTTAGATTATCAGACGAATCGGTTCTATTGCGCTCAAATTTTGAAGTGATGTAGGAGAAGTTGAGGCCTGCAATTAAAAGTACGAGAAAGGTAAGTGACCAGACTTGTGATCGGGATAATTTCAAAACGTAAACCATGTAAACCAACCCTGAGCCAACTAGAGAAAGCCAGGCGGCACGAGTGTAACTCAAGACTATGGCAATCGTTAAAATCACTAGCAAAAGAATGGCTACTGCGTTTATACCCCACGAGCTTTTACGAAAAGCAAGAAAGAGTGCCGCTGGGTAGAACATAGCGAGAACGGCACCGTAAGAAGTGTGCTCTTTAAACAAGGGAAACATGACCCATGTAGAGGTCTTTTTGGTAAATCCATACTGACTGTGTACGAATAAGGTGTAGATGGTTGCGGCAACCAACGGAACGAGAAACAACCAAAGAAAGATTTCTTTGTTGCGGTCGTTCTTTAAGAATAGATGCGCTAGGACGAAGTAATAAGGAACAATAAACCAAATGCGAGAAACCCATTGTTTTAGAGAGACTAGGGGCAATTCCGAAGTGATTGATGTTAACCCCATCCAAGCCAAATAAAAGTAAATCGCTATGCTAATGGGGTGACGAAGTATGCGTTTATCATACTCTGCAAAGAAGAACATCTTAACCAAGGTGATGAAAGTGATCAGCACCAACAAAGGTTCTGTTGGCACGGACAACCCCGAACCGCCCGTAAGATCTTCGAGCGTTACGGACAAGGGCGTTGCGAGAACAACGAACCACATGGCCCAATCTAATCGGTACAAGGTGAGCCACACCACAAATAATGCGGGCGGAATGAGGAAAGCATACCACTGTTCGAACATCACTCCTAGCGCGACGAGCGGCAGTGTGATCCCGATGAGCCAATAATTGGCCCTTTTAGTGGTCTGCAGTGAATCTAGCACAATACTAGGCCTGCTTCTTTAATTCCTGCAATGTCCCGCGAACGAGCAACAGGAATGCGACCATAATGAAAGCAGCGAAACCTACCGCGAGAATAAGAATACTACGTTTTGGATAGGTCTTACGTTCGGCAGGAAATGCTGAATCTACCTTGAAGGTTGCAGGAAGGTTTTGATTTACATCCACCTTCGCTTGATCAAACTTAGTTTTAAGTTTTACTTCCTCTTCTTTCAACAGCTGCAATTCATCGCGTATCGCAACATACTTCCCACCGTATTTTGCCAATGTATCCAGACGACTTTCCAGAGCTTTTACACGAGACAAAGGCGCACCAGCAGCCAATGCAATGGCGTATTGCTCATTGAAAACGGCACTTTGACTTTCGTAATCGTGTACCCCTTTGTAGCGGAGTTCGGTGATTTTACCTTCCATCTTCTGGATTTCACCCTGCAAGCTGTGGTATTCGTTTTTGACAATTTCTAAGCCCATTTCCGCGCGGCTTTTAGAAACTCTGCGTTTGGTCTTGTCTACTAGGAACGAGATGTAATTCGCAATGTCGGCGGCAATTTGAGGATCCGTGTCCATGACATTGATTTCAACCGACATGAATTGGGTACGGGCAAATTCAATTTTGCTTGCGTATTCCTTGAAAAGTTTCGTTCTACGGTATTTTGTGTCTTCATCAATCTCATAATGCGCCATGAGGTCGAACTTTTGAATGACAGAGTCTCTGATTTCACCTGAGTTAAGAATTTGCAGGAGTTGCTCGGCCTGCTGCTCGTCACCGTATTCGAAAATATCTTCATCACCGTATCCGTTCGACTGCGGCAGAAGGGCCTTTGATACCGAATTGGTGGTAGATGGGAAAAGGATAACCTGAGATTCAAAAAGAGGTTTAATGAACTTTGGTCCGCTGAAGGCAACTGCGACCACCATTGCAAGGAATGGGATGCCTAAAAGTGGCTTTCGGTTTTTGTAGAAAAACGCAATCAAATTTGCACTACTGTATTCCATAATTTTCTATTTCCAATGATTTAAATCTTTGCCGGTTAAGGCTTCTAATTGTTCTATTTGTTCAGTAAAAGCTTCTGCTAAAAAGCTTCGTGTTTCGGGGTCCAATTCCGGGGCGGCTACCTGAGTTTTCTTCTTGAGCCAATGCACTAGGGACTTTGGTAGTTTTTCGCGCAGTGGACTTAATGTTCGCATCGCCCATTTGTTAAGGGTTGCGTATTTAGGAACGGCGCCCACATTTAATTGGTCCGTTTGCTGGAGTACAAAAGTAGGCAAGTCCAGGTATTTCATGAGCCCGTCCATCGCCTTTTGCGGATTTGTGGTAAAGTCGTCGTACCAGATAATGTGCAATTGGTCCAGCGGGAAACATTCCAACCAGCGCTGCAACTGATTTGCGTACTGACCCAATTCCAAATAACATTCATCCTGTCCCCAATGCGCCGGGTGCAATGCTGCCTCACGTTTGAATGCCTGCAGTGGTCCCTCCTGCTCCATTCCATATTTTAGCGCCATGGTGTAATGGCTGTAGGCGCGGTCGATGGGATTGCGTAAAAGCAACACAATTTTCGCATCCGGAGCGTAGTGCCTTAGTTCTACTGGCGCCTTTGCACTGTATAAATAGGCTGTACTTGCATCCAAAAGGTACGTATGCTCAGGGTAGGTAGCAACCGCCTGATCGACCAATTTTTGATAATTTGTCTCACTTTCAACAAATCCAATATGGCGCTCTTCGAGCGGCGCTTTTTTGAAATAGGTGTCTTCATCCCACTGCAACAATCGGTTGTATTGTGTTGTAAATAGCGGTGTACGTAGGTCTGTACTGAAATGGCCCGGCTCTTTGATAGGCAGCGGTGCAATGGCAGGATGCTTGGCCAATGTCGCAGCGAGCGATGTGGTTCCAGATTTCGCTGCACCGATAAGGAAGAGGTTTGCCTTTGGTTTCATCATACCGGATTCTTTTTAGCCAAAAACGGGACGGTGATCAGGCCATGATACTTGTAGACGAGAATCCCCGCCCAGAGGTTCCAGCCAATCATGGTGGATGCCGTTGCGATTGCCGCACCGAGTGGACCCCATATAGGGATGCATAGGGCATTGAGCGCAATATTTGCCGTAGCCATTACGAGCATGGTATTCCTAGCACTCTTCTCATAACCGGTCATGTTCAAAACGTTAAGAACGGGACCGGCGAAGGCATTGGCTAATTGGCCCAAAGCTAAAATGAGCAGCCATGGATACGCCTGAACCGCTGATTCGACCCCAAACAACCCGATCAACCATGGACCAAGAATAACAATCACCAAAAAAATAGGACCAGCGGTGTACAAGTTCAAGGTCGCCACCCTTTTGGCGAGATGGCCCATTCCTGATCCGCCAGAATGAAGACCGGCAATCATTGGTGTCACAACGGTGTTTAAAGCTGCCTGCGCGAAAGTAATTAACGTAGCAACCTTAAACGCAATACGGTAGACGCCTACTGATTCTTCCGGCAAATAATAGCTGAGCATTAAGGTATCTGACCAGCTCATCACGAGAAAAAGCGCGGAGGAGATCAGCATGGGTGTTGCTGAAGCGAATAATCCAGTTGAATAGGCCTTAGGAATGGGTGCCTGTGGACTACAGAGACGCAGAATATGCTGGAAGGACAATAAAAAGAACAATCCACTTAAACCAACGAGTGCTACAAGGGCCAATTGGGCGCTCCCCATGGTTCCAACACTCCAATCGGACCATGGTGCAACAAGTAACAGCACTGCGATCACTAAATACACCGTTCCGTGTTGGTTCAATGAAAAAAGTAAAGGCTTGTGCAAGCCACGGTAGGCTTCGGCATTGAACAACATTAATGTAAAGGGAACGATAGCGATAGCGGCCGTAGTTAACACAGCCGTTGGCGTCTGATCAAAAAACAATGCGGTGAAGGTTGCGGCAAGAATGAACATTGTCGCGGAGACAACCACTGTAACCCCTAAAACGCGTGTAAAAAGTTTTAAAAACAGCGGCCTTGAAGGCGCATCGTTCATTTGCTGCTGGCCCAAAGCTTTGACTAGCACCGTATCTAGTCCCCACCGACCTAAAGTAGAGCCGATCACAATAATAGTGAAGGCTACTTCGTAGACACCCACTTCGCGTTCACCCCCGGTAGTGCTTAGACTAAAAAGCAACACATAGCCACCCAATGCTCCAATAACCTTAAAAAAGAGCACAATAAAGCCACCCTTCGCTATGGAAGCAGTAGTGGGTTCCTTCAGAAAATCCAACAATCGATTGGCCATGGTTTTGTCCTCAACAAGGAATTGTCGGCGAATATACCGCTTTAGTAACGTGCAAGTCGCTGCTTTTGTACATTTGAAACTATGAAAATTGCGGTTAATGCTCGATGGCTGTTGCCAAACAAACTCGAAGGCACAGGGATTTATACCCTGCGTATGCTTGAGCAAATCATTCCCGCTTTTCCCCAGTATGAATTTCATTTGTTGCTCGACCGTAGTGTTGCCACGGACCAATTCTCTTTAAACTTCCCAAATGTTCACTTCCATGTTGTGGCTCCGCAAGCGCGTCACCCTTTGCTCTGGACCCTGTGGAATGACTTTTCCGTGCCTCGCGCACTGAAAAAGCTCAATATCGATTTGTATTGGTCACCAGATGGACTGCCCGCGAAAACTAAAACCAGGCAATGGCTCACTATTCACGATTTGAATTTTGAGCACCATCCAGAATGGGTTCCGAAAAATGTGGCCACCTATTACCGCAGACAAATTCGAAAAGGTGCTGCTCAAGCGCAACAGATCTTTACGGTTAGCCAATGGAGTGCTGAGGACATTGCCAGCACCTATACTATACCTGCTGAAAAAATCACGCTGACTTATAATGCGCCACAGCAGCGAATGGAAGCAGGCCAGATGAATACCGAAGACCCCTACTTCTGTGCAGTAGGCGCGCTTACTCCGAGAAAAAATCTTCGTACACTTTTACTTGCGTTTGATCATTGGGTTGCCAAAAACCCCACTGCAGTACACCGCCTAAAAATTGCCGGAGCAGCACACTTTAAAGACCCTGCTTTCGAAACTGTTCGCAATTCTCTGAAGCATGCGGATAGGATAGATTGGTTGGGCAGACTTTCAGGACCGGCGCTTGAAGCGCTTTACGGTGGATCCACTGCCTATTGCATGCCCAGTGCCATGGAAGGATTTGGCATTCCATTAGTCGAAGCCATGCAGTGTGGGACAGCTGTCATCGCTTCAAAAAACAGTGCTTTAACTGAAGTGGTGGGTACCGCAGGATTGCTCGTTTCTACTTACAACGTGGAGGCGTGGAGCGCCGCGTTACAACAAATCACTATAGAAAATTCGATCTGGCGTGAGCGAGCGCTGAAGCGAGGTGACTTTTTTAATTGGGAACAGAGTGCCGCTGCATTCATCGAAGCATTGCACGAATGAAACGTCAGCATTCAGTTAAAGCCATCATTGAAGCCGGTACCGATGAAGCGGGCCGTGGGTGTTTAGCCGGTCCGGTGACGGCTGCTGCTGTAATATTGCCGCCCGACTTTAAAAACGAACTGCTCAACGACTCCAAACAACTCACAGAAAAACAACGCAACCTGCTTCGACCCATTATTGAAAAGGAAGCAGTTGCCTGGGCAGTTGCCCACGTTAGTCCGGAGGAGATAGATTCGATGAATATCTTAAACGCAAGTATTGAAGCGATGCACAGGAGCATTGCACAATTGGACCCCCAACCCCACTTTATCGCGGTCGATGGAAACCGATTTCATCCCTATCAAAACATCCCTCACCATTGCCAAGTCAAAGGAGACGCTACTTACCAGAACATCGCAGCCGCTTCGGTCCTCGCAAAAACTTACCGAGACGATCTTATGCGTGAACTCGCACTGGCCCATCCTCACTACGGCTGGGAGCGCAATGCCGGCTATCCTACTAAAGGACATCGCGAAGGCATAAAGACGCACGGTGCTACGGAACACCACCGCAAAAGCTTCCAACTTCTACCGAGCCAATTGAACCTATTCGATTTGTGAAAAACTGTAGGATTTACACCCTAAAGTAGTGCAAACGGCAGCGTAGCTTTAGGTATAAATTCGCCACAAATGAAATTGGTCAAATTCAGTGCATTACTTCTTGTAGCAATCGTCTTTACACAATGTGGTAAGGATGCCGCGCCTGTCTCCGCTCCCGCAATGTTGCCCGTGGATGCACCACTCATTATACGTATTAATGACGCTGAAAAATTCACAGCCTTTTCTGACTCCGTTTCCCTACCCTATGTACAAGCCATTGATGTCGCTATTCTAAATAAATACAGCAATGGACCTTGGACCGGTGCGTTAGTTGCCTCTGGGGCGGATAAATTTGATTGGATCTGGACCTTTAAAGACACGCTGGGTCAGGGCGGCTCCATGACGGAAAATGAGACCATTTATTCCATAGACAGCCTATATGGGTTCAAAGTGGGGTCCACGTGGACGATTAGTAAAAAATCGGCGCTTTTGCAGGATTTATTGAACCAGCGCGCCAATGGGTTTAGCCTTGCGAAGGACGCCCAATTCTCTTCACTTTGGAACAGTGCCTCAAAAGCGGATGTCATGAACTTGTTCATTCAGCATAAAGAAATAGCCGCCGTAGGAAACCAATTCTTCCAACAAGATTGGAGTTGGATGACGCATGTCGCAGCATGGAGCGAAGTAGATTTGGCTTTGCGTAAAAATAAGCTCATCGGGACATCAGTTTCCCTTTGTCCAGACAGCGCACAGGTCTTCCTCAATACCTTCACTAGTAGTGTGAGGTCGGAAAATAGTAGTAAATATGTTGCTTCTTCATCAACCTACGCCTTAGGAATGAAAACAGGTAGAGTGGATGTTTGGCTGCGTTCATTTAATGCTTACCGCGCTCAAAAACAACGACTAAAACCCGCACAACGGATTACTAGTGAAGCGAATGTGGACCCTATCCTTTTTAGCACGAAAAACTTAACTGGAAATTTTATCCGAGTAGGCTATGGAGATGCCACCATTTGCCTAATCCCGCTAAAGGTAGGTAGCTCGAGTGAAGTGGCAGAAATACTCTCAGCACTTTCTTCAACTTCTGGTACTACTGATGGGCGCTCAAGCGGAACGCTTAAGGACACACATAAATTTCTGTTTAGCGCTTTGTACGGCTGGTTCTTTTCTAATCTCGGGACACCTTCATGGACAGTCAATAAAGACGTCTTAGCTCTCGCCCCCAACGCAAAAATTCTTGAGGTCTACATGAGTGAGATTGGCCTTGGAAAAACTTGGGATGGCGTTGAAGCATTTGCGCCCCTTGCAGAAACGTTAGACAAAGCAGACCACCTGACTTTTGCTACTAGTTTAAAGGCATATACCGCTACTCCATATTGTCCGGGCGATGAATGGCCAGGAAACTTTAATAACGCCCTATTAGGCGGCTCTATAGAAGTCAAAGATGAGCTAGCATTCGGTTCGCTCACGGTTCAGAGCCAAAAAGAGCAAGCGATAAGCAGCTCGTATTTATGGTCTACACCCTTAGAAGCTCCTGTTATTGCAGGACCATTTTTGGTTAAAAACCACCGTTCCGGGGTAAATAATGTTGTCGTGCAAGACGAAACAAATACATTGTATTGGCTGAACGAAGTGGGCGAAGTGCAATGGACGAAAAAATTGGACCACCCGGTCATAGGTCCAATTGAGCAAGTGGATTTATTCAAAAATGCCAAATACCAATTGGTCTTTACCACTTCCAACCAACTCCATTGTATTGACCTACTGGGAAGAAATGTGGAAGCCTTCCCTATCGAACTCCCATCGACTACTACGTTAGGCCTTACGGTAGTGGATTACGATAAGAATAGAAACTACAGGTTCCTTGTTCCTTGTGGTGATCGGTTGTACAACTTTACTAGTGATGGTAAACGGGTGGAGGGCTGGAAAACCGACGCATCCAATGGAACCCTCACGCAACGACCATTCTTATACCAACGTGGCGGAAAAGACTATATCATTACCTCGACCCTTGAACAGGCGTTCATTTTGAACAGACGCGGAGAAAGCAGAATTAAAACCAATGCACTTCCCGCCACTGCAAATCCTTGGGCACTTTCACCAAGTGATTTACCTAGTATTCTTCGCGCGGGTGATGACGGAGAGCTTCAAGAGCAAAGATGGGACGGTGCGGTCGAGATTCTAGAACACGACGTAAAAGATTTGATTGGCCTAGAACAACAGAGCTATGGACGAATTTATTGGTCGAACGAATCCGTTACCGTACAAAGTGGAAGCAACCGCTACAACTTGGCTATTGATAACAGACGTATATCGTCCGTAGAGACCTACCCGGGTGGAACAGGCGTAATCTACTGTGACGACAACACCATTCATGTTACCCTTCTCAACGAACCCATATCAAGCGTCACGCAGTTCGACGGGACCTACGCCAAAGCAGGTCGTTTGACTACTACAGGTCCACCTGTTTTAGTCATCGCACAGGGCAACGCCGTTATTGCGTATCAGCTGTAATTATTTCTGACGGAAGAATATTTCGATCGGGGCACCATGGAAATCAAATTCCTTACGCATCTTGTTTTCTAAGAAGCGTTTGTACGGCTCTTTTACGTATTGCGGTAGGTTTGCGAAAAAGGCAAACTGAGGCGTTCGTGTAGGCAACTGCGTACAAAATTTGATTTTGACATATTTCCCTTTGACTGCTGGTGGTGGAAAGCCTTTGATAATTTCCAACATGGTATCGTTCAGCTTACTGGTCGAAATCTTTTGCTTTCTACGTTCGTACACTTTTACTCCTTCTTCGAAGGCCTTAAGTACGCGCTGCTTCGAAATGGCGCTTGTAAAGATGATAGGGAAATCTGTAAACGGTTCTAATTTCTTGCGGATATGGGCCTCAGCATCGCGAATGGTATTGGTGGATTTTTCAACCAAATCCCATTTATTAACGACTACAACCAAGCCCTTTTTATTCTTTTCTACCAAGGAAACGATAGAGAGGTCTTGCGCTTCAAATCCTCGTGTCGCATCGACAATCATCATACAAACGTCTGCATGTTCGATCGCGCGAATAGAGCGCATGTTAGAATAAAACTCTAAATTTTCATGGACCTTGCCCTTCTTTCGAAGACCGGCGGTATCAAGCAGCATGAAATCAAAGCCAAATTTATTAAAACGAGTATTTACAGTATCTCTCGTAGTTCCCGCGACTTCAGTAACGATATTACGTTCTTCATCGAACAGTGCATTTACAATGGAGGATTTACCAGCATTTGGTCGTCCTATAATGGCCATTTTTGGCAAATCATCGTAGTCGTCCACTGGATTCTCATCCATGTAAGAAACCAATTCATCAAGTAAATCACCTGTTCCACTTCCGTTTACTGCGCTGATCGTGTGGTACTTTTCAATACCTAAACCGTAGAATTCCGTAGCCTCTAACTCAAGCATGCTATTATCTACCTTGTTTACACAGTACACAACCGGCTTTTCAGTCTTGCGAAGTAATTCGGAAATGATCTTATCGAATTCTGTTAAACCCGCTTGAAGGTCCAATACGAAAAGCACAACCGAAGCCTCTTCTAGCGCCAACTCGACCTGACGGCGAATCTCCGCTTCGAAAACATCTTCCGAACCGTCAATATAACCGCCGGTATCAATGACAGAAAATTCTTTTCCGTTCCAGTCACTCTTGCCGTAGTGGCGATCGCGAGTCACACCTGCAACGCTATCAACAATAGCGTCACGGCGTTGTATGAGACGATTAAATAATGTGCTTTTCCCAACATTTGGGCGTCCCACAATGGCAACGATGTTACTCATAATTAATTCTTATATCCAAAACGCTTCAACTGTAGATCATTGTCGCGCCAATTCTTCTTGACTTTTACAAAGGTTTCCACGTGTACTTTTTTCGCGAAAAACGCTTCTAATTGTTTCCGAGCACCTATTCCCACTGCTTTTAGCCGACTCCCTTTGTGGCCTATTAGTATGCCTTTTTGAGAATCGCGTGCAACATAAATGATGCATCGCATGCGAATAATATCTTCTTCCTCCTTGAATTCCTCAACATCAACTTCGACGCTGTAAGGAATCTCTTTTTTGTAATTCAGCAGGATCTGTTCTCTTATGATCTCACTAACAAAGAAACGTTCTGTTTTGTCCGTTAACGCATCTTTATCAAAGTACGGCGGACTTACGGGAACCAATTCTTTCAATCGACTCAATAAATAGTCCGTATTCGCCCCTTCGAGGGCACTGATAGGAATGATCTCCGCATTAGGCAAACTGGTCTGCCAGTAACCTACCTCTTCCTCTAAGGCCTCTTGTGTGGTTGTATCGATCTTATTGACAATCAAAAGCACGGGAACTGTTGTAGTCGCCAGTTTTTGAAAAAAGCCTTCATCCTTCAGTGCGCGATCGCCAGGTTCCACCAAATACAAGAAGACATCAGCATCTTCAAAAGCATCTGACACAAACTTCATCATGTGCTCTTGCATTTTGTAAGCTGGCTGAATAACCCCTGGCGTATCTGAAAAGACAATCTGGTATTCCGGTTCGTTTAAGATACCAAAAATGCGGTGACGAGTCGTTTGTGCCTTTGGCGTGATGATGCTCAATCGCTCACCGACCATAGCGTTCATCAGTGTACTCTTCCCTACATTGGGATTACCGATGATATTGACAAAACCGCTTTTGTGTTCCATGCGGCAAAGATGCAACTAAATCGTGCAGTTACGAGCACAATTGGCCTTCTTAAAACTTCAGCTGCTCATCTTTATCCCATAGACCCCATGATGCGCCAACATCGCCCTCCTTCTCTATCTTCCAACTTTCATCGAATGAAGAGAAATAGAACATAGGAATATCTTCAGCAGACGACCAGCGCTGTGCACTAATGAAGTACTTCAGACTGTTTTCAAATGAGGCATGAGCGCCACCTATACTCTGACCGCTGCTAGGCCAACCGGTTTCAGTGATGAATACAGGCTTGCCTTTACCGGCAATCTTGGCTTCCATGTACATTTGTTTCATGTACATCAAAGAATAGTCTAAGGCACAACCTTCCCAATAGGGGTAACAATTCGCAAGGATTACATCACAAACATCCGCAACTTCGGGATGATCGGTAAACTCGTAATAGGCATCTACATAACCAACCGGCACACCAGAAACCTCAGCCTTGACACGCTCAATATAGTTCACCAATGCATTTACTTCAAGGTCTTCGCGGTACAATACTTCGTTACCTACCGCTGCAACATCCACTGCACCCTGTCGACACAAATTGATGAGGCCTGCAATCTCAGCTTCGTTCTTCTCGAGATCGTCCCCCAGCCACGCACCAACTAAGGTTTTTATGCCTAATTCATGTGCAATCTGCGCAATCAATTCGTTGCCTTCGGTACAAGAAAACGTACGCACCCAAGAAATGTGGGGCTTTAGAATACTCAATTTTCTACGAACCTGTGCCTCTGTGAGCTGATCACCAGGTTGTTGCCCTTCGTCATAAGCACTAAAACAGATACCATGAATTCCGGCATCTAATAAACTACGGCTAATATTTTTTAGCTCATTTAATGGATGTTCAACAGCCGTAATGCCGGCCAATGACATAAATTTTTCCTTTCTAAACGACATGTTTGTGTCTTTAAAAATTTAGTTAGCTGGTTGATTTCGTTGGTCCAATTTCGCGCGGACCTCTCTCGCGTATTTCTCATCTACATTGTACTTCCACATGACCGCGATAGCGATGAGCGTACATAGAATTGGTAAGCCCGAAAAGACCATTCTTAATTGGTCTACCGCACCTTCTGGCTGCGCTACTGCGCCGCTTTGATACTTTACTAAAGTCAATATCAAGCCACTTAAAGCGCCTGCAAAGGCGAATCCAAGCTTGACCATCCACCAATAGATTGCTCCAAAAACACCTTCTCGGCGTTTACCCGTTTTCAGCTCATCGATATCCAAAACGTCGGACGTCATAGACATCATAATGGTAAACAAGCCACCGATACCGAATGAATGGAATGGTAAGGCAAATAAGAAGAGGTACGGTTTGCCTGGAACCATAAGGAACCACAACATAACATAGCCGACAATGGAAATACTCTGCGAAATGATAAAGGCACGCTTCTTACCCAGTGATTTTGACATGCGTGCGACAATAGGAATTACCAAAAACGTAGTCACCAATGCACCTACGCTACCAAAAAGTGTAGGCCAAACCCCCACAGCGGATGCATCATCATTGAAAAGGTGACTCTTGATGATGAAGAAAGTAAAACTCGCGATAGTATTAAAACCATTGAAGATTAAAAACGTCGTGATGCATAGTTTTCGGAATGACGGTAGCGCAAACGCTTCAACGAAGCTGCGTCGGATACTACCCAAGCTACGAATGATATTTCCAAGACTCAGCGACTCGTAATCTGTCCGGTCTAAAGTAGATTCACCTTTGATGAAAATTGCGGGCACCATTGCACAAATGGTAAAGACTATACCTACCCATACCGCTAAGGTTCGTGTAGCAACATCTCCTGATGGGAACCATTCAGGGTCGTACATAATGACCCAAAACCAAGGCGCAATGACCCATGCCCATTGACCGATCCATTGTGATATGGCCATAACGGTCGTGCGCTCATGAAAGTCGTTACTCATCTCATAGCCCATACTCACGTAGGGCACGCCGAAAATGGTAAGGCCTAAATAGAATACAAACGACCAAAGCATGAAATACGTGAAGTTGTAGGACAACGTATTTTCACGGTAGACTTGCCACAATAAGATGAAGGACACCCCCATTAACAGAGCACCAATAAACACATATTTTCTACGACGACCCCAGCGAGAGCGGGTATTATCCGAGATAAAGCCCATGATGGGGTCTAAAATGGCATCAAAGGCACGAGGCGCGAAAAAGATTACACCCCACATCCATCCAGGAAAACCTAAATCTTGGACCAATACAACCATAAAAATACTCATGGCCGCTGGAAACATCTGATTCGCCAACATACCCACACCAAACGCGATCTTTTGGCCCATTGGGACTTTTGTTGCTCCTACTTCACTCATATCATATGTCTTTAGGTTCTATTACTATGGTTTGAAGGGCTTGCGCATCAATGGCAATCATTCTTGCTGTTCCGTCAATATTCAAATCAAAACTTCGTGGCAATTCACCTTCATTAAATACAACCACAACGATGGATCCATTTTCATTTTCAGCGGCCGTTACCATAAGGTCACCGTCGGTGTGGCTTACCTCCAGCACTTGCGCTCCTGGACGGATGTGCTTACTGAAATGTTTCATAACGTAGTACAGCGGCGTGTAATAGACCTCATCCTTCTCGGGATCGACGATAATAGGTGCAATACACCAGTTTTTCGCCCAATTGGGTCCACCCTGCGTATCCAATACCATGTTCCAATCTACCCAGCCTTGAACCCAGTGGTTTAGACACCCAATGATATCTCGTGCGTAACGATTCACTGGTGCGTATTTCGGATGCAGGTAGCGATTTTCTTCTTCACGCCAGTAATACCCCCAATCTGTCGCCTCCTTTTGCCAATACCACGCATCATCGCGCCAGACCGGGACTTGGTTATCTACACATGCCTCCGTTTGAAGCAAGATCTTTTCAGGTGCGGCATTTCGTGCATACTCCAACATATCTGGAAAATAATCGTAGGTGCTCTCGTACCAATGTACAGCCAGGCCATCATAATAGCGCTTCGTTGTATCGTCACGGTACATGACATCTGCCCATTCCGGTACACCCTGGCGGTTCTGATCGTACCCCATGATGATGAGATCGCCCTTACCATCGGCCTCCAAATGCGGACCCAAATGATTCACGACGAAATCGGTCATTTCCTCAGGCGAGTAATGCATACTCTCCCAATTATTACCGTTACCGTGCGGCTCATTTTCCACAGTGAAACCCCAGATATCAACCCCTTCTGCGCGAAACGCATCGACGTACTTACTGAAAAACAAGGCCCACGTATCGTAATACTCTTTTTTGAGTTTACCGCCTACGTAGTTATTGTTGTCCTTCATCCACGGTGCTGCTGACCATGGGGAACCGAATATTTTAAACCCTTCTTTTGAAACCCCTTGTGCATCTTTAATCATTGGAAGGATATCTGCACGATCCGGATCGATGGTGAAGTGCTCAAGCAACGTATCACCTTCAACGGGTGTGTAGGAGTAGTTCGTAACCGAAAAATCACAAGAATTCATGTGTGTGCGCGTCAATGAATACGCTGCTCCGTCGTCCCCGAAATACGCTTCAATAATTTCTGACCGATTTTCTGGGCTCAATAAATTGATGTTATGAGCCGTGGCCTCCGTAAAAGCACCGCCAAAACCAATAATGGTCTGTTTTCTATTTTTTGTATCGATTGAAACGATTGAGTGCTGTTCGGATTTCTGAAAATCCTTCTTTTCAGCGTATAAACTACCACTAGCTGAGGTTTCAAAAACATTCATTTGCGATGTGCTATTAGAGGAACAACTGGTTATAACCAAAACGGAAAGGATGAACCAAAGTGATTTTTTCATTCGTCGTTAGTATTTGTGAAACGCTGTTTAATCGCGTCAAAAACTTCTTTTTTCTCTCTGTTGATATCGACAATACCCCAATATTCTTCATTCGGAGCGCCGTCGTAAGGTACCCCGGAACTGTTGGGTGCCCAGCCACCAATATCCTGTGTTTCTGGATTACCAGCCTTCCACCAACCATCCGTGAACGAAAAGAGGGTAATGCCCATACATTCATGCTCGTGGGCCAAAATTTCATCTAGAATGTGAGCTACCGCAGCAGCCTGAGCGCTTTCATTTGTGCCCTCTACAAAAGTATCCGTGGCAACAGTCATGTAGCTGTCTGCCCCAACTTCTGAGAAATAGAATGGTTTATCACTGATTGCAGCCCAATCGGTAAAAAATGATCCTGGTACATCCCAACGGTACACGTTGAAACCCCACATATCAAGATTGCGACCTTTGTACAACGCAACGGAATCCGGAATTTCTCCATGCGCAGTAGTTACTGGATGAAAGGTATCAATCGCGTGTATGGCATCCACTGCTTGTTCTAAGGCATCGTACCAGTTATTCAAATCGTCGTTGAACCACTCAGGATGGTAGTTATATTCATTTCCTAATTCCCAGAGGTAAATGGCTGGATGTGCTTTGAATTGGGCAACATAGTCAATGTAATTGCCTGATATTAAATCAAAAACACTGTCCTGGTTGTAACCAAAACTGGTGATGACACGCATATCTGCAGCGGCTATTTTATCAAGAACCCATTCCTCGGAAATGGGAACATATACTCGAATGGTGGTAATCCCTGCCTCTTTCATCAGGGCGAGATCCTCGTCCAACATTTCCCAGCTGCGCAAGGTATCGCCAACGGACACCGGATGGTAACAGATGGCCTTAAAGTAAGTCGACGCATTTTCAATATTAGCATCTGCGTGCTCTTCTGCTTGTTTTGTTGAACAAGCTGCAAGTACCGTGAGTCCCAAGAGTGCGGTAAAGAACTTCATCATTATCTTCTTCTTTTAGGGGCGCTTACCGTTTGAAGCATTGCTGTTGTATCTCCTTCAAAGGTTTTAGTAATCGGAATGCCTCCTCTTAATAAACCCTCGAAATCTCCATTATCTACGGACTCCCACAAAGCGAATTTCGCCTTTCCATCCAGCGTAATTAGTCCAAAGTGGTTCTCTGATCCATCCGTGTGGTTTGGATCTTTCCATTGCTCGTCAAATGCTTCAAAATAGAAACAGCTTATTCCTTCCGCATCCGTCCATTCACGCATAGCTTGATGGTATAACGCCTGTTTGTATTCATCTGCAGCAAAGGAGCCGTTGTTACCATAGAAACCTACACTCACTGAAGACCAACCCGTCTCACCAATATGTATGGGTTTTTCCGGATCAATTCCATGTACATAAGACTTCACACTTTCGTATTGACCTTGTGCATAAAACGCCGCACGTTGCATGGCTGAAAGCACTCGGTCATGATCAGAATACCCCTCTTCATCTGAGGCTGGACTCTCCCAATAAGCGCTGTTGTAGTGTGTGTCGTGAAAAGGATAGGTATGTGCACTAACGTAATCTACTGCTTTAACGAGAGCCTCAAGTTCAGGCAGATGATAGTCCGACTCTCCTCCGCCCCAAGAGGCAAAATTATCAGAAGACGTAATCCACAAATCCGGTGCTAATTTTCCGACTTTCTTTAGCTCCTGTAAGTAATTTACATATTTCAGAATCACCGATGGATGAACAAAATAGCTCGAAGCCCAATGTACCATCGCCTCATTACCTACTGCAATTACCTTTACGATATCTGGGTATTCCGTAGCATAACGTACTGCTTTCTGAATCTCACTTTCATTGTTTTTTGGGTCTTCGATGGAATGATCTGGATGGTCGGTCCAAGCATTCAAACAATCGATCCATACGCCCAACATAACGTACATTTCGAATGTAGGGTCCTCATTTTTCAATTCACGAATGGCTTTTAGCACGTTCGGTGCATGAGCCAATTGCAGATTGTACGTGCGTAAAATCTTAATGCCCATAGCAGACATGATCTTCAAATCTTCTTTCAACTGCGGAATGGTAGGTTGCTTCGCACGTTCCTTACCGCGGTAACCTCCAAAAGAGATGGCTCTATATTCAGGGTTACCTAAAATTTCAGCGGCGGCTTTTGATTTTGTCATAGGTGTATCTTTGGATGAACAAGAAAACAAGCTTGCTGCCAAGAGTACTAATGTGGCTACATTTCTCAGTCCTCGTATCATCTTAATTCTTATTTAACTACGCTTACTTCTAAACGAACTACTTTACCGGTGCGTTGGAACAATTCCCTCGTCCATTCGATACCCAGTGTGGTTCCTGGGATAGTGCTCGTCGAAGCTTCCGTAACCACGGTTATGCTCGCAGATTCACCCAAACGGTAAACCACCGGTACTTGGCAATAGGTGAACGCTAGTGTGCCTTCTTCTAAGGCAATACTCGCTTTCTGATTATCTAATGTGATGTAGTTGAATGTTTTTGACGCCGTTAAAAACTCTTCTTTGCGCAGTATTTTGGGTACAAAGGATAATTGGCCATCCGAGACATGAACGCCCAATTCGCCAAAGCGACTAATTAAATCCTCTTTGACTTGACCAGTCATTCCTGGTTGTTGCGCACCTTTTCCTCCTGGCGTATGAGAATAGGGATCTGTTGGGAAGGCTCCATATAGTTCAGGCGATTTGTGTGCGCCGATACCTGCTAAAATCTCAAAGTAATGGTCGAACATTCTACCTACCAGGGTCGGATCATCTCCGTCTAGCGCAGCGTTCGTGTTTTCAAAAGCAGCTAGAAGTAGCTTTGAGACCATGTGCCAGTAAATAGACCCCAGTCCCTCATATCCAAAGAAGGTTCCGGAACGACCGGTAAATGATTTATGATCGAATACTTCTTCAAAAACAGTTGCTAGCAAGGTACGGTCCTTCGCAACCAGGGCCGCATAGTTGGCTGGCAATGCGTCCAAGGCTGCATGCAAACTGTTTACATTATTGAACATCCCGTTAAAGTGGTAAAGACCATTGCGGTCTCTCAGTACTACCGTTTTATTTCCGTCAGCTACCAAAACATTTACAAGCTCTGAGGCTTCTGCACGCGCTGCTGGAATGCAGTTCTTGTCGACAAATCGGGGCAATTCTTTGTTTGGATACAGAATATAGCTGTATTGATCTTTGCGGAACAGCGCGCTAGCCTTCAACGCATCTAAAACCTCGGTACCTTCATGAGCGCTCAAATATTTTGAACTCAATACAGCAACTTGACCTTCCAACATTTCTGGTAAATAGCTAATCTTCACCCCGGTTTCAGTCACCGTCATTAGATTGTACGCATGGTACAAACCATCTGTGCGCTTATTTGCATCTATCGAATGCTCCATGTAGGCTGTTGCCATTCGGGCAAACGAACGAACGTCTGCAATAGAAACCGCCGTATAGCTCCCTGAAAATCCAGCTTCGTAAATACGTTTTCTATAGTCACTTGCTGGCTCACCTAATCCGTCAAGTACAAGCTTGCGATCGGCATCGGAAATAGAACCGTTTAATAAATTTTGATGGGCTTCGAGCGTTGTCCTCACACGGGTAAAGAAGGTAGCCAATTCGGAAGAAATCTTCACTTCTCCACTTGCCTCTGCGAGCAATTGATCCATAAAACTTAAGAACCGACGCAAATAGTATAGCGTAACCATACTTACACCATTACCTACTAAGGCATTATTGGCATCGTTCCATTCAGGACGCTGCGTATTCATCCAAATTCCCCCTTCCGGGATGAAGTTTGAAACCTTCGCAAGCACTGTGGCTAGGATTTTCTCGATGAAATTCACCTTGTGGATAGCTTGTCCTGCGTTTATCAGTAACGCACCGTCGATACCCAGGCTTTTGCGCTTTGCTTGAATGGCCTCTTCCGCTTCGTGGTCAAAGTCAATAGTATTCTTAGGATCTTTTAAAAGGTCCGAGTACTCCTTGATGCGGTAAGGAACATTCGCATAAACAAAATGATCTTGAGTGAAGTATTCCTTTAACGTACCTGGATAATAGTCTTCAATGAATTCAAGGAACTTGAGTAAATAGATGATCTGATGGTCACCCCAATAACCAATATAAGACCAAGGGTTATCCGGCTCGATGGTTTCCCAATCAAAACCGTCTTTAATGACGCGGTAAGGATTGTATCCATCAAATGTGGTAGCATTCAAGAACTTATGAATCATTCCCTCCATGAACTCCGGATAAGAATGCGCTAATGCCTCCCAATTCTGAAAAATATCGCGCCAGTTTCCCTGGTAATCTAAAATCTTCGACCCATCAACTTCATTGCGGGTGTTGATTGAAAATTTATTCCAAGGTCGAGATGGATCTCCATGGCGACGACTGAATTTTAACGGCAAGTATTCGTAACTCAAGCGCTTAAAATCGGCGTCTGTTGCTTCAGTAGCAAGAGCCTTTAACGTTTGAAGCGTAAAGGTTTCTTTAAGTCCTACTAAGGTTGACTCTACCCTCTTGTAGACCTCAATATTTGCTTTGTGTATGTAGTTGGTGAAATCCGCTTTTTCAATGGTGTAATTGTCATCAAATATCCCACCGCGCATAATGTTGAACATGGTGTTCGCGAAGTGACGGATGTTTAACAATCGATCATTCGTCAGCTGCAAGCCGTCTGAAGCCGCCACCAATTCCACGAGATGTGCTGAACCTTCTTCCACATCGGCCGCGACTTCCGCATGTAAAGACTCAGGATTTTCAAGTGCCGCCATCAGATTGGCTACTTCTACAGGTCCTTTATTGACGTCTGCTAAAATGCTCCAGTGCTCCGCAGCACCGGCTGGAAGTTCAACCGTATCACAAAGCATGTAAGCGCCACGCTCTGCCTTAATGTCTACTTCTTGTTTCGGCATTTCGCCGTTTCTAAAAGCATTCAGTTGCTTTGAAGAAAGCAACCTAATCGCATTAGGTCTACCGAGCGACCATGCCACGTTCGATCGCAAAGCCTCACTTGGCTCAGCTTTATCAACGATGATTGCACTTAACGAAAAGAGGCCTAAACCGACCGATTTTTCCAATTCGCACTTTTTATAAGCGTCTACCAGGTTACTGCTCGCACCTTGCAGCGCATCCTCAACCCCATAAGGAAGTAGGTTTTGTATCCCGTCAATGAATTGGACAGTTACACCAACGCTACCGTGATTGATTAAAGCCGATTTGCGCACAAAGCCAAACTTGTCGCTTGAATTCCATTCATAAGTGAAGGTTAAACCGAGGTCGTGATTCACTTCCTCGAACTTCACTTTATTTCCGAATGAATTCTTGTACAGGTTGCGGCTGAGCTTGTAGACACCCTCATATTTTGACGAGAACGGCTCCCAAAGACTCGTCTTACCCGACTGCGTGATTAAGCAAAGGGTCTTTGAGCCAGTCGTCTCTGAGGATTCTGTGATTTTATCATCGGTATAATAGGGAAACAATGCAAAGTTACTGTTCTTCCTACCCGCCGTTAGGCCGCCGGTACTCGATAAAAACATCCAATGGTTCGAATGGCTAACGATGCTCATAAAGAAGGGCCGCATGGCGTCGTAATTTGCTATTTTATAGAAGGTCTCGGCACCAATTTTTACCTCTGTTCCGCTAACTTCCTCGAATGAGGCTGCCCGTTTTTGAGCGCCCAAGTAAATTTCTTTGTGTGTCTTCATTCTAAAATTCCCGTTTCGCAGGACTTTTGTGTTTTAATAGGTCAGAAATACATTTTATCATCGTTTCAAGCCGTTTGCTCCCGTCAAACGAAGGGTTTGGTTTAAAATAACAGAATGGATATATCCTATTCCATCACCAAAATCGGCTGAAACGGCTGTAAATACAAGGCTTTAAGGGCACTCGATTTATTCGCTTACAATAATAACAACTACAATGAAGAGATTAGCCGGACAATTACAGGACAAAGCCATAAAACAAGGACTTAAGGGTCTTTATTCACCTTTTAAGGAACAAGACATCTGTGAAGAATTTAACTTTATCTTTCTTGCAAAATAATTCATCCATGCGCGCGAGCCTATTCCTTACCGTTCTCCTTTCAGTCTGCATCACTCCGATCACTTATGGGCAATGCGGTCAAAACTACGATCGCGAAGTACGTCGGATTGTGAAGGCATCCGAGAAGTTGCCTCACGAAAAAACAAGGATTGTTTTTGCCGGAAGCTCCACCTTTCGACTCTGGGACAACATGGCTGAGAGTTTCCCAGAATACGAAGTGGTCAATGCCGGCATCGGAGGCTCATGCTTCGATGATCTTTACCGTTATAAAGACGGGCTCATTTCGGGCACCAAGCCAGATATCCTCGTTATCTATGAAGGGGACAATGATATCGTGCATGTAAAGGAAGACGGGAACCAAAGAGCCGTATTTGATATTCATTCGGATGCATGGAAACTTATGAATTGGATCCAGAATACGCACCCTAATCTTCCCGTGTTTCTCCTTTCACCAAAACCTTCGCCTTCGCGATGGGAACACTTGGCAAGGTACAAGGCAGTAAACAGCCGTCTGGAAGAATTAACCCAGGCATATAACTACTACTTCATGGATTGCTGGCCTTGGCTCACCGACAACAACGGACAGGTCGATTCCAAACTTTTTGTTTCTGACATGCTTCATCTAAATGCCGAAGGGAATGGACGACTGGGCCATTATATTTCGGAATCAATTCGCAATTCTTATCTCGACGAATTAACACTCGATGCATTCGTAGACCAATGGCACCTAGCCGCTGCTACTGCAGATTCGGCTGGTTATTTCGGAGCCTTTTACAATGAACAAAGCATCTTCCAAGGTACCGACGGCGGTGAGTATTGGACCGCCGGAGAGTTCCTGGCTTGGGCCGCTCCTTACTTCCGAAGAGAAAGCGCTTGGACCTTCGAGGCCTTCGAACGCCATTGGTACAGAAAAGGAAATACGCTTTGGTTCAATGAACGGTTAGATTCACCGCACATGGGCAAATGCCGCGGTGTTGGCGTTGTACGCGCCACTAGTAATGGCCTGAAAATAGACCACTACAGCTTGAGCTTTGAGGTTCCTAATGAAGTTGTAGGAGAATTAGTTCCATTGGCCACACCGGAACGCATAGAAGTATTGAAGTACCAACAAGAATTGGACGATTTTTATACCGATTCCACGACCAGTCCTCTAACCCCAGAAGAACGGGCCGCTTTCCTCGGACATGAATTCTTCAGCTATAATCCGGAGATGGCCGTTGAGGCGAATATCGAAGTGCTCGAAAATGAACCGTGGTTCAACATGGCCACTAGCTCAGGGGTGAGTAGAGAGTACCGCCGCTACGCCAAGGCCACCTTCGAACTGCGCGGACAAACTTTGGAATTGTTCCTCTACCAAAGCAAAAGGTTGATGGCCATGGAAGAATATCAGGACCACCTATTCCTTCCTTTCATGGATAAAACTACGGGAGTGAGCACCTACGGCACGGGCCGATTCATGGACATCACCAAGCCCGAGGGAAGCACCATGATCTTGGATTTCAATTATGCCTACAACCCGTATTGCGCCTATACCGACGGGTATTCATGTCCCATCACCCCTCAAGAAAACTACATCGACATTGAAGTAAACGCGGGCATCAAGGGACCAGACGGGCATTAAAACAATGTGCTCACCTTAATTCCGACAAACAACCCTGTCCTTTTTTTCTCGCAGCTTCTCGCAACGGAGTTTTTTTAGGTGAAAACATTTTATGAATTTTGAATACGCCTAATTTCGCAAAATGAAAAAACTACTCGTACTCCTTCTAGCCCTATCGCTTTATTCCCTGAATGCACAAGTCTATGACACTCTCGTGTGGGCAGATGAATTTAATGGAACCGGCGGTGTGGACACTTCAAAATGGTGGCATCAAACAGTCTTGCCTAATGCAGGACAAAGCTGGTGGAATGGAGAAATTCAACATTACACTGACCGCGACACGAACAGCTACCAACAGAACGGGGCATTATATCTAACTGCACTGAAAGAGTCCTACACCGATCAAAATGTCACCAAAGATTATACCTCAGCACGTTTAAATTCGAAATTTGCCTTCACATACGGCCGTGTTGAAGTTCGTGCGCAATTACCCGCAGGCGTAGGTACTTGGCCTGCAATTTGGTTGCTCGGACAGAACATTACAGAGGTGGGTGCTTACTGGTACACTCAAGGTTACGGCACGACTGGGTGGCCGGCTTGTGGCGAAATAGACATTATGGAACATTGGGGACACAATCAGGATTATGTTTCGAGTGCTATGCATACACCGTCGAGTTTTGGCAACACCTCAAATAAAGGAACTCAATATGTCAGTGGCGTTTCCAGTGGCTTTCATGTTTACGCATTGGAATGGAGCGAAGAAAAGATGGTTTTCAGCGTGGACAGTGTGGTACATTACACCTATGAACCCAGTACCCAAACCGCAAGCACTTGGCCATTCGACGCGCCGCAATATTTGCTCCTAAACATCGCCATTCAAGGAAGTATCGATTCGAGTTTTACATCCAGCCCCATGATTGTGGACTATGTGCGCGTGTACCAAAGCACTTCAATCGGAGTTGAAGAAAATTCGGTAGAACAGTCCCGTTTTTAACCTAATCCAACAGAAGGTACTGCTAGAATCAAACATAATGCGCATAACGCCACTCTGGTCATTTACGCCAATACAGGTCAGAAACTTCTTGAGATTGATAACTACAAAAGCGACGTGCAGTTTGACCTCAGCCATCTCGCCTCGGGAGTCTATACCTATACACTCGAAAATAATCGTGACATTATTCAAAATTCATTTGTCAAGCAGTAAGCGGCGACGAGTGTTTCCACTACTTTGGCTGAACGATGACAAAGAGTAAGGAAACGAACAAATGGATCTTAGGGGCAACTGGTTATGTTGGACAATTGGTCACGCACCGGTTGTTCACGGAGCGGACAAAAGGGAATTGGTCCGGGCAACTCGTCACCTTAGGTCAAAAAACCATAGTACCATGGATAATGGAAAGAACCAATTTTCATCTCTTTCCATTGAGTGCCATCCCGGAGTACCTCTTTGAAAAATATCCACCAACGGGTATATACCACTGTGCTCGAATGGCAGGGAACAGCGACCGCGCAAGAAGGATCGCCGCTCGTAAGGGATATAAAGCGAATCAGCGTTTCATCCAGTTGATTAGAGACCAACAACCCACCGTACCAGTAGTGTATTGCAGCGGGACACTCATGTATGGAAATACCGTTCATGCGGTCGACGAGGAAGCCCCATTGAGGCCCATCGCTTATGCGCGTGCCTATGAATATGCTGAGCGGCCGTGGGTATTGGCGGCAGAAGCTGGAGAATTGGATGTTCGTATTGCCCGTCCGGGGTGGATTTTAGGGCCCGACTCCTGGTTTGAACACTTTTTTTTCAAACCCGCACTAGCAACGGGAAAGGTTCCTGTTTATGGCGACGGAAATCAGCTGATGTCCCTAATCTCCGTAGAAGATTGTGCGGGCCAGTTGGTCCATCTCATGGATCATGGAGCCCCTAACCAAAGTGTTAATCTTTTTGGATTTGAGCCCATCAAACAAAAGGATTTCGCGGCGATGGTCGCTCAATGTCTCGACGCCAATACTGCGTATATAAAGGCAAGCGATACAGAAAACAAATACGGAAAAACAGTATTTGAGGCGCTTACTTCATCCACGCCAGTGACAACGAAGCACCTTGATTGGCGCGCTTCTTACGTCCCTGTTTACCAAGATCTTCGCGTTTTAATCGAAGCGACCGTCCGCCTTCTTCAGGCGAATCATTAATTCTTCTTCTCGAAGGTATACAGCATGTATTCTCCGAGCTTCCCTAGTGGCGTGCGTGCAATACGTTCGTCGATCTGCCAAAGCAGGTTTAGAATTCCTTTGGGTATCAATCTGTGGAATTTATGGTAATACCAAGCAGGGTAAAAAATACTATATCCACGAGTATAGGTGCACTCAAGTTGCGCCAATTTCTTCAGATGACCTGGACGGTAACAGCGACTGGCTAAAAAGTTTGTTGGCGAATAGCCGCCCCAAATTTTCTTCCAACGGGCAAAAGCGAATCTTGGCTTCAATTTCAGTAATTCTATTAATGTCCCGGCGATGTAGTATTTATTCACAAAAGTCAATACCATTCTTCCGCCGGACTGTAAAACACCCCGCAACTCTGTAAAAGCCAGTTCAAGGTTGTTTACCGTATTTAATGCACCGAAAAAGACATATATCATGTCGAATTGGACCCCGGGGAAAAGCACCTTAATATCTTCGACGCTGCCTTTCGCAACCCAGGCGTTCTTTAAACCCATTCGGTCTATTTTTTCTTGAGTCAAACGGACCATTTCTGCAGAAATATCAATACCATAAAAAGTTCTCTCTGGAAACTGCTCCGCGAAGTGTACCAGATCGAATCCCGGTCCAAATCCTACTTCCAATACCGTTTCTTGCGCGTAGGATTTCGTGTGCTGACGAAAGCTCTGACGAATACGCTGAAGCGCCGGATTTTCATGGTAGCGCTGCTCAAAATCTACAGCATCTTTATCGTAATACGTGCCTACCTTATCGTAATAGCTCATGGTCTTTATGACTTAATTGGTAATCAAAATACGCTGCTGTTCCCCAAAATAAAATGGCAAACGCAGGCTGATTCAAGAAGTTATTGAATTGCATGTGAAAGAAGTACGTGCTTAATCCAAGAAAAAAGGGGAGCAATGGGCTTTGTTTTGCAACACGGAAAAACCCAAAATACCACCAGCGCAGCCACATCAACAAAAAGAGTAATGGCGTCCAAACACCATTTTCACTAAGTTGAAGGAGTAACTCTGAATGGGCAGTGCCGCCTGATCCTGGCGGTGGGGAGTTGGGGTTTTTAACGGTTAGCCTGTTCTCCAATCGTTTTTCTTGAAACGGCAGGTAGGTGAATTGGTAGGATCCAGGGCCAAAACCTGTCCAGGGTCGTTCTTCAAACATTCGAAGGGCGGCGACCCACCGGTTCAATCGTTCAATATTACTAGCATCTGTTTGCACATTGGTGACCGACATGCTTTTTTCAACGAGTGATGCCTGCGGATCATGGCTCTCGAAACTGTTGTAAGCGAAGGCTTCCTCCACCTTTGCTGTCCCACCTAAAAAGAGGAAAATACCAATAGCTAGGGCGATCAGGGTTGCACGATAGATGGGCGGAAACTGAACCAATGCATACAAGAGGAACATAAAGACAAGCGACCAAAGCGCCGCACGTGAACCACTAAATAATGTCAACAAAACACACACCACGAACACCCACTTCCAAAGACTTCTATGAGGGAAATTCCCCAAAGCAATAGCGGCAAGAAAGGCCATTACAGCACCATACATCGTGTGGCTGTAAAAGAACGGTTTAAAGATGCCGGAAATGGTAATGGGGTTGAATTCAAATTGTGCAAAATGATAAAGTGCTACCACAGTTACCGGGATCAACGCGATAATGTAGGGCAGGTATGGAAACCTGATGCCCCGTTCAGCAAGTGCTATACACCCGTAATAAAAGCCTACAACGAAGATGCCATTGAGCGCAGAGAATTTTAAACTAGCATCGAGTAGTTCTGAAAAACAGATGCCCGGTAAAAAAGTAATAAGCCACAACAGTGGAAGCGGAAATTTTCGCAGCCAAATGCCTTTAGCAGCATTCACGATGGTCAGAAAAACAACCACCGCAGTGGCCGTAGATATAAATTCAATAGGTAAATATACATCCGCAAAAGGAAGGCTTAGTTTTATAGAAAGCGGTGCTAACAAGGCCGCAGCACATACCAGCTGCCCTAAGGTTCCCTTTTTGTATACGCCATATGCAAGACCGACAACAGACAAAAAACTCCAGACCAATTCCCAGTACAAATCCCAATACAACGTTCCCGCGAGTAGAAGGAACAGCGCACTAAAAGCAAAGGGGGCTATAGTTTTTTGAATCACCTTAAGATTTATTCGCGGCCCATATCTTTAATCCACCTGCCATTAGCGCAGCGCCGATCAATCCAACCGACCATGCCGGAAGACCTACGGGTCTTTCTGCCGGCGTCGCAGGGGAAATACTATAGGATTTGGGGGCTGGAGCGTTCGTGTAAGACTTTAAATCCTCAAGCTTACGCTCAGTATTCGTCAATTCGACTACTGCCGCCCCATATTGACGCTCCTTTCTAAAGATTAATGCCGCATAGGCCAGCGAATCTGATTCTGCTGCAAATCGAAGGGCGTCCAATTCTTTTCGCAAGGCGACTTCTTCCGATTGCAAGGTCAACGTTCGCTTCTCCACTACATCGAAACTCATGCCTACATTTTGACGCAACATAGCTTGCTTTATTGAGTCCGCAACCTCCACTACATAATTTGCGATCGTAGCGGAACGTGGTGCATCGGCGGAACGAACCTCTACAGCTACTGCTCCATTTCTGGTTTTACGTACGGAGAGGCTGAACGCTTCCGTAAATTTTTGTTGCACCTCTTTTAACACAACTGGACTTTGCATCAATTCAATATGCGCATCCACTTCAGTGGGAGATCCAAATCCGATTCCATTTTGCTCTATCTGCTTTTCCAATAACGTTAGTGGCACAAAAAATGTCGCTTCCGCTGAAAACTGTGGGGTACGCACTGTTGCAATCAAAAACAGCAACATTCCAGAAAGCAACGAGATCACTATTTCTTTTCTATTCATTTTCAAATTCTTCTAAATGCTTCATTAATCTTTGTTCAACGCTATGTGGGTAATACGCTGAACTGTAGGTCTCGGATTCGAAATAACCTTCTTCTTTATTTGTATGCGTGCGCATGTGTATCGTAAACCGGGCTTTACACCATCGCTCAAAAGCATCGCCTAGCGTCGCATTTAAAATGCGCTCAAAAACACTAAGGGTTTGAACTCTATTTTCAAGGGCACCAGGCACCTCAACGTTTGGAAAATAGTTTTTAACCCAATCATTCATCGAAAGGACCTTTTCACGTCCATGATCGTTACGAAGCGTAATAAGAGAGGCCACTTCTGTCGCAGTGTAGCGATTGCGCTTGGCTAAAGATAATTGGTTTTCATCCATTAACAAGTTGATGCAGAAGTACTTCTCCGAATTCAAAAGGAAAATTTTCTTGAAAGCAATCAAGAAGAATTTAGTCGTCCAAACGCGACCTGAACGGGTTAGAATGAAGAAATCGAGATCATCGTCTTTCGACTGTATGCCCATTTTAGAGAGTGAGCCGCTTAGATAAACTCCCCTAACAAAAGGAAAAACAGCAATAAACCGACCAATACTATGGGCCAATTTTAACCGTCTTAGATTCAAACGCTCATATTTTGCACGCAGTACCAATGCGTCCGGTGCTAAAGCAAACCAGCCGTTTTGGCAATAAATAAGCCCTTCCTGAACGAGCACCTTTAAGCCTTCCGTAACCTCTTGCTGCGTTGCAGGAACTGATAAATACTGCCGTACTTCTTCTGCCGATAGGGCGTGATTAAAGAAGCTGAAATAATGGAGTACTTGCTTAAAAGCCTTTGGCGAAATAGGTTTCAATGGAATAGTTGGCTTTCTGTGGGTCTAGACTACGAAGGTACGATGCGTCTGTGAAATACTAGGTCCTATTAACCGGGGGCGTACTTTTCTAAGATTGCACACCTCCTTAATTTTTCATACCTTCGAAATTCTGATGGCAGACTCGCAAAATCCCTTTATTACTATCGATTATACTGATACAGCAACGGAATCTTTTCCGGTTGAATACTATATGTCAGAGGTCGACCCCGTGGATTTCATCATAGAAGACAACTACACGTCTAAACCGCATTCCCAATCAAATTCAAAGCACGCCTTTCCTTTTGGGGCCCAGATTTCCACTCCGTGTACTTACGGAGTATTCTAGGCAAAATCTTCTACATAAGTTCCTTATCATTTTGACAGAGAATCTGTCGTTCCGCTAGGCCCTTAGGATTGGTTTAGTAGGGTTCTATTTTAATTCCTTAAACATCATTTATTATGCGAAAACGACAAAATCGTTATTCACATTATATTGCTTTTCTCTTTCTATTCATTGGGTTCGCTCAATCTGGATGGGCGCAGCAAAAAATCACTGGAGCCGTTACAGATAATACCGGTAATCCAGCAATAGGCGTTTCAGTTACTGTTTTAAACAGTCAAGACGGAACACTTACTGATGCAATGGGCCAGTATAGCATAACACTGTACGAAGGTCAATCAAAATTGGTTTTCAGTTCTTTTGGATTTCAAACGCAGACGGTAGACGTCTCTGGGAAGTCCATTTTAAACGTGACTTTAAATGCTTCGGAGATCCAATTGGAAGAAGTTGTCATTACTGCTCTAGGGGTATCCCGTGAGGAGCGGGCACTAGGTTATGCCGTTCAAGGACTTAAAAGTAAAGACATTGCCTCAGTTCCAGCGCCCAATGCGGTGGACAACCTCAGTGGAAAGCTCGCTGGAGTATATGTTACTAGTGGTTCAGCAGGTCCTACTGCCTCAGCAAACGTGACCATTCGTGGTCAAACTTCGTTGAACGGAAACAGCCAAGCGCTGTTTATTGTAAATGGCGTGCCCATTACAAACGGTTTGTTTTCTCCAGGCGATGGCCTGAATGGATCTTCAACCATTGACTTTGGTAATGGTGCTCAGATTATTAACTCTTTCGATATCGAAAATATTTCTGTCTTGAAAGGACCAGCTGCTGCCGCATTATACGGTTCGCGCGCTGCAAATGGGGTTATTTACGTTACTACTAAAACAGGAAAAAACAGCAAGGGCTGGGGCGTAAGTGTGAATTCTAACACTGTACTTGAAACACCTCTAAAACTACCTAATTTCCAAGACCAGTTTGGTAACGGTGGCGGTGGTAAATACAGTTACAACGATGGTGCCACTTATACTGGTGATTACTACGACGCTTTTGGTGAAAACTGGGGGCCACGTACGAATGGCCAATCTGTAAAAGTGTTTAATTCTAACGATGAAGCAGTGCCTTTCGAAGCTGCTCCTGACAACATGCGAAACTTCTTCCAAACCGGAGTAAGTACCAACAATAATGTGAGTATATCTCATGCAGATGAAAATGGAGATTTCAGATTTTCCGGTACCCAACTCAACAGACGCGGTATCGTTCCTAACACGGATTTGAATCGGAATACGCTCCAAACCTCAATGGGTAAGAAACTCTTTAATAATCGTTTAGAGTTCAGAGCAAATGCTATGTATGTGGGATCGAGCTCAAACAACGTTCCAAACGCAGGTTACGATGAAAGTTCCTCTGTTATGTATTCTTTTCTTTGGATACCACGTAATACGCCAATCGATGATTTGCGCGATTACTGGAAACCAGGACAAGACAACGTACAGCAATCTTACGTCGAAGAACTTTGGGGAAACAACCCGTTTCTTATTGTCAATGAAAACACAAACAGCTTCAACGCATCGCGCCTTTTAGGAGATATCAATGCGACTTATCACATTAACGATCGTATGAATATACGTCTTCGTTCAGGTCAGGATATGAAGAATGATATTCGCCAGTACCGCAGAGCTACCTCTACTAAAAAAGTACTGTTTGGTAGCTACCGTGAAGACCGTCTTTCTTTTAGTGAGAACAATACAGAAGCACTTTTATCGTGGGCAAATGCTGCACCAATGGAGCAAAAAGATTTACGAATTGATGCCAAACTTGGTGGTAACCTTATGATGCAGCAGAGCTCATCGCTTGTTGCAAATAACCCACAGCTTCTTCAGCCTGGTGTTTTCACATTAACAAATAACCGCTCAAACGTACAAACTGAAAGCCGGTATGCGCGCAAGGCGATACGCTCACTGTTTGGTTTGGCTTCTTTTGCCTACAAAAGCACGTATTATTTAGATCTAAGCGCTCGTAATGACTGGTCTTCCACATTACCTACGGCTAATAACAGTTACTTCTATCCGGCAGCTTCTGCTTCGATGATCGTTTCTGAAATGGCGGATTTAGGTTCAATTAGCTTCTTGAAACTTCGTGCTGCAGTAGCTGCGGTAGGTTCTGATACGGATCCCTATCTTTTGAACAACACCTATAGCCCAGCTGCAATGTTTGGCGGTTACCCAGCCTTTGGTATCAATACATTCGCGACGAATCCTGATCTACGTCCAGAACGCACCAATTCTAGTGAATTAGGTATTGACTTGCGCTTTGCTAAAGGGCGCTTTGGCGCAGATTTAGCCGTTTATGATATGACCACTGAGGATCAAATCATTTACCTACCTGTAGCCACTTCTACTGGTCGTACCAGTAGACTTGCGAACGGTGGTGCCATTCGCAACAGGGGTATTGAACTTCAGTTATTCGGTGATATCGTTAAAAACGATAAACTTATCTGGAATTCCCGAATCAACCTTGGCGCGAATCGTGCTGTAGTTACTGAGCTACCCGACGGTGTTAGCGGAGGCTATCCTATCGTAGCGAGCATGTTCCCCAACGATGGTGGAACTGTAGGGTTAGAATATGTTGCTGTAGAAGGTGAACTTCTGGGTCAACTTAAAGGATTAACCTTTATGCGCGATGCCGATGGCAATATCATTCACGAGAACGGTTTACCAATGGTAAGTGAAGAAAAAAGTACGATAGGTTCGTACCAGCCAAAAGCACGTATCGGATGGATGAATAGTTTCTCAGTAGGTAACTGGCAAGCAAATATTCTGTTTGACGGACAGATTGGTGGATTGATTTATTCGCGTTCCCACACTTTGCACAACACAGCAGGTAATCTTGTAAACGATGATGATCCGCATCTTGATATGAATGCCATTGACGGCCGTGTAGTCTACGATGTAACGTACGATGGTAATGGCGAACCAGTATACAACCTTGATCAAGCAGGTGGCGTAGTTGGCTCTGGTGTCATGTACGATGCTAGTGGGAATTTAGTAGCGAACACAGTATCTGTGCCAATACGTGATTACTATTACAAATACTACGGTAATGTTTGGAGTAGAGATAACATTGAGCCATCCACGTTCGATGCCTCTTACCTAAAGCTTCGTCAACTGAGTATCGCTTATACAGTACCTGCAGACAAGCTTGCCAACACAGGGCTAAAAGGTCTTACTGTAAGCTTTGTTGGACGCAATCTTCTTTTATTCACTAAGGTTCCAACCATTGATCCAGAGACGTATTCCATAAGAAACGGACTGTTCGTGAATGGTTACGAGAGCACCTCTATGCCATCACTAAGAAGCTTCGGATTCTCTATCAATGCAAACCTTTAAGACTCTAACAATGAAAAAATCATTTTTTGTAGGCGCGCTAATCGCAATGGCGGGTCTTAGTTTTCAAAGTTGCGAGAAATTATCATCTATTAATGAGAACCCTAACGAGCCCTCTAATGTAGACGCTGGTGTATTGTTCACAGAAGGCGTACGTTCAAGCGTAAGTACCTCTGTTACTCAAAGCTACCTGTTAGGAAATGTTGCTTCTCAGCTTGCGGCTAAAACACTGCGTGCAGTTGTTGGCGAGTATAGCTGGAATGCCTTCCCAAACACATGGAATCAAAACTATGCGAGTCTCGGTAATATTATCGAGGCAGAGCGTGTAGCAGCAGAAGTCGGGAATGCACAAATGGAAGGTGCGGCTAAAGTGATGAAGAGCTGGGTATTTTCTACACTAACCCTGGCCTATGGAGACATCCCGTATTCAGAAGCTATTACTGGCTCAACCGACGCCAATTGGTTCCCTGCCTACGATACGCAGGAACAAATCATTACCGGTACAAACGGACTGTTAAACGAGCTTGCTGAGGCAGTTCTATTGCTCGATAACGGTGGTTCTATTCAAGGTGATATTCTTTTTAACGGCGATGCTGCTAAATGGAAAAAACTGGCCAACGCGATGCGCCTCCGTCTGCTTATGTATGTCTCGGAGAAGCAAAACGTAAGTGCTGAATTTGCAGCAATTGTTGCAAACGAATCACTAATGGAAAGCAACGCCGACAACGGTATACTTACGTACACGGGTAACTTCCCTAACGAATATCCATTGGTTCCTTTGAAGCAAGGTGATTTCGATGCAGTTGCGATTAGTACTAATGCCCATGCTGCTTTAGACAGCTTGAATGATCCTAGAATGTTCATTTACGCGCGTCCAAGCAATGCATCAGCAGTATTCGCAGACCCTTCTGTCGCCGCTACTTATAAGGGTGCCGATAATGGAAGTACAGCTATTAGTGCCTCATGCGACAAGAATGGATCACGCCTAGGTTATACGTTCTACAATTATCCTGGACATGATCAAGCAGGCACGATGGCAGAAGGTATTATCATGACGTATGCGGAGCAACAATTCTTACTCGCGGAAGCGGCACACAACGGTTGGATTACAGACGATGCTGCGACGCATCACGCCAGTGGTGTGCAAGCGTCATTAGAATACTATGGGGCAGATTTCAGTATGACGAACTGGACGGATTTTGCAGACTACATGGCAAATTCGGGAGCTGCTTACGATAACAGTATCAATAGTATTCGTGAGCAGAAATGGTTAGCAATGTTCTTTACAGGACTGGACAATTATTTCGAGGTAAGACGCTGGTATACTCAAGAAAGTGGGAATTGGGCTAACCTTCCATTCATCTCAGCGCCGTGTTCAAATACAAATGGTGACGTGTTGCCAATGCGCTTTCTCTACCCAGGTAATGAAGCGAGTTTGAATCCTGTCAACTACGCTGGTGCCATTGATGCAATGGGAGGCAATACCCAGAACACTAAAATGTGGGTAGTTGACTTATAAATAGTCATTTACTAACGTTAACAATTTAAACCACGGTGTACTTCTGTACACCGTGGTTTACTATAAAAAGAAACTATGAGCGGTCATGTAAGAAGTGATAAAAAAACGTTGTTTGGTGCAGCCATTAATCCCCCGGTATTTTTTGGATCATTAATCGTATTGCTCTCTTTAATCAGCACCACCATTATCATTGGTGAGCCCGTGGAGGATCTCTTCAGACGGGTTCAAGCCAATATTAGTGATGCCGCTGGGTGGTTCTTCATCTTGCTGGCCAACCTTCTGATGTTTTTTCTCATCTATCTGGCCTTTTCAAAATTTGGGAAGATCAAACTAGGAGGGGCAGAAGCAAAACCAGACTTCTCACGTATCTCATGGTTTTCTATGCTGTTCTCTGCTGGTCTCGGTATAGGACTATTATTCTATGGGGTCGCCGAACCGATCTACCACTTTAACGACAATCCTTTTGTCGATAATACAGATGCTATAGCCGCAGCTAAAAGCGCTATGGGGATTACTTTTTACCACTACGGAATTCAAGCTTGGAGCATCTATGCGACGGTTGGCTTAGCCCTTGCTTTTTTCACGTTCAATCTCAAACTTCCCCTCACCATTCGTAGTATTTTCTATCCGTTGCTCGGGGATAAAATTTACGGACGCTGGGGAGACTTGATCGATATTATTTCTGTCATCGCTACCGTAGTTGGTCTGGCCACCTCACTGGGTTTAGGAGCACAACAGGTAAATGCCGGTTTAGAATACCTTTTCGGAATTGGATATTCACGAGAAGCCCAAATAGTCATCATCGCCGTAATTACCGCACTCGCTACCTTCTCCTTGCTCGCTGGCTTGGATAAAGGCATTCGCAGACTTAGCGAAGTCAATATGGGCTTAGCGATGGTCTTACTGGTGTTCGTACTAGCGATTGGACCTACAGCATTCCTGATGGACAGCTTCGTTCAAAATCTAGGATACTATATCGACAATTTCTTCAAAATAGGTCTGTGGACCGAATCTTTTGTTGGGGTGAAAGACGATTCAAACTGGCAAAACATGTGGACCGTATTTTACTACGCATGGTGGATCGCATGGTCACCGTTTGTAGGAATATTCATTGCACGCGTATCTAAAGGCCGCACCATCACTGAATTTATTTTAGGTGTGGTCCTTGTTCCTTCACTTTTGACCTTCTTATGGATGAGCGTTTTCGGAGGTAGTGCACTGTATTTTGAACTGCTCGGGGACCATAGCATTACTTCCGCGGTGAATGAAAACGTGGCGACGGCTATCTTTAAATTATTAGAAAAGTACCCCTTTGTAACCATATCTTCAGGTCTAGCCATTCTGCTTACCACGAGCTTCTTTGTGACCAGCTCAGACAGTGGTTCTATGGTGGTTGATACCCTTACCTCGGGTGGACGACACGATGCGCCAAAAATTCAAAAAATATTTTGGGCGGCCATGGAAGGTGCTACCGCTTCCGTACTTCTACTCTACGGTGGATTGACGGCGCTTCAAAGTGCCACTACCATTACAGGGTTAGCATTTGCAATAATTCTTGTGATTATGGTTATTAGCTTCTATATGAGCTTAGAAAGTTATTACAAAGAGCATTTTGCTTCAGCGAACCAAAACAAGGACGAATAGGACAACATTCCTAGGAATAACCTACAGTTTCCTAAGGTCTCTTTTAAACCTTATCCTCTTAGAATCATCTTATTTTTAGTAGGTTAGATATTCTTATGAAGCGATTCTTTTATTTTTTCTTTGCACTCATTGTTTTACCCTCTTGTTCCCGCGACAATGGAACGAGCAGTAATGACCCTGGCCTGTCTTCATTGTAAAATGCCCCTAATACAAAAATAAAAAGCCCTGATGCTGTGCATCAAGGCTTTTCCTTGTAGACATTCTGGAGAAAAGATCGAAGCGTACCTCTCAGCTTAAAATTCGCAAGTTCAAATCCTCCTATCTACGGCTGGCGTAGTATTTTTTAAAGGCCTGATTCTAGGGTGTTTTCATTTTGTCTTTAGTATTGAAAACAAAGTTCATTCCGGATAGGGATTTATAGCGCTTTAGGTATTCTATAAACCCAGGTGCATTTGATTTATCAACGATGGCACTCCCTAGGTAATAAGCTGGAAGTGAAGGGTATTGATGGTGTGCTTCGTGAAGATTAAAATTAAACAGAAAATAGTGAGCGAGAAACTTAGGGAATGTTATGCTGCGTGTATAAATAACTTGATCACTGTAACGAATTGGCCGGACTGGGCTATTCCCTGCAATGGGAATATCAATATGCGAATGTTGGCTTAAAATCACGAGGTCGCTTATGACCAAACTTAAAATATAGGCGGGTAGTACGTAGAAAAATAATGTCTTGTTTACTAGGATAATGATTCCTACGTAAAGTAGAAGTAGCACAATCATATTCAACCGTATTCTGCTTATATCTTTTGGCTTTAGGTGGCGATTCATCTTTTCTAGATTCCAATAGTTTCCAAACCTATAGCCAAGCGTGAAAAGCGGTATGTATAGGCGCCAAGAAATGTTCACGAGTGCTTTTGCGAAGGGGGAAAATTTAGGATTGACAGTACCCTCTGTTGTCGGGTCCTTATCTCGAAACCCTGTCCATTTATGGTGTAAATTATGAATTTCTACCCAAGAAGTAAAGGGGATTAACGAAAGGAAACCCATGACATGACCAAATCCTTGATTGGCCCTTTTGGATTTAAAAAAACTCTTGTGTCCGCATTCATGGAGAAGAATAAAACACTGAAAGAAAAATAAAGCGAGAAGTAGCTGTGAGAGGATATAAGAGATTGGGGAGTACAGCATTGTATTAAGCAACACAGCTAGTCCCAACTCAGTAAATGGTACGACTAGAGAAATGAGTGCCTTAGTATTTGAGGGGCGCTGCTTATGGATGACTTTCTTCATATGATCTCCGTGCTATGTTTGATGTTATAGAACTCAACGAATTTGAGTCGCATTTCGACTACTTTCTGTTCAATATTTTCAGATGTCCAATTCTTTATTGACACGGAATCCATTGCACATACTTCCATAACCCCTCCTGATACTGATGTGTAATTATCAAGGTTGTCGTAACCTTTTGGAATATAAACGAACAACGGTGATATATTTAACTTTCCGGCCAGGGTCACCCTATACACCTCAGTATTGAATTCAGCGATGCCGTTGATATAGTCATGTACGCCTTCAGATGATCCTGCAAAACTCAGAGGTTTATGTTGAAGACGTTCTTCAAGCCGCTCAAAAAAGCGGGCTCTGCGTTTCGGATGCTTCTTTTGTGGAACGTAAATGACGCCCATTCCGAAAGCAGTTAGCGTTAAGGGTATGAGCTTAAGGGTTTTTTCAGAGAGTAAAAATGGCACGTTAAGTCCAAGAGCTGTTAACGAGAAGATGTCGAGCAGGGAATTATGATTAAATGTAATAAATGTGGGTTCAGGAGGTAGCGTGTATTTCTTAGGGAGTACAAGACGGAACCCTAAGAATCGGAGAATAAGTTTTGACGAAATTACAGTGAGGACCTTACGGTTGAATGGAACAAGTCCGCCAAAAGAAACAAGGCGTAGGGTAGTTGAGACAATCCCGAATATCGCGAGTATCAGAAACGTGACCGTTAGTTGATAAACGATTTTCATGATTTACTACAGACTATGGTTTGCATAGATAGATTTAGTTGTTTCTGGAACCAGAGGATTGGAGATAGAAGGAATTGTCCCAAGAAGTAGGGAAAAACTATTTTATCTAAGTTCAAACCTTTCCCAAGCGTTCTGAAATAGGCTCCTGTGAAAATGTAAAAGTAGGCTGGGAAGGCACCATAGGGAAGGTAATGGTCGATCTTATAATTGTGTTTTTGAAGAATATTTATCAGGTTTTTTTTATCATAAAGTGCTGTGTGCTGCGGAGCCTGTATACCGGGCCATTTTGATTTGAATAACTTGAAAGTGAGTGAATCAAGTCTCGGCACTTCGATGATTAATAGTCCACCTGGTTTTAGCAATGATTTGGCATATTCTAAGGTTTGATTTGGATCGTAGTCGTGCTCGAAAAAGTGCCACATGGTGATCAGGTCAAAGGAGTGCTTGGGTAGATCTTGCTCATAGAATAGTCCTTCGTGAAAGTCGATTTTTTCAAACTCTGGATAATCTAGGTTTTCTTTAAAATCGACACCACTTATCTGGCACTCATACTTTTTGTTGAGATGAAGTAAAAATGTTCCTACGGCACAGCCAACATCTAAAACTCGTGTGTTTTTATCGATCTTCATATAGGAACGTACGAGTTTTTCTTTTTCGCGGTCATGCTTGCTCATGGCATGTTCATAGAGGGGGGTTAGGACTCCCCAATTCTTCTTTTTGCGGTGAGCAATATATTCGGCATCGTAAAACTCTTTGATTCCGCTTATTGAGATCCTCGGGTTCTGGTATACTAACTCACAATTATTACACTTAACGTATTGAAATTCGCCATCCTTTCCTGTTAGGTCTTCTTGGCCCTTCAAGAAGAAGGTACTTTCGTTTGAACCGCATTGGTAACAGTTTACAGATTCGAAATCAAAATGATCCGGGTTTAAAAAGGTCTTGATATTCAAGATGGGGTCAAATTTTGTCATACTAAAATGCTGTGTTGGTGAGGATGTATAGAAAAAGGAGGAGGTATCTGGTATGTTTCTGCGCGGTCAGTACGGCCGCTACACTAAGAAGTAAGAAAATAATCGAGACTTGCGAAACCCCATCAATGAAATAGCAAAGGGCATAAGCGGTGATTAATATGGGCAATGCAGTGATCTTGCTGATGATGTCTTCATCGCGGTATTCAATTAGCATGAAAATCAGAAAAAGACCTAAAATTGCGTAAGCGTCATGGCTACCAAGTGCTATCACAGCAAAAGGGTATTTGAGAAGCGGAAGAAGGAGACGGATTTTTCGAAATGAAAAGAGAAAATAATAGCAGATTTCGGATAGAAATAAGAAGGACATGAGCAAAATAGCTTGCAGTCCGTCCTGGAAAGAAATAAGAAGGGTGAATCCTATGTATAATGCATAGAAGTATCGCTTTAAACTTACTGCGGTGGTGGACGATGTATACGATCTGTTCGGTTTATGTTGATCAATTTTTGAATTGGCAACATCATCATATAACCTGAACAAAATAAGGAATGCCAATACTCCGACACTTTCCGCTAATCGGTGACCGTTTAGTTCAAATGAACCGTATGCAAAACATACGAGTGCAAAGGCTAGTGCGGCCCAATGCAAAAGCACAATCCGTTCCTTAATATATGTAAACAGATCAGTCATCTATAAATTTTATGGTTCCCGTATCAGCATCTAATTGAATGAGTTGCCCATCTTTTATTCGGGCGGTTGCGCTGGGAACTCCGACGATGGACGGGATTCCAAATTCTCGTGAAACGATTGCGCCGTGAGAGAGCATGCCGCCTCGTTCCACAATCAAACCACTAATTAGCGGAAAAACCACGATCCAACCTGGATCTGTTTGTCTTGTGACCAAGATATCCCCTTTTTTCAGTTTGTAAGCCTCGGATATGGACTCAATGACGCGTGCACGTGCAGTCACTTTTCCACCGCAAGCACTCATACCCTGTATTAGATCAGTTTCACTATTTGACTCATCTTCATTTTGTGAGCCTGCGATCTGCCCGTTTACTGTGAAAAACTCGTCAGGAAAGGGTTTTTCACACTCTTGCTGATAGTTCCTTTTACGTAAAGCTATTAGGTCTAGGTTTGCCTCGGGTAAGATTGATGAATATTCCATCAATTCGGTGATTTCTATGTAGGATAGGAAAAGTAAGTCATTGGAATCCGCAAGTAAATTGCGCTTTTGAAGTTCGCCGCCAATTTTCCTGATGACTTTTTTGAATTGGTAATAGAGTTGTGCTTGCTTTAGACGGGCCCGTTCCCTAGAACTGATGCCTCGCATAGCGTTCCGAATAGAAAGGTTTAAAAGTCCATGAAAGAAAAGGGCTACGGGGAATACTATGCCGTATTTTGTCCAAATCTTCTTAATAAATCGTTGCCTAATTTGCTTTGCTTCGTCTGCGGTGGCAGCTATTTGAAGAGCGGGATCATGTTCATTTATTTCGTCATATTGTTTGAGAAGTTGGATGAACGCTAATGGATTATCGCTAAAGTTATCTGCAGTAAACATGAGTTCTCCCGAACATCTAAAACCCCAATTTTCCAAGTAGGAATGGATCAATTCAATCGCTTTGAATTCTTTGGATTTGGATCCATAAATATTCCAAAAATGGTCAGGCTCCATATCCCGGAAATCAGAATACAATACACCGTCTTTTCTAGTGGTTTTCAGGATTTCGTGAATGAGCAAAACCGGTTTGGTACTCACAAGGTTTGGAATAGACTGAATAAGTTGATTATGAATTCCATAAGCTTCCTTTCCATAAAATTTTGAGCAGAGCTTTCCCAAGAGTCCATGGTGAAGCATGGCAAAAAAATCAGCAAGCGAAGCCTTGTACCAACTGTGCATCCGAATTTCGATAAACTCATGAAACGCCATTTTCAATTCATCTAATGAAATGGCTTGCTCGGATTTGAAGACATATCCTTGAACGCGATTTTCGAATAGTGTTACTTCACGTTCTAATTTCCAGTTGTGTTTAATGACGCTTCGAACAAAAGTGAATTTTTCTACTAATGGTACTTTTTGATCGTTCAGAGATTCGTCTTGATGTCCAACGAAATTATTGAACGATCCTAGTAATTGTTTCGCAAATGGCGAACTGTAAAAGATGTTATATATGCTCGACATGTTATAATACATGCCGCCTCCAAATACACCAATAACATTTGCGAATGAAGATTCGAGTCGTTGAATACGCTGTTGTGGAATCTGGAATAGTTTCGATAGATTTTTGAAGTAGTGGTAGTAAGAATCCCGTGCAATACTGTATAACAATGGACTGATCGCGCTAGGGTAATTTTCGTTTACATTCGTGTTCGACCAATGTACGGTTACTCCTTTGCCTTCTGTAGTTATTGGTCTTGCTTGCAAAACATAAACAATCCCATCCTTAACCGCGAATTCTATGTCCAGAGGCACGCCAAAGGAGACTTCTAGACGAACACAAATATCTACTAAAGATTTAAATGCACCAGAATCAGTGCAGTTTACTTGGTAGTCCTGGCGAACATAAGTCTTGGATTCGGGCTGTACATCACCGTTAACTAATTTCTCTCCATGCCCGGTAACATATTCCACCAATAATTCGTTATCAGCCAACGGACTGCGCGTAAAGACTACGCCAGCAAAATCTGGATCAACCATTTCTTGTACGACTACAGCCATACCTTTAAGGTGATGACCAGAGGTGTTTTCATATGCTTTAACACTCTGTGAGCTATACGATTTCCAGCATCTCAGTGTATTTTCATATACGGAGGTTACATCAGGAGCGGAGCGATAAGACTCCAATTGCCCGGCAAATGAGTTTTCGTCTGAATCTTCCCCAATAGCTGAGCTTCGCACCATAAGTGTAACTGCATTCAGTGATTTAAGTGCATTTTCAAGAGCTTCCTTAAAGTGAGCAATGTTTAACCGCCCCTGCTGAAATGCCTCGAACCAATCTTTATGAATAACGAAGCCATTTGGCACGTTTTCACCGTATTGAATTAATCGAGATAGGCTAGCCGCCTTGTTGCCAAATTCGGACGGGGAAAGAGACTCTTGTAGTGTAATCATACGGTTAAAAGCTCTTTTTTATCCCTGAAATAACTAAGATTACAGTGGTTATTATGTGTATGAAAAGCAAAGAAAAATACATCCAGAGTGCCTCTCCCAATGTTACAAAGCCCATAATAGCGTGTACGAAGCTTAAACCCATCGTGGAATCGGATTTATCTAGCCACCAAAAAAAGTATTTGAACTGTTGATGGGTGCCTCCTGGTGGAATTTTCACTAACCTTTTGAGAAGAGAATTTGGCAATTCGAAAAAAAGGTAAAAAAACCCAAGCAATGCACCGTACCAATAAGGCATTTCAATGGGAACCGCTATGAATCGAATAAAAGCTAAAAAAATCAAGGCATTTACTGTAGTTAGAAAAAGGAAGCCTCGATAGGTTTTGTTTCGACCGAACAATCGAATGGAAATTGGAATATTGAGATCTTCTAGTAGGCTATATTTCACAACAACCATATGAAGGGTGTTACTCAGAATCAATGGAACAGCAATGATTAAAATATGCCAGAGTATATCAACGTTCATCTCTTAATATATTGAGCATTTTTAATGCTACGTTTAAAACTCGATTTGAGAAATCATACTTCATGATCACTCCAGCGACTTCATAAAAAGATAGTCGCGTCGCAATATAAGTCTCGAGGGAATAGCAAAGTGCCTGGAACCAGGGGTTATCCTCGGAGAGGTCAGCGACTCGATCACTATAAAAACCGAGATATCGAACAAGGTCTTCTCGGGTAAAGTCCTTCGGTAGAACGAAGCTTAGAAACTCTACGATATCTCTTGTTGGAAAATCTACAACAGCGAGCTCCAAGTCGTAAAAAACAGGCGTGCCGTTCTTCCTAATAGCGATGTTTCGTGAATTGAAATCGTTGTGAATTATGGTTTTTGATAGTTTTATACTCTTAGAAATTTGCGACCAATTTCCTAGGTTCATTTGAATACTGCGAAGAATCTCCCGATGGACAATATGCCCACCTTCCAAAATAGTGATATCTAATAATTTTCGATACAGAGGAATATAGCGAGAGGCATCAAATTCTTGTATTTCTGGTACATGCTCGTTTCTGAGAGAGGAGTGAAATTCCTTCAAGGCGCTTAACACAGATGATATATCCGCATCACTCCATGAATTTGGACTGTTCTCACTATTGACAATACTCAGTTGTGAATAGTCAAGGAACTCCTGCATAAATAGGTAAATTTCTCGCTTTGCATTAACGAGACTCCCCTCAAACCTTGGTATATACTCGAAACCAGCTTCCGCAAGCTTCTGATAAATTATTATATCCTTAATATGTGCGTTTTGGTACTCTAATTCAGTGCCGTATTTCTTGATTAAGTCGGCCAATTCAGTATCAATCGATGAGGCCATTAAATGCAATCCCTTAACTGTTTCTAAATCCAAAGCCTTCGACTTGAGTAATAGTTTTTCTGAGTAAACCGTACCATTTTCAAGTTCATGATTTCGCTCAATTGGAATGAAGCCGATCATTTTTTTGCTGGTGCGATTCGCTATAACCGTTAAGATGCCATTATCTAATGTGTCATTTTCTAAAACTCTGTATGAAAAAAGGTGATTACTGTTCCTTTCACCGGCAACTTTAGATAAGAATTTTGTGGTCAATTCGGATTTTAAAAGCCATTGAACCGGTTTATTGCGCCCTAGTTTTTCATGTGCCTTAGCGAATTCACCACTAACAATAGCAGCGTAGGTGGAAATCTCTAGACCCAAGGCAAACCCCGCGATCAACTTAGCAAATCGCTCTACTTTTCCTGATCCTAAACACCCCATCATATCTAAGGCTTCTGACTGCATTTTCAAGTTAGTGCCACCTCCAACCGTACCAACAACCAGATTGGGTAGGGTAAGTTGAAGTTTTAGTCCACCTTCCACGCAATCAAGTTCCAGGAAACCAACTGCAGATTCATGCACGCAGGCTATATCTTGACCTGTTGCCACGAAAAATGCTGCAATAGCGTTGGCTACGTTGATGTTGTAACCTACCATAGATTCTTCCTCTGCGAAAGATTTCGATGGGCCGAAAAATCGCTCCATCTTTTTGGAAGTCGTACGAAGCACCTTGTTTACGATAGCTTCAGGTAAGAAGCAATTCGCAACCACTCTGATACCTCGTCCATTCGTAATATTATATTGGGATATTTTTTTGTCTGCGGCGCCATTCCCTTCAATAACATAGTCGATTGGCGATATGTCGAATTTTTCTTTAAAGACATCGACAAGATGCATAATTGCATGCCAAGAACAAGTTGTAGTCATATTTTGACCCGAAGCATCGCCGGTTGAGAAAACAAGTTTGAGATGGACATTCTTACCTCGAACGAATCGTTCGATAGTCCGTAAATCGGCATGGTTCGAATATTTTTTGATCAGTTGGGCCACTTTCTTCTCTTCCGTCTTCACGAAAGATTGAAAAGTATGTGCTTCTTCTTCAGTTTCAAATAAAAATAAAGGGGAACGCACCATTTTTTGCCAAGTAACTTCCGCTTCAAAACCTCCCCCTTGACTAATGGCCTTAGCTCCTCTGTTCATGCTGGCAACAAGTGCGCCTTCAAGCGTACCCACGGTTGCATAAACCAAATCTTCTTGTGCCTCGTCCTTAAACAATATTGGACCGACTACTCCTAAAGGGACCTCTACAGAGCCGATATACGATTCTATGTTGTTTTGAATTTCGCTCAGTTCCAGATTGGTATACTTAATATTCTGGATAGAGATGTCTTGCTGCTCCAGAAAGGCTTGACGCATTTCAATGGCACTTTTTATAACAAGTCCTCTCCCTGGAATTACTGGTAGACCGGAAGGTTCAGTATTTATTTTTCTATGCATTCATTAAATACATTTATATAGTTTTTTGAAATGTAAATAGATTGTCTACCCATTTTATTATTGACCAACTTCTCATGAACCTTAGGAAGGTTGTATTGTGGTATACTGGGAAACATGTGATGTTCGCAGTGGTACGAGATGTTTTTAGGAGAGAGTAAGAGTCTAGAAATGAAATTGTGTTTCGTTGTTCGCGTTTGCATTTCTAGAGGTTGGTGCTCAATACCAGAATGCTCAGCTATTCGTCGCCATCTATTGATGAGTTGCGTCCACGAGATGAAGGGAACCAACCAGTACTTTAAAAGCAGCATTTCGTGATCGAAATAGATAAACCCACCAAGGACAATGATGTAAAAGGAAACTCTAGCGATCTTGTATCTCCTGCTGGACTTCGGTTTCCTCGATGCAACTGATTTGCCAGACATTACTCGAAAAGTTTCGAAAACACCAAACCCCGAAAGTTGCCTCATGACGATCTTAAGAAAGCGACTAATGGGCATTGGGAATTGCCAATTCTTATCCGTTTTCGCAGTATAATCTGGGTCTTCATCTGTATTTAGACATTGATGATGCTTGAGGTGTTTCACTTTATATGACTTCATGGAAACAATCACCGGCCAAGCGCAAAACACCTCACCAACTATATCATTGACTTTTTTGTTTTTTGAAATTAGTCCATGGACAGACTCATGCATTAATAATCCTAAAGCGAGATACCTTGCGCCAATAAAAACGACGGTAATGATATAGATACTCCAATGATAATAAGTTTCACAAAGAAAGGCTGCGATTAATATCAGAACCCATTCTTGAATGACCGAAAAAATCCCTTTCCACGTTTGGATGTTAAAAAATGGACGCAGCTCAATACTTTCTAAAATGAGATGAATTCTATCATTGTAGGAGGTTTTTGAATTTACCATAGTGTGTAGTTTAGAATTCCAGATTTATGTTTCTAAGTTAAACGGTACGTTCTTAAAGTGAAACACTTCGATTCTATTTATTCTTTAAGTTGAGATTAGTTATTTGCTTATCCGAAGAATAAAATCTCACTTTCTGACTTCTATTAGTTATTATTCTACCAATATTTAGTTACACGTTTTTTTTGATTCAATATTGAGCCCTCTACACGGTAGATATAATTCAATAGCACCCAACTGTGGAAAGAAGGTTTGCGGTCGAGTGCATTAACGGAAACATGTGGAAGAAATACGCACGTATCAATCAAGGAGCACTCAAGGAAATTGAGCTAAAACTCAAAAAGCCCAATCAATCCTTAGAATCCATAAATACGAAACAATAGCGAAAACTATAAGAAGTACTCTTTCCAGTTGGATTAAGCTACTCCTCGAAAACAATAGAGTATCGAACCTCGAACGTGCACATCACGGCAGATATAACCGATATTTTATAGAGACTTGGAGTTCCGTAAAAAACAAAACCCGAAGACAAAATGTCTTCGGGTCTCGGGTAGTAGCGGAGGCAGGATTGCCAACCTTGCTGCGCAAGGATTGGCGGACCTGTAGTGAGTGCTGAACAATGAACGAGCTCTCAAGAATTACATTCGAAAATTGGAATGAATGAAATATTCAACCATGCGAGAATCTTTTCTCGCCTTCCTTGAACAAATAAATTCATCTATTTCATTATTCGACAATATCTTGACTTTCGCATTTATACCCTTAATCGCGGTACTTCGAAGTTTGTTCAGATGACTAATGGAAAGATCTGAGGAAAATCGGGAATTCAGTTCATGAGTATTTCCATCTCCATTTTTCATCAAATAGTCGAGTATCTCAATTTCATCATTCGTCAGTGAAGTTGAATTTGTTCCATAAATGATCCTATCCACTTGCAAAGAAATTTTTCTCGACTGCAGCTGAGTTGGGCGATAAAATTTCCGATAAATTATTAAAACAACAATTAGAAATAATATTCCCGTTGGAATGAAATACCATTGCGACGTGTTAGATGGACCAACGATACTATTTGAGTTGATCTGACCGATAATATATTTTTCATATTTCACATCTCGGTGTAAATTCTGAATGGCTAAATCTAAATCCTCTGTTAAGAGCGTTTGATTTAATTTCATATTTACTAAATCGATTGATATTAATTCGCCTGCTCCCTTAAATATTAGTAGAGAGTCTTTTTGGATTAGTAGTAGATCTTGATTTAGCACAAAGTCAATTTCAATTTGATCCAACATTCTGGTTCTCAAGTCTACTTTTTGAATCATTTTCAAGTTTTCACGGACAAAAGGATTTCGTTTATCTGTAGTCTCTCCCCCAATTATCAGGGCTATTGAATCCTTTATGACTAAAATTGAATTGTGCGATGGAGTTAACGGCGGTGATTTAGAAGATGTCAAAAATGGAATCCAGCCTTTTTCAGAATTCCAGAAGCGAAGAATATTTTTAGATGTCCAATAACCATATCCCCCAAACCCAAATATCTTTTCTTGATAAACAGTATACGCGGAATGTTGAAGTGCAAAATGATGCTCTGGCCAGCCCTGGATTATGGCACTATCACCTTTAAGTATGACAACTTCACTAGCATATTCGGATACAAAGAAGGAAATACCTGCCTCTGCCCCTGCATAACCGTATGTAGACCAATCTCGATTAACAGAATCGTTTAAGTAATATATACTTTCTGTTCCCTCACGATCATCATAAATCTCAATTATTAAGGGGTCGACATCATTGATTTTCAGTGTTTTTTCTTTTGAGTACATCTGCGTGATTGCAATCAACATACATGCGATTGTAAATACAGTAAATCTTTTCACAGGCTCTTCGGTTTAACAGGTAATCTAAAACGAATAACCATGAAAAACCAAATTAATTTCTTACGCTTTTTAAAACTTCTATTGCTTACGGTTCTCGCTAGCAACTTTAGTTTTGCTCAAACCAGCACCGCTACTATTTCTACTACTGCATCTGGATCTGGTGTAAGCATCGATTACTCCATCACAGGAGCAAGCGCATCCACCTCTTACACTATTTACT